>BNJU01002061.1_pt1 | contig 215809 bp, 236 predicted proteins | sample 8539281 | NCBI WGS metagenome assembly BNJU01 (sample SAMD00202456, study PRJDB9452) | human saliva metagenome | isolation source: human saliva | place: Japan
GGAAGCTATGTCACAGATTATCGAATTACCAGAAATTCTAGCCAATCAGATCGCTGCCGGTGAGGTCATTGAGCGCCCTGCTAGTGTGGTCAAGGAACTGGTTGAAAACTCCATCGATGCGGGAGCTAGTCAGATTGTCGTAGAGATCGAAGAAGCTGGCTTAAAGAGCATTCAAATCACGGATAATGGACAAGGGATTGCCCATGAGGAAGTGGAATTAGCTCTTCGTCGCCATGCGACTAGTAAGATCAAGAGTCAAGCCGACCTCTTTCGCATTCGGACACTAGGCTTCCGTGGCGAGGCCTTGCCGTCTATTGCCTCTGTCAGTGTCATGACCATCCTGACAGCTCAGGAAGGAGCTAGTCATGGGACCAAGCTAGAGGCTAAAGGGGGCGAAATCACTTCTCTTGAGCCGGCGACTAGCCCTGTGGGGACTAAAATCACAGTTGAGGACCTCTTTTTCAATACACCAGCCCGCCTCAAATATATGAAGAGCCAACAGGCAGAGTTGTCCCATATCGTCGACATTCTCAACCGCCTGAGTCTGGCCCATCCAGAGATTGCCTTTACCTTGATCAATGACGGCCATGAAATGACACGGACGGCAGGGAACGGGGAAATCTCCGTCAAGCCATCGCAGGAGTCTACGGCCTCGCTACCGCTAAGAAAATGGTTGCCATCGAGACAGGTGATTTGGACTTTGAAGTGTCGGGCTTCGTCTCTTTGCCAGAACTGACCCGGGCCAATCGCAACTACATCAGCCTCTTTATCAATGGTCGTTACATCAAGAATTTCTTGCTCAATCGGGCCATCTTTGGATGGCTACGGCAGTAAACTTATGGTCGGACGCTTCCCGATAGCAGTGATTAATATCCAGATTGACCCCTATCTCAGCTGATGTCAATGTCCACCCGACCAAGCAAGAGGTGCGTATTTCTAAAGAACGAGAACTAATGGCCTTGATCTCCCAGGCGATTGTCTCCGCTTTGAAAGAGCAGGATCTGATTCCAGATGCTCTAGAAAAATCTAGCTAAGTCGACGCTTCGTCGAACAGAAAAAGCCAGTCCAGACCAGCCTCCCTCTAAAAGAAAAATAGCCTCTATTACGACCGAGACAAGGGAGATTTCTTTGTCCGTCCAGAGGTTGGGGAATCCCGGCCAAGTGGTGAAATAAGCCCAGAGCAAACGGTTCTCTTTGCTCCAGAAGAGGGAAATCAGGAGACTAAGTCACCAGCTATCAAATTCGCGGAGCGAAAGGCGCCTCAGTATGATCAACTGGACCACCCAGAGTTGGATCTGGCTAGTCTAGACAAGGCCTATGATAAGTTGGAGGGGAAGAACATTCGACCTTCCCAGAGTTGGAATATTTTGGTCAGATGCATGGAACCTATCTCTTTGCCCAAGGCAATGGGGGCCTTTATATCATTGACCAGCACGCGGCCCAAGAGCGGGTCAAATACGAAGAATACCGGGAGAGCATCGGGGAACGTAGACGGCAGTCAGCAACAACTGCTGGTGCCCTATATCTTTGAGTTCCCTGCAGACGATCTGATCCGCCTGCAACAGCGCAAGCACCTCCTAGAAGAAGTGGGCGTCTATCTTAGAAGAGTACGGAGCCAACCAGTTGATCTTGCGGGAGCATCCGATCTGGATGAAGGAAGAAGAGATCGAGTCGGGCATCTATGAAATGTGTGACATGCTCCTCTTTGACCAAGGAAGTGTCCATCAAGAAATACCGGGCTGAGTTGGCCATCATGATGTCCTGCAAACGCTCCATCAAGGCCAATCACACACTGGACGATTACTCTGCACGCGATCTCATCTACCAACTGTCCCAATGTGACAACCCTTATAACTGCCCCCACGGCCGTCCCGTCTTGGTCAACTTTACCAAGTCGGATATGGAAAAGATGTTCCGACGCATTCAGGAAAATCACACCAGTCTACGGGAATTGGGAAAATATTAAACAAAGAATAAAGGAAGATTATGTACGAATACATTAAAGGAATCTTTAACGAAAAATCACCGCCAAATACATCGTGGTAGAAACAGCTGGGATCGGCTATCTCTTGCATGTGGCCAATCCCTATGCCTACTCTGGCAAAATGAATCAAGAGGTGCAAGTCTATCTGCACCAAGTGGTCCGTGAAGACGCTCACCTTCTCTATGGCTTTTGCGACCGAAGAAGAGAAAACAGCTCTTTTTAAACTTGATCTCAGTCTCTGGGATTGGACCTGTCTCAGCTCTGGCTATCATTGCTGCGGATGACAATGCAGGCCTTGTCCAAGCCATCGAAAGCAAGAACATCACCTACTTGACCAAGTTTCCGAAGATCGGCAAGAAAACAGCCCAACAGATGGTCTTGGACCTAGAAGGTAAGATCAATCTTGATCTAGAAGATGCACCGGCTCAGACCAAAGCCAAAGTTGCAGAAGAGAAACCAAGCTCTTGAAGAAGCTATGGAAGCCATGTTGGCATTGGGCTACAAGGCAACGGAACTCAAGAAAATCAAGAAATTCTTTGAAGGAACGACCGATACTGCTGAGAACTATATCAAGTCTGCCCTGAAGATGTTGGTGAAATAGGAGAAATCTATGTCAAAACGCTGTGGATGGGTAAAAATGAACAACCCCCTCTATATAGCCTACCATGATGAAGAATGGGGACAGCCCCTCCATGATGACCAGGCGCTTTTTGAGTTGCTCTGTATGGAGACCCTATCAGGCCGGGCCTATCTTGGGAGACGGTGCTCAATAAACGGCAGGCTTTCCGTGAAGCTTTTTCATGGTTACCACCTTCAAACGTGTCGCAGAGATGACGGATGAGGAACTGGAAGCTTTGATGGACAATCCAGCCATCATCCGAAATCGAGCCAAGATCTTTTGCGACACGGGCCAATGCTCAAGCCTTTTTACAAGTCCAGGCGGAATTTCGGCTCGTTTTGATGCCTATCTCTGGTCTTTTTGTCGATGGGAAAACCATCGTCAATGATGTTCCAGATTACAGTCAGGCTCCAGCTAAGACGAGCTCTTTATCTGAGAAGTTATCCAAGGACCTCAAAAAAAGCGTGGGTTTTAAGTTCACCGGGTCCCAGTTGCAGTTTTATCCTTTCTACAGGCTGCAGGTCTGGTCAATGACCATGAGAATGATTGTGAATGGAAAAAGTGGTAAGTAGTGAGTACAGATAGCTGAGAAAGTATCTGAGAATATAGAAAAAAAGCTGAGAAATTCTATCTCAGCTTTCTTTGTTATAGTCAAAGCGAATGACTTGCTCCGTTGCATCTACATGGGCGTGGACTCCGAAGGGGACAATTGCTCTTGGAGTTGCGTGTCCGACATTCAGATTATAGACAATCGGGATATTGCTGTCAATGATATCCAATAGTGCCTCTTTATAGTCGTCATAGAAAGTTTCATCCATAGGTTTTTCCGACCAAGAGTCCACTGATGACCTCGAAATATCCCAGTTTCCTTTAAAGTCTGCAACATCTTTTTTGAAATCATCAGGTTCAGGCTTTTTCTTCGACTTGTTTCTAGCAAGAGGATTTTTCCTTCCCAGTCGGATAAGTCAGGGAAAAGTTTGTATTTTTGGCAGAGGTCTGTGCTATCTGCGTGTAGAGAGTTGTCAAAAATATCATAGAGAGACTCAAGACAACCACCGAGGATTTCTCCCTCAAACTGAGCATTGCCTTGTAACAAGTCAAAACCTGTATTTGCATGGCTGACACGAGGTGTTCCCAAGGCTTTGGGACTAAAATCAGTCCGTTCCTCATACCAAACGTTACTAGGGCGAATTTCTGAGATTTTTCCAGTCTCAATCAATTCTTTAAAGTAGTGGAGGCTATATGGCAACATTTCTTTGTCTAACTCACAAATGTCTGCTAGAAATGATTGGCCGTAAAAAGTCTTGATTCCTAGTTTATGCAACATGAGATGGTTCATGGTCGTATCCGAGAAGCCAAGAAAAATCTTTTGTTTGATAACCTTTTGTAGTTGGTCATTTTCAAAAAGATAAGGTAGCAAGCGATAGGTATCGTTTCCACCAATGGCGCATAGGATCATGTCGATGCTATCATCAGAAAAGGCCTGAATCAAATCCTCTGCACGAGCTTCAGGGATGTTCTTTGATAAAAGTCTAAGCCTTTTTAGTGAATGAGGTAAAAAGATAGGATTGAGTCCGAGGTCCTTTGAGTCGTTGGATCCCCAAGTCCACTTCGTGCTTGACAAAGTCCTCACCCGATAATCCCACTAGATAAACTTATAATACCAATAGTAGAAGTCATATATTATCCTCCTAAAAATAAATTGATGCTATTGTATCATAAAAATGATAGAAAAAAATATAAGGAATAGCGTTAGAGATACGATTTTATGTCAATAAAGCAATATAAAAATAACCGCTCGATGTGCTTACTTCAGAATATAGGCAAGCCCTTTCTAGAAGTTGGTTACCACGTAGTTAAAATCTCTTAGGAATATTGATGTAACGGAATTTATAAGAGTTTTTTTACTTTATAATACTCTAAAAGAAAAAGATTGAAGAAAGTTACCTAAAATGAACTTTTTTTCTTCAATCTGTTTTTTTAAAATAATTTAGGAAATTGTGTTACAATGAAGAAAAATTACGAATAGTATAAGTGGAGGCGTTATGAAAGCAGAGATCATTGCAGTGGGAACCGAAATTCTCACAGGACAGATTGTCAATACCAATGCGCAATTCTTATCAGAAAAGTTGGCCGGTCTAGGAATCGACGTTTATTTTCAAACTGCAGTTGGGGATAATGCCGATCGTCTCTTGTCTGTTCTTGCGATTGCGCGTGATCGAAGTGATCTCGTCATCCTTACGGGAGGCCTCGGACCGACCGAAGACGACCTGACCAAGCAGACTCTAGCCCAGTTTTTAGGTAAAGACCTGACCTTTGATCCAGAAGCAATGGCCAAGTTGGATCGCTTCTTTGCCAGTCGGCCAGACCATGTCCGAACTCCCAACAATCTGAGACAAGCTCAAATAGTGGCAGGTTCAAAACCGCTCCAAAACCTGACCGGTTTGGCAGTGGGAGGGCTGATTGAAGTAGAGGGCGTTAGCTATGTGGTCTTGCCTGGTCCCCCTAGTGAATTGAAACCCATGGTTAATGATGAGTTAGTGCCCCTTCTAGCCACAGGCGAGAAGCTCTACTCACGCGTCTTGCGCTTCTTTGGGATCGGGGAAAGCCAGTTGGTAACCGTTCTAGCCGATGTGATTGATGGCCAGACTGACCCGACGGTGGCTCCTTATGCCAAGACCGGAGAAGTGACCTTGCGCTTGTCGACCAAGGCTGCGTCACAAGAGCAGGCTGATCAGAAATTGGAACAGTTGGAGCAAGTGATCCTTCGTCATGAGACTTTAGATGGTCAAGCCTTGAGCCAGCTCTTCTATGGCTATGGAGATGACAATTCCCTAGCTAAGGTTGCTTTTGAACTCTTGCGAGAGAGAGGCTTGACTCTGACCGCAGCAGAGAGCTTGACAGCCGGGATGTTCCAATCAACTCTGGCTAATTTCTCAGGAGCCTCAGCGGTCTTGCCAGGAGGTTTCGTCACCTACAGCATAGAGGAAAAGAGCAAAATGCTCCAAATCCCCCTAGCTGAGTTGCAAGAACATGGAGTGGTCTCTGCCCATACAGCTGAGCGGATGGCAGCGCAAGCCCGTCTCTTAACAGGGGCTGACTATGGAGTCAGTCTGACAGGTGTTGCTGGTCCAGACAGTCTAGAAGGCCACCCAGCAGGGACCGTTTTTATTGGAATTGCAGGTCCTAAAGGAGTCCAATCGATCAAGGTCAATATCGCTGGCCGGAGTCGTATGGATGTTCGGAAAGTTGCAGTCCTCCATGCCTTTAATCTGGTACGCCGGACTGTATTATTAGATGAAAATTTGCTATAATGATAAGAAGCTTGTATAGCATTACGCTTTGAATATAGGAGAAAAGAATGGCGAAAAAACAGAAAAAATTAGATGATATCTCTAAGAAATTTGGAGACGAGCGTGAAAAAGCGCTCAATGATGCCCTAAAGTTGATCGAAAAAGACTTTGGTAAAGGATCCATCATGCGTCTGGGCGAACGCGCAGAGCAAAAAGTTCAAGTCATGAGCTCAGGTTCCTTGGCTCTTGATATTGCCTTGGGTGCTGGTGGTTATCCAAAAGGTCGGATCATCGAAATCTATGGTCCAGAATCATCAGGTAAAACAACCGTTGCCCTCCATGCAGTAGCGCAAGCACAGAAAGAAGGAGGCATTGCTGCCTTTATCGATGCCGAGCATGCCTTGGACCCATCTTATGCTGCAGCTCTTGGGGTTAATATTGATGAACTCCTCTTGTCTCAACCAGACTCAGGGGAACAAGGACTTGAAATTGCTGGTAAATTGATCGACTCTGGTGCCGTTGACTTGGTCGTTATCGACTCTGTTGCTGCCTTGGTTCCCACGCGCAGAAATCGATGGAGATATCGGTGACAGCCACGTTGGTTTGCAAGCACGGATGATGAGCCAGGCTATGCGTAAGCTTGGAGCTTCGATCAATAAGACCAAGACCATTGCTATCTTTATCAACCAATTGCGTGAAAAAGTTGGGGTCATGTTTGGGAACCCTGAAACCACACCTGGTGGTCGTGCCCTTAAATTCTACGCTTCTGTTCGTCTAGATGTTCGTGGAAATACTCAAATCAAGGGTACTGGGGACCAAAAAGATACCAACGTTGGTAAGGAAACCAAGATCAAGGTTGTGAAGAACAAGGTGGCTCCACCGTTCAAAGAAGCTATGGTTGAAATCATGTATGGAGAAGGAATTTCACGTACAGGCGAATTGCTAAAAATTGCAACAGACCTTGATTTGATCCAAAAAGCAGGGGCTTGGTATTCTTATAACGGTGAGAAGATTGGCCAAGGTTCTGAAAATGCTAAGAAGTACTTGGCAGACCATCCAGAAATTTTTGATGAGATTGATCACCAAGTGCGCGTGCGCTTCGGTTTGATCGATGATGACACTGCTGTAGTTGCACAAGATGAAGTAGCTGAAAGCCCACTTGTTGAAGAAGTAACACTAGATCTTGATGATGCCATTGAGATTGAAGAGTAATTTTTTTCAAAATAGGTCGAAAGACTGATGGTTTTTATGGTATAATATACTACAATGTTATTATCGTGTGGCGAAAGGAGTGCATGCATGATTAAAATTTACACAGTTTCAAGTTGCACGAGTTGTAAAAAAGCCAAAACTTGGCTAAATGCTCATCAGTTGATCTATAAAGAACAAAACCTTGGTAAAGAAGGAATTACAAAAGAAGAATTACTCGATATTTTGACCAAAACAGAAAATGGGATTGCAAGTATCGTTTCTTCAAAAAACCGATACGCTAAGAATCTAGGTGTCGATATTGAAGACCTCAGCATGAATGAAGTCATCGATATCATCTTAGAAACACCACGAATCTTGAAAAGTCCTATCCTAGTGGATAACAAGCGACTTCAAGTTGGTTATAAGGAAGATGATATTCGGGCCTTTTTACCACGTTCTGTACGAAATGTTGAAAATGCGGAGGCTCGCTTAAGAGCAGCCCTATAAGAAACAAGTAGCCAATCGTTTAGCTACTGAGAAGAGTCGAGATGTCAGGATCTCGACTTTTTCTTTTGTATCCGGCCAAAGAATCCACGAAAAAATGCTTGTAAGAATGTTTTTGCGGGGGATTCTATGGTACAATACTTCTGTGGGGAAAATCCCTTTATAGAAGCTTATCAAAGGAGAAAACATGAAAAAGAAGCTTATTTGTTTGGGTGTCTTGCTCCTGACGCTGACAGCTTGTGGACAGAAGAAACATGGGAAAACTGATTCTTCCAATGTCCAAAAATCCAACAGTGCTAAAATTGAATCGTTCAATAAAGAAAATCGAAATCTGTTAGAGAAGGCAGAAGAACAGCAAGTCTTTTACTAAACACTTTGTCCTTCCAACAGATGAGAAAGGTATTCGCCAAGAGCAGACCATCACCTATCAAGGGGAACAATTTACAAAAAAATTGGTCATGACCAATACCACTCCTGCTAGTGATGAATTGAAAAATGCTATTCAAGAGGTTGGTCTCGAAGAGGCCCAACGATTGATGGTAGAGTCGATGGGTAAGGATGAACAACTTCAACAGGCGCGGACTCTTCCAGGCTTTACCATTGAACTGACTTTGCCAAATGAAAATGAATACCAAACGGTCATCACCTATGATTTCACCCAGTTGGATACTAAAAAAGCGGTTGAGTTAGAGTACTTCAAATCAGCCAATATTGCAGATTTATTGAAACTGACACCAACAGAATATATGAATAATCTACTCCGTAATGGAGCAAAAGAAGAATAAGGAGAAAACATGAAAAAATTTCTATTACTAGTCGTTGCTGGATTGCTTATCTTGGTAGGTTGTGGGAATTCTCAATCAAAAGGGGGCAAGTCCTTATCGAAAGATAGCGTCGTCACTCGGACCTTTAAGATTGACAGAGATGTCAATGAAGCTGACGAGGTAGCCAAACAGGAAATCACAGTGACCGTATCCTACCAAGGAAAGAAATACAAGAAAGTTTCCATCAAACTAGCGACTCATGTGTCGGATGAATTCAAAGCTGAAATCAAGAAGTTGATCGATGCTGAGGATGATAAAGAAGGTGCCAAACAAGCCTTGATCGAGGGTTACGAAGGAGAAGGTGGCATTGATGAATTGAGAGACTACGATGGAATCACCGTGACATCAGATTGGACAGGTGAAGCAATGGTCTCTGAGATTGAGATTGATCCTGATAAAGTAGACTTCGATGACATTAAAAACAGTGAAGACTTGGGAGAAATTTGCAAAATGATCAAGACCTACTCTCCAACGCTCTTCATCAAAAACATGGAAAAAAATGGTTTTAAAGAAGTAAAATAAAGTCATTGAAAAATGCAGAAGATTGCTTTCAAAAAAAGTGATAAAAAGTCCAAGAAAGCCCGTAAAATCAATATTTTTCGTTTGAGAAAGTATGGAAATTATGGTATAATAGTATGAATATAAAGAAAGAGGGTGGTATTGTGGGATTTACAGACGAAACAGTACGTTTTAATCTTGACGATTCAAACCGTAAAGAAATTAGTGATACATTAAAGGATGTCTACTTATCTTTGGATGAGAAGGGCTACAATCCAATCAATCAAATCGTTGGTTATGTACTCAGTGGTGATCCTGCTTATGTACCTCGTTATAACAACGCTCGCAACCAAATTCGTAAGTACGAACGAGATGAAATTGTTGAAGAATTGGTTCGTTACTACTTGAAAGGGCAAGGGATCGATCTCTAATGAGAATTATGGGACTAGACGTTGGCTCGAAGACAGTCGGAGTAGCCATCAGTGATCCATTAGGTTTACTGCTCAAGGTCTGGAGATTATTCAGATTGATGAGGAGAAAGGAGAGTTTGGATTAGACCGTCTCTCTGAACTGGTGAAGGAATACCGGGTTGATCGTTTTGTCGTTGGTTTGCCGAAAAACATGAACAACACAAGCGGTCCTCGAGTGGAAGCAAGTCAAGCTTATGGGAAGCGCCTTGAAGAGTTGTTCAACTTGCCGGTTGAGTATCAGGACGAGCGTTTGACGACTGTTGCCGCAGAGCGGATGCTGATTGAGCAAGCGGATATTAGCCGAAATAAGCGTAAAAAAGTAATTGATAAATTGGCTGCCCAGTTGATTTTGCAAAATTATTTAGATCGAAAATTTTAGAAAAAAGAGGAAATAAGATGGCACACAATCATGATCATGATCACAACCATGACGAACGCGAATTGATTACGTTGGTAGATGAGCAAGGAAACGAAACCTTGTTTGAAATCCTTTTGACCATTGATGGAAAAGAAGAATTTGGTAAAAACTATGTTCTTTTGATTCCTGCAAATGCAGAAGAAGATGAAAACGGTGAAGTAGAAATCCAAGCATACTCATTTACTGAAAACGAAGACGGAACAGAAGGCGACCTTCAACCAATCCCAGAAGATTCAGATGATGAATGGAACATGATTGAAGAAGTCTTCAACAGCTTTATGGAGGAGTAAAAACATCCAGTGGATGTTTTTTACCCTGCTGAAATGAAAACCGCAAGTAAGTCTGGGAGGTTTCACCTCAACTCCTAGAAACTGGAGAGAGTTGGAATGTTCAGTGAACATTTTTACCCTTGCGCTAGAAACAAGGACCGCAAGTAAGTCCGGAGGACGTTTTTAGCCCAGCTTCTAAAAATATTGGAAGTGAAATAAGAAACCAAAGAAATAGCAGAGCGTGAGCCAGCAACGAAGGCTTGATCGCTCTTTTCTTTTAGGAGAAAGAAATGAATCAAATTGAAGAATGGATGAATAGCCGAATTGGACTCAATTTTCGTTCAGGCTTGGGGCGGATGCAACAGGCTGTAAAGCTCTTAGGGGATCCCTCATGAAGCTGTTCCGATGATCCATGTGACGGGGACCAACGGGAAGGGCTCAACCATTGCGTTTATGCGCCAACTATTCCAACAGCATGGTCTGAAAGTAGGGACCTTTACTTCTCCACATATCGTTAGTATGCATGATCGGATTTGTATCAATGGGCAACCAATTTCGGATCAAGATCTGATTCGCTTGGGTCAGAGCATCCAAGCGATGGAGTCTCAGCTTCTCGAGACTCACGACCAACTCTCTTACTTTGAGATCATCACCCTCTTGGCCTTTTTGTATTTTCCATGAGCAAAGAAAGTAGACCCTGGCCTTGATCGAGGTTGGGATCGGAGGCCTCCTTGATACGACCAATGTCATCACAGGAGAGGTAGCAGTGATCACCTCAGTAGGGCTGGATCATCAGGAGACCTTGGGAGGAAGCCTAGAGGCCATTGCTAGGCAAAAAGCTGGAATCTTTAAAGCCGGGAAGCCGGCTGTTATCGGTCCACTGGCTAAAGAGGCTGAGCAAGTCTGCATAGAAAAGGCCCAGGCAACAGGCTGTCCGCTAGCTCGCTATGGAGAAGATTTCCAACTGGTGAAGGGCGTCTTCCAAGATGCGCACCATCGGTTTGACTCACTGAAAAATTGGGCTCAATGGAGCTTATCAGGAAGAGAATGCTGCGGTGGCTCTTGAAGCCTTTCTCCTCTTCATGGAGCAGAGAGGTCTGGCGGTCGATGAAAACGGTGTTCGGGAGGCTTTGCAAGCGACTAGCTGGCCGGGACGTCTGGAGAATTTTGACCAGGGCGTCTATCTAGATGGCGCTCATAACCCCCATGCCATCCATCGCTTGGTCGAATATGCTCGCACCTTTTCAGATAAGCGCGTGAAGATCCTCTTTGGTGCTTTAAAACGCAAGGATTACCAGGGGATGTTGGAGATCTTTGCAAGCGACTTTGCCGGAGGCGGACTTGACGGTGACGACCTTTGCTTATGGGGAAGTGGTCCAAGAGGCGGATGGCTTAGGATATCCTTATGTAGCAGATTTCAGAGATTATTTGCAAGATTTTTATAGCCGACAAGATGGTCAAGAGGTGCTCTTTGTCACTGGTTCTCTCTACTTTATTTCCGAAGTTCGCGCTTATCTATTAGAGCAGGGAAAGAATCCTTTATAGGTAGCAACTCTCATCGGCCAGTCATAAAGATTGACCAAAAACAGGCTCTAACGTATACTAAAGGTGAGCCACAAATGAACGGGGAAGTCCGTTGAAAAGTTGGCGCGAAAGGAGACCATCCATGGCAAAGAAAGTAACTGCTTTATTGGCAACAGCTACAGTCCTCCTACTTGGAGCGTGTTCGAACCAGCAAACACCATCGCAAACGAACACGTCATCAAGTGCGACGACCACAACGGCAACTTCTTCTCAACAGACAACGACTAGTCCGCAGGTTAACCAAGCAGGTCTGGACGGAACCTATATGGGAATGGATGAAAGCGATCAAGTGACGCTCGTCATCGCTGGTGATTCAGGGACTTGGACGGCTGTAGAGGCAGATGGAGAGCAAGAGCTGAAACAGGTCAAGCTAGATGCTGCCAACCAGATCCTCTTTATCGGAGATGATGGCTACCGCTATCAACTGGAGGGGCAACAATTGACCCTGAAAGAAGCGGATCAAGACTTGGGTGATCAGGATACGATTGTTCTGACCAAGCAATAAAATAGCAGAAGTGAGAGTGGGACAGAAATCGGTAATCTCGTTGAATTCGATTTCGTCGTCCCACCTCCGCACAGTTGAGTAGGGCTGTAAAAGCTGATGAAATCAGCGTAGTAGAGCCCACTCAACCACTGCGTCTTGCTCGACAATCCAAAGACAATTGAGAGGCTAGGGCTTTTGTCCCACTCTCTTTTTTCATTTTATCGGGTTTGCGCTCCCTTCTTAGAACTGGTATACTAGTAGGGATTAAAAAAGAAGGAGAATGAGGGTGAGTTTTCGAAAGATTCGATTGTTAATGTCCAAATATGGGTTCAGTATCCTCTTTATGGGGTTTGAACTCTGGCTGTCCTTTGCGGCCTTCTTTTGGCTAAATGAATGGTTCCCCAAATTGGATGTCTGTCACCATCATGGTCCTCTTGTATATCTCGACCATTTTGGCGATCGTCAACCGAAATATGCCTCCAGAGAGCAAGGTGACCTGGCTCTTAATTGCCGTCATCCCTGTCTTTGGTTCCCTTCTTTACCTCATGTTTGGGGAGCGGCGTCTGTCCAAAAAAGAAATGGTCCAGTTGGAAAATATGGAGTCCATGAATTTCCGTGAGGACAACAGCCGTGAGCTTCGCCTGCAATTGAAAGAAGAGAGTAAGAGCGTCTATGGGATGGTCAAGTCTATTCTGTCCATGGACCACAACGCAGACCTCTACAATGGGACGGCTTCGACCTTTTTCCCACTAGGGGATCAGATGTTCCCACAATTGTTGGAGGATTTGCGCTCAGCCAAGAAATTTATCTTTCTCGAATTCTATATCATCGAGGAAGGTCTCATGTGGAACAGCATCCTAGATATCCTACTTGAGAAAGTCAAAGAAGGGGTCGAAGTGAAGCTGCTCTACGATGATATTGGCTGTATGGCGACCCTGAAGGGAAACTACACCAGACGCTTGCGCAAAGTTAGGCATTGATGCCCATAAGTTTAACAAGGTGGTGCCACGATTGACGGCGGCTTATAACAATCGAGACCACCGCAAGATCTTGGTCATTGATGGCCAGATTGGCTATACAGGTGGCGTCAACCTAGCGGATGAGTATATCAACCAGAGAGAACGCTTCGGTCATTGGAAGGATAGTGCAGTGCGCTTGGACGGCCGAGCCGTCAAGGCCTTGACGCGACTCTTTCTCATGAACTGGTACATCAACCAGGGAGAGATTGAAGATTTCGATAAATACCATATGGAAAACCAAGCGGTAGATGGAGAAGGCTTCTATATCCCCTTTGGGAGTGGACCGAAACCCATCTACAAGTCCCAGGTTGGTAAGTCTGTGTATCAGAATATCATCAATCAGGCAACAGACTATGTCTACATTACGACCCCTTATTTAATCATTGATTATGATTTGACAGAAGATATTCGAAATGCGGCTCTCCGTGGTGTCGATGTACGCATCGTGACTCCTTTCATTCCAGATAAAAAACTGATCCAAATCGTTACACGAGGGGCTTATCCAGACCTCATGGAAGCAGGGGTGAAAATTTATGAGTACACTCCAGGCTTTATCCATAGCAAGCAAGTATTGGCCGATGACGAAGTCGCAGTAGTCGGGACCATCAACTTTGACTATCGGAGCCTAGTCCATCACTATGAGAATGCTGTCTGGATGTATCGAAGCCCAGAATTGACCAAGATCCGAGCGGATTTTGAAGAGATTTTCTCTGTGTCTCAGCAGATCAAGTTGGACACTTTCCGGATCACCTGGTACCAGCATTTTGATCAAAGAGATTATGCAGTTATTTGCGCCCATGCTATAGGCGATAGGCGATGAGATCCCTCCTCGAGAGAAGGGGTCTTTTTTATTACGAAGTAGAGACAAAATATTACAATTTCTTTACATACGCTTGTCTAAGAATGTTCAAGGGGCTATATTTTTGGTATAATGAACATAATCTATAAAAAATAAGGAGAACTTATGAAAAAGCTCGTAAAATATGGTGTCTTACCAGCCTGCTTGTTGTTGTTGGCAGCTTGTTCGTCAAAACCAGCTACTGAGAAAAAACCAGCCAAAGAGGACAAGGTAGAACAATCTAGCGAATCAAAAGAAGAAAAAACAAAAAAACAAATTGAGAAAGATGGAGATATCATTCTTCGTGCCATCTTTACAGATCATTCTTCTGGTTTCACAACTTTGATGGGTACATCAGTTGACAAGTGGAAAAAACAAATCACCGAAAAATTTGTTGATGAAAATGCATCAAAATATCTACCTGCAGAAAACTTCACACTTGAATTGACAACTGAAACATTCACTCCAGAAAAAATCTTGGAATTGTTTGACCAAGCTCGTTTCAAAGTGTTAGCAACGATTGGTGATGACTATGAAATCACTAAGGTTGAAGACGAAGGAGATACTGCGACAGTTACCTTCAAATCTCGTGCGATTGCAACACGTGACTTGGCTAACTTGATCAACCGTGCAAAATCTAGTCTGTTTGAAAACGGAATTGAAGATGTTAAAAAATTAGAAGACAACACAGATCCAGATCTAGAAAAACGTTTGTCTCTATTGAACAACTTCTTGTTCTACTATGCCTTTGATCGTTTGAACGAAGACTTTGGTTACATCGAACCACGCGAGTACACTTTGGAATTGACTAAAACCAAAGAAGGACGTTACATCCTTAGCGATGAAAGCTTCCTTGAATTGCGTAAGGAAATCTTTGTAAACGAATACTCTGCTGATGGAGCTGAAACTCGTAAAGGAAGCAATTCCTCAAAGAGTGATTCAACTAGCAAGGATTCAGATACAAGTTCAACCTCAAAAGATAAAGTATAAACCCATAAAAAAGGTGAGTTTCCTCACCTTTTTTTATTTACTCATTTTTTTCTTATGTTACTGTACAGAAAGTTAGAATAGTATAAAATTAATAGTGGAGAAATGGGCATAGATTCTGATCTGTAGGCTGATTTTTATGTTATAATATTTAAGAAAATAGTATGGGGGATAAAATGAATCGAAGTAGAAAAAACAAACATTCAAATAGAACAAGCGGTTGGGATCAGCTACGCATTGTAAATAGTGGTCTCTGGGTTTTAACGCTACTTGTAGCTGGGCTCTTTCTTTATAATGTCTTTAGCTACAATATCCTAGCTTTCCGTTATTTGAATATTCTTGTGACGGTATTGTTAGTTGGCGGACTTTTTTTAACCTTGGGTTTGATCCTTGCAGGCAAGGCTAAAAAGACGACGCTATTTTTATTGGTTTTAGGCTTGCTAGGGACCTCCGTGGGGACATATGTTACCCAGCAATTGGTCGATGTCGCTGGAAATGTGAACCGAAATGCCAACTATACGGAATTTGAAATGGCTGTCTATGTCAAAGCAGATAGTCCAATCCAAGATATCAAAGAAATCAGCAGTGTAGCAGCGCCTACGGGGAATAATAATGCAGATGATCTGATGGCCCTAGTAGAGGAAGTGAAGAAAACGCGCCAGCATGACTTGACCATCGAAGATGTGGAATCTTATGCGGCAGCCTACCAGGCCCTACAAGAAGACAAGACGAAAGCCATCGCCTTGAATAGTACCTTTGAAGATACTGTAGCAAGTGTGGATGCTGACTACGCAAAAAAATTAAAGAAAATCTACTCTTACAAGATCCGTCGCCAAGTGGAAACCAAGGCAAAGGCAGATGCCAATGCGGATACCTTTAACATCTATGTCAGCGGGATTGACACTTACGGTCCAGTCACTTCGGTTTCTCGGTCTGATGTCAATATTATCATGACGGTCAATCGAAAGACCAAGCAAGTCTTGCTGACCACGACTCCGCGTGATGCCTATGTTCCAATCGCTGATGGCGGGAACAACCAAGGGGATAAATTGACCCACGCTGGGATTTACGGAGTAGATGCGTCTATTCATACCTTAGAAAATCTGTATGGCATCAAGATCGACTACTATGTCCGCTTGAACTTCACATCTTTCTTGAAGCTTGTCGACCTCGTCGGAGGGATTGATGTAGAAAATGATCAAGAGTTTACAAGTCTACACGGGAACTACCACTTCCCTGTAGGAAAAGTCCACTTGGATTCGGAACAAGCCCTTGGCTTTGTCCGTGAACGCTACTCTCTCGAAGGTGGAGACAACGATCGTGGGAAGAACCAAGAAAAAGTCATCGCAGCCATTATCCATAAATTAACATCGACCAAAGCATTGAGCAATTACAACGAAATCGTTTCTGGTTTACAAGATTCCTTGCAAACCAATATGCCCTTGCCAACCATTATGAATTTGGTCAATACACAGTTGGAGACTGGTGGAAGCTACAAGGTGACTTCACAAGCTGTCACTGGACAAGGACGAAATGACTTGCCTTCATATGCGATGCCAGGATCTGCTCTTTACATGATGGAGCTGAATGCTGATAGCGTGGCACAAGCCAAAGAAAAGATAAACCAAACCATGGAAGGAAAAAACAATGATTGATATTCATTCACACATTGTCTTTGATGTGGATGATGGACCAAAGACGATTGAGGATAGCAAGCTCCTCATCGAGGAAAGCTACCGTCAAGGGGTTCGTACCATCGTTTCGACGTCCCATCGTCGAAAAGGGATGTTTGAAACCCCAGAAGAAAAGATCTATCAAAACTACTTGGCAGTAAAAGAGATGGTAGAGACCTATCTGCCTGAAATGAAACTGCATTTCGGAGCAGAAATCTACTATACGCGAGATATCCTAGAAAAGCTAGAAGCCGGGACTATTCCAACGCTTGCTGAGACCAGTTTTGCCTTGATCGAGTTTAGTATGGCGACGCCCCTACAAGGAGATTCACCAGGCCTTAAGTGCAGTTTTGCGCTTAGGAGTGACTCCGGTGGTTGCCCACATTGAACGGTACCACTGTTTGGAAAAGAATGAAAAACGGGTGCGGGAATTGATCCGAATGGGATGCTATACCCAGATCAATAGTTCGAGTGTCCTCAAGCCTAAGTTGTTTGGTGATCGCTACAAGTTCATGAAACATCGTGCCCAATATTTTCTTGGATAAGGACTTTGGTCCATTTTGTTGCCAGCGATATGCACAATGTTGATCAGCGCCCTCCATACATGGACACAGGCTTATCAGTTGATTGAAAAAAACGCTACGGCAGTGACCGGGCGCGTGCCCTTTTGTTGAAAAATCAGCAAACATTATTGGATGACGAATTATTTTAATCAATCAAGTTCCATCACGGAGATTGAAAAGGAGAAAGTGAATATGAAAAAAACCAAGAGAGCAAAGAGATCGAATTGGATGTGGTCTCCCTCTTTAAAACCTTATGGCGTCGTAAATTCTCAATTCTAATTACGGCCTTGCTATTTGCGATCGGAGCCCTAGGCTACAGCGCATTTGTGGCGAAGAAAATCTACCAAAGTACCAGTCGTATCTACGTGGTCAGCCGTCAGAATCAAGAAAACAATGCCTTGACCAACCAAGATCTTCAAGCGGGATCCTACTTGGTTAAAGACTATCGCGAGATTATCCTTTCTCAAAACGTCTTGAACCAGGCTATTGAAGAGTTGAAGTTGGAAATGACGCCAGCAGAGCTTGCTAAGAAAGTCTCAGTAGCAGTTCCGACAGATACTCGGATTTTGTCTATCACAGCATCAGATCCAGATCCCAAAGAAGCAGCACGTATCGCGAATGTCTTGAAAGATGTCGCAGCAGAAAAAATTATTGCTGTAACCAAGGTGTCTGACGTGACGACTTTGGATGAGGCTGTTGTCCCGCAAAATCCTTCTTCACCAAATATCAAACGAAATGTTGTCATTGGCTTTGTCCTTGGTGGTGTCTTGATTTCCATTCTGGTGATCTTGTCAGAGGTATTGGATGACCGTGTGAAGAAACCAGAAGATGTCGAAGAAGTGATGGGCATCACTCTATTAGGTGTGATCCCTAGTGTGAAGAAACTGTAAGAGGGAGAATTCATGGCAACCTTAGAAATTGTAAAAAGCAAATTAGCAGCGATGACTCAGGCTGAAGAGTATTTTAATGCCTTGAGTACCAATATTCAGTTGAGTGGGACCAATATTAAGGTCGTTGCCATCTCATCTGTGCAACCAAACGAAGGAAAATCAACCATTTCTACGAATTTGGCGACAGCCTTTGCGCGTGCGGGCTATCGTACCTTGTTGATCGATGCGGATATCCGTAACTCGGTCATGACAGGTGTCTTCAAGAGCCAAGGTCGTGTTGCTGGATTTGACAGAAGTACTTTCTGGGAAGAGTGAGATTTCGCAAGCGATTGCGACGACAGATTATCCAAAACTGGATGTGCTCCTGTCAGGGCAGGTTTCTCCAAATCCAACGGGTCTCTTGCAAAGCAAAAACTTCGAGGTCATCATTGAGGCGCTTCGCAATCACTATGACTATATCGTTGTCGACACCCCACCAATTGGGATGGTGATTGATGCGGCGATTATTGCTCAACGCTGTGATGGTAGCTTGATTGTGACAGCAGCAGGAGCTGTTAGTCGCAAGGCTGTTCAAAAGGCCAAAGAGCAACTAGAGCAGACGGGGACACCATTCCTAGGAGTGGTCCTCAATAAATTTGATATTCAATTAGAAAAATATGGTTCCTATGGTAATTACGGGAACTATGGCAATTACGGGAAAAAAAGATAAAGAATAGGATCGGGATATTATGACAGAAGGAAGGGGATTTCACAAATTTGCTTTGGCCTTTGTCCAAAGCTTACCAGTCTTAGTTGTGGCTTATTTGTTTAGTTTTGTGACAGAGACAGAAATCCACTCTAATACAATTTTCTATCTGTATTTGTTGCATTACGTAGCCTTTTTACGTCAGCGATTACAACCAAGATTACTTCTAAGCGGGGGCATCTAGTTGATTTCTTACAAACCTTGAAATACAGCTTGTGCTTTCGCGCTTGCCATCAGTTTTTCGAGCTTCTTTTTGGAGGAGAAGTTCTCCCTCTCCCGTCGCGGGATGATTTATTTTCTGTTCCTGCTAACACTTGTCCTTTATTTGATGAACTACCTCATCAAACGCTACTGGCGACGCTTCTATTATAGTCTCAAAGGAAGTCACAAGATTCTCTTGATTACGGCTCATTCTCGTATGGATAAAGTCCTGGATCGACTCCTTTCGTCCAATGATAGCGGTGGGGAAGTGGTTGCGGTGACAGTATTAGACCGCCCAGCCTTTCAACACCCAGCTGTTCGGGTTGTTCCCCAGGAGGACCTGTTGAGTTTTGCGACCTATGAAGTGGTAGATGAAGTCTTTCTCAATCTTCCAAGTGAAGAGTATGATATTGGGGAGTATGTCTCACAATTTGAGACCATGGGAATCGACGTTACCGTTAACCTCAATGCTTTTGATTTGAACTTTGCTGGCAACAAACGGATTCGCGAAGTGGCTGGACTCAATGTTGTTACCTTCTCGACCAACTTCTACAAACCTAGCCACGTGACCGCGAAACGCGTGATTGATATCTGTGGTTCCTTGGTAGGCTTGCTCCTCTGTGGCTTGGTAGCGATTGTATTGGTACCTTTGATTCGTAAGGACGGTGGTCCTGCTATTTTTGCCCAGAAGCGGGTCGGGAAAAATGGACGCTATTTCAAGTTTTATAAGTTCCGTTCTATGTATGTCGATGCAGAAGAACGGAAAAAAGAATTGATGGATCAAAACACCATGACCGGTGGCATGTTCAAAATGGACAATGACCCTCGGATTACGCCGATTGGACGCTTTATCCGCAAGACCAGTCTGGATGAGCTGCCACAATTCTTTAATGTCCTAAAAGGAGATATGAGTCTGGTTGGAACCCGTCCGCCAACAGTGGATGAGTATGAGAAGTACACTCCGGAACAGAAACGCCGCTTGAGCTTCAAGCCTGGAATTACAGGGCTTTGGCAGGTGAGTGGTCGTAGCGAAATTACAGACTTTGATGAAGTGGTTCGCTTAGATGTATCTTATATTGACGATTGGACCATTTGGTCAGATATAAAAATCTTGCTGAAAACGATCAAAGTTGTATTTAAACGAGATGGAGCGAAGTAGGAAATTCCTGCTTCGTCCTTTCCATGTAAGGAGAAAAATGAAACAGTCAGTTTATATCGTTGGTTCTAAAGGAATTCCAGCGAAATATGGTGGTTTTGAAACCTTTGTCGAAAAGCTGACAGAGTGCCAACAAGACCGTGAAATTCAGTACTATGTGGCTTGTATGCGGGAGAATTCTGCAAAATCTGGGATTACTGCAGATACTTTCGAGCATAATGGCGCAATCTGTTATAACATTGACGTCCCTAATATCGGTCCTGCGCGTGCTATTGCTTACGATATTGCGGCACTTAACAAGGCGATTGAGATCGCAAAGGAAAACAAGGACCAGGCACCAATCTTCTATGTCTTGGCTTGCCGGATTGGTCCCTTTATTTCTAGGATTAAAAAGAAAATCAAGGCTATCGGTGGGACTCTTATGGTCAATCCAGATGGTCATGAGTGGCTTCGTGCGAAGTGGAGTCTTCCAGTCCGCAAGTATTGGAAGTTTTCTGAGCAACTCATGGTCAAACACGCTGACCTTTTGATCTGTGATAGCAAGAATATCGAAGCCTATATCCAGAAGGATTACGCAAAGTATCAACCTAAGACCACCTATATCGCCTATGGAACCGATACAAACAAGTCGCTCCTGAGTAAAGAAGACGAGAAAGTACGGACTTGGTTTGCGGATAAGCAAGTCTCCGAAGGGAATTACTATCTTGTCGTAGGTCGCTTTGTCCCCGAGAACAACTATGAGGCCATGATTCGTGGCTTTATGGCATCAAACTCTGACAAGGACTTTGTTCTCATTACCAATGTGGAACAAAACAAGTTCTATGAACAGTTGCGTAAGGATACAGGATTTGATCAAGATCCTCGAGTGAAGTTTGTCGGGACAGTCTACGATCAAGAATTGCTCAAATACATTCGTGAGAATGCCTTCGCTTACTTCCATGGTCATGAGGTGGGTGGAACCAATCCGTCACTTCTAGAAGCGCTCGAGTCTACTAAACTCAACCTCTTGTTAGATGTTGGCTTTAACCGTGAAGTCGGTGAAGATGGAGCACTTTATTGGAAGAAAGATCAATTGGCACATGTCATTGATCAGGCTGAACAAATGGATGCTCAAGCAATCGAAGATCTCAATCAAAAATCAAGTCAACGGATTGCTGAAGCCTTTACTTGGGAAAAGATTGTCACTGACTACGAGAAAGTATTTAAAGGATAGAAATGCAGAAAATTTTATATCTTCACGCTGGTGCCGAAATGTATGGTGCTGACAAGGTTTTGTTGGAACTTATTAAGGGGTTGGATAAAAATGCCTTTGAGGCCCATGTCATCTTGCCCAACGATGGTGTCTTAGTGAGTGCATTGGAAAAGGTCGGTGCAAAGGTTAAAGTTATTGATTATCCAATCTTGCGCCGGAAATATTTTAATCCAAAAGGCATTCTTGAGTACTTTGGCTCCTATAACAGTTACTCTAAACAAATTGCAAAGTATGCTAAGGAGAATGGTATAACCCTCATTCACAATAATACGACTGCGGTGCTGGAGGGAATTTATCTCAAACGGAAGTTAAAACTTCCTTTGATTTGGCATGTGCACGAGATTATCGTCAAACCAAAAGCGATTTCTGACTTCATCAACTTTTTGATGGGGCGCTATGCGGATACGATTGTGACAGTTTCAAATGCCGTTGCTAATCATGTCAAACAGTCTCGCTATGTCAAGGATGACCAAGTTCAAGTTATTTATAATGGGGTCGACAATGCCGTCTATCATGAAATCGATGCTAGCACTGTCCGTGATCAATTTGGGATCGAACAGGATGCTTTGGTTATCGGTATGGTTGGTCGAGTGAATGCCTGGAAAGGGCAAGGGGACTTCCTAGAAGCTGTTACTCCAATCTTACAGACCAATCCAAAAGCAGTAGCTTTTTTAGCAGGTAGTGCATTTGAGGGAGAAGAGTGGCGCGTGGATGAGCTGGAAAAAGCTATTTCAGACTCACCAGTAGCTGGACAAATCAAGCGAATTGACTATTATAGCAAGACGACAGAACTCTATAATATGTTTGATATCTTTGTCTTGCCAAGTACCAATCCAGATCCATTACCAACAGTCGTCCTAGAAGCCATGGCTTGTGGCAAACCTATAGTAGGTTACCGTCATGGCGGTGTCTGTGAAATGGTCAAGGAAGGGGAAAATGGTCTTCTCGCCACACCAAATCAGCCTGCAGAATTATCTAAGGCTATTCAAGATTTAGCCGAGAACACTGAGAAGAGAGAGCAATTTGGCAAGGCATCAGTCAAACGTCAAAAAGAACTCTTCTCCTTACAAAGTTATATTCGGAATTTTTCGGAGTTGTATAGGAAATACTAAAAAAATAAAATTGGTTGAAAAAAATAGAACTATTTCCTGTCTGCTTTAAAGAATTACCATTATTATTAAATGTTGTAAAAGTCAGTAAAACAGATTATGAAAATACAGACTAAAATAAAAGTTCAGGTGAAAAATATATGAAACCACTTTTAACTGTCGTTATTCCAGTTTATAATGTCGAAAAGTATTTAAACCGTTGTCTTAAGAGTATTCTTGTTCAAGAATGGAAAAACTATGACATCATACTTGTTGATGATGGAAGTACTGATCGTTCTCCTCAAATTTGTGATGACTATGTTAAAGCGTATGACTTTATTTCAGTCATTCATAAAGAGAATGGTGGACTTTCTGAAGCTCGAAATACGGGTCTTTCTCAGGCTAAGGGAGAATATGTTTATTTTCCTGATTCAGATGATTGGCTTGAGCCAGATACCTTTATAGCCTTGGCAGAAGCGCTTGAATCTCAAAAATTTGATATTATTTCTTTTAATCGTGAGTTTGTCAAAGGTGAAGAAGATGTTATAGTTTCGGATTCAGTAGAGACTCAAGTCTTTGACGGGAAGGATGCTTTTGTGCAAATGCTGAAGCATAGTTATATTACTGGTTTTGCTAACGACAAAGTCTATCGGAAATCCTTATTCACTGATCATAACATTCAGTTTCCAATTGGTAAATACTATGAGGATCTTGGTACTAATTACAAGCTTTTTCTTTCAGCAAAGAGGGTTTATGCGACAAATCAGAAGTACTATCACTACTTAATCGATAACCCGGATTCCATTACACAGTCTTGGAATGAGAAGAAGTTTAGAGATATGTTTGAGTTCTACAAAGAAGTTTTTTATTCTACTTTTGTTCGTTCACAGTTGAATCAAGAAGAATTACAAATTTCACAGCTATATTATGTGAATGGCTTGACTCATATCTTGGCAAGTTTATATAAATCTAAATTAGATAAAAAAATATAGACATTACTAATGAAGTGAAACAAGAATTACTTAAGAATAATGTTTCTCTTTCTCAAATGAAAGACCAACCAAATAAGTTAAAAATATATACTGTTTAGACTTAAAGTATTAAAACTAGCCTTCAGTATACAAAAACATTTTCTGATATGATTTAGGAGTTTAATTTGAAATACTCTGTTATTATTCCAGTCTATAACGTTGAGAAATACATTGAGCGTTGTTTAAAAAGTGTTATTTCTCAGAATTATGATGACTTGGAGATTATAGTGGTAGATAATGGTTCTACAGATCGTAGTGGTAGTATTTGCGATATTTATGCTAATGAGTACGCAAATATCTCTGTCTATCATATTGAAAACCATGGTGTTGGTCCGGCACGTAATTTTGGCTTATCCAAAGCGAAAGGCGAGTTTATTTGTTTTGTGGATGCGGATGACTATCTTGTGGGAAATCTATTTTCAGATGTGGAAAGTCAATTAGATTCACAATTAGACTTATTGGTGTTTAGTTACTATAATTCGATTGAAAAGAATTTATCAGAAATAGATCGATCGGCAAAAATACTTCCTGCTGAAGGAAAAAAAGACAAGAGTGATTTTATTGCGCTTTTTCAAGAATTATGGTTAACAGACATGATGTATACTGTTTGGAATAAAATTTACCGTAGAGAATTTCTGGAGGAACATCAAATTGTTTTTGAATCCTATGAATTGGGAGAAGATGTTCGTTTCAATTTGAATGTTTATCAACATGTCAATTCAGTTCTCTTGGTGAAATCTTGTTATTATGTCTATATTTCAGGAAGAATAGATTCTGCGATGGGACAGTATCATCCTAATAGGATGAACTATCAATTGGAAGAACTAGGAAAAGTTGATCAGTTGATGACAAGTTGGAATATCCAAGATGATCAATTTATAGATCAAATAAAGGCGCGCATCCTGATGAGTAATATTCAGAACATATCAAAGCAAAAGATGTCTCTTTCTAAAAAACGACACTATGTTGAGGTCTTGTGTAGAAATCAAGAGATGATTGCCTTGTTATAAAAAGCTATTTCTCCACTCCACCCTCTAGTTAGACGGTTATTACATTTCAGAATGTATCTGACAGTAATTTTTTTAAAAAAACTGCAAACCTTGATAAAATAGGGAAATTCGCTATTTAGTTGTGAAAGGTTTTTTATAGATACCAGTAATAAGACTATATGATCATGATTGAAAGGTTTGGATGACTGTTGTGATGAACAATCGTTTTATCTCAGAAAAAAATTTTATTTATTTACCTTGTTTATATGGGTTGTTGTCGCTTCGTTAGTCACAACCACTTATTTTTGTTCGATTAGATGGTTTTCTATCGCTTTATCGTTTACTCCTTTACTTTACAATTATTATGCTGTTGATAAAGGAGTTGATGAACTTTCCGAAAACGCTATATTACTTTAGATTTCATTGGCAACAATTATTAATAGTAACGGCATTTTTTATTGCAATGTTTATAGTTGCAAAAAATCGCGATGGATTGTTAGATATAAATGTGTTGCTTCTTGTTTTTTCCGCTAGAGATATTGATTTTAGGAAATTATTAGGAACTTTTTCTGTGGCGACATTCCTGGTGCTTTGTTTGACAATTTATGCCAGTCAAAAAGGTATGATTACCAATATGTTTATGAATGCAGATGGTGGCTACCGTTTTAGTCTAGGATTTCAACTATGTATCATTTGCATCACAGAGACTGTTCTTTGCCTTGTGTACTTATCTGATGTTTCGGGGTAAAAGAATTTCGTATCTTGAATTGTTGGCCTTACTCTTGGCTACGATTTATATGTACCAACAAACTTCGACATCTAGTCCATTTTACTTAAGTATTTTGATACTAACCTATGCCTTGTTGAGTATTAAAATCTTTAAAAAAGAGTTTATCATTGGAAATTTCTTGTCAAAGGCACTTGCGCAGTACGGTTTTATTGTAGCTTTAGCGGTTATCTTGTATTTTTGTTTTTATTCATCTGGCAATTTATTTCACTTAGTCGATCAATTTACGCATAATCGTTTGCGTCTCAGTGTGGATGGTTTCCGAAATTTTGGTGTATCTTGGTTAGGGCAACCAATTTCCTTTACAACTCTTGATATGTTTGGAAATTTCACTAGTAATTACAATTATATTGATAGCTCTTTTGTTCAATTATTGGTTATTGATGGCTTGATTGTCAGTGCCTTCATGTTGTTTGCTCTTACTAAAGTTATGAAATATTTCATATCCATTCAAAAAGATATCGTACTGGCTTGCCTAGGAATTATGATTATCCATGGAATGTTCGATCCTCAGATGTTGGTTCTTCGCTACTCTCCATTAATTTTTGTTCATCAGTCGATTGTTTATTATGAATCCAGATAATAAAATTGAATAAAAAAAGAGTTAAGTCCAGTTAAAAAAAGAAAGATTAAGACGAGTTACATCCTTATGAAAGTTCTTAAAAATTACGCCTATAATCTCTCCTACCAGTTGCTAGTGATTATTCTACCGATTATCACCACACCTTATGTGACACGGGTTTTTAGTTCAGATGACTTAGGGACTTACGGCTATTTCAACTCCATTGTCACCTACTTTATCCTTTAGCGACCCTAGGAGTAGCCAATTATGGAACCAAGGAGATCTCAGGACACCGCAAGGACATCCAAAAGAATTTCTGGGGGATTTATACTCTCCAGTTAGGCGCGACCTTTGTCTCCATTTTACTCTATCTCTTGCTTTGCTTGGCGCTTCCTTCCATGCAAAATCCTGTTGCCTATATCTTGGGCCTTAGCTTAGTATCAAAAGGGCTCGATATTTCCTGGCTCTTTCAGGGCTTAGAGGACTTTCGCAAGATTACGATTCGGAATATCACGGTCAAACTGGTTGGAGTCATCTCCATCTTCTTGTTTGTTAAGTCTGCTAATGATCTTTATCTCTATGTATTCTTACTAACGATCTTTGAATTATTAGGTCAGCTCAGTATGTGGTTGCCCGCCCGTGAATTTATTGGGAAAGCCCATTTTGATATGGCTTATGCATGGGTGCATTTAAAGCCGGTCATTCTGCTTTTTTTACCGCAGATTGCTATTTCCCTCTATGTCACCCTTGACCGGACCATGCTGGGGGCTCTCGCCTCTACAAAGGATGTGGGGATCTATGATCAGGCCTTGAAATTGGTCAATATTTTGCTGACCCTAGTGACCTCACTGGGAAGTGTCATGTTGCCTCGGGTATCGAGCCTCTTATCCTCAGGGGACCACAAGGCTGTCAACAAGATGCACCAAATGTCCTTTTTGATTTATAATTTGGTCATTTTCCCGATCATTGCCGGCATGCTGATTGTCAATGATGACTTTGTTCAGTTCTTCCTAGGAAAGGATTTCCAGGATGCGCGTTATGCCATAGCCATCATGATTTTTAGAATGTTCTTTATCGGCTGGACCAATATCATGGGGATTCAAATCCTCATCCCGCATGATAAAAACAAAGAATTTATGATTTCGACCACTGTTCCTGCCATTGTCAGTGTCGGGTTGAATTTGCTCTTCTTGCCTCACTTTGGTTTTATCGGTGCAGCCATTGTTTCGGTTTTAACAGAATCCTTGGTCTGGGGAATTCAATTGTACTATACCCGTCATTACCTCAAGGAAGTACCGATTCTTGGGGCTATGGCAAAAATTATTCTCGCTTCTGCTATAATGTATGGATTGTTGCTAAGTGCAAAACCATTCTTGCATTTTTCACCTACTTTAAATGTTCTTGTGTATGCAGTGCTTGGTGGCCTCATTTACCTGCTTGCTATTCTAGTTCTGAAAGTGGTAGATGTGAAAGAGTTAAAAACGAAATAATAGGAAAACAATCGAAATGAAGAAAATACGGAATACAAACCTAGATTTGCTTAAAATTATGGCTTGTATAGGAGTTGTTCTACTCCATACCACAATGCCAGGATTTAAAGAAACTGGATCTTGGAATTACTTAACATACTTATATTACTTAGGTACCTATTCAATTCCGCTATTTTTTTATGGTAAATGGCTATTTATTATTGGGAAAAAAATGAAATAAGCTATTCATACATCCTGCAAAAAAATAAAATGGATTCTTGTAACCGTATCGATATGGACTTTCAATCATTTGGATTTATAAGAGGATTTTTTTCAGCAAAACCCAATAAAAAAAGTTTTGGGTTCTTTATTACAAAGAGGTTATTTTTTTCCAGTTTTTGGTTTTTTTGGTGCTTTAATTCTTATTTACTTGTGTCTACCAATTTTGAAAAAAATTTCTAAAAATCAAAAAAATCGATATTTGTTTATTCTTTCTGTACTGGTAATTATAGGTTTGGTAGTTGAGCTGACAAATATTTTTACTTCAAATGCCAGTGCAAGTTTATGTTATACAGACATTTAGATTATGGACCTGGTTTTTTTCTATTATATTTTAGGTGGATTTCTAGCACAATTTAGCTTGGATACTCTTAAAAAGTGTTTTTAGGAGTTGGATGAAAAGAAAATAACCGTAGTTTTACTATTTGCTTCACCATTAATTTTATTTATGTTAGCGAAAAATATTCACCATAATCTTTTTGCTGAATATTTTTTATGATAGTATTTTTTTGTGAAAGTTATAAGTTTAGGGACTTTTTGACGGTGCTGACGTTTGATTTAAATACAGATAAAAACAGATGGATAATCTATCTTTCTAATCAAATTATGGGTGTTTTCATTATACATACATATGTTATGAAAGTGTGGGAGAAATCAGTTGGATTTAGTTTTGCAGGATCACATTTGCTTTTTCTCATCTTCACATTGAGTGTAAGTTTTTATTGTGGTTGGAATATTAATGAAAATTCCTTATTTCAATCGAATCGTTAAATTATAAATTATTAATAGGAGACAACTATGTACGACTATCTGATCGTTGGTGCTGGTTTATCGGGGGCAATTTTTGCTCATGAGGCAACCAAGCATGGCAAAAAAGTAAAAGTGATTGACAAGCGTAATCATATTGGCGGAAATATTTACTGTGAAAATGTTGAAGGAATCAATGTTCACAAGTATGGTGCCCACATTTTCCATACGTCCAACAAAAAAGTTTGGGACTATGTCAATCAATTTGCTGAGTTTAACAACTATATCAACTCGCCGGTGGCTAACTACAAGGGGAACCTCTACAATCTTCCCTTCAACATGAATACCTTCTACGCCATGTGGGGAACTAAGACACCACAAGAAGTCAAAGACAAGATTGCGGAGCAGACGGCAGACATGAAAGATGTTGAGCCGAAAAACCTGGAAGAACAGGCCATCAAGTTGATTGGTCCAGACATCTATGAAAAGTTGATCAAGGGATATACGGAGAAGCAATGGGGACGTTCTGCAACAGACCTGCCTCCATTTATCATCAAACGTCTTCCAGTTCGTTTGACCTTTGATAATAACTACTTTAACGACCGTTACCAAGGGATTCCAATCGGTGGCTACAACGTCATCATTGAAAACATGCTGGGTGATGTAGAAGTAGAACTTGGTGTTGATTTCTTTGCCAATCGTGAAGAACTTGAAGCGTCAGCTGAAAAAGTAGTCTTTACAGGGATGATTGACCAATACTTTGACTACAAGCACGGGGAGTTGGAGTACCGTAGCCTGCGTTTCGAACATGAGATCTTGGATGAGGAAAATCATCAAGGTAATGCTGTGGTCAACTACACAGAGCGTGAGATTCCTTATACTCGGATCATCGAGCATAAGCACTTCGAGTATGGTACCCAACCGAAGACAGTTATCACCCGTGAGTATCCCAGCTGACTGGAAACGAGGGAGATGAACCCTACTACCCAATCAATGATGAAAAGAACAACGCCATGTTTGCCAAGTATCAAGAAGAAGCAGCCAAAAATGACAAGGTTATCTTCTGTGGACGCCTAGCAGACTATAAATACTACGACATGCACGTGGTTATTGAGCGTGCTCTAGAAGTCGTTGAGAAAGAATTTACTAAATGACACAAGAAAAAATTGATATCGTGGTTCTTTGGGTCGACGGAAGTGATCCAGAGTTTATCCGCGAGAAACAAGCCGTGACAGGTCAAATAGTCAGAAATAGACCAAGAAATCGATGGTGAGCAACGCTATCGTGATTACGGCATTTTTAATTATTGGTTTCGAATGATTGAAAAAAAGCATGCTCCTTGGGTAAATCATGTTTACTTAGTCACCAATGGACAAAAACCTGAATGGTTGAACTTGGAGCATCCAAAACTCAAGTTAGTCACTCATAAAGAATTTATGCCCTAAAAGAGTATCTACCTACTTATAATTCAGCGGCTATTGAGCTTAATCTCCATCGGATTGAAGGCTTGTCGGAAAACTATCTCTATTTCAATGATGATATGTACTTGATTAGAGATAGTCAACCTTCAGATTTTTATAAGAATGGGACAACCCGAAGCTTTTAGCAGTATACGATGCTTTGGTTCCTTGGTCACCATTTACGAATACTTATCATAATAATGTTGAATTAATTTATCGTCATTTTCCTAATAAGAAAAGCTTTAAAATCTTCACCTTGGAAATTCTTTAATTTCCGTTATGGGTCTTTGCTTTTGAAAAACTTGCTACTCTTGCCTTGGGGGCCGACTGGATACGTAAATCAGCATGTACCTGTTCCAATGAAAAAGAGTACCTTGGCACATTTATGGGAAATTGAAGGAGAAACGTTAGATAAAACGTCACGAAATCAAAATTAGAGACTACGGAGTAGATGTTAATCAATATATCTGTCAACATTGGCAAATTGAAAGTAATCAGTTTTATCCTATGTCAAAGAATTTTGGAGAGTCGATAGATCTAAATCAAGTGGATCGGTTAGAGAGTATCTTTAAAGATAAACATAAAAAAACTGCTTTGTGTGAATGATGATGTTGACTTTAAAGAGGAGAATATCATTCGTTTTAAGGAAATCTTGAAAGAACGCTATCCTGAAAAAAATCAGCTTTTTGAAAAAAATGAGAAATAAGAGATGAAATACTATTTAAAAGAAGAATTTTTTTACACGATAACAATGTTAAAAAAATGCGGGTAAATAAGGCACGTAATGACGTTGAAGAAATTGTAAAGAGAGAGGGCTATCAAGCCTTGGTTCTTTCAGTTGACAATTGGTACGAGATGAGCACTGTTAAAGCACAGCTTCATAAATCAAAGGCTTTTGGTCAGGCTTTGGATCAATTGCAACAAGGAGATGAATTGCTTATTCAATTCCCAATGCTTCACCATAGCTTTTTTACTACACATCATGTCAAGAAAGCGCAGAAAAAAGGGGTAAAAGTTAATTTTATTATCCACGATTTAGAAGCTCTTCGTTATGTCAATGTTGAGAATTTCCCTTTAAAGCATAAGATTCGTATTCAGGTTCAAGAATCAGGTCTTCTTGGTGCAGCTGATGGTATCATTGCCCATAATCCAATTATGAAATCTGTTTTGGTGGATAAAGGGATTGCGGAAGATAAGATTGTTAGCCTTGGCATTTTCGACTATTTGATTCCAAATTTCCAAGAGAAGACAGGTCTAAGTAAGAATCAGCCAATTATTGTAGCAGGGTAATTTGGCACAAGAAAAAAAGCTGGTTATCTTTACTCACTTCCTGCTGAACCTGCATATAATCTTTATGGTGTTGGCTTTTGATGAGACTAGAGCTCTTGCAAATGAGACCTACTTTTGGTTCCTTTCCTACCAGATGAACTTCCTGCTAGCTCTTGAGGGTGGCTTTTGGACTTGTCTGGGATGGGGATAGTGCTGAGACCTGTAGTGGTGTTTTTGGCGAGTACCTTCGCTACAACAACTCTCACAAAGCGTCGCTTTATCTAGCATCAGGGCTTCCCGCTTGTGGTGTGGAAAGCAGTCGGCTTTGTCTCACTTTTGTACTTGAGAAGGGTTGCGGGATTGCAGTAGAGTCTCTTCATGACTTGAAGGCAACCATTGAAAATCTTTCAGATGAGGCTTACAGAACCTTGGTTGAAAATGCCAAGCGTGTTGGCCAAGAAATCTGAGATGGTCACTACTTAAAGACAGCCTTAAAGCATTTAGCATAAGATCAAAAAGAAGTCAGAAAGGACTTCTTTTTAGTTTTTAAAAAAAATATCACTAATTTTTAAAAATTGCCTTATAAAACTTTTCATCGCTGAAACCGTGTGGTAAAATGATTTACGTATAAAATTTGTATAAAGGGAAGTTTATATGAAAAAGAAAGATCTTTATTTTTTTATGCCGGAGCAGCAGTCTTGATGGCTGTATCTGCTCAGGGAGTCAGTGCAGATGAGCTGGTTTTAAATGAGGCCGCTACTACTGAAGGCAACCAAGTCCAAGCTGAAAAAGCGCCAGAAGTAGCCGTTTCTGAAAAGTCGGTAGCACCTGTCGCAAGCAACTATGCAGCACCAGCAAATGTGACTGAGCAGCCTGTGTCACCTGCGAGCAAGGTCGCGGCTTCAGAAAGTGGGACCCCATCTGTGGAGAAGGCCACAGAAGTAGCGCCTACTGAGAGGACAGAAGAAACTCCTCTTCAGTCTGATGCAGGAAGCACCACCTTTTTCAATACGGGTTCAAACGCTCCAGCTAGTCGCTCTACGGATGTAGCAGTTCAGCCAAAATCATTCGTTGATGTGAGTAGCCACAACGGAGAGATTAGTATTGGTGACTACCGTACCTTAGCTAATAAGGGCGTGGGCGGTGTCGTTGTCAAATTGACAGAAGACACTTGGTACAAGAACCCGAATGCGGAGAACCAAATTCGCAATGCACAAGCTGCGGGTCTGCAAGTATCGACCTACCACTTCTCTCGCTATACTTCTGAAGAAGCAGCGCGTGCAGAGGCACAATTCTATATTGCGGCTGCGCAACGGTTGAATCTTCCAAAGAACACCCTCATGGTCAATGACTTTGAGGATGCTAAGATGCAGCCAAACATTAACCGTAACACCCAAGCTTGGGCGGACGAAATGCGTAAAAATGGCTACACCAACTTAATGTTCTACACCAGTGCTAGCTGGTTGGATGAAAACAACCTTCGCAAGAAAGGTCCTGTCAACACCGCTCAATTTGGACTTCAGAATTTCTGGGTTGCCCAATACCCTTCTCCAAAATTGTCTGTAAACGATGCGAAAAGCTTGCGTTACAATGGGAAAGCTGGTGCGTGGCAGTTCACTTCTCAAGCGGAATTGCTTCCAGGAAAACACCTCTTTGACCACAGTGTGGACTATACCGGTCGCTTTACAGCGAACGCAAAACTTGCAGCAGACCCGACAGAAGGCAGCTTAAGTGGGAAGATTGACATTGTCAATAACGATTCTATGACGGGCCGCTTTGATGTTGTCATCTCAAATGTTAAGGCACCAAATGGAGTTCGAACCGTTTCTGTCCCAATCTGGTCAGAAACAGGCGGTCAAGATGACCTTGTTTGGTATACAGCTAACCGTCAAGCAAATGGGACCTATACCGTCAATGTAAAAGCAGCGGCCCATAAAAACTCAACCGGTCTTTACAATGTTCACCTTTACTATGTTCAGAATAATGGACAAATGACGGGTGTGGGTGGAACAACGACAAACGTTTATATTGGGAAACGACCAGAGGATTTAAAACCAAGCGGCACTGTAACGATTGAAAATAACAATACAGAGACAGGTACCTTTGATGCAGTTATTCGCAATGTAGTAGCTCCAAATGGATTGAAGGAAGTCTTGATCCCAACCTGGTCGGACAAGAACTGGCAAGACGATCTAGTATGGCATAAAGCAGTCCGTCAAAGTGACGGCAGCTACCGTGCAACTATCAAAGCCTCAGATCATAAAAATGAAGATGGTAAATACAATGTCCATGTTTATTATGTAGATCAAGCTGACAAACGAAACTACATCACAGAGACCAAGACAGAAGTGCACCACGTAAAACCAAGTGGAACTGTAACGATTGAAAATAACAATACAGAGACAGGCACCTTTGATGCAGTTATTCGCAATGTTGTTGCACCAAATGGCTTGAAAGAAGTCTTGGTTCCAACCTGGTCGGACAAGAACTGGCAAGACGATCTAGTATGGCACAAAGCGGTCCGTCAAAGTGATGGCAGTTATCGTGCAACGATCAAAGCGAGTGATCATAAGAATGAAGATGGTAAGTACAACGTCCATGTCTACTTTGTTGATCAAAATAACCAACGAAACTACATCACAGAAACCACAACATACATTGCAAAGACTACGACAGAAGTGCACCACGTAAAACCAAGTGGCACGTTAACGATTGAAAATAATAATGTTGAGATGGGTACCTTTGATGCAGTTATTCGTAATGTAGTAGCCCCGAATGGATTAAAAGAAGTCTTGGTTCCAACCTGGTCAGACAAGAACTGGCAAGACGATCTAGTATGGCATAAGGCAGTCCGTCAAAGTGACGGCAGCTACCGAGCTACCATCAAAGCCTCAGATCACAAAAATGAAGATGGTAAGTACCATGTCCATGTCTATTATGTAGATCAAATGGACAAACGAAACTACATTACAGAAACCGCTACAGAAGTACATCACGTAAAACCAAGCGGCACGTTAACGATTGAGAATAACAATACTATAACAGGCACCTTTGATGCAGTTATTCGCAATGTAGTAGCTCCAAATGGATTAAAAGAAGTCTTGATCCCAACCTGGTCAGACAAGAACTGGCAAGATGATCTAGTATGGTACAAAGCAGTCCGTCAAAGTGACGGCAGCTACCGTGCAACCATCAAAGCCTCAGATCGTAAAAATGAAGATGGTAAATACAATGTCCATGTTTATTATGTAGATCAAAATAACCTACGAAACTATATTACAGAAACCACGACAGAAGTGCGTCAAGCCCGTCTTTCTGGTACTCTCTTAATCCAAAATAATAACAAGGATACAGGTACCTTTGACGTCATTATCAAGGATGTTTACAGCCCTAAAGGTGTTCGGACTGTGCAAGTCCCAACTTGGTCTGATAAGGATGGCCAAGACGACATCCGCTGGTATGAGGCGGCTCGCCAATCAAATGGAGACTACAAGGTATCGGTCAAAGCGAGCGATCACAAGAACTCTACTGGTAAGTACCATGTTCACCTTTACTATATTCAAAACGATGGCTCTCGTGTGGGTGCTGGTACAACGACTACAGAAGTGGAGTTCCGAAATGCCCAGACCAAGACGCAAGCTTCTATCAAGAATGTTAATACAACGAACGGAACCTATACGGTAGCTGTAGATCAAGCACCTCAGGGACGTCAGATTAAGAATATTCGTGTTGCAGCTTGGTCTAAAGCTCATCAAGAAAATCTTTACTGGTATTCCGCAACACCGACAGGTATGCACACAGAGATCACTGTCTCTGCCAATAATCACGGTAATGAAGCGGGCAACTATACCACTCACGTCTATGTAGACTACAAAGATGGGGGAGTTGAAGGTTTTAACCTCGGTCAGACAGCCTTGTCTCCACGAAATCAAAAGGTAAATCCACAAACAACCTATTATTCTCAACGGGACCCTCGTTGGGGAGCAAAATGGTATGGTGTGAGTAATATGGACCAATCAGGGTGTGTTCCAACCTCTTTAGCGATGGCATTTACGGATATTCTCGGAAGAGAAGTACTACCAACGACAGTAGCGGATTATCTGTATCACAACACCAATTCCTTTAATAAAATTGCTGTAGCTGGAACTGATGCAGATGGACTAGTGGCTGCTACTAAGCATTGGGGATTGACGAGCCAAATGCTTACAGGGAAAGATGCAATTGCAGCTACCTTAGTATCAGGAAAACACGTTCTTGCTGCAGTTGAGGAAAGCATCTTTATCAATGCTCCTTATACGCATGAAATTGTCTTGCAGGGCTACGATAATGGGAAAACTTATGTAAGAGATCCATTCAACCCTGCTAATAACGGTTGGCATTCTATTGATTACATCTTCTCGGTAAAAAGTACAGATCCAATTGATGCAAAATTAGGATCACCATTTTTCAGTGTTTTTGCTTAGCTATTTCTAAAAAAGTAAGTAAATTTTATTCAATGGCAATCAGGTATAATCCATTTTTGTTTTGGAAAAAAACGAGTATTCTCATAGACGGAGATACTCGTTTTTAATTTTAAAGTATAGGGACTTACTGAATCAACCAAGACCTTATTTTTCTACTTCAACTTATACTTTTTATAGAGGTTCCTTGATCCGGTGGTTTGTGCTATAATACTACTACGTGGGTACAATCCGTAAAAAAATTGTAAGGGAAGATACATGAAAAAGAAAGATCTTATTTTTTATGCTGGGACAGCCGTTTTGTTAGCTTTTTCGACACAACAAGTCAAAGCTGATGAGCAACATGCGTCCGATCAAACACCAGAAAATACATCAGCTGTCGTTGCAAATACAACAACTTCATCAGAAGCACAGAATACTGTGAACGAAGGAGTGGGAGTTAAGAAAGGTGTTCAGACAGAAAATACCGTTGCAACAGCGATAGCACCTGTCACACAGACTGTTAGTGACAATCAGTCATCTGAGCAGGTCACTGACGAGAAGGGTTCATTAGAGCAACCAGCACCTACTGTGGTAGCTAGTCGCGCCCCATACGGCGCACGCGCACGAGTGGTAGATGCAGAAAATAATAGTTTACCGATAGATGAAGTACAGAAACCAAGTGGTACGCTAACAATTGAAAATAACAATACAGAGACAGGCATCTTTGATGCAGTTATTCGCAACGTAGTAGCCCCGAATGGATTAAAAGAAGTCTTGGTTCCAACATGGTCGGACAAGAACTGGCAGGATGATCTAGTATGGCACAAGGCAGTCCGTCAAAGTGATGGCAGCTACCGAGCTACTATCAAAGCCTCAGATCATAAAAATGAAGATGGTAAATACAATGTCCATGTTTATTATGTAGATCAAGCTGACAAACGAAACTACATCACAGAAACCACTACAGAAGTACGTCACGTAAAACCAAGTGGCACTGTAACGATTGAAAAATAATAATGTCTGAGACAGGCACCTTTGATGCAGTAATTCGTCAATGTAGTTGCTCCAAATGGACTGAAAGAAGTCTTTGATTCCGACCTGGTCAGATAAGAACTGGCAAGATGATCTTGTTTGGCACAAAGCGATTCGTCAAAGTGACGGCAGCTACCGTGCTACCATCAAAGCTTCAGATCATAAAAATGATGATGGCAAATACAATGTTCATGTCTACTATGTGGATCAATGACAACCAACGAAACTATATCACAGAAACCACTACAGAAGTGCGTCACGTAAAACCAAGTGGAACTGTAACGATAGAGAACAATAATTCTGAGACAGGCACCTTTGATGCAGTAATTCGTAATGTTGTTGCACCAAATGGACTGAAAGAAGTTTTGATTCCGACCTGGTCAGATAAGAACTGGCAAGATGATCTTGTTTGGCACAAAGCGATTCGTCAAAGTGACGGCAGCTACCGTGCTACCATCAAAGCTTCAGATCATAAAAATGATGATGGCAAATACAATGTTCATGTCTACTATGTGGACAATGACAACCAACGAAACTATATTACAGAAACTACAGCAGAAGTACGTCAAGCCCGTCGTTCTGGTACGATTGTAATCCAAAACAATAACAAGGATACGGGAACTTTTGACGTCATCATTAAGGATGTCTACAGCCCTAAAGGCGTGCGGACTGTTCAAGTTCCAACTTGGTCTGATAAGGATGGTCAAGATGATATCCGTTGGTATGAAGCGACTCGTCAAGCAAACGGAGACTACAAGGTTTCTGTCAAGGCTAGCGATCACAAGAACTCTACTGGAAAATACCATGTTCATCTTTATTACATCCAAAATGATGGTTCGCGTGTAGGGGCTGGAACAACAACCACAGAAGTGGAATTTAGAAATCTGACGACCAAGACCCAAACAGGGATCAAGAATGTTAATTCTGGTGCGGGAACCTATACGGTAACAGTGGACCAAGCACCTCAGGGACGTCGGATCAAGAATATCCGTGTTGCTGCTTGGTCTCAAGCTCATCAAGAAAATCTCTACTGGTATTCTACAGCACCTTCTGGTATGCATACAGAAGTGCAAGTCTCTGCAGCGAAATCATCAGTACCAGAAAGGAAACTATACCACTCACGTCTATGTGGACTATGTGGATGGTGGCGTTGAAGGCTTTAACCTGGGTCAAACAGCTCTTTCACCTCGTGAGACAGTTGATCAAACAGCATACAATCCTCATGTTTCTAATGGTCAACGAGATCGTATTTTACAAGCTGCAGCAAGTCTTGTCGGTGTTCGTAGCGGAAGTGCAGCCCATCATCAATTGGTCAAGGATTACAACAGCGTTAACCCATTGCCAGTCGGTTATGCAGTTAAGAATACAGATGATTGGTGTGACGTGTTTGTAACAACAGTTTTCCAACGCGAAGGTCTTAGTCATTTGATTGGTCGGGAGTGTGGCGTAGAGCGCCATATCCAAATTTTTAAACGTTTAGGTATTTGGAACGAAAATGGAGCCTCTACACCGAAGTCAGGTGATATCATTACCTTTAACTGGGATCAAGATCATCAATCAAATGATGGTTGGGCAGACCATATTGGAATTGTAGAACGCGTCGAAAATGGACTGATTCATACAATCGAAGGAAATTCCGGTGACGTTGGAACTGTCAAACGCAATGTATACCGTATCGGACATGGCAATATTCGCGGATTTGCGACACCACGTTATAAATAACCTCCAAGCTTTTCAGCATTTTTGCCTAAGGACTTTTCTATAATAAAAAGACAACCAGCTCTGCAAGAGGGCTGGTTTTTTGCATCCCTTTGATGATAGGAGGAGTAGTCGTTAGGCAAGGAGTTTTTGTCCAAAAAAACTTAAAAACACCCTAGAGATATCTATGCAACTATTTAAAGGTAACTGAGAAGGGTATAAAAAAGCTATGAAAACAAGGGCTGGAGCCATATAATAGATCTTTGCAATCATATCTTGGGAGGACTTAACCTAAATTGGCTAGTTGATGCAGAAATCAAGAAAACTTTAAAAAACAAAAACATTAGACGGTTCATTTGTTCATTTAGCGACATTTTTTATATAATCGTTGGCTAAATTGGCTCATATATGATAAAAATGGAGTGAGGAACTTTTGCGGTTCAAAATGATAAAAAGGAGATGAAAGAATGAACAGGAGATCATCCTTATGGAAAAGCTTTTTAAAAAAAGGGTTTGCTCTCTTCACCATTTTGATGATGCTGGGTCAATTGGGTCAAGGTGCTGTAACAGCCTTGGCGCAAGAGCTAGCAGTCGGAGATAATGGTGCCTTAGATGTTACCCTCTTGTATGGAGATAAGCAAGAACATCCAGGTGGTATGGCCTATAACACATCTGATACCATGTCTGGCTACATTCAGATTACCCCTAAGAATCTGACAACAGATCTCGATGACGTGGTTGTCAATCTAGTGCTTCCAGGGAAGTACTTGGATGAGGTCAATGTTCCCGAGTTTAATAGTAGCTCACAACATGACGCACCAACAGTGACAAAGGTGGGAGATGACTACCATGTCAGCCTACATTTTACTGGCTACCAAAAATCTGAAGTCTTGACCCTACCCTTCATCGCCAAGTTTAAGTTAGGATTTCCTCCTACCAACTACTCGATGGATATCACAGGGAAGCTCAATATCAACGGTGCTGAGACTGCTTTAAATAGTATCACTTGGAAACCTCTATACAAGGACTATACCTTGACCAAGTTTGTCAATCAGAACTATGATGCGACCATGTCCAGAGACTATGCGGAAGCCTCTCCAGGGATTGTAACTGGAGCAGATGGAAAAAAATACATCGAAAAAGCTACTTCCGTTCCGTTTGCCTTCTTGTTAGATGGGATGCGTGGACAGTACAATGGTAGCTATCGTCAGTTGGAATCTGCAACAATCACAGATAAGCTGCCAACCTATACGGACAAAGATGGAAAAACTCGTACAGCGGTTCTAGATACAGAAAAATCAGAAGGCTGGGTCGATAATGGGGATGGTACGGTTTCAAAAACTTTTGTAGCTGATGAAAATAAAAATGTTCAAAGTTACCACTCAGATTTGATGCAAAAAATCCAAGACAAGAGTTTCTTATACTTGAAATTCCCTGATTTGGTCATGGAAAAAGACCAAACCTTAGAAGATGTCTTAGTGAAAGATTTGACCAATACTGCGTCTGTCGTGGGGATTCCTGCGGAACGTGGTGAGGGAGAGCCGGATGTAACGGCTGAAGATTCTCTCATCTTCCGACTCACTTCGCGTGACTTGGAAGGTAAAGGAGCTTTTGCTAAACAAGCAGAAGGAAATGTCTACGATTCGACAGACTACAAGGCAGCCAACTACAAGTGGCTCTTGAAATTCCAAAATATCACACCATTTGCTCAGAAAAACATTGTCTTTTATGATGAGCAAGTAGACTCTCGCTTGAAGTTTACCAAAATTGAATATGGTCGTATGTTGATTGGAATCTATGGAAATGGACCTCTGATCAATCAATACGTGAAACGCATCATCCTAACCATGGAAGATGGCTCAACTAAAGAAATCCAAACCAGAGGCAGACAAGGATGGATTTGGAAACATTGATTTGACCAAATATGGAACGGTTGTCGGCTGGAGACTGGAGATGAAAGATGACTTCGAACTTCCATCTGGTCAAGGGATTCATATTTCTACCTATACAGCCTTCAAGGATCCAGAAAAGACCCATATCGATCAAAATGATGAGTCCAAGAATGCCTATGAAAATACTGGACGGATCACCTATAAAACTCAGTCAGGGGCAGACAGAGACCAATCTGCTAAATGGCAGTTCAAACTTCTTCCATTGACAGAAAATGTTGAACTGACTAAGAATACAGATTATAACAATGTCCAATTCACAGATGGAAAAAAACCATTCGTTTTGCCCTATCTGCTAATAATGTTCGCTTAGATCCAGGTAAGGATTACAAGGACTTTGCGTGTTATTGATCTCTTTGATCCAAATACCTTGGATATTGACTTCAAATTACCTAGATCAATACTTTTGATAAGAATAACACTAGTCTTTATGCCCCTTGGTACAAATCCTATGAGGTCATTGAAAACTACCACAACTCTGGACGTTCTGCCTTGATTATTCACTTGGATCAAAGGAATTTATCAAACGCTCCCTAGAAACGGGTGGTCAAGTTCGTTTGCCGTTTATTTATACCAAGCTGAAAGGAAAGGCCGATGGCGGAACCTTTACCAACCATATCTATCTGGCAGGGGAAGGACTCTGGGATTTAGAAACTGCTAATCCGAATAGAGTCGCAGTTGATAGCTATGATTTAAATAACAACGGTTCAACAACGGACAAAATCCCTCATGCGGAATCCAACTATACCATTGTCGCAGCTGAAGGGGTTTATTCTCGTAAGTTCATCGCCAAGAACGATGACTTGTCTGATGCTTCAACAGTAACTCGAACCTTTAAACCAGGGGAAACCTTTAATTACAAGTTAACGATTAAAAACAACACAGATAACCCTGTTGAAAATACAGTTATCTATGATGTTCTTCCTAAAGTTGGGGACGTCAATACTCTGGATGCTTCAGCCCGTAAGACAGAATACACAGTTAGTCTTCGTGGACCAGTGACTGCTCCAGAAGGTTGGACAGTATACTACACAACAGATGCCACAGTCACAGCTAAGACCATGGCTCAAGCTGTCGATAAAGATATTTGGTCAACAGATATTGCAGACTACAGCCAGGTAACAGGTATCAAGGTAGTTGCTAATGAAGGAACCACTATTGGTGCACGGAGCCAAGTAGATGTTGCGGTGCCAGTGGTCAACCCAAGCGAATTGACAGACCAAGTCAAGCAGTTGATGCTAGAACGTATCGAAGATAACAAGGACAATGGTGGCCGTTCAGGTGTTGTTCAAGCCCATAACCAATTCGGTTATAGAGCTAAAGGACATGAAGGAAACCGCGAATCCAACACCGTGACGTCTCAAATCTTTGCGGCGAGCTTCCATGTGAAGAAAGTAGACAAGGATGAAACTAGCAAAGGCTTAGCTGGTGCGGAGTTCACCTTGTCAGATGCGACTGGTGCTGTCCTTGCGACTCAAGTTTCTGACAAGGATGGCGACCTTGCTTTTACCACCCTAACAGAAGGAACTTACACTCTTAAAGAGACGAAAGCTCCAAACAACTACAAGTTGGATGAGACAGAGCATGCAGTCGTTGTGACCTACGATGCAGATCAACAGCTTTACCATGTCACGATTGATGGCGAAGCGACTGGTTCAAAAGCTTCACCAAAAGTCATCGCCAATGAGAAAGATATCCATTATATCGATCTGGAAGCTTCAAAAGTCTGGGATGACCAAGACAACGTCGAAGGTCTTCGTCCAGAAAAGATTGAATTCCAATTGTACAAGAATGGAACAGCAGAAGGCAAACCAGTAGCTCTTTCAGCAGGAAATGACTGGAAAGTAACCTTCAGCGCTCTTCCAGACAAAGACAATGATGGTAATGTGATTACCTATACTGTAAAAGAAGTCAAGGTACCGACTCATTATACAGCTGATAGTCAAGAAGCTCAGTTCGTCGATGGAAAAGCAACCATTACCAACAAGCGCACTCCTGAAACTACAGAAGTCAGCGTGAAAAAAGTTTGGGACGATGCTCAAAACCAAGACGGTCTCCGTCCATCAACCATCACGGTCCATCTCCTAGCCAACGGAGAGGAAGTACAAACGGCTACTCTGTCTGGTGAGGGAGATACATGGAGCCACAGCTTCACTGACTTGCCAGTCTATAAGAATGGTCAAACTAGTCTATACGGTAACAGAAGATACAGTTGCCAACTACTCAACTGCTATCGAAGGATCAACCATCACCAACACCTACAAACCAGGAAAGACAAGTGTAACAGTAACCAAGAAGTGGGCTGATGCAGAAAACCAAGATGGCCTTCGTCCGAAGAGCATCAAGGTTCAACTCTATGCGAATGACCAAAAATCAGGTAAAGAGGTAGAACTTTCTGCAGCCAACGACTGGACCTACACCTTCTCTGATTTGGATGAGAAAAAAGCTGGTCAAGCTGTTCAGTATACCGTGAAAGAAACAGAAGTTCCAGAAGGCTATACTCAAACGGTAGAAACGACCAATCCAGGTCAGGTAGTGATTAGCAATACGCACACTCCTTCTAAGACAAAAGTTCAAGTAAGCAAGAAATGGGACGATGCCAATAACCAAGATGGTCTTCGCCCAGCGACGATTACAATCAAACTCTATAAAGATGGGGTTGCTACAGACCAGACCCTTGAATTGTCAGAAGCGAATCAGTGGCAAGGAACGTTTGAAAACCTTGATGAAAAAGCAGCCGGCAAGACCATTCACTACACTGTGAAAGAAGAGAATGTTCCAGAAGGTTACACCCTTTCAATTGATGACAAGGATCCAGCTCATCCTGTCTTGACCAATAAGCATGAACCGGCTGTCACTCAGGTCAAGGTCACTAAGAAATGGGATGACGCTCATAACCAAGATGGCCTTCGTCCAAAAGAAATTCGCGTCCAATTGTATGCGGGTGATCAAAAGCTAGGCAAGGAAGTTGTCTTGTCAGCTGACAATAAATGGACGCATACCTTTGAGAAACTTGCTGAAAAAGCAAACGGACAAGAGATTCACTATTCTGTTAAAGAAGTGGATGTCCCTGAAGGTTACACCGTAACAGAAGAGAGCAAGGAGAAGGGCGATATCGTCTTGACCAATACGCACACTCCAAGTACGGTGGATATTCCAGTCACTAAGATCTGGATGGACAATGACAACCAAGATGGTCTTCGTCCGACTAAGATCACTGTGAAACTTCTTGCCAATGGTGGAGAAGTGGCTCGCAAAGATATTACAAGCGAGACCGATTGGAAAGAAACCTTTACTGGCCTTCCTAAGTTTAAGGATGGCAAGGAAATCGTCTACACCCTTCAAGAAGAAGAGGTTAATAACTATTCACCAAGCATTGACCAAGAAAGCTATACTATTACCAATACGCACACTCCAGGTAAGACCACCCTCTCTGTAACCAAACAGTGGGATGACCAAGAGGACAAAGATGGCCTTCGTCCGAAGAGTGTGAAAGTGCAACTTTATGCAGATGGTAAGAAGTCTGGTAAAGTCATTGAATTGTCAGCTGAGAACAAGTGGACTCATACCTTTGCGGATCTGGACAAGAATGTCAAGGGCAAAGCTGTCACCTATACGGTGGAAGAAGTCGATGTTCCAACCGGTTACCAAGTGACGAAAACAGATGATGGTCAAGGTAATGTTGTTCTGACCAATAAACATGAACCAACAGAGCCAGTGACACCAGAACCTAAGAAACCAGGTAAGAAGGTTGGTATCTTGCCAAGCACTGGTACCACTATCTCCTTGATTAGCTTGGTATTAGCCTTTGTAGTCGCAAGCGGTGCAGCTTATCTCCTTAAAAAGAAGAAAAAATAAGCGCATGGTTTGATCTAACTAATCGAGAGTATTAAAGAGGCCCTTAGGGGCCTCTTTAGAATAGAGATAAAACTGTTTCTTAAAAAAAACTTTCCTTAGGTGAGGGCGGATGTCGAACTTCAGAAGTTCAATGAGTTTTTTAGATTTGAGCTCATGATAAGCAAACTCTAAGACTTTTGACGCAGAATCTTTCGATCGGGGAGAAACAGTGCTTTTAGAAACAATCAGCTGTTTCAGCACTGGGAGTTTTTGAACCTAAAGTTTCCAAAACTCAGTCATGGAAACTTTCGTTTCGAAGCTCTCGCTGACAGTCATAGCGCTCAAACTGACTAAGAAAATAGCATATTTTTAAAAAGATAGCTTTTGCTTCACATCTCAAAAGAGAGGCTCTTAGGGGCCTCTTTTTTATGTGTGATAAAAAATACAAAAAAAATTCTTGACAAACTAAAAAATTAACGTTATCATTAACTAGTTAATTAACTGTTTAATAAACCGATTAAGAAAAAGAAAGGATTTATACATGTTTGGGAGGAAACTAAGGGCCTTAGGAATAGGATTCATCTGCCTTTTGTTGCTAGTGGCTTGTGGGAGTCAGAGGAGTTCGGGAGCTGACTCTACTAAAAAGGGGCTCAAAATTGTGACGAGTTTTCTATCCTGTCTATTCCCTGGTGAAGGAAATTTCAGGCGATCGAAACGAAGTATGGATGGTTCAGTCAGGTGCTGGGATTCATGATTACGAACCTTCGGCCAAGGAGACAGCCCAGATCTATGATGCGGATGTCTTCGTCTACCATTCTCAAACACTCGAATCTTGGGCTGGACGTCTAGATCCTAGCTTGCAAGACTCGAAACTGCGGGTCATCGAAGCCAGCAAAGGAATGGAATTGGATAAGGTCGCTGGATTAGAAGATATTGAGGATACGGAAGGGAAGGATGCAAAACACTTGTATGACCCTCATACCTGGATGGATCCACTGAAAATCGCCGAAGAAGGGAAGATCATCGCCCAAGAGTTGGGAGACATCGATCCAGAAAATAAAAGTTATTATGAGGCCAATGCCCAAAAGCTTGAAAAACGCTGTGAGGCTTTGGTGGACAAATACCAGCCTCTCTTTGAAAAAAAGCGACACAAAAAAACCTTTCGTGACCCAGCATACAGCCTTTTCTTATTTAGCCAAGCGCTTTGGTTTGAAACAATTAGGAATTGCAGGGATCTCGCCTGAGCAGGAACCAACAGCCCGTCAATTAGCTGAGATTCAGCAGTTTGTCAAGGACTATCAAGTTCAGACCATCTTTGTTGAGAAGCATACCTCGTCCAAGGTGGCTGATAGCATTGCCAAGGCGACAGGGGCAAAGGTGAAGGTCTTGGATCCTCTCGAAGCAGATCCAGAAAATAACAAAGATTTCTTAGAGAACCTAGAAGAAAATATGGCTAGTCTAGCGAAAGAATTACAGGAGTAAGTAGAAAGAATGAAGAAAAAAGGAACAATTGGATTAGTAGCGACCTTAGGTCTGGGTTTATGTGCCTATGCCTTAAGTCAGCAAGCACCGGTCAAGGAAGACAAAAAGAGTCAGAATCAGGTGCAGTATTTACAAGGAGACAAGAAAAAGTCAGCTAGTAGCTCAAACAAGCAGGAAGAAAGCATTGAATCCGTCAACTCGAAGGAAAAGACCAAGGCAGAGCAGATTGTGGTTAAGATTACTGACGAGGGCTTTGTGACTTCCCATGGAGATCATTTCCATTACTACAATGGCAAGGTCCCTTATGATGCGATTTTTAGTGAGGAGTTGATTTTACGGGACCCTTCTTACCAACTACAGCAATCGGATATTGTCACACAGGTGCGAGATGGCTATATTATCAAGAAGGATGGGAACTACTACCTTTATCTAACCGATCCGCAACATACACTGAATGTTCGTTCGGTGGAGGAAATTGCCCAACAGAAAAAAGGAGAGCTGGTTTCAGATTCGAAAGAGAGTGTCCAAAAAGCTGGGCAAACTCGTGATTTTAGTCAGCCAAGTCAGGCTTTACGAGAAGGGAAAACAGTAGCCAGTCTAACAGCAGGAGTCAAGCCTAGCCAGGGTGGCTACCGGACAGATGACGGCTATGTCTTCCATCCTGGGGATGTGATTTCTGATACAGGAGATGGCTTTATCGTGCCTCATGGGGGACACTACCACTATATTCCGAAGAGTGCCTTATCAGCTGGAGAATTATATGCTGCCTTAGCGGTTTTAAATGGAGGAGGAAAAAATGAAGTAAATCCTATTGCTCCACCTTCTAGCCAGCTAGCTTCATCGGGTAATCCGAATCAGCCAATCTCAGACCCGGTCACTCCAACGATTACAGGTTCTGTGCCTCATCCAACAGCAACTAATAAGGAGGGGGACTTGCCGAGCCTTTTGGAAGAGTTGCAAAAAACTCCGCTTTCAGAGCGCCATGTTGAGTCGGATGGTTCTGTTTTTGATCCAAGTAAGATTACCAAATGGACAGATCAAGGGGTAGTTTATCCTCATGGGGATCATTTCCATTTCATCCCTTATAGTCTCCTTTCGCCTATAGAGCGGGAGTTGGCACGACAGTTCCAACTATCCCGTACACAAGGTGGAAGTATCGCAAAAGAAGAGAGTCCAACTCAACCTTCAAGCCCAGACACAAAACCAGTCAATCAGGGCCACGACCATGAGAAGGAGGATCCTCATCACAAGCATGACCATGAGGAGCATGAAGCCGATCATGATCATCATCATGAAGGTGAACAGGCCCATGAGCACGATCATGGATTCCATGCAGATCATGTCATCAGCAAGGATGACGAGGGTTATATGGTCGCTCACGGAGACCATGCCCATTACTTCTACAAGAAGGATCTCTCACCTCAAGAAATCGCTGCTGCAGAGGCAGTGCTAGCTGGTAAGAAGGAAGAGGACAAGGGGCAACCACTGACAGATGATGTGGCGACCTATTCGCGCGATGCTTCGGATGAAGAAAAAATCCAGTACATTAGCCAGACTTACGGCGTCCCTCGGGAAGCTATCAAGATTTCCAATGGTTTCTTTGTCTTTAACAATCCAGACCAAGAATACGATCCAACCCATATCCACCCTTATGCAGTACGGAAGGAGCATGTCCGGATTCCGCTTGAAACAGGGAATCCTGAGCTAGACTTTATCAACGAGCTTTATGCAACAGCACTTCGCTCCGGTATTTCGCCATATACGATGCAAATCGAGAACGGTCAGTTTGTCATTCCGCATGGAGACCATAACCACTATATCAAGGTGCGCTCAGCAGGCTTGGCGGACTACTTGGCTCACCGTCTGCCGACCATCCAAGCAGCTTACCAGAAAGGTGACTTGGATCAGAAAGCTGTAGAGGACAAGGTCAACCAACTCCTAGCAGAAAGTCGGACTTTGTACGCTTCAGACCCTCTGCAACAAAGACGGATTGAGTTGAACTTGGGTCAATTCTTAGAAACTGTTAAAAACTTCCCAAGCAATTCGACAGCAGGCTACTTGGCTAGTCTTGACCAAGTTGACAAGGAATATATCCATGCGACCCAGGAAGTCAAACCGAAAGAAGAAACGGCCTTGGACCGTCGCTACCAGGAATTGTTGGAGCAGGTTCGCTTGCTAGATACCGAAGCCTTCCAACTCAAGAAAGAAGCCTCGTTTCTCAGTTGCAGGAAGCCTATACGGCCAAGGATAGCCAACGATTGGAGAAAGAAGGAAAATTGTTGCAGGCCATTCAAGAGATGCAAGATCGGACCGGTGTGACTTCGGTGGACTACCTCAAGTATTTCTACCAAAGTTTAAGTGATGCGCGCTTGACACCAGAATTGCGGGCGACAGCAGCAGACCTTGCTTTGAAACTCTACCGGGCTCAGGCCTTTGAAGAAGCTTGGGACTCAAAAGCCCATTTCATGGAACTCTACCAAGCCAAGCAAGCCATTGACCAACTAGTGTCCCAAGAAAATGCTCCAACCTATCCAATTGAAAAAACAGTTCTGGATCAAAAGGGGGCAGATGCTCCATCCTATAATATAGCTGTTTACGACTTCCTCAAGGGGGTCTACGGTGATCTGGATGAAAAGACAGAGTCTCGTCAACGCTCTAATCTCTTAACAGCCCTTTTCGATCAAATCTCCACTCTTTTGCCACAAGTAGAAGAAAGCAAACGTCCTGCTTTTGAAGAACGTTTGGAACAGGTGCGCCAAGAGCCAGATGCTGACACGGCTTTGACAACTGGGAAAACTCTTTTGCGTGAAGTTGGTGAAACGATTGAACAACAAAAGCAAAAGAAAACAGAAGAACCTCAACTGGAAGACGTAGCCCTCTATCAAGAGATTTATAACCAGTTGATCGCTCTCCACCAACAATTGGCTGAAAAAGGAGCCAGTGATGCTCAGTTTGAACGCTTAGAAGCTCTCTTTGATCAACTAGCTGATCCGAAGAGCGACAAGAAAGCCTTGTTACAGGCGATTCAAGCTCTTCGAGATGATTTGCTAGCGGCGCCATCGACAGCAGTGGCGGAAGCAGACAAAGCAACCCCAGCCCCTCAAAGTCCTGCCACGAGTGATCCTAACCTGAATAAGGAAGAAGCTTCAGATACTGCTCAGACCCCATCTCCAGAGTCAGAAAAAACAGAAGTCAGTCCAGTCGCAAGTGAAGAAACGACGGACTAGGACCTATGTAGAAATAACAGAAAAGAGAGTGGGACAGAAATCGGTAATTCGTTAGAATTCGATTTCGTCGTCCCACCTCCGCACAGTTGAGTAGGGTTGTAAAAAATGATGAAATCAGCGCAGTAGAGCCCACTCAACCACTGCGTCTTGATCGATAATCCAAAGACAATTGAGAGGCTAGGACTTTTGTCCCAGCCTCTTTTAGATGTAGACAATCTTTCTTTTTACATAAAACAGCTAGATGATTTTCTAAAATGACTTTATCTTCAATCTGAAAGCTTCTTCTAGTCCACTAGATTAGAAACATCAGGAATTTGTCTCTATGGAGAAGTCTGCTCTTTTAATCCTTTTTCAAAACTTGGAGAAGAAGCTTCGACTTGAATTTTTTCTAAGGTAAAGGGATGGGTGAGGCGCAAGCGATGGGCGTGGAGCATGAGGCGAGGAGCTCTTTCTGGGTTGTAGAGAGGATCTCCCACGATTGGATGGCCATGGTGAGAGAGGTGGACGCGGATCTGGTGGGTACGGCCTGTCTGGAGCTGGCAGTTGACCAAGCTGGTGCGTTTGAAAGTCTTTAAGCTGGTCACATGGGTCTCTGCATAGAGGCCCTTTCGAGGATCAACAATGCGTTTGCGTCGATCGTGGCGATCCCGGCCCAATTTGTCCTTATAAACCAGTTGCTTCTTTGGTAAGCTGCCTAGGATTAAGGCCCAATAGTCTCGTTGGATTTTCTTGTCTTCCAACAGCCGATTCAGGACGGGTAAAACAAAGGGATTCTTGGCAAAGACAAGAGCCCCACTGGTTTCCTTGTCTAAGCGATGAACCACATAACAGGTCTTCCCGACATAAGTGGAGACGTGGTTGAGAAGGGCGATTTCATCTGGTTGATTGGCGTGCGTTTTCATGCCTTCCGGTTTGTTCACGATGATGAGGTGCTCATCTTCATAGAGGGCTTGGACCAGGCTAGCATCTCCTGCTAGGATCTCCTTTTCTTCATAATCTTCCGGATCAAAGGTGAGGGTGAGTTGGTCTCCAGCCTCAAGCATGGATTGCCAGTGGACGATCTCCCCATTGACTTGAACATGTTTTTTAGTTCGCAAAAAATGACGAATCTTTCGTGGGATGAGAAAGTAATCTTCAAGGGCCTCTTTGACCGTCATAGCGGGCAAGGCGCTTGGTATCGTTATTGTATAGTGCATAGTGTTATTGTATCAGAAAGCAAGGGGAAAGAAAAGGCGAGAAGGAGGAAGAGGAAGGGAGGAACAAGACGCTGAAACCCGCTCTAGAGTGGACTAGATGGCAACCTTAAAGAAAGCTAAAAGCATCCTTTCTTGCGAAGGTCTTTCTTGTCTAGACGTTAGGAAGGTGATAAAATAGGGACTATGAACAAATTAAAAGAATTAATGGAGGGAATGATTCGTCATTTCCAACGAGAAAAAAAACCAAGAAAAATTGCGGAAGAGGTTGAGTTATCAACAGACGGGGAGGAGCAAGCTCCAACCTATAGCCGCTCGGACAAGTCACGGAGAAAATCTCACTCCCAACATCCGATCAGACGCTTTTGGCGCAAGTATCACTTGACCAAGATCTTCCTACTGATTGGCCTGACCTTTAGTCTCGTCGTCGGAGGTTATCTTTTTCTACATAGCCAAGACGACCAATGTAGCAGATCTGCAAAACGCCCTCAAGGCGACCACGATCATCTATGATAAAGATGGGAACCAAGCAGGTAGCCTAACGGGGCAAAAAGGGACCTACGTTGAGTTAGATGCCATTAGCGAAAACTTGCAAAATGCGGTTGTTGCGACAGAAGACCGGAGTTTCTACAAAAATAGTGGGATTAACTATGGTCGTTTCTTCCTGGCGATTTTGACTGCCGGTCGCTCAGGTGGGGGATCGACGATCACCCAACAGTTGGCCAAAAATGCCTATCTTTCTCAGGATCAGACGGTTGAGCGGAAGGCTAAGGAGTTTTTCCTAGCCCTCGAGATTAACAAAAAGTATAGTAAGAAAGAAATCTTGACCATGTACCTCAATAATGCCTATTTTTGGAAATGGGGTTTGGGGGATTGAAGATGCTTCTAAGAAGTATTTTCGGTGTATCCGCTAGTGAGTTGACTCTGGATCAGTCAGCTGTCCTTGCCGGTATGCTCAAGGGCCAGAAATCTATAACCCCTTTATTCAGTCGAGAACGCAACCAATCGTCGCAATACGGTCCTACAAAATATGGTCGCAGCTGGTTATATCGACCAAGCCACAGCAGATCAATCCGCCGCAGTCGACATTCATGGACAACTGGTGGATGCCTATGAAGGCAAGTCAGAAGATTATCGCTACCCGTCCTATTTTCGATGCGGTTATCAACGAGGCTGTCAACGAATATGGTCTAACAGAAGAAGATATCATCAAGAATGGATACCGGATCTACACAGAGATGGACCAGAACTACCAAGCCAGCATGCAGGTCATCTACGACAATGTAGATCTCTTCCCTGTTGCCGAAGATGGCACGCGGGCAGAATCTGGTAGCGTGGCTCTGGATCCTAAGACTGGAGGAGTGCGGGCAATTGTCGGGCGCGTGGCCAGTGACCAAGATGCTGGCTTCCGAAGCTATAACTATGCGACTCAATCTGCGAGAAGTCCTGGTTCTACCATTAAACCCCTGGTCGTTTATAGTCCAGCTGTAGCCAACGGCTGGTCGACCAACAAAGAATTGGACAATACGACCAAGGTCTACGGCAGTTATACAGTCGATAACTACGGCGGCATTCAAGGTAGTCCGACCGTTCCCATGTACCAAGCCTTGGCAGAATCTCTCAACCTTCCAGCTGTAGCGACAGCCAATGAGTTAGGGCTCAATACTGTCTTTGATTATGGGAAAAAATTTGGTCTCAACATGGACAATGTGGACAAATCTCTCGGAGTAGCCCTGGGATCTGGTGTGACGACCAACCCTCTTCAAATGGCTCAGGCTTATGGAACCTTTGCCAATGACGGAGTGATGAACGATGCCCATCTCATTACCAAGATTGAAAATGCTAGCGGTCAGGTGGTGAAAAGTCACAGTCAGAAATCAAAACGAGTGCTCAGCAGCTCAGCCAATAAGAAGATGACCAATATGATGTTGGGAACCTTTACCAACGGAACGGGTGTCAACGCAGCACCGTATGGTTATACCATGGCTGGTAAAACAGGAACGACTGAAACGGACTTCAACCCCGATCTTTCCGGAGACCAGTGGGTCATCGGCTACACGCCAGATGTGGTCATTAGTCAGTGGCTAGGTTTCCCTAAGACGGATGAAACCCACTATTTGACAGGGACCAGTGCAGAGACAGCCTCAGTGATCTTCCGAAATGTAGCCAATAGCGTCCTTCCTTATACAGAAGGAACTAGCTTTGACAATGAGGAAAATTCTTACCAGGAAAATGGCATTGCCCCTGTCGGTCAAGAAACAGAAACTGAGAGTCCAGAAGAGGACAAGGGCTTCTTTGATACTGTCAAAGAACGCGCTGCAGGTATCGTAGACGATGCCAAGAAAGCCATCGATGAAGCAGATATTCCTGGAAAAGCACAAAATGCCTGGGATACTTTCAAAGGTTGGTTTGGATTCTAAAAAAATAGATGCTTTAAAAGATGGTGAAGGTTTCTTGCCATCTTTTAGATTGTAGAGAAACTATAGTTACATAAAACAACGTGGAGATCCTTCAATAAAAAAAGTTAATGTATGAAATTATTCAACTTTATCTCGAAACTTTCATGAGAGTGCTTGAAAACTACGTTTCAAATCGGGGTCGAAAACTTTGTTCTCACGGTCGGAAAGTTTCTGAGATAGATTCTGCAAAACTCCCATGAATCAGAGAAAAGCATACTTTTATTCGATACTCACCATTTTCTAAAGATGCTTAGATCACTGTAGATAGGATGCTAAAAAAGCCTTCAGATGATGATCTGAAAGGCTTTTGTTTTTAGTTTCATTACAAGTCTTCGTCGGAGACGCTGAAGGTATCTCCGTGTTCAAAGTCACCGTATTGGTAACCACGTTTGAACCAGCGCATGCGTTGTTCAGACGTCCCGTGGGTGAAGCTATCAGGGACGGAGTAGCCATAGGCTTGTTCTTGAAGGGTATCATCTCCCACGGCATGGGCAGCATTGAGCGCTTCTTCGATATCTCCTGTCTCCATGAGGCCTTGCTCTTCAATGTAGCGAGCCCACATACCCGCATAGTAGTCAGCTTGAAGTTCCAAACGGACATTGAGGGCATTTTTTTCTGTCTCGCTTTTCCCTCGGATGGCTTTTTGGTAACTCTGAAGAGTCCCCAATTCGTTTTGGATATGGTGGCCGACTTCGTGAGCGATGACATAAGCCATGGCAAAATCTCCGCTAGCCTTGTATTTGGTGGTCAACTCTTTATAGAAGCTGATGTCTAAATAGATCTTTTGGTCTGTCGGACAATAGAAAGGGCCGGCAGATGCTTGGCCTACGCCACAGCCAGTACGAGTTTGACCCGTATAGAAAACCAAGGTTGGCTTGTGATAGGTCCGGCCTTCATTTTGGAAGGTTTGCCCCCAGAAATCCTCAGTAGTTCCAAGGACTTGACTGACGAATTTACTATCTCCGTCACTCACCTGGGTATTGCTTTGGCGCGTGACTTGTCCTGAGTTGTAGTTCTGCGTGGTCTGACCCTGGTCAAAGAGCCCGCTCAATCCAGCTCCCCCGCTCAAAAAGATGAGGACCAGGATCAAGATCAGTTTGCTCTTAAAGCTTCCAGGCGAGAGGAGGATCTGTAAAATACCACCCCCTAAATTCCCACCAGACCGGCCTGATGAGTAGCTTCCGCCACTTTGCCCGCGACGGTCTTCAATGTTTTTACTTTCTTTCAGATGATCGCTTTTCATAATTTCTCCTTTATCCTCTATATTGTACCAAATCGTAGAGAAAAGCCAAACAAAATGCGCTTCCAGAGAGCAGAAGAACTTGTCAAATAGTGGAAAACTTGCTATAATGGTGTGAATGGAGGCGTTATGGCATTAAAAAAAGCAAGTCTAGCGTGTACGGTTTGTGGGTCACGCAACTACTCAATCAAGTTGAGTGCGACGCCAAAACCAAAACGTCTAGAAGTTAACAAGTTTTGTAAACATTGTAGCAAATATACAATTCATAAAGAAACCAGATAGGAGAATGTTGTGAAATTTTTTTAAAGATATTTTTTTGTCTTGCTGAAAAAAACACGACTTGGCCAAACTCGTAAAGGAAAGATGGAAAAATTTTATCTCAGTGATTGAGTACACCGCTTTTCTTTTGTAGCTTTGATTTATTTGTTTGACCAAGTAGTGGCTAAAGGTATTTTGAAGCTGATCGATATGTTCTAAAAAAGAAACAAATCTGCGTCCCATGTGGATGCTTTTTTCTTGCCTTGAGGAAGAAAAACAAGAGAAACTTCTTTGCTTTCTCCGGTTTTATGTTATAATGGAGCTAGGAAAACAAGAGCCAGAAGGCTTTTTTTAGTATCGTGATGAAACGATCCCCTTCTGGTAGATAAGAAAGGAAACAAAAATGGATAGTTTTGACAAAGGCTGGTTTGTCCTACAGACCTACTCAGGATATGAAAACAAAGTGAAGGAAAACCTTCTTCAACGCGCACAAACATATAACATGTTGGAAAACATCTTGCGTGTGGAAATCCCTACTCAAACTGTGCAAATCGAGAAGAACGGGAAGACAAAAGAAATCGAAGAAAATCGCTTCCCTGGTTATGTCTTGGTCGAAATGGTCATGACCGATGAAGCTTGGTTTGTCGTTCGGAATACACCAAACGTAACTGGATTTGTGGGATCACACGGGAACCGTTCAAAACCAACTCCACTTTTGGAAGACGAAATCCGTAACATCTTGATTTCGATGGGACAAACAGTTCAAGATTTCAATATTGATGTGAAGGTGGGAGATACTGTACGCATTATCGATGGGGCTTTTGCAGACTACACTGGTAAGATCACAGAAATCGATAACAACAAGGTGAAAATGATTATCACCATGTTTGGAAATGACACTGTAGCAGAAGTCAACCCTCAATCAAATTGCAGAATTGTAATGAGATGAAAAAGGGCCTTCCCTTGATAGAAAGAAATCCTCCAAGACGCTGGTCTTGGAGGATTTGTGTTTGTTGAGAAAGAGATTTCTTTATGCAGGTTCAGAGACTTGGAAGACTGTTTCTTTGTCAAAACCGACAGAGTAGTCTTTCCCGTCTTCACCTTTTCCAAGTAAAGATAGTCGCGTAGCCAAAGACGAAAACAGTTTCTGGACGGCCGTGTTTTTCAATGACTTCTTTAGCTGTCATTCCAGGTTGAATATCCTTGAGATTCGTAACCTTTTTAGAGTTAGGCAAGGTGGCAATTTTGTTAGTGGCTTGACCTTTTTCATTAAAATCAATCAAGATAGCACTGCCCATCTCCATGCCAGTAAGCACCATTGCCAGAAGTGGAATCAGTAGGACCTAACTTGCTGATGGCTTCATCTTTTGTAGTAGGAGCAAGGGCTTCATTTCCAACAAGGATTTCCACTTTAATTTCTTTGAAGGCAGCCCATTTTGGCATTTCAGGGATATCCCCGATAGCTTCCAGTGACTCTCCTTGGTCCATCAAGCTCATTGTATAGTTAGGATCCTCGCGCGTGTTAGAGTCTGAAGAGCTATAAGAATCATCCTTATCGAAGCCTGATGAAAAATCCTTTTTGCTGGTTGACTTTTTAGAATATGAACTTCTAGAACTCTTAGAGCTTTTAGAGGTTTTTTTAGAGCTGCTAACAAGAGGCTTTTCTTTGGTGAGTCTCTTCTGGTGCTGGTTGGCAAGCAGCGAGCATGGCCAAAGAGAGGATGCTGAGAGCATATAAGGTAACTTTTTTCATCATCATCTTTTTCCTTTCATGAGTGGAGAAACAGAATCGCTCGCAAAGGAGCGATGGTGCAGTTCAATCAAGTGATGGTATCAAAAAAGCCCATTGCTGGGCTCATTGATATTTGTTTGTGAAGGCGGTAGACGGATTTGAACCGACGATCAAGCTTTTGCAGAGCCGTGCCTTACCACTTGGCTATACCGCCACAACATATTCTATTTTATCTTAAAAATCAGATAAGGTCAAGAAAAAATTTCAGACAAAAGGTCTATGAAAGGGAAAGAATGAGAATCGTGCAGAAAAAAACATAAAGGAAGGAGGGAGAGCCCTGAAGAAAAGCAGGAAAGTCTAGGAATTTCTCTCAAATGACTTGCAAAAAGCTTCTAAATCTGCTATACTGATAAAGTTGCGTAAAGCAATAAATACTCATCCCGGAACCATTGTGGCACCGTTGCCCTTGTGGTCGTGTTGCAAGCTGACGTCTGGGAGAGGAGAAAAAACAAAAAGGAGAATTTACTCATGGCAGTAATTTCAATGAAACAACTTCTTGAGGCTGGTGTACACTTCGGTCACCAAACTCGTCGCTGGAACCCTAAGATGGCTAAGTACATCTTCACTGAGCGTAACGGAATCCACGTTATCGACTTGCAACAAACTGTAAAATACGCTGACCAAGCATATGACTTCATGCGTGAAGCTGCTGCAAACGACGCAGTTGTATTGTTTGTTGGTACTAAGAAACAAGCTGCTGAAGCTGTTGCTGAAGAAGCTGTTCGTTCAGGTCAATACTACATCAACCACCGTTGGTTGGGTGGTACCCTTACTAACTGGGGAACAATCCAAAAACGTATCGCTCGTTTGAAAGAAATCAAACGCATGGAAGAAGAAGGAATCTTCGACGTTCTTCCTAAGAAAGAAGTTGCACTTCTTAACAAACAACGCGCTCGTCTTGAAAAATTCTTGGGTGGTATCGAAGATATGCCTCGTATCCCAGACGTAATGTACGTTGTTGATCCCACACAAAGAGCAAATCGCTGTTAAAGAAGCTAAGAAATTGGGTATCCCAGTTGTAGCGATGGTCGACACAAACACTGACCCAGACGATATCGATGTAATCATCCCAGCTAACGATGATGCTATCCGCGCTGTTAAATTGATCACTGCGAAAATGGCTGATGCTGTTATCGAAGGACGTCAAGGTGAAGATGCAGTTGCATCAGTTGAAGCTGAATTGGCAGCAACTGAAACTCAAGCAGATTCAATCGAAGAAATCGTTGAAGTTGTAGAAGGCGACAACGCTTAATTCATAATCGTAATTACCTAGGAGGGCGGGGCTTAGCCCGGCTCTCCTATTTTTAAAAAAATATAGGAGAATCAAAATGGCAGAAATTACAGCTAAACTTGTTAAAGAGTTGCGTGAAAAATCTGGTGCTGGTGTCATGGACGCTAAGAAAGCCTTGGTTGAGGTTGAAGGTGACATCGAAAAAGCAATCGAATTGCTTCGCGAAAAAGGTATGGCTAAGGCAGCTAAGAAAGCTGACCGTGTTGCCGCTGAAGGTTTGACTGGTGTTTATGTGAACGGTAACGTTGCAGCAGTAGTTGAAGTAAATGCTGAAACTGACTTCGTTGCGAAAAACGCTCAATTCGTTGAATTGGTAAACGCAACAGCGAAAGTCATCGCTGAAGGTAAACCAGCTAACAACGAAGAAGCTCTTGCTTTGACAATGCCTTCAGGTGAAACTCTTGAAGCAGCATACGTATCTGCAACTGCTACAATCGGAGAAAAAATCTCATTCCGTCGTTTTTGCTTTTGCTTGAAAAAAACAGATGCACAACACTTCGGTGCATACCAACACAACGGTGGACGTATCGGTGTTATCTCTGTTGTCGAAGGTGGAGACGAAGCACTTGCTAAACAAATTTCAATGCACATCGCTGCAATGAAACCAACTGTTCTTTCATACAAAGAATTGGATGAGCAATTCGTGAAAGATGAGTTGGCACAATTGAACCACGTGATCGACCAAGACAACGAAAGCCGTGCAATGGTTGGTAAACCAGCTCTTCCACACTTGAAGTATGGTTCTAAAGCTCAATTGACTGACGAAGTGGTTGCTCAAGCTGAAGAAGATATCAAAGCTGAATTGGCAGCTGAAGGTAAACCAGAAAAAATCTGGGATAAAATCATCCCAGGTAAAATGGACCGCTTCTTCTTGGACAACACAAAAGTTGACCAAGCCTACACTCTTCTTGCACAAGTTTACATCATGGATGACAGCAAGACAGTGGAAGCTTACCTTGAATCAGTAAATGCTTCAGTTGTTGAATTTCGTTCGCTTTTGAAGTTGGTGAAGGTAGTTGAAAAAGCTTCAAATGACTTTTGAAGCAGAAGTTGCAGCTACAATGGCAGCAGCTCTTAACAACTAAGAATAAAAATAAGAGGTTTCGCTGGAAACCTCTTTTTGTAAGATAAAGTGATCTAGCTATTTTTATGTAAAAAAATAGGTTGTCTACATACTAAGAGGACTGAAACAGATGTTTCAGTCCTTTTAGTGATTAATGCGCAAAGGTATCCAGTCCAAAGAGGAGCGAGAGAAATCCCATGATGAGACCTGCTAGGACAACTCCCAGCATAACAGCAAGGACGCTCCGTTTGAAGTCCCAGTCTAGAATAGAGGCGGCGAGGGTTCCAGTCCAGGCTCCAGTTCCTGGTAAAGGAATACCGACGAAGAGGAGTAGGGCCCCAAAAGATTCCCTTATCTCCTGCAGCTTCTTCTAGTTTTTTTGTCCTCCACGATGTCCCTTGTTGAGACACCAGGTAAAGAAATTCCCTGATAACAGGCTTTTCTTTCCCCCACTCCAGGATATGGCGAGCGAAAAAGAAGATAATAGGGACAGGAAGCATGTTGCCAATGACCCCAATCAGGAGGGCTTGCCAAAGAGGAATTCCGCTAGAGATGGCGTAGGGAACAGCTCCACGAAGTTCTACCAGAGGAATCATGGAGATCAAAAAAGTAATAATGTAGTTCATGTGTCATCCTTTCAATTCATCCTTTTCATTCTACCTTATCTCCGCTGGAATGACAACTGTTTCAAACAGGAGAATTCTTTTTGAAGGCATGGAATAGAGGGAGCTCGAATCTTTTATATTAAATTGAGGATCATCATCACGATTTCTTTCTCCAGTTTCTCGTATATGAAAGAAGTTATTATAGATTAATTCTCCAGACAAGTGCTATTTTTATGCTAATAAGAATCAGTTCGACAAAGTATAGTTCTTTTAGTACAAACTATATATTCTTTGCCTGCTCTCTTGTTAAAGGCTCAACTTTTGGTATAGTTAAAATGTAGAGTTTCTTTATTTGCAAAACGCATTTTAGAAAGCGCTTACAATTGTAAAAATCCCAAGAGGAGGTTAAATATGGGAAAGTCTTTTTTTGAAAAAGCGCAGTGTATTTAGTATTCGAAAGTTTGCGGTTGGAGCTTGCTCTGTATTAATCGGTGTATCTTTTTTTGGAGCTCCGTCTGTTTTAGCTGAAGAAGAAGGAAGAGCTGTAACGGAAGAGGAGACGACAGCCACAACGGAAACGTCAGAGCTAACGAATGGAGAGGTTGGGACTAGTGATAAAGTTTCAACAACCATAGAGGCTCCTGCTGTGATTACTCCTGAAAGAAATGAGAGAGAAATAGAACAGCCACAGGTGGAACCTCAAACAAGTGAACGTTCTGTTGGGGCTACTGAAGAGGCTACCAAGGACCAAAAACAAGTAGCGGAGGACATGGTGCAAGATCGCGAACGAGACTTTAACAAGGACTGGTATTTCAAATTAAATGCAGCTCCTGGTGCAGAAGGTCGCCAGGTGGATGTCAAAAACTGGAAAAAATTAGATTTGCCTCACGATTGGTCAATCTTCTTTGACTTCGATCACAACTCTCCCGCTCAAAATGAAGGCGGACAATTAAACGGTGGGGATGCTTGGTATCGTAAGACCTTCCGTTTGGACGACAAGGACCTCGATAAGAAAGTGCGCTTGGAATTTGGTGGAGTTTACATGGATTCCAAAGTCTATGTAAACGGGCAATTGGTTGGTCATTATCCAAATGGTTACAATGCCTTTTCTTATGATATTACCCCTTATTTGAATGCGGATGGAAGTGAAAACACCATCGCAGTTCATGTGGTCAACCAACAACCAAGTAGTCGTTGGTATTCAGGAAGTGGGATCTATCGGGATGTCAAACTCAGTGTGACAGACAAGGTTCATGTGGCCAAGTATGGGACCACGATCACTAGTCCAAAATTAGAAGAACAAAAGAATGGGACAGTCGATACTCTTGTTAAGAGTCGTATTGTCAACCAAGATGATCAAGCCCACAGTATTTATGCAGAATACGAAATCGTTGATCAAAATGGTCAAGTGGTCAGTGAAAAGGTGCGTAGTGAAGTGCAATCCGTTTTGGCTGGTCAAGAGCTCAACCTGTCTCATACCCTTCATGTTGAAAAACCGACCCTTTGGGATGTCAAAACCAATAACCCAGCCCTCTATACTCTCTATACTCGGGTCTATCGCGATTCGCAGTTGGTCGATGTGCAAAAAGAACGTTTTGGCTACCGTTATCTGAACTGGACGCCAGAAGGTGGCTTCTTCCTCAATGGAGTGGCTACAAAATTCCACGGTGTTTCCCTTCACCATGACCACGGGGCACTTGGAGCCGAAGAAAATTACAAGGCTGAATATCGCCGTCTCAAACAGATGAAGGACATGGGAGTCAATGCTATCCGGACGACCCACAACCCTGCGAGTGAACAAACTCTGCAAATTGCAGCGGAATTGGGCTTGATGGTCCAAGAAGAAGCTTTTGATACCTGGTATGGTGGCAAGAAACAATACGATTACGGTCGTTTCTTCGAAAAGGATGCGACGCATCCAGAAGCTCGTAAAGGGGATAAGTGGTCTGACTATGACCTTCGGACCATGGTAGAGCGGGGCAAGAACAATCCTTCTATTGTGATGTGGTCCATCGGTAACGAAATCGGTGAAGCAGATGGGTCTGATAAGTCTGTCGCAACTGTCCGTCGTCTCGTCAAGACCATCAAGGAAGTGGATGCAACCCGCTATGTCACCATGGGGGCTGATAAATTCCGCTTTGGCGATGGTTCAGGAGGCCATGAAAAGGTGGCAGCAGAGCTCGATGCGGTTGGATTTAACTATTCAGAGGCCAACTACGAAAGCCTACGAGCTAAACATCCGAATTGGCTCATTTACGGTTCTGAAACCTCTTCTGCAACGCGGACACGGGGCTCTTACTATCATCCTGAAAGAGAATGGGTAGGAAGCAACCAAGAAGATCGCCATTATGAACAATCAGACTACGGCAATGACCGGGTTGGTTGGGGTCGGACAGCGACAGCCTCTTGGACCTTTGACCGCGATCATGCCGGCTATGCAGGGTCAATTTATCTGGACAGGTACAGACTATATCGGTGAGCCAACACCATGGCACAACCAAAATGATACACCTGTGAAAAGTTCTTATTTCGGTATCGTGGATACTGCAGGACTTCCAAAGAATGATTTTTATCTTTACCAAAGTCAATGGTTGTCAGCTGAGAAACATCCAATGGTCCATCTCTTGCCACATTGGAACTGGGACAATCCAGAATTGGCCAATCGTGTCATGGATGAAGAAGGACGGATTCCTGTCCGTACCTTCTCCAATGCTCATAGTGTGGAATTGATTGTCAATGGGGAATCACAAGGGGTGAAGACCTTTACTAAGAAAACCACAGCTGATGGCCGGACCTATCAGGAAGGGGCAAATCCGGATGAACTCTATCTAGAGTGGTTGGTTTCTTATGTACCAGGTAAAGTGGAAGCCATTGCTCGCAACGAAGCAGGGGAAGTAATTGCCCGCGATCAGATCGAAACAGCTGGGAAGCCAGCAGGTGTTCGTCTGCTAAAAGAAGAGCACGCCATTGCGGCAGACGGCAAAGATTTAACTTATATTACCTATGAAATCGTTGATGAAGCAGGCCGTGTCGTGCCAACTGCCAATAATTTGGTGCATTTCCATCTGCATGGACAAGGCCAAATTGTCGGCGTCGACAACGGGGAACAAGCCAGCCGTGAACGCTACAAAGCACAGGAAGATGGCTCATGGCAACGTCGGGCCTTTAACGGCAAAGGGGTAGTCATTGTCAAATCAACTGAACAAGCAGGATCCTTTACTCTTTATGCAGACTCAGACCGCTTGCAATCAGACCAAGTCAGCCTCTTTACAGGCAAGAAGGACCAGGAAGAACGCTCTATCTTGGGAGTAGAACCGGTTCGGACACAAGTTTACTTAGGTGAGGGACCTGAGCTTCCAAGTCGCGTATCTGTTATCTATAGCGATGGCACGGCCCAAGAAGAAGCCATTGAATGGGATGCGGCAGACTTTAGTCGTGCTGGGCAAGTTCGTGTGACAGGTCATGTTCAAGGACGGACGGTAGAGGCTCTGGTCGATGTAATCGGCGTGGAACAAGTCCTTCCGGTCATCAAACAAATCCCGCAGGGAGCGGATCTAGCAACTGTGGATAAGGCTGTGCAATTGGTCTTTACAGATGGTCGAACAGCTAGTTATGACGTTGATCAATGGACCTTGGAAGCCGGTCAAGAGGAGCAATTGTCTACACCAGGTGCTCGCTTGAAGGCGACAGGACTATTAAGCAATGGGGAAACAGTCCAAGCGACACTAGTGGTTGCAGGTGGAACAGTCAGCAAGGCTAAGAAACCAACAGTGGAGCTAGATGGAGTAGCGCTTCCAAAATTTGGTAGTGGCAACCATACGATTTTCCGTCCGCTAGCTTATGGTCAAGAGCCTGGTCAGGTCACAGCGAGTGCAGAAAATGCCCAAGTGACGGTCTTACAAGCCAATCGAGAAAATGGTTTGAAGGCTCAAATATATGTGACTGCTAAGGATACGGGAGCTGTACAGACCTATGTGGTCCAATTCCAAGAAGAAAGTCCACAGATCCAGCGCTTTAGAATTGCGTCTGCCAGAAGGACAGGAACTCAAGGAAGACCAAACGGTACCACTTGAAGTCATTGCCCATTACCAAGATGGTAGCCAGGCAAGTCTCAAAGCAGATCAAATCGATGTGAAGACAAGAGCTGGTAGCCAAGGAAAAGCCGTCGCAACCAATAAAGGTTTAGAATTGCGGGAAGCAGGATTGGTTCATTTACAAGCTAGCTTCCAAGGACAAACAGGAGAATTAACCTTTACCATCACGCCAAATCCAGAAGAAAAGACGGTTGTCAAGGTGCGTCCTGTACGGATTAGCACCGATCGAAACGTTTTGCCAGCTCTTCCAGAGACCGTCTTGGTCGAGTATGACAAGGGATTCCCGAAAGAAAAACGTGTGACCTGGGATGCCGTGACAGCAGATCAAGTCAAGGATTACCATAGCTTTACAGTCACAGGTCATGTAGAGGGTGTGGAAAAAGAAGCCCAAGCTCAAGTCACCGTTGAAGGCATTATCGCTGTAGAAGAAGTCAGCACGACAACGCCAGTCGGTGAAAAACCAGCCCTTCCAGAAAGCGTGCGGACTTATCACTCCAATGGCAAGACCTATGCTGCGAAAGTGGCCTGGGATGCGGTCGATCCGCAACTCTTGGCCCAAGAAGGAGAAGTTGTCCTCTCCGGTCGTGTAGAAGGAACCAACCTTCCAACCCGTCTTCATATTCGTGTTTCTAGCACCACAGTCAAGGGAGCCAATGTAGCAGAGCAATGGACAGGATCAGTCTTGCCACTCGCTTTTGCAAGTGACTCTAACGATGCGGATCCAGTTGCTAAGGTCAATGACAAGGTCATCTCCTTTACCGATGCTCCAGCTAACCGTTGGACCAACTGGGGCCGTGACAATGCGGAAGATTCTGTTGGTATCTTGTTTGGGGATTCTGGTATCTTGACCAAGCGAGCAGTGGACAACCTCCATGTTGGTTTCCATGAAGACCACGGCGTTGGGGCTCCAAGTGAATACGTGATTGAGTACTATACAGGGGAACAAATCCCAACTGTTCCAAGCAATCCAAATCGCGTCAAAGACGAAACAGACCATCCATTTAACAATCCAGCCAACTGGAAAGAAGTCAGCAACCTAACCGTTGAAGAACCGGTAGCAGCTGGCAAGATGAATCATTTCAGTTTTGATAAAGTCGACACCTATGCTGTTCGTATCCGTATGAAGACACCAGAAGGCAAACGTGGAAGCTCTATTTCAGAGATTCAGGTATTTGCCAATAAGGTTGCGGCAGAAGAAAAGAGCCAGGTGACCATTCGTGTCAACGGTGAGGTTTTACCAGGAGTTAATCCAAGTGTGACCGATTACTACATCGATGCGCGTGATCGGGCTTATCCACAAGTGGAAGCGACAGCTAGCCATCACGGTCTTGCAACGGTTGTGCCAAGCGTCCATGAAGGTGAGCCAATCCGTGTCATCCATAAAGCGGAAGATGGTACTATCTTACAAGAATACCGCCTCCATCTCACAAGTGATGCAGAAAAACTGAAACAAGCTACCCCAGTAGCAGTAGAAGCAGGCAGACGTTTTGTGAAAGTCGGTCAAGATCTGGTTCTACCATCTACAGTAGGTGTCTACTTCAAAGGGGACACAGGTTACGAACGCAAGGAACTGACGGTGGACTGGCAGGCTATCCCAGCTGATGCACTTTCTCATGAAGGCAGCTTCACGTTAGAAGGAAAAGTCCTCGGTTATGATCTGACAGCTCAGCTGACCGTCCGGGTGTCAGAAAAGACAGGAGAAATCCTCTCTGTGAACCGTGACTACAATGCAGAGGATACCAGAGCATTTGCTAGTGAAACCAACGATCTCGATCCAAATCAAATCGACTATATCGATTACATCAATGATGGTGGCTACAACGAGTACTATCGTTGGACCAACTGGAAGAGAGAGCCAGATCAAACAGAAGTGTTTGCTGGTCTCATCTTCAAGAAAAATGGTCAAGTAACAGAGCGCTTAGTCAATAAAGTAGCGGTCGACTTCTTTGCAGATCAGGAAACAGGTCTGCCAACGAAAACGGTTCTTGAACGCTATATTGGTCCAGACTTTGATGTCCCAGATGATTACGGCAATTTGAAGAATCTTCCAGATCATCCATTTAACCAGGCCTCTAACTGGGAAGAAATCCCGTATAGCTTGGATTATGCCTTTGAGCCTGGTTATATCTCTAACCTCAGCTTCAACGAAACCAGAACGAAAGCCATCCGTTTAAGAATGGTCCGTGATGAAAATCTTAAAGGAATTGGAATCATTGAATTGAGCGCCTATGCTCCCAACAGAAGAGGCCCAGGCAACAACTGATGTTACGATCCAAGTGAATGGCAAAGACCTAGAAGGTTTTAAACCAGATGTGACAGATTATCATCTAGAGTATGAGGGAGAACGTCCAATCGTTTCAGCACAAGGCAAGAATGGAACAGCCGTTACGGTCATCGATGCTAAAAAGTGCCAATGCTCCGGTTCTTGTCAAGGTTGTCTCAGAAGATGGCAAGCTAGAAAACAGTATATCAACTTTCTCTATCCGCAAAAAGCACCTACAGGCTCAGCCATTCCTGAAGAAGGGGTTAAGAATCTGGTCCATACCAAACCAGAGTTGGTGATTGAGCCAGAAGAGATGGACTTTGAACGCTTAGAACGTCCAAATGCGGAACTTCCAAAAGGTGAGAAACGTGTGGTTCAAGAAGGTCAAAAAGGCCGCAAATTGCGCTTGGTGGAAGTTTCTCAAGAAAATGGTGTGGAAAGCCGGAAGAAACTGGATGCCTTTGTAGAGCTAGATCCAGTGGCAGAAATCACAGAGGTGGGCACGAAAGAAGTACTTCCAGACACTCCACAACCAGAGCCACAGCCAGAACCTCAGCCACAACCAGAGCCACAACCGCAACCACAGCCAGAGCCGCAACCACAGCACAGCCAGAGCCGCAACCACGGCCAGAGCCACAACCGCTTCCGAACCCAGAACATCCTCATGGCTCAGAAGGACCAGTAGCTACCCCAACTCCTCAAACATCTCTTGAGGTCAAAGCAGTGCGTCAGGAAGGACAGATGCAGCAGGGAAGGAAGTCGAGAAAACAGCTCAAACGCCAGCAGTTTCAGCAACTTCAGTTTCCGAAGGTAGATTACCAAATACAGGAACGGAAGAAAGCGTCGCAAGCCTTGTGGCAGGTCTCTTAGCAGCAGGTCTTGCCGGTGCTGTGCTGGATGATCAGAAAAAAAGAGCCGATAAGGCCAAGTAAAAAGCTGGATAAGCCAGCAACTATACGGTGAAAAGTTCACAGGTAACAGAAAGAGGATGGGGAAAGTCTCCACCCTCTTTACCTGATGACATAAAGGAATGGAATATGGGAAAAAGATTAGTTGATAAGAGAAATCGATTTGGCATTCGCAAGCTCTCAGTAGGCGTCTGCTCGGTAGTCGTAGCGACTTGTTTTTTAGGAGTGACTACCAGTTACGCAGAGGAACAAGCTGAGAATAGTGAACCGCGTGAAGAACGGGTTGAAACGAGCAATGCAGGGGATCAAGGAAAGGAGGAGAAAACTGTGAACGAGCACCAAGAAGAATCTGAACAGTCCTCATCAGCTATTAGTGAGAAAGAAAATCGCGCAGTTAGCCAAGGGACAGAAGCAAGCCAACCAGCCACTTCTCTAGATGAGGAGCCTGAGATTGCGGATTATGGACCACTTCCAAGCAAGGCTCAGATGCAATACCACCGCGAAGAACTAGCAGCTTTCATCCACTTTGGGATGAATACTTACTACGATCGTGAGTGGGGAGATGGGCAAGAAGACCCTTATTATTTCTATCCAGAGCATCTGGATACCGATCAGTGGATCAAAACCCTGAAAGACGCGGGCTTCAAACGAACCATCATGGTCGTCAAGCACCACGATGGCTTCCTCTTGTACCCATCCAAATACACCGACCATACCATTGCCAAAAGTGGCTGGAAGGATGGAAAAGGTGATGTCCTAGCCGAGGTTTCTGCTTCTGCCAGCAAGTATGACATGGATATGGGGGTCTACCTCTCGCCTTGGGATGCTCACAGCCCGCTCTACCATGTGGATACAGAGGACCAATACAACGAATACTATCTCAACCAGCTCAAAGAAATCCTTGAAGATCCAAAATATGGTAACAAGGGCAAGTTCGTAGAAGTCTGGATGGATGGAGCGCGGGGCGATGGGGCTCAAAAAGTCACCTATACCTTCGACAAGTGGTTTGATGTCATTCGTAAGGCCCAAGGGGGACATTGCCATCTTCTCGGCTGAGCCCACCAATGTTCGTTGGATCGGAAATGAGAAGGGGATCGCTGGAGATCCAGTTTGGCATAAGGTCAATCCAGATAAGATTCGTAACAATCCATCTAATAGTTACCTCAATCACGGGGATCCAGAAGGGAAGCAATACTCAGTGGGAGAAGCGGATGTTTCTATTCGCTCCGGCTGGTTCTACCATGACAACCAAGAGCCTAAGTCCTTGCGCGAATTGATGGACATTTACTTCAAATCGGTCGGCCGTGGAACCCCGCTTTTGCTTAATATTCCACCGAATCAAGATGGGAAATTTGCGGATGCCGATGTGGCCCGTTTGAAAGAATTCCGCCAGACTTTGGACCAACTCTACAGTGTGGACTATGCGGCAGGAGCTTTGGTCGAAGCTGACTCGACACGACGCAATGCTCATTATTCAGCCAGCCATTTGACAGATGGCGATGAAAAGACCAGTTGGGCACCTGCAGATGATGCCAAAACCGGCTCTTTTGTGCTCGATCTTGGAAAAGAGCAACACTTTGATGTAGTAGAGCTCAAAGAAACCATCGAGAAAGGCCAACGGATTTCTGGCTTCACCATCGATGTGGCTGTAAATGGTCAATGGGTTCCTTTTGGAGCTGGCTCAACCGTAGGATACCGCCGTTTGATCAAAGGGCAACCAGTTGATAGTCGCTATATCCGGGTGTCCATCACCGATGCCCAAGCCACTCCAATCTTGAACGGTGTCTCTGTCTATAAGACCCCAGCTAGCATCGAAGAAACCGATGGTTACCCGCTTGGTTTGACTTATCATTCTGACCGGACTGCTGACCGGGCCAATAGCCAATGGAATGAAGAGGGAGAAGGCGTCCGAGGCACCTCTATGTGGACCAAGGAAAAAGGAGCTTCGGTGACCTATCAGTTTGAAGGTACCAAGGCCTATGTGGTCGCTACTGTCGACCCTGGTCATGGGGAAATGGATGTCTCTGTCGATGGCCAAAAGCTAGCGACCGTCAATACCCAAAGCCCAAGCCGCAAACGCAGCCAAAAGGTCTATGAAACACCGGACTTGGCAGCAGGATCCCACACCTTGACCTTGGTCAATAGCAAGGGAGATGCGATCGCAACGGAAGGGATTTATTCCCTCAATAACCAAGAAAAGGGTCTCTTTGAGTTTGCTCAGCCAACCCTAGCTGTTAAGAAAGGCGACCCAGCGCAAGTCGTCGTCAAGAGAAAAGGTGGCTCTAAAGGAAGTGCCAGTCTCAAATTGATCACAGAACCAGGAACAGGGGTTCATGGCAAGGTCTACAAAGATACCAATGTCACCCTTGAGTTCGCAGATGGAGAGACGGAAAAAACAGTCCAAGTTCCAACTCTTGATTTTGCAGGAAAAGCGACCGATGTCTATGACTTTAAGGTCAAATTGTTGCATCCGGATCAGGGAAGCCTGGTCGGCTTTATTCCAGAACTGACAGTCCAAGTGATGAACGAGGACCTGCTTCCAGAAAATCGCAAAGAAGTAGATGACCAAGATCCAAAACTGCATTACAGTGAGGGTTGGCAGCACGAGACAGACAATCCAAACTTCTCAAATGGCACAGAATCTTGGTCTAGCTTTAACCAAGTGACCAATGAGGAGGGCAAGAAACACATTGAAGTGACCATTACCTTTAAGGGCACAGGTGTGGAGGTTCGAGGAGTGGTTGATCCAAGTCATGGGCTCTACAGCGTCACCCTGGATGGAAAAGAAATGACCTTCGAAGAAGGTCGGGGCCATGATTATGAGATCGAAGGCGATCATTATTTCAGTGGCTACGGAGACCAACGCAAGCTCGACCAGAGTTTGGTCAATCTACAAGGTCTAGCAAAAGGCTACCACCAGCTACGCCTGCATCTGGATCCGGCCCTCAATGATCCTCAGTCGTCCAGAGCTATCCAGGTCGACCGATTTGTCCTCTCAGGGAAAGATAGTCAGTTGCTCAGTCAAGAAGAGCTGCAACAGATCATCAGAGAAGGAGTAGAAAAGATTAAGGCTACTTCTCTCGATCGCTTGAAAGCAGACCTCAAACCGACGGTTCAAGGACAATTGACGGACTTGACTCAGTTGTTGAATCAAGAGCGACCAGATTTGGTTGCTGCAGCTAATCAAGTGGAAGCCCTTGAAACCATCTTAGGAGATGCTCACAATTATGAACCGCTGACGCAGACACGACCAGAAGAAGGTGTTCGGGATTTGATTCTTGAAAAACCAGAACTTCTCATCGAAGCGGAGGAGATTCCATTTGAGAGTCAAACACGTGAGAACAAGGACTTGGCCAAGGGCGAAAGCCGGATCCTTCAAGCAGGGAAGGTCGGACGCCGATTGAAATTGATTGAGGTTCGACAAGAAGAAGGCAAAGAAATTCGGACAGAAGTCGATGCCTTTGTCGAAGTGGAAGCTCAGGACCAGATCACAGAAGTCGGGACGAAGGAAGTAGAAGAAGCTCCTATTATTCCGGATGTGCCGCTACCAACAAGTCCTAGTGAAGACTCACAAGAAACGAAACCGTTCCTTCCTCCAGAAGACAAAAAAAGAAAGTGGAATTGCTCCAATTTTGAAACCAACGGCTTCGAAAGAGACTCCTCCTTCTCCTGTGGTAGAAGCCGTAAATCCAGACCCTGTGCAGTCCCAAGAAAAACTGCCACAGACAGGATCAGAGAAGGCAAGTTTCTTAGCTTGGATCGGACTACTCGGCTTAGGCTTCTTAGGCGGAAGAGTGAAATACGCTCGTCGGAAATCCTAAAGTCCCTTCTACAAGAGGTTAGCAATAGCTATCCTCTTTTTTTGCCTCCTTCTGGCTACCAACAAGGGTCTTCAGATTCCATCTCGACGTAGTCTTTGCTTTATTTACAGGCGTAAAAATTGTATAATAGTCAGATAAGGTCAAGAATGACATCATGGATGATGAGACCATTTTTGATCCTCTGAAAAGCAGAGAGCTTATCTAGAATGAAAAGGTTAGAAAGGAGCATCATGGCAAGTAAAAATACATCAGATAGCATTGAGGCCTATATCAAGTCGCTACTGGCCCAAGCAGGCATCGCAGAGCTCAAGAGAAGCGAATTAGCGGATGTCTTCCAAGTTGTTCCTAGTCAAATCAATTATGTGATCAAGACCCGCTTCACCGAAAGTCGAGGCTATATCGTAGAGAGCAAGCGTGGAGGTGGCGGTTATATCCGGATTGGCAAGGTCCAATTTTCAGACCAACACCAGATGCTAGAAGAGCTTGGCGCAAGCATCGGAGAACAAATCAGTCAGACTGTTTTTGGCGATATCCTTCAAATGCTATTTGAAGAAAAACTCCTTACAAAGAGAGAGGCAGAGCTTTTGTCAGTGACGACGACAGACGAGGTTCTGGGAAGTGAAGCCCATCGCTTACGAGCCAATATCCTACGAAAAATTATCCAACAAGTCGATAGAAAGGGAATGTAATCTCCTTATGAACTATTCAAAAGCCCTATTAGAAACGATTGAAGCCGCTCAAATCTTGGCGGGTCATTTTGAGTCCCAAACGCTAGATACCTGGCATATCCTAGTGGCCCTAGCCAATAATCCTTATAGTGTAGCTGGTTCTGTCTTAAGTGACTATCCTATGCAGATTGATGATTTTCAAGATGCGGCGGAGCACATTACGGGTCAAGTCTACCAGAGGGATGGCCGCTATGAGGTGTTTCCTTTTTCTTTCCGTGTCGAAGAAATCATGAAACGTTCCCAAGAGATTGCCCAGGCAGTCCATGCCAAAAGTCTTGGAACAGAGCATGTCCTCTTGGCGCTTCTTTTAGAACGGGGAACCTTGGCTTCTCAAGTATTGGAGTATGTTGGCTTCCGCTATGATGATCAGGAAGAGGGCATTAAAATCGTCGAGCTTCGTAAGAGCTTGGAACAACGAGCAGGTTGGGACAAGGAAGCTGTCAAGGCTATTCGTTCGCTCTATCGGGCCCAGCAACCAAACCGTCAAACCATGGGAAATATGATGGGCATGCCAGCCTCTACCAGCGGTGGTTTGGAAGACTACACCCGAGATCTGACAGAAATGGCTCGCAATGGCAGTTTGGAACCGGTGATTGGCCGGGGTCAAGAAATCTCGCGGATGATTCAGATTTTGAGTCGCAAAACGAAAAATAATCCGGTCCTTGTAGGTGATGCAGGTGTCGGAAAGACCGCTCTAGCCTTGGGCTTGGCTCAACGGATTGCCAGCGGAGATGTCCCGACGGAACTGGCTAAAATGCGGGTCCTAGAATTGGACTTGATGAATGTTGTCGCAGGGACGCGGTTCCGTGGAGATTTTGAAGAGCGGATGAACAACATCATCAATGATATCGAAGAAGATGGCCATGTCATCCTCTTCATTGATGAGCTCCATACCATTATGGGCTCTGGCTCTGGGATTGACTCCACCTTGGATGCGGCCAATATCTTGAAGCCAGCCTTGGCTCGCGGGACCCTACGGACCGTAGGAGCCACTACGCAAGAAGAATACCAAAAACACATTGAAAAAGACGCTGCTCTGTCACGCCGCTTTGCTAAGGTCTTGATTGAGCAACCCTCTGTTGCAGATAGCATCGCGATTTTGCAAGGGCTCAAGAAGACTTATGAACGTCACCACCGTGTCCATATTACGGATGAGGCCATCGAGACAGCTGTTGTCTATGCCAATCGTTATTTGACCAGTCGCCTCTTGCCTGACTCCGCCATTGACCTCTTGGATGAGGCGGCAGCGACCGTGCAAAAACAAGGGGCCTCAGCCGGTCTTCAGTCCGACTTTGACAGCTGCTGATCAGGCCTTGCTCAAGGGGACAATGGGAAAAAAAGTTGCTCAGTTACTAAAAGAAGATGCCAGTCCGAAAAGGCTACCAGCTAGAAGTCAAGGAAGAGGATATCCTGAAGACGCTCAGTCAATTGTCAGGCATTCCTGTGGAGAAACTAACCCAAACAGCAGCTAAGAAATACCTTGAATTGGAAGCAGAACTTCATAAGCGCGTGATCGGTCAGGATCAGGCTGTCTCAAGTATCAGTCGAGCGATTCGCCGCAATCAGTCTGGAATCCGGTCTCACAAGCGACCAATTGGTTCCTTCCTCTTCCTCGGTCCGACAGGAGTCGGGAAAACCGAGCTAGCCAAGGCGCTGGCTGAGGTCCTCTTTGATGATGAGTCCGCTTTGATCCGCTTTGATATGAGTGAATACATGGAGAAATTTGCGGCCAGTCGTCTCAACGGAGCCCCTCCAGGCTATGTCGGTTATGAAGAAGGGGGCGAGTTGACGGAAAAAGTCCGCAACAAACCTTATTCAGTCCTCTTGTTTGATGAGGTGGAAAAAGCCCATCCGGATATCTTTAACGTTCTCTTGCAAGTCTTGGATGACGGTGTTTTGACCGACAGCAAGGGACGCAAGGTAGATTTCTCCAATACCATTATTATCATGACCTCAAACTTGGGAGCTACTGCTTTACGAGATGATAAGACAGTTGGCTTTTGGAGCTAAGGATATTCGCTTTGACCAAGCCAATATGGAGAAAACGCATCTTTGAAGAGTTGAAGAAGACCTATCGACCAGAGTTTATCAACCGGATTGATGAGAAGGTTGTCTTCCATAGCTTGACCAGTGACCAAATGCATGAGATTGTCAAGATTATGGTGAAACCGCTGGTTCAATCTCTAGCGAGAAAGGCGTACTCTGAAATTCCAAGCGTCTGCTCTTAAATGGCTGGCAGACTCACGGATATGATCCAGAGATGGAGCACGTCCTTTGCGCCGAACCATCCAGACCCAGGTGGAAGACTACTTGGCAGAGATCCTCTTGAGAGGAGAAGTGGCTGAAGGTCAAACCCTCAAGGTAGGGTGTTAAGTCTGGTCAGCTTAACTTCACGATTGACTAGGAGGATATGCAGTGCCTCTCAAACGCTTGACCCGAATCACCCTCTTAGCAGCCCTCTGTGTGGTGCTGAGACAAGCCTTTTGCCTTTCTTGCCCAATGTCCAACCCATTAGTGCCATTTTCTTTTTACTGGTGCTATTTGAAGACTGGCAATTTGCCTGTTTGGTGATGGCGGTCACCATGTTTACCTCGGCTTTTTCTCTTGGGGATGAGTCCCAGTGGTGCTCGCTCAGATACTGGCCTTTGGCCCTCCTCTTGACCTCTTTGGCGGGGCTTTACCGCCATCTGTCTTCTGAGTTCAGACTCTAGTGGTCGGCATCTTATCCTTTCTCTACAGGGGTGCTGATTGATAGTCTTTATGCTGTTCTCTACCACATGCCTTGGTGGACCCTATGCTCTGGTGAATGGCTTTAGCTTTAACCTGGCCCACGCCCTTTCCACCGCCTGTTTTTTTACCCTCTACTTTATGTAGTATTTGGGAGATTGTATCATGAAAAACACTTTATAGTTTCTTTGCTGTCTAGTAGCTCTTGTATTGGTCAGTTGCGGACAAAGCAAATCATCGACTACGGAAAGCTCAGCTTCTAGCTCACAAGTAGCGAAAGAAAAACAAATTACCATTACGGTCAGTATCGCCCCTGAAGGGCAAGAAGCTCAAAGCAAGACCTTGAAGGTTGCTGAAAAAGCCAACCTGATGGAAGTCCTGAAAGCTAACTACAAGATTGAGGAGAAGAGTGGCCTCATCACCTCGATCGATGGCGTAGCCCAGGACGAAAGCAAGGGACCTCTATTGGATGTACAAGATCAATGGAGAGATGGCACCAAAAAGGGCAGCAGAAACAACTGTCCAAGATGGAGATACTATCGAATTTTATCAAGAAGTTTATCAATAAGAAAAAGAGTGAATGCTTGGAGTAGGGCTCCATTTGTTCACTCTTTTTTTGAAACTAGTTTCTATTTTTTATAAGACTTGCAAATCCTCTTGACTTCCCTATAGATGAATGTTACAATTATATTACAAAATGTAACAAATGTTACAAAAGAGAGGTATTGCCATGAAAATGAAAAGGAACCTATCTTTAGTCTATTTACCCTTGCTCTAACAGCTGCTCTTCTCTTAAGCGGATGTGGATCAGAAAAAGAAAAAGGAAACCAGTCCATCTTCAACTAGTAAAAATTGCGCAAGTGAAAACAAAGCTCTACTAGTAAAAAGAAGAGAAAAAGACCATAAGCAAAAACCACACAAAGCACAGAAGTTGCACAATCACCTGCCATGGCTTCGAGCGAAACACAAGCGAGCCAAGAAAAGTCCATCAACTCCAGTGACACCAAGAGTTCCAGAAGCCAGTCAAGGCCTGGTTCCAACTCCTTCCAAAGAAACAAAACCAGCAGTGAACTCAGCACCAGAAAAAGCAAAAACGTCCCTAGCTTGGAAGAAGGTCGCACGACTGCCAAAGAACAAGCCTCTAAGACAGAGAACCCACGCTATAAAGGTGTCTTGAGTTATGCCTCAGGGGATTATTCTAGGAGCAGCAGGTAGTTGGACCGATGGTCGAGATACAGCGTAAGCATCGGACAAGGTGGACAAGTAACCATTCAAACTCCTGGTGGCGATGCAGTGGGCTATACGATTGGAAGCTATGAATACAACTTGGATCATGGTCATTACCATGCTGGCTTGATTTCCACCCAAGATGGATCTGCAGCTAGCCTGGATATAGTTGTCGGTCAAGATGGTCAAGTGGCAAGTGTTCAAGTGACAGAAAATGGCCATGCACGCCTTGGTTCAGGGAATAATGACTCGCCACTGAGAAAATTAAAAATGATTGAAATCAGAGATTCAATTCTGTCATAACATACAGAGTTGAATCTTTTAATTTTGTTTATAAAAATATATTTTTATAAAAAGTATTGACAGATTGAAATTATAGTTTATAATAAAATCATAAGCAAAACATGTTTTTGACATTATGATAAAGGAGCCAGTTAGATGAAAAGAAAAAGTGGCAGTAGTATTTGGAACGTTTGCCCCCTTCATCAAGGTCATATTGATTTTAATTCAACGGGCAAAACGCCAATGCGACCGCGTTTGTGTGATTGTCTCTGGTTACAAAAGGTGACCGAGGAGAAGAAGTTGGCCTTCCTTTGCAGAAACGTTTTTCGCTATATTCGAGAAGGTTTTTCAAATGATGAACTCACCCAAATTTATAAATTAGACGAGACAGAACTTCCTCGCTATCCCTTAGGATGGGAGCCTTAGTTGAAAACAGCCTTAGAAACCATTCAATATGATGCTGAGAGAGAGGCTTATCTTCTTCGTTGGAGAAAAGCTTACCAAGAGGAGCTTGAAGCGAGAGGGCTTTCAAGCGCACCTACAGGAGCGTCAGTTTGGGATCTCAGGGACCCTCATCCGGGAAAAATCCCAGCAAGTATTGGAAAATACATTGCGCAACCCTTCCGTCGTCAGTTTACGAAAAAGGTCCCTCATTATGGGGAGTACTAGTAACGGGAAGACGACCTTGGCAAAAGATTTGGCCCGCTTCTATGATGCGCCAGTGAGCTTAGAATATGCCCGGAGTACCAGATCAGAAACAATGTACGGGATGATGAGCTGACCCCAAGGACTATTATTATCTCCTACTCGGACAATACGATCAAACCTCAAAATTAATCGATAGTAGTGCCAATCGAGGGCTAGTGATTGCGGATACGAATTCTCTGGTGACGAAGGGCTATTACGACTACTATATGGAAGTAGAAGGCCCAGAGACCAGTATGACGGATACCTTTGATAACTTATTCGTTAGTATCCTCGCTAAGGAAAAATGGGATCTGATCTTGTTGTTCAACCCATTGGATCCTATGTCAATCGATGGCTTCCGTGATATGACCATGGCAGATGATGAAATTCGCATCAGTTTTTCAAATCACCTGGATCACCTCCGCCACCAATACCTCTCGGATATTCCTACAGCCTATCTCGGGCAAGACTACTTGGGGAATTACGAAGAAGCGAAGCGTGTCATCGATACGATTTATCAAGCTGATTAAAGGAGAAGCAGCATGAAACGACTACAAGAAAAAATTCAAACATTTGGGGAGCATTTAAAAAATGTCCATCGAGAAAGCTGGCAAACGTGGCTTCGTAGGGATTATGAAACTCCTTTGGAAAGACCTATTTGCAGGTCGCACTCTGACACAATGGCTCTATTTGCTTTGCTTTGTCTAGCGTGCCCTTTGTCCTAGAGTTTACCAATCAGGAGGCAAGTCACGATTGGTTAGGGCTCTTTGCCTCCTGGACAGGAATCGTTTGTGTAGTGATACTAGTAGCAGAAGGTAGGGCTAGTAACTATCTCTTTGGAGCAGTGAAACTCAGCGATTTACCTCATCCTAGCCCTTGAACAAAAACTTCTATGGAGAAGTTCTGACAACCCTATACTTCTTTCGTGATGCAACCAATCGGTCTCTATGTTTGGTTGTCGAATCGGATCAATGATCAGGGGGATGCAGAATCTCACTTTGAGGCCAAGAAATTAACCATAATGGAATGGATCAAGTATTTGGTTCTAACAGCTCTGATTTGGATCGGGATGGGCTATGCTTATAAAAAGCATCCGACGCTCGACCCTTTCCGTGATAGTGATGACAGATGCGACCAATGGTGTCGGTCAACTTCTCATGACTGGTCTCTATCGTGAACAGTGGATTTTTGGTTGCGACCAACCTCTTCAGTATCTACCTCTGGTGGGGAAAGAGCATCCATATTCAGGGAATGTATTGGGTCTACACCCTCAATAGTCTTGGTTGGTTGGTACCAATGAGCAAAGCTGTGAAAAAGGAGGCTATTTAGATGGCAACAATCAGCATTCGGAAGGGATGAACGAAAAAGGAATACTACGAGACGGTCGTCAGCGAGGAAGAAATTCCTCCGTTGGTATAAGGAGCAAGATCATCCCACCTATGAAAATCCAAGTGTAACTACCGATATGGTGGCCTACTGCTTTGTGGAGGGGCGTTTGAAGCTCTTGGTGATTCGCCGGAAAACCCACCCTTGTCAGCATCGGGTCGCCTTAGTTGGAGGATTCTTGCAAAAAGCACGAGGATGCTATCCAGGCTTGTATCCGTGAAGTTCAGGAAGAAGTTGGATTAGATTGACCCCCTCAAAAGGTCGAGCAGTTAATGACAGTTTCGACTCCTGGTCGGGACCCACGGGGCTAGGGTCATCACCATTGCTCACTTGGTTTATTTGCCAGCTGAAGCGGTAGATATGGTCCGAGCTGGAGATGATGCCAAAGAAGTTCTCTTCCTCGATGTGGACTTCAAACAAGGGGAATGTTCCCTAGATGGTCGTGTCTTGGCAGCTGAAGATTTTGCCTTTGACCACTATGAGATTGTTCAAGAATCCATCAAGCGGATCCAAGGGCAGTAGCTTGGCCTGGAACCCAACCTTTCCTCCATCTCCTAGAAGAGCCTTTTCACCGTATACTGAAGCACAGCGAGTTGGTGAATCTGGATCCATCCAGATAAAGAAATTTTTGACCGATCACTTTCCTTTGTGAGCCCGTGTGGCTCTTGCGTTGCGGTTAGCGTTAAAGCGGGTACCTAAGAGCCACGCAAGACCTATCGCTGGAAAGAAAGCGAATCTCAAGCGGATCAATAAAGATGCAGGAAAACAGCATCAAAAAGTTGATGCTGTCAAATGAAGATATAAGCTCTTCAAAACTTTCGCTTGAGTGAGCACGGACGTCCAGCGAACTTCTTCGGTTCCGCATGACTAATTATTGAGCCCTTCGCTCTCTATAATTTCTGGGCTCAGGCAAACAGTTCCCCAAACCGTTTTACTCATCATTCCGCTACGGACATTTGTGTTTCAGGCACTTTTCTCCCAGCGGAAAGGTTTTAGATTTACGCCAACTGCTATATGTCAGTGCAACCAGCTATTGCTATTTATGTATGGTTAAGGTTGATATTTTAAACAGCATCAATGTGATGCCAGCTGTCTTTTATCGTAAGCTTTTTCCTAAGATTGAAGAAGTTCTTCAATCTCTGGACAGAGTGCTGGGCTTGCGAGATGGCTCCGCGTGAGGTTTGGCTGCCTGCCCGGAGGTTCCTTCAGGAGGTGGGTGAGGATTGCCATGCGAAATTGCCAGTGAACTAGCAGTGGTGTCTCACCCTGCGAGATTGATCAGCGCTTCAGCGCTCATAAGCTATCTTCATCTTGTCTTCGTGGGCACAAATCAGGCGGTGATTTCTCCTGTCTCAAAAGTAGTGATTGATTTGATTGAAGAGGTAAGGATTCGTAGCAGCACGGCCGATCATCGACGCGCATCGGCAATCGACTTCTTCGATCGCCAGCCGGGCGTCTGCACCGTCCGGACATCTCCGCTGGCGATAGTGGAGTTCCTGGCGTCGCTTGTGCAACGCCTTGTGAAAGGGTCTCCAAGATCACGCGGCACGTGCACCATTGAGCTCCCGGGTCCGTCACGTGCATGGCACGGGCGGAGACACCTGCAGCTACCAGCAAGGCGTATTCTCAACTGCCAGAGAAGGGTCAGACCAGCCTGTCCGCATTTTAACAGTGGTGATATCAAGGACGGATTTCGAGACCTTGTTAATGATACAGAGTAGATCTTGTCTGGGTCCTTGAGCCACATGGCACCCTGCCCGTTCGCGATGCAGATTTTATTAACTGCAGTCATGCTGATATCGACGATATCGATCGTGACCATTTTCTTGGATAAGATTCAGCTGCATGATGTGCCAGGCTGTCCTCATCGCTCTCAAAAGGAGCGAATCGATACAGGATTTTCACCAACTCATCATTATGGAGCATGTGCAGGGCTCTTTTCGTCTGTTGCCAGCTGAGTTCCTTTACCGAGAGTACTCATTTCCACGACCACAAAACGCCCTGCTGAGTTCTTAGCTAATCGTGCGGAAGGCTGAGTTGGTCACACCGGCCATGGGTCGCAAGGGACCGTCCGGTTTGGGATCTCGGTTACATTCCCAATCACTGCAGAGGTGCGTAAGCAGACTCGTCACGAACGTTCTCCAAGTCGTTTTATCAAAGTGATGAGCCGTCTCGACAGACCTGGCAAACACACTCTGCTCCGTCCTCGTCCCCTCATTTCTCTGAAGGTCTTTGGCCTGGCGAAACTAGCCAGAGGCATCCATGAAAGCGTTCGTGCTACAGTCACATTGGAGGCGGATTCTTCTTCAGAGAGACGTTTGTAGTGATCTTCATTACGAGATGGCGGTAAGAAGGGCTTCAATATGGTCGTCCAGAGGCTGTAAAGCGGTAGAAATGGCCGGCATTTCTTGGATCCGTTTTCAGCGGGCAATTTCTTCTTCCATGGCATTTGGCAAGACTCCGCACTAAGAAACCACCGGCAACCTTGACCTTGTCTTCTTCATCCAAGCAGGACATTGAGCCCCACTGCAGATGGCGTTTGTTGGCTTTCAGTCAAATACCGCTTGCGGCTTCTGACTCTCCAGTGAACGAGAGGCGTCATGGAGACGATAGGTGCTGCTCGCCGTGAGTCGGTAATCACTCAGAGAATTCCCCGCTTTCCGACGAATGGTCCGATCACGACTTCACCAGTCGCTGTTTTCTTGATATCCACACCAGGATTTTGAACGTAGCCTTTAGCGTGTTTCCTTTGAGTATCTGCCACGGTGATAGCCTAGTCCCTGAGTGAGCTGGGGCAATTGAAGGATTTTCACGCATATCTGTGGTATGTCCTTTCATGTGGCCGCTAAAATTAGCTAGCGATCAGGGTCCCGACTCGAGGGCCACTGCTGGGCTGCTTGCAGGTCTGATGCAGGGTTCTTGGGGCTTAGCCTGCACGGTCTCTGTGCACTGTCAAGTACAAAGTGCACGGAAGGAGCCCACTCTGAGATAGTTTTAATAATTTTAAGTCCGCTAGCTTCTATTTTGAAGACAAAAGAAAAGAGAGGTGAAGGGGTAATCCTGACTTATTTGGAGCTTGAAAGAGGAAAATCTTTTCTGAGGAGAACCTTGCTTTAGAAAACTGAAAAGACCATAAGAATCTAATTTGGGAGAAAGAAGGTAAAAGACGCAGACGATCATTGTATAAGCTGGGATATGAAGGCCAAAAGATGGATGTTTTAGAAAATGAGAGATAGCTTTTCAAGGCAAAACAAAAGCAAAGAAATAGCTGACCTTGAGAGGAAATTTCTTATAATGAGGGTGTAGACAAACTTGTGCAGGTGAGACTCTGTCTAGTTTGAGGTTAAAGGCATAGATAGGGAAACTATCTATGGCGTATGGAAAAAGAAATTGCGACATCAGTTGTTTAACAGTGAGAACTGTGGGTGATGAAGAAGATTACAGACTTCCTGTCAGCCAATGCAGAAGTCATGCACTGCAAGGTGGGGACAATGCCGATGCACACCATCATGATTGACAACAAAAGTTCAAGTTATGATTCTTCTAGGCTCACACCTGAAAGATCTCTGTGTGATTGGAAATGGGGTGGTTATCAACCTAAATCGTTAATCAAAGGTTAGCTATCTCCATGAAGGGTATCAACAGACGTCTTCACATTTCTGATCCTTGTATGTCCTTCCTTACTACATTAGATTAGACCGTCTCCGAAAGAGTCTAAAATAACAAAATCAGAACCACCATCAAAGGATTGGACCAGCCTATATGGACAAGGCTGCGCGTGTGGAATCCGGATCGCGGATCTCTTGGATCGTAAGGGTCTTTGGAACATATTCGCATCAACGGAAGAAAAGGAACCGTCAATTTTCCAAACTCCAATTACAGAAGCTCTTTCTTTTGATATGATATCTTCGAGAATACTATGAATATGGTCAACAAATCAAATAATATGACCGATACTTCCGTGATTTGAACGATGCTTTTTGGATAACGGCAATACGCATTAACTTTGAGAAGGAGCCAAGGGTGATGTTGGATATTGACCAGAACTGTCAAATTTGTAAACCTCTTTTCAAACAGTCTGCAGCTGGTGGGTGACTATCGGATCAGGAGTTGTTGAAGCAAGATCGATAGGTTGTCGGTGTATATGCATATACTAGCCGTGTCAGTGATGGTCCATTCCTAGAACTTCTTCGATGAGGCGGTGGCGTCGGATCCGTCAAGTTAACCCATGGTATGGACAGCTACCGGTCGTCCTCGTCGTGTTGATTTGGTTTGGCTCGGTTGTCTGCGCCACTAGCCGCCGTGTGTCAGGTATTACCAGCGCCGGCAGACTCGTTGACGTTTTGTCGAGCTTGGACGCGAGTAAAATCTATGTAGCCTACGACTTGGATGGGGAACATCGACTGCGCAACAAGCTTGGAGCAACTCAAACGTTGCAAACCAGTCTATAATTGGGTTGGTCAGAAGACATCACGGTGTCCCACCTGGATGAGCTTCCAGAAAATACCTGTATGTTCGCCGGATCGGTGAATTGGTGGTGTGTGCATTTCAACCTTCTCGAATCAGAACCAGATCGTGACAAACCAATATCCTTGAAAGTGTTTGGTCAGTAAATAAATAAAAGAAAGTTTAGAAGACTCTCAACTTTTTATATAAGCTACTTTAGACGTGGTCTATACAGACTACCAACAAGACCTCTAACGTTTGGGAATCAAACTTTTCATAATATCTCCTAGCCAAGTCACCATTGGTGGCTTTTGTCAACTCATCCATATAATAGAACATGAACATAAAAGTAGTAGGAAGTTATTAGTGAGATTACCTAGAAGAGAAAGAGCCTTTATGCGGGGGAAACTAAGAGCATCCTTCCTCGCCAATGAAATGAAATATGGAATTGGCTGTCTCTTGGTCAAGATAGAATTAAATTATCAGGCATTAGACATAATGCGCGTGAGGGCTGCAGCGGGCGGTCATGCATGCGGAAATCATGGCGATCGAGGAGCCAATCAGCGTGAAAATAGCTGGCGCCTGCTGGATACGACGCTTTTTGTCACGATTGAGCCCTGTGTCATGTGGTGGTGCCATTGGTCTAGCTCGGATTCCCCAGGTGATTTACGGGGCGACCAATCAGAAGTTCGGTGGAGCAGGAGTCTCTACGACATTTTGACAGATGAACGTCTCAATCACCGAGTCGAAGTAGAAACAGGAATCTTGGAAGCAGAATGTGCAGACCATCATGCAGACCTTTTTCGCCAAGGTCGAGAACGAAAAACAAGCCAAACTCGCAGCCAAGGCCGAAACACAAGAATAAAAACCGGACCTTTGCAAATCGAACAAATTATGATATAATACCTATCGAGACAACAGTTCTGCGTGAAGCGGGTCAGGGAGGAATCCAGCGACTCTAAGCGAAGTGAACTGTGTGCTCTTTTCTATTGCTCTTGATGAGTCAAGCCTAAAGGTGCAGATGAATATTGGAGCAACGAATCTAGTTTGAACGGACCTGAAATGAGATTCAGCTGACATCCAATCTTAAGAAGCATATTTGTTTTCTTGTCAATCAAAAATTGTTCTTCTCAATAGGCCTAAATAGGGCCTAAAATTTGTTGACTTACGCAAACGATTGCTCTCGGTTATGTCCTAAGGTTAGCTTATTTAGAAAAAAATAGTATAGAATACAAATGTAAACGTTTTAAAAATAGCGAAAAGCACTTGCTTATTTTTCTTAAAGCGTTATCATAAAAGAAAAGAACAATTGGAGGATAAACATGTCACATATTAAATTTGACTACTCAAAGGTGTTAGATAAATTTGTAGCACACATGAACTAGATTATATGCGACCTCAAGTGACTGCTCAGATTCTGCTCTGCGAAATGGTACAGGTCCTGGGGCAGAAATGACTGGCTGGTTGAACTTGCCTGAAGAATATGACAAAGATGAATTTGCTCGTATTCAAAAGGTCTCCGCTAAAATCAATCTGATAGTGAGGTATTGATCGTAATCGGTATTGGTGGTTTCCTATTTAGGAGCTCGTGCGACTATTGATTTCTTGAATAATTCTTTTGTAAATCTACAAAGCAAGGAAGAACGCAAGGCACCTCAAATCCTCTATGCTGGAAATTCTATTTCTTCAAGCTATTTGGCTGATTTGGTAGACTATGTATCAGACAAAGATTTCTCTGTCAACGTTATTTCTAAGTCAGAACGACTACAGAGCCTGCTATTGCTTTCCGTGTCTTCAAAGAACTCTTGGTTAGAAGTATGGTCAGGAAGAAGCAAATAAACGGATTTATGCAACTACAGACCGCGCTAAAGGTGCAGTTAAGGTTGAAGCAGATGCTAATGGCTGGGATACTTTTGTAGTGCCTGATAGTGTAGGTGGTCGTTTTACAGTATTGACAGCAGTGGGACTCTTGCCAATCGCAAAGTTGCAGGGGCTGATATCAGCAAGTTAATGGAAGGAGCAAATCTTTGCTCGCAAGGCTTATGCTTCTGATAAGTTGGCTGAAAATGAAGCATATCAATATGCAGTTGTACGCAATATCTTGTACCGTAAAGGTTATCTGACAGAAGTTCTAGCTAACTATGAACCATCTCTACAATACTTCTCTGAGTGGTGGAAGCAACTGGCTGGTGAGTCAGAAGGGAAAGACCAAAAAGGGATTTACCCAACTTCAGCCAACTTCTCAACAGACTTGCACTCTCTGGGACAATTTATCCAGGAAGGTACCCGTATCCTCTTTGAAACAGTTGTACGTGTAGATAAACCTCGCAAAAATGTGCTGATTCCTGAATTGGCAGAAGACTTGGACGGTCTTGGCTACTTGCAAGGAAAAGATGTTGACTTTGTCAATAAAAAAGCTACAGATGGAGTGCTGTTAGCACACACTGATGGTGGAGTTCCAAATATGTTTGTGACACTGCCTGAGCAAGATGAGTTCACTTTGGGCTACACTATTTACTTCTTTGAGTTGGCTATTGCTCTTTCTGGCTACCTGAATGGTATCAATCCATTTGACCAGCCTGGAGTTGAGGCTTATAAGAAAAACATGTTTGCCCTTCTTGGAAAACCAGGCTTTGAAGAGCTGGGTGCTGAGTTGAATGCACGCCTTTGATTCTTATATGCCTTGAGTTCATTTAGAGTATAAAAAGAGATCCACAAGTTCATTTCTTGTGGATTTTTAGTCATAAAGCCTCTTAATTAGTTTATTATTTTTGAACTGTGTAAAAAAGAGTGTCTTAATTCATTTATGAAAGCGCTGTATAATTGCCTTGTAAATAAAATTTGAGAGGTATCAAAATGAATGATTGGTTAAACATAAAAAGGCAAAACAGTTCTTGTGACTGGCGCGTCATCTGGGATCGGTAAAGGCAATCGTTGAAGAATTGCTGGAATTAGGTGTCAACGTGGCGAATTTCGATCTTAGCGACAACGATTTGCGTCATCCAAATCTATTATTTGTAAAAAGTTGATGTAACTTCTCGCTCTGAAGTAGAAGAGGGTGTTGCCAAAATAGTTGAAAGATTTGGCAATATTGATGCAGTGGTCAATAATGCAGGGATTAATATCCCTAGATTATTAATCGATGCAGAAAATCCTAAAGGTCCTTACGAATTGGACGATGAGACGTTCGAAAAAGTAACGATGATTAATCAAAAAGGTTTGTATCTGGTTAGTCAGGCAGTGGGACGTATTTTAGTGAAAAATGGAAAAGGTGTAATTGTGAACATGGCTCAGAAGCAGGCTTGGAAGGTTCTGAAGGACAAAAGTGCCTATCTGCTACAAAAGCGACAGTCTATAGTTACACTCGTTCATGGGCAAAAGAGCTGGGTAAGCATGGTGTACGTGTGGTTGGAATTGCTCCAGGAATTATGGAAGCTACGGGACTTCGAACTCTTTCTTATGAGGAAGCTCTTGCTTATACCCGTGGAAAGACGGTAGAAGATATTCGAGCTGGTTATGCTTCAACTTCAACAACTCCTTTGGGACGAAGTGGTAAACTACGGGAAGTAGCTGACCTTGTAGCATTCTATATTTCAGACCGTTCTAGCTATATAACTGGAGTCACTACAAATATTGCCGGAGGGAAAACTCGCGGTTAAAAAAATGAAGGTGAGGAAGAGAGTTGACCATAGTAAATCGATGGTATAATATTTTAGAAAAAATGGTCTCACAGCCAACTTATTCCTTGGTAGATATGCGCTCAGAGCTGGATATTAGTATGCAAACCTTGCAAAGAGTATCCAACAATTAAATGATGTTTTGGCTCCGAGTATCCAGATTATCTCACAAGATGATCAGTTAATGTTAGAGGTGTATGACTATACTGAGTTGGAAAGGATTTTATCTGGTAGTTTAAAACGGGAGAGTGACTTCAATTCTTCCAGTAAAAGAATTGCCTATTTACTAAAACGTTTAATTAAGTCAAACTCCCCTCTTCTTATTGACGACTTGGCTGAGGAAGCAGGTGTTAGTAGAAGTACCCTTAATAAGGATTTAAAACAAGTAAAATCTTTGGCAGAGAGTTACTCTATCACTATTTCAGGAAAGCCCAACCGTGGGCTGGAGGTCTTGGGGTCCGAGCTGAATTTGCGCTTGCTCTATATTCACCAAGTGGCCCCTTACTTTGAAGGAAAGACACTCACCGAGGCAACATCTTCTTTTCTGGAGACGCTACTCCAGGAGTATAAAATCCCGAAAGAAACAAAGGAACTCCTTCGAAAGACCATTTCAATTATGGTGGAGCGTATTCATGCATCTAGGGTGTTGAGTTGCCCTATTCCTTACTATAGGAATGATTTAACAGAGACACCTTTGGTTGAAAAATTAATCTATCATATTGAGATGACTTATAAGATTTCCCTCAGTCAGTTTGAGATAGACTTTTTGTGTTTTCCGTTTAATATCCGTTTTATTGACACTTTAAGCAAGCCGTCTTATCAATCTGAACAGCTTGCAAACATTTTTCAAGGGATTGTCAAGAAAGTCAAAGAAACAATGTTGGTTAACTTTGATGATGAAGAATTATTTGAAGAAATCAAGTCTCATCTAGGCTCCTTAATCAATCGACTGATTTTCCATGTGCAAGCTAATGATATATTCCATGGCGAGGTTCAAACTCAATATCCTTTTGCTTTTGAAATGGCGAAAATTGCTGGAGAAGAACTGTCTGCAATTTTTGGTTCTGAATTGGAATTATCTGAAATCGGATATCTGGCTTTGTATTTTGAAATGATTTTAAGAAAGCAAAACTCTGTTGTAAATGGTTCTCGCAAGCAGATAGCAGTAGTTTGCACAACAGGAAGAGGAACTGCTGCGATGATTATTCAGCAACTCAGACGAATTCTTGGAAATGATGTAGACATTACTCAGTATTCTGAAGAGGATTTTAATCTGGATTTGAATCAGGACTATTTCGCGATTTTTACGACAGTTCCTCTAAAATATAAAGATTCTAAATCTCCAGTCATTCAAGTTAATCATCTTTTTGATGATCAATGGCTGCAGGAAGAATGGCAGAGGGCCAATGCTTTTCATCAAAAAAATCTAGAAACAGTCAGCTTACGTTTTCTTCGTTTGACTCCCCAAAAAACCTATCAGCAATACTTGCTAAATATGGTTGCAGAGTTAGAGAAACTTCAGATGATTGATGAAGGTTTTAGAAATCGGATAATTGATAGGGATAAAAAACAATCAACCATTTTTGGTGGAGGAATTGCCTTCCCCCATACAATTAACCAGGGTTATGCAAAACTATTTTAATGTTTGGAAAGCTAGAAGAGCCCTATCAAAAAGGAGATGATTGGATTGAATTTATCTTTCTAGTCGCCATTCCCTCAGAAATTGAAAGCAAAATGGAGAGTGAATTGCTGGAATTGTATGACGACATTTTTCGAATTGCAGGAGAGCCTTCTCTAAAAGAAGCATTGAGGGCTGTAGAAACAGAGACAGAGTTTCTATCATTTTCTAAGAGCAAAGGAGTATTTTAATGAATTCGCTAATAATTTTTCGCTGTATTTATCATGGCGACTTATATATTTCAAATGTTCCTCGGCTGGCAAACGAACTCAAAAGACTTCAATAAGACCTATACGATGCTCCGAAGACTGGGGCGCGTAGCGAGTGGCAGGAAGTCCGGAAGAATCAAATCCGGTACGATTGTCATGTTCGCGGTTGATGAAAACGGTCGGGTTCTTAAAGCTAGCAAAATGCAAGGAGTCACAATCTTAGCACGTTTTTCAAAATATGGACGATTATGTTGGAGAAGACATCCATTATTTTTGACAAGTATAATCCTCTTGTGAGAAAAGAAAATAAGTTGATGCAATCAGCCATAGAAGATGCTAGAAAAAGTCTATCTTTGGCATGAGGCAGGTATTGAGAAAGAGACAAGTTCATCTGATTCTTTTCTGGGATTCGGCTTTTATGCGAATTACTACAATTATCTATTAAACAGTTATTTAAAAAAAATAAGAAAGGGAGTTCCTTATGAATCACATTACAAATTTTGCAGAGAGTTTTATGAAACTCTTCCAATTAGGTGGAGAAACCTTTATTAGCTGGATGACAAATATTGTACCGCTTGTCTTAATGCTATTGATTGCAATGAATACCCTTATCGCTTTCTTTGGGAGAAGAGAAGGTCAATTCCCTGGCTAAGATTTCTGCCAAAAATCCTGTTAGCCGGTATATGATTTTTACCTTTCATTTCAGCCTTTATGCTGGGGAATCCGATGGCAATCAGTATGGGACGTTTCTTACCAGAATATTATAAACCTAGTTTTGTAGCGACTCAGATGCAGTTCTGCCATACTTCAAATGGTGTATTTCGCATATCAATCCTGGGGAATTGTTTGTATGGATGGGAATTGCAACAGGAATTCAAACTTTAGGTTTAAGTCAAATGGACTTAGCCATTCGTTACATGCTTGTTGGGCTTGTCATGAACTTTGTAGGCGGTTGGGTGACCGATTTTACAACTGCTTATGTAGCAAACAGCAAGGTGTTACCTTGAGTAAAACATTTGATTGATAGAAAGAGTGAAATTATGTCATATAAGAGTATAAAAGTTGTTAAAGGAAATGGCGGTTTCGGAGGACCTTTGGTCATTACACCTAGTGAAGCTAAGCATAAATTCATCTATATCACTGGCGGAGGAGAAAAGCCAGATATTGTAGATAAAATTGCTGATTTGACCGGTATGGAAGCTGTTAATGGGTTTAAAACTTCTATCCCAGATGAGGAAATTGCTTTAGCAATCGTGGATTGTGGCGGTACTCTTCGCTGTGGTATTTATCCTAAAAAGGGGATCCCTACAATAAATATTGTCGCTACAGGGAAAAGTGGGCCTCTAGCTCAATATATAACCGAGGAAATCTATGTGTCAGCAGTTGGCCTTAATCAAATTTCTGCTGCTAATGAAGACGAAAAAGCGACAACTGTGGTAACAGAAAAGCCAACTTACGATACTAGTAAAAAAATTACAGAGCAAAAAGCTGAAACAAGTATTGTAGCAAGAATTGGGATGGGTGCTGGGAAGGTCGTTGCGACTTTCAACCAGGCTGCTCGTGAAGCCATACAAACAATGCTCAATACGATCATTCCTTTCATGGCCTTTGTTTCCTTGCTGATTGGGGTTATTCAAGGTTCAGGTGTTGGAAATTGGCTGGCAAAATTAATGGTTCCCCTAGCTGGGAACATCTGGGGACTCATTTTGATTGGCTTTATCTGTTCCTTGCCATTCCTATCTCCTTTGTTAGGCCCCGGAGCTGTTATCAGTCAGATTATTGGAACCTTAATTGGAGTTGAAATCGGCAAAGGGAATATTCCGCCCCAAATGGCTCTGCCAGCTATATTTGCTATCAACACTCAAAAACGGTTGTGATTTCATTCCTGTAGCACTCGGTCTATCTGAAGCCAAAGGCTGAAACAGTTGAGGTTGGTGTCCCTTCTGTGCTTTATTCACGCTTTCTCAATGGTGTTCCGCGGGTGCTAGTAGCTTGGATAGCTAGTATTGGCCTTTATCAGTAGACCTTTGATAGATGCACGTAAATATAGCAACTATTATGTTAAACTTATCTACAAACATAAGTTTATGACAGATTTGAGAAAGGATGAATAGGAATTAGATGAAGAAAATTTTTGAAGCTAAAGTAATTCAAGTGGGGCCTGAAGCTCAGAATATGATTCAAGACGCTAATATGCTCATTTTATTTGGAGAAGAAGCTCCAGAAGACTTAGCAGAGTATTGTTTTAAAATCGATAACAAAAATCTTCTAGGTGCAATACTAGAAGGTGGAAAGCTGGTCGTAGATAGTCAGGAATATTCGATTACTGCAGTAGGAAATGTAGTAGAAAAAAATTTAACTGGACTGGGCCATATCACTATTTCTTTTGATGGTTCAAAGAGGCGACCTGCCGGGCACTCTCCATGTTGCAGCAGACCAAGCAGTAGTAATTGAAAAGGACTCTACCATTCAGATTTTCGAAACTGCTTGACCATAACAAAATTTAAAATCAAGCAATTTAGAAAAATAAAAGTCTAAAAATTGATTCAGAGCTTGGACAAAAAGTCCAGGCTTCTGGGTCTAAATTAGAAAAAATAGATGACGCAGTGGTTGATTGGCAAGTCAATCAAACTAGCCAGTCAGTGCAAGGGAATTCCCAGCAGATGGATCCACAAGGGGTGCCTGAACAGAAGGAAAAGACCAAAAAGGTATTTACCCAACTTCAGCTAACTTCTCAACAGACTTGCACTCATTGGGTCAATTTATCCAAGAAGGAACTCGCATCATGTTTGAAACAGTTGTCCGCGTTGACAAACCTCGTAAGAATGTGATCATCCCTACTTTGGAAGAAGACCTTGACGGACTTGGATACCTCCAAGGAAAAGACGTTGACTTCGTTAACAAAAAGCGACTGACGGTGTTCTTCTTGCCCACACTGACGGTGACGTACCAAACATGTACGTAACTCTTCCTGAGCAAGATGCCTTCACTCTTGGTTACACTATCTACTTCTTCGAATTGGCCATCGCCCTTTCAGGTTACTTAAACGCGATCAACCCATTTGACCAACCAGGTGTTGAAGCTTACAAACGTAACATGTTTGCCCTTCTTGGTAAACCAGGATTTGAAGAATTGAGCAAAGAACTCAACGCTCGTCTATAATAGACAACAAAACGATCTCGCAAGAGGTCGTTTTTTAATCGCTTTCAATATCTCAGAATGAGGTGGAAAAATAGACTGTTTTATGATATAGTAGAACTACTATATTTATACTTTGCACGTCAAACTATGGTCACGAAAAGTGGGGAGAATGACGGGCGCAGGTTGTTAGTAAAGGAGAGATTATGACAACAGAAGACAAGACGCCTTTTGGAACACAAGAGGAGAACGTTTCTCAAGAGCCTTTTGGAACACAAGAGGGACAAACTGTTCAAGAACCTTTTGGAGCGCAAGAAGAACAAACTGTTCAGCAACCTCTTGAAGCTCAAACTGGTCAAACCGTCCAAGAACCTTTTGGAGCACAAAATAGCCAAACAGCTTATGAGCCATTTGGGGCACCAGGAGCGCAAGCCTTTCAACAGGCTTCTCCAGTAGAAGGACCACAAGCTGGAGGACAGGAACAATTTTTTTCCAAAATCAAGCGCCTCAGGTAGAAAAATAATCCGTTCTACCAACAAGGGAACCCTCAAGCCTTCCAATCGCAATGGAATGTTCAGCCAAAAACCGAAGCGTGGATGGACGAAATTTGTTGTCTTTTCCTTCTTGCACTCCTTCTTGGTGGATTAATTGGTGGTGGAGCTGGCTATTTCTGGGAAATTCATCTAAGCCTCAAGCAGATGCTAATCGAACAAAACGTTTAGAACGCGCTAATGAAGAAGCAAAAAAGATAAAGAACAGCTTCATTACAGATAAGAAGGAGGCTGTTTTCACCTGGACTCTTAAAGACCTTGGTTCCTTGAGTTATACCAATAAGGATGGTTATGGTTTGACTGCTGATCAGATTGTTGAAACCTATGGATTGGCTTCCAGTGTGGAGTATGATAAGAATAGCCTCACTCTTTATTGGGATCGTGCAAAGAATGCTGAACATCAGAATGTTTATTTCCGATTTGAAAAAGTTGATGGCAATTATTATTTGAAAACTGTGGAAGCTTTTGATTTAGAAGAATTCTATGCAGACGAAGAAGACGATGAAGATGAAGATGAAGATACTTCTGCAGATCGTGAGTTAAGTACAAAAGAATTCAAAAATCTGAAAACAGGAGATAAGAAAACTGGTAAAGGTGGAACGTCCTTATCAGAAGTTTTGAAAAAGCGTAAATCAAGTGCTGTTCGAATTGGAACAGAAACAAAAGCTACTGCAGATGGAGAAGAGTATGACTCTACTCGTGTTATTGCAACCGTAAACTTTAAGGTCGGTGACGATTATAAGATATTACGCTTCTTAGCACAACCAGACGGGGACTTCTTATACATTGGTCCAGAACGTTTTTAATATAGAGGAGATAGATGAAAGATGAATATGAATCAATCACAGGCACCATTTGGTGTGCCAGAAACTGGTAATCAAAAGAAGCCAGGGCAAGGTCTATTAATCGCTTGTGTTAGTGTTTTTGCAGTCTTAGGAGTCATTGCAGGTCTATTTCTTGGCCGTTCTTTTGGTGCAACAAATGCTAGAAGTAGCGAACCGGCCCTTCACCCAACAGCTGACGCAGGGGAATCAAAACGTGATCAGTCTGGGAAGTATATTAATCCGGAAGAAGCAGAATTTTCTTGGAATATTGATGATTTAGCTGATTTGGAGTTTGGGACATACGAAACTCCAGATTTAGGAACAAGCATTGAAGATGTCGTGGATGCACATGGCAAGGCTTTGAAAGGCACGTTTCGAAGAGATAAAAATTGATTTAGAATGGGGCGAGTTAGACGAAGATCAGGATGATACGTCGCCTTCTTATCGTACTGTTCGTGAAAATGCGCCTTACGTTTCAGAAGAATGGAGACAATTATTATTTAAAAAGACCTCTATTATTCAGGAAATTATAAAGAAGCTGAGGATGATTTTATGACCTCATCTTACTATGATAAACTGAAAGTGGGAGATGCCAAAACTGGTAAGGATGGTGTATCCTACAAGGAAGTGATTAAGGATCATACGATTTCTAGTCTTTCAATGTCTGCAGAAGAGGACTACAAAACTCATGATATTGTGACTACAATGAGAGTAAATTTTAAATCCTCAAGTTCCTCTGAATATAGGTTGACTTTTTGTGAGACAATCAGATGGTGATTTCCTCTTATCTGAAAAAGAATGATGATGAAGAAGGGCTCTTCATTCATTCTTTTTCGAAAAGAGGTAAGGGAGGAAAAATCCATTCACCTAAAACCCTAAAAAGATCTGGAATGGCATTTTCAGATCTTTTTCTGTTCTAGCGGGGACGAGCTATTTATGGTATAGTAGGATATGTTGACAAAGGAAACACGTGTGAACAGTTGGACGGAAAGGGATACAGATACGATCGCAGAATGGATAATGTAAAGGAAACAACAAGAAAACATCTGAAGACCCTCTTAGCTTTCATCCAAAAAAGAGGGATTGTTTTAGGAATCCTCGCAATGCTGGGAGTAGGCTACGGTCTTGCTGCTTCTGGGAGGCCACAAGACCAGCTAAATCCAGACCAGCAAGTGACCTTTCGTAAGGAAGAAGCTTATCTGCAGGCTTTCCTGGCGAAATCAGATCGACCAGAAGTTGGGGTGCATTTGGAGGAATTGCTGGAGTTTAAAATAGGAGATGCGACTTTTGGGCCAAGCACCAAGGGGACGACACCAGAGACCCTGGTCAAAAAATTAGGGGGATCCAAGCAAGCTCGGCTTGAGTCAAAAGCTAGAACGCAGCTCCTTCGTCTCAGCTATGGAACGACACAAGATAGTCGAGATAGATACCAATTTGAATTTACCCATATGAAGGATGGCTACTATCTAACAGCTATTCAGGGCTATCAACCAACCTCTAAGCAGAATATAGAAAGTAAACAGCTGAAAAAGGCAGCCTTGACCAGTCTTGCTAGTGGGAAAGAGAAAACTGGCATGAAACTAGAAGACATTTTACAAAAGGTTGGCTTGCCACAATCATTGCTTTTGAATCGTAAGGATGGAAAGACAGTTTTGGTCCTAACCTACCGTGCACAAGAGGGGCTCGTCTTTCTCACTTTGCAAGCCCAAAAAGATGCTCGCTATCATCTAGTCAAGGTCGAATAAGGAGGAGTAAATGGATACAGTCATCAAGAAGTTAACAATTCCTGGTCTCCTGCTGCTAGCGCTCCTCCTAGGGATGGGGTTAGAGGTCCTTAGTCATCCACCGAAAAAGTTCTACAGCGATAAGTGAAATAAAGAACTTATCAACTTTTAAAGCGAAAGAATTTCAAGGGGAGCGACTCTTAAAAGAAACGAATGAAAAAAAGGATTCGCCATGGACCTTGGAACAAATTAAGCATTTTTCTCTGTCGATAAAGAACCAAAACGGTAGCCTGAAGCAGACTGGAAGTCGCCTGGAGACCCTTCTGAAGGGGATGGGGCACCCCCAAGAGAAAGTTCTCTTTCAATCTACAGCAAGTAAGCAACCCAGTCTCTCCCTGCTCTATCGATGGGACGATAGGGGAAAGGGAGCCTCCATCCGTTTGCTTTTTAGCAAGGGGGCTGATGGGAGCTATCTGCTAGAAGAGATCGACGCCAGTCTGGCCAATCTAGACCGGGAGGGGAACAAAGCTTTTTCAGAAAAAGTTTACCAGAGCTTAGAACCTGGAGAAAAGATGGATCTGAAAGTACTTCTAGGTAGCTATCAGGGCTTACAATCCCTCGTCCGACGCCAGATTGGGCCTGATCAGGAAGGATTTCAACTATCCTTTCAGGATGAGAAGGGGAAATCTTATTTATTAGAGATTGAAATAATGGATGGTTCTTGCTATTTGTTGCGAAAGAGCCAGGTGGACTCTCAAGGGATTACAAGTCTTACCTGATAGAGGGGAGAAATTGAATGGAAAAAGGTAGAAAGATTCAGAGAGAATGGACTAAGGTCCCAGGTGGAAATAAAATCTCTTCAGAGCTCTCTTCAAAAAGTAATCTGCAGAATGATAGGATGGAACTACCAAGCAGGGTCAAAGAAGCAAAAACAGGGAAGCGAAATGGTGGAGAGAATCTTCAAAAAAGTGTGCTTAAGAAGTCTTACTTAGCTCATTTCTCTATTTTCTTCAAGCTAGTGCTAGGAGGTCTGTTCCTCTTGTTCCTTTTTAACATTGTGTCTCGATATGTGAAATCACCTGCGCATGATTCTCACTCTGTAAAATTAAGCAAGGGGACAGAGGCTCGTTTATCAGATAAGGAATTTAAAAATCTTTTTAATAAAAACTCTCGCTATACAGACCCAAATCATAAAATTGATATCAATATAGAGGAGGTTGTCGCATACATTAGAAAAATTAATGATGCCAACCTTACTATGGATGATATTTTCAACCAATTAGGAAAAGCAAGAGATGGATATGTGAGTATAGACTCTGATGGTAGTCGAGGAAGTGTATTGACGTATCTCCTTACCGATAATAAAGCAGCACTGGACTTTGATTTTAGTGAAAAGGAGAATCGCCTCCTTCTGCATTCGATTCAGTATTTTACCCTAGAAAGCCAGAGAGAATCAACTGAAAGAACAAGTGATGATTATAGTGCTCTTATTCCTCAGCCAGGTCAAGAGGGGGTGGAGTTGATGGAAGCTATCAAAGAATTGGGAGTACCAGATTGGCTCTATTCCAGTTTTTTACCTGGGACGGAGGCTCAAATTGCTATCTCCTATAAAGCAAGTGATGAGATGCGAGTTACCTTGTATTTTGATCAAGATGGAGATTTTTTCCGTTTGGGAAGTATGACGAAATTGAAGGATAAAAAAGAATAACTAAAGTGAGAAGGAGGAGTCTCATTCCGTTTTCTTCCATCCTGAGAAACGAGAATAAGGGAGAGTGAAATGCAAAAAGGTAGAAAAATTCAACGAGAATGGTCAAAAGTGCCAGGGGGGAATAAAAAAGTACCGGAGGTGTTTTCAGAAGGTCAACCACAAGGAGAGGTATTTGAATCCAAAGATCAATTTGAGGAAGACAAATATTCGAGATCAGATCGAGTATACGCATCCCAAATGGGCCAGTTCAAAGCATCCTGGTTTTCTCGTCGCAGTGGTCTCCTGAAGCTAGGGATAGGTCTTGTCGTCATTGTGTGTCTCTTTTGTGGGGCTCTCCACTATGTAAGATACCTTTCCCATCAAAGAGATTCCTATTCAACCACTAAAAAGACTGAGAAGCTCCCAACAGATTCATCCGTAAAAACTGAATTTACATTTTTTGGAGAAGATTCTCCTTATATTGACAAGGACCACAGAATTGAATTGTCCATAGAGGATTTCATTTCTTTAGTGAGAAAAGCGAATGAACCTAATGTAACGCTAGAGCAGATTGTCGATCAGATTGGGAAAGCGGTCTCTGGTCACCTGTCCTCTAGCTCCGACGGTAGCCAGAGAATCGGATTAGAATATGAGCTCGTCGGGGATACAGGGCGCTTGTCTCTTAATTTTCAGAAAGAACAAGATTCTATGGAACTCAGTAGTGTGACCTATTATACTAGGAAAAGTTTTAGAGGAGAAGTCACGAAAACAAGTAAAGACTATAAGGCTTTGCAAGCTTCATCTGAAGAAGGTCTAGAGTTGACAGAAGCTGTAAAAGAATTAGGAACTCCTGACTTTATGCATAATAATTATGCTATTGGGGGAGTCAAACGAATTACAATCGTCTATACTACAAGGGATAAGATGAGTGTCTTTATGTCTTTTGATGAAACTGGGGGAAGATTCCGTTTGAAGAGTATAAGGAGTGTTGAGGATAAATCATAATCGATAAGATCATCTGAGAATTCCTATTTAGGGGTTGTCAAAAAATTCTGGCCTCTCTACTTGTCTCTATTGGTCCAGAACGTGTTGCTTTGATGAAATTTTTAGATGAGAAAGAATTCTTGCAAATTATGCTATAATAGTAAAATCTAAGAGTTCAAAAGGAGTTTATCTTCCTAGAGGACTGACTACAAAGAACAAGAGGTACTGACATGACTGCACAAAAAATGACTGCACAAGAAATTATCGCCTTTATCGGCAATGCAGAAAAGAAAACCAACGTAAAAGTGACCTTTGAAGGGGAATTGGCAGGAGAGCTTCCAGCATCCGTTGTAAAGCTAGGCAATGTCCTATTTGGAGACTGGAAAGAGATTGAGCCCCTTCTTGCCAACTTAACAGAAAACAAAGACTATATCGTAGAGCAAGATGGTCGCAATTCAGCGGTACCTTTGCTGGACAAGCGTTATTTGAATGCCAGGATTGAACCGGGTGCGATCATTCGAGATCAGGTGACCATTGAAGACAATGCGGTAATCATGATGGGAGCCGTCATCAATATCGGGGCTGAAATTGGTGCAGGGACCATGATCGATATGGGAGCTATTCTTGGTGGCCGTGCAACGGTTGGTAAAAATAGCCATATCGGAGCAGGAGCAGTCCTTGCAGGTGTCATTGAGCCAGCCTCTGCAGAACCAGTTCGTATCGGGGATAACGTCTTGGTGGGTGCCAATGCCGTTGTCATCGAAGGGGTTCAAGTTGGCAATGGCTCTGTCGTAGCAGCGGGTGCGATTGTTACCCAAGATGTACCTGAAAATGTAGTGGTAGCGGGTGTGCCTGCGCGCGTGATCAAGACGATTGACGAACAGACGCAACAAAAAACAGCGCTTGAGGATGCCTTGCGTAACCTATAATAGAGGAATAAGAAAAGGAAGCTGGGGGATACCTCGGCTTCTTCTCAAAAGAGGAAGATGGATATGACACTTGATTTAGTAAAAATTCGGCGGGACCTGCATCAAATCCCAGAAATTGGACTAGAAGAATTTAAAACACAAGCCTATCTCTTGGAGCGCATCGCTGAAATTACCGAAGGAAAAGAATTCGTCGAGCAGCGGACCTGGCGGACGGGGATCCTGGTTTTTTTCTGAAAGGATCCAATCCAGAAAAAGACCATTGGCTGGCGGACGGATATCGATGGACTGCCCATTATCGAGCAAACTGGCCTTGACTTTGCCTCCCACCACGAAGGTCGGATGCATGCCTGTGGCCATGATGTTCATATGACCTTAGCCTTGGGCTTGTTGGAGCAATTGGTTCAAGAACAGCCTAAGAACAATCTCTTATTCCTCTTTCAACCGGCCGAGGAAAATGAAGCTGGAGGCATGCTTATGTATGAAGATGGGGCCTTTGGAGACTGGCTACCTGATCAATTCTACGGCCTCCATGTCCGTCCGGACTTAAAGGTAGGCGAAATCGCGACCAATCGGGGGACGCTCTTTGCAGGGACCCTGTGAAGTGAAGCTGGCCTTTAAAGGAAAAAGGTGGACACGCCGCCTTTCCTCATGAAGCCAAGGATGCCCTGGTTGTCGCTAGCTATTTTTGTCACCCAGGTTCAAACCATTGTCAGTCGCAATGTCGATCCCTATCGAGGGAGCTGTTGTGACCTTCGGTTCCATGCATGTGGGGACGACCAATAATGTCATTGCGGAGACGGCCTTTCTGCATGGGACGATTCGGACCCTGACCATGGAAATGAACCTCTTGACCCAGAAGCGACTCGAGACGATTGCCAGAGGGGTTGCAGATGCTTTTGATATGGAGATAGATCTTGAACTTAAGCAAGGGGGCTATTTGCCGGTGGAAAACAATCCGGACTTGGCAGATGAACTGATGACCTTCTTTGATCAAGCAGAAGATGTCACCTTGATTGATATCCTACCCGCCATGACTGGAGAGGATTTTGGTTATCTCTTGTCAAAAGTAGATGGGGTCATGTTCTGGTTGGGAGTGGATAGTCCATTTGCCCTCCATCACCCTCAGATGAGTCCCAAGGAAGAAGCCCTGCACGTTGGGGTCAAAGCCATTAGTCCTTTCTTGAAAATGAAAGCCAACCAATAAAGAGAGACGGAAATGAAAGCAAGTATTCGAAAAAGTATATTGAAGAAGATGAAAGGCTTGGAGCCGGAGAACAAGCGAAAGGCTGATCGAGCCTTGATCCAGCGGTTACGCTCTTTGTCAGCTTACCAAGAAGCAAGCGTTATTGCGACCTATTTGTCCTTCCCGCATGAGGTGGATACGAGTTTTCTGATTGATGCAGCTCAAGAAGATGGTAAACAGGTTGTCATCCCAAAAACCTATCCCAAAGGACGCATGGAATTTGCAGTCTATGACCCGCAGAAATTGAAACCAACAGCCTTTGGTCTCTTGGAACCAGAGGATGGGGCTCAAGCGGTAGATCAGTCGGAGATTGACCTGATCCATGTTCCTGGAGTGGCCTTTCAAAAGGATGGCTACCGTCTGGGTTATGGAGGAGGCTATTACGATCGCTATTTGGCAGATTTCGACGGAGCGACCGTCAGCACTATCTATGCTTGCCAGGAAGTAGACTTTTCACCTGCTCCCCATGATATTCCAGTACAGGAGGTTCTTGTGGATGAATCAACTATTTGATAAGAAATACCCAGTGACCAGTAGCTTGCTCCTATTAACAACCGGCGTTTTTCTAGCCATGTTGCTGGTTCGTGGTTTTGACTATGAATCTGTCCAAACTGTTTATGATTTTGGGGGTGTCTTAGGAGCTGAAATCCAAAGTAGACCCGAGCCAGAGCTGGCGGTTGCTTGTCGCCATATTTGTTCATATTGGCTTGCAACATTTTGTTTTGAACATGGTTACCCTCTATTTCCTCGGAAGGATCGCAGAAGATTTATTTGGCTCAAAGGCCTTCTTAGCCCTCTATCTGCTATCTGGCTTGATGGGGAATCTCTTTGTCTTGGTCTTTTCTCCAGAAGTCGTCGCAGAGGGGCTTCTACCGCTTTGTTCGGTATCTTTGGCGCTATTGCCAGTTTACGTTTTATTGCTCGAGTCCCTACATTCAGTATCTGAGCCAAAGTTATACTTCCTTGATCCTGATCAATATCCTCTTTAGCTTTATGCCAGGGATTAGTCTAGCAGGTCACTTAGGAGGCTTGGTAGGAGGAGGGATTCTAGCCTTTGTCTTTCCCGTCTATGGGGAGCGAGATAGTGTGAAAAAAAGCTGGCGCTTGGGAGCTCTGTTCCTTTATACAGCTGGGGCCGTTCTTCTTTATGCTTGGGCTTTATTTGCTCATCCCTTTTTATGATTTGTAACGAATTTGTAAATTATCTGAAAACTGAGTGAAGTCTCAGTTTTTGTATATAAAATCCCAAAACAAGCAGATACACCCAAAAAAAGTTGCTCTAAAAGGTGAATAAAGACCACATAAGAAAGCGCTTGCAAAAAAAGAATTGAAAAAGGAGTAAACTAACAATTGTAAATATCTTTCTTATCCATTCATAAAATGGATAAAAATATTAAATAAAAGGAGATTTGCAATGAAAAAAATGGTTGATTAAGCTCTCGTTAGTAGCGATGGCTATATTGCTCCTTCCGTTTCAAGCTGTTGAGGCTTGCTGTGGATTTATCATTGGACGTCAGTTGACCAAGGATGGTACTACCCTGTTTGGTCGTACTGAGGACTATCCTTATTATCCAAATGGCGGAAAACACAACAAAAACTATGTTGTTGTTGATGCCAAGAATTATAAGGAAGGAGATCAAATTCAGGACGAATCCAATGGTTTCACCTATCCTCATGCTGCCAGCGAAATGAAATACACAGCTGCTTATGATTCCGCTCGTGGAGATGGTAGCAATGGTGCATTTGGGGAACATGGCTTTAATGAAGCAGGTGTCTCTATGACAGCTACAGTTACTGCTATTCCAAATAAAAAAGTATTGGAAAAAGATCCTCTAAAAAAAGATGGTCTCCCAGAAGCTGCCATGCTCGATGTGATTTTGCCTCGTGCAAAAACAGCTCGTGAAGCTATCGAATTGCTTGGTAAGGTTATCGAAGAAAAGGGCTCAGCTGAAGGAAATACAGTTGTAGTAGCAGACCAAAAAGAAACCTGGTACATGGAAATTCTATCAGGTCACCAATATGTGGCTGTAAAAGTACCAGAAGATAAATATGCAGTCTTTGCCAATACTTATTACCTCGGTCATGTTGATTTGAATGATAAGGAAAATGTGATTGCTTCAAAAGATGTTGAAAAAGTAGCCAAAGAATCAGGAAGTTACAAGACTGATAAAGATGGTAACTTCCATATTGCTAAATCTTACGGACCTGAAAAATATGCTGAAGGCGATCGTTCACGTACCTATGCAGGAATCACTCTATTGGATCCAAAATCAAAAGTGACTTATGAAGATGATGAATACGAACTCTTCCGCTCACCAACAGATCCAAATAAGAAATTTACTTTAGAAGATGCCTTTGCTATGCAACGGAATCGTTTTGAACACTTAAATGGTCGTTTCGTACCAGACGATCAAATTGGAGTGAAGAAACAAGGTGACAATGGGGCAAACGACACGGTTCGCAAGGATCAATACAAATATGCACTAGGTAATGAAAATGTTATCGATGCCCATGTCTATCAAATCAATCCAAACCTTCCAAAATCATTTGGTGGTACGTTATGGCTAGGTATGGGACCATCTCGGAACACTCCGTATGTTCCATTCTATGGCAATCTAAAAGATACCTACGAAGCCTTTAAACCTCAAACAGCTACTTATGATCCAACTTCATGGTATTGGACAGTTTGGCACATTGATCAAATGGCTATCAATAACCAAGACGTCTTCGGAAAAACTGTTCAAGATCACTGGAAAGCTTTGGAAAAACAATTGATTCTTGAACAAGAAGCTAGTGACGCGAAATATAAAGCTTTGAAGGATAATCCAGAAGCTGCTAAAGCAGTAGAAGATGAAGTGACAGCAAATGCTCTTGCACTATCTAAAAAACTATTTGAACACTTCAAATCTTATGAAGCGGATATGCATGCGCATTTGATTGCACTAGGTCGTAAGGATGATCCATATCGTGCCTCTAAGCCAGATGATTACAAAGACCCAGAACCTGAAAAGCCAGTTCAACCTGAAAAACCAGTAGAACCTGAAAAACCAGTTCAACCGGATAAGCCAGTGCAGCCAGAAAAAACTCAGCCAATTCAAACCAAAGTCAATGAAGAAGGCAATCCAAATAACCGTTTTGGCTATGCAGCTACAAAAGACAAGGAATCTTATGTTTCTACTAAAGTTGAAACATTTGTGAAACCGGAAGAAAAGGTTCAAGATCCATCTGAAGCCGTCTCTGCAGGTAATGGTGGCAATGAGAATAATCGTTTTGGTTCTTCTTTTGCTAAAGGAAATGTAGAAACTTTCCTAATACAAACTATTCTTACAATGTTCATCCTTAAAATCTAGAATCAGATAAAATAGATGAACAAGAGAATAAATGAAAGAAGCTGGACTTTTTATCCAGCTTCTTTTTTACAAGAAAAAAGAGATTGACCATTTTTGTAAAGTGGGGAACTACTTACACCATATGGTCAGTCTCTTTTACATCCTTCAGATTCGTAAATGGTTTAGTTCGAAGTTTGTTCAGATGTTTCTAATTTTTTTCCAAGATCAATGATGTATTGTTTGAGATCATCTTTAACCTGTGGGTGTTTCAAGGCATAATCAATAGATGTTTTCATGAAACCAAACTTGTCCCCCACGTCGTAGCGTCTGCCCTTAAATTCGCGGGCAAATACTCGTTGGGTCTTGTTCAAGGTATCAATGGCATCAGTTAATTGGATTTCATTTCCAGCGCCTGGTTTTTGGTTTTCCAAGATTTGGAAAATCTCTGGAGTCAGCAAGTAACGACCGATAATGGCAAGGTCACTCGGTGCTTCCTCAGGTGCTGGTTTTTCGACAAAGGTTTCAACGCTATACAGTCCGTTGATGCCTTCCCCTTGAGGAGCAATGACTCCATAGGCAGAAACCTCTTCATGGGGAACTTTCATGACGGCAATGGTTGAAGCATGTGTCTCGTCATAGTCATTCATCAATTGCTTGGTGAGAGTAGTAGCTGTATCATCCGTGATATCCATGAGGTCATCTCCCAGCATCACGACGAAAGGTTCATTCCCAACGAAGGCCTTGGCCTGAAGGACAGCATCTCCAAGTCCTCGCGGATGTTTTTGACGAATGAAGTGGAGGCGCATCCCGGTAGTTTCATCGACCAGTTTCAACAGGTCATTTTTTCCTTTTTCCTTGAGGTTGTACTCAAGTTCGAAGTTTGAGTCGAAGTGGTCTTCAATTGAACGTTTTGATTTACCAGTGACAACGAGAATATCCTCAATGCCAGCCTTAAGGGCTTCCTCAACGATGAATTGGATGGTTGGCTTATCCACGATTGGCAACATTTCTTTGGCCAAAGCTTTGGTTGCAGGTAGGAAACGCGTTCCAAGTCCAGCCGCAGGAATGACTGCTTTTCTAACTTTTATCATAATAATTCCTTTCTAACTAAAGAATGATGGTTTCGTTGAATGAGTAGCAAGAAATAACCCTTAGTTCCACTCATTTTCTTCTTTAAATTCGTTGTTCATCATGAAGTTGATGGCTTCGCGGATGTCTTGCCCTTCATAAATTACTTGGTAGATGGCTTGTGTGATCGGCATATAGACGTCTAGCTCTTGGGCCAGTTCGTAGGCAGCCTTAGTGGTTGAAATCCCTTCGATGATCATGCCCATGTTGGCTTCGATATCTTCTAGTTTTTCACCGCGACCAAGCGCATCCCCAGCTCGCCAGTTCCGAGAGTGGATGGAAGTCCCTGTCACGATCAGGTCCCCAACGCCGGATAGACCACTATAGGTCAAAGGGCTAGCTCCAAGTTTCACTCCTAGACGGGTAATTTCAGCTAGTCCACGCGTGATGATGGCAGCCTTGGCATTATCTCCGAATCCAAGCCCGTGGAGGGCTCCAGCTCCGACTGCAATGATGTTTTTAAGAGCACCAGCAGTCTCTACCCCAATCACATCTGTATTGGTATAGAGGCGGAAGTAGTGGTTGCTGAAGAGTTCTTGAACGTAACGAGCTGTTTCTAAATCTTTAGAAGCAGCTGTGATCAGAGTGATATCGCGAACGATGGTTTCTTCAGCGTGACTTGGCCCAGATACGACTACAATTTCGCTACGTAGAGAGGCAGGGATTTCTTCTTCTAAGATTTGAGAAATCCGTTTGTGAGTATTTGGTTCTAATCCTTTGGATGCGTGCATGACCTTGACAGGATGGTCTAAGAGTTCGGCCACTTGCTTGGCAACGAGTCGTGTTACCTTGGTTGGGACGACAAAGAGGACAGCATCTGCTCCAGAAAGGGCTTCGTTCAAGTTGTGGTAAGCCTTGATCCCTGGATCTAGCAGGACATCCTTAAAGTAGCGTTTGTTGGTATGTTCGTGATTGATTTCGTCGATTTGTTCTGGGACGTTTCCCCAGATCCGCACTTCATGGCCATTATCGTGGAGGACTTGAGAAAGGGCAGTTCCCCAAGAACCAGGACCGATGACCGCAACGGTTTGTTTATCCATAGTATTCTCCTTCGTGAAGATTTCATTTCTATTTTACCATACTAAAAGGAAAAAAACTCACTTGACATAGGAAGATTTTAAGGGAAAACTTCCTATGATTTCTGTGATAAAAAATATTTATCAGGTCCTTAAAAAATACATATTAGACGCTCTTGAAGTGGGATGATAAAATAGGGAATAGAAATATCAAAGGAGGGAAGGCCATGTGTAGAACGATTGTTGGAGTCTCTGCCAATCTATGTGCAGTGGATCCAGATGGAAAAAATATTCATTCGTCTGTATCTTGTAAATTTGCGGAAACCATTAAGCAAGTAGGTGGCCTTCCTATGGTCATCCCAGTGGGGGACCCATCTTTTGCCAAGGATTATATCGAAACAGTGGACAAACTCATCCTCAGTGGGGGGCAAAATGTTCATCCTAGATTTTATGGAGAAGAGATCGCCATCGAGAGTGACGACTACAATCTCGAGCGTGATCAGTTTGAATTGGCCTTGTTAAAAGAAGCGGTCCGTCAAAACAAGCCGGTTCTAGCTATCTGCCGAGGGGTTCAGTTGGTTAATGTCGCCTTCGGTGGGACTCTCCATCAAGAAGTAGAAGGGCACTGGCAAGGCCTTCCTTTTGGCACTTCTCATTCAATTGAGACCAAAAAAGGCAGTGTGGTAGAACGTCTCTTTGGGCAAGCCAGCCAGATCAATTCTGTTCATCGCCAAAGCATCAAGGACTTGGCGCCTAACTTTCGAGTGACAGCCATTGACCCACGCGATCAGACCATTGAAGCCATCGAAGCAGTGGATGGTCATCGCATCATCGGCTTGCAGTGGCATCCAGAGTTTCTTGTCAAAGAAGAAAAAGGCAATCTCGAACTCTTTCGCTATCTTTTACAAGAATTGTAAACTCTTTAGGATTTTTTAAGGAGAAAGAGGTAAACTAGTCTCATCAACAAAGACCTCCTAACTTTGTTTGATACAGTTTACTTTTTTCATATAATTTCCTGCAAAAGTCTCCTCGTTTGAGGGGCTTTTTGTGTTTTATAGATAAATTATGATTTAATGAAGTTATTCTTTTGTTTTAATACTCAAAAGTGATTGAAGGTGCAGATGTAATTTCTTCAATAAATTACTAATTTTTAAAAAGAATATTTTTGACATTTTTTTATATTATTTTTTGTTGAAAAAAATGAGATTTCTATTCGTTAATAATTTGAATTTTTAGAGACTATAAAATGAAAAATAATTAAACTTATCAAAAACGCTTGACCAAAATATGTTCAGCGGATATAATTAAATTGTATCTTAAGTACAAAAAAAATAAAAAAATAGGAGATTGTTAATATGTATTTTAATCGTAAAAATACAGAACAAAAAGAATTGACGAATGATAAAAAAAGGGAAGCATTTTTCTTTTTGGTTGTTCGCTTGTTTTAGCAATAGGGGAACTTTTGTTGCTTCATCGGTGAAAGCTGATACGGTTGAACCTCAACCAGAATCTAGCTCTACAAACGAAGAGGAAAAACTAACCTCAAAAGAAGAAAGTAGCACCTATGTTGCTCCGGCTGTAACAGTAGCTTCAACTACAGTTACAGAAACAAATACGGCACCAGCTACAGATGAAAAAAACCTAAGGAAGAATCTGAAACAAGGATTGAAAAATCAAAAGAATCGGATGCTATCCAAGCTCCATCATTAACGGTGGTTGCTGATCCTGCAGCATTGACTGAGGAAGAAAAAGCAAATGTGGCAGAAGCTGTTAAGGGTGTAAATCCTACAGCCACAGATGTTCAAGTTCAATCAGATGGTACTGTAGTAGTCACTTTTGCAGACGGATCAAGTGCAACTTTGACACCTTCACAAACCATTAAAGTCGGCTCGCAAGTAGCAAAACCACGTAGAGCCCGTGCTGCATCAGGAACTACACCAGCAACACGTGCAACAGAAGGTTCACAAAACCTTGATTACTCTAATAAAGATAATCCTGAAGGCTACATTAAGATGAGCTATGAAGTGGATGATGCCCAAAATACAATCCACTGGAGCGTAGTTGTTAATGGTGGCCGCATTGGGAATCAGACCAGTGGCTATTCTTATTTTACTGTTCCAAAAGATTCTGTAGGAGCTCCTACTAACTGGAGAGTGTTGCAAACAGATAAAAATGGAAACACCATGAGTGATCGTCGTTATTGGAAAAATAATGACGGAATATACACAATGGGTGGAGCTGGAAGAATGAACCTATATACTGGTTCTGAAATGACTAAGGAATTAACGAAGTTATATGAAGGAATCGGTAATCCTGCCATTAAGGGAAATGAAGCGGCGGCGGCGCAACAGGCGTCAGAACGTTCACAAGCTTTGTACACGCTGACGGCTGACGTAGCAGGTGGAATTGCTAAAAACCCGTCTTGGACTATTACTTTTGATACTCCAATTGTGGATAAGTCTAAGACTTTAGACTACACAGCAGGCTTACAAGGTACAGGTGCTGGTAAAAAAACTAATATTATGACTGGCTATGTGGACAACTTCATTGATAATGCAAGTTCAAAATTCCAAGCGGTAGCAGTTAAAGAAATATACTGCAAAAGTTGGTGGAAGTTTTGATGCCACTCCAGCTAACTATGTAACCAATAAAGCTGGAACACCAGAATTCCCAAATAACTATCGTGGTACAACAACATTTGCATGGAAAGATGGTCAAGCACCAACTGCTACAACTCCAGGTACTTACACTAAAACAGTAGTAGTCACTTACCCAGCTCATTATAATCAAGCTCTACAAGAAGTGACAATCGCTTTTGAAGTTGAAGGGGAAACACCAAAACCAGCAGGTCAGGCTCCAGAAATCACGTCAAATCTTGATGGGAAAGCAAGTACTCCAGCTGATGTAACAGTGAAAGCACCAGCGGGTTCAACTGTCAAACTTTACAACAAAGATGGCGTTGTGATCGGTGAAGCGGTAGCAAACGATCAAGGTGTAGCAACAATCACTCCAACAAACAGCCTTCCAGCAGGAGAGATTACAGCGACTACAACACCAGCAGGTGGAACAGAGTCAGCTAAGAGTGCACCGATTACGGTTACAAAAACACCAACTTCCGTATACTGATCCAGGTGAAACTAATGCTCCTTACTACAAGTTGGGAGTGGGGACCAATACGACACAGGTGTCAGTTTATCGTGGAGATAATCTTCTTCTATTAGGTGGAGGTGCTTCAAGTTCCCTTCGTTGGTTTGGAGTTACTCCAGAAACTATTGGAAATGTTAAGGGGTTAAAGTACACCGAATTTCTTCGCACACGAACTAATGCTCAAGGTAAACTAGAAGGTCCTGTTGCATGGGACCAACCTCTTGGGGAAACTAAGGTTGTCTTTGGAGCTACTGGAAGTGAAAACGCAACAAGCAGGAAACTATTATCAGTTTATCGACCAATTACTGTTACAGTTCTTGAGACTACTAAAAAGTATGACCCAGTTGCAGGTACAAAAGTAGATGTTGCGGATTCTAACAATCTTAGTGTAGATGACAAGAACAAGGTCATTGCCGCTGTTAAAGCTGCCAACGCCAACTCAGATCTTCCACTTCCAGCAGATTCACAATACAGTGTAGATGAAAAGGGTAACCTTACCATCACTTATCCTGATGGATCAACAGATAAGATTGCAGCAGCCATATCTCGTTAATCCTACAAAAGATACAACTGCTCCAGACAAACCAGTTGTGAACACAGACCTTACAGGTAAAGCAGGTACTAAGACACCAGTTGAAGTAACTGCGGAAAAAGGTTCAACCGTAGCCCTTTACGATAAAGACAACAACAAGATTGGTGAAGCTACAGCAGGAGAAAATGGTAAAGCTACAATCACGCCAACAGTCGACATTCCAGCAGGTGCAGTAACAGCGAAAGCAACAGATGCAGCTGGCAACACATCAGTAGCAAGTGATCCAGCTACAGCTACACCAGCAGCAGATACAGAAGCTCCAGCTAAACCAGTTGTAAATACAGACCTTACAGGCAAAGCTGGCACTAAGACACCAGTTGAAGTAACTGCAGAAAAAGGTTCAACCGTAGCCCTTTACGATAAAGATAACAACAAGATTGGTGAAGCAACTGCAGGTGAAAATGGTAAAGCCACTATCACACCAACAGTAAACATTCCAGCAGGTGCTGTGACAGCAAAAGCAACTGATGCGGCAGGGAATACATCAGTAGCTAGTGATCCAGCTACAGCTACAGCAACAGTAGTAGCACCAACAGTAGAGATCCCATACTCTAATAAAGATAAAGAAGTTTATGTATATGCTGGAGAAGAAAACTCATTTGATATCAAATTCAAAGATGATAGTGGGAAAATTGTAAGTGCTACTGTCAAACAAGGCGGTAACAGAGAGTTCAGTTCTGTTGCAGGTGAAGCAGATACCATTAATACTCAATATGGATTTAAAGCCAATGTTATCTCTAGTGAAACACCAGCAACAGCAGATTCTCCAGCAGTCATTACTTATAGAGGTACTCCAGCGGCGACAGATGGTTTATCACAAGATAGACTAGATGCAGCTACTAAGGGAGAAAATCCAGCTGGTTTGCCTTTAGGATGGCGTTATGCAACTGCGACTGATGCTGATGGGGCACTTATTGAGAATAAAGCCACAGGTAGCTCAAGTGCAACTGACCCAGGTGCATTTCGTGTTGTACTTAAGGCACAAAATCAAAAATATGACATTGCAACTCCAGCTCCAGCCGAAAAAGTAACTGTAGCAGATCCAGCTAATGTAACTGAGGATGACTTAGCTAAAATTAAAGAGAAACTACAACTTGAGTACTCTAAAACAAATGATGATGCTAACTTGGCAGATAAAAAAGGTACAACAGCTGATAAAGCTAATAAGATTCAATCAGTCACAAAAGATGACAATGGAAATCTTGTAGTAACCTATACAGATGGTTCTCAAGATAAAAAACCATTATCAGAATTTGTAACTACAGATACAGAAGCACCAGCTAAACCAGTTGTTAACACAGACCTTACAGGTAAAGCAGGTACTAAGACACCAGTTGAAGTAAGTGCAGAACCAGGATCAACTGTTGCCCTTTACGATAAAGATGGCAACAAGATTGGTGAAGCAACAGCAGGAGAAAATGGTAGAGCAACGATTACTCCAACAGTTGATATCCCAGCAGGTGCAGTAACAGCGAAAGCAACTGATGCGGCAGGTAACACTTCAGATGCAAGCGAACCAACTACGGCTACAGCGGCAGTAGTAGCGCCAACAGTAGAGATTCCTTACTCTAACAAAGATAATAAGGAAGTTTATGTATATGCTGGAGAAGAGAACTCATTCGATATCAAATTCAAAGATGATAGCGGAAAAATTGTAAGTGCTACTGTCAAACAAGGGGGTAACAGAGCGTTTAGTCCTGTTGCAGGTGAAGAGAATACCATCAATACTCAATATGGGTTTAAAGCCAATGTTATCTCTACTGAAACACCAGCAACAGCAGAAACCCCAGCAGTCATTACTTATAGAGGTACTCCAGCGGCGACAGATGGTTTATCACAAGATAGACTAGATGCAGCTACTAAGGGAGAAAACCCAGAAGGTATGGTATTAGGCTGGCGTTATGCAACTGCGACTGATGCTGATGGGGCACTTATTGAGAATAAAGCCACAGGTAGCTCAAGCGCAACTGACCCAGGTGCATTCCGTGTTGTACTTAAGGCACAAAATCAAAAATATGACATTGCAACTCCAAGCGAAAAAGTTACTGTAGCAGATCCAGCTAACGTAACTGAAGCTGAGCTAGCTAAAATCAAAGAGAAAGTACAACTTGAGTACTCTCAAAACAACGATGATGCAAACTTAGCAGACAAAAAAGGTACAACAGCTGATAAAACCAATAAGATTCAATCAGTCACAAAAGATGCGGATGGAAATCTTGTAGTAACTTATACAGATGGTTCGATAGATAAAAAACCATTATCAGAATTCGTAAACGTAGCTCCAACAGTTGAACTTCCATACTCAAATCAAGAGCATAAACAAATCTATGTTTATACAGGTGAAAACACTGATCTAACATTCAAAGCATCAGACAATACTGCTGTTAAAGATATGTATGTACGTGGTCCTGGTGGTATTGGAACAGATAATACGGCAAATTACGGCTTTACAACAGGGAAAATAGAAAATTCAGCTGTCACGCATGGTGATGGTACTGTATCAGGTAATACAGCTACTATTAAGATGACAGGTGTTACAACACTTAAAGCTCCAAACAGATGGACAAGCTTTGTTGTTGCTAATGACAATGATAATGCACCATCAAATACAGATTTTAATGCATTAGATAAAAATCCAAATGCAACTCAGACTCCAGGATATGTTCAATTCATCGTTAAATCTCAAACAGATAAGTACGATATTGCAACTCCAGCTCCAACTGACAAAGTTGAAGTAGCAGATCCAACTAAGGTAACAGACGCTGAGTTAGATAAAATTAAAGAAAAATTACAACTTGAGTACAACAAGAACAATGACGATGCGAATATCGCAAAAGATGCTCCAGTTGATAAAGATGGTAAGATTAAATCAGTCACAAAAGATGCAGATGGAAATCTTGTAGTAACCTACACAGATGGTTCTACAGATAAAAAACCATTATCAGAATTTGTAACTAAAGATACCACAGCACCAGCTAAACCAGTGATTAACACAGACCTTACAGGTAAAGCAGGTACTAAGACACCAGTTGAAGTAAGTGCAGAACCAGGAACTAAGGTTGAGTTGTTCGATAAAGACGGCAACAAGATCGGTGAAGCAACAGCTGATGAAAATGGTAAAGCAACGATCACACCAACAGTTGAAATTCCAGCAGGTGCGGTAACAGCGAAAGCTACCGACCCAGCAGGTAATGTATCAGAAGCAAGTGATCCAGCGACAGCAAGCGCAGATACAGAAGCACCGGCTAAACCAGTTGTTAACACAGACCTAACTGGTAAAGCAGGTACTAAGACTCCGGTTGTAGTGAGCGCAGAACCAGGATCTAAGGTTGAGTTGTTCGATAAAGACGGCAACAAGATCGGTGAAGGTACAGCTGATGAAAATGGTAAAGCTACTATTACACCAACAGTAGAGATTCCAGCAGGTGCTGTGACAGCGAAAGCGACAGACCCAGCAGGTAACACATCAGTAGCCAGTGATCCAGCGACAGCAAGCACAGATACAGAAGCACCGGCTAAACCAGTAGTCGATACAGACCTAACTGGTAAAGCAGGTACTAAGACTCCGGTTGTAGTGAGCGCAGAACCAGGATCTAAGGTTGAGTTGTTCGACAAAGACGGCAACAAGATCGGTGAAGCAACAGCTGATGAAAATGGTAAAGCTACTATTACACCAACAGTAGCCATTCCAGCAGGTGCTGTGACAGCGAAAGCAACTGATGCGGCAGGTAACACATCAGTAGCCAGTGATCCAGCGACAGCAAGCACAGATACAGAAGCACCGGCTAAACCAGTAGTCGATACAGACCTAACTGGTAAAGCAGGTACTAAGACTCCGGTTGTAGTGAGCGCAGAACCAGGATCTAAGGTTGAGTTGTTCGATAAAGACGGCAACAAGATCGGTGAAGCAACAGCTGATGAAAATGGTAAAGCTACTATTACACCAACAGTAGCCATTCCAGCAGGTGCTGTGACAGCGAAAGCAACTGATGCGGCAGGTAACACATCAGAAGCAAGTGATCCAGCGACAGCAAGCGCAGATACAGAAGCACCGGCTAAACCAGTTGTTAACACAGACCTAACTGGTAAAGCAGGTACTAAGACTCCGGTTGTAGTGAGCGCAGAACCAGGAACTAAGGTTGAGTTGTTCGATAAAGACGGCAACAAGATCGGTGAAGCAACAGCTGATGAAAATGGTAAAGCTACTATTACACCAACAGTAGAGATTCCAGCAGGTGCTGTGACAGCGAAAGCGACAGACCCAGCAGGTAACACATCAGTAGCCAGTGATCCAGCGACAGCAAGCGCAGATACAGAAGCACCGGCTAAACCAGTTGTTAACACAGACCTAACTGGTAAAGCAGGTACTAAGACTCCGGTTGTAGTGAGCGCAGAACCAGGATCTAAGGTTGAGTTGTTCGATAAAGACGGCAACAAGATCGGTGAAGGTACAGCTGATGAAAATGGTAAAGCTACTATTACACCAACAGTAGAGATTCCAGCAGGTGCTGTGACAGCGAAAGCAACTGATGCGGCAGGTAACACATCAGTAGCCAGTGATCCAGCGACAGCAAGCGCAGATACAGAAGCACCGGCTAAACCAGTTGTTAACACAGACCTAACTGGTAAAGCAGGTACTAAGACTCCGGTTGTAGTGAGCGCAGAACCAGGAACTAAGGTTGAGTTGTTCGATAAAGACGGCAACAAGATCGGTGAAGCAACAGCTGATGAAAATGGTAAAAGCTACTATTACACCAACAGTAGAGATTCCAGCAGGTGCTGTGACAGCGAAAGCGACAGACCCAGCAGGTAACACATCAGTAGCCAGTGATCCAGCGACAGCAAGCGCAGATACAGAAGCACCGGCTAAACCAGTTGTTAACACAGACCTAACTGGTAAAGCAGGTACTAAGACTCCGGTTGTAGTGAGCGCAGAACCAGGATCTAAGGTTGAGTTGTTCGATAAAGACGGCAACAAGATCGGTGAAGGTACAGCTGATGAAAATGGTAAAGCTACTATTACACCAACAGTAGAGATTCCAGCAGGTGCTGTGACAGCGAAAGCAACTGATGCGGCAGGTAACACATCAGTAGCCAGTGATCCAGCGACAGCAAGCACAGATACAGAAGCACCGGCTAAACCAGTAGTCGATACAGACCTAACTGGTAAAGCAGGTACTAAGACTCCGGTTGTAGTGAGCGCAGAACCAGGATCTAAGGTTGAGTTGTTCGATAAAGACGGCAACAAGATCGGTGAAGCAACAGCTGATGAAAATGGTAAAGCTACTATTACACCAACAGTAGCCATTCCAGCAGGTGCTGTGACAGCGAAAGCGACAGACCCAGCAGGTAACACATCAGTAGCCAGTGATCCAGCGACAGCAAGCACAGATACAGAAGCACCGGCTAAACCAGTAGTCGATACAGACCTAACTGGTAAAGCAGGTACTAAGACTCCGGTTGTAGTGAGCGCAGAACCAGGATCTAAGGTTGAGTTGTTCGATAAAGACGGCAACAAGATCGGTGAAGCAACAGCTGATGAAAATGGTAAAGCTACTATTACACCAACAGTAGAGATTCCAGCAGGTGCTGTGACAGCGAAAGCAACTGATGCGGCAGGTAACACATCAGTAGCCAGTGATCCAGCGACAGCAAGCGCAGATACAGAAGCACCGGCTAAACCAGTTGTTAACACAGACCTAACTGGTAAAGCAGGTACTAAGACTCCGGTTGTAGTGAGCGCAGAACCAGGAACTAAGGTTGAGTTGTTCGATAAAGACGGCAACAAGATCGGTGAAGCAACAGCTGATGAAAATGGTAAAGCTACTATTACACCAACAGTAGAGATTCCAGCAGGTGCTGTGACAGCGAAAGCGACAGACCCAGCAGGTAACACATCAGTAGCCAGTGATCCAGCGACAGCAAGCGCAGATACAGAAGCACCGGCTAAACCAGTTGTTAACACAGACCTAACTGGTAAAGCAGGTACTAAGACTCCGGTTGTAGTGAGCGCAGAACCAGGATCTAAGGTTGAGTTGTTCGATAAAGACGGCAACAAGATCGGTGAAGGTACAGCTGATGAAAATGGTAAAGCTACTATTACACCAACAGTAGAGATTCCAGCAGGTGCTGTGACAGCGAAAGCGACAGACCCAGCAGGTAACACATCAGTAGCCAGTGATCCAGCGACAGCAAGCACAGATACAGAAGCACCGGCTAAACCAGTAGTCGATACAGACCTAACTGGTAAAGCAGGTACTAAGACTCCGGTTGTAGTGAGCGCAGAACCAGGATCTAAGGTTGAGTTGTTCGATAAAGACGGCAACAAGATCGGTGAAGCAACAGCTGATGAAAATGGTAAAGCTACTATTACACCAACAGTAGCCATTCCAGCAGGTGCTGTGACAGCGAAAGCAACTGATGCGGCAGGTAACACATCAGTAGCCAGTGATCCAGCGACAGCAAGCACAGATACAGAAGCACCGGCTAAACCAGTAGTCGATACAGACCTAACTGGTAAAGCAGGTACTAAGACTCCGGTTGTAGTGAGCGCAGAACCAGGATCTAAGGTTGAGTTGTTCGATAAAGACGGCAACAAGATTGGTGAAGCAACAGCTGATGAAAATGGTAAAGCTACTATTACACCAACAGTAGAGATTCCAGCAGGTGCTGTGACAGCGAAAGCAACTGATGCGGCAGGTAACACATCAGTAGCCAGTGATCCAGCGACAGCAAGCGCAGATACAGAAGCACCGGCTAAACCAGTTGTTAACACAGACCTTACAGGTAAAGCAGGCACTAAGACACCAGTTGAAGTAAGTGCAGAACCAGGATCTAAGGTTGAGTTGTTCGATAAAGACGGCAACAAGATTGGTGAAGCAACAGCTGATGAAAATGGTAAAGCTACTATTACACCAACAGTAGAGATTCCAGCAGGTGCTGTGACAGCGAAAGCAACTGATGCGGCAGGTAACACATCAGTAGCCAGTGATCCAGCGACAGCAAGCGCAGATACAGAAGCACCGGCTAAACCAGTAGTCGATACAGACCTAACTGGTAAAGCAGGTACTAAGACTCCGGTTGTAGTGAGCGCAGAACCAGGATCTAAGGTTGAGTTGTTCGATAAAGACGGCAACAAGATCGGTGAAGCAACAGCTGATGAAAATGGTAAAGCTACTATTACACCAACAGTAGAGATTCCAGCAGGTGCTGTGACAGCGAAAGCGACAGACCCAGCAGGTAACACATCAGTAGCCAGTGATCCAGCGACAGCAAGCGCAGATGATAAATCTGTTAAGGATCCAGCGGTAACACCAGTTGTAGATCCAAGCAACTTGACTGATGCGGAAAAAGCTAAGGTAGCCGACGAAGTTAAGAAAGCTAACCCAACCGCAAGCAAGGTAGAAGTTGGCAACGACGGTACAGCTACTGTGACTTATCCAGATGGCACAAGCGCAGTAATTCCAGCAGATAAGACAGTTAAGAAATCAGATGATAAAGCTGTTAAGGATCCAGCGGTAACACCAGTTGTAGATCCAAGCAACTTGACTGATGCGGAAAAAGCTAAGGTAGCCGACGAAGTCAAGAAAGCTAACCCAAGCGCAAGCAAGGTAGAAGTTGGCAACGACGGTACAGCTACTGTGACTTATCCAGATGGCACAAGCGCAGTAATTCCAGCAGATAAGACAGTTAAGAAATCAGATGATAAATCTGTTAAGGATCCAGCAGTAACACCAGTTGTAGATCCAAGCAACTTGACTGATGCGGAAAAAGCTAAGGTGGCGGACGAAGTTAAGAAAGCCAACCCAAGCGTAACCGATGTTACAGTTGGCAACGACGGTACAGCAACTGTGACTTATCCAGATGGTACAAGCGCAGTAATTCCAGCAGATAAGACAGTTAAGAAATCAGATGATAAATCTGTTAAGGATCCAGCAGTAACACCAGTTGTAGATCCAAACAACTTGACTGATGCGGAAAAAGCTAAGGTGGCGGACGAAGTTAAGAAAGCTAACCCAAGCGCAAGCAAGGTAGAAGTTGGCAACGACGGTACAGCTACTGTGACTTATTCAGATGGCACCACAGCGGTAATTCCAGCAGATAAGACAGTTAAGAAATCAGATGATAAATCTGTTAAGGATCCAGCGGTAACACCAGTTGTAGATCCAAGCAACTTGACTGATGCGGAAAAAGCTAAGGTAGCGGACGAAGTTAAGAAAGCCAACCCAAGCGTAACCGATGTTACAGTTGGCAACGACGGTACTGCAACTGTGACTTATCCAGATGGCACAAGCGCAGTAATTCCAGCAGATAAGACAGTTAAGAAATCAGATGATAAATCTGTTAAGGATCCAGCGGTAACACCAGTTGTAGATCCAAGCAACTTGACTGATGCGGAAAAAAAGCTAAGGTGGCGGACGAAGTTAAGAAAGCCAACCCAAGCGTAACCGATGTTACAGTTGGCAACGACGGTATTGCAACTGTGACTTATCCAGATGGCACAAGCGCAGTAATTCCAGCAGATAAGACAGTTAAGAAATCAGATGATAAATCTGTTAAGGATCCAGCAGTAACACCAGTTGTAGATCCAAGCAACTTGACTGATGCGGAAAAAGCTAAGGTAGCGGACGAAGTTAAGAAAGCCAACCCAAGCGTAACCGATGTTACAGTTGGCAACGACGGTACTGCAACTGTGACTTATCCAGATGGCACAAGCGCAGTAATTCCAGCAGATAAGACAGTTAAGAAATCAGATGATAAATCTGTTAAGGATCCAGCAGTAACACCAGTTGTAGATCCAAGCAACTTGACTGATGCGGAAAAAGCTAAGGTAGCGGACGAAGTTAAGAAAGCCAACCCAAGCGTAACCGATGTTACAGTTGGCAACGACGGTACAGCTACTGTGACTTATCCAGATGGCACCACAGCGGTAATTCCAGCGGCTAATACAGTTAAGAAATCAGATGATAAGGATCCAGCGGTAACACCAGTTGTAGATCCAAGCAACTTGACTGATGCGGAAAAAGCTAAGGTGGCGGACGAAGTTAAGAAAGCTAACCCAACCGCAAGCAAGGTAGAAGTTGGCAACGACGGTACAGCAACTGTTACTTATCCAGATGGCACCACAGCGGTAATTCCAGCAGATAAGACAGTTAAGAAATCAGATGATAAATCTGTTAAGGATCCAGCGGTAACACCAGTTGTAGATCCAAGCAACTTGACTGATGCGGAAAAAGCTAAGGTGGCGGACGAAGTTAAGAAAGCTAACCCAACCGCAAGCAAGGTAGAAGTTGGCAACGACGGTACAGCAACTGTTACTTATCCAGATGGCACCACAGCGGTAATTCCAGCAGATAAGACAGTTAAGAAATCAGATGATAAATCTGTTAAGGATCCAGCAGTAACACCAGTTGTAGATCCAAGCAACTTGACTGATGCGGAAAAAGCTAAGGTGGCGGACGAAGTTAAGAAAGCTAACCCAACCGCAAGCAAGGTAGAAGTTGGCAACGACGGTACAGCAACTGTTACTTATCCAGATGGCACCACAGCGGTAATTCCAGCAGATAAGACAGTTAAGAAATCAGATGATAAAATCTGTTAAGGATCCAGCGGTAACACCAGTTGTAGATCCAAGCAACTTGACTGATGCGGAAAAAAAGCTAAGGTAGCGGACGAAGTTAAGAAAGCTAACCCAAGCGCAAGCAAAGGCAGAAGTTGGCAACGACGGTACAGCTACTGTGACTTATCCAGATGGCACCACAGCGGTAATTCCAGCAGATAAGACAGTTAAGAAATCAGATGATAAATCTGTTAAGGATCCAGCAGTAACACCAGTTGTAGATCCAAACAACTTGACTGATGCGGAAAAAGCTAAGGTAGCCGACGAAGTTAAGAAAGCTAACCCAACCGCAAGCAAGGTAGAAGTTGGCAACGACGGTACAGCTACTGTGACTTATCCAGATGGTACAAGCGCAGTAATTCCAGCAGATAAGACAGTTAAGAAATCAGATGATAAATCTGTTAAGGATCCAGCGGTAACACCAGTTGTAGATCCAAGCAACTTGACTGATGCGGAAAAAGCTAAGGTAGCCGACGAAGTTAAGAAAGCTAACCCAAGCGCAAGCAAGGTAGAAGTTGGCAACGACGGTACAGCTACTGTGACTTATCCAGATGGCACCACAGCGGTCATTCCAGCAGATAAGACAGTTAAGAAATCAGATGATAAATCTGTTAAGGATCCAGCAGTAACACCAGTTGTAGATCCAAACAACTTGACTGATGCGGAAAAAGCTAAGGTAGCGGACGAAGTTAAGAAAGCCAACCCAAGCGCAAGCAAGGTAGAAGTTGGCAACGACGGTACAGCTACTGTGACTTATCCAGATGGCACCACAGCGGTAATTCCAGCAGATAAGACAGTTAAGAAATCAGATGATAAATCTGTTAAGGATCCAGCGGTAACACCAGTTGTAGATCCAAGCAACTTGACTGATGCGGAAAAAGCTAAGGTGGCGGACGAAGTTAAGAAATCTAACCCAAGCGCAAGCAAGGTAGAAGTTGGCAACGACGGTACAGCTACTGTGACTTATCCAGATGGCACCACAGCGGTAATTCCAGCAGATAAGACAGTTAAGAAATCAGATGATAAATCTGTTAAGGCTCCAGCGGTAACACCAGTTGTAGATCCAAGTAACTTGACTGATGCGGAAAAAGCTAAGGTGGCGGACGAAGTTAAGAAAGCTAACCCAACCGCAAGCAAGGTAGAAGTTGGCAACGACGGTACTGCAACTGTGACTTATCCAGATGGCACCACAGCGGTCATTCCAGCAGATAAGACAGTTAAGAAATCAGATGATAAATCTGTTAAGGATCCAGCAGTAACACCAGTTGTAGATCCAAGCAACTTGACTGATGCGGAAAAAGCTAAGGTGGCGGACGAAGTTAAGAAAGCTAACCCAACCGCAAGCAAGGTAGAAGTTGGCAACGACGGTACTGCAACTGTGACTTATCCAGATGGCACCACAGCGGTCATTCCAGCAGATAAGACAGTTAAGAAATCAGATGATAAATCTGTTAAGGATCCAGCAGTAACACCAGTTGTAGATCCAAGCAACTTGACTGATGCGGAAAAAGCTAAGGTGGCGGACGAAGTTAAGAAAGCTAACCCAACCGCAAGCAAGGTAGAAGTTGGCAACGACGGTACTGCAACTATTACTTATCCAGATGGAACAACAGCAATCTTGACACCAAAAACAAACAATTACAAAAGTTTCAGAAACGGGAAATAAGGGTAATAGTAACTCTAATTCAGATAACAATTCTGATAAGACATCGAATACTTTTGTTAAAGTTCCAGCCGAAAAAACTTTAGTTAAGGATCCATCGAATCTAACAGATGCAGAGCGTTCAGAAATTGTTTCTAAGATTAAACAAGTGAACCCAGGTGCAACAGTTAAGGTAGATCGTTATGGAAATGCTACTGTGGAATTAAACGGCAAGACTGTTGTAATTTCGTCAGAACAATTGATAGTTTCAGCTAAAGAAACGAATGGACAAGCTAGTCATCAAGGTCGTAGCAACTGATTCTTCTAAGAAGTCTGAATCTGGAAAACTTCCAAGTACAGGTGAAGAACAATCAGTGGCATCAATTGGCTTGGCAATTCTATCTGCTCTAACAGGTGGTCTACTTCTCTCAAAAAAACGCAAAGAAGAAGAGTAAATAACCTGATAGACTAGATGTATCTTTTTGAGAAATGAGGAAATCGTATGATTTTTCCTCATTTTTTTCTTTTCTATCAACGTCCTTCATGTTTATCATCGTATTTTTGTAACAAATAAGAATATAGTTTGACGAGTAGAATCTATTCAAGTAGGCAAGATAGCAACAATTCGAAGAAAATAGTCTGTTACAGAAATCTTTGATAAGTGGATTTTTAACCTATTTTAATGGTGTTTCATATTCGTTATTATTTAGGATTAAAAAAATACGAATAGTAGTATAGGAGAGAAAAGTGATGGTATAATAGAAGAGATAGAAACAATTTAGAATGAAAGAGGAATTATGATGACAAAAATTCGTGGATTTGAACTTGTATCAACCTATACCAATCAAGACTTGCTACCAAAACGGGAAACAGCCCATGCAGCTGGCTATGACTTGAAGGTAGCCGAGCGTACAGTGATTGCACCAGGAGAAATCGTTCTTGTTCCAACTGGGGTCAAGGCCTATATGCAGCCGACTGAGGTGCTCTATCTCTATGACCGTTCCTCTAACCCTCGCAAAAAAGGATTGGTCTTGATTAACTCAGTCGGTGTTATTGATGGAGACTACTATGGCAATCCAGGGAATGAAGGGCATATCTTTGCTCAGATGAAAAACATCACCGATCAAGAAGTTGTTCTTGAAGTCGGGGAACGTGTGGTTCAGGCTGTCTTTGCTCCTTTCTTAATTGCAGACGGAGATGAGGCAGATGGCGTGCGAACTGGTGGATTTGGATCGACAGGGCATTAAGATGAAGATTATCTTTGTACGTCATGGGGAGCCAGATTATAGTATGCTTGATAAACTTGAAAATCCGCGACTCTATAGTGGTTTTGGTCGTGATTTAGCACCATTGACAGAAAAAGGTCGCAGTCTGGCAAAAGAAGTTGCTAAAACTGCATGTTTTGGAAAGGCAGAGATTATTATTTCATCGTCTGTGACGAGGGCTTTAGAAACAGCCCATTATATAGCAGTTGAAACAGGATTGGACTTATTTGTGGAGCCGTTTTTTCATGAGTGGCGTCCAGACTTAGATGGTACTAACTCTGATTTAACTAGTGTATTGGTAGCTCATGAATATTATCTAAAACATCAAGGAGGTTTATCTGAAGATTCTCCTTGTCGCTATGAAACTGCTCTGGAGATGCGTCATCGTTTTTTTAAGAACTTTTGGATAAATATAAAAATTATAAAACTATTATCATTGTAACTCACGGAATGCTCATGCGCCAATTTGTACCAAATGAGAAGATTGATTTTTTGCCAAGTAATTGAATGTGAGATAGAGATGTAGAAAGAGGTTTATTATCGCAAAGAAAAAGGCGACATTTGTGTGTCAAAATTGTGAATAAAATTCCCCCAAGTATTTAGGGCGCTGTCCAAACTGTGGGTCTTGGTCTTCTTTTGTTGAGGAGGTTGAGGTTGCAGAGGTCAAGAATGCGCGTGTGTCCTTGACGGGGGAGAAAAGACAGAAAGAAGAAATTTGCGACCGGCTTGCTGCTTGTATCTTCTCGTATCTTTGAGAAGCGTCGGGCTTCTTGCTTTACTAATCCAGATTTAAAAGATTTTTTAGAGGAAAACGGTGCTAAAAGCATAGAGTTTATAGGGGTAGATGGCAATGGCTGTGTTAAGGCTTCCGTTTTGGCAGCTGTCAAGGAGAATTATCAGGTTTCTGTCGATTTGTCTGCTGTCGGAGTTGTCAACCAGAAGAAGTTCTCTAAAACACTGAAGTAGTGGCAAGATTGCGGAATCAAGATTGGATAGTTTTATGGGGATCTTAATATGAAAATTATCTTTATCCGTCACGGGGAGCCAAATTACCGTGAGTTAGAGGAGCGTTCCTATACTGGATTCGGGATAGATTTGGCACCCTTATCTGAGAAAGGAAGACAACAAGCTCAGGAACTTTGCAAAAATCCTTTGTTTGGCTCAGCTGATATCCTGGTGTCTTCTGCAGTGACGCGAGCTTTAGAAACGGCTTTTTATGTATCCTGTGCTACTGGCCTTCCTTTGAGGGTAGAGCCATTATTGCATGAATGGCAGGTTTATGAAACAGGTATAGAGAACTTTGAAACAGCTAGATGTCTGTTTTTAGAAAACAAGGGGGAGTTGCTCCCAAATTCTCCTGTTCAATATGAGACAGCTGTAGAGATGAAGTCTCGTTTTCTAGAATGCATGGCTAAGTATCGGGAACATCAAACTGTGGTAGTTGTAGCCCATCGCATGCTCATGCGTCAATTTGTACCGAATGAAACCATTGATTTTTGCCAAGTGATTGAGTGTGAGATAGAGATTTAGAAAGAGGTTTATCATCGCAAAGAAAAAAACGACATTTATTTGTCAAAATTGTGCCTACAATTCACCTAAGTATCTAGGGCGCTGTCCTAACTGTGGTTCTTGGTCTTCTTTTGTCGAGGAGGTTGAGGTCGCCGAGGTCAAGAATGCCCGGGTGTCCTTGACAGGTGAGAAAACCAAGCCCATGAAACTGGCGGATGTGACCTCCATCAATGTCCATCGTACCAAGACGGAAATGGAGGAATTCAACCGCGTCCTTGGAGGTGGTGTCGTCCCAGGAAGTCTCGTCCTCATCGGGGGAGATCCAGGGATTGGGAAGTCTACTCTCCTCCTTCAAGTATCGACCCAACTATCTCAAGTGGGAACGGTTCTTTATGTCAGTGGTGAAGAGTCTGCCCAGCAGATTAAACTCCGTGCAGAGCGCTTGGGGGATATCGATAGCGAGTTTTACCTCTATGCCGAGACCAATATGCAAAGCGTGCGTGCAGAAGTGGAACGCATCCAGCCTAACTTTCTCATCATCGACTCTATTCAGACCATTATGTCTCCGGAGATTTCAGGGGTACAGGGATCAGTTTCTCAGGTGCGAGAGGTAACAGCTGAACTCATGCAGCTGGCCAAAACCAATAACATAGCCATCTTCATCGTCGGCCATGTGACCAAGGAAGGAACCTTGGCTGGTCCTCGGATGCTGGAACACATGGTGGATACGGTGCTCTACTTTGAGGGGGGAACGCCACCATACCTTCCGGATCCTGAGAGCGGTGAAAAATCGCTTTGGCTCGACCAATGAGATTGGAATCTTTGAGATGCAATCAGGTGGGCTGGTCGAAGTCCTCAATCCCAGTCAGGTCTTTCTAGAAGAACGTTTGGATGGCGCGACTGGCTCTGCCATTGTCGTCACCATGGAAGGAAGTAGACCAATCTTGGCGGAAGTTCAGGCCTTGGTGACACCGACTGTATTTGGAAATGCCAAGCGGACGACAACGGGTCTGGACTTTAATCGAGTCAGCCTCATCATGGCTGTGTTAGAGAAACGTTGCGGACTTCTTCTCCAAAATCAGGATGCCTATCTCAAGTCAGCTGGTGGTGTCAAACTGGACGAACCAGCCATTGACCTAGCCGTAGCAGTGGCCATTGCTTCTAGCTACAAGGAGCTTCCAACCAATCCTCAAGAGGCCTTTATCGGTGAGATTGGCTTGACTGGGGAGATTCGTCGCGTGACTCGGATTGAGCAACGGATCAACGAAGCGGCCAAACTTGGTTTCACTAAGATTTATGCGCCAAAAAATTCTCTCCAAGGCATCACGATTCCAGATGGTATTCAAGTGATGGCGGTCTCCACTGTAGGAGAGGTTCTTAAAAGAGTCTTTTCTTAACAGGGTTTGGAATCGTTTGCAAAAAGATTTTTCCTGTGCTATACTTTGTCTATACTTACTTAAAGATAGGGGTTAATTATCATGCAATTTTTTACAGATAACAATGTGCAGTTCCCTTTGGTCGAATTATCTCTCAATCAAGGTGAGACTGTCTATATTCAGCGAGGGAGTATGGTCTACCATACACCTAATGTGACCCTCAACACCAAATTAAATGCCAGCGGCTCTGGTGTAGGACGCTTTGTAAAGCAGTTGGACGGTCAATGGTTTCGGGTGAAAGTACTTTTATCACCCAGGTTTTTGCCCAGTCTAATAATGCTTACCTAGCCTTGGCGCCTGACTCACCAGGTCAGGTTGTACCACTGTATTTGGGTGAAAAGCAGTATCGATTGAACGATGGTGCCTTTCTAGCCCTTGATGGAACGGCCTTCTATACAATGGAAACCCAATCGATCGGTAAGGCTCTTTTTGGTGGTCAGGGTGGATTTTTCGTCATGACGACCCAAGGGCAAGGGACCCTCTTGGTGAATGCCTACGGCTCCATTAAAAAAATTGAGTTAAACAATCAAGAAATCACCATCGATAATGCCCATGTCGTTGCTTGGAGCCAGTCTTTGGATTATAATATTCATTTGGAAAATGGTTTCTGGCAATCTATCGGAACTGGTGAAGGAGTCGTCAATACCTTTAGAGGGACTGGTGAGATCTATGTTCAAAGTCTCAACCTTCAAACCTTTGCAGGCTTGCTAAATCGCTATTTACCAAAACGGTCTTAATACATAAAGGAGGCTGGGACAAAAGTCCTAGCCTCTCAATTGTCTTTGGATTGTCGAGCAAGACGCAGTGGTTGAGTGGGCTCTATTACGCTGATTTCATCAGCTTTTACAGCCCTACTCAACTGTGCGGAGGTGGAACGACGAAATCGAATTCTAACGAATTACCGATTTCTGTCCCACTCTCTTTTTCATGTAGGCTGACAACTGACAATCTGGGAAAAAGATGGTAAGATAGAGTGTAAATAATTTGGTGTTCAAACTATTTTACCAACCAGAAAGGAAGTTCCTAATGTCCTATTTTGAGAATTTTTTAAAAGCCAATCAAGCCTATGTTGAATTGCATGGAGACCTCCATCTTCCGATCAAACCGAAAACGCAAGTGGCCATTGTGACCTGTATGGACTCTCGCCTTCACGTCGCACCAGCACTAGGTCTTGCTTTGGGGGATGCCCATATTTTGCGGAATGCAGGTGGGCGCGTGACAGAGGATATGATTCGTTCCTTGGTCATCTCGCAACAACAGATGGGCACTCGAGAAATCGTGGTCTTGCACCACACAGACTGTGGAGCGCAAACCTTTGAGAATGAAGGATTCCGTCAGCATCTGAAGAAGGAACTGGGAGTTGATGTGGGAGACCAAGACTTCCTACCCTTTCAAGATATCTACGAGAGCGTCCGTGAGGATGTTGCTCTCTTAAAAGCCTCACCGCTGATTCCAGACGATGTCATTATCTCAGGAGCTGTCTATGATGTCGACACAGGATTGATCTTAGAAGTGGGTTAAAGGACAATGGTTAGATTGATAAAGAAGTAAAATTACGCCGTATTTTACACGGAAATTTGCTTCTTTTTCTTGTTTTAAAAAAATGTATTATAGAGGAATTATACTGATACGGGATGTAAAAATATTTGAAAAAAACAAATATAGCTTTTAGAGGGAAATATGTAGTATACAAAATTATAGTGCAACAATTTGACAGTGGCTGTCTATTTTTGATACTATAAGCTTTGTATCATGTTCATCATGAAATAACACATAGGAGATACAAATAAATGAAGGAAATGTTCAATAAACGCCAACGCTTTTCTTTACGAAAATATAGCGTGGGTGTTTGTTCTGTCTTGTTAGGGACAGCACTTTTTGTTGCAGGAGCTAAATCTGCATCAGCAGATGAAGCAACAGCAACATCTGAATCTGCAGAAACTGCGGCTTCAGAAGCACAACCTGCTGCAACAGAATCAAGTCAAGAAGAAGCAACAGCTTCTAAGGCCTATGGTGAAGGAGCACCAGTGCCAAAACTTGACCTATCTACTCCTGTTGCGACTTCTGAAACATCAGCTCCAGCGACTGAAAAAAAGCTGAAGTAGCTGAAAAACCAGTTACTACAGAGAACAAGGAAGCGAAAGCTGAGACAAAAAGAAGAAAAAGCTGAAACTGAAAAAAATCTGAGCAAGCTCCAAAAAGCAACACCAACAGAAACAAGCAAATCTGTGGAGAAAAAGAGTCAAGCTCTAAAACCAGCCTCTACAACAGCAACTCGTGCTACAGCAAGTGAAAACTCAGAAGCAGCTGCAAGTGAAGCTTCAGAAGCACCTGTAGCTATTCGTGCTGCTGTACAACCAACTACGCTTACTGGAACAGACAGAGTTGCATCAGAAGAAAAAGAAACAGTCACTCGTGCTACAGCAACTATTTCACGTGCTACAAGTGATGTCACAAACGGTGGTGCTTTTGGCAATAAGTCGTAGCCGTCGTAACCGTCGTCCGCTACAGACCACAATAACGAGCCGGTCGCTGTAGCAACTTTCCTAAAAGACGGTGAAGTTGCTACACCTGAAATGACAGATCCGAACGGTGCAAGTGTTTATTCTCAACCTGTACCAGCTGGGTACGCAAGAAAAGAAGGAGATTGGTATACATACGCTATCTGGGATTTAACTGAATTCAATAAACGTTATAATACAAAGTATTATGCACGTGCCTATAAGAGATTTGATGCTTCAACAGATACAACTGTTGACTTAATCGATAAAACAACTGGTGCTGTAGTTGAAACAAGAACAATTACTGCCTCTAGTGGTGTTCAAAAATTCACTACTACTACAGCTGCGTCTAATAGTGAATTGACTTTCCAAGTAGATTATAAAGCAGGTACTGCTGAAAAAGGTAAAACTACTCAACCATTTATTCAAAATGGTTATGCAGTTGGAAAGAGTATCACAGACTTAGTAGCTGCGGGGCACCAACTCACACCTGCAGAGCAAACACTTTATAATGCGGTTTATAATGCTCGTACCACAACAGATGTTCTAAATGTTGTTGAACCAGCATACAATGGCCGTACAATTACTGATTCAAACGCTAAAATACCAGAAACAATTAATAAAACAACTTACTATAAAGTAGTTGATAAAAACAACCCTACTTTCAACGCTAATAAAACGGATAAAACTGTTCAAGATTATAAAGAAAATGGTAATGAAGTAGATTTAGCTAGATATACTCTTAAAGCTGAAGAAGGACAACGTTTCACAGCATCTGGTGAGCGTCAATTTGATGGATATAAATTGTATCAAAGTGCTGATGCAAATGATCAATCAGGCTTTGTAAATCGTCCTTATACTATCGGTTCTAAATTTATGGATGCGGACCGATACGGTATCAAACGTATTAAAGAAGTTGTTGGAGAAGACGGTTCGGTAGTTATTCGTGTTTACTTATTAGACCCAAGACAACAAAGCAAACGTTCTGACGGCTCTCTAAGTACAGATGGCTACATGTTGATTGCTGAAACTAAACCAATTAAACCAGGTGAAGCTAATACGCAAGAACTAGTTGTTAAAAAATCACCTCTTAATACGATTGCACATACTGTAACAGATCCAAAAACAGGAGTGCAAACTCAATATCCAAATGGTAAAGAAGTTGAATTCGATTTCCAAAAAGCTTCAGGATACACGCCTAAGAAGACTGTATTTGTACCATTCTTAGGAGACGGGATTGGACACGGTTCAGCTAATGCACAATTAGAACGTGGAGTTGGTGGTATCGGTACAAACGTTGACTTGCTTAACACTTTGACTCCGTATAAACAACCTGTTTATTACTATGTCAAACAAGAACCTGTAACAGTTACTCCAGAAGTTGAAAAACAATTGGAAGGACGTGTACTAGCAAACGGTGAGTTTACATTCAAACTTAAAGAAGTACAACCAAACAAATCACTTCCTTCATATGAAGAAACTGTTACTAACAAAGCAGACGGAAAAGCTACATTTAACAAATTAACATTTAACAAAGTTGGTACTTACACTTACACAATCACTGAGACTCCAGGTTCAGATGCAAACGTTGAATACGATGCAATGACAGTTACTATGACTGTTACTGTAACTGAGAACGCTCAAGGTGAATTACAAGCTTCCGTTAAATACAGTGGTGCTGGTGGTTTTGCTTCAAGCGCAACTGATAAGATCTTCAACAACTACGTTGTAGCTCCAGTTAAGACTAAGTTTGACTTTAGCAAGGCTCTCGCAGGTCGTGAGTTGAAAGCCGGTGAATTTAGCTTCGTATTGAAAGATTCAACTGGTAAAGTTCTTCAAACTAAGACAAATACTAAAGAAGGTGTTGTAGCCTTTGATGATTTGACCTTTGATAACACACAAGTTGGTACACACAAATACACTGTAGAAGAAGTTGTCCCAGAAAATAAAGAAACTGGTATGACTTACGACACAATGAAGGCGGAAGTTACCATTACTGTTAAGAAGGAAGGTCATGTTCTTAAAGCAACAAACACACTTCCGTCAGATACAGAGTTCAACAATACCTTCACACCTGTTGCTACACAAGCTCAATTCAAGTTCACGAAGAAATTGGAAGGGAAAGAGCTTACGAAGGATGCCTTCACATTTGAATTGGTTGAAAATGGGAATGTCATCCAAACGAAGAAAAATGCGGCTGATGGAACCATCCAATTCGACGCGATTTCTTACGATAAAGAAGGTTCTCACACTTATACTGTACGTGAAGTAGCTGGAACAGATACAAACATCGACTACGATTCAATGAATGCAGTCGTAACAGTTAATGTAACGAAAGACGCTGCATCTGGTATCTTGACTGCTAATGTTACAATGCCTGAAGATACAGAGTTCAACAACTTTGCAGTAGCTCCAGTTAAGACTCGTTTCGACTTCAGCAAGGCTCTCGCAGGTCGTGAGTTAAAAGCCGGTGAATTTAGCTTCGTATTGAAAGATTCAACTGGTAAAGTTCTTCAAACTAAGACCAATACTAAAGCAGGTGTTGTAGCCTTTGATGACTTGACCTTTGACAATACACAAGTTGGTACTCACAAGTACACTGTAGAAGAAGTTATCCCAGAAAATAAAGAAGCTGGTATGACTTACGATACAATGAAAGCTGAAGTAACAATCACTGTTACTAAAGAAGGTCATGTTCTTAAAGCAACAAACACTCTTCCAGCAGATAAAGAGTTCAACAATACTTTCACACCTGCTGCAACACAAGCGCAATTCCGCTTCACAAAACGTTTGGAAGGTAAGACTCTTGAAGCCAATGCCTTCACATTCGAATTGCTTGAAAATGGCAATGTGATTCAAACCAAACAAAATGCGGCTGATGGTTCAATCCAATTCGATGCAATCCCATACGCCGCTGCAGGTACACATACTTACACTGTACGTGAAGTAGCTGGAACAGATACAAACATCGACTACGATTCAATGAATGCAGTCGTAACAGTTAATGTAACGAAAGACGCACAAACTGGTATTTTGAACGCTGCAGTTACTATGCCAGAAGATACTGAATTCAACAACTATGCAGTAGCTCCGGTAACCGCTCAATTTGACTTCAGCAAAGCTCTTGCAGGACGTAAACTTAAAGATGGTGAATTTAGCTTCGTATTGAAAGATGCTGAAGGAAATACCCTTCAAACTAAGACAAACGATGCTGATGGTAAAGTGAAATTCGATGCCTTGACATTTACCAATACTCAAGTGGGTGTTCATAAGTACACTGTAGAAGAAGTAGCTGGATCAGAAGCTGGTATGGAATATGACCCAATGAAGGCTGAAGTAACGATCACAGTTACTAAGTCAGGTCATGCTCTTACAGCAACAAAAGCTCTTCCAACCGATACAGAGTTCAACAATACCTTTACACCTGCTGCAACCAATGCTCAATTCCGATTCACTAAGAAATTGGAAGGTAAAGAGCTTACTGAGGATGCCTTCACATTTGAATTGCTTGAAAACGGCAAAGTCATCCAAACTAAGAAAAATGCGGCTGATGGAACTATCCAGTTTGACGCGATTTCTTATGATAAAGAAGGTGCTCATACCTATACTGTACGTGAAGTAGCTGGTGCTGACACAAACATTGACTATGATTCAATGAATGCAGTCGTAACAGTTAATGTAACGAAAGACGCTGCATCTGGTGTCTTGACTGCTAATGTTACAATGCCTGCAGATACAGAGTTCAACAACTATCATGTAGCTCCAGTCGTTGCAAGATTTGACTTTACTAAGAAATTAGCTGGTCGTGAACTTAAAGATGGCGAATTTAGCTTTGTTCTTAAAGATTCAACTGGTCAAACTCTTGAAACAGTAACAAATAAAGCTGACGGAACTGTAACATTCTCTGAATTATCATTTGATAATACTAAAGTTGGAACTCATACTTATACAGTAGAAGAAGTTATTCCATCTACTAAAGAGCTTGGTATGACATATGATACTATGAAAGCAACAGTCACAGTTGAAGTTGCTAAGAATGGTCATACTCTTACAACTGTAACAAACCTATCATCAACAGGTGGGGTAGATGCGAACGGTAACGTGACTGATGGAACAGCGGATAAAGAGTTCAACAACAAGATCACTCCTCCGGAAACACCTGAGTTTCAACCAGAAAAATTCGTCCTTAACAAAGAAAAATTTGACCTAACAGGTACAAAATTAATGGACGATGACGATGAGCTTCAGGATGAGTACACTGAAACAAACGCTAACCCATACGCAGATGGAACTTCAAACAACGAAGCAGAAAACATCAATACCAAGACTGTTAAACGTGGTGATAAATTAGTTTACCAAGTATGGTTAGATACTAAGAACTTCACAGACAAAAACAACATCCAATCTGTTGGTATCTCTGATACTTACGATGCAGATAAATTGACTGTTAACGCTGCTGACATTAAAGCATACGATAGCGTAACAGGAGTTGATGTAACATCTAAATTTGATATTACAGTAGCTAACGGAGTAATTACAGCTACATCCAAATCTTCTATGAACAAATCTTTAGGTGATGTTGATAACACTCAAGTGATCGACACAACTAAATTTGCATTTGGTCGCTACTACAAATTTGATATTCCCAGCTACAGTTAAAGCGGATGTTCCTGGTGGGGTAGACATCGAAAATAAAGCCAACCAAATCGTTCACGTTTACAACCCAGTAAGCAAATCTGTTGAAACTCCAAACAAACCTACTCAAAAACGTGTCAACAGCGTACCAGTACAAGTAGAGTTCAACTTCACTAAACGCTTGGAAGGCCGTGAGCTTAAAGCTAACGAATTCAGCTTCGTGCTTAAAAATTCAGCTGGTGAAGTAGTTGAAACTGTAAGTAACGATGCGGCAGGAAACGTTAAGTTCTCAGCTATCGAATTCAAGAAAGAACAAGCTGGTGTTCACAACTACACAGTTGAAGAAGTAGCTGGAACAGACGCAACCGTTACATACGACACCATGAAAGCGAATGTAACAGTAACTGTTTCTCACGACGGAACAGCTAAAGTTCTTGTGGCAACTGTTGGCGATATCGCTGATAAAGAGTTTAACAACCGTGTAACTCCACCAGAAGAACCTAAGTTCCAACCAGAGAAATACGTTGTTTCTGAAGAGAAATTCGATATCACAGGCGACAAACTCGTTGATGATGATTCTGAATTGACTGATAAATATGGTGAAACAAATACAAACCCATACGCAGATGGAACTTCAAACAACGAAGCTCAAAACTTGAATACGAAGACTGTTAAACGTGGCGACAAGTTGGTTTACCAAGTATGGTTGGATACAACTAAATTCGACGCAGCTAACAAGGACAACATCCAATCAGTAGGAATCTCAGATGACTACGATGAAACTAAGTTGGATCTTGATTCTACTAAGATCAAAGCTTACGATTCAGTAACAGGTGATGATGTCACAGCTAAATTCGATATCACTGTGAACAATGGTGTGATCACTGCAACCCTTAAAGCTGGCTTCACTAAGTCACTTGGCGATGCAGAAAACACTCAAGTTATCGACACAACTAAATTCGCCTTCGGACGTTACTACAAGTTCGACATTCCCAACAACAGTTAAAACTGATAACAGTTAAAGCTGGTGTAGATATCGAAAATACTGCGGCTCAAGTCGTTAACTACTACAACCCAACAACTAAGAAAGGTTGAAACTCCAAACAAAACCTACTCAAAAAAACGTGTCAAACAGCGTACCAGTACAAGTAGAGTTCAACTTCACTAAACGCTTGGAAGGCCGTGAGCTTAAAGCTAACGAATTCAGCTTCGTCCTTAAAAGATTCAACAGGTGAAAGTTGTTGAGACTGTAACGAACGATGCATCTGGAAACGTTAAGTTCTCAGCTATCGAATTCAAGAAAGAACAAGCTGGCGTTCACAACTACACAGTAGAAGAAGTTGAAAGGATCAGACACAACCGTTACATACGATACCATGAAAGCGAATGTAACAGTCACTGTTTCTCACGATGGAACAGCTAAAGTTCTTGTAGCAACTGTTGGCGAAATTGCTGATAAAGAATTTCAACAACCTGTAACATCCACCAGACTGAACCTAAGTTCCAACCAGAGAAATACGTTGTTTCTGAAGAGAAATTCGATATCACAGGCGACAAAGCTCGTTGATGATGATAAAGAGTTGACAGACAAGTACGCAGATACCACTGCGAAACCCATATGCGACGATGGAACTCAAACAACGAAAAATCAAAAACATCAATACGAAGACTGTTAAACGTGGCGACAAGTTGGTTTACCAAGTATGGTTGGATACAACTAAATTTCGACGCAGCTAACAAGGACAACATCCAATCAGTAGGAATCTCAGATGACTACGATGAAACTAAGTTGGATCTTGATTCTACTAAGATCAAAGCTTACGATTCAGTAACAGGTGATGATGTCACAGCTAAATTCGATATCACTGTGAACAATGGTGTGATCACTGCAACCCTTAAAGCTGGCTTCACTAAGTCACTTGGCGATGCAGAAAACACTCAAGTGATCGACACAACTAAATTCGCCTTCGGACGTTACTACAAGTTCGACATCCCAACAACAGTTAAAACTGATAAAGCTGATGTACCTGGCGGAGTAGATATCGAAAATACTGCGGCTCAAGTAGTCAACTACTACAACCCAACAACTAAGAAGGTTGAAACTCCAAACAAACCTACTCAAAAACGTGTAAACAGCGTACCAGTACAAGTAGAGTTCAACTTCACTAAACGCTTGGAAGGCCGTGAGCTTAAAGCGAACGAATTCAGCTTCGTGCTTAAAGATTCAACAGGTAAGACTCTTGAAACTGTAACGAACGATGCATCTGGAAACGTTAAGTTCTCAGCTATCGAATTCAAGAAAGAACAAGCTGGTGTTCACAACTACACAGTTGAAGAAGTAGCTGGAACAGACGCAACCGTTACATACGACACCATGAAAGCGAATGTAACAGTAACTGTTTCACACGATGGAACAGCTAAAGTTCTTGTGGCAACTGTTGGCGAAATCGCGGATAAAGAGTTCAACAACCGTGTAACACCACCAACTGAACCTAAGTTCCAACCAGAGAAATACGTTGTTTCTGAAGAGAAATTCGATATCACAGGCGACAAAGCTCGTTGATGATGATAAAGAGTTGACTGACAAGTACGCAGATACCACTGCGAAACCCATATGCAGATCGATGCCTCAAACAACGAAAACACAAAACATCAATACGAAGACTGTTAAACGTGGCGACAAGTTGGTTTACCAAGTATGGTTGGATACAACTAAATTTGACGCAGCTAACAAGGACAACATCCAATCAGTAGGAATCTCAGATGACTACGATGAAAGCTAAGTTGGATCTTGACTCTACTAAGATCAAAAGCTACGATTCAGTAACAGGTGATGATGTCACAGCTAAATTCGATATCACTGTGAACAACGGTGTGATCACTGCAACCCTTAAAGCTGGCTTCACTAAGTCACTTGGCGATGCAGAAAACACTCAAGTTATCGACACAACTAAATTCGCCTTCGGACGTTACTACAAGTTCGACATTCCAACAACAGTTAAAACATAACAGTTGAAAGCTGGTGTAGATATCGAAAAATACTGCGGCTCAAGTCGTTAACTACTACAACCCAACAACTAAGAAAGTTGAAACTCCAAACAAACCTACTCAAAAACGTGTAAACAGCGTACCAGTACAAGTAGAGTTCAACTTCACTAAACGCTTGGAAGGCCGTGAGCTTAAAGCGAACGAATTCAGCTTCGTGCTTAAAGATTCAACAGGTAAGACTCTTGAAACTGTAACGAACGATGCATCTGGAAACGTTAAGTTCTCAGCTATCGAATTCAAGAAAGAACAAGCTGGCGTTCACAACTACACAGTAGAAGAAGTAAAGGAAGCAGACGCAACCGTTACATACGATACCATGAAAGCGAATGTAACAGTCACTGTTTCTCACGATGGAACAGCTAAAGTTCTTGTGGCAACTGTTGGCGAAATCGCTGATAAAGAATTTAACAACCGTGTAACACCACCAACTGAACCTAAGTTCCAACCAGAGAAATACGTTGTTTCTGAAGAGAAATTCGATATCAAAGGCGACAAAGCTCGTTGATGATGATAAAGAGTTGACTAGACAAGTACGCAGATACAAACTGCGAAACCCATATGCGGACGATGCCTCAAACAACGAAAACACAAAACATCAATACGAAGACTGTTAAACGTGGCGACAAGTTGGTTTACCAAGTATGGTTGGATACAACTAAATTTGACGCAGCTAACAAGGACAACATCCAATCAGTAGGAATCTCAGATGACTACGATGAAACTAAGTTGGATCTTGATGCTACTAAGATCAAAGCTTACGATTCAGTAACAGGTGATGATGTCACAGCTAAATTCGATATCACTGTGAACAACGGTGTGATCACTGCAACCCTTAAAGCTGGCTTCACTAAGTCACTTGGCGATGCAGAAAACACTCAAGTTATCGACACAACTAAATTCGCCTTCGGACGTTACTACAAGTTCGACATTCCAACAACAGTTAAAACTGATAAAGCTGATGTACCTGGCGGAGTAGATATCGAAAATACTGCGGCTCAAGTAGTCAACTACTACAACCCAACAACTAAGAAGGTTGAAACTCCAAACAAACCTACTCAAAAACGTGTAAACAGCGTACCAGTACAAGTAGAGTTCAACTTCACTAAACGCTTGGAAGGCCGTGAGCTTAAAGCGAACGAATTCAGCTTCGTGCCTTAAAGATTCAACAGGTAAAGCTGTTGAAACTGTAACGAACGATGCATCTGGAAACGTTAAGTTCTCAGCTATCGAATTCAAGAAAGAACAAGCTGGTGTTCACAACTACACAGTTGAAGAAGTAGCTGGAACAGACGCAACCGTTACATACGACACCATGAAAGCGAATGTAACAGTAACTGTTTCACACGACGGAACAGCTAAAGTTCTTGTGGCAACTGTTGGCGATATCGCTGATAAAGAGTTCAACAACGTTGTAACTCCACCAGCAGAACCTAAGTTCCAACCAGAGAAATACGTTGTTTCTGAAGAGAAATTCGATATCACAGGCGACAAAGCTCGTTGATGATGATAAAGAGTTGACTGACAAGTATGCAGATACCAAATACGAAACCCATATGCGACGATGACTCAAACAACGAAAAACAAAACATCAATACGAAGACTGTTAAACGTGGCGACAAGTTGGTTTACCAAGTTTGGTTGGATACAACTAAATTTGACGCAGCTAACAAGGACAACATCCAATCAGTAGGAATCTCAGATGACTACGATGAAACTAAGTTGGATCTTGATGCTACTAAGATCAAAGCTTACGATTCAGTAACAGGTGATGATGTCACAGCTAAATTCGATATCACTGTGAACAACGGTGTGATCACTGCAACCCTTAAAGCTGGCTTCACGAAGTCACTTGGCGATGCAGAAAACACTCAAGTGATCGACACAACTAAATTCTGCCTTTGGACGTTACTACAAAGTTCGATATTCCAACAACAGTTAAAACATAAACAGTTGAAAGCTGGTGTAGATATCGAAAAATACTGCGGCTCAAGTCGTTAACTACTACAACCCAACAACTAAGAAAGTTGAAACTCCAAACAAACCTACTCAAAAACGTGTCAAACAGCGTACCAGTACAAGTAGAGTTCAACTTCACTAAACGCTTGGAAGGCCGTGAGCTTAAAGCTAACGAATTCAGCTTCGTCCTTAAAGATTCAACAGGTAAAGTTGTTGAGACTGTAAGGAACGATGCATCTGGAAACGTTAAGTTCTCAGCTATCGAATTCAAGAAAGAACAAGCTGGCGTTCACAACTACACAGTAGAAGAAGTTAAAGGAAGCGACGCAACCGTTACATACGATACCATGAAAGCGAATGTAACAGTCACTGTTTCACGATGGAACAGCTAAAGTTCTTGTGGCAACTGTTGGCGAAATCGCTGATAAAGAATTTAACAACCGTGTAACACCACCAACTGAACCTAAGTTCCAACCAGAGAAATACGTTGTTTCTGAAGAGAAATTGATATCAAAGGCGACAAAGCTCGTTTGATGATGATAAAGAGTTGGCAGACAAGTATGCAGATACCACATGCGAAACCCATATGCGGACGATGCCTCAAACAACGAAAACACAAAACATCAATACGAAGACTGTTAAACGTGGCGACAAGTTGGTTTTACCAAGTTTGGTTGGATACAACTAAATTTGACGCAGCTAACAAGGACAACATCCAATCAGTAGGAATCTCAGATGACTACGATGAAAGCTAAGTTGGATCTTGACGCTACTAAGATCAAAAGCTACGATTCAGTAACAGGTGATGATGTCACAGCTAAATTCGATATCACTGTGAACAACGGTGTGATCACTGCAACCCTTAAAGCTGGCTTCACGAAGTCACTTGGCGACGCAGAAAACACTCAAGTGATCGACACAACTAAATTTGCCTTTGGACGTTACTACAAAGTTCGATATTCCAACAACAGTTAAAAACATAAACAGTTGAAAGCTGGGGAGTAGATATCGAAAAATACTGCGGCTCAAGTCGTTAACTACTACAACCCAACAACTAAGAAAGTTGAAACTCCAAACAAACCTACTCAAAAAAACGTGTCAAACAGCGTACCAGTACAAGTAGAGTTCAACTTCACTAAACGCTTGGAAGGCCGTGAGCTTAAAGCTAACGAATTCAGCTTCGTCCCTAAAGATTCAACAGGTAAAGTTGTTGAGACTGTAAGGAACGATGCATCTGGAAACGTTAAGTTCTCAGCTATCGAATTCAAGAAAGAACAAGCTGGCGTTCACAACTACACAGTAGAAGAAGTAAAGGAAGCGACGCAACCGTTACATACGACACCATGAAAGCGAATGTAACAGTCACTGTTTCTCACGATGGAACAGCTAAAGTTCTTGTGGCAACTGTTGGCGAAATTGCTGATAAAGAATTTCAACAACCGTGTAACACCACCAACTGAACCTAAGTTCCAACCAGAGAAATACGTTGTTTCTGAAGAGAAATTCGATATCACAGGCGACAAAGCTCGTTGATGATGATAAAGAGTTGACTAGACAAGTATGCAGATACCAAATGCGAAACCCATATGCGGACGATGCACTCAAACAACGAAAAATCAAAAACATCAATACGAAGACTGTTAAACGTGGCGACAAGTTGGTTTACCAAGTTTGGTTGGATACAACTAAATTTGACGCAGCTAACAAGGACAACATCCAATCAGTAGGAATCTCAGATGACTACGATGAAAGCTAAGTTGGATCTTGATGCTACTAAGATCAAAGCTTACGATTCAGTAACAGGTGATGATGTCACAGCTAAATTCGATATCACTGTGAACAACGGTGTGATCACTGCAACCCTTAAAGCTGGCTTCACGAAGTCACTTGGCGATGCAGAAAACACTCAAGTGATCGACACAACTAAATTTCGCCTTTCGGACGTTACTACAAAGTTGATATTCCAACAACAGTTAAAACGATAAACAGTTGAGTAGCTGGCGTAGATATCGAAAATACTGCGGCTCAAGTCGTCAACTACTACAACCCAACTACTAAGAAAGTTGAAACTCCAAACAAACCTACTCAAAAACGTGTCAAACAGCGTACCAGTACAAGTAGAGTTCAACTTCACTAAACGCTTGAAGGCCGTGAGCTTAAAGCTAACGAATTCAGCTTCGTCCTTAAAGATTCAACAGGTAAAGTTGTTGAGACTGTAAGCAACGATGCATCTGGAAACGTTAAGTTCTCAGCTATCGAATTCAAGAAAGAACAAGCTGGCGTTCACAACTACACAGTAGAAGAAGTTAAAGGAACAGACGCAACCGTTACATACGATACCATGAAAGCGAATGTAACAGTCACTGTTTCACACGATGGAACAGCTAAAAGTTCTTGTAGCAACTGTTGGCGAAATTGCTGATAAAGAATTTCAACAACCGTGTAACTCCACCAACTGAAACCTCAAAGTTCCAATCCAGAGAAAATACGTTGTTTCTGAAGAGAAAATTTGATATCAAAGGCGACTAAGCTCTTGATGATGATAAAGAGTTGGCAGACAAGGTCGCAGATACCACTGCGAACCCATATGCGGACGATGCCTCAAACAACGAAAAACAAAAACATCAATACGAAGATCAGTTAAACCTGTCGACAAGTTGGTTTACCAAGTTTGGCTGGATACAACTAAATTTGACGCAGCTAACAAGGACAACATCCAATCAGTAGGAATCTCAGATGACTACGATGAAGCTAAAAGTTGATCTTGACGCTACTAAGATCAAAGCATACGATTCAGTAACATGGTGATGATGTCACAGCTAAATTCGATATCACTGTGAACAACGGTGTGATCACTGCAACTCTTAAAGCTGGCTTCACTAAGTCACTTGGCGATGCAGAAAACACTCAAATCATTGACACAACTAAATTCGAATTCGGACGTTACTACAAGTTTGATATTCCAGCAACTGTTAAAGCGGATGTTAAAGGTGGAGTAGACATCGAAAATACTGCGGCTCAAGTAGTCAACTACTACAACCCAGTAAGCAAGACTGTTGAAAAACCAAACAAACCAACTGAAAAACGTGTAAACAGCGTACCAGTACAAGTAGAGTTCAACTTCACTAAACGTTTGGAAGGCCGTGAACTTAAAGCGAACGAATTCAGCTTCGTGCTTAAAGATTCAACAGGTAAGACTCTTGAAACTGTAACGAACGATGCATCTGGAAACGTTAAGTTCTCAGCTATCGAATTCAAGAAAGAACAAGCTGGTGTTCACAACTACACAGTTGAAGAAGTAGAAGGAACAGACGCAACCGTTACATACGACACCATGAAAGCGAATGTAACAGTAACTGTTTCTCACGACGGAACAGCTAAAGTTCTTGTGGCAACTGTTGGCGATATCGCTGATAAAGAGTTCAACAACCGTGTAACTCCACCAGAAACTCCTGAGTTCAATCCAGAGAAATATATTCTTAATGAAGAGAAATTTGATATCACTGGAAATAAACTTCTTGATGATGATAAAGAGTTGGCAGATAAAGTAGCTGATACCAACAAAGATCCATATGTGGACAAAGTTGATAATAATGAAAAGCAAAATATCAATACCCAAACACTCCATAAAGGTGATAAGGTTGTTTACCAAGTATGGTTGGATACAACTAAATTCACAGAAGCACATTATATTCAATCTGTTGGTATTACGGATAAATATGATAGCGAAAACTTGGATGTTAATGTGGCTGATATTAAAGCTTATGATTCAGTAACTGGTGAAGATGTAACAGCTAAGTTTGATATCTCAATTGTGAATGGTGTCATTACTGCTACATCTAAGGCTGACTTGACTAAGTCTCTTGGAGATGCAGAAAATACTCAAGTAATCGACACTGCTAAATTAGCATTTGGACGTTACTACAAGTTTGATATTCCAGCACGTATCAAGGGAACTGCTAAAGAAGGTGTAGATATTGAAAATACAGCTTCTCAAATTGTTCACCAATATGATCCAACTAAGAAATCAGTTGATAAACCAGAAAAACCAACTGAGAAACGTGTTGTTAATATCCCAGTGAAAGTTGAATTCAACTTCACGAAGAAATTGGAAGGTCGTGCGTTGAAAGCTGGTGAATTCAGCTTCGTACTTAAAGATAAAGATGGCAACGTGATTGAAACCGTAAGCAACGATGCTGAAGGTAAGATCAAGTTCTCAGCTCTTGAGTTCAAACGTGGTGAAGAAGGTACATATATCTATCACGTAGAAGAAGTGAAAGGTACAGAGGCTGGAGTTGAGTACGATAAGATGGTAGCGACTGTTGGAGTTACTGTAACCAAGGATGGTAAAGTGTTGACTCTTACTTCACAAATGCCTGAAGATACTGAGTTTAACAACAAGGTAATTCCACCGAAACCACCAGTAACACCACCAACACCACCGGTAACACCACCAACACCACCGGTAACACCGCCAACACCACCAGTGACACCACCAACACCACCGGTGACACCGCCAACACCACCGGTAACACCGCCAGCACCAGAACTTCCTTCTACTGGTGAAGAACAATCAGCTTCTGCTGCATTGTTAGGCGCTGCTCTTGGTTTGGTTGGACTGGCTGGCCTTGCAAGACGCAAGAAAAACGAAGACTAAATTGAAAGCACAGGCGTCTTTCTAAGGGATTTCTTAGAACAATTTAGACTTCATTATAAAAAGACTAGAATAAAATCACGTTCCTTAGATCAGAAAGCTGAATGAGAGCGTGATGGAAATGATTAGCTCTTTTGAGCAGTCGGGATTTTCCCGGCTGCTTTTTCTGTATTGATAGGTGAATGGCTCCTGTTATCCAAATAGTTGAAGTTTTTCTTTTTGAGAAACAAAGAATCCTATTCTCTTTTTTTCCTATTTAACAAACAGAAAAAAAGAGAACAAGATAATACCAAATCATACGAGAAAAAAATGAGAATAGGTTGGTACTTAAATACTTATGTTTTTCATAGTAAAGTTCTGTTATGGAAAAAGTCTTCTTAGATAGATAACTAGGCTTTTGATATAGGTGGTGTCAGAAAAAAATAGAAATTACTAATTCAAGCTATTAAGTGTTGGTAAAACAAAGGGGATATTCTAAAAAGTACAGAGAAATAGTCAAAAAAATTGTTAAAAATACATGTTTAAAAAGTGAACTCAAGGTGCAAAAACGAAAGAAAACGCAAAAACGTTCGTATTTTTTTGCAAAAATGACGATATAAAGACAATATTACGATATATTTCGTGATATTTACGACAAAATGACATTTGAGAGTTTATTTTTGCTAAAATTATATTGAGTAAAAATATATTTTAAAAGGAGTTTTATGGACATGAAGGATATATTCAATCGACGCCAAAGGTTTTCCCTTCGGAAATATTCTATTGGCGTTTGTTCCGTATTGTTAGGAACAGCCTTGTTTGCAGCTGGTTCTCAGACGGTTTTGGCTGATGAAGTTGAAAATCCTGCTGACTCGTCTTCAGATGTAATTTCTAGTGAGGCGACATCGGACAAAGAGATTGCTCTTTCAAAACCGGTCACAGGGGAATCGTCTGCCCCAACTTCGTACAATGTTGCAAAAGAGTTGTACAACCTTCTGTAGCTACTGATTCGCAACATGAAGGTGATAAGGAATCAGGGAAGGAAGCTACAGCTGAGCCAACTGAAACTGTATCTCGTGAAGCTACAGGTACAAGTGGTTTTCGTAATAGTGGTGAAGTAACTTCACGTGTGGTTTCAAACTGGAATGGTTTTGTTTCTGCATTGAATGATAATTCTATTCAGAATATCACCATTTCAGGAAACGTCGTAGCGACTGGAGACAATGGTAATACTGATAATGGTCGTGCGAATTCGGTTGACCGTACAGTTGCGATCAACTCACAAGGCCGTAATGTAGTTATCCAAGGTCGAAATGATCAAGCAAGCCTGGACCTCTTATCAAATAGCTTGAAATTTACAGGCTCAAGTGCTTGGAATCTGGTCTTCAAGAATCTTCAACTAGCTACTGGAAACTCAAAAGGGCCTATTGATCTTTCAGCAACAACTGGAGCCAATACTGTTACGTTTGAGAACGTGAAAAGCCAAAGGTTCATCTCTTTACGGTGGTGGCGGGAATACCGACGTAATCGTAAAAGGCACAACTACCTCTACCGTTAGTGATAGTTATCGTGTAGCAAACGGTCAAACTCAGTATGTGCAACGAAATGTTGGATCCGCGGGGCATTCAGTTTTACGTCGTGAAGCAAATATTCATGATGCAAAATCTATCACAGTTGCTGATGGGGCAAGCTTGACATTGAATCGCTCTTCACAGGGGGATGCTATCAACCTTGCGGGTGGCTCAACTGTTCGTGTTAATGATGGAGCAAGTCTCACAATTAATATGAATACGAATAATGGAACGGAAAGTGCCCGTTATCATAATGCTGGTATCTTCATGGAAAATGGAGGAACAGTTGTTACAGGTAAAAATTCAAAACTTACTCTAAACACAAGTATTGGTCAAGCAATTTCCCTTGGCATGGCTCGCCCAGGAGATGGTGTGACTCATCTAGACCGTTGGGGGGGATACGGAACAGGTAATGCTTTCCGTCGAAATGGAAAGAGTAGTCTTACTATTGGAGAACATGCAAGCTTCAATTTCACTGGTCGTGATGGATTGATCTTCGGAAATAATGCAACCTTCACAACTGGTTCTAATTCTCGAGTTCGTTTTGAAAACAAAGGTCGAGGAACGGCAATTGATTTTGGTGATAACTCACGTGTTGTATTTGGTAAAAAATCAACCAATACCTTCCACTCTGTAGGAAAAGGTCCGAAGAGTGGTGGAGGCCCTTCTGGTAGTTACAATGCATATAACTATATCGGTCTGAACGAAAACGGTTCCATTTTAGTAGATGACTATGCGACCTTCCGCGTTCAAATGGATAACCGTGGAGCTAATCCATGGGATGATGTCATTAATTTAGATTCAAAACATGGTCGGAAAGATCAACCATTATTCCAAGCTAACAAAGGTTCAATTGTAGATGTTCGTGATGATAATACAGACTACTATGCTGAACTTATTTCTGTGCCACTTGGTTCAAGTACTAACGTAGTCTTCCAATTTAATAATCCTCTCTACGTTTCCTTAATGCGTTACACGAATTCTGAAGGACGTTCAGCTGGTGAAATTACAGGTAAGCTTCCGCTTGGAATTGCTCAAGGAAACAATCCAGAACAAATTGGGCATGGTAATATTCTCTATATTTCTAACGGATCAAAGGCATCAGGAAATCATATTGAGTTCAATGGTCCAACTGGAACTCGTGTAAACCGAGGTGCTGGCACTTATACAGTCTATTCGCTTAACAAAGATGGTAGAGATGTTGTAAGTAAAAATAAAATGAGTTCCGTATGGACGGATATTCAAGGCGGGGCAATGAGTATCGCCGGATTCAAGCCTGGTGGAAAAGCAGAAATCAATCCAAGCTTTTCAACGTCTGTTCAGACAGGTTCTTCTTCAGGTGGCGTTCTTGCGACAGATAAGACATATGGTATTGATCCAGTTACAGCTAACCGTCAAAATATTTGGGTATCAAATGGAACAAGTATTAATCCGCATGCAACGCATACCAATACTATTCGTTATGTCTACGAAGACGGTACACCTGTTTTGGACGCTAATGGTAAGCCAAAAGTTGTTGTCCAATCCTCTGATTGGAAACGCCTCCTTGAAGTTGCAATTGACCAAGATCAATTCAAGAATGTGTTAAAAAATTCTAGCGTAGCAAATGGGGACGAATTCCTAGCAGCCTATGGCAAGACGGAATATGTTGTTCGCGATATTGATGGAGATGGTATTGGAGATACTGGTTGGCAACTAGCGGGGACGACAAATAGCCAAGCAACCTATGATACAGTTGTATCTCCTGAAGTTGAGGGCTACAAAGCTGAGATTCTCTCTTCAAACGTGCCTGGCTTGGCAGTGGGAACTAAAGCTACTCGTGTAACGGTAACCTTTAATCCTGCAAGCATTAAAGATGAAATTGTTGTGAGTCAAGGTGGTCGTCGCACTGTTTCTGAAACGTATTGGCGTAATATTGTAGACAATGTTGAATTGACTAATTATGAAACTGTTGTTGTTTATAAACAAGATAAACAAAAGCAAGTGTCAAGTACGTTAACGTGACTTCTAATATTGAGCTTGCGAAAGATGAGTTGGAAGGACAGAGTGGTTCCCTTATCGATTATAGTACAGCTGATAGAATCACAACCTATAAGAAGGCCGGCTATAAGCTAATCGAAGATGGCTTTACAAATGCTACAGACAAACATTTTGATACGAATGTATCGGTTGATCAAGAGTTTGTAGTGACTCTTGAAGAACGGATTGAACCTGTTACTCCTCAAGATCCGAAACCAATTCCTGGTGTTCCAGTAACACCTGAGGATCCAGCTAGCTGGCCAAAAGAAGTTAAGGATATGAAAGAGTTGGAACGTACAGCAACTCAAACTATCCGCTTCAGAGAAGAAGAAAGTGGAAAAGAAGTCTTCAAGACAATCCTTCGTAAGATTACATTTGAAAGAACAGCTTATGTAAACCTAGTGACAGGTAATATTACTTACTCTTCATGGAGAATTGGTAAAGTGGTAGACCAAGATGGGCCTGTCCAACCTGTTAATTCTAATACAGCTAATCGTGTCAATGTAGCACCGAATACTGGTGAAGTAAGAAGCTTGTCAGCAAGAGTGAGACGCTCAGTTTCTACTGAAACAACACCAGTAGCTGATCCAGCTACAGTAGTAGAGGAACCAAGTTCAGCACCTAAGGTTGAAGCGAAAGAAGAACGAATGCCGGTGGAACCAGCAGTTCGTACTGTTGAATCAAAACCAGTTGAAACTCCAAAGGTTCTTAAGATCCCAAAAGTTCAACCTGAGGCAGTTACTGTTGCAACTCGCAAAGCTTCCGCAACTTTAAATAAACGAGTGTACGGAGCAAAACCTGTTGTAACACGTGGTAGAAGCTCACGTCGACCACCAAAGATTTAGTAGAAAAATAAATTTGTTTTATGGTACAGTGTAGTTGTGCTTCTTTGAACAAGAATGAAGCACAGCTATACATTTGCCACTATTAAAAAAGGAGAAAAAATGAATTTTGATAGAAAACAACGATTTTCAATTCGTAAATATTCTGTTGGGGTAGCATCGGTCTTAATTGGATCTGTTTTAGCTGGAACAACGATTGCATCTGCGGATACAGAAGTTAAAGTGGATGATGCTACAAGTTCTTCAGCAACTCTTGTTTCAGAAGTGGCTAAAGAAGAATCTGAAACTACTGAAAGTTCTCAACCTTCTGTAACTTATTCTGCAAAACCTACCTTGTCATCAGCAAGCCTAAACTTAGCTGAAAATACTGAAAAAGCTGTCGCTACTGATTCAAAGACAGATGAAACTACTGCTCAGACTAAAGATGAAAAAGTAGAAGAAAGCAAAAAAGAAACTAAAGCGGAAGAAGTAAAAAAAGAAGATACAGTTGAAGTAGAAGAAGCTACTAAAGAATCAGAAAAATCTGAGGAAAAAACAAAATCTGAAGTTACAGAAGAAAAATCAAATGAAGCGACTACAGATTCTGTAAAAGATAAACTCACTATTGACAAAAAAGTTCCAGGTTTGAATTTAGAAAATGCAACCGACAATCCTAATGGAGGGTTTAATATTGAATTTTCTAAAGAAGCTCAAGAACAATATCGCACTTCTTTAGCAGCATACATTGCTAGACGACGCAACTACAGTAGAAGAGGAAGTTTCCGTGTAGCAGGAGATGGAACGTCAGAAGACCCAGATTATGAGTTTAAGAAGGTCATGACGCCGATCCTTCCTGGATATTATGCAGATAAAGCTAGTATTGAAGCCTTAGTTGTTGATCCAGACCATTTGGATGATTTTAACTTTGATGTATGGTACAAGAAACTCGGTTCAGTTGTATTGGTTGATGAACAAGGTAACTATATTACACCATCTGGTGATGTAACATCAAGTCTTGATCAAGCCGCTCATAACCAGTATGCTAACGATCCATCGGATCCTACTCGTGCATGGTTTACGAAAGTCCCAACTGCTCCAACTGGTTGGGAAATCAAACCGGGGCAAGTTATTCATGGATACGATGAGGCACGTCAAACGGTCAATCCGAACCAAAAAGACGATTTAGATGCCATCGGTAGAGATACTAAAATTGTCGTTGTCAAACAAGTTCAAAAAGCGATCATCAAGTATGTCAACGAAAAAGGTACTGCTGAATTAAGTCGTGATGAGGTCAATGGTAAATCAGGTGAAGCGATTGACTATAGCACAACTGATAAGATTGCAGCTTACAAACGCCAAGGTTATGAACTTGTTAGCGATGGCTTCTCAGATGCAGCCAACAAGAACTTTGACTTTGATGCAGCAGTTGACCAAGAGTTCACAGTTACCCTTCGCGAACGCATCGAACCAATCGATCCAGATAAACCAAAACCAAATCCAGATCAACCAGTAGATCCAAAAAGATCCAGACACACCAAAATGGCCAGATCCAGTTAAGGATGTAGTCAATAAAGATGATGTGACTCGTACGGTTAAATATGTCTACGAAGATGGTTCAAAAGCGAAAGATGATGTAGCAGAAACACTTCACTTCAAACGCTTCACATATGTCAACTTGGTAACAGGTCACATTGATTACCGTGAGTGGACTACAAATGATGACACCTTTGATGCAGTAACATCACCAGTGATCAAGGGCTACACAGCAGATAAATTGGTAGTACCGGCTAAAACTGGTGTGAAAGCAGGAGCAGAGATACTGTAGAAGTTGTAACATATGTGAAAAGATGCTCAAAAGCGCTCATCAAGTATGTCAACGAAAAAGGTAATGTCGAATTGAGTCGCGATGAGGTCAATGGTAAATCAGGTGAAGCAATTGATTACAGCACAACTGATAAGATTGCAGCTTACAAACGCCAAGGTTATGAACTTGTTAGCGATGGCTTCTCAGATGCAGCCAACAAGAACTTTGACTTTGATGCAGCAGTTGACCAAGAGTTCACAGTTACCCTTCGTGAACGCATCGAACCAATCGATCCAGATAAACCAAAACCAAATCCAGATCAACCAGTAGATCCAAAAGACCCAGACACACCAAAATGGCCAGATCCAGTTAAGGATGTAGTCAATAAAGATGATGTGACTCGTACGGTTAAATATGTCTACGAAGATGGTTCAAAAGCGAAAGATGATGGTAGAAACACTTCACTTCAAACGCTTCACATATGTCAACTTGGTAACAGGTCACATTGATTACCGTGAGTGGACTACAAATGATGACACCTTTGATGCAGTAACATCACCAGTGATCAAGGGCTACACAGCAGATAAATTGGTAGTACCGGCTAAAACTGGTGTGAAAGCAGGAGCAGCAGATACTGTAGAAGTTGTAACATATGTGAAAGATGCTCAAAAAGCGCTCATCAAGTATGTCAACGAAAAAGGTAATGTCGAATTGAGTCGCGATGAGGTCAATGGTAAATCAGGTGAAGCAATTGATTACAGCACAACTGATAAGATTGCAGCTTACAAACGCCAAGGTTATGAGTTGGTAAATGATGGCTTCACTAATTCTGTAAACAAGACCTTCGACTTTGATGCAGCAGTTGACCAAGAGTTCACAGTTACCCTTCGCGAACGCATCGAACCAATCGATCCAGATAAACCAAAACCAAATCCAGATCAACCAGTAGATCCAAAAGACCCAGACACACCAAAATGGCCAGATCCAGTTAAGGATGTAGTCAATAAAGATGATGTGACTCGTACGGTTAAATATGTCTACGAAGATGGTTCAAAAGCGAAAGATGATGTAGCAGAAACACTTCACTTCAAACGCTTCACATATGTCAACTTGGTAACAGGTCACATTGATTACCGTGAGTGGACTACAAATGATGACACCTTTGATGCAGTAACATCACCAGTGATCAAGGGCTACACAGCAGATAAATTGGTAGTACCGGCTAAAAACTGGTGAAAGCAGGAACTGCAGATACTGTAGAAGTTGTAACATATGAAAGATGCTCAAAAAGCGCTCATCAAGTATGTCAACGAAAAAGGTAATGTCGAATTGAGCCGTGATGCAGTAGTAGGTAAATCAGGTGAAGCGATTGACTATAGCACAGCAGCTAAGATTTCAGCTTACAAACGCCAAGGTTATGAGTTGGTAAATGATGGCTTCACAAGTGCTTCAAACAAGAATTTCGACTTTGATGCAGCAGTTGACCAAGAGTTCACAGTTACCCTTCGCGAACGCATCGAACCAATCGATCCAGATAAACCAAAACCAAATCCAGATCAACCAGTAGATCCAAAAGACCCAGACACACCAAAATGGCCAGATCCAGTTAAGGATGTAGTCAATAAAGATGATGTGACTCGTACGGTTAAATATGTCTACGAAGATGGTTCAAAAGCGAAAGATGATGTGGTAGAAACACTTCACTTCAAACGCTTCACATATGTCAACTTGGTAACAGGTCACATTGATTACCGTGAATGGACTACAAATGATGACACCTTTGATGCAGTAACATCACCAGTGATCAAGGGCTACACAGCAGATAAATTGGTAGTACCGGCTAAAACTGGTGTGAAAGCAGGAGCAGCAGATACTGTAGAAGTTGTAACATATGTGAAAGATGCTCAAAAAGCGATCATCAAGTATGTCAATGAAAAAGGTAATGTAGAATTGAGTCGCGATGAGGTCAATGGTAAATCAGGTGAAGCGATTGACTATAGCACAGCAGCTAAGATTTCAGCCTACAAACGCCAAGGGTATGAGTTAGTAAATGATGGCTTCACTAATTCTGTAAACAAGACCTTCGACTTTGATGCAGCAGTTGACCAAGAGTTTACAGTTACCCTTCGCGAACGCATCGAACCAATCGATCCAGATAAACCAAAACCAAATCCAGATCAACCAGTTGATCCAAAAGACCCAGACACACCAAAATGGCCAGATCCAGTTAAGGATGTAGTCAATAAAGAAGATGTAACCCGTACAATTCATTATGTTTACGAAGATGGTTCAAAAGCGAAAGATGATGTAGCAGAAACACTCCGCTTCAAACGCTTTGCTTATGTCAACTTGGTAACAGGCCACATTGATTACCGTGAGTGGACTTCAACTGATACTACATTTGATTCTGTCTTGACTCCTCGTATTCAGGGATATACAGCTGACAAAGATATGGTTCCAGCTGTAACAGGAGTGGAAGCAACTTCGCCAGACTTTGAGGTGACAGTAACCTATGTACGTGATGCACAACGTGCTGTGATCAAATATGTGAATGAAAAAGGTCATGTCGAATTGAGCCGTGATGCAGTAGTAGGTAAATCAGGTGAAGCGATTGACTATAGCACAGCGGCTAAGATTTCAGCCTACAAACGCCAAGGTTATGAATTGGTAAGTGATGGTTTCACAAGTGCTTCAAACAAGAATTTCGACTTTGATGCAGCAGTTGACCAAGAGTTCACAGTTACCCTTCGCGAACGCATCGAACCAATCGATCCAGATAAACCAAAACCAAATCCAGATCAACCAGTAGATCCAAAAGACCCAGACACACCAAAATGGCCAGATCCAGTTAAGGATGTAGTCAATAAAGATGATGTGACTCGTACGGTTAAATATGTCTACGAAGATGGTTCAAAAGCGAAAGATGATGTAGCAGAAACACTTCACTTCAAACGCTTCACATATGTCAACTTGGTAACAGGTCACATTGATTACCGTGAGTGGACTACAAATGATGACACCTTTGATGCAGTAACATCACCAGTGATCAAGGGCTACACAGCAGATAAATTGGTAGTACCGGCTAAAACTGGTGTGAAAGCAGGAACTGCAGATACTGTAGAAGTTGTAACATATGTGAAAGATGCTCAAAAAGCGCTCATCAAGTATGTCAACGAAAAAGGTAATGTCGAATTGAGCCGTGATGCAGTAGTAGGTAAATCAGGTGAAGCGATTGACTATAGCACAGCAGCTAAGATTTCAGCTTACAAACGCCAAGGTTATGAGTTGGTAAATGATGGCTTCACAAGTGCTTCAAACAAGAATTTCGACTTTGATGCAGCAGTTGACCAAGAGTTCACAGTTACCCTTCGCGAACGCATCGAACCAATCGATCCAGATAAACCAAAACCAAATCCAGATCAACCAGTAGATCCAAAAGACCCAGACACACCAAAATGGCCAGATCCAGTTAAGGATGTAGTCAATAAAGATGATGTGACTCGTACGGTTAAATATGTTTACGAAGATGGTTCAAAAGCGAAAGATGATGTAGCAGAAACACTTCACTTCAAACGCTTCACATATGTCAACTTGGTAACAGGTCACATTGATTACCGTGAATGGACTACAAATGATGACACCTTTGATGCAGTAACATCACCAGTGATCAAGGGCTACACAGCAGATAAATTGGTAGTACCAGCTAAAACTGGTGTGAAAGCAGGAACTGCAGATACTGTAGAAGTCGTAACATATGTGAAAGATGCTCAAAAAGCGATCATCAAGTATGTCAACGAAAAAGGTAATGTTGAGGTTGATCGTGATACTGTAAATGGTAAATCAGGTGAAGTGATTGCTTACAGCACTACTAATAAGATCAATGAACTCCATCGTAAGGGTTATGAATTGGTAAGTGACGGCTTCACGAGTGCTTCAAACAAGAACTTCGACTTTGATGCCAAAGTAGACCAAGAATTCACTGTTGTTGTACGTGAACGTATCGTACCTGTAGGACCAGAAGATCCGGATCCAACTCCAGAAACACCTTACGATCCAACAGATCCAAATACACCAAATTGGCCGAAGACTGTTGATAAGATTCAAAGTCGTCGAGTTACCGGAACACGTACAGTTACTTACTATGTGCAAGGAAATGACGGCGTAAAAGTACCAAAACCAGTACGTGAACGTGTTGTATTCGAGCGGATTGTTCTTGTTAACTTGGTAACTGGAGAAATGTCTGCGCAACGTTGGCAGTTTGTCAGTGCGACTCCCAATTGCAGATAATGAGCCAAATGTACCACGAGCTCGTTCACGTCGTGCTTTGACAGATGCAATTGCTCCCCGTGGTGTAGAAGCAAGTCTTGCGAGTGATACCCCGCGATTTCGCGCACGTAGTGCACGTTTAGAGGATGAAGAAACAGAGGTAACTGCTTTGGCTACTGATGTAAGTTCAAATTCAGAAGCTGTACTCCCTCCGATTCCATCTCCAGTGGTTCCAGGACACTACACACTTGTAAAAGAAATTGAATCTACCACAATTGATCCTGATGGTACCTTGAATTACAAGTTTGATGTTTATTATAAGAAGCTTGGTCGCATTCAGTTGGTGGATAAAGATGGTAAGGTACTTTCAGAAGTGGTCTACAAGAATGATCTAACGGATGCAACAAGAGCGGCTGCGACTGAACTTCCTGCAATCCCAACTGGTTACAAGATAAAAGAAGGCCAAACAGTCTATGGATACGATGCAACTGCAGGAACTGTAGATCCGAATAATCCAACAGATCCAGATGCGATTGGTCGCAACACCACCATTCTTTTGGAACTTCAAGCTGTCCCTCGTCAAGAAACCAAAGTAGTTAACGAAACTATTCACTATAAAGACGCGATTACAGGAGAAACTTTGGCACCAGATCACACTGACCAAGTTACCTTCCGTCGAGTGGTAATGGTGAATCCTGAGACAAACGAAGTATTGAGTGCGACATCTTGGGTAGCAGATAATAACGATACTACTTTTGATGCAGTGACTTCACCAGTAATCGAAGGCTACACTGCAAGTCCACTTGTAGTTGATGCAATCACTGGATTGACTGCTGATAGCAAGGATTTTGTGACAACTGTTCTTTATAGAAAGAACGCTGTTCCAACTCCAGAGCCAAAACCAGAGCCAAAACCAGAACCAAAACCAGAGCCAAAACCAGAGCCAAAACCAGAACCAAAACCAGAACCAAAACCAGAACCAAAACCAGAAGTTCCTGTGGCACCACAAGCTCCAGCGCTTCCTGAAACTGGTGAAGAACAATCAGCTTCTGCTGCATTGTTAGGCGCTGCTCTTGGTTTGGTAGGACTTGCTGGTCTTGCAAGACGCAAGAAAAACGAAGACTAAACAAGTGGTAGACACTAACGATTCCCGCTAGGATCGTAAATGGTTTAGTTTTCCACAAGGAGGCCTCGCTCTAAGGAGTGGGGCCTTTTTGATATTTCTTGAAAGCATTGAAATCACGTCTTGCAATATGATACAATAGAGGATATTTACAATAGTTAGGACAAAGATATGCTTATTTCGATTATTTCACAAGGCTTGATCTGGGCTATTTTGGGACTGGGGATTTTTATGACCTTTCGTATCTTGGATTTCCCAGATATGACTACAGAGGGCTCTTTCCCATTAGGGGGAGCCGTTGCGGTAACTCTGATCACCAAAGGGGTTCATCCTTTGCTAGCCACCCTAGCCGCCATTGGTGCGGGTTGTTTGGCTGGATTAGCAACAGGTCTTCTTTATACCAAAGGGAAGATTCCGACGCTGTTATCAGGGATTTTGGTGATGACTTCCTGTAACTCAGTCATTCTCTTTGTGATGCAACGGGCCAACCTGGGCTTGCTTGGCTACTCAAAAATCCAAGATATGATTCCTATCGCCAGTGGTGTGAACGAGATTATCATTGGGATCATCTTTGTGACCCTGGTGATTGCTGCTATGCTCTTCTTTTTAGATACCAAACTGGGGCAGGCCTATATTGCGACAGGGGACAATCCTGAGATGGCTAAAAGCTTTGGGATCCATACCAGTTGGATGGAGTTGATGGGGCTAGTGGTTTCCAATGGGATTATTGCCTTGTCAGGTGCCTTGATGGCCCAGCAAGAAGGCTATGCAGATGCTTCTCGAGGGGATCGGGGTCATCGTCGTTGGCTTGGCTAGCTTGATTATCGGAGAGGTCCTTTTCTCAAAACTGACCTTAGCAGAACGTTTACTCAGTATCGTTATTGGATCGATCATTTATCAATTCTTGATTTGGGCTGTGATTGCTATTGGGGTCAATACCAGCTATATCCGTATCTTTAGTGCTATCATCTTGGCTATCTGTCTCATGATTCCAACCTTTAAAGAGAAACTGCTGAAAGGAGTCAAACTCAGCAAATGACCGCAATTGTAGAATTAAAAAATGCCACCATCGTGGTGAATAATGGCTTGAATGAAGAAAAAGTCATTTTGGATAATGTCTCTTTGAAGATTCATGAGCATGACTTTATCACCATTCTTGGGGGCAATGGTGCTGGGAAATCAACCCTCTTTAACACCTTGGCTGGGACCCTTCCTCTGACCAGTGGTCAAGTCTTGATCAAGGGAGAGGATGTGACTCACTATGGTCCGGAAAAACGGGCCAAATACTTATCCCGTGTCTTCCAAGATCCAAAGATGGGGACAGCCCCACGTATGACAGTGGCTGAAAATCTCCTGATTGCAAAATTCCGAGGAGAAAAGCGGGGCTTGGTTCCTCGTCGCCTTGCCCAGTACAAAGACGAATTTAAAGAGGTTTTGAGCCAGATCGGCAATGGTTTAGAGAGGCATGTCGATACGTCGGTAGAATTCTTATCTGGTGGACAACGTCAGGCTCTGAGCTTGTTGATGGCTACCCTAAAACGGCCAGAACTCTTACTTTTGGACGAACATACAGCTGCCCTAGATCCCAAGACGAGTCAAGCCTTGATGGAGCTGACGGATCGTTTTGTCAAAACAGATCGCCTGACTGCCTTGATGATTACTCATCATATGGAGGATGCGCTTAAGTACGGGAATCGCTTGATTGTCATGAAGGATGGAAAGATTATCCAGGACTTGAATCAAGAGGAAAAGGCTAAGATGGCCTTGACTGATTACTACCGTTTCTTTGAGTAAATTTAGAAACTAGTTTCAGCGTGTAATCGCTTGCAATACTGATATTAAAGGAGTATACTATAGGTGAAGATAAGGGAGAAGGGTTGATACCAATGCCTTATAGATTCATACATTAGGTTACTTCGTTTTAGGTTTGCCTTCGCTGACACTTTGATCGTGCTTTTTATAAAAAGCCAGAACGTCGGAAATGTTAAATCAGTTGAGCCGTCAAGTAAGTCTGCTTAACTTACTAAATGACATTGAAATACGTGGAAATAGTAGTGGAAGCTTTAGATGGTTTTCGAACTTCGGTATGCTCAACTGAGTGCTTTGTAACAAAACTGAAAGAGAACTTGCAAAGAAAACCACTGGTATGTGAATCGTACCATGAAAAGAAATGAAAATCATAACTGTTGTTTTTCGTTAACCTAAATGGTTAATCGCCTCTAGTCAGTGAAGCAGACCAGACCTCTAGTCCCGCAAGACTGGAGGTCTTTTTGTCTGTCGTGGTAGAAAGTCGAGGTGAGGGCTGTGGGATTGCCATATGCACATGAATATAGCTGTCGAGATCATTTTAAAGAAAGAGCAATGGAACGATTTGGAGTCGATAACGAGCAGTTGAGACGCTGGGTCAATCAACACGTACCCTCGCTTCATCATTTTGACAGCAGTTTTGATCAACGGCCCGATACGGAAGCCTATGTAGCAGAGGACGGTGTCGTCTTTGTGTGTGATCTGAAGAATCGGGAGTTTATTACCTGCTTCCAAGCGGTCAATTTGACGGTGGATGAAGAACAGAAGGAAGTCTGTCAAGACATTCATCGTGAGAATGTGCTCGCCTATAAACATAGTCAAAGCAAGCTCCTGAATCGCTATCGTTTGAAAGAAGCCAAAGAATTACTGGCCAATATTGATGAGCATGTCGATCGATTTTATAGCTTGTCCCAAACCCTCAAGAAGGGGGCGCTTAGCGATCGGAATTACCACCACCTAGAAGAACTGCTAAATGAGTTTCACGTCATCAAAGCGACGATACGGGTGATTGAGAATAAGAAAAATGACTATCATACGGACTAGTGTTTCTTTAGCAAGCTGACATTCTAGGCTGTCGTCTTTGGTCTTAATAAAGTGAGAGTGGGACAGAAATCGGTAATTCGTTAGAATTCGATTTCGTCGTCCCACCTCCGCACAGTTGAGTAGGGCTGTAAAAGTTGATGAAATCAGCGTAGTAGAGCCCACTCAACCACTGCGTCTTGCTCGACAATCCAAAGAAAATTGAGAGGCTAGGACTTTTGTCCCAGCCTCTTTTGTTTGATCTGACTTTTGAAAAAATCGTGAAAAAATAGTATAATGTTCTAGATATGCAAGAAATTTGCAAAACTGTAATTCGACTTGGTGAGCCAAGGACCGTAAGTATGAACCATCACATAAAGGAGAAAACATGAGTAACATTAAGTTGATTACTTTAGGTGGAGTCCGTGAAAACGGGAAAAACCTCTACATAGCTGAAGTAAATGACTCTATTTTTGTTTTGGATGCTGGTCTCAAGTATCCAGAAAATGAGCAACTAGGGGTCGATGTTGTTATTCCCAACATGGACTACCTCTTTGAAAATAGCGATCGTATCGCAGGGTCTTTTTAACGCACGGGCATGCGGATGCCATCGGAGCACTTCCTTATCTTTTAGCAGAGGCTAAAGTTCCAGTATTTGGGTCGGAGTTGACCGTCGAGTTGGCCAAGCTCTTTGTCAAGAGTAACGACAGTGTCAAGAAGTTCAATGACTTCCATGTGATCGATGCCAATTCAGAAATCGATTTTGGAGGAACCGTTGTTTCCTTCTTCCAGACAACCCACTCTATTCCAGAAAGTTTAGGAATTGTCATCAAGACTCCTGAAGGAAATATCGTCTATACAGGAGACTTCAAGTTTGACCAGACAGCGAGTGAGTTTTATGCGACAGACTTTGCTCGTTTGGCAGAGATTGGACGCGAAGGCGTGCTAGCTCTCTTGAGTGACTCTGCTAATGCTGACAGCACTGTTCAAGTGGCTAGCGAGCAAGAAGTTGGAGATGAAATCCTGGATACCATTGGGGACTGGGATGGCCGGGTCATTGTTGCTGCTGTTGCTAGTAACCTATCACGGATCCAGCAGGTCTTTGACGCAGCTGCAGAGACAGGTCGTCGGGTTGTTTTGACTGGATTTGACGTAGAAAATATCGTCCGGACAGGGATTCGGTTAAATAAGCTTTCTTTGGCCAACGAAAAATTATTGATCAAGCCAAAAGAAATGTCTCGTTTTGAGGACCATGAATTGATTATTCTTGAAACTGGACGTATGGGTGAGCCGATCAACGGACTTCGTAAGATGTCCATTGGCCGTCACCGCTATGTCGAAATCAAGGATGGTGACTTGGTCTATATCGTAACAACTCCATCTATCGCCAAAGAAGCGGTTATGGCACGTGTAGAAAACATGGTCTACCAAGCAGGAGGAGTCGTCAAACAGATTACTCAAAGCTTGCGTGTATCAGGACATGGAAATGCGCGTGATCTGCAGTTGATGATCAACTTACTGCGTCCGAACTATCTTTTCCCAATCCAAGGGGAATACCGTGAATTGGATGCCCATGCAAGGCTTGCTATGGAAGTGGGGATTTTACCTGAAAATATCTTCATTCCGAAAAAAGGCTCCATCATGGAATATGACAATGGGGACTTCGTCCCAGCTGGTAGCGTCTCTGCAGGAGATGTTCTCATCGATGGGAATGCCATTGGAGATGTTGGGAATGTCGTTCTCCGTGACCGGAAAGTCCTTTCAGAAGATGGTATCTTTATTGTGGCTATTACGGTTAACCGTCGTGAGAAACGCATCATCTCGAAGGCAAAAGTTCACACCCGTGGCTTTGTCTACGTGAAGAAGAGTCGCGATATCTTGCGCGAAAGTGCAGAAATTGTCAACCAAAGTGTGGAAGAATACTTGGCTCAGGACAGCTTCGATTGGGGTGAGCTCAAGAGTGCTGTTCGTGATAGTTTGGCTAAGTACCTCTTTGACCAGACCAAACGTCGACCAGCTATCTTGCCAGTTGTCATGGAAGTACGCTAAGATTAACATAAGAGGAAAAGTCGATCGTCGGCTTTTTCTTGTCAAAGAAGAAAGAAATGGTGAGGAAAGATAGATGGCAGTAATGCAGATTGAATATTATTCAGAAGCGCTCGCAATGGAGTGGGGGATCAACGTCCTCTATCCAGATGCGTCTCGGGTGAAAAATCCGGATGATCAAGATATCCCGGTCCTCTATCTCCTTCATGGGATGAATGGCAATCAGTACTCCTGGTTGAAACGGACCAATGTAGAACGGATCCTACGTTCGACCAATTTGATTGTCGTTTTGCCTAATACCAATAATGGTTGGTATACAGATACACAGTATGGTTATCCCTACTACACAGCCATCGCAGAGGAATTGCCTAAGACCTTGGCACGTTTCTTCCCCAATATGACTAAGAAGCGGGAGAAGACCTTTATTGCTGGTCTATCGATGGGGGGCTATGGATCTTTCAAACTGGCTCTTCAAACCAATCGCTTCTCGCATGCCGCTAGCTTTTCTGGTGCTCTTAGCTTTGAGGGGCGTCAACTGTCAAACACCGACCTTGGAAGTACAGCTTATTGGCAAGGGGTCTTTGGAAAGCTAGAAGATTGGACGACAAGTCCTTACTCCTTGGAAAGCATTGCGGAGAAGTACTCAGATAAAAAGACGGTCTTATGGGCTTGGTGCGGGGAGCAAGATGCTCTGTATGAGGCCAACAATATAGCTGTGGATCATCTGAAGGACCTCGGCTTTGATATCACCTACAGCCATGGACCAGGAAAACATGAATGGTTTTATTGGGAGCGGGAGTTGGAACATTTCTTAGCAACCCTGCCGATCAATTTTGAACTAGAAGAACGACTCGATTAGGAAGCTACTCCTTGGGAGATATGCTATAATAGAGTGAAAAGTACCTGGGCTAGTTAGATGAGAAGCCCAGAATCAATGAACGATTAGGAGAAACATACGTGACTAAAGATATTCGTGTGCGTTATGCACCAAGTCCAACCGGACTACTACACATCGGAAATGCTCGTACAGCATTGTTTAACTACTTGTATGCACGCCACCATGGTGGAACCTTTATCATCCGTATCGAAGATACGGACCGCAAACGTCATGTCGAAGACGGAGAGCGTTCCCAGCTTGAAAACCTGCGTTGGTTGGGCATGGACTGGGATGAAAGTCCAGAGACGCATGAAAACTACCGCCAGTCTGAACGTTTGGAACTCTATCAAACATACATCGATCAACTCTTAGCTGAAGGAAAAGCCTACAAATCTTATGTGACAGAAGAAGAGTTGGCGGCAGAACGTGAACGTCAAGAAGCAGCAGGTGAAACACCTCGCTACATCAACGAATACCTTGGGATGAGCGAAGAAGAAAAAGCAGCTTACGTTGCAGAACGTGAAGCAGCGGGCATCATCCCGACGGTTCGTTTGGCAGTGAATGAGTCTGGTATCTACAAGTGGCATGATATGGTCAAGGGCGATATTGAATTTGAAGGTGGCAATATCGGTGGTGACTGGGTCATCCAGAAGAAAGATGGCTACCCAACTTACAACTTTGCCGTTGTCATCGATGACCACGATATGCAAATCTCTCTCACGTTATCCGTGGAGATGACCATATTGCTAACACACCAAAACAGCTCATGGTTTATGAAGCGCTTGGATGGGAAGCACCTGAGTTTGGTCACATGACTTTGATCATCAACTCTGAAACTGGTAAGAAGTTGTCTAAACGGGACACCAACACCCTTCAATTTATCGAAGATTACCGTAAGAAGGGCTACCTTCCAGAAGCAGTCTTTAACTTTATCGCTCTGCTCGGTTGGAACCCTGGTGGGGAAGATGAGATCTTCTCTCGTGAAGAACTCATCAAGCTTTTTGATGAAAACCGCCTCAGCAAGTCTCCAGCAGCTTTCGACCAAAAGAAACTAGACTGGATGAGCAATGACTACATCAAGAATGCAGACCTTACGACCATCTTTGAAATGGCTAAACCATTCCTTGAAGAAGCAGGTCGTTTGACTGACAAGGCTGAGAAATTAGTGGAACTCTACAAACCACAAATGAAGTCGGTGGACGAAATCGTTCCATTGACAGACCTTTTCTTCTCAGACTTCCCAGAATTGACAGAAGCTGAGCGAGAAGTCATGGCTGGTGAAACGGTTCCGACTGTACTTGAAGCCTTCAAAGCAAAACTTGAAGCCATGTCAGACGATGAGTTTGTGGTAGAAAATATCTTCCCACAAATCAAAGCAGTCCAAAAGGAAACTGGTATCAAAGGGAAAAATCTCTTCATGCCAATCCGTATCGCTGTTTCAGGTGAAATGCATGGTCCAGAATTGCCAGATACCATTTACTTGCTTGGACGTGAAAAATCCATCCAACACATTGAGAAAATGTTGGAAAAAATTACAAAATAAAATATGAAATAGGGGTGATCGTGGAGAACATTTCAAGATTTGTTCAGATCCCCTATTTTTGTATTATTTTTGTCTCCAACTTTTCCGTCAGATACGGATAATGTCAGCTAAAGGTATGGATTGACTATCTGAAATAAGGTATAATAATAACGTGGTAATAAGGCTCGGTTGGAGGTTGATTTTCCAACTCATTTCAGCCTATTTATACTAATTATTGATGTAAAAATATGGTTAGATAGAAATGAGGAAAAATGGTAGCTGTAGTCGGTCGGTATTGTGTGTTTTCACATAAGAATAAGCAATATTCGCGTTATTTTCGGTTGTCACCTGATGGGCAGATCCAAGATATTGGTGGAGAAGGTCATGATAACGAGCGATATTGGGATGTTGAAAATCATCAGATTCGTTTGTTTTCCACGGATAAGCAATTGACAGCCACCTTTGCCTGTTGTTATGAGGAGGAAGGTTATTCCTATTGGGAAGGGATGCATCAGCAGACCATTCCGCTCGAGTTGCGTCTTTATGATTTGCGATCAGATTTATTCGATTTCAAAACGAAATTCACAAGTCGTCATTTAATTGATTATGGAGCTTTAACTGTGGGACCACATACTTATGGCATTCCTTTGTTGGTTGACTTTGATCATGGTGGAAAGGTTATCATAGGGGATTATTGCTCTATTGGACAGAATGTCTACTTTGTAACCGCCAATCATGCTCTTGACCTGGTGACGACGTATCCTTTTAAGAGCTTAGAAAAATTTTATACAGATCAGTCTTTGCCGATTTCGGATGATCATGTTCTTTGTAACCCTACCCTGGTAGGGAATGATGTCTGGATTGGTAACAACGTCCAAATTATGGCGGGAGTTACACTGGAGATGGAGCAGTAATTGCACTGGATCTATTGTGACAAAGATGTAGCGCCGTATGCAATCGTTGGAGGAAATCCAGCAAAACTCATCCGTTATCGTATTGAAGATGAAGAACAACGTTTGGCAATGCAAAAGATTTCCTGGTGGGATTGGCCAGAACAAGTCGTTGCAGAACGACTAGAAAGTATGATGAGTAAGGATCTCTCTGCCTTTATTGCAGAATACCTTCCCAAATAATAAAAAGTAAAAAGTAAAAAAATGACAGAAAAAGTTAGTGTAATTGTACCCGTATATAACGTTGAAAAATACCTTAGACAGTGTTTTGGATAGCATTCTTCAGCAGACCTATCAAAATCTTGAGATCCTAATCATCAATGATGGCTCAACAGATGGAAGTGATACGATTTGTCGAGAGTATCTTGAAAAAGATGAAAGAATATCCTACTTTGCAAAAAGAAAATACTGGGATTTCTGATACAAGAAATGTCAGTATTCGTCAAAGCAACAGGGTGAGTATGTGACTTTTGTTGATTCAGATGATTGGATAGAGAAAACCTATATTGAAGAACTGTATGATAAACTAATAACTTATCATGCAGATATAGTGGCCGCTAATTATTATCTCTTTAATGATGCAGAGAGCCTTTTTTATTTCTTTATGGGGGAGCAGGATTATTATGAGAGCCTCTACACCCCTGTACAGCTGATTGATGGACTTTATGAAACAAAGTTTAATAAGAGTTTTGCGCTCCTCTCTGCTTGGGGGAAACTTTACAAACGTTCCTTGTTTGATGAGTTACGATTTTCAGAGGATCGAATAGGAGAGGATCATTTCTTGAGCCTCAAGGCTTTTTTGAGCAGTGAGAGAGTGGTTTATCTGAATAAAGGTTTATATGCTTATCGAGAACGTACTGGTAGTCTCTCTCATACATGGACTGGGGAGTGGATGCCTGCCTTGGTTTTTGCGATGGAGGAAAAATTGGCACTTTTAGCCAACCGGGGATATCCTCTTGAAAAAACGATCAATCTTTATCAAATGATGTTAAAAGTATGTTTGGCAAATAGTCGATTTCATGGTTTAGAGAATAGTGAGGCTTATCGACAAATTACGGAAAAATACCAATCCTTGAGTTTGAAACCACAACCGCATCGTGGAGAAAAACGGGCTATTGTTTTGGCCGCCAATTATCCTTATCTAGATCAGGTTTTGGCAACGATGAAATCAGTCCTTTACCACCATCGGAATATCCGCTTTTACCTCATCAATGGTGATTTTCCACAGGAGTGGTTTACGGGGATGAATCGTCATCTTGTTCGTTTTGATAGTGACATTGTAAATTGTCGTGTTACGAGTTCGCAGATCCAACAGTACAAGACAGATATATCTTATACTGTTTTCTTGAGGTACTTTATTTCGGATTTTGTTAAAGAAGAACGCGTGATTTACATGGATTGTGATATGGTAGTGACGGGGCCACTTGATGATCTATTTACAATGGATCTGAAGGGATATCCTGTCGCGGCAGTCCGAGATTATGGGGACGTGTCTTTTACAACCGAGAAATCTTCAATGCAGGCTTTTTAGTGATTGACAATGCTTATTGGAGAGCCAAACAAATGAGTCAATACCTGATTGAAATGACGAATGAATGGCACGATCGAGTGGATCAGGCAGATCAATCTATTTTAAATATGGTATTTGAAAACAATTGGTATGAACTGCCATTTGATCTGAATCATGTTGTGCTGCACAATCATTTTACAGATTATCAAATTCCAGAAGGTCAAGAGTTTCCAAAGGTTCTCCATTATTTATCTCATAGGAAACCATGGTTTCCAGCTAGCACACAGACCTATCGAGATGTTTGGTGGTTTTATGCGCAATTGAATTGGTCTGAAGTTTCTAATAATGTTGATTTATATCCGCTGCGTGAAGTAGATCTCTACCCAGAAGGTCGTCCGCTTACTTGCTTGGTTTATACGAGTGTAGCTGAGATTCCTCATTTGGAAGATATGATTCAACGCCTACCGAATGTTTGCTTTAAGATTGCTGCGCGTGTTCTAGTATCCGACGAGCTTGCACGTCTGCTCGTCTACCCAAATGTAACTGTATACTCAGGAATTAATAACATGCCTAACCTAGATGCAGAGTTAGTTACCTTGAGTGATGTATTACTGGATATCAATCCTGGCGAAAAGACAATAGAAATCTTAGATCGTTTTCAGTTGGAAGATAAGCCAATCTTGGCTTTTGAAGGAGTGAAATCGACAGAGCATCATCAACAGGTATTCCCAATGGAAGATTGGCAAGGATTGGTTGATGCGATTTGTAATATGAGAAAGGTACGAGAATAAATGACAGAATTTCAATTGGATGGTAAATTTCAACAGATTTCAATTGACCCTACAGCTCATGTCGAACTGGGGCAGGATGTTACCTTGCGTTCTTTTGTTTGCTTAGAGGTGGGAAATGGAGCAACCCTGAAACTCGGAAATCGCGTTTTCTTTAATATTAACTGTTCCATTCATTGTGGATATCATATTGAAATTGGTAAGGATACCATGTTTGGAGATGGCGTTCGTATTTTCGATAGTAATCATCAATATTCCAACTACCACGTAGAAAAATCGCTTTTAATTACGGAAAGATCTCGATCGGAAAAAATTGTTGGATTGGTGCCAATGTTGTGATTCTTAAGGGGGTCACGATCGGTGACAATGTTATTATTGGTGCAGGAGCAGTCATTCATAAAGATATTCCAAGTAACTCCATTGTTGTAAGTAAAGAGGAACTCATCATAAAAGAGCGTCCTCAATTAGAGCATCATGTCTTTACTCTGACAGCTTCAGACACTCTGGAAAATCTGACTTATTTGGTAGAAAATCTTCCAGAAGTTTCGTTTCATATTGCAGCCAAGACCAATGTTTCAAATCGCTTAGAAAGCCTTTTAAAAAGTATGACAATGTAACGTTATACACAAACGTCCACCATGATGATATTATAGAGGATTTATTGGATCAATCAGAATTCTACCTGGATATTAATCATTGGGATCAGGTGGATTCTATTGTAGATCGGGCATTTGAAAAGGGAAAACCAGTCTTTGCTTTTGATAATGTAGCTCACAGGGCAGAGTTGGGTGGTAGTATATTTTCTCATCAGTATCCTGAAATGATGGTGGAAGAAATTAAATCTTATCTGGCCACATTGGCTGATTAGACTTGTGGAGAGAGAAAGAACGTTATCAGAGTACAACTGGAACTTGCTTGGAGGAGAGATGATTTACACTTTTAATCTGATGGTGGAATTAGAGCCTAACGGTGTCGATGTTGCCCAGGCTTACCGTGGACAAATCTTTAGGAAACTGGGGTGCCCAGCACGCTTTGTCTTTACGCAAGTTCCTCCTAGATATAAATGGGATTACTATTTGTCTTTAGGATATGCTGAAGATGAAATCATTTTAGTACATATGCTACTGACAGATCAGCGTGATATGACCTTGACAATGAGTGTGGAGAAAATGAAGCAAGGTTTGAATCTTCAATCCACTCCAATTGAACGAAATCAAGAGTTAATATTTCCGGAAGAGAATGGGATTTCGCTTGTCTTTCATCGAAATACTCTAAGTCAAACTATGTTGATTATGTCGATTATTATGTAGCTGGTCATCTTCTTCGGAGGAACATTACGGGAGTGTAAAGCTTTTATACAGAATATTTTACAGTTGTTCCCACTGATGCGGGCTTAGAAGCAAGAGTCTTTCGCCGCCTTTTTTATAATTTGGATGGTTCCGTAGCTTTGGAGGAAATCAAAAAAACACCAGGTGATCTGATGAAGTCGGTCTATCGGCAGGGAGATCATTGGTTTTATAATGAGTCGGAGCTTTTGAGCCAAGCGATCAGCACCTTACAGTTCTCTGCAAAAGACCATATTATTGTGGATCGTTTAGAGCGTCTTCCCTTTACACAGACTCTTTTAAAAATGAAGGGAGAAGCAACCTTATCGTGTGTCCTTCATTCGATACACCATTGGGGCGACTGTATCAATTCAGAATATTTTCTTCTTTTTCAGTATGCTAACTATTTTGATCATATCATTGTATCTACGGAAGCTCAAAAGGAAGAATTAGAACGGGATCTGTCGACGGATAAGTCTGTATCGGTCTTGCCTGTCGGTGGACTTGAAGGCTTGCAATGTGCTGATAATCGCAAACCTTATAGCTTGATGATTGCGGCCCGGTTTGTGCGAAGAAAGAGATTGGACCTAGCGATCGATGCGGTAGTAGCCTTGCATAAAAAAATTCCAGAGGTTACATTGGACATTTATGGTCAAGGTATGCTTTGGCAAGAAATAGAAGAAAAAATTAAGCAGTTAAATGCTCAAAGTTATATTCATCTCAAGGGGCACCAAGACCTTCAAACTCGTTTTAAGGAGTATGAACTTTATTTAGCCACTTCCGAGTGGGAAACATTTGGCTTAACCTTGTTAGAGGCGATAGGATCTGGTCTTGTCATGGTGGGGACAGATGTCCCTTATGGGAATCCCACTTTTATAAAAAATGATCAAAATGGTTTTCTCATTCCGTTTGTAGATCGATCACATGAAGAAGTGGTTGCTGACTTGAATGGAGCTATGCAGAAGGCTTTCGAGCACTTGAATAGACTAAGAGAAGGTTCTTATGGATTGGCGAAACACTATATGACAGATCAAATGATGGGACAATGGAGAGATTTTTTGGTGAAATAGGGGAAGAATAGCGATGTATTATCTAGTTAATGAATGGACCTTAGACGACGAGAGATTGAGGAAGGACCTAGAACAAATTGGCCTATCAATCCAATCTCTACAGTTAGAAAATGTTCTGGATTCTATTTTTTCCAATCAGAAAGTGGACTCACCTCTGCATATGACCAGTCTTCCGCTACCCCCGTTTTGGGAAGTGTATGTGAATGGGGATGTTGTTGCTGATGGAGTGAAGAGGGGAAAGATAGACTGTTTTCAGGATCGCCCTCAAAGGGTTAAAAAAGTAGATTGGTATGATCCAGATGGTCATTGCTCTGCGAGTGACCACTATGATCGATCTGGTAGTCTCTTTCTGAAAGAAGTTTGGAGTGCAGATGAACGCCATTTCTCTATTTATACGAATGATAGAATGGGGAAACTCTATCTATTCCATCAACACGATCGTGCGATCTACCAAGCGATCGATGGGTTAGAACAGGGTTTTCCTCATAGAAGACGCGAAAAAGGCCCTTCTTCAAGAAGCTCTTTTTGCAGGCTGAAACAGTCTTCTTGTCTGATCCAGAATTGTTGAAGGCCTTACCCAAACTTGAGAAGGAACAGATTATCTTCTATGGTCGGTCAACTCTTTCTGAAGCAGAACTTGCTCCTCTGGTGGACAAGGGTGTAAAAGTGTTCGTTCGTGAGCCTAACATTGATATGGCGCCTCATTCGCTAGTATTTTTCCCGACTTATTTGGGAGACTTGAGGAATTTCAGCCACAGGTTCTTATTTTTGACAAATACACAAGAGATCGAACAGATTGAAGTTCTGTGACCGCTCTTCCTCATTTTTCAGTTTCATATTAGCACCTTTGACAGAAATGGGGAACGATTAGTGCGTCTCAATGATTACCCAAATGTTTACCTTTATCCAGGGATTTCAGATGATAATTATGAGTGGTTATTAGATAAATGCCGTATCTACTTAGATATCGCTTATGCAGATGAAATTTTAGACGGAAATCGAATGGCCCTTGAAAAAGGGATGATTTTATATGCCTTTGAAGAAACCTGTCACCGACCAAATGTTTATACAAAAGATCATTTGTTTCAAAAAGCTGCCGTTACAGATTTGCTCGATGAACTATCTCAGCTGGAAGATCCTAAAAAATATCAATCAGCCTATGATAAGCAAAAGATGCATCCGACGCTAGCAACAAAAGAAGAGTTAAAGAGGATAGTTCAAATGACAGAAAATAAAGAAGGGAAACTATGACGAAAGTACATATTACAAATCTATATGGTATGGCAGGCGATAGCACTGTTATCTTGGCTCAGAATGCTGTGACAGAAATTGCACGTTCAATGGGTTTTTCGTGAAATCGGAATCTATTTTTACAATATCACGACAGATAGTCCGAGGGGAACGAAGCAAGCGTCTGGATGGGATCATGGCTAGTATCTCATTTGGAGATATTGTTATCTTTCAATCACCAACTTGGAATGGTTGGGAATTTGATGCGGAATTTGTAGCGAAGATGAAGGATCTGAGGGTCAAATTAGTGGTGTTCATCCATGATGTTGTCCCACTGATGTTCCGAGATAATGCCTACCTCATGCCAGTTTATATGGATATGTTCAACCAAGCAGATGTTATTATTGCGCCATCACAGCAGATGGTAGATCGTCTGCGTAAAGAAGGGCTAACGGTGAAAAAAGTCTTGATTCAAGAATTTTGGGATCATCCTCATAACCTCAATTTGAACCAACCAGTATTTAAAAAAGAGATTTTCTTTGCAGGATCTTTGACACGTTTTCCAGAGTTGCAAAATTGGGTTTATGAAACCCCTTTGCGAGTTTTTGCGAATGAGCCAAAGAGCAATCCAGAAGCCAATTTGGTGATTGAAGGATGGAAGCGCAATGAAGAACTCCTGATGGAACTCTCAAGGGGAGGTTTTGGCCTTGTCTGGAATACCCAGTACAACGATGGGGAGAATGTTGACTACTATGAAATGAATATTTCACATAAGCTCAGCACCTATCTTGCAAAGAGGAATTCCTGTGATTGTACCCAACACCTTATCAAATAGTCATCTGATAGAAGAGCGTGGTTTAGGCTTTGCTGTGAACAGTTTGGCAGAGGCTGATCAATTGGTTCAAAATATGGATCCGAAAATGTATCAAGAGATCAGTAGTAGGGCTCAAAGCTTTGCTTTCCTCCTTAAAGAGGGCTATATCACTAAGAAGTTGTTAGTTGATTCAATCTTTTGCCTGGCCTGCAAGTGATGAATTTCTTTCTACATCGCACTCTCTGCTAAAATATAAAAGAAAATGGAAAAAATGGAAAAAATTAGTGTCATCGTCCCTGTATATAATTCAGAGGCCTATCTTGAAAATTGCTTAAATAGTATCATCCAACAGACCTATCAAGATTTAGAAATTATCTTAGTCAACGATGGTTCAACGGATGGTTCTATGCTATTTGCCAACGCTACAAGATTCAGGACCCTAGAGTGAAAGTTTATCATAAGCTTCTAATGAAGGAGTTGGATCTAGTCGGAATCGTGCTTTAGAAGCGGTGACGGGAGACTATATTCTCTTTGTGGATAACGATGATTGGTTGGAACTGGATCATATCGAGAGTTTATATCATTTGCTGAAAAAAGCAGATGCAGATATTGCAATTGGAAATTTCACTCAATTTATGGAAGAAGAGGGGAATTTTTTAATCCATGTTGGGGGCAATGATTATTTTGAACGAGAACACAGTCCGTTTGAGTGGTTCCAACATCAATATGATGGGCAGTATAATCTGAGCCAATGTTTCACGGTCCCTTGGGCAAAACTTTATAAGGCGGAATTGTTTAAAGAGATTGTTTATCCCACAGATAAAACGGTAGAGGATGATTATACGACCTACAAGGTCTATCTACAAGCCGATAAAATTGTCTATATGAACCGTGCCATCTATCTGCATCGTAAACGTGAGACAAGTGTGACTAAAACGGTCAATCTTGCAGATGTTTATCCGTTACAAAGTATCGAAGAACGCATGATGATTCTTCAATTGATCGGAGCTCCAAAGGGCTTAATAGATGCAGAAATTGCTGCTTACAAGTGGCGATTGGCCATTCATGAAGAAGAGACCTTAAAAACATGGAGACATGGAAGCTACCAGCAAGTACTGGTAAAAAGACGGATCAAGGAGAAGAGTGTTCATGCATGATACAAAAAGTCGAGCGATTGTTCTAGCAGGAAATCAGAACTATACCGCTCAGTTATCGACGACTATAAAATCCATCTTTTATCACAATAAAGATGTGAAAATTTATGTTTTGAATCGAGATATCCTTCCAGACTGGTTTCGAAAACCACGGAGGATGGCTCAGCTCTTTAGGGGTGACCTCATTGATGTCAAATTGAATCCAGACGATGTGAAGGATACCTGGTGGACAAGGGAACACATTAGTCTGGACGCTTATTCTCGCTACTTTATTCCTAAGTATATCTCAGAGGAAAAGGTGCTGTATCTCGATGCGGATTTGCTGGTTCTAAAGGATTTAGAGGATGTCTTTGAAATAGATATGAAAGGCTATCCGATCGCAGCCGTAGCGGACACAGATAACCAAAGTTTTAATTCCGGTGTCTTATTAATTGACAATGGTTTGTGGAAACGAGAAAATATGACAGAGCAGTTGGTGAATGAGACGAATGGCTCACTCCAGCAAGCTTTAGAAGGAAATATTCCTAAATTTAATGGGGATCAGACAATCTTTAATAAGGTCTTTCGTGATAGATGGTTGGCCTTGGATAAAAGGATGAACCTCCAAGTTGGTCATGACGTGACTGCTTTTATGAGTCATTGGCCAAATCACTTTATAGATAGTGAAGATCCCTATATTGTGCATTTTGTCTCTCACCGAAAACCATGGACGACGCTAAGTGCCAATCGTTTCCGCCAATTATGGTGGGCCTTTCATGATATGGATTACAGTCAGGTCTTGTCTCACCATATGGGGACTTCCAGATAGAGGTGGATCCAGATTATGAGCTCCATCTGTTCAATTTGACCACTCTCAATCCTTTAAAAAAACCTTGAGGAATTGATTCAGGGACATCCGAAGGCCTTGTTCCATATTGCTGCCTATACGGAAATGGGAGAGGAATTGGTGCATCTTGCAAAATATGAAAATGTTAGATTGTATCCAGAAATCGTCCCTCCAGTATTGGAAGAACTTATCAATCGTTCTGTCGCTTTATTTAGATATTAATTATGGTACTGCTGATCAGCAACCTTTAGCGACTTATGCGAAAACAGGAAAACCAATCTTGTCCTTCCCGGAAACCAGACATAGTGAGCAAGCGCAGTTAGAGGTTAACACAGTTGAACAAATGCATTCACTCATTAAAGAGCGTATAAAGACAGGGAAATGGGGAGAAGTTCACGAGCTTCCACGATTGCACTCCTTTACCATGACCCAAACGCAAGATCTCGAGTCAATTGAAGAACTGGTTTGTGCTCTTCCTTTTGTAGAGTTTCATATCGGCGCTTGGACAGCAATGGGGCCTAAGTTAATCGAATTAAAGAAACATCCCAATGTTAGTTTGTATCCTGCGATCAATCAGGAGCAGTTGACCCAGTTGATTCATAGTGCGGATCTTTATTTGGATATTAATCATGGCGATGAAGCTGGTGAGATTCTATCACAGGTAGAATTGGCGGGGATTCCTAGTTTTGGTTTTTATAAAACCCAACACGGGAACCATGGGCAGTTTCTTTTTTCAAGTGAGCGACCACAGGAACTGATCACGGCAATTGAACAGTTGGATAGGGAAGGAAGCTTGCCTCAAATTCTCCCTCTACCTACGGTTAAGTCCATTGATGAGAGTCTGGACTTCATTAGGGAAAATCATTCATCTGTCATTCGTTTTGGAGATGGTGAAATCAATCTAATAGCTGGCCATTCTATCGCCTACCAAGATTATCATCCTGAACTGGCACGATCTCTACGTGAGTTGGTTGGAATGAACAGTTCAGAAAAACTCTTAGTCTGTTTGCCAGATGCTTTCGAAAAATCGCTTCCAATTTTACATGGTGGGCAGAAGATTTTTGGAAAAAGCATTTGGATCATTATGATCAGTTTTATCGTGAAATTGCTCCAGCCTCTTGCTATGGATCTACCTTTATTTCACGTCCTTATATTGACTTTAAAGATAAAAGTCGAGCAGCCTCCCAGTTTGACAAACTTAAAAAACTGTGGAAAAATCGAGATATTCTGATTGTTGAAGGAGCAACTTCTCGTACAGGGGTGGGAAATGATCTGTTTGATCGTGCAAACTCCATCCTACGAATTGTTTGTTCTTCACACAATGCTTATAAGGATGTGGACACAATTGAGGCCACGATTCGCCAATATGCGGAGGATCGTTTAATTCTAATTATGTTAGGCCCAACGGCAAAAGTGTTGGCTGCTCATTTGGCGAATGATGGTTACCAAGCACTGGATATTGGGCATATTGATTCAGAATACGAGTGGCTACAGATGGGAGCACAGACGAAAGTTAAGTTGAAACACAAACACACGGCAGAATATAATTTTGACCAAGATATTGAATTCATCGAAGATGAAACCTACACCAAACAAATCGTGGCAGACTTATCTCGTTTGCCAATAGAATAAGAAAGATATATGAATAATAAAATGCAGTAGTATTGGCAGGAGATTATGCTTATATTCGTCAGATAGAGACCGCTTTAAAATCTCTTTGCTATCACAATCGCCAGCTTAAAATATACCTTTTTCAATCAAGATATCCCAGTCGAGTGGTTCCGTGCCACGAGAGAGCATGTGAGAGACTCGGAGGAGAGCTTCTTGATATTAAGTTGATTGGACCACAGTTCCAGATGAATTGGACGAACAAACTGGGTCATATCAACCATATGACCTTTGCACGGTATTTTTATTCCAGATTTTTGTTCAGGAGGATCAGGTTCTTTATTTTGGATAGTGATCTTGTTGTGACTGGGAATCTTGATTCTCTTTTCAATCAGGAGTTGGGAGAGAATTATGTTGCTCGCCGTTCGTTCTTGTTTTGATGCGGGAATCGGTTTTAATGCGGGCGTATTATTGATCAATAACCGTCTTTTGGAAGGATCAGCAAATCCGTCAGGTTCTAGTCGAAACGACAGAGCGCGAACATGCAAATGTGGGAGAAGGGATCAATCGATTCTCAATATGGTATTTGAAGATCGCTATTTAAAATTGGATGATATTTACAATTTTCAAATTGGTTTTGATGCGGGAGCGGGGGAAGCTGGTCATCGTTTTGTGTTTGAAATCCCTTTGGACCCGCTTCCTCTGATTCTTCATTATATCTCTCCTGATAAACCGTGGAACCAATTTTTCAGTAGTGAGATTACGTGACCAGTGGTGGCGGTATCATCTAATGGAGTGGTCTGAGGTGATGAGTCATTGGAAAGAACGTGGCTTTGAGTTGGGACCAAAAAATTCCAAGCCCCTTCTAACCTGTTATACACTAACGAATTCTTATCTCTTAGAACAGATAGAATATTTGGTCCAACACCTTCCGGAAGTTCATTTTGAAATCGCTGCTTATACTTATATGGCAGTAGATTTGTTACGTTTATCACAATATCCGAATGTGAGTCTTTATCCGAATACGTATCCGCTTTTTGATCGAGCAACAGTTACCACAGGTAGATCTTTATTTAGATATCAATCATTTTGATAAAATTCCATTGATATATGAGTTGGTTGGTCAGGCCGGAATCGCGATGTTTGCATTTGAAAATACCCAGGGACAGGGACAAACTTATCAGGGTGTTTTTTCTCATGAACATCCAGAAGAAATGGTGGTAGCTATTCGTCATTATATTGAAGAGCGTAGAAGTAATAGAAAGGGGCCAGAATTATTGTGAGCAGATTTCGACATACCGTTGTTTTAAAACGGATTTCTTGGACCCTTGTTTTTTTCCTCTTTATATATATGCTAGGAAGCCAATTGCTATTACCTTTTGTCAATCTAGATGATCCTAACTTTTTAGGTGGAGCTACTTACTCGTTAACTTTACAAGTGCCATGATGGGGGAATCTAAAGTCGCTTTCTGTCTTCTCTGTCGGCTTATCTCCCTGGATGTCTGCCATGATTCTCTGGCAAATGTTCACACTTTCGAAAAAGTCAAACTTAGGGAAATTACCATTAGAAATTCAAGATCGGAGACGAATGTATTTGACATTAGGGATTGCATTGATTCAGTCATTGGCTGTTTCACTCAACTTACCGATTGAGGCGGGTATCCCAAGGGGCTAGCAATTGTCACAAATACTTTGCTTTTTAATAGCGGGGGCCTTCTTTCTGGTTTGGCTGTCAGACCTGAATTCTTTCATGGAATTGGTGGTTCTATTGTGATTTTTGATGGCCAGTATGGTAGCGAATATTCCACAGCAGATTGTGACGAGTATTCAACGCTTGCATGTTGGTTTGGATTTTATTCTCTTACTGGTTGTCATGGGTGTGATCTTTCTCTACGTTTCTGTTACTTTCCAGGAGGCACGCTATCGGATTCCAGTAAATAAAATCGATATTCATAATCGGTTTAAACAATACTCTTATTTGGATATTATGTTGACACCAGCAGGTGGGATGCCTTTTATGTATGCCATTTCGATGGTTTCTATTCCTCAGTATGTGCTGCTCTTGTTGCGGATGGTATTTCCTAAAGCTGACTGGATTCCTAAATGGATATCGGCTCTCACAATTGGGCAACCTCTTTGGCTGGTGCTTTACCAACTGATTCTGTTTGTTTTGTCCATTGCTTTTGCCTTTGTAAATGTCAGTGGTGAACAAATCTCGGAACGGATGCGAAAGTCTGGTGAATATATCTATGGTATTTATCCTGGTCCCGATACTAGTCGATTCCTGAATCGTTTAGTCATGAGATTTGCAGTTATTGGAGCGGTATATACTGTTTTGATGGCGGGAGGTCCCATGTTGGTCGTTTTAATGGATCCACAATTTCTACAATTAAGTATGATCCCAGGTATGTTTCTGATTTTTAGTGGGATGGTTTATAATATTCGAGAAGAAGTAAAAGCCTTGACGCTAAATGAATCCTACAAGGGATTGTTTGAGTAGAATGATAGTGAGAAATGCTGGTGCAAATACGATCACTCTCAAGAAAACTTTGAGAGTGATAGGTAGCTAGATGAATCAATTGTCTGGCTACCTATCACTACGATGTTCGTAGTCCAGTAGAAAAAGTTTTGGCCTTTGCTTATGGAAGATTGGTTTTCTATAGAAAAGGCATCTTTAATGCTATCTCCCCCACTTTGTTGTTGGGATAAACGCATGAATTTTAATCAAAATAAAGTCATTGAAAAGGAGCACTATGTACTATTTTATTCCTGCTTGGTACGGGCAAGGGGTCGAGTTTTGGCAACCAGATATGACCCCATGGTACAATAGAAGAAAAAAAATTGATTTTGATGATACACTCCATCAAGTGAGAATCTTTCAAGAACAGGATCTGGACCCGACCCTATTGTTGTTGACCTACCAACCTCATTTACGGTATTTTTTGCATCGATACGATCTTTTAGAAGTCAATTGTTTCTCAGTTTTTGATGCGATTCAAGGAATTTCCGATCACTCCATGCGTTGCCTTCAAGTGAAGGACTTAAGCTGGGGAGATGATTGTGATTTTATCTATACGCCCTTTGCAATTGTAGTAGAGAAGAGGGGCCAACGTTACGCCGAAATTGAACTAGGACCCGAAGGATATCTGAGCATGATCCGCTATTTTCGGAATGGTCAAATCTTGAGAGAAGTGATATATGATGATCGTGGCTTTGTTTCCAGTGTTCTTCAATTTCAAGATGGGCAGGCAAGTTACCGTGCCTATATGAATTCAGAAGGGATATGGCAATTGTGCCATTTTCTTGATGGTCGTGGAATTGTCTGCAATCCGGATATGAAGCATCGCTTTAAAAAAGACTACTATCTTAATTTGGAAGAGGTTATTTGGGAGTTCTTTGATCGCTATCTTGAAGAACAGGCCCAAAGCTCGGATTGTTTTGTGGTGGCTTCTGAACGAAGGATGAACCGAGATGTTTTTGAGCATCTTCCTCAGGATAGCCAAAAGGTTTTAACCTGCTTTAAAGAGAGGAATCAATCAGATTCAATAGAAGATTACGAACCCTATTTAAAAGCAAACCAAATTAGTGGTTAGTGATCATCAGAAGTTTGTGGATCAGGTTTGTGAATGTTTTCCCAGATCAGGCGTCAAAAGTTCGACATATGGCGCCCTATGATACACGGCTTTCTTAGGATGAGTCAACGTGTAAAGAATCAAAAAAATCTTTTATCAGATCGATTTAGACCAGTTGGATATGGATGCCATTTATCAAGTATTGGCATTTGTAGCTAAATACCCCTAGAACGAAGGTGTTATTTGGTTGTTTCAATGCCCAGCATTCTGACTTTGAAAGTTTGAAAAAAGGAGTAGAAGACCCTCATTTCAAGGTCCTTTCGACTAGATGATTTTTGTATCTATTAAAGAAAGTCAAGGGGCTGAAAAACAAGCTAGTAGAAAAATCAAGAAATGGAGTATCGTTTTGACTTTTGTAAATCTTCTTGATGAAACAACTTTGATGAGGGAATTGGAGTACACGCGTCTGATTGTCGATCTGAGTCCAGAGCCTCATCGGTACACTCAGCTTGCTGGCATCAGCGCAGGGATTCCTCAGATAAATATTGTAGCTTCTGATTATGTTAGTCACTTAGAGAATGGTTATATTTTTAAAACAATTAGTAGACTTTGAGGAAGTCGCATACTATTATCTAGGTCAATTAAAACATTGGAATCAAGCTTTAATTGCTGCAATTGATAAGATCAGAGAAAATACAGGGGATCGCTTTGTCGCAAAATGGGAAAATGACTTGAAGGAGAAATAAAATGTCTAAAGTGACTCTTTTGCAAATTGGACGTAAAAATTGGATGAACCAGTTAGAACTTCCCAAAAATATAACATGGATCTACCTGCGTGCCGGGCTAGCAAGTGATATTAAGGCACGAATGAAGCAGGGGAAAATAAAAAGTTTTGATGCAGTTTTAGTAGATGATCCGCTCGCCTTATGGTTGTTATCGGATTTACGTGATTATTTAGCTCCCTATACTGTTTTTTATGATGAAACTATCAAAATCGTTGATCCGCGTGTAAAACAATTTACAAAAGAGGTGTGTGCAGTACCAACTGACTTCTCTCAACCTCAGGAACTCCTTCGGATCTTACCAAAGGCGCTATTTTCAGGTCAGTATGGTGATAAACTGTTTCCTTTCCAAATTCAGGTACAACCACGATTTAAAGGGAAGGTAACCTATAATGGTCATGAGAATATGTGCCTTGAAGGAGAGTACGGTTCTTCTTTTAAACCCCTATTAAATTGGTCTTATAATATACGAGTTGATAAAGATAGGCCTGTCGAATTGTGGTTGGAGTTTGAAAAAGAAGAGACTTGTCAATGTCAGCTGGTTTTAAGAGTGATCCCAGAAGGTGCTGTTACCGATATTGCAAAGACGGTCATTGTCAGTGAAGAAGAGATGCGTGAAGGCGCGATTGTCCTAGACCAAGAGATGACCTATATGATATCTGCAACTCTTGAAGCCAAGGGGCAAGGGCGTCTCATAGTTGGGAATCTTCATCAACGTTGGACACGATTCCAATTTGGGAAGTACCTATTAGGAGGAGGAATCTTACATGATCGTCATCGTCAAGAATTGAATTACTTCTTTCATCCAGGAGATTTCAAGCCACCCTTATCCGTGTATTTTGCAGGTTTTCGCCCGGCAGAAGGTTTCGAGGGGTATTGGATGATGCGTTCGATGGGGACACCCTTTCTTCTATTTTCAGATCCCCGATTACTAGGTGGGGCATTTTATATGGGAGTGATGAGTTAGAACAAGGGGTACGAGATACCATCCAGCACTATTTAGATTATTTGGGATTTGATCAAGACCAACTGATTTTTTCTGGAATGTCAATGGGGACATATCCCTCTTTGTATTATGGTGCTGATTTTGAGCCACATGCCATTATTGTTGCAAAGCCTCTTGCAAATATAGGAACGATTGGAAATAGAGCACGGTTGTTAGCGCCGGAAGTCTTTCCAACAGGAATTGATGTCCTTCATATGCAGACAGGTGGTTTAGAGAATGCCGAGGTTCAGGAACTGGATAACCGTTTTTGGGACAAGTTTAAGCAGGCAGATTTTAGCAATACAACCTTTGGCCTTTCTTATATGAAGGATGAAGATATGGATCCAACTGCCTATGACGATTTGACCACTGCACTTTATTATTCAGGTGCTAAAATCCTCAGCAAGGGAACCACAGGACGACACAATGATGATTCGACCACTGCGACAACCTGGTTTATCAATTTTTATCGAATGATACTGGAAAATGATTTTGGAAGAAAAGGATAGAGATGACATATATGAAAACACCTCAAATTTTATGGGGAGCGAATATGAGAACCTATATGCATGGTTCACAAGTTGAACAATTTCAAGATGGTTCGGTTCGTTTTTATAATCCTTTAGTGGCTTCAGGAACGGAGATACATTCTTGGACTGCCATACAAAATTATCAAGGAAGTCGGACCCAGCCAGTCTTGCCTTTATTGAAAAAAGGTCAGACCTACCGACTAGATGCCTTTTATACGACGGTTCCACAAGACTCAGTTTATCTCAAAGTAAGTTTTTGGGATCGTTATGATAAGGAAGTGAAACAAATTATCGAAAAGAGTCATTCGGTGACATTTGTCTACCCTAAGGAAGCCTATTATTATAGTATTGCTTTGTTGAGTGCAGGTGTGCTGGAGTTGAACTTTAAAGGGATGGTCATTGAAGAAATAGGTGATGGACATGTTTAAACGTTTAAGACCGATGAAATCTGTCAAAGAATTACTTCATCAAGTCAATAGTTGGGCTGAGCAGATCGAACTATTAACAGATCAACAATTAAGGGACAAGACGACTACCTTTAAAAAGCGGCTTGAACAAGGTGAAACGTTAGATGATCTATTGCCAGAAGCTTATGCAGTGGTCCGTGAAGCCGATCGGCGTGTTTTAGGGATGTTTCCTTACGATGTACAGGTCATGGGAGCTATTGTGATGCATCAGGGCCATATCGCTGAGATGAGTACGGGAGAAGGAAAAACGTTGACAGCTACCATGCCTATTTATCTAAATGCTTTGACGGGTGAAGGGGTTATTCTTGTCACAACCAATGAATATCTAGCCAAACGTGACGCGGAAGAGATGGGACAGGTCTATGAGTTTCTAGGCTTATCTATCGGCGTTCCATTTGCAGCAGATGGAGAAGATCTGGAAGCATCAGATAAACGTGTGATTTATGCATCTGACATTATCTATACGACGAATAGTGGTCTCGGATTTGATTACTTAATCGATAATCTGGCATCGAATGAAGAAGGGAAATTTTTACGTCCATTTAACTACGCGATTATCGATGAGGTTGACTCAGTTTTTATTGGATAGTGCTCAAATGCCATTAATCATTTCGGGGTCTCCTCGTGTACAATCAAATTATTATGGCATGATCAATACCCTTATGACCACAATGGTTAAAGGGGAAGACTATATCTTTAAAGAAGAAAAAGGTGAGGTTTGGCTGACAGAAATAGGAGCTCATTCAGCAGAAGCTTATCTGGGAATCGATAATCTTTATGCCAAAAATAATGGAGAATTTGCCCGACATCTCATCTATGCTTTAAGAGCTCATAAACTTTTTAAAAGAGATAAAGACTACATCGTTCGCCAAGGAGATATGGGAGCTGAGGTTGTCCTCCTTGATCGAGCAACAGGTCGCTAATGGAGTTGACCAAATTACAAGGTGGGCTCCATCAAGCGATTGAGGCAAAAGAGTTAGTCAAACTCTCTCCCGAGACGCGTGCGATGGCTTCCGTTACTTATCAGAGCCTCTTTCGAAAATTCAAGAAGATTTCAGGAATGACTGGGACCGGGAAGACAGCTGAGAAAGAATTTCTAGATACATTTGGAATGCAAGTCATTCAGATTCCGACCAATCGTCCCAAACAAAGGGTAGATTATCCAGATAATCTCTATGTGACCTTGCCAGAAAAAGTTTATGCTTCTTTAGAGTGTATTAAGACCTACCATGCACTTGGCAATCCTCTTCTCATTTTTGTTGGATCCGTTGAAATGTCTGAACTTTATTCGAATTTGCTCCTCAGAGAAGGAATCGCTCATAACCTCTTAAATGCCAATAATGTTGCCAGAGAAGCTGAGATGATTGCGGAGTCAGGTCAGATGGGTGCTGTTACGGTTGCGACTTCTATGGCCGGAAGAGGGACCGATATTAAATTGGGCCCTGGTGTAGCAGAGTTGGGCGGTCTTGTGGTCGTAGGGACAGAAAGAATGGAAAGTCAACGGATAGATTTACAGATTCGCGGTCGTTCTGGACGTCAGGGAGATCCAGGAATATCGAAATTCTTTGTGTCCTTAGAAGACGATGTCATCAAAAAATTCGGGCCTGAGTGGGTACATAATTTTTACAAAGATTACAATGTGGAGGATCGTGTTCATTATCAGGAACTAACAGGGCGTCGTTACCGTAAGTTGGTTGAAAAAGCTCAAAGAGCAAGTGATAGTGCAAGTCGTTTTTCACGGCATCAGACATTAGAATATGCTGAGTGTATGAATATCCAGCGGGAGTTAATCTATGGACAACGTGACCACTTGATTTATCAAGACCAAGACTTGAATGAGACCATAGATTCTGTCCTTCATGATTATATAGAAAATGTCGTAAAAGAGGGAAGTCTAACAAAAAAGGAAGATTTGTATCACTTTATTCTCAACAATATCAGTTTTCAGATTGATCAAATACCAGAAAATCTTGATTTACTAGATGAAAGAGCGGTTGCTTCTTTGATCTATCATTTCGCGTATGAAGAATTGAATCGAAAAAAAGAAATCTTAGAAGCTTTTGACCTTGTTCGCTATTTCCAATGTTTAGCGATGTTAAAAGCAATCGATGATAACTGGGTTGAACAGGTAGACTATTTGCAACAGTTGCAACAGGCTATTGGTGGGCAACAAGCAAGCCGTAAGAACCCTATCGTTGAATATTATCAAGAAGCCTTTGCTGGTTTTGAGGCAATGAAATCACAAATTAAAAAAGATATGGTACGTAATCTTCTGCTAAGCTAAATCTTAGTCTCACCAAATGGTGAGATTGTGGCCCATTTCCCATAAAAAGAAAGGAAACTATGTCAAAGAAAGATCTATTTCACGAAGAAGTTGAAGGGCGCATGGAAAAATTAAAGCAAAAGCCAATCAAAAAAGAAAAAGCGACAACAGGCGAAAGGATTAATAAAATCTTCACCACTTTATTTGGTTTGGTGATTATCGTCGGTCTTCTCTTTACCCTGCTTGGTTTGTTGAGGTGATTATGGAAGTTTTATGTTTAATCCTATTGATTGTTTTAAGTGTTCTACTAATTGTATTGATTACACTACAGCCCCGGCAAACACAGATTTTTTCTAATGATGCTATGAGCAATATCGGAAAAGGTAGTTACTGGTCAAGCCAGCCTTTGCTAAAGATCGTGACCTTGGTGACAAGTTTAGCTCTTTTAGTGTTACTACTTTTCCTGATGATTTTCGTTTACGAATAGTGATCAAATGAAGATTGAGTCGGGAGTGGGGAAGAACTCTGACTAATAAAAAAGTTGAAAAGGTTTTCCAAACCTTTTCAATTTTCCCATCCCCATACAGTTCCAACAGTCTGTGAGACTGTTGGAGGTTGAAACATCGTTTCCGTCACATTAGGTCATTTTTGGAGTTTAAAAAGCGAACGAAGATTTAGGAAACTTACTTTGCAATTCCTATTCGCCACCTCAAAGCAGTGCTTTGAGCAATCAACCACTGCGTCATACAGTTATGCCTATTTAACATCAAAGGCTGGACAATTTTTGCGCAGCTTTTTTAGAACAAAAATGAGTGTGTAGTACCAGTAATTTATTTGGATAGGGATAGTATCTAGAAGGAGAGCTTGGATATTTAAAAAGTTGAAAAAACATAACAAGATACTAGTCATAGCATAGATGCTTTGATATAATAAAATTTGTTGAAAAAAATATTAAATAGTAGGAAAAAGAACGAATGCATTTTAAACGAACCAAAGGGTCAATATCGCGAAACAGATTGCGTGACACGTTTCAAATTAATAAAATCAGGAAAACATTGGCTCCGTGTCGCGACTTCTTATTTTGGATTGTTCCGGATCCTCAAGGGCGGAGTTGACAAGGTAAGCGTCCAAGTACCACAGCTCGAAGAAAACGCACCTTCTTCAGTAAAAGAGCACTTATTAAAGGGATTGTTAACAACGGGAGCCTTGTTAACTGGAGCAACTACGACCTATCGTGTACAAGCGGATGAATCGAATGATCCATCTGCTCTTGAGCGTGCGGTAAGTCCAGCGACAGATGTTTTGGCAGATCAGATTCAGCTGTTTTAGGTCACTCATCAGAGTCTTCACAATCACAAACAGAAGCGACGTCAGCTTCTATTTCAGATTCAGCCTCTGTAGAAGCTTCTGTGTCTCATTCATTGAGTGTGTCAACGAGTGCGAGTGAATCTGCTAGCACGTCCGCATCTGAGTCAGCATCAACCTCGGCTTCAGAGTCTGCCAGCACTTCAGCGTCCCAAAGCGCCTCAACAAGTGCCTCAGAATCGATGAGTTCATCACTTTCTATGTCATCAGAGCCTATTGACTCTCAAGTTGTTTCTGGTGAAAAATTTAATTCTACAGTAGATTCTGAAGTTCAAGTTGTTGATTCTCATATGTTTTCTAGCTTGGTAGATTTAAATAGTCGAACCACGATTATTACTTCTACTGCTACAGCAACTATTGCGATGACATCAACATCTGAAGTAACATCTAAGAAAATGGATGAAGATCGCAAGAAACTTGAAAAATTGTCTGCCGAAATGGGCGAATATCTAGCTAAGGCGGTAGATTTACCGGATACAGATTCAGCTATTCTCAAAGTTAAGACGGCTACTGCTGAGATTGAGTTAGCGCTTAAGGATCCAAATGCAGATCTAGGTGCAGTTGTTAAGTCTGCTACTTCAGCTCGTAACTCTATCGCCAATGCTGTTTTACGTGCAAATTCAGGTCAACGTGATAGTCGGAATGGTCAAGCTATGCCAACAGGAGAAGCCTCAGAGGTTTTGCCCCTGTAACGCTAAATCAGCATACGACAGCTGAACTTGTTGAGGGGAACGTTTGCAAGCAGTAATCGTGAGGTCCTTTGGCGTATCAATATGCATTCACAGAGCCCGCTTAACTACGCAGGTCTGATCGCACAAGTGGATAAAAATACAACCATCACTCGAGTTCTTTTCAATGGGGAAGAAATGGAGAAACGTGGTAGTTCTGGAAATGAGTATGTTTTTAATAAGCGGCATGATTTGAATAGAAACTTAGATGCGACTATTTTAATCTACGCAGAGGTCAATAATAATTCTAGTGAAGCTACTTTGAATGCCCAGGTGGCTACAAGTAGTAGACCGTTCGATAGCGCTGCAACTGCTGGAAACTATACCCGAGTTATGAATGGTAGGGTTCCAACTGGAACAGGTCAGCGATTAGGCAGTAAACCACCATCTATTAAATTACCAAAAGAGATTACCTACTACAATGACGATAATATCGAAACTGTAAATATGCCGCTGAGTGATGATGTAGGGATGAAGCGCCTAGATGCTGCAAATAGTAATCCAATCATTACTGGCTTGAGTGCACCTAACTATCCAGCAACTAGCAGAAATGGTTATGGAGATCTTGGGACATATGATAGACGTGGTCGTTTTACAGGATACCAGAAATCGTATAATGTACAAATTGTAGGGATGATTGGTCGAAACAACGGAATAGGACAAGCTGGTCGTGCAGATGGAGCTTGGGAACCGTATAAACCTGGTGCATATGTTCTCGAATATACAGTTACGGATACTGACAATCAAACCTCTACAGCTCGGATGACTGTTCGTATCAAAGGCTTCAACGAACGTAACGAACCTGTGAGTGGTGACACTGTTACAGTTAACAATCCATCATCTTTGAGCGAGACTGAGAGAGCTCAAATTCTTGCAAACTTCAAGAGCAGAAATGCTGCTATCCTTTCAGGCACTGACTACGTGAAGGGTTCTGAAGGTGGTAAAGAAATTACAGTGTCTAACACTGGTGAAATCACCATTACTTATCGTGATAACACTGTGGATGTCGTCCAAGGTGGCGTAAGAGCTGAAACAGAAGTACCTGTACCTGCTGTTACAGTGATGCGTGATGGTCAGACTATCCCAGCTACTCCAAGTCCAGTAAGTAGTCGTGGAGATGAGCACATCGTCTATGCTGGTGATGATTTTACGATTAAGTTTACTGCAACTGATAATAGTGGTAAGTTAAAAGAGTTCAAGATTGTTCCGAAAGCAGATGGAACCCAACCAGGGTTGAGAGATAACTACTTTGAAGACCCTAAATACGGTACAGGAACTGTAGGACTCTTGACAGGAGATATCACAGCTACGCCAGAAAATCCAGCAACAATTACAGTCAACGCTCATATGAAAGATGATCTGGAGTGAAGTCAGGAAATACTTGGCAACGAAATGCAGTTGCAACTGACCAAGTAGGAAACGTTAACGCCACAACTGGAACTGGAAATGTTCGTATTACCCAAGGGGAACTTAGGAACCGTCTTGCAGTGACAAATCCTGTTATTACACCAGTTGCAGATAAGAGTAACTTGACTGAAACTGAAAAGACAGCTGTCAAGAATGCTATCTACGCTAAGAATAATCAGACAACTCACCGTATCAAAGACATTGAAGTTGCAAACGATGGTACTGCGAAGATTATTTATAAGGATTTAACAAGTAATAGTCTTCCTCAGTTAGTAACTGTTAATGAACGGCCAAAATTGGTAATTCCATATGATAGACCAGATGTCAAAGAAATCGATATCTATCGTGGTGAGCCTACTAACCTAACCTTTAGTGCGACAGATGATTCTGGGGAAATTTCCTCTTTGAAGTTTGAAACACAAGGTACAGCTGACAATGCTAATGGTACAAACTACGCAGGATATACTGGAATTAATCGTTCAAATCCAATTACTAGCTTAACAAACGAGTCAAATGCAACTATTACCATCACTGGCACGCTTGATAAAAGTATCCCGGCGGGCAAATCATTTGAACGCTATTTGATAGCGACGGATGATCGTGGCGTCACAGATAGTGTTCATACGAAGAATGGTGTTGCTGACAATGGTTATGTCAAGTTTGTGATCAAAAATCAGACGGATAAATATAACGCTGTAGCTAAAGTGCCGACAGTTTATACTTATGTAGGCGAAACTGCTAGCGATTTATCAAATGCGGCTAACTTTGTTCAGCTTGATGGTGGGAAACAATTACCGCAAGGTGCTACTGTTGTTTGGAAGACACCAATTGACACAACTAACTCTGGGGATAATAAAACAGCTGTAGCGACAGTCACATACGCAGATGGATCTACAGATGATGTTACTGTTACATACAGTACCATGACTACAATCAAGTCTAAAGATCCGATCAATGATATCCAAGGAACAACTCCTCACAATGGTAATGGTTCAAACTGGCTTGACTATGTGTATAAGTCGGGAGATGCTTGGTTCCCAAGTGGTTCACGACAAACATGGACAAATGAAGATGGAACTCGCTTGTCAGATGCTCCTATCACTACGACAGAAGCTGGGCAACAACGCTTCAAATTGACTTTTACATATCCTAAAAGGTCGTCTTGGTGAGACAGATAGTTCGAAATTGCTCAGCAAGACAGTAGATGTTATTCATAATGTTTATAAGTTTGAGACTAATCGTTCTTATATCTTTACTCAGGGTCAAATAAATGATGATACATATAAACAAGTAGTTGCCAATCCAAAAGATTCTATTACGAAAGTGACAGGTGCGCCTGATTATAATGTAAATAAGACGAACTTCAGATGGGCTGATGGTGCTCCAGATCTTTCACAAGTGGGACGATTTACAAAAGATGTGGAAGTTGAACTACCTGTCGATGGTACGGGAGTACGTGTCAAACAACGAGTTCCAATCACTTACACAGTTAATCCGCAAACTCCGGAGATTTCTATTGATTCAACTAATGAGACAGGTGGCTTGCCAAATCGCTCGATTGTGGTAACAAATGTCACACCGGGATCAACTGTAACCCTGACATTAGCTGGACATACTTTTACTAAAGATGTAAAAGCTACTGATACTAGCGTCACTTTTGATCCCCAAGATCTGAAGAAAGCTTATGATGGTAATAATGGTCTTCTTCCGACAGGTAATGTGACAGCTAAGTCAACAGTTGATGGATTGAACTCAGAAGTCGCCTCAGGAACAATCACTCCAGAGCGTGTAAAACCAACAATCACTTACACAGTCAAAGTAAATGGTCAAGAACCTAAGAAAGATAGTAATGGTCGATATCTGTTCTATGCTGGGGATAATATCCAGATTACTTATACAGGTAAAGATAATAGTGGTAAATTAGTCACACTGAAGGTCTCTGGTAATAGAAAAGACCTAACAGACTTCTTCGAAAATAGACCTGAGTGGGGAACTGGTCCTATCACGAACATAATCAGTACCTTAACAAATGATGACCAAACTACCTTTACTATAAATGTTAATACTAATGAAGATCTTGCGTGGAGATCAGGAAACACTTGGGGACGATGGCTCACTGCTACAGATCCTAGTGGAAACAGTGTTGATGTAGGAGAAATTCGAATTCAACAAGATCAGTTGCAAAATTTGTTTAACAAGCCTGTTATTGATGTGACAGAAGTTAAGGATAAAAATCACTTAACAGAAACTGATAAGGAAAAAGTTCGCGAAGAGATTAAAAAAGCTCACGACAAGATTGTTCCAAACGGTCGCAATCGTATTTCTAGCATTGATGTAAGTGAGGATGGAATTGCAACTGTCTCACTATAAAGATAATGCTAAAAGTAGCATCGGGTAGCCAGCCATATTCACCGATAGTCTATAGCCAAGATGAAACTGTTTCAGAGAAGAAATATCGTTCTGAGTCAGCTTCAGCATCAGAATCAGCGTCAACATCGGCATCAGAATCTGCATTAACGTCAGCGTCTGAATCCGCAAGTACGTCAGCGTCACAAAGTGCTTCAACGAGTGCGAGCGAATCCGCAAGTACTAGCGCATCGCAAAGCGCATCGACAAGTGCCAGTGAATCCGCAAGTACATCCGCTTCACAAAGTGCTTCGACAAGTGCCAGTGAATCAGCAAGTACATCAGCCTCACAAAGTGCATCGACAAGTGCGAGCGAATCAGCAAGCACCTCAGCATCGCAAAGTGCTTCAACGAGTGCTTCTGAATCCGCAAGTACATCCGCTTCACAAAGTGCATCGACAAGTGCGAGCGAATCAGCAAGTACATCCGCTTCACAAAGTGCATCAACAAGTGCAAGCGAATCCGCAAGTACGTCAGCGTCCCAAAGTGCTTCGACAAGCGCGTCAGAATCAGCAAGCACCTCTGCTTCAATGAGTGCATCGCAAAGTGCGTCTACAAGTGCAAGCGAATCCGCAAGTACGTCCGCATCGCAAAGTGCATCAACAAGTGCAAGCGAATCCGCAAGCACCTCAGCATCAAAGTGCATCAACAAGTGCAAGCGAATCCGCAAGTACGTCCGCATCGCAAAGCGCTTCAACAAGTGCGAGCGAATCAGCAAGTACCTCAGCATCACAAAGTGCATCAACAAGTGCGAGTGAATCCGCAAGTACTAGCGCATCGCAAAGCGCTTCAACAAGTGCTTCTGAATCAGCAAGCACCTCAGCATCGCAAAGTGCTTCTACAAGTGCGAGCGAATCAGCAAGTACTAGCGCATCGCAAAGCGCATCAACTAGCGCGAGCGAATCAGCAAGTACTAGCGCATCGCAAAGTGCATCTACAAGTGCTTCTGAATCCGCAAGTACATCCGCATCACAAAGTGCATCTACAAGTGCTTCTGAATCAGCAAGTACTAGCGCATCGCAAAGTGCATCTACAAGTGCTTCTGAATCAGCAAGTACTAGCGCATCGCAAAGTGCATCAACTAGCGCGAGCGAATCAGCAAGTACATCCGCATCACAAAGTGCATCTACAAGTGCTTCTGAATCAGCAAGTACTAGCGCATCGCAAAGTGCATCAACTAGCGCGAGCGAATCAGCAAGTACTAGCGCATCGCAAAGTGCATCTACAAGTGCGAGTGAATCCGCAAGTACTAGCGCATCGCAAAGCGCTTCAACAAGTGCTTCTGAATCAGCAAGCACCTCAGCATCACAAAGTGCATCAACAAGTGCAAGCGAATCAGCAAGTACGTCAGCGTCCCAAAGTGCGTCTACAAGTGCGAGTGAATCCGCAAGTACTAGCGCATCCCAAAGTGCTTCAACAAGCGCGTCAGAATCAGCAAGTACCTCAGCGTCCCAAAGTGCTTCAATGAGCACCTCAGAGTCAGCAAGCACCTCAGCATCGCAAAGTGCGTCTACAAGTGCTTCTGAATCCGCAAGCACCTCAGCATCGCAAAGTGCATCTACAAGTGCAAGTGAATCCGCAAGTACGTCAGCGTCCCAAAGTGCTTCAACGAGTGCGAGCGAGTCCGCAAGTACGTCAGCGTCCCCAAAGTGCGTCTACAAGTGCGAGCGAATCAGCAAGTACGTCGGCGTCACAAAGTGCTTCAACAAGTGCGAGCGAATCAGCAAGTACTAGCGCATCCCAAAAGTGCTTCAACAAGCGCGTCAGAATCAGCAAGTACATCAGCCTCACAAAGTGCATCAACTAGCGCGAGCGAATCAGCAAGTACGTCAGCGTCCCAAAGTGCTTCGACAAGTGCGAGCGAATCAGCAAGTACATCCGCGTCACAAAGTGCTTCGACAAGTGCGAGCGAATCAGCAAGTACTAGCGCATCGCAAAGCGCTTCAACAAGTGCTTCTGAATCCGCAAGCACCTCAGCGTCCCAAAGTGCTTCAACGAGTGCGAGCGAGTCCGCAAGTACGTCCGCATCACAAAGTGCTTCAACGAGTGCGAGCGAGTCCGCAAGTACGTCAGCGTCCCAAAGTGCATCAACTAGCGCGAGCGAATCAGCAAGTACTAGCGCATCGCAAAGCGCTTCAACAAGTGCTTCTGAATCCGCAAGTACATCAGCGTCACAAAGCGCTTCAACAAGTGCTTCTGAATCAGCAAGCACCTCAGCATCGCAAAGTGCGTCTACAAGTGCAAGTGAATCCGCAAGTACGTCAGCGTCCCAAAGTGCTTCAACGAGTGCGAGCGAATCAGCAAGTACGTCCGCATCGCAAAGCGCTTCAACAAGTGCGAGCGAATCAGCAAGTACTAGCGCATCGCAAAGCGCATCGACAAGTGCGAGCGAGTCCGCAAGTACGTCCGCTTCACAAAGTGCTTCAACGAGTGCCTCAGAGTCAGCAAGCACGTCAGCATCGCAAAGTGCGTCTACAAGTGCGAGCGAATCAGCAAGTACGTCCGCATCGCAAAGCGCTTCAACAAGTGCTTCTGAATCAGCAAGCACCTCAGCATCGCAAAGTGCGTCTACAAGTGCAAGTGAATCCGCAAGTACGTCAGCGTCCCAAAGTGCTTCAACGAGTGCGAGCGAATCCGCAAGTACGTCAGCGTCCCAAAGTGCGTCTACAAGTGCGAGCGAATCCGCAAGTACGTCAGCGTCCCAAAGTGCGTCTACAAGTGCTTCTGAATCCGCAAGTACTAGCGCATCCCAAAGTGCTTCAACAAGTGCGAGCGAATCAGCAAGTACCTCAGCGTCCCAAAGTGCTTCAATGAGCACCTCAGAGTCAGCAAGCACCTCAGCATCGCAAAGTGCGTCTACAAGTGCTTCTGAATCAGCAAGTACGTCAGCGTCCCAAAGTGCGTCTACAAGTGCGAGCGAATCAGCAAGTACGTCGGCGTCACAAAGTGCTTCAACAAGTGCGAGCGAATCAGCAAGTACTAGCGCATCCCAAAGTGCTTCAACAAGCGCGTCAGAATCAGCAAGTACATCAGCATCACAAAGTGCATCAACAAGTGCGTCTGAATCAGCAAGTACGTCAGCGTCCCAAAGTGCTTCGACAAGTGCGAGCGAATCAGCAAGTACATCCGCGTCACAAAGTGCTTCGACAAGTGCGAGCGAATCAGCAAGTACTAGCGCATCGCAAAGCGCTTCAACAAGTGCTTCTGAATCCGCAAGCACCTCAGCGTCCCAAAGTGCTTCAACGAGTGCGAGCGAGTCCGCAAGTACGTCGGCGTCACAAAGTGCTTCAACAAGTGCGAGCGAGTCCGCAAGTACGTCAGCGTCACAAAGTGCATCAACTAGCGCGAGCGAATCAGCAAGTACTAGCGCATCGCAAAGCGCTTCAACAAGTGCTTCTGAATCCGCAAGTACATCAGCGTCACAAAGCGCTTCAACAAGTGCTTCTGAATCCGCAAGCACCTCAGCGTCCCAAAGTGCTTCAACGAGTGCGAGCGAGTCCGCAAGTACGTCGGCGTCACAAAGTGCTTCAACAAGTGCGAGCGAGTCCGCAAGTACGTCAGCGTCACAAAGTGCATCAACTAGCGCGAGCGAATCAGCAAGTACTAGCGCATCGCAAAGCGCTTCAACAAGTGCTTCTGAATCCGCAAGTACAAGTGCTTCTGAATCCGCAAGTACATCAGCGTCACAAAGCGCTTCAATGAGTGCCTCAGAGTCAGCAAGTACATCAGCCTCACAAAGTGCATCGACAAGTGCGAGCGAATCAGCAAGTACATCCGCTTCACAAAGTGCATCGACAAGTGCGAGCGAATCAGCAAGTACAAGTGCATCGCAAAGTGCGTCTACAAGTGCAAGTGAATCCGCAAGTACATCCGCTTCACAAAGTGCATCGCAAAGTGCTTCTGAATCCGCAAGTACGTCAGCGTCCCAAAGTGCATCTACAAGTGCTTCTGAATCAGCAAGTACTAGCGCATCGCAAAGCGCTTCAACAAGTGCTTCTGAATCAGCAAGCACCTCAGCATCGCAAAGTGCATCAACAAGTGCGAGCGAATCAGCAAGTACCTCAGCATCACAAAGTGCATCAACAAGTGCGTCTGAATCCGCAAGTACGTCAGCGTCCCAAAGTGCATCTACAAGTGCTTCTGAATCAGCAAGTACGTCAGCGTCCCAAAGTGCTTCAATGAGTGCCTCAGAGTCAGCAAGCACTTCAGCATCGCAAAGCGCTTCAACAAGTGCTTCTGAATCAGCAAGTACAAGTGCATCGCAAAGTGCGTCTACAAGTGCAAGTGAATCCGCAAGTACATCAGCGTCCCAAAGTGCATCTACAAGTGCGTCTGAATCCGCAAGTACGTCAGCGTCCCAAAGTGCTTCAATGAGTGCCTCAGAGTCAGCAAGCACCTCAGCATCGCAAAGTGCGTCTACAAGTGCGAGCGAATCCGCAAGTACTAGCGCATCGCAAAGCGCTTCAACAAGTGCTTCTGAATCAGCAAGCACCTCAGCATCACAAAGTGCTTCAATGAGTGCCTCAGAGTCAGCAAGCACCTCAGCATCGCAAAGTGCATCTACAAGTGCTTCTGAATCAGCAAGTACGTCAGCGTCCCAAAGTGCGTCTACAAGTGCGAGCGAGTCCGCAAGTACGTCAGCGTCCCAAAGTGCATCAACTAGCGCGAGCGAATCAGCAAGTACATCCGCTTCACAAAGTGCGTCTACAAGTGCAAGTGAATCAGCAAGCACCTCAGCATCGCAAAGTGCGTCTACAAGTGCAAGTGAATCCGCAAGTACGTCGGCTTCACAAAGTGCTTCAACAAGTGCGAGCGAATCAGCAAGTACATCCGCTTCACAAAGCGCTTCAACAAGTGCTTCTGAATCCGCAAGCACCTCAGCATTGCAAAGTGCGTCTACAAGTGCTTCTGAATCCGCAAGTACATCCGCTTCACAAAGTGCGTCTACAAGTGCGAGCGAATCAGCAAGTACGTCGGCTTCACAAAGTGCTTCAACAAGTGCGAGCGAATCAGCAAGTACATCCGCTTCACAAAGCGCTTCAACAAGTGCTTCTGAATCCGCAAGCACCTCAGCATCGCAAAGTGCTTCAACAAGTGCGAGCGAATCCGCAAGTACGTCCGCATCGCAAAGTGCGTCTACAAGTGCGAGCGAGTCCGCAAGTACGTCGGCGTCCCAAAGTGCTTCAACAAGTGCGAGCGAATCAGCAAGTACGTCAGCTTCACAAAGTGCTTCAACAAGTGCCAGTGAATCAGCAAGTACATCCGCTTCACAAAGCGCTTCAACAAGTGCGAGCGAGTCCGCAAGTACGTCAGCGTCACAAAGTGCATCAACTAGCGCGAGCGAATCAGCAAGTACTAGCGCATCGCAAAGCGCTTCAACAAGTGCTTCTGAATCCGCAAGTACAAGTGCTTCTGAATCCGCAAGTACCTCAGCATCACAAAGTGCATCAACAAGTGCAAGCGAATCAGCAAGTACAAGTGCATCGCAAAGTGCGTCTACAAGTGCTTCTGAATCAGCAAGTACAAGCGCATCGCAAAGTGCATCGACAAGTGCTTCTGAATCCGCAAGCACCTCAGCATCGCAAAGCGCTTCAACAAGTGCTTCTGAATCAGCAAGTACATCCGCTTCACAAAGTGCATCGACAAGCGCGAGCGAATCCGCAAGTACGTCAGCGTCCCAAAGTGCATCGACAAGTGCGAGCGAATCAGCAAGTACCTCAGCGTCCCAAAGTGTTTCAACGAGTGCGAGCGAATCCGCAAGTACAAGCGCATCGCAAAGCGCTTCAACAAGTGCTTCTGAATCAGCAAGTACATCCGCTTCACAAAGTGCATCGACAAGTGCGAGCGAATCAGCAAGTACAAGTGCATCGCAAAGTGCGTCTACAAGTGCAAGTGAATCCGCAAGTACGTCGGCTTCACAAAGTGCTTCAACAAGTGCGAGCGAATCAGCAAGTACCTCAGCATCGCAAAGTGCATCTACAAGTGCTTCTGAATCAGCAAGTACGTCAGCGTCCCAAAGTGCGTCTACAAGTGCGAGCGAGTCCGCAAGTACGTCAGCGTCCCAAAGTGCATCAACTAGCGCGAGCGAATCAGCAAGTACATCCGCTTCACAAAGTGCATCGACAAGTGCTTCTGAATCCGCAAGCACCTCAGCATCGCAAAGTGCGTCTACAAGTGCAAGTGAATCCGCAAGTACGTCGGCTTCACAAAGTGCTTCAACAAGTGCGAGCGAATCCGCAAGTACGTCGGCTACAGAGTGCTTCAACAAGTGCGAGCGAATCAGCAAGTACATCCGCTTCACAAAGTGCTTCGACAAGTGCTTCTGAATCCGCAAGCACCTCAGCATCGCAAAGTGCGTCTACAAGTGCGAGCGAATCCGCAAGTACTAGCGCATCGCAAAGTGCGTCTACAAGTGCGAGCGAGTCCGCAAGTACGTCGGCGTCCCAAAGTGCTTCAACAAGTGCGAGCGAATCAGCAAGTACGTCAGCTTCACAAAGTGCTTCAACAAGTGCCAGTGAATCAGCAAGTACATCCGCTTCACAAAGCGCTTCAACAAGTGCTTCTGAATCCGCAAGCACCTCAGCTTCACAAAGTGCATCGACAAGTGCTTCTGAATCAGCAAGTACAAGCGCATCGCAAAGTGCATCGACAAGTGCAAGCGAATCAGCAAGTACATCCGCTTCACAAAGTGCATCGACAAGTGCAAGCGAATCCGCAAGCACCTCAGCATCGCAAAGTGCGTCTACAAGTGCGAGCGAATCCGCAAGTACTAGCGCATCGCAAAGTGCATCGACAAGCGCGAGCGAATCAGCAAGTACGTCAGCGTCACAAAGTGCTTCAACGAGTGCGAGCGAATCCGGAAGTACGTCCGCATCGCAAAGTGCGTCTACAAGTGCGAGCGAATCAGCAAGTACGTCAGCGTCCCAAAGTGCTTCGACAAGTGCGAGCGAGTCCGCAAGTACGTCAGCGTCCCAAAGTGCTTCAACGAGTGCGAGCGAATCAGCAAGTACATCAGCCTCACAAAGCGCTTCAACCAGTGCCAGCGAATCAGCAAGTACTAGCGCATCGCAAAGCGCTTCAACAAGTGCTTCTGAATCAGCAAGCACCTCAGCATCGCAAAGTGCGTCTACAAGTGCAAGTGAATCCGCAAGTACGTCCGCTTCACAAAGTGCATCGACAAGTGCTTCTGAATCAGCAAGCACCTCTGCTTCAATGAGTGCTTCAACGAGTGCGAGCGAATCTGCAAGTACAAGTGCTTCATTGAGCGCCTCAACCAGTGCATCAAACTCTGTTATTACAAGTAAGGGAGAGCCTGAGATCCACTCTCTTGATAGCATTGATATTAATAGTGTTATTATCTCGGATTCTATGAGTGTGTCTGTATCTGAGAGCATCTCAGCATCGCAAAGTGTCTCAACGAGTGCCTCAGCATCCGCAAGCACCTCTGCTTCAATGAGTGCGTCAACTAGTGCTTCAGAGTCCGCAAGTACATCCGCATCACAAAGTGCCTCAACAAGCACTTCAGAATCAGCAAGCACCTCAGCATCGCAAAGCGCTTCAACGAGTGCATCAGAATCCGCAAGTACCAGCGCTTCTCTAAGTACAAGTATTTCAGCTTCAACCTCAGCACAGTCGTCAGAGACACATGCGAAATTGCCACAAACAGGTGATCAGTCAGCTAATACAGCTACCCTGGGACTTGGTTTACTAACAGGTTTAGTTGGCTTGGGAGTTGTTGCTAAAAGAAGAAAAGACGAGGATGAAGATGGAGATGGAGTAATTGGACAGTAGTGAAGTTTGTTCACCTTTATTCTTCAGTACAAGAGAGGTTGGAAACAAAGTGCCCGACCTTCGATGACTAATAGTTATAAGTGCTTGAAACACTGCTTCGAGGTAGTGGTGAGAACTTACAAAGAAAGTTTCTTTTAGCCATAATCTTATGCTATATAACTTTTTAAAGGGTGGGACTACGAATGAATTTAGTTTAAATTCGTTCAGTCTCACTCCCTTTTTATATTTAATGGATATGTTAAAAGGAAACTTTTAAAATAATAATTGCAGAACAAGTATTTCGAGGTAGTAGGATGTTGTTTTTTGAAGTATTTATCCAGTGTTGAATAGTAAATTGTGTGTTATAATGTTAGTCGTACTAATTGGAAATGATTAGTTTTTTTAATCGGTTAAAATGTGGTTGGGGCAATGTCTCTCCCTCCTTATTCTGTAATGTAGAAATTAAAAAAGGAAAAGCGCCTTGCATTTTCCACAAAAGAGGACATTATGACAGTATATAATATCAACCTGGGAATCGGTTGGGCCAGCAGTGGTGTCGAGTATGCCCAGGCCTACCGTGCCCAGTTGTTACGCAATATCCATGAACCAGCCAAATTTGTGTTTATGGATATGATCTTAGCCGATAATATCCAGCATCTAACAGAAAATATCGGTTTTAAAAATAATGAAATCATCTGGCTCTACAGCCATTTCACGGATATAAAGATAGCACCTACGACCTATACGATTGATCAGGTTTTAGCAGGATTTGCAGGGAAACCGACGCGAGAAGAAGTCGAGGGCAAGATCAAGCGCTTCTTTTATGAGGACCAAGACAACTTTTTGACCTGCTACCTGCGGGAAGAAAACAGTCCCTATGTAGAACGCTGCGAGTATGTGTCCAGAGGGATCTTGGTGAGAAAGGATTATTTCTCCTACACTCGTTACTGTACTGAGTACTTTATTCCTAAGAATAATCAAGCTACTTTGATTGAGCGTCGTTTTTACAATGAAGATGGAAGTGTTGCTTACAGCATGCAGATGGCGGATGGTCGTGAAGTCTACCGTTTTCCAGATCGTTTCCTAGTTGGTCGGCAAGAATTGATCCGTTACTTCATGCAGACCCTTAAATTGACCAAACAAGATCTGGTTATTTTAGATCGGGAAACCAATATCGGGCAGCCTATCTTTGAAGAAGCACAAAAAGCTCGCCTGGGTGTAGTTGTTCATGCAGAGCATTTCAGTGCCAATAATGTCGACGATCAGTACATCTTGTGGAATAACTATTACGACTACCAATTTACAAATGCGGACAAGGTGGATTTCTTTATTGTCGCTACCGACCGTCAAAAAGAAGTCTTGGCAGAGCAGTTTGTCAAATACACAAACCATCGACCTGTTATCTATACCATTCCGGTTGGTAGTCTTGCAAGCTTGCCACAAAACGAAAATCGCACGCCATTTTCTATGATCACCGCCTCTCGCTTAGCAACTGAGAAACATATTGATTGGTTGGTCCGAGCAGTGGTCTGTGCCAAAAAAGAGTTACCAGAGCTATCCTTTGATATCTATGGCAATGGTGGAGAAGAGGGAAAGTTGCGCTCTCTTATCGATGAATTGGGGGCGACAGATTATATCCGTCTCAAAGGACATGCCAATCTTGAAGAGATTTATAAGAACTATGAAGTTTACCTATCTGCATCGACTAGCGAAGGCTTTGGTTTGACTTTAATGGAGGCTATTGGTTCTGGTCTTCCGATTATTGGTTTTGATGTTCCTTATGGCAATCAGACCTTTGTAGTAGAAGGAAGAAATGGCTATCTGATTCCATCTTCTTCTGATCAAGTGGTGGATCATATTGCTTCTTCCTATGCTGAAAAGATTGTTTTGCTCTACCAAAATGAAGAGCTAGCGAATATGCGCCAAGCATCTTATGAGCGTGCGGAAGACTTTTTGACCAGCCGAGTAGAAGAAGCTTGGTCTCAATTGATTGAAGAGGTGACACATGCTGAATGTATTTGATAGTTATTCTCGTGAAAGCCAAGATTTGCTTCATTCTATGCAGGAGTCTGGTTTTCATCATCCGACAGTCGTTCTAGAGCCAGATGCTTTCTTGCCAGACGGTGTAGAGTCTCCTTTCCTTTATTTCTTAGGACAGCCAAAAGGTGAAAAACGAGGACGTTATTTTAATGAAGTCCTAGTTCCAGATTTTTGGGAAATTTCTGGTGATAACAATATGGGGAAAGTGACTTATTATGGTCAGGAGAAGGCTCGTATTTATTATCATATAGCTTCTTATAAACGTATTGTTGAACGTGTAGAGTGGTTGGATGACAAAAATCAAGTTGTGATGATCGAGCGCTATGATCAATACGGTCGCAAGATTGCTGTTACGACTTGTGATGGTCAAGGACAACCCTTAGTGACCACTTATTTGGAGGGAACGATTGAGCGCCTGACAGAAAATCATCAAACAGGTGATTTGATCTTAACCTTGCCTAATTCCCCTATGCAAATTTAAGAGTCGCTTAGATTATTTCATGTTCTATCTAGAATATAGAGGTTTTAATCTAGATAAAGTGATCTATAATACACTGGCCCTCTCCTTCAATGTTAGTCTACACTTGGGAAATAAAGGTGTTGAGGGGAATGATCTCTTAATTTGGCAGGAACCTCTTTATGATGAATTGCCTGGGAATATGCAGTTTATTTTATCTACTCCAAATTTGCGTACAAATAAAATTGTGATCCCTCAGATTAGCACCTACCAACGTGCTTTAGAATTAACTTCAACAGAACAACACAGATTCTTTAAGCCATTGGGCTACATTTATGATTTTCAGGTTAAAGAAGACATTCGTAAGGATACCTTTATCTTGACAAATTCTGATCAAATTGAGGCTCTAACTGAGCTAGTAGAGAAGTTACCGGATGTTACTTTTAGAATTGCAGCGTTAACGGAAATGTCTCCAGTACTTTCTTCAATGGTCCGCTATCCTAACGTTGTCTTATACCAAAATATTAGTCAAGATCGCATCAAAGAATTATTGATTCAGTCAAGTATTTATTTGGATATTAATCACTATGGTGAGGTACAAGGTATTGTTCGTAAAGCATTTGAACACCAGCAAATTATTCTAGGCTTTTCACACACCTTACATGATCGACGTTATATTGCGAAAGAAAATATCTTTGAACAAGGAAAGGAAGCTGACTTCGTAGCGCGTATCCGGGAAATCTACCAAACTGTAGAGACATACAAGGAAGCTGTGGTTCAACAAATTACCCAATCAAGTAGCATTGAACCAGCTGTTTTCCGAGCTCGTTTGCAAGAAGAAATAGGCATACAAGCTAAATGATTAAAAGGGAGGAGGAATTTATGCTGTTTCTACAGGCTGATTCCTTATTCTATTAACATCGAATGTAATCAATGATGTAGAAGAATCACCAATACTAAAAAAGAAGTCGGATATTGTACGCCCCTCAAAAGAGAGTGGGACAGAAATCGATAATTCGTTAGAATTCGATTTCGTCGTCCCACCTCCGCACAGTTGAGTAGGGCTGTAAAAGCTGATAAAATCAGCGTAGTAGAGCCCACTCAACCACTGCGTCTTGCTCGACAATCCAAAGACAATTGAGAGGCTAGGACTTTTGTCCCAGCCTTTTTATGGGAAGCACATATTTGTATGACTTCTTTTTATTTGATAAATTGTAAAATTTAGTGCAACAAAAAAGCTCATAGCATTTCATTGGTGTAAACTGTAAGTAACCACACAAACAGAACCCGAGGAAAAACTATGAGCTACTCCCATCTTACCATAACCGACCGAATAAAGATAGAAACTTACTTGGAATTAGGTTTGAAATCTTGCCAAATTGCAAGTAAACTTGGCGTTCATAAGTCTACCATTTCAAGAGAGTTAAGTCGATGCAAAAATGGTTACTCCGCAGCCTTAGTACAGGAACAGTACGACCACAGGGCCAAGCAAAAGGGTCGGAGGTCTTGTTTGACACCAAAGTTGAAAAAGGAAATTGAGAACTGTTTAAGATATTCCTGGTCTCCTGAACAGATTTGTGGTCGCTATCAGCTTGAACAAAAGCCAATGGTAGCTTTTAAAACCATCTATAACTGGCTCTATACTGGTTTGATTGATCTGGATTTAAGCGTACTTCGTCGTAAAGGAAAGACTCGACAACCAAAAGAAACACGTGGGACATTTAGGATTGGCACGTCTATTGCCAAACGTCCTAAAGAGGTCAGGAATCGTGAGACCTTTGGTCACTGGGAACTCGATACTGTGGTGTCTTTCAGAGGCAAAAGTAAGGGCTATTTAGCGACTTTTCTAGAGCGAAAAACTCGTTTTTACTTAGCTTTCAAGATAGCAGACAGTACAGCCAAAGCCATGTTTTCGGCCATCGAACAACTTTGTAAGCTATTTCCAAAAGAGGCTCTTAAAACCTTTACTTCAGACAGGGGAAAGAGTTTGCCTGCTATCCTCTGGTGGAGAACTTAGGAGTTCCCTTTTTCTTTGCGGACGACGATTCTTCCTGGCAGAGAGGAAGCAATGAAAACGCAAATGGCTTACTAAGAGAATATTTCCCAAAGAAAACAGATTTAGCCGCTATCTCTGATGAGGCTTTGAACAAGGCTTTATATGATATTAATCACCGACCATGTAAATGTTTAGCTTACAGAACTGTTTGTGAAGCTCTAGAGGATGAGTTATAGTAAATGTTGCACTTATTCTTGCAATTTATCATATTAAAGAAATTAAAGAATTTTAAAAAAGAAGTAGTTTTAGTGTCTACTTTTTTTTGATGATCCCTCCTGGTATTTTATGGTATACTGAAAGCGATAAAATGATTGGAGATCAAGATGAAAAAGATTCCTTTAGCATTTTCAGGCTGCCTGTTAGGTTTAGCAGGGGCTGGAAACCTTCTGTCTGATACCTTCCCAGTTCTGGCTCATTTCTTCAGTTTGACGGGTTTGATCCTATGGGTTTTCTTTTTATGTCACCATCTGATCTACTGGTCAGAAACCAAGATCGAACTACAAGAACCGGCCCTTCTGTCTGGGATGGCGACCTTTCCCATGGCTGGGATGATTCTATCGACTTATCTCTTACGACTCTTTCCGACATTTGGAGGACTCGCCCAGGGCAGTTTGGTGGACTGCTTTCCTCTTAGATTGTGGCTTGATCTTCTACTTTACCAAGACCCATATATTGGCAAAACCAAGAGCCAATGCCACCCCTAGTTGGACCGTCCTTTATGTGGGGATTGCTGTTGCTGCCTTGACCTACCCAGTGGTAGGAGTGGTTGGGCTGGCCTATCTGACTCTCGGATTTGGCTTTGTCTTAACCTTGATTCTTTACCCCTTGATCTACCAGGGGTTGAAAACCACCCCTTTACCGAGCCACTTATTGGGACAAGAAGGGATTTATTGTGCCCCCTTTTCTCTTCTGTTAGCGGCCCTGGTTCGTGTGGGTGGAGCCAGTCTACCTGTTTGGCTGTTATACACCATGGTCGGACTCTCTCAAGCTTTTTATTTCTTCGTTTTAACGCGTCTACCTAGAATGATAAAAGAGGGCTTTCAACCAGCCTTTTCAGCCTTAACCTTCCCGACGGTCATCACAGCTACTTCCCTAAAAATGGCCCAAGGCCTATTGCACAGTTCTCTGTTAAGGCCCCTTGTCTGGTTAGAAACCATTCTGTGTCTAGCCATTCTTGTGTCCGTGCTTGTAGGCTTTGTGATTTACATAAAAGGGGAGAACGAGCATTCCAATAGAAATTAGAGGTCAGAGACGGTTGTCTCGACCTTTTTTGGTTCACTTTCTAATTGAATCCTAGGAATGATTATGGTAAGATGCAATAAATCATTTTTTGTCTCCCTCGAAAGGAATGTATGAAATTTTTAAAGACAAAGGCCAAGCTCTTTTATCCACTTTTACTACTGGTCTTCTATATCTTAGTTCGGGCCACAATTTCGCGAGTTGGCCCAACTAGTCAGCAACCAAGTCGGCCAAGCTCTTAGCTATTTTTGGACCCTTCTCTTTTTAGAGGCAGGTTATTTGGTGCTTGTTTTTTCATTGGTAAAGAAATACAGTCCACGTATGGTTTTTCAGTGGGCGAAGAAGAAACAATTCCTTCCCGCTATCTACGCTACTATATTCTCCAGTTGTGCCATCTACTGGCTAGACTACTTTCTTAGTGGGTTCACCAAAGGACGTCTAGCTATTTATCACTCTTTTCCGGTGACCTTGGAAGCCTTAGGATCTCTCATCCTCTTTGTATTAGTGGTCATCATTCGACCGATGACCGTGGAACTGATCTTTCGTGGAGCGCTTGTCCAAGCCTATTTTTAAAAAAATGGCCCTTCTACGCGAGTGTATGGGCCCTCAGCCCTTATCTATAGTGGACTTCAATTCCTTCAGCATCCCTTTTACTTTTTTGAGTTTTTTGATCTATACCATCCCCGCCCTTATTTTTGGATTATTGAATGAAAAGACGAGCTCATTGTATTATCCTATCCTTGCTCATATCGGCTTGAACTTCATTTATAGCTTACCCATCATCTTATCAACCCTCCAGCATCTCTTCTCCTAGCCGTTTTGACGGCACTGGAGGAGGCTTTAAACCAAGAGCCAGAAGGTCGTTGGTTTTTTTTGAAATTATGGTATAATAGAATAAATTTAAAAGAGGGAGTGGGAGTTTGAGAAAAAGCTATCGTGTCAAGCGAGAAAAAAAGATTTCAATGCCATTTTTAAAAAGCGGCAAGAATTGTGCAAATAGAAAATTTGTCATCTACCGTTTGCCACAAGAGCGACTCCCATTTCCGTGTCGGCTTATCCGTGAGTAAAAAAACTAGGAAATGCTGTGACACGCAACCGAATCAAGCGCTTGATTCGTCATGTTTTAATGAAGCACCAGGATCATCTTGTAGCAGATGATTTTGTTGTGATTGCTCGAAAGGGAGTTGAAGAACTGGATTTTGATCAGGTCGAAAAAAATCTAGTCCATGTATTAAAATTAGCGCAAGTCTATCGTCAGGAAAGGTAATTACGTGAAAAAGAAACTAAAAGTAGCTAGCTTACTCGGAGGGGCCCTCCTATTTATTAACAGCCTGTGGAACGTCTGAAGTGACTTCCCAATCATCAGGAGTTTGGGAAAAAAATTCGTTTACTTCTTTGCAGAAGTCATCCGTTTTCTTTCTATTGGAGGCAAACATCGAGTCGGGATTATCCTCTTCACTCTCTTGATTCGGACCATTCTTTTGCCAGTTTTTCCAATACCAAATGACCTCCTCGCGCAAAATGCAGGAGATTCAGCCACTAGTGAAAGAAATCCAGGCCAAGTACCCTGGGAAGGATTTGGAAAGCCGCACTCGCATGTCAGAAGAAATGCGGGAACTCTATAAAGAAAAAGGCGTCAAGACTTCCTCTGCCTTCTTGCCATTGTTTATTCAAATGCCAGTCTTGATGGCCTTGTTCCAAGCTTTGAGTCGGGTAGAATTCCTAAAAGTCGGTCATTTTTCTTTGGTTGGATATGAGCGCAACAGACCCAACCTTTATTTTTGCCAGTTTTGGCGACTGTCTTCACCTTCTTTAGCACCTGGTTGAGCAACAAAGCCATGCCAGAAAAAAATGGTGGAATGACAGCCATGATGTATGCAATGCCCGTGATGATTTTCTTCTTCGCTATGTACTCAGCCAGCGGGGTTGCTCTCTACTGGGTGGTTTCCAATGCTTACCAAGTTGGGCAAACTTACCTATTGAACAATCCATTTAAGATTATTGCGGCGCGTGAAGCAGAGCAACAGGCAATCAAAGATATAGAAAAACAAAAACGACGTGCATTTAACAAAGCACAGAAAAAGAAAAACTAAGAAGGAGTTTGACAGATGGTCCAATATAAAGGAGTCAATGTTGAAGAAGCCATTCAAAATGGTTTGAAAGAATTAGATATCCCGCGCATGAAAGCACATATTACTGTCGTTTCTCGTGAAAAGAAAGGGTTCCTCGGTCTCTTTGGTAAGAAGCCAGCTGTGGTAGACATCGAACCAATTGCAGAAACTACAGTGACAAAAGCCAATCAACAAGCTGTTAAGGGAGTTCCTGAGGAAATTAATGCTCAAAAACGAACCTGTCAAGAGTGTCAGTGAAGAGACTGTTGATTTGGGTCGCGTGGTAGCGACGATTAAAAAAAGTTGAAGAAGAAGGACAAGAAGTTTCTGAAGAAGTGAAGGCTGAGATTCTCAAACATGAGAAGGCTCCTGAAACCATTCTTGAAGAACAGGGTCATGGAGAGATTCTCGATTCAAGTCTTAACGAAGCTGAGATCCGCCAGACATCTGATTTTTGCTGACTTGGGCATTGAAGTAGAAGAAAGCTATGACATTGAAAAGGTTGTTTCTGATGTCACTGCCTATGTTCAAACCGTTATTGATGAAATGGATGTCGAAGCTAGCATCTCAAGCAGCTACAACCGTCGCACCATCAATATGCAGATTGATACCAATGAGCCAGGCCGTGTCATTGGCTACCACGGAAAAGTTCTCAAGGCCCTTCAATTGTTGGCACAGAACTACCTTTACAATCAGTATTCTAAGAATTTCTACATTGCGATCAACGTTAATGATTATGTTGAACACCGTGCAGAAGTCCTTCAAAGCTATGCGCAAAAATTGGCAAGTCGTGCTCTAGAAGAAGGTCGAGCGCAACATACAGATCCAATGTCTAATAGCGAACGCAAGATTATCCACCGCATCGTATCGAAAATGGATGGAGTCACCAGCTATTCTGAAGGAGAAGAACCAAATCGTTACGTTGTCGTCGATATTGAAGGTTAATCTGCCATCAAAAAAGGAAGATTTCAAAAGGGAGAGAGGGGTGTAAGCTTGCTCTCTCCTTTTCTGTCTGAGAAAGGAAAGACCAGAAATGTATAGTAAGATAAGAGACTTTTTGAATTGTCAGGGAATCAAGTACCTAGCCCCTGCTAAAGCAGGTGAGGATGCAGAGCGAATGGTAGAGTATCGCAAGTTAGGGCAAGAAGCTCGGCAGGAATTCACCCATTTGGTCAGCGATTTTCAGAAGCTCTTTCCGCATTTAAAACAAGATCGGACCAGTCAGTGGATGAATCAAGCTCAAATTCTTCGCCCTCATTTTTGGGCTTATCTCCAGGAGAGGGAGAGATCAGGATCCGATGTTTGCCTTGCGACTTTATGGTGATGCGAAGGACTTTGGTGTGTCCCTGGAAGTAAGTTTTATCGAACGCAAGAAGGATGAGGAGAGTCTACAAAAGCAGAACCGCGTTTTAACTCTTCCGGTTTTTTCGCCAGTCTATTACTTCGCCCAAATAGAAGGTGTCAGTCAACGATTCCAAGGGACAGAAGCCAATCGCCAGAGACTTCTCAAAGGTGTGGAAACTGGCCAGGTCCGAAAGGTCTTGGTAAAAGTCGATGTCAATCTATCGCAAGCGACGAGTCGAGATGCCATTCTTGAGGAATTAAAAAAAGGAATGGCTAGCTTGCTTCCCTACTATGAAGCGACTCGTCAAAGGATAGAAGGAGATGCCCAATAAAAGCGGTATCATTGAACCTGCCCCAACAAATTTTTCATAGCTATTGACAAACAGACGTGAATCAGATAGAATAGTAAAAGTATGTTTAGTAACTGATCACATTATAGCCGGCTAAACGAATACAAAATCTATGAGGAGGTATTCATCGTGAAACGTACTTATCAACCAAGTAAACTTCGTCGTGCGCGCAAACATGGTTTCCGTCACCGTATGGCAACTAAAAACGGTCGTCGCGTATTGGCAGCTCGTCGTCGTAAAGGACGCAAAGTTTTGGCTGCGTAATTCAGATAAAAAACTAAAAACCAGTAGAAACTCGAGACTACTGGTTTTTGTTTTGCTCAAAAGTGTATTCAGCTAGGCTTTCTGTTATAATAGAGTGAGAAAAAATCGAAGAAAAGGATCCATATGCAGATTTTTGATACCCATACTCACCTCAACGTTGAAGAGTTTGCAGGGAGAGAAAAAGAGGAATTAGAACTAGCTAAAGAGCTGGGAGTCCATGCCCACAATGTTGTTGGCTTTGACAAACCAACCATCGAACGAGCAATAGCCTTGGCCGACCAGTACCCGGAAGTTTATCTTACCCTGGGTTGGCATCCCACTGAGGCGGGCGACTATAGTCCTGAAGTAGAGGCTTATCTAGTGGAACAGTTGAAACATCCCTAAAGTTGTCGCCCTTAGGAGAAATCGGCCTGGACTACCACTGGATGACGGCACCAAAAGACGTTCAAGAAAAGGTTTTTCGCCGTCAGATCCAACTGTCTAAGGACTTGGACTTGCCTTTTGTAGTGCATACGCGTGATGCTCTCGAAGATACCTACGCCATTATCAAGAGTGAAGGAGTGGGTCCACGCGGTGGGCATCATGCATTCTTTCTCCGGAAGCTTAGAGGAAGCCAAGCGCTTCATGGATCTGGGAATGATGATTTCCTTCTCAGGTGTAGTGACGTTTAAGAAGGCGACAGATGTCCAAGAAGCAGCAGCTGGCCTTCCGCTCGATAAGATCTTGGTTGAGACAGATGCCCCTTATCTGGCACCAGTTCCTAAGCGAGGCCGAGAAAATAAAACAGCCTACACCCGCTATGTAGTGGATCATATTGCAACACTACGTGGCTTGACAACAGAAGAAGTAGCTCAAGCCACCTATGACAATGCGAGAAAGGTATTTGGCCTTGACTGAGAAAATAAAAATACCAGAAGTAATTGTTGTTGAAGGCAAGGATGATACGGCCAATCTGAAACGCTATTATGAGGTGGATACCTATGAGACACGTGGATCCGCCATTAATCAAGATGACCTAGAACGAATTGCCACCTTGCAGGAGTTGCGTGGAGTCATAGTTTTTACGGATCCGGATTACAATGGGGAGCGCATTCGTAAGATCATCATGCAAGAAATTCCGCAGGCCAAGCATGCCTTTTTTTAAATCGTGGCGAAGCAGTACCCAAATCAAAAACCAAGGGCCGTTCCTTGGGAGTCGAGCATGCCAGCTTTGAAGACTTGGAAAAAGCCCTTGCTGGACTGGTGGGCTCCTATGAAGATGAGCATTTCTTTGATATTACCAAATCAGATCTGATGCGACTCGGTCTGCTGATGGGCAGTGAAAGTCGCAAACGACGGGAATATCTAGGAGAAGCCTTGCGCATCGGCTACTGCAATGGCAAACAACTGCTCAATCGCTTGGAGTTGTTTGGAATTTGTTTAGCGCAAGTCGAAGAAACGATGGCCAGTTATTAAAAAAGAGATAGAGGTGGAAGATGGGATTGTTCGACCTGTTTACAGATAAGAAAAAAAGTGATAGGCTTTTTCTTTGGAGAATGTTCACGCAGAACATCAAAAAGAATCCACGGCATTTTTTTGATTCCAAGTCAAGAAGAAATCAACCAATTGAAGCTTGGGGACCAGGTTCGCCTCATCTTTGTGCTGGATACAGTCTTGGAGAATGGGTGTCGAGCAGAGCGTATGTGGGTCGAACTCACTGAAATCCGCGATGGGAAGTTCAAAGGATGTTTAACCAATCAACCGGCTTATATTACCACCATCCAGCTTGGAGATGAGCTGGAATTTGCCCAGGAACATATCGCCAGTCTGATGGTTCCTCCGCTGAATCTTGATACGCAAAAAGGGCCATGATTACCAAGGATTGCTTCCTACGACGTGAGATTAATTGGGCGATTCACGATGTACCCTCATCATCCACAAGATAGTGGTTGGCAGTTCTTTACAGGTTATGAGTCCCAGGAAGACTTTGGATGATCCATCTAAGATCACCATTATCAGTCTTGAAGACGCCTTGGAAATGGAGCCCTTGTTGGAAACCGTCTTAGATAAGAACGGGGAAGCTTATGTTTATCAAGCGGAGCAGAATGCCTTTGTGGAAGACTGTTAGACTAGCCTGCGGAGAAAAAAAAGAGAGTATGTCTCACACTAAACGGATTAGAAAAGAGAAAAAAATGAGAATTGCAGATTATAGCGTGACCAAAGGCAGTGCTAGAGCGTCATGGCTTTTACCTTTAAAAAAATCCTTCGGTCAAAACTTCTTGACCGATACCAATATCCTTCAAAAAGATTGTGGATACGGCTGAGATTGATAAGCAAGTCAATGTCATCGAAATCGGTCCCGGAATTGGAGCTTTGACTGAGTTTTTTTGGCAGAAAATGCTGCAGAAGTCATGGCCTTTTGAGATTGATGACCGCTTGGTTCCTATCTTAGCGGATACCTTTGCGTGATTTTGACAATGTCACGGTTGTCAACCAAGACATCCTCAAGGTAGACCTCAACCAGTACATCGCAGAGTTCAAAAAAATCCAGAGCTTCCGATCAAGGTAGTGGCTAATCTTCCTTACTACATCACGACTCCCATCCTCATGCACTTGATCGAGATCCAAGATTCCTTTCCAAGAATTTGTGGTCATGATGCAAAAAGAGGTGGCAGATCGCATTTCAGCCGAACCTAATACCAAAGGCTTACGGGTCTTTGTCCATTGCAGTCCAATACTATATGACCGCTAAGGTAGCCTTTATCGTGCCTCGCACCGTCTTTTGTGCCAGCGCCAAACGTCGATTCTGCCATCCTCAAGATGGTGCGTCGCCCAGAACCAGCAGTGGCAGTCAAGGATGAAGATTTCTTCTTCTCTGTCAGCAAGGCTAGCTTTGTCCACCGCCGCAAAACGCTTTGGAACAACTTGACCAGTCGCTTTGGCAAGACCGAAGAAATCAAAGCCAAACTGGAAGCTGGGATCCAAGCTGCAGGCCTGCAACCTTCTGTACGAGGAGAAGCTCTTAGCTTAGAAGACTTCGCCCGCTTTGGCTGACGGACTTCTAGAAGCAGGAATCAAAATAATAGAAAAGACATGAGATATGAAAGCTCATGTCTTTTTTGAGTGATGGAAGGAAAGGACAGGGATTTGAACCCGCGCATGAAGAAAATCCACTTTGCCGGATTTCGAGTCCGGTGCCGTACCGAGCTGAGCCACCTTTCCAAGATGCGGAGAAAGGGATTTGAACCCTCACGCCCGAAGAGGGCACATGCGCCTGAAGCATGCGTGTCTGCCGTTCCACCACCTCCGCATAGTTCTATTATACTCTTTTTTAAAAAGAAAAGCCAAGAAAAAAATAGTAACAGAATTTATATAGTGATTCTGTACTGAGTCTTAAGGTAATATAAAATTCTAATATATATAGAATTTAAGGTTCATAAAGCGTTATCGTATATTTTTTTGATATAATGGTAGTATTAACTTTAAAGGAGTGCCAGTTGCAAGGAACGATTGTTAAAGCCTTGGCCGGTTTTTATTATGTGGAGTGCGAGGGAGAAATTTACCAAACACGCGCCCTGAGGAAATTTCCGGAAAAAGGGACAAACTCCCTATGTTGGAGATAAGGTAGAATTTTTCAGCTGAAGAAAAATTCGGAAGGCTATATTTTAAAAAAATATTCCCAAGAAAGAATAGCTTAGTCCGCCCACCCATTGTGAATATAGATCAGGCTGTCGTCATCATGTCTGCCAAAGAGCCGGATTTTTAATGTTAATTTATTGGACCGCTTTTTAGTCCTCTTGGAACAAAAAAAGTGATTCATCCGATTGTCTATATTTCAAAAAAATGGACTTACTAGAAGATCCAGCTCAGATGCTTCCTTTCCAGGAAGTCTATCGCAAAATGGGCTATGACTTTGTCACTGACAAGGAAGAGCTCTTGCCTCTCTTGAAGGATCAGGTGACGGTCTTTATGGGCCAAACAGGAGTGGGGAAATCCACCCTCTTGAATACCTTGGCTCCGGAGTTGGAACTAGAGACAGGAGAAATCTCCGACAGTCTTGGACAGTACGCCATACGACGCGAGCTGTCAGTTTTTATGATCTCAATGGGGGCAAAATTGCGGATACCCCTGGCTTCTCCTCTCTAGATTATGAAGTCGATAATGCGGAAGATCTCAATCATGCTTTTTCCAGATATCGCCAAGGTGAGCCAGGCTTTGCAAGTTCCGTACTTGTACCCACACATGAACCATCCTGTGCCGTCAAGCCCTGCTGTTGAGGAAGGGATCATAGCTTCCTTCCGCTATGAGAATTACTACAGTTTCTTTGAGTGAGATCGAAAATAGGCGTGAAACCTACAAAAAAGTATCGAAAAAATTACCCAAATAAGGAGACCTGAAGAATATGAAAACAAACAAATTAGCCCCTTCTATTTTGAGTGCAGATTATGCAAATTTTGAAAGTGAATTGAAGAAATTGGAAGCATCTGGTGCAGAGTACGCCCACATCGATGTGATGGACGGCCACTTTGTGCCTAATATCAGCTTTGGTGCTGGTGTAGTTGCTAGCATGCGTCCTCACAGCAAGCTAGTGTTTGACTGCCACTTGATGGTTACCAATCCTGAGCAACATATCGAAGAGTTTGCGCGTGCCGGGGCAGATATCATTAGCATTCACGTCGAAGCGACTCCACACATCCATGGGGCCCTTCAAAAAATTCGTTTGGCAGGGGTCAAACCAAGTGTGGTCATCAATCCAGGAACCCCTGTTGAAAGTATCCAACACATCTTGAACTTGGTAGATCAAGTACTTGTCATGACTGTCAACCCAGGATTTGGTGGGCAAGCCTTCCTGCCAGAAACTATGGATAAGATTCGTCAATTGGTTCAATTGCGTGAAGAAAAAAAGGCTTGGATTTCGATATTGAAGTCGATGGGGAATTGATGATAAGACGATTCACGCCGCGAAAGAAGCAGGAGCAAACGTCTTTGTAGCAGGTTCCTATGTGTTTTAATGGAGATGTGAATGAACGAGTTCAAACCCTTCGAGCGACCCATCCAAGACTAAGGTTGCGATTGTAGCTGGAGGCCGAGTGGAAACCATTCCGCTAGACTTGGATGTTTATGTCGGGGTAGATGCAGGTGCCTTTTTCCTATTAGAGCAAGGATTGGAACTATCTTTAGCAGTTGGAGATTTTTGACTCTGTCGAGCCAGAAGAATTCCAGAGTATTCAATCTAGACTCACGAAATACGGACTTCGGTAGCAGAAAAAAATGATACGGATCTAGAATTGGCGATTAAGGAAGTGTTAGAACGTTGGCCTCAAGCGGAAATTCAGATTTTTGGAGCCTTTGGTGGTCGCCTGGATCACCACTTGGCCAGCGTTTTTTTGCCCAGCGATCCAGAGATTGCACCCTTTATGTCGCAACTTTACTTGATGGACCAACAAAATTATCTCTGCTACCGTCCAGCAGGTCGCCATACCATTCTGCCTATAGTAGGCTATACCTATGTAGCTTTTATGCCAGTTGAGGGAGCTTCCATCCAGATTGAAGGAGCTAAGTATCCCTTAAATCAGACCAATTATTTTAAAAAGGCTATTTATGGTTCCAACGAGTTTATCAATCAGCCGATTACCTTAACCATTGATCGAGGCTACGCCCTTATCATTTATAGCAAGGATGGGAAATAAGATGGAAATAATCCTTTTTGTATTAGGAGTGGGAAATCTTGTCTTGCTCTTCTTGCTCTACCAGCAACGGATAGCTGATAACAAACAGGTCCGTGACTTACTGGAGGACCAAGAAGATCATCTTTCGGATCAGCTGGATTACCGATTTGAGAGAGAGCGACAAGCTCAGCAAATCACTGGCCAGCAGATAGAGATGGCGATTAGTGACCGTCTTATGGAATTACGGACAGAAATGCATCAGCAAACGACTGCTTTACGAGCAGAACTTGCTGAGAATTTCACTAAAAACCGAGACAAAACGGACGAGCGGATGCAACAGATTCAAGCTTCCAATGATTTGCGCTTGGAGCAGATGCGTCAAACGGTCGAAGAAAAGTTGGAAAAAACCTTGCATAGTCGTCTTCAAACCTCTTTTGAGACGGTCTCCAAACAATTGGAGTCGGTCAATAAAGGTCTTGGGGAAATGCAGACGGTCGCTAGAGATGTGGGAAGTCTCAATAAGGTCCTCTCCAATACCAAAACCCGTGGGATTATGGGAGAACTCCAACTCGGCCAGATCATCGAAGATATCCTAACTCCCGCCCAATATGAAAGAGAGTTTGTAACAGTTCCCCATTCCAGCGAACGCGTCGAGTATGCCATCAAGATGCCTGGTCAGGTCAGAGGGGAATACGTCTATCTGCCAATCGACTCTAAGTTTCCTCTGGACGGTTATTACCGACTGGAAGAAGCCTATGAAAGTGGGGAGAAAGAGGAGATTGAACGGTGTCGCAAACTCCTATTGGCTAGTATCAAACAATTTGCTAAGGACATTCATCAAAAATACCTCTATCCACCTGCCACTACTAATTTTGGGATTCTCTTTTTACCGACGGAAGGGCTCTATTCAGAAGTGGTCCGCGACCCAGCCTTCTTTGATCGCCTCCGAAGAGAGGAGCAGATCGTCGTCGCGGGGCCAAGTACGCTTTCAGCCTTGTTGAATTCCCTATCGGTTGGATTTAAGACCCTGAATATTCAACGAAGTGCGGATGATATTAGCAAGGTCCTTGCATCCGTCAAGACGGAGTTCCAAAAATTTGGAGGCGTTTTAGAAAAGACCCAACGGCAGTTGAAGCATGCCTCTGGCAACATTGATGACCTCTTAAACCGAAGAACAAATGCTATCGAGCGCACACTCCGAAACATTGAAACGTCAGAGAATCTAGATATAGCAAGTCTATTGAATTTAGAAGATGGAGAAGATGATGGTCAAAATTAATCAAATGAAAAAAGACGAATTGTTTGAAGGTTTCTACCTCATTAAGTCAGCAGATCTTCGTCAGACACGTGCTGGAAAGAACTATCTTGCCTTTGTCTTCCAAGATGAGACAGGTACGATTGAAGGAAAATTGTGGGATGCTCAGCCACATAATGTGGAGCAGTTCCAAGCTGGTCGCGTCGTTCATATGAGCGGCCGTCGGGAAATTTACAACAATACGCCCCAGGTCAATCAGTTGACCTTGCGGTTGCCTCAAAGCGGGGAGCCATCAAATCCAGCAGATTTTAAGGAAAAGCCTCCAGTAAATCCAGTCGATTTGAAGGACTACCTATCGGGGATGATTTTCAAAATAGAAAATCCAGTTTGGCAACGTGTGGTGCGGGCGCTATACAGCAAGTATGACAAAGAGTTCTACTCTTATCCTGCGGCCAAAACCAACCACCATGCTTTTGAGACAGGCTTAGCTTATCACACAGCCACTATGGTTCGTTTGGCTGAGAGCATCTCTCAGGTGTATCCTCAATTAAACCAGAGTCTCCTCTATGCCGGGTATCATGCTCCATGATCTTGCCAAGGTACTGGAGCTATCAGGGCCTGAAAATACAGAGTATACAGTTCGAGGAAACCTCATCGGGCACATCGCTCTGATCGATGAAGAAATTACCAAGGTCTTACAAGAGTTAAAGATTGACGATCAAAAAGAAGATGTGATTGTGTTGCGCCATGTGATTTTGAGTCACCATGGTCTACTAGAATATGGTAGTCCCGGTTCGTCCAAAAAAATCATGGAAGCCGAGATCATCCATATGATTGATAACCCTAGATGCAGAAATGATGATGATGACTTCTGCCTTAGCTTTAGTAGGCCCTGGTGAGATGACCAATAAGATTTTTTTGCCTTGGACAATCGCTCCTTCTATAAGCCAAATTTAAAAGATTCCTAATGAACTGGCTTTAAATAAAAGTCGCTCTTAGTTTGTTAGTAAAAAAACCAAAAAAACGAATGTTGTGAGACTAACAATGTTCGTTTTTTTGGTATAATATGGTATAATACAATAAAAAAACTATGTGGAGAGAAAATGAAGCTAAGAAGAAGTGAGCGGATGGTTGTGATCTCGAATTACTTGATTAATCATCCCTACGAATTGACGAGTTTAAATACATTTGCCGAAAAATACGAATCTGCCAAATCATCTATTTCTGAGGACATTGTCATTATTAAACGGGCCTTTGAAGAAATGGAGATTGGAAGCATTGAAACTCTTACTGGTGCAGGTGGAGGGGTCATCTTTACACCATCGATTTCGGATGCAGATTCAAAAGAAATTGTCCAAAATCTGTGCAATCAATTGTCAGAAAGTAACCGGATTTTACCAGGTGGGTATATCTACCTTTCGGATTTGCTAAGTGATCCAAAAATCTTAAATAATATCGGACGCATTATTGCCAAGGCCTTCCGAGATCAAAAAATCGATGCAGTCATGACGGTGGCCACTAAGGGTGTTCCATTAGCAAACGCGGTAGCGAATGTCTTAAATGTTCCTTTTGTCATTGTACGACGCGATCTAAAAATTACAGAAGGCTCAACGGTCAGTGTCAACTACGTATCTGGTTCCAGTGGCGATCGGATTGAGAAAATGTTCCTATCTAAACGTAGTTTGAAAGCTGGAAGCCGTGTTCTGATTGTCGATGACTTCCTTAAAGGAGGGGGAACTATCAGTGGGATGGTCAGCCTCTTAGCTGAGTTCGATTCAGAGTTGGCAGGAGTTGCTATTTTTGCGGACAATGCTTCGGCTAGAAGTAAAGATTTATTTGATCACAAGTCACTTCTACGTGTGACCAATATTGATGTAGCAGAAAATAAAATTGATGTAGAAATCGGAAATATTTTTGATAAGGACTAAGCTGGAGAGGGAGAAAGGAAAATGAAAACAATTTTAGACCGTTTTGATCGTAGTCCCCTATGGCTTCGATTGGCAACGATATTCATCTTGACAGGAGTTCTTGTCGGTGGGCTTTATACGGTTCGTAAAAATTCTGCAGACCAAGTTACAGTAGTGAAGCGAGAAACCAAAAAAACAGGTTCTCTTCCTATTAAGAAGAAAGATCCTAAAAAAGCCAAAGAAGAAGAGGAAGCGAAAATCGCTGAAGCGGCTGAAAAAGCAGTTGCTCATTTTGAAACGACTGCAACTCAAGAAACCTTAACCGCTGCCAAAGAGGCCGTAGAAAAAGTGAAGGACGAAACCAAAAAACAGGCCTTTCAAGCTCGTATTCAGTACATTGTAGACTATTACGGAATGCAAACCAACCAGAATACTCAATCAACTGATACGAATCAAGCTAGCCAAACAGGTCAACCTCAGCAAGTCGTTCCAGCAGAAGTCCCTCAGTATCAGTCCAATGAGGTTCCTCAGGTTTCGAATGCTACCACACCAGCTGTAACGCAACAATCTGAACAATAATCTAGCGCGATTTTAAGAAGAAGCAATCGTGCAAAAAAGAGAAAAAAATCTTGACAGTGAAAGTGCCGCTATGTTACAATAATAGACGGTACTTTTTACTTTTGGTCTCTCAAGAGTGTACAGGGACGTGCTGACAAATGTTGCAAAAGTACACACAGATGGTAGCTGTCACCAAGTGTATCATCACCAAAAATAAAAAAATACAGGAGAATGTAGATGCCTACAATTAACCAATTGGTTCGCAAACCGCGTAAATCAAAAGTAGAAAAATCTAAATCACCAGCTTTGAACGTTGGTTACAACAGTCATAAAAAAAGTTCAAACAAACGTTTCTTCACCACAAAAAAACGTGGTGTTGCAACTCGTGTTGGAACAATGACACCTAAAAAAACCGAACTCTGCCCTTCGTAAATTCGCTCGTGTACGTTTGAGCAACTTGATCGAAGTTACTGCCTACATCCCAGGTATCGGACACAACTTGCAAGAGCACAGCGTGGTGCTTCTTCGCGGTGGACGTGTAAAAGACCTTCCAGGGGTACGTTACCATATCGTCCGTGGTGCACTTGATACTGCAGGTGTTAACGATCGTAAACAAGGCCGTTCTAAATACGGTACTAAACGTCCAAAAGCATAAGGAAAGGGGATAAAGAGAAATGAGTCGTAAAAATAGAGCTCCAAAGCGCGATGTATTGCCAGATCCGCTTTACAATTCACAACTAGTTACTCGTCTTATCAACCGCGTTATGCTTGATGGTAAACGTGGTACAGCAGACTTCAATCGTTTACGGTGCTTTTGAGCAAATCAAAGAAGCTACTGGAAATGACGCGCTTGAAGTATTTGAAACAGCAATGGAAAAACATCATGCCTGTACTTGAAGTACGTGCACGTCGTGTTGGTGGATCTAACTACCAAGTCCCAGTTGAAGTTCGTCCAGAACGTCGTACAACACTTGGTCTTCGTTGGTTGGTAACCATCGCTCGTCAACGTGGTGAGCACACAATGGTTGACCGCCTTGCTAAAGAAATCTTGGATGCTGCAAACAACACTGGTGCAGCTGTTAAGAAACGTGAAGACACTCACCGTATGGCTGAAGCTAACCGTGCCTTCGCACACTTCCGCTGGTAAGATTAAGATACCAAGAGCGCAAAAGGCCCAAGGCAAAAATAGGAAACTGATACAGTGTTCCATGAACACAAGGCAGTTTATCTTTTTTGCGCCGGGCCTCGCTCGGGTTCAAATCGGCTAACTAACTTTAGCCTGGGTTCAATTGAGCTCAAATCAGCTAAACCAAACAGAATAAACAATGAGAACGGGTAGGTCCTGCCTATCCGTTTTTGTTAAATCATGTTATAATAGTATAGAAATAAAAAATATAGGAGAACAAAACCTCATGGCACGCGAATTTTCACTTGAAAAAACTCGTAATATCGGTATCATGGCCCACGTCGATGCTGGTAAAACAACTACAACTGAGCGTATCCTTTACTACACTGGTAAGATTCACAAAATCGGTGAAACTCACGAAGGTGCGTCACAAATGGACTGGATGGAGCAAGAGCAAGAACGTGGTATCACCATCACATCTGCTGCGACAACCGCTCAATGGAAAGACACTCGTGTTAACATCATCGACACACCAGGACACGTGGACTTCACGATCGAAGTACAACGTTCACTCCGCGTTTTGGACGGTGCTGTAACGGTTCTTGACTCACAATCAGGTGTTGAGCCTCAAACAGAAACAGTTTGGCGTCAAGCGACTGAATACCGTGTTCCTCGTATCGTATTTGCGAACAAGATGGATAAAATCGGTGCTGACTTCCTTTACTCAGTAAGCACACTTCATGATCGTCTTCAAGCAAACGCACACCCAATTCAATTGCCAATCGGTTCAGAAGATGACTTCCGTGGAATCATCGACTTGATCAAGATGAAAGCTGAAATCTACACCAACGACCTTGGTACAGACATTCTTGAAGAAGATATCCCAGCTGAATACCTTGACCAAGCTCAAGAATACCGTGAAAAAAATTGGTTGAAGCAGTTGCTGAAACTGATGAAGACTTGATGATGAAATACCTTGAAGGTGAAGAAATCACTAACGAAGAATTGAAAGTTGCTATCCGTAAAGCAACTATCAATGTTGAATTCTTCCCAGTATTGTGTGGTTCTGCCTTCAAGAACAAAGGGGTTCAATTGATGTTGGATGCAGTCCTTGACTACCTTCCAAGCCCACTTGATATCCCAGCGATTAAAGGTATCAACCCAGATACAGACGAACAAGAAGAACGTCCAGCATCTGATGAAGCACCATTTGCTGCGCTTGCCTTCAAGATCATGACTGACCCATTCGTAGGTCGTTTGACATTCTTCCGTGTGTACTCAGGTGTCTTGAACTCTGGATCTTACGTATTGAACACATCTAAAGGTAAACGTGAACGTATCGGACGTATCCTTCAAATGCACGCCAACACTCGTATGGAAATCGAAACAGTTTACTCTGGAGATATCGCAGCTGCTGTTGGTTTGAAAGATACAACAACTGGTGACTCATTGACTGATGAGAAAGCAAAAGTTATCCTTGAGTCAATCGAAGTTCCAGAACCAGTTATCCAATTGATGGTTGAGCCAAAATCTAAAGCAGACCAAGATAAGATGGGTATCGCCCTTCAAAAATTGGCTGAAGAAGATCCAACATTCCGCGTTGAAACAAACCCTGAAACTGGTGAAACAGTTATCTCTGGTATGGGTGAGTTGCACTTGGATGTCCTTGTTGACCGTATGAAACGTGAATTCAAGGTTGAAGCAAACGTTGGTGCTCCTCAAGTATCTTACCGTGAAACATTCCGCGCTTCTACACAAGCACGTGGATTCTTCAAACGTCAATCTGGTGGTAAAGGTCAGTTTGGTGATGTTTGGATCGAATTTACTCCAAACGAAGAAGGTAAAGGATTCGAGTTCGAAAATGCGATCGTCGGTGGTGTGGTTCCACGTGAATTCATCCCTGCAGTAGAAAAAGGACTTCAAGAATCTATGGCTAACGGTGTACTTGCTGGCTACCCAATGGTTGACGTAAAAGCGAAGCTTTACGATGGATCATACCACGATGTCGACTCATCTGAAACTGCCTTCAAGATCGCTGCATCTCTTGCTCTTAAAGAAGCAGCTAAATCAGCACAACCAGCTATTCTTGAACCAATGATGCTTGTAACTATCACAGTTCCTGAAGAAAACCTTGGGGATGTTATGGGTCACGTAACTGCTCGTCGTGGACGTGTAGACGGTATGGAAGCACACGGTGCAAGCCAAATCGTTCGTGCTTATGTACCACTTGCTGAAATGTTCGGTTACGCTACTGTCCTTCGTTCTGCAACTCAAGGACGTGGTACTTTCATGATGGTATTTGACCACTACGAAGATGTACCGAAATCAGTACAAGAAGAAATCATTAAAAAAGCTAAAGGTGAAGCATAATTTTGCCGTCTGGCTAAAAAGCTTTTCCTCCTATGAGGAAAGCTTTTTGATTCGAAAAAGAGCTTTAGACCTCTTCCTCATAAGAGATAGTGAAAATGAATATGAAAGTTTGTGTAATATTTCTAATCCTAATGAAATCAGTTGCATTTTAGGGGAAGAAAGTATATAATAATATTGTTGAAAGATGATTTGTAACCTATCAAGTTACTCTTTTCACATAAAAAATTTTTTGATTTTCATAAGGAGGAAATCACGAATGGTAGTTAAAGTTGGTATTAACGGTTTCGGTCGTATCGGTCGTCTTGCTTTCCGTCGTATCCAAAACGTAGAAGGTGTTGAAGTTACTCGCATCAACGACCTTACAGATCCAGTTATGCTTGCACACTTGTTGAAATATGACACAACTCAAGGTCGTTTCGATGGTACTGTGGAAGTTAAAGAAGGTGGATTCGAAGTTAACGGTAAATTCGTTAAAGTTTCTGCTGAACGTGATCCAGAACAAATCGACTGGGCTAACGACGGTGTAGAAATCGTTCTTGAAGCAACTGGTTTCTTTGCTAAGAAAGAAGCTGCTGAAAAACACTTGCACCCAGGTGGAGCTAAGAAAGTTGTTATCACTGCTCCTGGTGGAAACGACGTTAAAACAGTTGTATTTAACACTAACCACGACATTCTTGATGGTACTGAAACAGTTATCTCTGGTGCTTCATGTACTACAAACTGCTTGGCTCCAATGGCTAAAAGCTCTTCAAGATAACTTCGGTGTTGTAGAAGGATTGATGACTACTATCCACGCTTACACTGGTGACCAAATGATCCTTGACGGACCACACCGTGGTGGTGACCTTCGTCGTGCTCGCGCTGGTGCAGCTAACATCGTTCCTAACTCAACTGGTGCTGCTAAAGCTATCGGTCTTGTAATCCCAGAATTGAACGGTAAATTGGACGGATCTGCACAACGCGTTCCAACTCCAACTGGATCAGTTACTGAATTGGTTTGCAGTTCTTGAAAAGAACGTTACTGTTGATGAAGTAAATGCGAGCTATGAAAGCGGACTAACGAATCATACGGTTACACAGAAGATCAATCGTATCTTCAGATATCGTAGGTATGGCTTTACGGTTCATTGTTTTGACGCAACTCAAACTAAAGTTCTTGACGTTGACGGTAAACAATTGGTTAAAAAGTTGTTTCATGGTATGACAACGAAATGTCTTACACTGCACAACTTGTTCGTACTCTTGAATACTTCGCAAAATTGCTAAATAATTCATCTGT
>BNJU01002298.1_pt1 | contig 215583 bp, 223 predicted proteins | sample 8539281 | NCBI WGS metagenome assembly BNJU01 (sample SAMD00202456, study PRJDB9452) | human saliva metagenome | isolation source: human saliva | place: Japan
TTCTTGTGATTATATATCATATGCCCACCATCTGTTCGATACTCTATTCCTTTTATATCAGGTTCATATACTAAATCGTAGTTTTCTAATACCATGGCCATCTCAGGATGTGTTCCCTCCTTATGCTCCATGTTGTGGGCATAGTAAACGGAATATTTTCTGAGATTATAATCTATGTATAGGTTTGCAACTATTAATAATATCCCCATAATTAGCACTACTATACTAATGCCTATTATTCTATTTTTATTCATGCTTAATCTACTTCCTTTTAAATAATGTTCTTAGCTTCTTTACCAGCTTAGCTACAACTAAACATGGTTACTAGGTCTTTCAGAGCCAAAATTAGAGCTACGATTGAGCTCTCCAACCTCCGTGCCTGATATGAGCTCAACTTCTGTTTTATCCGTCCATCTAAGGCCTTCTTCAGTTAAGAAGTTGTCGTCCGTAAGATTCTCTCCTATCAAATCAATTTTGATATTCTTAAAATAGTCGGGACCACGAGTACCTTCATTAAAGTCACCAGAAACATTCACACCGCTTATGCTAGGTGTGTTATCTGCTGTTTGTTCTGTTTCTTCTGATAAGCTTCCGCTTGCTGCTGATGAATCACCAAGTTCGGCAAAGTCGACTGCCATAACGATTGGTGTGATATTAAATAAAATAATGCAGACTAAAATAACAATAGATGAAATCTTCTTTATCATGATACACACTTCTCCAATTTTTATTAGATATAAATTTCAGTGACACTCTATCATATATGGCGGTACACTATCAAGTATTTATATTGGATATGCTTCTGAGAACTAGTCTTCATTTAGCAGTTATCTTGTATAGTCCATGATTCCTATTTTAATTTGACAAACACTTTCTTGTGTAATACGATTGTATTACACAAGAAAGGAGGACAGATATGTCTACTGTAAGCTTGCGAGTTCCGGAAGATGAACTAAAGATTTTTAAATCCTATGCTCAGCACAATAACAAAACTCTGTCGGAAATTATCAGAACTACTCTGCTTGAACGAATTGAGGAAGAATACGACCTTCAAGTTTTTGCGGATTATGAAGCAGAAAAAGCAGCTGGAACATTAAAAACTCGTCCAATCAGTGAGCTTTGGGATGAAATTGACTTATGATTTATCAGCTAGTTACAACTGACAGATTCGACAAAGCTTTTAAGAAACTGGATAGGCAAACTCAAAAGATTATAAAAGCTTGGATTGATAAAAATCTCATGCACTGCATAGACCCACGTATTCATGGCAAGGGGCTGACTTCGAACAGAAGTGGGCAATGGCGTTATCGAGTAGGTGACTACAGAATTTTAGCGGAGATACAGGATGAGCGACTTGTACTAGTGCTCATTGATATAGGACATCGAAGCAGAATTTATAAATGACTTTTTATTGCTATGCGCGTCGTTCTGCCGCATCTTTCTCATATACAATTCCGTCTATACAATTATCATATATATCTTTTAAATTCATTTATATTTCCATTTGTATAGTAATCCGAAAGCAGCTTACTAAATTTCTGTATATCATCAACGGAAATAGATACAACCCCACATCCATTTTCAATCATAATTTTATTGGCTACAAGCATAGCTGTTCTTTTGTTTCCATCAAAGAATAGCTGAGACTTCATACACCAGCACATTATATTTAATGCCTTATCTGTAGGATTAGGATTATCTAAAATAAAATCTAGTTGATTTTCTACATTTTCTCTTTTAGGAATTTCAGGAATATATGAAGTACCCGAAATTCCAACCTTACCTGTTCTTAAAACTCCTGTTGTACATGCTTGATCTCGTGCCACACGAGCTTGTATGTTGCACAAGGTTTCTAATGTTGTAGGTTTTCCTATTTCAGATAGTACATATTCCCAACCATGTTTAAGACCTATAACAGTTAAAATATCTTTCACAGATACATTTGAAACAATCCCATTCTCATATATGGTATATGTATCTGAAAATGTAACATTAGCACCTTCGAGCTTAGCACTTTTCCATATGCTATCCACGACATTTCTTTTGGCAATAAATATATTTTTCTTCAAGTGTCATATTATATTTTTTTATCAAAACCACTTGATGGTTTAAAGTCTAAATATGAATCAAACATCATAATATGTACTCTCTCTTAAATCAAGTTTATTCTAGCTAATTATACGAGGGATTGAATCTATTATCAAAACATAAAATATCTATTTCATTTTTTTATAAAAAAATAGGAAAGGTGTTTACTACCGTACTTCCTATATACATTAAAATTCGCTTAAAATAGATGCTGCAAAAAAGCCCAGGAGCTCACTCCTAGGCTGTATCAATCTTAATTAATATTTCTCATCATACGTATGCTCTTCAATCGCCAGCTTAATCAAACTGTCTAGCAGGGTTGGCTGGTCTATGCCCATGGCTTCCCACAGCTGTGGATACATACTGATATTCGTAAATCCTGGCAGCGTATTAATCTCATTAAATACAACTCTGCCGTCTTCAGTATAGAAGAAATCAACTCTAGATAGTCCGCGGCAATCCATTACCTTGAATATCTCAACGGCATTATTTCTAATCTCCTTCTGCTTGCTCATCGGAATATCATCGACAACTCTCGTCTGTGATTCAGGATTGTTATACTTCGCATCGTAATCATAGAATTCACCAGCGGATAGAATCTCTCCCACGCAAGAAGCCTTCGGATTGTGATTACCGAGAACCGCAACTTCCATCTCTCTGCCGACAATCATCTCTTCGACGAGGACTTTGTCATCATACTTAAATGCATTTCAATAGCCCCTTCGAGCTCCGACTTCTTCTCGACCTTGGAAGCTCCAACCGAGGATCCCGCCGAAGATGGCTTAACGAACAGCGGTAGCTTTCCGTCATTCGTGCTAAGAGCATTCATGATTTCGCCCTCACGGTCATCGGCAAAATCCTTCTTCTTAATCACGCAGTACTTCGCCTGAGTGATGCCAGTCTCACCCACGATAATCTTGGTAAATGATTTATCCATTCCATTTGCAGAAGCCTTTACTCCAGGACCAACGTAAGGAATTTCAGCGAGTTCAAAGAGTCCTTGAACTGTTCCGTCCTCACCGTTATCTCCGTGTAGCACTGGTATTATGCAGTCTATGCGCTTTGCGGTCGCTCTATCCTCTTCGTCGAAAACGAGGATTCCGTGTACCGTCGGATCCGCAGGGATGCACGCCTGTCTGTTATCAGGTCTATTTTCCCAAGCACCGCTAGCGATTTCGTCTGTACTTGCTTCGGTCAGATACCATCTGCCCTCTTTAGTTATTCCAATTTTAGTAATTTCATAGCGGTCAGAATCGAGCCCCTTGATGACATTTACCGCTGAACTTCGCGACACCTCATGCTCATCGGACCTTCCTCCAAATATAACTGCAATATTCATCATTAACCTCCCATATCTGGTGAATGGCTAAGTTATCCGCACACGTTTTATACTACGGGTAGCTTGCCTTAAAATATTTACTTTTCTTCTGCCGGTTTTTTCTCGGCTATCACGACTCTGTTCATTCCAGCCAAATCCTTGATAATCGCCGCTGGCTTATAGTAGTGCGTTCTCTCTAGTAGGAATGAAACGGCCTCACCCTGATCGTATCCAATCTCAAGTGCGAGCACCCCACCTTCCTTGAGGTGGGAAGCAGCGTTATTTGCAATAACCTTATATGCATTAAGGCCGTCCTCTCCACCATCTAGCGCAAGCCTTGGCTCATGATCCTTCACCTCTGGGTCGAGCGTCTCGATAATCTCTGACTTGATGTAAGGTGGGTTGCTGACGATTAGGTCGAACTTTTCATCTCCATCTAGTGACGAGAACATGTTGCCGAGTGCAAAACTTACCCTGTCCAGTACATCGTTAATTTCCGCATTCTTTCTCGCGACCTCGAGTGCCTTCTCGCTGATATCCGACAGCTTGACGCGAGCACCTGGAGCTAGACTTGCAATCGAAATTCCGATTGCGCCACTACCAGTACACATATCGAGTACATCTGGACTCTCGAGCTCCATGCCACTGATGATACCGAGCACCTGTTCTACGAGCACCTCCGTGTCGAGCCTTGGGATGAGGACATTTTCATTTACACAGAAAGGCAGCCCCATGAATTCCTGTACCTTTGTGATGTACTGAAGCGGAACTCCCGCTGCACGCTGGTCGATTCTCTCCCTATATGCTTCAACATCGGACCTGTCGAGCAGCTCTGTGTCTCTCGTTATTATCTCGTTGTGGGTAAATCCAGTTACGTAGCAGAATATATCGTCCGCATCTCCGTTCGGATTGCTGATGCCGGCTTCTTGAAGTTTCGCTCTCCCCGCTCGAACTAGGTTCTTGACCATCGTCTCGTCATCGCTATACCTCTTATCCTCGAGGTCATCGAAAATCGAATTGAGCTCTTCCTCTTCATTTGCATCCTCTAGGTCGTCACTAACATCTTCATTCTGCTTGCTGATTACACCTGGTTCAAGTTCACCAAGCACAGCCTTAAGTGATGTTATCGCAACTTCAAGCTGCTCTTCGTCTGGCTCTCTAGTTGTTAGCTTCTGCATCATGAGGCCTGGCCAGCTCAGCACCCTAACGACCGCATTATCACTTCTGCCCGCCCACCTTAGGAGCTCGTAGCTGAGCCCTGCAATTACTGGCATAAGAAGAAGTCTCGATATGATTCGCCATGCTAGGTTTGGCCATCCGAGAAATGAGAACAGCACAAGGCTGATAATCATTACGAACATGAGGAAGCTAGTTCCGCAGCGGGGGGTGTAGCGTGTAGAACTCCTTGGCATTTACAGGAGTTAACTCAAGACCATTCTCAAAGCAGTGAATCGTCTCATGCTCCGCACCGTGATACTGAAACAGTCTCTTGACGTCATTCATCTTGGAAATTGCCAGCACATACAGCACGAAAATCAATAGCCTCAGCACACCTTCCGCTAGGTTGAGCAGCACCGTGTTCTTGGTCACGTGCTTAAGTAAATTCACGCTGTATGTCGGCATGATTACAAACACGACAACCGTGATGAGTAGCGATATCGCCACCGAGATGCCAATCATGACATTCCACACGGTCTTAGGGCTAAACTTATTCTCCAGCCACTGATCGAACTTGCTAGGTTCTTCTTGCTCTTCTTCAGGCATCGCTTCTTCGAGAATTTCTGATGAACGCATCAGCGTCTTCATTCCTGAAATCAGTGATGAGAAAAAGCTCACCACTCCTCTCACAAATGGTACCTTAGTCACCTTAGAAGGTGGCTTGATATCCTCTATCTCTAGCTTTATATCACCATTAGGAAGTCTGACCGCAAGCGACTGTTTGTCTGCACCACGCATCATTACGCCTTCCATTACCGCCTGACCGCCAATTTTGGTCGGCTTAGCGTCCTTGATGAAAATCTTACTATAATCCATCTTCCCTCCGACTGTTAGAAATTCAGCTCCTTGAGCATCACGTCTACGAAGTCCTTATTGCACTTAGTATGGCTCAGGTTGTCGAGTACCTTCTCCGCGACGTCAGCAGGATTTCCCGCAGCCATCTCTCTTCTCATCATGTTCATCACGAGATATTCGTTATCATCTAAGAGTAGCTCTTCCTTTCTCGTGCTGGACTTTGCCAAATCAATCGCAGGGAAAATTCTGCGCTCGCTAAGCTGTCTGTCGAGGTGAAGCTCCATGTTACCTGTACCTTTGAATTCCTCATATATTACATCGTCCATCCTGCTCCCCGTATCTACAAGAGCAGTTGCTAGTATCGTTATACTGCCGCCCTCCTCGAGGTTTCTTGCCGCACCAAAAATTTCTTTGGAGCATGAAGAGCCCCAGGATCAAGTCCGCCGGAGAGGGTCCTTCCCGACGATGGCGTCTCCACGTTATATGCGCGCGCGAGCCTTGTTATGCTGTCCAGTAGAATCACTACGTCTTTTCCCTCTTCTGCTAGGCGCTTTGCTCTCTGAATTACCATCTCAGCAACCTTGACGTGGTGCGCAGGCAGTTCATCGAATGTCGAATATATTACCTCAGAACGAGTGAGCGCCCTCTTCATATCCGTAACCTCTTCAGGTCTCTCGTCTACGAGGAGTACAATCATCTCAATCTCTGGATATTTCTTCTCTATGCTCGCTGCTATCTGTTTGAGCAGAACCGTTTTACCCGCCTTAGGCTGAGCTACGATAAGACCTCTCTGTCCCTTGCCGATAGGTGCAACTAAATCCATGGCTCTCATAGCCAGCTTGATGCTGGTGTCTTCGAGGACGATTCTCTCATTCGGGAAAATCGGTGTCAGTCTATCAAAATGAGGTCTTCTCCTCGCGCTAATCGGCGTCTCTCCGTTCACTTCTTTCACATATAGGAGTGCTCCGAATCTCTCACCCTGATTAGGATGCCTCGAGATACAGCGAATCTTATCGCCAGTTCTGAGACCGAACCTTCTAATCTGAGTCTGTGACACATAGATATCCTTCTCGGATGTCAGGAAGTTGTTGAATCTCAGGAATCCAAATCCCGCTTCTGCGATATCGAGGATTCCCTCGACCTCTGGACGCTCTTGTACGATTTCTGTTACTTTGGTTTCATCTGAGGCATCAGAGGACTCTTCATGGGGTCCAGCCTCAACCTCTTCAGACTTAATGGCTTCGTCATTTTGCGTTTCCGTTTCGCTCGAAGCGAAAGATTCATCTGCTGAGGAAGCCTCTACAGAGTCATATGTTTCAGTGCTTTCACGAGCTTCCGCTTCCTTTGTTTTTTTTGTGGTCTTTTTAGCTTTCGTAGCCACCGCTGAATCCGTAGCGGTGCTTTTCTTTTCTTTTTCCATTGTTCCTCCCAGGACTATAGCTCCTCATTGCCGCCTATCGTTGATAAGATTGTCTCATCTTTGGAGTCAATCTGGCTCACTCGTAGCTTCTTAACGTCCTTTTGGTCGATTTTTTCACTGAGGCCGAGTAATGTCGGACTTAGGTATACTGTCTTTAGCACTTTTCCATCTAGGCTGACTGTACTGTGCTCCGTGAAATTCTGTCCTTTTATGTAGTATTTCTTGCCGATTGAAATTATGCCATCAATCTTGATTTTCTTGTATCCCATGCGCATCTTTGTCCGCTTATATGGATTCTTACCGCCAAATACATAGTTCTTCCCATATAGCATGTCATAAGCGAGCGCCTTCAGGTTCTTTTCGTAGTCTTTAGAGTTCTTGTCCGCAGTCTGTTCGTAATCAAAGATTACACCTTGATGACCTAGCCCGACATTCTTAAGAATATCCGCAGTAACCTCATATGACGTGATATCCTTATCCTTCTTTTTTAGACCGATATTGTCCCATATTACATATCTAGTCTGGTAGAGGTCTCCTGTGCCGTACTCAGACTCCTTGATATCGAGTGCAGGGATGTGGTCTCCGTAGATTAGCACGACGGTAGGCTCGCCAGATTCTTCTATCTTCTTTAGCAAGTCTCCTGTAAATTCATCCATCTCGTGGAGTTCATTCACGTAGTATTCGTACTTCCACTTAGTAGCTTCATCCTTTGCAGTTACCGTTGTATATGGATCCTTGAACACTCGCTCCGTCGGATATGCACCATGCCCTTGTACTGAGATGATATGAAGTAGATCTCTCGTATCTGACCTCTTAATTATATTCATGATATCGTCGGTCATGACCTTATCCTTCGCCCAGCCAGTTGGCGTTTTGACGATGTTGTTCATGTATTCGAGTGATGTGAAGTTATCAAATCCGAGCGATGCATATACCTCATTACGGTTATAGAACAATGCTCTGTGGTCGTGCATTGCGTGCGTATCATATCCGTGACTCTTTAGCACATATCCGAGACTCTCGAGAGATTGCTCGCGAAGCTTGCCCTTATATGGATATTCTCCCGGTCCAAAGAACCTAGAGCTGATACCTGTTAGCACCTCGAACTCCGTGTTGGCCGTTCCTGCTCCGCATGCCGGAACCTTAAACCAACCTGTAGAGTAGTTCTTCATTAGATTGGTGAAGTTCGGCGTTGGGTCATTTGAAACCTTGATATTCTTATAATCCTGTGCATAAGAGAATGACTCTAGCTGCAGAATGATAATATTAGGATATTTCTTTGCATCATTTTTCTGCACTAGTTTGGTATTTGTACCATTCTTAGTATAATTTTCAAGGATTGATTGAATTTCTTTCTTTGAGTAATGGTTTGGCTTCCTGATTCCTTTATTTACAGAGGTATTTAAGAAACAATACGCAAACCCATAATCTCTATACGCATAGTTCAGGTTTCCGAAGAACGTGCTTAGCGCCTTAGTCTCAATCAGACCGAAAGTGCCACCAAAGCATGTTGCAATTACTACAACGATTATACCTAGCTCTTTCTTGTAATTTAAGTTTGTCCACTTATAGCAATTTATGTAATAAAGCACGACTATGAGCAGTGCAACACCAATAATCGCAGCGCCTAGGGTTATCTGGGCCTTCGAATAATATGTGGTTAGCAGTGAGAAGCCGTCCTTTGTGTTTTGCAAATCATAAAGTGTGAATGGAGTCATTCGCTTGAGCAAGATGACACCGTTGACAGTTCCTAGAATCCCCCAGACTGTACATAGTATCAGGAATGCAAAGCCACGCTTTCTGAACATAAGCGCGAGGCACATCGTTGCGAAGATAATCAAACAGTTATATAAGAAAATAATCGGATGCTTGAATAAAAACATAGCTCCATCGAAGACCCCACTCGTAATTCGTGCAAATGTCTCGATGTATAAATTCATCAAAATTGATGCAATTGCAAGCTTTAAAATGAACTTTCGATCATGTAGCTTTCCGTCATTTAATTTCGGCACCTTCTTTGGAAATTTCGCACGGTACTTGTCATGCACCTTGTGTGCGCCACCCTTTATCTTTGCCAGAACCCCTCTACAGAAATTCTTAACTTTCATATTAAGTTACTCCTTCCAAATGGAATTGGATAATTCCGCAAATTCTTCCATCGTAAGCGTTTCCGCCCTGCGCGATGGGTCTATATTAGCACTTTCAAGTGCATGCTTTATGACGTCTTTGTTAACATCATCTAGTGCTTGTAGGGAATTTAGAAGCGTCTTGCGCCTCATCGAAAAACCTGCTTTTATGCACCTAAAGAAATTGTTTTCATCGTTAACTTGTACCGCTAGCTTATCTCTCATATTGAGTCTGAGTACCACCGAATCCACTTTTGGCACAGGATAGAATGATTCGCGTGAAACATCACAAATCTTATCCACTGTACACCTATAATGAACTGCATATGTAATCGCTCCAGCTAGCTTAGTTCCAGGCTCGGCCGCAATTCTATCTCCGACCTCCTTCTGCATCATAACAGTAAGGCTTTCAAATCTCGCCTTCGACTCAATCAGCTTAGTGATTATCGGCGTCGTTATGTAGTATGGTAGATTTCCGACTATCCTCGTCTTCGTAAGTCCATGGGCTCTCATGCTTTCGTCCACAATTGATTTGATATCAACTTTTAGAATATCCTCGTGGATAACTTCAAAGTTATCGTGCAGTGCAAACTTAGTGCGCAGGATAGGTATTAGCCTATCATCAAGCTCTATTGCGATAACGTAGCCAGCAGCATCTATGAGCTCTGTTGTAAGAGCACCTTCACCCCGGCCCGATTTCGACAACCAAGGTCTGCTCATCTATTTCACTACCCTCTATTATGTCGTCTATTACGTTTTGGTCATTTAGGAAGTTCTGTCCGAGACTCTTCGCGTGCTTAAAGCCATGCGGTGCCCGTCCGCTACCGGAGTTATACTTCCCTTTGTGTTTCGATTTATTTCCCAATTTTTTCTCGCTATTTCTCAGTTTTGTGCATTAGTATTTAATTTTTCTGCCTTGACCTTTATAAGTGCTGCTTCAAGATCTGTTTTAGATATTCCAAATCCGTTCAGCTTTCTTAGAAATGCTTTTCCGTTTCCATACCCTATTCCGAGCTCTGCCCCCACATGTTCACGAAGCACCGAAGCCTGCTGTCCTCCGACGAGCTCCAGTTCATTAAGATCGTCCATAGTTATGTTGTCTTGCTTAGCACTCTTGGTGATGCCATGAACCTTAGTTAACGCATCTCTAATGGCCTCTGGTGCCGCATTTTCAACTCCGATATCATCGTCCCTAATTGCCTCTGATTTCGGTAAATATGCATGCAATGCTTTCGGAAATTTTGCCGTTACCTTTCGCCTTATTTCCTCACCAGAATAGTCGGGATCAGTCAAGATAATAATACCTTTTTCGTTATATGCTTTCTCGATCAGCCCCCAGGTCTCACTCGTTATTCCAAATCCATGCGTTGCAATAATTAGCGCATCGCAAGCTTTTGCTACAGCATCGATATCGTCACGACCTTCTACGACTATCGCCTCGTTTATGGTCAGCCTATCCGCTCTCTCCAAATTATTTGTCTTTTGCATTATCCTTATCCTTCTCATTAGGAAATACAAATAGGATTTCATCTGGATCAACAAGCCTTAACTGTTTTCGAGCCTGTTCCTCTATATACTCCTTGCTGTTTACATTCCTGAGCTCAATTTTGAGTTCTTTTCTCTGTTCTATGAGCTCTTTCTGCTTGTGCTTAAGCCTTCTATTCTCAAGCTCAAGTTTAACTATGTTGCGAACTGACGCTGCGAGCAACAGCAAAACCACAGCCACAATTATCAAATTGCGCCTGTTTGCAGGTTTTGAAAAAATCCCTCTTATGCCAGATTTCTTCTTTTTCTGTTTTTTCCTAGTCGTCTGCCTAGTTTCTCTGCTTTCAGTTGAGGCTGTGGCCCACCCTATCGGATGACCTCAGCTCTCTGTTCTTCTTTCTGCTTTTGCTCATTAAAATCTGTCGTCCCTGTAATTAGAATATGTAGCTCCATGGATCCACAGCCTTTCCTCCGACATGAACCTCGAAGTGAAGGTGGGAGCCCGTGCTTCGACCTGTGTTTCCTACGTTTGCGACTACTTGTCCCTTATATACCTTATCACCGACGCTTACGTTTATCTTGCTGCAGTGTCCATAGAGTGTTTCCTGTCCATTATCATGCTTGATAATTACACAGTTTCCGTAACCACCGAACGTGCCGGCCTTCGTAATAGTTCCTCCATCGGCAGCATAAATAGGTGTTCCTGTTGGACAAGAGAAGTCTAGTCCTTCGTGCATTCTACCCCATCTGCTTCCGAACTTTCCGTTGCTGTTGATAACGTAATTGTTCTTGATAGGCACTGCATACGAGCCACTCGATGCAGTTTTAGGTTTATCGTTGATTCCGACCTTAACGATTTCTTAATCGGCTGAACAACTACCTCTTTGTGCTTAATATTTCTATTTACTTCTTTTCCGTTTACTTTAGTAATTGCTCCGCTGATTATCTGCCTTCCGTCAACACCTTCCTGTGCGACTAGAGACTCTCCCTTGTAGAGATCCTTTGTCTCTTGTTTCTCCGTTTCATATGGAATTGTCTCAGACATCTTTCCAGTTTCAACGGTTCTAACTTCAAGCGGTGAAACCTTCTTTTCCATGTTTACAAGGTCTCCCGGCTTAAGGTTATTCACGGATTGCTCGCTATTCTTGCCGCTCATATCCTTGACGTTTACATCGTACTTCTTAGCGACGCTGTTTATGCTCTCGCCTTCTTTTATGATGTGACTCATGTTAATATTTCCGCCGTTAAGGAGTTGCTCCGAAGCCTGCTTTTTACTCTGAACGCTAGTAAGCATTACATCCAGCTGTTTAACCTCTACCTTCTTAGCAAACTTAATCTGTTCAAGCTTCATACCTTTTGCAGGTTTTTTATAGTGAGCAAGAGTTTCCTTAACTAAAGAGTCCGCTGTTCCCCTCGTCTCTACAACCGTCAGCAGTTTGCCGTCCTGATAGACGCCATAAGCAGAAACTTCAATGTCTGTCATATAGGTCAGCTTATTCATAACAGTGTCAGCATCATCTAAATCCTTTTCTGCTGCTGAAACCTTCCTAAATGTCACATTGTTACCAGCGATAAACTTAATACGTGCACCATTGTTATTCGATGACATATGGTCTCCTGCAACGTCCAAAAGCCCGACGACACTATCCTCTGATTTTACATATCCGAGTACACGCCCGTTATATGCATATTCATAGACTGTGTAATGCTGCATCGTCAGTAACACACCACAGACCATGATAATCAAAGCAAAAAGCCCGCTCACCATCTTGGCTCCACTTCCCTTATATCTGACACGCATGTCATGATACTCTGTGGCCAGACTGTACCCACAGCCGATAAAGAACTTGTCGGAAGCATCTTGGATCCTATCATGCAGATAGATTGGTGCAGCAGCAGCTGTGGCTATCGCAGAACCCATTTTATTCCATACGGTAGGTCCCTTTGCTGCCCTTGCCGCTTTCTTGGCTGCCCTGGCTTCACTTTTCTTCTGCTCTATAGCTCTGACCTTATCCTGCTTAGCTTGTTTCTTCGCCTTCTTGGCAGCTTTGGCTTTCTCCTTCTTAGCTTCTTTTGCCTGCTTACCAGCAGCTTTCTGTGCTGCCTTCCTCTCTGCCTTAGACGGAGCCTTCTGCTTTTTCTCCATATTCTCTACATTCTGTAAATTGTTATCTTTATTGTCTACTTTATTTGCCTGTCTTTGTTCCATCTATAAGCCTCATCTGCTCTCTCTTTAACGCAAGAGCAGCGCATTCCATCGTCCATAATTCCGTGGTCCTTACATATAGGACACTTGTATTTAACTTCTAAATAATCCTCCGGATACCCATTAACCGCAAGGAACTCTTTCTTTGCTCGATAAGCTCCTTCTGTCTCTGCAGCAATTCCGTCCGTTTTTCCTTGCCTATACTTCCAAGTCCAGCGAGTAGCTTTTCTTTTATGTCCGCCTCAATGCTTGCAAATTTCTGCATTATAGGCATTTCTGTTTCAAGCCTATGCTGTTTCTCCTTCTGATTATGCACAGCCTTTTCTCTGAGATACTTATAGTACTCCTCGAGGACTCGCTTGCTGACGTTTACACTGCCTTCCGAATTTGTATTTCTCGCCTTTTCTGCTTGCGTCGACTTGCCGCCCGCAGGTCCAGGACCTTGAGCACCGTTCTGGTTATTAGCTTTGTAGCTAGGCTCAATCCCTCCAGCCTTGCGATATTTATTTTCCAGGACGGCATCGACATATCTAAGCGACGGTTCACGCTTTCCGGCAGTGAGCTTCACCGCCTCAAGCACTTCATCTATATTGTACCCAAACTTATCGAACCAGCGATCCATCATCTCGCAGTCCCCGGGAATTCCATTGGCGATTAAATCCAATCTCTTTGAATATCCTGCCATAGAGGTATCTTCGTTTCGCGTCCTTATCCAAAAGCGCCTTTACGTCTGCCTCGGTATTGCATCCTTCCTTGTGCCAATTAATAGCGACTTTGTTTATATAACGAACATCGTTGTGACCGTTATCACTGCTGTATTTTATCGCATAAGCGTACACCTCTGGCGAAACCCCGAATGTACCAATGGTATCGGCTATCTTGCGGGCATCACTAGAAGGTATGCTTCTTCCGCTCGCACTCTCGTAAGTGTCATATAGGTGTTTTAGATCGAGATTTACAAGGCGCGAATCCTTTTCTTCTGACTCACTTCCAGAGCTTCTACTTTTCTTGTTTCCGTAAAACCTTGAAATCTGGCTCAGAAAAACCACTCTATATGAGTCGTCAGGCATATAGTCTCGTCTTATAACGCCAACGCTCTCCCAGTAGTCCCACGCCGCATCGATTTCATCTGGAGTGATGCCAAGAAGATTTGCAGTCTTACTTCTGTCCTCTACTATCCCGTGTTTTGCACGCATCAAACCAAGCAAATACACTTTTACATAGTCACCGTTCGCACTGGTAAAGAACTCGTTTATCATGAGGTTCTCGACTTCTGTGCTAAACAGGTAGACGTCTTTATTCTGTTCTGTAACAAACTCAGTGTTGTTCATGGTTCTCCTTGAAAAAACTTATTTATTTATACAAATCTATACTGTGTACTCGAGGTTTCCGAACTTCGTGTACCTTGCAATCCATGCCAGGTTAACGGTTCCCGTAGGACCGCTCCTGTGCTTGGCAATAATTACTTCACATGTGTTCCCCGATGAAGTATCAGCCTCTTCATCCTCATTTTGATAATAGTCATCCCTTTTTAGGAATACTACGATATCTGCATCCTGCTCGATTGAGCCAGACTCTCTGAGGTCAGACAGCATCGGGCGATGATCCTTACGCTGCTCAGAAGCACGGGAAAGTTGCGATAGTAGAATTACGCATACGTCAAGTTCTTTTGCAAGAATCTTGATACTTCTAGTGATCGCACTTATTTCATTAGTTCTGTTATCTCCACCATATCCGAGGGACATGAGCTGCAGGTAGTCAATGACTACGAGGTCAAGCCCACTCTTCTCCTTGAGTCTTCGGCACTTGTTCTTCATCTCGAGAATCGAGATCTGCGCTGTATCGTCGATGTTGAGATTTACGCTCTCGAATTTCTCCTGAGCTGTGTCAATGCTGAACCATTCATCATCTTCGATTGTTCCGTTCTTAATGTGCTCCATGTCGACTCTTGCTGACATGGCGAGCATTCTCTGCCCAAGCTGCTCCTTGGACATCTCCATGCTGAACACAAGTACTGAATGACCAGCCATCGCTGCATTTTCTGCTACGTTAAGCGCAAAAGCAGTCTTTCCCATACCAGGTCTAGCCGCAAGCACAACAAGGTCGGTCTTCTTGAGACCGCCGAGCATTTTATCAATATCTCTAAATCCAGTTGTAATACCAGGAAGCTGTCCCTTGTTCCTCACCAGCTCATTTATCTGGAGGATATTGGTCTGCAACACTTCCTGAATAGGGGAGTAGTTCTTGCGCTGAGAAGCCTGTGCTATTGAAAAATTTCCTTTTCTGCCTCATCGAGAATCTGCTCACTGTCCATGCTTCCATCGTATGCATTCTTTCGCATAGTGTCGGCCGACTTGATGAGCTTTCGCATCTTCGATTTATCAACGACGGTGAGCGCATAGAACTTGGCATTTGAAGGGTTTATCGCATCACCTGACAGTCTGCTCAGATATGTCATACCACCGACTAGCTCAAGTTGATGTACCTTGTTAAGCTCCGCTCTCGTCGTCATAAGATCGATAGTTATGCTTCTTCTGAACATACTCATGAACATCTTATATATCTCTTGATGTTCCTTGAGGTAAAAATCCTCTGGTTTAAGTATGTCCACGACATCCTGAACGGCATCGTCGCTTAGCATCATAGACCCTAGAACCGCCTTCTCCGCTTCTATGTCTTTCGGAGGCTCTAGGGCCTCCGAAAGTTGACTGTTTATTTCATTTGGCATGTTTATTCCTCAGTAACAGCCACCTTGATGCGAGCTGTAATCTCAGTGTATAGCTTAATATCAACTTCATGTTCGCCGATTTCCTTAATTGGCTTGATCAGCACTATTTCTTCTTGTCGACATCGAGCTTTGTCTGCTCTTTGATTGCATTAGCAATATCCATCGAGGTAATAGATCCGAATAGCTTGCCGCCTTCACCAACCTTAGTCTTAAGCTTGATAACCTCTCCTTCGAGTACCTTTTTCACCTGATTAGCTTCTGCCTTATCTAGTGCAATCTGCTCTTCGCGGTTAGCCTTATCTCTCATAACTTTCGTGAGATTTGAAGGAGTAGCCTCAATTGCAAATCCACCTGGAATTAAGCGATTTCTTGCGTAACCGTCACTTACCTTAACAACGTCTCCGGCTTTACCCGTTCCTTTAACGTCTTTCTTTAAAATAATCTGCATATTGCCCTCCTATTTCTCCTGTGCAATTTCCTATCATCTTTATTTTACTAATTCCCATCGCTTGGATTCTTGTTGTTCTTGTAAATCCTTTTTTATTTTACTAACACATTTTCAATCTTATAGACATTCCTCGCCTATTTGGACACTTCCGAAGCTCTATCCCTTACTCCTGTCCGTAGGCATCAGACTCTTCGCCATCTGTTCCTAGATACTCTGGTACTATCTTCTTAAGCTCCGCTATTACTTCTTCTGGCTCCATGTCAGTTTGAGCACCTGCTGAATTAAGATGCCCTCCTCCATTGAACCTTTCCATAATCACCTGAACATTGACTTCTCCAAGAGATCTCGCACTTATCACAGTCTTGCCCTTATCATTCTTGCCCGCAGCAAACGAAGCTTTCACACCTTTAACCATTAATAGCTCGTCCGCAACCTGCGCATTGATAATCTGTGCATCAGTCGAATATCCCTGGGAAATCGAAAGCGCAACACCTTCGTCCATATATTCAGCATTAGCAACAGCCTCTGCTCTCATCTGGAACGATGTAACCTCCGACTGGAAAAACCTCTTAACTTCAGTAGTATCAGCACCTACACGCCTTAACCACGCAGAGGCTTCAAATGTCCTTACCCCAGTCTTAATAGAGTACCTATTCGTATCTACCGTTATTCCAGCTAACAAAGCTTCTGCTTCGAACTTGTTGACGATCTTCTTGTTAGAAGTGTACTGGATAATCTCCGTCATAAGTTCACTCGCTGAAGACGCATACGATTCAACATATGATAGTATCGCATTGTCTATTGAATCATCGGATAATCTGTGGTGATCGATAACTACGATTTTATCAGCCTTCTCAAGGATTTCAGGACATTCAACCATTCCAGGTCTATGTGTATCTACAACAATTACAAGGGTCTTCTCCTCGCAAAGCTCTATCGCTTTTTCCCTGTTTACAATCTCGTAGTCATCGGTCTCAACAGCTTGCTTGTAAATCGCCTGTAGCGCCTCGTTGTACTCCTCGATTACGATCGCAACATCCTTCTCCATATACTTTGCAATTTTATAAGCCCCTATTCCAGAGCCAAAGCAGTCCATGTCCGGCCAACGATGCCCCATTACGATTACATTTGAGCTCTCTCTAACCAACTGCTTTAACGCATGTGCGATAATTCTCGACTTTCCTTTGTTGTTTTTCTCCATAGACTGGAGCTTTCCGCCATAGTAATGAGTTCTATCACCGTTCTTGACTACTGCCTGGTCTCCACCACGTCCCATAGCGAGATCAAGTGCTGCTTCCGCAAGCTCTGTGGCATCCTGCAGGTTTCGTACTCCCATTCCGACGCCTATACTGAGACTTACCGGAAAATCGTCTTTGGTCTGGATACCTCTAATTGTATCTAGAATCGAAAATCTTCCTTCAATCAAGTTATCAACGTCTCGCCTGTAAAGTGTAGCAAGATACGTATCCTCGCTGATACTTTCTATAGCTGCGTTGTTAGATTCAGCCCATTTACTCAGAATCTTATCCACCTCCGCTGGCACTGTCATCTTGCTGTCTGAAGGCGAATTTGAAATCAGTTCATCATAGTTGTCCAGGCTGATGTACATCTGGCATACATGTTCATCTCTGTAGTTTGAACGCAGTGTCTCGCGTTCAGTTACATTGTTGAAGAAAACTGTTATTATGCCATCTTCTCGCTCCTCACGAGTTGTGTTTAATACAAAAATTTGCTCATTGCGCTTTATCTTAACCTCTGTGCCTGTATCTCGAGCTTCTTCGAGATCTTCAAGCTTACTTCCCGTAAGCGCAAAGAAATTTCCATCCACTATGTCATCATATGCAAACACGTTCTTTATGAGCGAATTCGCATATACAACGGCTCCTTCTTTATTGACCATACACGCCGGCACTGGCAAGCTCTCCAGAAACTCTGCGCCTGCTATATTTCCTGCGTTTTTGTTCATAAATCTCTGCTCCTATCTTTGGCTACTCTATGCCCCTAAGCATGTCTATCAACCTGTTCAATTCATCTATACTGTAATATTCAATTTCAATCTTTCCAGTTGACGCTTTCCCATTTATGTTGACTTTTGTGCCAAATATCTTTCTTAATTCATCTTCTACTGCTGCAATTTCCGCATTCACGCTAGGCTTTCTCTTCTTGCGTTCAGGTCTTGCATCGTCCTTTATCTTTTCAGTAAGCCTTTCCGCCGCCCTTACAGATAGCCCATTTCTAATTATCTTATCGCAAACTTCTATCTGTTTCTTTTCATCCTTGATTGTTATAATCGTTCTTCCGTGTGCGGCAGAGATGCGTCCCTCTATGATCATATTCTGTATCTTTTCAGGTAGCTTCAATAGCCTAAGCGAGTTTGCTATATATGCTCTACTTTTTCCTAAAGCGTTTGAAACCTGCTCTTGTGTGAACTCGAATCGTTTGATCATCTCATTAAGACCAAGTGCTTCTTCAATCGGATCGAGATTTTCTCGCTGCATATTTTCTATGATAGCGACTATCATATTCTGCTTTTCGTCAAAATTCCTTATTATACAAGGAACCTTTTTGATTTCAGCAATCCTAGCTGCTCGCCATCTTCTTTCACCAGCAACAAGCTCGTAACCATTCTGTGCCTTTCTGATGATTAGAGGCTGAATTACCCCATTCTCCTTGATGGAGTTCGCAAGGTCTTTTAGCTTTTCTTCATTGAAGGTCTTTCGTGGCTGGTCTTTATTTGGTTTGATGTCGTTAATGTCGATATATAAAACCCTGTCTTCATCAGCCTCAATTTTCGCCGAATCTGCTTGCGTTTGGGAAGTTTCACCCTTTGAATCTTTTATATTTCTTTCTTCCAACTGAACAGCATGTTCCCTTGGAGTCTTGTCTTCTTTGGTGCTGTTTAAATTATTTCCTTTTGTTTCGTCTCTATCTGATTTTGTCTTATGATTTTTGTTGCTCTTAGCCTTACTTTTCAAATCAAAGCGCTCTCTGCTCTTATCTCCTGTTACATCATCGATGATGTCTAGCAGTTTCGTGTCTATATTCTCTTCCTCATTTTGTTCCAAGTCTTCTTCGAACAGAGGAGCTGCATCTGCGAAGAGTGCATCGAGCCCTCTTCCTAGACCACCTTTTCTTTTAGCCATTTTTCTTCTTTCTCCTCTTTTTCTCTATCTAGGAACTCTAATGCAAATTTGTTATATGCTTTTGCACCCGCCGACGAAGGATCGTACTTAACAATAGGCATTCCGTAGCTTGGTGCCTCTGCGAGCCTTACGTTTCTTGGGATTACAGTTGAAAATACGTATTTTCCAAAGTATTTCTTAACTTCTTGTACTACCTGGATTGCCAAATTCGTTCTACCGTCAAACATGCTAAGTATTACTCCTTCAATCTGAAGGTCTGGGTTCATATTCTTTTTCACAAGCTCAACAGTGCTCATAAGCTGACTAACTCCCTCTAATGCGTAAAATTCACACTGAATTGGGATTAGTACACTGTCTACTGCTGTCAGCGAGTTAATTGTCAATAATCCAAGTGAAGGAGGGCAGTCTATGAATATGTAATCATATTCTCCTCTAACCTGTTCGATTGCTTTTTTTAGTCTTCTTTCTCTTCCCTCAATATTTACTAGCTCAATTTCAGCTCCAGCCAAATCTACACTCGCAGGAATAATGTCCAGATTAGCTGTCTTCGTTTGAAGTATAGCTTTATGGACATCATAATCTTTATTAACCAATACATCGTATAATGTATCAGTTAATTTTCTTTTCTTAATTCCTATTCCACTAGTGGTGTTGCCCTGTGGATCTATATCGATTACTAGAACCTTTTTGCCTTGTACAGCGAGGCAGGCACTCAGGTTTATGTTGGTAGTTGTTTTACCAACTCCACCCTTTTGATTAAATATTGCTATTGCCTTTTCCCATATAAGTCTCCTTTTCGAGATTTCACTAGTGTAATTATATAATATTATGGCTTTTTCTATCCACAATTGTCGTCTATTTCTTCTTATATTTGCGTGAGTTTTTAGTGAAAAAAACTTTCTCAATGTTTCACGTGAAACAATATGTAGTGGGTAGTCAAAATGTTTCACGTGAAACATTTTACTTTCCCACTACTACAATTTAATCTATTACATTATAGGATTAAGTCCTTTTAACGTATAGGGCTCTTTTTCGCAATTCCCGGTTTGCGAGGAAACCTCTTCGGAGTATTATTGCACTTTCTTATAAAAATGAGCTTATGTCCAGATATAGCGTTCTTTTCCTTTGAAGGATTCTCTATCTTTTCAACATTGCCACCAAGAACCCTAATAGCAGCATCAGCAGAAGTAAGTTCATCTTCTGCACTTTCCCCCTTATACGGAATAAAATACCCCCCTTTTTTCACTAGCGGAAGACACCATTCAGATAATATATCCAGAGAAGCAACTGCACGAGATAAGCACACATCTACCTTCTCTCGATACTTAGCATTATGTCCCATATCTTCAGCTCTCATATGAACAAGCTCAATATTGCTAATCCCAAGTTCCTCGGCAACTTGATCGATTACTTTAAGTCGCTTGTTGAGGGAATCTGCCAGAATGAACTTTTTATCTGGATTTGTTATAGCAAGCGGAATGCCAGGAAATCCACCGCCAGTACCCATATCAACAACAAGCTTGGATCTCTGAAATTCCTCATAATCGTTACAAGCTAGAGAGTCCACAATATGCTTCTCGAGGAATTCACCCTCTTCCCTAACTGCCGTAAGGTTTATATGCTCATTAATATCCAGAATTCTATGCATGTATCTGACTAGCTTATCAGTCTTATCATCCCCATATCTACCACTCAGTTCTGAGATTAAATTATCCTTCATACTCATTCCTCTCGCTTCGTTCATTACTTCTTCTTTCTTTCTCTAAATAAATTAGAAGTACATTTATATCCGCTGGAGAAACTCCGCTAATCCTACTCGCTTGACCAATGCTAATTGGATTAATCTCGAAAGCTTCTGCCTAGCTTCAAGTCTGAGTCCGCTTATTTCATTATAATTTATATTTTTCTGGAAGCTTTTTATTCTCAAGCTTTTTTTCATTTTTTTCAACTTGAGCTAGCTGCTTATCGATATAGCCTGCATACTTAATTCTAACTTCAACTTCGTATCTCTCAGCCCTATTAAGCTCTGGTCTAGTTTCATCATCTATTACCTTTAATGCTTCGTACGAAATCTCCGGTCTTCTGAGAAGATCATAAAAAGTAATATTGTTATTCGTTGCCTCATGACTACCTTGAGATGCTAGAAATTCATTAAGTTTACTAAATTCAGCATACTTGTTTCTCAGTCTCTCTATCTCTCCATCTACAAGTTTTTCTTCGCGATAAACTTAGAATATCTCTCATCAGAAACTAGTCCATACTCATAGCCAATCTCTGTCAGACGTCGATCTGCGTTATCTTGTCTCAGAATAAGCCTAAATTCCGCTCTAGACGTCATTATTCTATAAGGCTCCATAGTACCTTTAGTCACTAAATCGTCGATTAGAACGCCAATATAAGCTTCGTTTCTTCCGAGCACTAGAGGATTTTCACCATTAATCTTGCGAGCAGCGTTAATTCCAGCTATAAGGCCTTGTGCAGCTGCTTCCTCATATCCAGAGCTTCCATTAAACTGTCCAGCACAGAACATATTATCTATAAGCTTGCTCTCAAGGCTAGGCTTCAGAGTTGTTGGATCCACACAATCGTACTCTATAGCATAAGCCGGTCTTACAATTTCAGTATTCTCAAGTCCAGGGATAGTGTGGTAAAACTCCTCCTGAACATCTTCTGGCAAACTAGAAGACATACCTTGAATATACATCTCATCAGTATCCAGACCCTCTGGCTCAACGAACAACTGATGTCTATCCCTATCCTTAAATCTCGAAACCTTATCTTCAATAGAAGGACAGTATCTTGGACCGACACCGATAATATTGCCGGAATACATCGCCGAACGCTCTATATTTTCAAGGATAATCCTATGCGTTTCACTATTTGTATAAGAGAGCCAGCACGATATCTGATTTCTTCCAAGTTCCTTTCCTTCATTCATAAATGAAAACGGAATAATCTCTTCGTCTCCATCCTGCTGCTTCATTTTGTCATAATCAAGTGTCGAGGCAAGCATGCGAGCAGGGGATTTCCCAGTCTTGAATCTACGCATCGGGAGACCATATTCGTGCAGCTTTGTCCGCAAGCTCCATCGAAGGAGCTAGACCACTCGGACCACTGTAATACGCACTTTCGCCTATAAATACCTTGCCAGCCAGGAATGTTCCTGTACACATAATGACCGCTTTACACAAATAAATAGAGTTGGTTCTCGTTACTACTCCGCATACCGCACCATCATCGATGATAAGGTCGACGACCTCCGCCTGCTTAAGACTTAGTCTTTCTTCATTCTCGATGGTCTTCTTCATCTCGAGATGATATCTCGTCTTATCCGCCTGCGCACGGAGAGAATGAACAGCTGGTCCCTTAGAAGTGTTGAGCATCTTGCTCTGGATAAAGGTATTATCGATATTAAGCCCCATCTCTCCACCGAGAGCATCTATCTCACACACGAGGTGTCCCTTGCCAGTTCCTCCAATAGAAGGATTACAAGGCATCATCGCTACAGATTCGAGGTTCATCGAGAGAAGGAGTGTCTCACATCCTATTCTTGCAGCAGCAAGACCAGCCTCACACCCTGCGTGTCCAGCTCCTACGACAACCACATCGTATTCGCCCATCATACTATATTTATTTGAATTTTTAATTTCCTGCAAATTCATACTTATTTTCCCAAACAAAACTTAGAGAAAACCGTGTCGAGAATCTCCTCGCTCGCGGTTTCTCCGATTATTTCTCCTAATATCTGAAAGGCATCACGCGCCTCTATTTCAGCAATTTCAAGTGGTTCACACATTTCTAAAAGCTCTATACCCTGAGTTAGTGATTCACTTGCTCTCACGAGAGCATCTTTGTGCCTTTCATTTGTGACGATATTACCGCCATCACTCTTAACAAATCCTTCTGTAAAAATATTTTCTATCGCCTCACGCACTCTCCCAATTCCCTCGATAGTCTTTACAGTGGTATAAACTACACCTTTACAGTTAAGTATGCTTTTAATTCTCTCAAACTCACTCTCGGATATATTAATACCAAGGTCCTCTTTGTTTATAACAAGAAGCACCTGTTTTCCTTCGATATGCTGGGCAATTTCAAAATCCTCGTCTTCAAGACAAGCGCTGCCATCGATAACCATAACCACTAGATCAGCAATATCAATCTGACTCTTAGATCTTTCGATACCAATCTGCTCTATTACGTCATCAGTATCTCTAATCCCGGCAGTATCAACAATCACAATCGGATAGCCCCCGATTATTGCACTCTCCTCAATCGTATCGCGAGTAGTTCCCGGGATATTAGTTACTATTGCTCTATCCTCTCCTAACAATCCATTCATAAGAGATGATTTCCCAACGTTTGTACGACCAACGAGCGCTAATTTTATCCCTTCTCTTGCAAGCTTGCCAAATTCAGCAGATTTAATAAGCTTGCCTAACCTACCTTGTTGCTTCATAAGTTCCGCTAAGAACTCATCATACGAAACTTGCTCTATATCTTCATCTGGAAAATCTATATTCACAGCCATCTGAGCTAGCACGTCTTTAATATGATTACGAATATCTATGATTTCCTGACCTAGGCTACCATTAAGCTGCTCAGAAGCAATGCTGAGTGGTTTCTCACTTCTCGCTTTTATAAGATCAATCACAGCTTCTGCTTGAGATAGGTCTAGCCTACCATTAAGAAAAGCGTTTTTAGTAAACTCACCTGGATCTGCAAGTCTTGCCCCAGAAGCGATTACACTTCTTAGGATAAGCTTTAGAGATACATTGCTTCCATGCGCCTGAAATTCAACAACATCATCACCTGTAAAGGTATGAGGAGCTTTCATGTATATCGATACCATGTCATCTATAACTGTTCCTTTATTGTCGACAGCATGACCATAGTAAACGTGACGAGGAATTACCTCATCAGGACATTCACGATATATGCTTTTCATAATGGATAGTGAATTAGATCCACTCACACGAACTATACCTACTCCACCCTCCCCTAGAGGCGTTGCAATTGCAGCAATAGTATCTGCCATAAATTCTCCTATTGACGAAAAGAGCCCATCAAAGATGGGCTCTCAGTGTTATTTCTTCTCGATTATAACTCTTCTATAAGGGTCCTTTACCCTCACTCCTAGTCGTTACACTTGGATGGTTCTGAAGTGTTGAATGAATAACCTTACGCTCGTAAGGATTCATTGGTTCAAGAGTAATCTTTCTCTCGGAACGCTCCACCTTACCAGCTAGTCTATTTGCAAGACTTACAAGAGTCTGTTCTCTCTTAGCTCTGTAATTCTCAGCGTCCATAACCACTCTTGTGTATCCGCCATTTTCCTTGTTAACAACGAGGCTAGCTAGATACTGAACAGCATCGAGTGTCTGTCCTCTCTTGCCGATGATTGTACCAGTGTCTGCACCAGTAACATTTACATAGATAAGATCCTTGCCTTCCTTAACTTCGAAATCGAGGTCAATGCCCATCTCTTTTGTGATTTCTTTTAGGAATGCTTCAACTGGATGATCCTGCACCGGTGTAAGCTTATCGACATCAAGAAGTAGAGTTGCTTCAAAATTACCATGATTTTTCTTGCTTCTCTCTCTATTCTTCTTAGGTCTAGAAGATTTTCTCTTCTCGCCTTGTCTAGCACGCTCGCTTGCACGAGCATCCTCAAGCTCTTCCTCTTCGTACTTATCGTAGTCTTTTCTGATCTCATCAGGAACAACAACAGTGTTATTCTCAGGAAGACCAGCGAGGATTCTGTCTATATCATCGAAAGTTGCTTTTTCTTTATGTGCTTTATCAGCACCGTCATTCTTGGGAGTAACTCTCACTTTAGCAAGTTTAGATCCTATACCGAGGAAACCTTTGCTCGATTCCTCAAGGATTTCAACGTTGACTTCATCTCTGGTGAGTTTGAGTTCCTGAAGCGCAAGCTCTACGGCTGTGTCGACATCAACTCCCCATTTTTCTGAAGCTTTCATCATTATCCTTTCATCCTTGCTTTCTTCATCTTCTCAAGCTGTTTCTCAGCACGTCTTCTCTTTTCTTCAAACTCCTGCTCTTCCTTGAGCTTAGCGCGGAACTTGTTCATTCTGATGTTCAAGAAAATCTGAATGAACTGTCCACCTGCCCAATATATAGCAAGTCCAGCTGGGTAAGCTCTAGCAAGCCATAGGATACTGAGTGGGAAAAAATACTTCATTATCATGTTCATTGATTTTCCCTGGCCACCCATCATCTCATTCTGGCCTGTAAGCTGTTGTGTCATCGCAAAAGAGATGTATGTTGAAACAGCTGCAGCAATTGGAAGAATCCAAAGGTCAGGCTGTCCGAGGTCTTTAATCCATAGGAACGACTGATGAACAGCGAAAATCATATTCTCATCAGCTATATACCTAATAGGATTTCTGAGAAGAGTGAAAAGACCCCAGAGAATAGGTAGCTGGATAAGCGTAGGTAGACAACCACCCATAGGGTTGAAGTTCTCATTCTTGGAAAGCTTAGCCATCTCTTCGTTCATCTTCTCTTTGTCATTCTTATACTTCTCCTGAATAGCCTTCATCTTAGGCTGGAGCGAAGACATCGAAGCTGTCGATTTAATCTGTTTGAAGTAGAGAGGATAGAGGAGCAGCTTAACGAGTACCGTTAGTATTATTAGTGAAATACCGTAGTTACCAACTAATTTGTAGATAAACGTTAGTAGATAACCCAAAGGCACCGCAATAAATCCCATATTCTGTCCTTTCTTATCTTAGAGGATCATATCCTCCGGGATTTCCCCGGATGACATCTAAGTATTCTCTTTATTCCTAAATAAGTTCCTTTAAAAGGACCGTACTTCTCGAGCGCCTGTATAAAATACGTGCTACATGTAGGATAGAATCTACACGTTGAAGGGAATAAAGGAGAAATAAATTTCTGATATCCTCTGATGATAATTATCAATATGCGTTTAATAATGTTCTTTAAAAGCTTTATCATTGTAAAAGCCCTTACTTGTCTAGAAGGTGTTCCGAACGAAGAACCCCGTACATTGACCTTCTAACTTCTTCACACTTGTGATCATTGATAGAATTTCTAGCTATAAAAATAACGTCGTACCCGTTCTTAACTTCGCAGCCTAGTAATCTATAAGCCTCTCTCATGAGTCTTCTCGATCTGTTGCGTCTAACGCTGTTTCCAACCTTTTTACTAGAAACATAAGCTAATCTAGAATACTTAAGCCCGTTCTTTTTGTAGATAATTACCATGAATCTTGAGACTTTAGATTTTCCTTTGTTATAGACAACCTTAAAGTCAAGCTGATTCCTTAGCGTTGATTCCTTGAGCATGATCACTTTACCTTCTATCAGCTATTAAGCTGTAAGGCTCTTTCTGCCTCTAGCTCTTCTTCTCTTGAGAACCTTTCTGCCGCTTGCAGTTGCCATTCTCTTTCTGAAGCCGTGCTCCTTAAGTCTCTGCCTCTTCTTAGGCTGGTAAGTTCTTTTCATTGTTAGTTTCTCCTTCCATATCAACGTTTGATATAATCTAATATAGTTGTGTCTTCTAAATTCCAAAGGCACATACATCACGATATTATACTTTCAAACCATAACAAAGTCAATGTATACGCCATTTTGAAGGTGTTCTTTAAGAAAAAAATAATTTAAATTTTTTTAAAATTTTCTCACATACTACATTTAGTGGTAGCTTTTAACTTATTAACAAAGTTATCCACAACATGTGTATAACTTTATTTTTTTGTTAAGTGCTAATACAGTGATTTTTATAGGATTCAGCATTATTGCTGTTGTGGATTTATTTGTGTAGAATATGTTTATTCACCCTAGGAGGGAGTATTTTGGACACTAACAAGATATGGGATTCGTTCATAGAGGAAATCAAGAAATCTACAAGCAAGCTAAGCTTCGATATGTTCTTTTTCTGATTTATCTCTTTATAAGCTCGATGTCGATAATAAGATAATTTATATCCAACTTGAAGACATCAGCATTATCAAGTTTCTTAGAGAGAAATACATTGTTCAAATCGAAGATATATTCTCGAGAATGCTCGGGGATGATTTTCAAGTAGTCATAAAATCCAAAGACGAATATAAAAGCAATAAAATTGATAAGAAGAAAAAAGTAAGAAGGTCACTTTATAAGGATAATTCTAAGCTTTTTAATCCTAAATTTAATTTTGAAAACTTCGTTGTTGGAGGTAATAACAGATTCGCATATGCCGCATCACTCGCGGTTGCCGAGTCACCTGCGGAAGCTTACAATCCTCTTTTCCTATATGGAGGATCCGGACTAGGTAAAACTCACCTCATGCAGGCAATTGGAATTCAGGTTATAAAGAATGATCCCACTTCAAATGTTCTGTATATATCATCCGAGACTTTCACGAATGAACTTATCGAGGCGATAAATACTCAGAATACCAATCAGTTCAAAGAAAAATATAGAAATATAGATATACTACTTATAGATGATATCCAGTTTCTAGAAGGTAAGGAAGCCACTCAGGAAGAGTTCTTCCATACATTTAACACTCTATACGAAAACAACAAACAGATTGTAATATCTAGTGACAGACCACCGAGCAACCTTCAGAAGCTCGATGAGAGACTTACTACTAGATTTGGATTTGGAATAACGGCTGACGTTCAGCCTGCTGATTTTGAAACAAGAGTAGCGATTCTTAAGAAAAAGATAGAACTTGCTGATATAGAAGTGGATAGTGATATTGAAGAGGTATGTAATCTAATCGCTGAGAAAATCAAGTATAATATCAGAGAGCTAGAAGGTGCTATGAACCGCATGATAAGCTTTTCCGAGATTATGAACAATAAGATTGATCTTGATTTTGCTAAGATAGTTCTCAAGGATATCTATAGAGATACAGATAAGGCAATCGCTCCAGAGAGAATTAGATCAACAGTAGCTTCTTACTACGATATCAAGGTTTCAGACCTCGACTCTAAGCGTAGAACTGCTGAAATCGCACTTGCTAGGCAGGTTGCTATGTATCTATGTAGAGAGAGTACTGATTTCTCGTTTTCTAAGATAGGTGAGATATTCGGTGGTAGAGACCACTCAACGGTAATGAGTAATTGCAATAAAATACAGACCCTATATCAAGAAGATGAGCTAATCAAATATGATATAGATGAGATTAACAAGAAATTTAAAAAGCATGATTTATAGGTGTGAACAACTAATTTTTTTCATGAAGTTTAATTATCCATATTTTTACTAACTAGTTATCATCAGGGGTTATCAATATACTTTTTGAACTAGATGCGAGATAATATAAGCAAAAAAAGAAAGTTATCCACATTATCAACAGCCCCTACTATTATTACTAAATATATAATATATAAAGAAAAGGGAATTTCTATGAAAATATACTGCACAAGAAATGAACTTAATAGAGCTATTAACAATGTATCTCACTCAATTCCAACAAGAACTCCTTCACCTATATTAGAAGGAATACTTATTGAAACTAAGGGTGATAGAATGTATCTAACAGCAACAGACACTAACATGACTATAGAGTCGAATATTCCTGTTGATAGTGAAGGTGACGTTTCATTTGTTATAGAAGAAAAGAATTTTGCCAACATCGTTAATAAGCTTCCTGAAGAGGAAGTACTGATGGACTACAATCATGAAAAGAATCAGATCAAGATTAACAGTGGTAAATCTTCATCTACATTTAATTGTTTCTCAGCAGATGAATTTCCAAGATTCAATATTGGAGAAGGTCAGAAGATTATTCTTTCCAAGAAAGATATAAAAACTTAATTCGCAAGACTTCGTTCTCTGCAAGCGCTGACGAGCTTAACGGAGTACTTACGGGTATCCTCATCGAGCTTGGTGATGGAAACCTTCGCATGGTAGCAGTGGATACATTTAGAATGGCTATTTACAATGCAAAGGTAGATACTGATGAGAAACTCAGCATCGTTGTTCCTGCAAAACTTCTAGGGGAAGTGTCAAAGATTATAAGTGATGATGATAACGACGAGCAGCTATTCATGGAGATTGTGGATAACAAGGTAGTAATGCTCTTCGATAACAATAGAGTTATATTAAACACACTCAATGGAAAATATATAGATTACAATAGAATTATCAAGGCTGAGAGCAGCATCAAGATAAGAACTAGCAGAATTGAACTCATGAAGAGCATCGATAGAGCTGCTATCATCGCTTCTGCTCAGAATAACAATCTCATAAAGATGAAAATCGAGGATGATCAGATTGAAATAATTTCTCTTTCCGAGAAGAGCAGCATAAAAGAAATGGTTGAAATTATGAAAGAGGGAGATAACCTCGAGATTGGATTCAACTCAAGATACATGATGGATGTGCTAAAAGTGATCGACGATGAAGAAATCATCCTAAGCATGAGCGATAGTGTAAAGCCATGCATCATAACTCCACTAAAGGGAGACACTTATCTGTATCTGGTGCTTCCTGTAAGAATTAGCTAGTAATAGGAAACTGTGGATGAGAGTAAATAGTTTAAAGGTAAAAAATTTCAGAAACTATAGCGAGCTTGAGGTAGAGTTCGATTGTAAACGAAATATAATAATAGGTGAGAACGCGCAGGGTAAGACTAACCTCATAGAGGCCATATATCTCTGCGCGTTTGCGCGTTCTTTTCGTACGAGCAATTCTACAGATCTCATCAAGATTGGAGAGGAGAACTGTAATGTATCTGTAGAAGCAGTCAGCGAAGATATAGATAAGAAATTAGTATTACCATCAATAATCGTGGTAAGAAGATGATTAAGAAGGATAATAAATTTCTTGGTAGAACTGCAGAGCTATTAAATAACCTCGTAGTCGTTGTATTCTCACCGGACGATCTAAGAATAATAAAAGACAGTCCAGAGAAGCGTAGAAATTTCATAGATAAAGAGATAAGTCAGCTTAGACCTAGCTATTTTGAAGCTCTTCGTAACTATAAAGATGTGCTTAAGCAAAAGAATTCACTGATTAAACAGCTAAGAGCACCTGGTAGCGAATCCAAGATGCGAGATATGCTTGAAATATACGATATGCAGCTTGCAAAATATGGAAGTGAAATTATCAAAATTCGTCGTGAATTTGTGGAGATGCTATCAGAGAAAGCTTCCAAGATACAGAACAACATCTCAAAAGGTCGAGAAAACCTAGAGATAAAATACGTTGAGTCGGTAGCAGCTGAGAATATCCTAGACGAAATCATAAATTCCCGTGAACGAGATATCTACAACGGTCACTGCAGCATAGGGATCTCATAGAGATGACCTTGATTTTTATATCAATGGAATAGATGCCAAGAAGTTTGGCTCACAAGGTCAGCAGAGGACCGTTGCTCTATCTCTAAAGCTTGCTGAAATTCAGCTCGCCGAGATGATTCTGGGTGAGAACGCAGTCTTGCTTCTGGATGATGTATTATCTGAACTCGACAGAGAGAGACAGAGTTATCTGCTAAATGAGATAGAAGATGTTCAGTTATTTCTTACGTCGACCGAGGTTAATTCGGAACTCCTTCATGGTATGAAAGAAGGAAAGGTATTTAACGTAAAAAGTGGCTCACTTGTATAAATTTGGAACAAAATTTAGAATAAATGAGTTATAAAATATAAAAAAATATCGAAAAAAATAGGCGATTTAAGGTAGTTTTATTCCGTAAAAAGGGTAAAAACTACCTTTATTGATATTTTTAAAAGCCTCTATGCTAAAAATAAATGGGTTAGAAATATAAAAAGGAAGGTCAATATGAGCGCAGAAAATAAGCAAAATAAATATGATGCCTCCCAGATTACCGTACTAGAGGGACTAGAACCTGTAAGGGTTAGACCTGGTATGTACATAGGTAGTACTGGACCTGCAGGACTTCATCATCTCGTATATGAGATTGTTGACAACTCTGTCGATGAAGCACTAGCTGGGTATTGTAAGCACATCACTGTTACGATAAATGAAGACAACTCTATAACCGTTACCGATGATGGACGAGGAATGCCAGTAGATATTCACCCTAAGCTTGGAATTCCTGCAGTTGAAGTTATTCATACTCAGCTACATGCAGGTGGTAAATTCGGAGATGGCGGATATAAGGTTTCTGGAGGTCTTCACGGAGTAGGTGCATCTGTAGTTAATGCACTTTCCACTCATATGATTGTAGAGGTTAAGCGAAACGGTAATCTCTATAAGCAGGAGTATAAGAGGGGGAAAGACAGTTACTGAGCTAGAGATTATTGGAACTTCAAAGGAAACAGGATCCAAAACAACTTTCTGGCCAGATGCAGAAATATTTGATGAAACTGTCTTTGATTACGATACACTTCAGAGACGTATGCGTGAGATGGCTTTTCTTAACAAGGGACTAAGAATTTCCATCGAGGATAAGAGAGAGGGCAAAAAGAAAAAAGAGAGTTTCCACTACGAAGGTGGAATTATTGAATTTGTTCAGTACCTCAACAAAAATAAGGGAGTAATAAACAATAAGATTTTCTACTTCGAATATGAAAAAGAAGGATATGAAGTAGAGGTTGCTATGCAGTATACCGATAGGTATAGCGAGCTGACACTTTCTTATGCAAATAATATAAATACCGTAGAGGGTGGTTTCCATCTAGTTGGTTTAAGGGCGGCTCTCACTAGAACTATTAACGATTATGCTAGAAGAACTAAACTTCTCAAGGATAATGATGACTCACTTCAGGGTGAGGATGTTAGAGAAGGTCTGACAGCAATTGTAAGTGTTAAACTGACAAATCCTCAGTTTGAAGGACAGACTAAGGCTAAGCTAGGAAATAGCGAGGTTAGGGGATTCGTTGAGAGTAACATGAACGAGAATCTGTCTTTCTTCCTCGATGAGAATCCAAAGGAAGCAAAGCTAATCGTAGATAAGTGCCTCAAGGCTGCTCGTGCGAGAGAGGCAGCTAGAAAGGCTAGAGAGATTACTCGTAAGACTTCGGTACTCGAGACAACTTCTCTACCTGGCAAGCTAGCTGACTGTTCGGAGAAGGATCCAGCGCTGTCAGAGATTTTCCTAGTAGAGGGAGATTCTGCCGGCGGTAGCGCTAAGTCCGGAAGAGATCGTAATCGTCAGGCTGTACTTCCGCTAAGAGGTAAGATTCTCAACGTTGAGAAGGCAAGAGAAGATAAGATTCTTAATTCAGATGAGATCAAGAACATGATAACTGCGTTTGGATGCGGAGTAGGAAGCAACTTTGATATCACTAAAGCTTAGATATCACAAGATTATCATCATGACTGATGCCGATGTCGATGGTGCTCATATAAGAACGCTGCTTCTTACATTCTTCTACAGATTCATGACACCTCTTATCGAAGGCGGATATGTGTACGCAGCTCAGCCACCTCTATTTAGAGTTAAGCAGGGAAAAGAAATTCATTACACTTATTCAGATGCTGAACAGGATAAATTACTCGCTGAGCTAAAAGCTAAAAACAAGAACGCAAAGGTTGAGATACAGCGATACAAAGGTCTAGGAGAGATGGACTTCAATCAGCTATGGGAGACTACCATGGATTATAACCATAGAACTCTTGTGCAGATTAAGATTGAGGATGCTACAGCAGCGGATGAAATCTTCACGACATTGATGGGAGATAAGGTTCCGCCAAGAAAGAAGTTCATTGAAGACAATGCAAGATACGCAACACTAGATATTTAATGGACATTAAGGAGATATAATGACTACGCTTTTAGAAGATAGCAAAATCATCACTCATGAAATATATGATGAGATGAAGAATTCTTATATCGACTACGCGATGAGCGTTATTGTCGGACGTGCACTCCCAGATGTTCGTGACGGACTCAAGCCAGTACACAGAAGAATTCTATATGGAATGAGCATCCTAGGTATTACTCCTGACAAGCCGCACAAGAAATCGGCGCGTATTGTCGGAGAAGTAATGGGTAAATATCACCCTCACGGTGACAGCTCAATATACGATGCCATGGTTAAGATGGCACAGGATTTCTCGACGAGATATCCGTTAGTAGACGGACACGGTAACTTCGGTTCTGTAGACGGAGATGGAGCAGCTGCTATGCGTTATACGGAGGCTAGAATGTCGCCGTTTTCGTTACAGATGGTTCGCGACATAGAGAAAGACACTGTTGATTTTACAGACAACTTCGACGGTGAAGAGAAGGAGCCGGTGGTTCTCCCTTCGAGAGTACCTAATCTGCTCATAAATGGATCGAACGGTATTGCCGTAGGTATGGCGACTTCCATTCCTCCTCATAACTTAAGCGACACAATCGATGCTTGTATTAAGAGAATCGACGATGAGAATTGTAGTAATGATGAGCTCATTAAGATTATAAAGGCACCAGATTTTCCAACGGGTGCAAGCATTCTCGGAAGGGATGCGGCTAGAGAAGCTTATGAGACTGGAACAGGTAAGATTACAGTAAGATCTAAGAGCGAGATTGAGGAAACTGCTCGCGGTAGGATGAGAATCGTAATCACTGAGATTCCTTTCCAGGTTAACAAGGCGAGACTCATCGAATCTATGGCTGACCTCGTTAGAAATAAGAAAATCGATGGAATTTCCGCTATTAGAGATGAATCTAACAGAGAGGGAATGAGAATCGTAATCGAACTCAAGAAGGATACTAATCCTAATGTGATTCTCAACAGACTATATAAGCACACTCAGCTTCAGAGCACTTACAGCATGATTATGCTAGCTCTAGTTAACGGTGAACCTAAGATTCTCAGATTGTGTGAGATTATAGATGAGTATCTAAAGCACCAGAAGATTGTAATCACAAGAAGGACAAAGTTCGACCTCGCAAAAGCTGAGGCAAGAGCACATATCTTAGAAGGTCTTCTGATTGCGCTAGATAATATAGACGAAGTAATCAAGGTAATCCGTTCTAGCTACAATGATGCTAAGGAAAAGCTGATGGTTAGATTCGGTCTCAGTGAGATTCAGTCTCAGGCAATCTTAGACATGAGACTAGCTAGACTGCAGGGTCTGGAACGTGAGAAGATTGAAAACGAGCATAACGAACTCATGCAGAAGATCGCTTACTATAAATCAATCCTCGCTGACGAGCATAAGCTGATGGGCGTTATCAAGGATGAGCTTACCGAAATCAAGCAGAAGTACGGTGATGGCAGAAGGACTAAAATCGTTGCTGATGATGGTGGAATAGATGAAGAATACTTGATAGATGAAGAGGATGTTGCAGTTACGCTTACACATCTCGGATATATCAAGAGAGTTCCTGAGAATACTTACAAGGCACAGCGCCGCGGTGGAAAGGGAATAGTCGGTCTCACAACTAGAGACTCTGACTTTGTAAAAGATCTCATAATAACGTCGACTCACGACTATCTGATGTTCTTTACTGACCTCGGTAAGGTTTATAAAATCAAGGCTTACGAGATTCCTGAAGCATCTAGAACTGCGAAGGGCACTCCAGTTATAAACTTCCTGAACCTCGATCAGGGCGAGCGAGTAACTGCGGTTATACCAGTTAAGGAATTTGCAGATGACAATTACTTAATCATGGTTACTAGAAATGGAACCATCAAGAAGACTCCAATGTCTCAGTTCGATACTAATCGTAAGACCGGACTCATAGCTATCACGCTTAAGGATGATGATAAGCTCATCTCTGTAAGTCAGTCGAGCGGTGAAGAGAGTGTATATGTTGTGACCAAGAAAGGTAAGTCAATAACATTCCACGAGGATGATGTTAGAAGCATGGGCAGAAGTGCCGGCGGTGTAAGAGCTATCACGCTAGATAAGGACGATGAAGTCGTATCTATGGAGCTCGATAGCACTGGTGAGCGTGAACTGCTTGTAATGACTAAGAAGGGCTTTGGTAAGAGAACTAGCCTCGATGAGTATAGACTTCAGACCAGAGGTGGAAAGGGAGTTTCGACTTACGATAAAACTAAGTTCTCGAAGACTGGTGAGCTAGTTGGAGCGACACTTGTGAGCAAGGATGATGAGATTATGCTGATCAACTCGAACGGTGTAATTATCAGAATCAGAGCTAACGAGATATCTAAGTCAGGCAGAACAACTCAGGGTGTAAAGATCATGAAGGTTGAGTCTGGTGACGAAATCGTATCATTTGCAAAAGTTCTCGATGAGGATGATGCTTCGAAGCCTATGACCAAGAAGGAAAAGGCTGATAGCGAGCAGATGACGCTGGTATAAAATAATTATAATTTTTGTAATGGCTGAGAAAGAATCTCAGCCATTTTTTTAATGAAAAAAATAGCGATTTTAGAGTAATTCACAATTTTTTTAATAGAATTAAAAAAATTTGCTGCATGTTAAAAAACAAAAAGTTTATGCCTTGAAATGACCAGTCTATGGGTATATACCAAACCCGTAAAAAGTTATTAGTGATTTAAAACAATTCGAATTGTATCTAATAAACGAATGTATATATAGTTATTAATTAATCGTACAATTTAATTGTATTTACTAAAAAAATGTAATAATGTAATATAGAATGTTGCATAGAAAGGGGAATCGTAATGGGTGATAAAGATTTAAATAAGAAAAAGCGGTTCATCAGCTTGGAGTCTTTGGATTTTTCGCAATGACTGCTTCGATGGTCATGACTGTATATGAATATCCGTCATTTGCATCTTCGGGGTTTAAGCTGGTTTTCTTCCTAGTTGTTGGTGGTTTACTTTGGTTTTTACCTGTTTCACTTTGTGCAGCTGAGATGGCAACCGTTGAAGGTTGGGAGAAAGGCGGCATATATTCTTGGGTAGGAAATACCCTGGGCCAGCGATGGGGTTTTTCGGCACTGTTCTTTCAATGGTTCCAGATAACAGTTGGATTTGTAACAATGTGCTTCTTCATCCTTGCTGCTTTAGCTTATGTATTCAAGGTAGATGCTTTATATAAAAATCCATTAACAATGTTCATCGGCGTTGCGGTTATCGTGTGGGTTTTGACATTTGCTCAGCTTGGAGGAACGAAGTACACTGAGAAGATTTCTAAGATTGGATTGATTGGAGGAATCGCAGTTCCTATCCTAATTTTAAATATAGGCTTAGTTGCATACTTCATGACTGGTGGAAAATCACAAATAGATTTAAGCGTTAAATCGTTAGTACCTGATTTTTCCGATGTTAAGACGCTTGTAATATTCGCTTCATTCATCCTCGCTTATATGGGTGTTGAAGCATCTGCATCACATGTTCATGAACTTAAGGAGCCAAACAAAATGTATCCTGAAGTCATGATTATGCTTACGGTACTTACTATCTGTTTGGATGCCGTTGGTGGACTAGCAGTTGCAACTACTCTTCCAGCCAAGACTTTAAATGGAAATCTCTCCTATGGTGTAATTGAGACTTTTGAGAATATCTATGTAAATCATTTTGGAGAACAGTATAGATGGATCGTATTTGTAGTTGCGCTCTTGCTTGCACTTGGAGTATTTGCAGAGATTTCTGCATGGATTGTAGGGACCATCAAAAAGCACTCTTAGAAGCTGCTTATGATGGAATTTTACCAGCAAGATTTGAAGAGACTAATAAGAACGGCGTATCTGTATTCACGATTATGCTCCAGGCTGTAATCGTTACAATTTGGGATGCTGTATTATGCGGTTCGATTGCACTCGCAGGCGGTTCTGATTCATCGGTCGGATACTTAACAGCGATTGGTCTTACGGTTGTAATTTACCTAGCTGCGTACGTGCTATTCTTCCCTAGGTTACTTTGTATTAATTCTAAGAAAAGGGAATATGAGCGTGAATTCCATATTCCTGGAGGACGCGCGGTAAAGATTGTCGTTGCCGCAGTTGGACTATTTATGACTGTTGCAACTTTAGTCATTTCATTCTTCCCTTCATCAAAAGCTTACTGCTGCAGATAACAGGGTATATCAAATAGTGTTGATAGTATGCTTTATCGTTTCGATGGCTGCACCATTGATTATCTATTCAAATAGGCATAGATGGTCGTCGAACGGGAAAGCTACAGGTGATGAAAAGTAACCATTTATCAGTAGATATGGTGTATTCAAACAAAAGATAGTAAAATGTTTTAAACCATTGTCAATTAATGATGAAAAGAGGTACGGAAATGAGAAATTCGGAAAATAACGAAGTAAAACTGAATGATAGTCTATCTTCTTTGAATGATGATACGGGTTACCGCACACCTATTTTCGGTACAGAGACTAGCTGTGCTGCAATGCCAAAGGATAAGATAAACGATGAGCCAGTTGCTCCAGGAGTGGCTGCAGAGATGATCAGACAGTATCTGAGTGTTGAGGGTAATGCGACTCAGAATCTTGCGACATTCTGCCAGACATATATGGAACCAGAAGCAACAAAGCTGATGGCAGAGAATTTCGAGAAAAATGCGATTGATAAGGATGAATATCCTATGACAGCAGACCTTGAAAATCGCTGCGTAGATATTATTGGAAAGCTATGGAATGTAGATAAAAAGGAAGAGCCACTCGGAACTTCCACGGTTGGCTCATCTGAAGCGTGCATGCTCGGCGGACTAGCAATGTTATTTAGATGGAAAAAGCTAGCAGATGCAGCTGGTGTAGATAGATTTACCAAGAGAAGACCTAATCTCGTAATCTCATCAGCTTATCAGGTGTGCTGGGAAAAGTTCTGCCGCTACTGGGATATCGAGATGAGAACTGTGCCAATCGACCTTGATCATCTATCTCTTAACATGGATACGGTTATGGATTATGTCGATGAATACACTATCGGAATTGTAGCGATACTGGGCATAACCTATACTGGAAAGTACGATGATGTAAAGGCACTCGATAACCTTGTTGAGAAATACAATAAAGAGCATACTGATATGCCAATCCGTATTCACGTAGACGCTGCTTCCGGCGGTATGGTCGCTCCATTTATCGATCCAGAACTAGAGTGGGATTTCAGGCTCAAGAACGTGTGGTCGATAAGTACATCTGGACATAAGTACGGACTCGTATATCCAGGAGTTGGCTGGGTAATCTGGCGCAGTAAGGAAGCTCTCCCTGAGGAATTAATATTCTGGGTAAGCTATCTAGGCGGAAAGGAAGCAACTATGGCGATTAACTTCTCTCGCAGTGCTTCGCAAATCGTCGGACAGTATTATATGCTACTTAGAAATGGATTTAAGGGATACAAAGAAATCCATGAGCGTACCCTAGAGGTTGCTAGATACATGGCTTCCGATATTGAGAAGATGGGAATCTTTGAAGTGCTTGAGGGTGCAGAACAGATTCCAATCATCTGCTGGAAGCTTAAGGACGATGTCGATGTGGAATGGACACTTTATGATCTGGCAGATCGTCTCCGTATGCAGGGCTGGATGGTACCTGCATACCCAATGCCAGAGAATATCAAGGATATCGATGTACAGAGACTAGTGCTCAGACAGGATTTCGGAATGAATCTGGCGATACTATGCATTAAGGATATGAAGAAGCAGATCGAAATTCTGAATAACTCCCGTGTAATCGTGCCAAATAACGGAAATGGTGATAATAACTATGTATCTAAGGGGTTCGATCATAGTGGGAGATAGTAAACGCTTTAAATATATGTGAAATTTCTTCTAAAAAGTAAAGAGAAAATACTATAGCTCTAAGTGATATACCATATTAGAAAATAAATAAGTAAAAAGGATTGGTTCGCCCAATCCTTTTTAAGTGCGAAAATAAAATTAATTTGATTAAGGTATTCTTTGGATATGAGTGTAGTACTTTAAATATGATTGTATATCAATGTATTAAATTACAAGTTAATAGAAAATTTTTTTATAGTATAAAAAGGTTAAAATGTATTTAAATAGATACATAAATGCTATAATCAGACTACAGTATTATTTATTATTTTTGTAGTATGGAGGAACTATGTTCTGTAAATTAAATATTACTCTAGAAAATAAAAGTGGATATGATATCAACATATCGTCTATTCTTCACGGCGCACTAATGCAATTTATGACAACTGAATACGTGGAATCACTCCATAGTAATGGTTTAAGACCTTATACACAGCATGTTGAAATAAATAAAGACACAATCGATTGGGTTATCACAACTCTTACAAAAGAGGCTAAAGAAAACATAATTGATAAGATAATTATTTCTAATCCTAATGAAATTTACCTAGAATACAAAGATGATAGCTTAAAAGTTCTTAAATATGGGATTGAGAACATAGAGTACTCAGAAATACTAGATAAAACTTATTTTGGGGATTGTTCGAGGATAGTACGAATAAATTTCTTAACACCAACTGCATTTAAAGTTAACGGAAGGTACCAGTTCTATCCCACGATTGAACATATTTTCATGAGTTTGATTAATAAACATGATTGCGTATCACAGGGAACTCAAATATTTTCAGAAGAAATAATGGAGGAAATACGAGAGCATGTAAGCATTGTAGGGTATAACCTCAGAAGTAAGATGTTTCATCTTGAAGGTGTTAAGATTCCTTCATTTATTGGAAGCATAACCATAAAAATTGGAGGGAATAAGCAGTTTGTAAATTTAATTAATATGCTTTGTGAGTGCGGTAAATATTCAGGAGTAGGTATTAAAACGGCTATAGGAATGGGAGCTATAAATGTCTTTCCAAAATTAAGAAAGGAGTAATTTGTGAACGCTAAACAGATTGAAGTTATCCTTGGAGGATTGTTCCACGATATTGGTAATATACTATATACACATAACGTCGGAATAAGTAATTGTGAAGAAGGGCATCGGTTTATTAAGGATGCCGGAATCGACAATGAATCCATTTTAGAGCAGCTTAAATTTCAACAATATAATATTTTAAAAGAAGCAAACATAGCAGAAGATTCACTGGCATATATAACTTGTTGGGCAAATAGCATTGTTTCTAGAAGATCGCCAGAAGAGCACAGTAAAAATACAGAAGAAAAGAAAAATATAAGCAATAAGTCTATTCCTCTACAATCAGTATTTAACATAATCAATGGCAATAATGAAAGAAAAGTATATGAGCTGGAACAAGTAAAAAGAAAATGGAGAAATAAATTTTTCCGATGGATAATACCATTAATTATTCTGAAGAGAAGTATGAAAGTATAATAAATAATCTCAAGAGTGGTATTAAGAAATTTGAATTAACAGGTGAATATATAAATTCATTATTGTCACTGCTCGAAGGAGAACTTACATATGTGTCTTCGGCATCAGATATTCATCAGCTAGCCGACATATCTCTCTATGATCAAATGAAAATTACTGCGGCCATAGGTAGCTGTGTATATCAGTATCTTGAAAGCAAAGAAATAAAGAGTTATAAGAAGGCATTAATGGAGGATAGCAACAAAGCTTATAATGAAGATTATTTTCTGATGTTCAGTATGGATATATCCGGAATTCAAAGTTTTATCTACAAGGTCGACAGTTCAGAAGCTTTGAAAAGTTTACGGTCCAAGTCGTTTTATCTAGAAATAATGCTGGAACACATTGTAGACGAATTGCTGGAAGCGGTTAATCTATCTAGAACAAACCTTATCTACTCGGGAGGCGGTCATGCTTATATCTTGCTTCCTAACACAGATGAAGTTATAGAAAAGATAAAGATATTCAAAGCAGAGCTTAAAAAATGGTTTATTGATAACTATGGGATTGATTTGTATGTTGCTATGGGATATAAAGCTTGCTCAGCAAATACTCTAAAGAACTATCCTAAAGGCTCATATGAAAATTTATTTAAAGAAGTTTCTAAAGCATTATCAAATGAAAAAATATCTCGATATTCGGCAAATGAGATTAGACACATGAACTCTTTTAGAAATGAAGAACCTACTAGAGAGTGTAAAGTTTGTGGAAGAGTCGATCATCTTACTGATGAGGATATATGTGAATATTGTAATTCGTTTAAGAGAATATCAAGAGATATTCTGAATAAATCTTTTGGATTTGTAACAGTTACCAATGAGAAAGATAAAGAAAAAAATTGCATAAAGTTACCATTTGACAAGTATATGCTTATGGAGGATGAAGAAAGTTTAAAGATTAGAATGTCTACAAGCGGAAGCGGGTATGTGCGTTCTTATAGCAAAAATAAAGTGTACACAGGAGTAAATGTAGCAACTCGATTGTGGGTTGGTGACTACTCGTCAGAATCATCCTTTGAAGAATTGGCAAATGCTTCAAGCGGAATTAAAAAGCTCGGTGTCTTGAGGGCAGATGTTGACAATCTTGGAAAAGCTTTTATAAGCGGATTTAAGCCTGAGCACACGAGTCTGTCGAGAACAGCTAGCTTCTCCAGAAAGTTAAGTATGTTTTTCAAGTTCCATATTAATAATATTCTTGAAAATGGAGAGTATATGATAGATGGGTCGGTCTCTGCAAAGCGAAATGCGACAATTGTATATTCAGGTGGAGACGATGTATTTATAGTAGGTGCGTGGGATGATGTAATAGGCCTCGCAATTGATTTATCTGATTCACTAAAAAAATATTCACAAGGAACCCTAACTATATCTGCAGGAATAGGAATTTTCCCGAAGAAATATCCTGTAAAGGCTATCGCAAGAGAGACAGGACTGCTGGAAGAAGCTTCAAAGCGGGTACAAGATAAAAATGCAGTCACATTGTTTGAGGATGTCTACAACCAAGATTGCAAGTACGAGTTCGACTGTGGTGAACAGACTTACAAATGGGATATTTTTAAAAGACGTGTAATAGGAGAAAAATATGTGCTGATTGATTCGTTCTTCTCAGATGATGATGAGAAAGGCATGGCAGCAATATATAGGCTCTTGAATTACATAAGAAACCTTGATGACAAAATTAATCTTGCAAGACTTGCATACTTACTGGGAAGGATGCAGGTAAGTGCAAAAGATTCAGATGGGAAAGAAGAAAAATATAAAGCGTTTTCAAAAAAATTATATGAGTGGATATCTAATGACCCAAAAGGTGAAAATAGACGAGAACTTTTAACTGCAATTTACATTTATGTATATCTACATAGAAAGGAAGAGGAGAGGTAAAGATGGAACGATTAACACAACTGAATTTTGCAAGCAGCGCTGAATTTGTAATTCAAAACAAGATTATGAAGAAAGGCGGAAAAAATCCACGAGAAACTTCAGAAACACCGATGATTACTACATCAAAGATTAGAAACATGCTAGAGCTAACTAATACTCTCTATAACAAGCTTATTAAGTATAGGGAGGAAGAACTTTCTGATGAAATAATGAGTTACATTCAATATGTGAGAATGAAATTTGCATATGAGTATGGGCGTGATTATAACGAAAAGAGAAAAACACCTGTATCAGATTTTATTAAGCAAGCTCAAATTATGAATCATTTGGAAAGTATAGGTAACAGCAGAGAACAGGCGCTTATATTCTGTAAATATATGGAGTCGCTAGTTGCGTTTCATAAGTTCTATGGTGGAAGAGATAAATAATGGAGGTAAAAAATATGTATAGCAAGATTAAAATAACAGGAACAATTAATGTGGAAACAGGAATGCATATTGGAGCTTCCGATGGATTTTCAGTGATAGGAGCTGTAGATTCTCCTGTTGCAAAGGATGCAGTCTCAAGAATTCCTTATATACCGGGGAGTTCTCTAAAGGGAAAAATCAGAAGCCTGGTAGCAAAAGCATATTCCGATAGCGGTATTGTTCCTAAATTTAATGATCAGGACGACAAGGTTACAAGATTATTCGGTGCAGGTGCAGACAATAATAATCACCCAAAACCAAGCAGACTCATATTCTCAGATATGATAATGGAGAATATAGAAGAACTTAAAAAGAATGGTGTTGAAGATGGAACTGAGGTTAAAGAGGAGAATACAATTAATCCAATAACTGCAGAGGCAAATCCAAGGCAAATAGAGCGTGTCGTAAGAGGTGCTAAATTTCCACTGACAATAATTTATAATGCTGAAAAAGAGAATGAAGAAGAAATGCTTGAGGATATAGAGACATTAGCCCTTGGACTAAAACTATTGAGCTATGATTATATCGGAGGTCACGGATCTCGTGGGTATGGAAGAGTGACAATAGATAATATCAATGCGGATTGTGTTGTAGGAGACATAAATAAAAAAATACTTGATAAGTGCAACGAATTACTGAAAAGGAAATAGTTATGGAGTATACAGGATATAAACTAGTTTTCTCTACATCCGTGCATTTTGGTAATGGAAGCTTAGAAAATTCAGATAACAGAATATATGCGGATACAATTTTTTCTGCTCTGTGCCATGAGGCTGTTAAATTGGAGTGCATAGAAGAACTTGTATCTTATGTAAAGAACGAAAAGATAAAATTGTCTGATGCATTTCCTTTTATCGGAGATAGTTACTACATTCCTAAACCAATGATAACTATCGAAAGCGAAAGAAATATTGATGACAAGAAAAAAGCAAAAAAGTTAGAGTTTATTAATGTTGATCTCATAGATGAATATCTAGATGGAAGTATGGATATTAAAAGAGAGTCTGAGATAATATCTAATCTTGGTAAGTCAGGAACTATAACGAGAGCAGGTATTCAAACTAATGAGGACACTAAACCTTATTCAGTTGGCACATATTCATTTACTGCAGGTGCGGGACTGTATTTGATTTTAGGATATAGTGATGAAAAAGCTCTCAATACAATTAAAAAATTAATTAATAGTTTAAGCTATATCGGAATTGGCGGAAAAGTAAGTTCTGGTCTTGGTAAATTCAAGGCAGAAAGGGTAAAGCTTCCAGTAAGCCTTATTGAAAAAATTGAGAAAGCAGAAACATCTAAAAATGTAATGAGCTTATCAATAGGTATGTGTGACGACACTGATCTTGAAAATGTATGCGAAAATTCAAACTATATTTTATCTAAGAGGAGTGGTTTTATAAATTCTTCCACATACTCCGATAACATTGTTAAGAAGCAAGATTTTTACTTATTTCGCGCGGGATCAGTTTTTAGTAGACCATTTAAAGGCTTAATCAAAGATGTCTCAATTAAAGGGAAGCATCCAGTATATCGTTATGCAAATCCTATTTTTATGGAGGTCAGCAATGATAAATAGTAACTATCTTGAGAGATATATAATTACGATTGAGACACTTGGACCGCTTTATATAGGTTCTGGTCATGAAATCGGAAAAAAAGACTGGATCCTAAATAGGAGAGATAATACTGCATATATAATTGATGAGATAAAGCTTTTTAATTATCTAAGGAATAATAATTTGCTATCCTCTTTTGAAAAATTTATGCTTTCAAATGCAAGAGGAGGGTTATTTGAATGGGCTAAGGAGAACAAGATCATTAATGACATAATTTATCAAACGTCTAAGTACTCTCTTGATTGTGAGAATATAGCTCAGGTAAATAAGGTTAGGGGTATTCAGACTTTTATAAAGGATGGATATGGTAAGCCCTACATACCGGGAAGTAGTATAAAGGGAGCAATTAGAAATGTATTATTATCCCAAAGTATTGAAAAAGACACGAACTCAAATGGTGATGTAATTAGTGCACTTAGAAAACCTGATGCAGGGGGTAATAAAAATAAGCTCAGTGGAGAAGCTGATAAACTAGATAAAAAATATTTTAGAACACTCAATCGAGAAGGTAGCAAATATGATGATGCAGTAAATGATGTCATGAGTGGAATAAAAATATCTGATAGCAAGCCTTTGTCTTTTAATAATCTTACATTATGCCAGAAGATAGATGCTAAATTAGATGGTGATACTGGTGATGGGCTACCTATATTCAGAGAATGTATAAAGCCAGAAACGAAAATTGAGTTTAATCTAACTATTGATACGGCACTATTTAAAAAAGAAATTTCATACATAGAAAATGCAGTTGAGAACTTCCTTAATAATTACAATGAAGAGTTCCTACTCAAATTTAAGGAGGAAATTCCATACTATGGCAATGTAATTTATTTAGGTGGTGGTGCGGGATATCATACAAAAACGGTGACAAGCTCTCTACTTAAAAACGAAGTCGATAAGGTTAAAATAATAGGTAACATCATTAATAACACTGTTAGTAATGATAAAAGAGATGAACACCGACATTATGATGACCATAAGCTAGGAGTATCGCCTCATATTGTAAAATTAACAGAATATGATGGCGAACTGGTACAAATGGGACCATGCAGGATAAAAATTTCTAAACTTTAAGCCGTTGTTGAAATTTTAATAGGTTGAGCCGATTATTAGAAAGTGTGTTGGATAAGAATGATAAAAATAAGTTTAAGCCGCAAAATGTATATGGACACGTTGAAATCGCACTTATCCAACACACGCGATTAGAAACCGAATACCCCGATAGGGGACGAAAACCTATAACTTACAATATGCTCATCTAGTGATTTTAGTTCATTAGAAACCGAATACCCCGATAGGGGACGAAAACTCACCCTTGGTATTTCGTTAGCACTAAATAATAGCATTAGAAACCGAATACCCCGATAGGGGACGAAAACTTTGCCTTCCAGTTCACAAATTCAGGATTCTGTTCAATTAGAAAACGAATACCCCAATAGGGGACGAAAACAGAGAATTAATTATCCGCAAATCTAAAAACTTTTCTATTAGAAAACTAATACCCCGAGAGGGGACGAAAACGATTACTCACCACATAGCATTTCAATATTTGCATTCATATTAGAAAAAGAGTACCCCGAGAGGGGACGAAAACAAAACTACCTTTCTCTTAAAAAAGTTATCTCTTAAAATTAGAAAACGAAAACCCCGAGAGGGGACGAAAACGCTGAAACAACAATGCCTACATGGCTTGCTCCAGTAGTATTAGAAAACGAAAACCCCGATAGGGGACGAAAACTGATTCTCTAGTACCAGTTTATCGCAGTTAGGGCAATAGTATTAGAAACGAGTACCCCGAGAGGGGACGAAAACATATAGTCATAATTGAGTTCTTTTAGGAAATTGGATAATTAGAAAACGAATACCCCGAGAGGGGACGAAAACCCTCCTTTGGTTTCAGGCATATCCTCTGTGTAGAACATTAGAAAAAGAGTACCCCAAGAGGGGACGAAAACTCTACAGGAGCTGTGAATTCTGCGAAATCGTTGTTTGATTAGAAAAAGAGTACCCCGAGAGGGGACGAAAACTGTTTTTCATCAGCCCAATCTAGGCTCTGAAGCATAATTAGAAAACGAATACCCCGATAGGGGACGAAAACATTAGTTCCTTGTCAGTTAGTTTTCTCATTTTTATTAGAAAACGAATACCCCGATAGGGGACGAAAACCCTCCTTACCTTGCCCCTAGCATGTATAGGGCTATCCATAACAATTAGAAAGCGTATACCCCGATAGGGGACGAAAACAACAATTTTAGTTCTTCTCGAACCGCCATTGTGTGATAATTAGAAAACGAATACCCCGATAGGGGACGAAAACTCTGATAGTGACGCCTCAAGTAGTCTTGCGAACTCAGAATTAGAAAACGAATACCCCGAGAGGGGACGAATACGTTGTTAGTTTTATCGCTTGGTCTACTCTTATTAGATTAGAAAACGAATACCCCGATAGGGGACGAAAACTTACTTAGGTTACCTTGGCTATCAAAATCTATAACTAGAATTAGAAAATGAAAACCCCAATAGGGGACGAAAACTTATATTCTGTTACTGCGATATAATAAAATTCTTTGTCTAATTAGAAAATGAATACCCCGATAGGGGACGAAAACATATAGTCATAATTGAGTTCTTTTAGGAAATTGGATAATTAGAAAACAAACACCCCGATAGGGGACGAATCGATAAGGTATTGTAATTATTCATTTATGGAGGAAAGTATGGCTCATGTATATGTGACTACCAGTGAAACAAAAGTTGGTATTGAAGGTGGACGACTCACTATTAAGAGTAGGGATGAGACAGTGAGGTCGGTGCCGAAACAGACAGTTGAAAGTATTACAGTCTTTGGGAATGCAGTACTAAGTACACAATGTATTCAAATTTGCCTGATAAATGGAATATCGGTAAGTTTCTTTTCGGGTAAAGGAAAGTATTTTGGCAGACTGGAGTCAACGGTTCACCATAAAGTAGAAGTTCTAGAACAACAAATAGACATTTTTAGAGATTCTCAGTTTAGTTTGGAATTATGTAAACGGATTGTTTCTGCCAAAATTAGAAATCAAGAGGTCGTACTAAGAAGATATACAAAGGAACAAACAATTAAATTAGATATGCTCATAAAAGACATGAAAATATATCGCGATAAAGTAGAACATTCTAACGGTACGGAACATTTGTTGGGATATGAGGGAATGGCAGCAAGGACATACTTCGAGGCATTAAGTGAAATAATAGAGCCAGAATTCAAATTTAGTGGGAGAAGTAGAAGACCACCTAGGGATCCATTTAATTCTATGTTGAGCCTGGGATATACACTTTTGATGTATGAAATATACCCAAAAGCTGAGAATGAGGGATTATCACCATATTATGCTGTGTTACATAAAAAATATGCAAATCATCCTGCACTGATTTCAGACTTAATGGAGGAATGGCGAAGTGTGATAGTAGATTCCACTGTACTAAGCTTGGTTCAAGGGCACGAAATTAAACCGGACCATTTTGAATACGCAGATGATTCTCAAGGGGTATTCTTAACGAAAGAAGGGCTATCCAAGTTTATAAATAAGTTTGAGAAGACTATGAACAGAACCAGTCGATATCTGCTATATGATCAAGCTGAAAGAACTATGCGTAAAGCCATTCAGGAACAATGTTATAGGATGAGAATTGCAGTAATAAATAAAGACGTTAATGAATATGTGCCAATTATAATTCGCTGATAATATAATGGATTTAATATATATAGAGCGATATGATTTTACTGATATAATTGAAGATGCTGATAAGAAGCTTGTTTTAATCATCTACGATATAATAGATAACAAACGGCGCACAAAGATGGTTAAGCTACTAGAAAGCTACGGAACGAGAGTTCAAAGGTCTGCCTTTGAAGCACTAATTAATAGGAGTCAGTATTCAAAAATTATAGAAGGAATCAAGAAAACTATTTCAAATGAAGATAATGTAAGAATATACAGGTTAAACAGTAGCAATGAGGTGTTACTGCTCGGTGAATCATATAGCGTATATGAAGAGGAAGTTATTATAGTATAGTGTTATCTTTTATTGCAGATACAAGAAAAGAGGGTTATTATGAAAAGAATATTATTCTCACCAGTTGGAAGTACAGATCCGATATCTAGCCAGAGAGACGGTGCCTTATTACACATAATTAGAGTGTACCGACCTGACAAAGTGATTCTATTTCTTTCAAAAGAGATAAATGGATATGAAGACAAGGACAATAGATACTCATATTGTCTAAATAAATTACAAGACTTGATTGGAAAGCAAATAGAGTTCGAGTGGATGATAAGAGAGAAGCTCGTAAATGTTCATCTGTTTGACCCTATCCTTTTGGACTTTAAAGAGATACTTGAAGATTTATGTAATAATATTGATGAAGATGATGAGTTACTCCTTAATATCTCTTCAGGATCCCCTGCTATGAAAAGTGCCTTACATACATTATCAGCATTTATTGAAAGACCTATGATTCCGATTCAGGTATCAAGTCCGAATGAAGAAGTTAATACACATGAAGATGTGAAAGGCGATTATGATGTTGAGTTACAGTGGGAATTAAATTTAGATAACGATGATGAAACGTTTAAAAATAGATGCAAAAAATCTCCAATTACTAACTTGAGTGTTGAAATTAGAAAAAGTATCATTAAAAAACATGTAGAAGCATATGACTATGTAGCGGCATTAGATGCTGTAGGGAATGACTGCGATTACATAAGTGAAGAAGCAGTTTTTCTGATGGAAGCAGGGGCAGCAAGGTTGAAACTAGATAAGGCAGAGTGTGATAAAAGAGCAAAGACTGCAAGTTATGATATCTATCCAATTAAGCAGGGAGATCACTGGAATGTCTTCGAGTACCTAATGATTATGCGAATTAAGCTTGAAAAAGAGGAGTATGCAGATTTTATAAGATCAATTTCACCAGTATTTCAAAGACTTCTAGAAATGATAATCAAAATAACAAATATTATTGACCTAGATTCACTAATTAGATTTGACAAGAAGTCGGGCTCGGCGACGGTAATAGAAACCAACAAGTACGCAAAATCATTCGATTATATAAAAATAATAGATGATTATGGCAAGGGCGGAATTGACTTAAATATTAAAAAAATAGTATTTACAAAATAAGAGATATAGAAGAAAGTGTACGTAATAAAGCAGCTCATAACATAACTTGTATAACAGCTGAATCTATATACAATTCAGAAAAAGAAAACACCCATGGATATATTCAAAATGTTATGTGATTTGGCTAAATATGCAGGCGTAAGAATTACAGACGATGATTTAAAAACGTATGATAAACTTAATGAAAAAAATCATTTCACTACTTTTAAATTCAAAGACCAAAAAAATGGTAAACACAATAGAATTTAGTAAAAAAAGAAAGTACCTAAATTGAAAATATCTATTTAAAAAAATAATTTTCTGAATGGTAAACTAGAAATCCTAAAAGCTCTTAACCATGACTAGTTAATTAGTTATGATTAAGAGCTTTTAAGTTATCACTATATCGATATTTTGGGGGAACAAGTATTTTAAATGACTACTTCAAGAAATTATTTAATTAAAACCCTTGTCATTATGATGGCTGCTTTTCTCATCGCTGGACTCATGCCTATGAGTACCTTGGCAGGGACAAATGCGAATGGTTCAAAGGTTGAAATCAAAGCCACAGATAAGGATGGAACAATCACTTGCACTGCACCGGGCAGTGTCGAAAGCATCAAGGCTAAGCATGAGAAGAAATTTGTAAAAGTTAATATCATCTTTAAGCCAGGATCTGAGGTTGAGGTGGATGGAGATACGCCAATCTCTATTAACGGCGTGGAGTTGAACAAGTATAAGGACTCGCTGGTCTACTTCTCATATCCAGAGTCTGACTTTGACCCTTCAATCAAGAAGACTGCTATGCTAGACCTCTATATATATCCAGAGGCATGGGAGCTAATCAAGAAGGGCGGTCAGAGCGGAGAGAATACTAAGCCGAAAGAGAACAATGTATCTCTAAGCCTTGATATAACTGAGACAGATGGAAAGCTAATTTCGTCTAAACCAGACTATGCTGACAAGGTGGACGTTAAATTCCAGAAGAAGAATGTGCACGTATACATTTCGTTAAAAAAAGGAAATGTATTTGACATTAACGCAAAGAAACCGATTATCATCAACGGTATCGATATAAGCAAGTACTCGGAAGATGACGTATATATCTCATATCCTGAGACAGACTTTGAACCGAATCTCACCAAGGCTACGGTAATGGATATTTATATCTATCCAGACCTATGGAAGAAGCTTAATAAATCTGGTCCTAAGGAAGACGAACCAACTGTAAAGCCTAATGAACAGGGTAAATACAAACCGTCTGATTATGCGAAGGTGTATGAGACGGAAAGGTTAAGCTTGCGGATCTTCCTATATATGAAAAGGTTAACGGCAAAGAGGTTCCTGTTAATAAGGCGATTAAGTTCTCCGTATATAACAGCACAACGCAGCAGCATGAGACTAATGTCGTTTCTGCAGATTCGAAGCTCAAGAAATTGACTTTAGTAAAAGACAATAACTACATAATTTCTATCGACGACAAAGAATATGATATGGATAATGCCTATATCACTTCAAATAAGGATGGAGCTCTGCCGCAGAACTACAAGATAGTTGGTAAGACAGTCGATAAACTAGTGCTAATAAAACGCAATAAGCCTGCAGATGGTACGGATAATCATAAAAGAGTAAGGGTTCAGCTGCCTGTATTTTATAAGGATAAGCAGGGCAGTGAGGTGCCGGCACCGAACGTAAAGTTTAAGCTCACAAGCCCAATTGATACTGTAACGGTGACATCAGATGAGGATGGATTTATTGAGTGCGATTTGATTGAAGATAATAACTACATGATCGAGGTTTCGGGAGGCACATATGCGATGGATTCCTTCCCTCTTACTGTAAAGGACAAGTCAGAATGGAACTCTGGAAAGCATCCTTATGACCACCTCAGCTGTAGAAATGTACTATCGCTTATCGTGTTTGACAAGGCAGATGACCACAAGCATGACACTGTGATATCCACTTACGATGATAACGTGGAATTGACAGGGCTCAACTTCGGAACAGAGGGTAAGTACGCTCTTAATGAGAGGGTTCTTCCAAATGGCTCCGTAAAGGGATTTGAAGGAAAAGATTACGAGGTTGTTGACATTGATACCGTTAACATGGCGCGCGTGGAAATCTCGAAGCTAGCACATGGTTCATTTGAAGTAACTCGCAAAGTACCCGCTGGAAAATCCGTAAAGCAGGTATACTACATCGATGAAGCAGGAAAGCCAGTAAAGGTTAAGTTTAGCCAAGATGGAGACAAGGTTAAGTTCCTGATGGACACCATGTCTATGTACAACAACGTAATCGAGTACGGCAGCAATGAGCAGGCAGAATACTACGTTGTAAACAAGGATTCGCTAAAGTGGAATAGCGGTGATGAAGCTCTCGAAATAGTAGTAAAGGCAAAGAGTAGCGACGAAGATACATACGATAATTTCTCGCACGTTACAGTGGATGGAGTTCTAGTATCTGCTGATAATTACACGAAGACTAAGGGAAGCTTGAGACTTAAATTTAAGTCTAGCTATCTCAAGACTCTTAGTAACGGAAGTCATACTGCAAAGATCTACTTCCAGAATGGGGCTGTTGAAGCTAGATTTACAGTTGCTGGTAATAATTCACAGAGAAACTCTGGGTCAATCGTAAGTACTTCGAGCAAAGCTAAAAACCTAGTGATCGCTAAGAAAGCACGAGTTCATAGAAGTGTCGTAAAGACAGGTGACAGAAATATAGCATTTGCATATGAAGCTATATTAATTATGGCGATCGTAGCTCTTGCAGGTATCTGCTATTACAGAAGAAAAAGGGTTTAATAGATAAAATAAAAAGATGGATTTTTAAGAATCCTATAATCGCAAAGCACTGCATCCTCAATGGATGCGGTGCTTTTTCTAATATTGTATTAAAATGGAAATATTATAGCACTTTTAATAGAATTAATACGATTAATCAAGACTATTTTTAGTCATATTTATGGTAATGGATATTTATTTATAGTAAAAATATATAAGTACGTTATTAGCAAAAATGATTAAGAAAGACGAAAGGAACCGTAATATGAGAAACTTTTTCAAGAAGTTTTTCAGCATTAATTTTATCGGCTACGATGCTCCTTACAAGTGGCGTTTTTCCTGCCTAACGTTTCAGCAGCTGAGTTTAATGCTAAGCCAGTTGATGCAAGATGGGCTGCACCACAGGAGATTAGAGTAAAGTTCGATCGCAATATCAAAGTTAACCCATTTCCACAGAACCGCAAAGCAGGTGTAAAGTTGCTAACTTCTGATGGCAGGGAAGTTGCTTTTAGAGATCTAATGATGACTTTTGGATATCTAAACGACACTATCTTTATACGTTTTCTAGAAGGACAGAAGAAAGAGTATACAGGTGTGGTATTCAAGAAGGGTTCTTTAGTAGACGCAAACGATGAAAATATAAAGAACACTGAAGATATTAGAGTATCAAATGTCAAGGTAGAAAAGACTCTTGGTCGCGTTGGCATTGAATACGAAGGAGTACCAACTACTAACTTGGTTCCTAAAGAGGGAAAAACCTTAAAAATAAGTGCAAGTGGATATAATTTAAAGCTTGATAATGGACATGATATTAAGCTTAAGCTATATTCAGGCGAATCCGGAGGCAGTACAGCAAACTTTAAACCTACAAATATAGAGGCAACTCTTAATGTAAAGGACAACACTGCTGGTAATTGCTATGTAACAATTCCTGAGAACAGGACAGGAAAGAGACTCGGTTACATATTTAAGTACTCAGTTGACGGTGGTAAGACATATGATGATTTCTTTAAGGATGCACCTACTATGTCATTTATACTTATTCAGGAAGCAGATGAGAATGATGCGGTAAGGCCACAGCCTTCACCACAGCCACAGCCTGTAGTTCCTACCCCAACACCACAGCCACAGCCTACACCGCAGCCAGTCGTGCCAACACCTACACCGCAGCCAATACCTCAGCCAGACCCTGTCAATGCTGAAGATGGCTACAGATTTACAGTTGGTAACGATGCAGTATGGAATGGTGGAGATCTGCTATTTAAAATCGAGAATCCTCTAGTAGATATGAATCAGCCAGGCGAAAGAGTATTCGACAGATTCCAGGGAATCGAAATAGATGGCAAAGCCGTAGATAAAGCGAACTATACTGCACAGCCAGGAAGTGTCGTACTTATACTTAAGTCGAATTACATCAGAAGCCTAAGCACAGGAAAGCACACCATCAAGGCAAAGTTCAGATGTGGAAATCCAGCAACTACATACTTCACTGTAGCAGGAGCAAAGAAGACACCAAAGCCTGGAACACCAGGAGTAGTTAAGAAGACTCCAGTGCGTGCGAAGGTCGTAAAGACAGGAGATAGCTCAAGCACAGTTGCATTTGCAATCATGTTCGTTCTCGCAGGTACAGCTCTCGCAGGAGTTGCTACTTACAGAAGGAAGAGAGCATAAATAATAATAGAATTATACATATAAGTAAAAAGTTCTAATTAAATTAAAAACCACTGTGGTCGCAAGCGCGGCTGCAGTGGTTTTTCGTTATGTCAATATTATAAACATAAGGATCTGTTAATGTCCTACAATTTCCAGTGAAAATCTAGCGATACTTCTCGATCCCAGCCCTTATAGCATCTTCAACTTCGTGCTGCGCAGCAAGCTGCTCCTGTCTAGGCATGCCTGAGAGGTCTACAGTCGGGTGAATTACAACCTTAATGGTTCCGCCAGTGAATGTATTGTGCTCCTCAAATATTTTATATGAATCGATAATCGAAACCGGCACGATTGGCACGCCGGCCTTCTGGGCGAATTTGAAGCTACCTTCTTTAAAATGCCCCATATCATTGCTGTGACTCCTCGTACCCTCTGGGAAGATTACGAAAGAATAGCCTTTCTTGAACAAGTCTGTAACCTCAGCGAGAGTCTTTACAGCGGAACGAGGATTGCCACGATCGATGAATACCGACTGTGTGCCGCGGATAACATCAGCGAGAGGCTTGAGCTTCTTGGTCTCAGATTTTGAGATAAAGCCTATTTGCGTAGAACGGAAAGCTGCAATCATCGCATATATGTCCGCATACCCTTGGTGATTGGCAACGACAAGGAACGGGCTCTTAGCAGGAATATTTTCTGGGTTTATCACGTCAACCGTGATGCCAAGTGTCTTTCCTGTATAATCACAAAATTCATCCTCCGCCTTCCTAATCAGTCTCTGTGCCTTTGCATGGTCATCTTGAGCCTGAGCGGCTCTGATTGCAGGCATGTGCTTCATGTATTTACGAAAGCCAGCTCTGATCTTGTTTAGTGCTATTGTATTTTTAAATGGGTTCATAACGTCCTCCAATTGAATATTCTTAATCGTGTAATTATATCTATATAATGCTATAATTTTATGAAAATATGCACGAAAAATCAAGAATTTAAGGAGTTATTAGGACATATGAAATTTGTAATACAAAGAGTGACACATGCAGATGTAGTCGTTGATGGAAATGAGATTGGTAGGATAGGCAAGGGATTCATGGTGCTCATCGGCGTGTCGAAGGAAGACGACAAGGCTATCGCTGATAAGATGATGGATAAGATGATTAAGCTCAGGATATTTGAAGATGAGAATGGAAAGACCAATCTATCCCTAGATGACGTAGGTGGGGAACTTCTCCTTATCTCCCAGTTTACGCTCTATGCAAATTGCAAGAAGGGCAACAGACCATCGTTCATCGACGCGGGTGTACCTGATGAGGCAAACGCTTTATATGAATATATAATCGAGAGGTGTAAGGAACGTGTAAATGTAGTTGAGCGTGGTGAGTTCGGTGCCGACATGAAGGTTAGCCTTTTAAATGACGGACCGTTCACGATAGTGCTCGATAGTTCAGAAATTATGTAAATAAATACAATCTGATAAAAAAATAACTAAATTTTTTTAAATTTTTTTAAAGCGTTGAAATATTAACGAGTTTAAGAAAGGCAGTCCCAAGTATAGATTATATCTATAATTGGGACTTTTTGTTATAGATAAATCAAACAGTGATAGTTGTGTGAATGTATTAGAATAACTATGTCTATGTTATTAGTCACATATTAAGAAAAAGAAAAGAAAGGAAAGAAAGCATGAGAAACTTTATTAAAAAGTTTTCAACTATGGTCCTTTCGGTTGCAATGCTGATGACGAGCGGAGTTGTTCTACCGAGCGTTTCAGCCGCTAATTTCAAGCCGATAATCGAAGGATCAAAGTGGACATCATCGGACACTGTAACTGTTACATTTAGCGACAATGTTACATTGGCTGACGATGCAAAAGAAAAGGTTGTTTTGACAAACTACGGACAGGAAACCCCATTGAACGCTTCAGATGAGGTAACCGCTAGTGGAAAGAATGTCAAGATTAAACTAGCAGGAGGCTATAAGTACTATAGCGGTCTAAAATTCAAGGCAGGAGCTTTGAAGTCAGCAGATGGAACTCCTACAACTAGTGATGTAGTTGGTTATTCTATTTCTTTAGATAAGGGAATAACATCACTAAGCGTTGCTGATAAGAATGTTCCGGCAGCAGAAACGACCGTGAACGTTCAGGTTACTGGTAAGAACCTCGACTTTGGGGAGCCTATCAACCTAAAGGTATATGCTGGTTCAACAAAGACAAATATCGAGGCAAAGCTAGTTGCGACAAGTAATACAACAGGAACTATCAAGCTTGTGATTCCTGAGAATACAAGTGCAGACTCGATAACATATAAGATTAAGAAGCAGAAGGGCTATACTTTCAGCTATGAGGATGTTGACGCATCATTCTCGCTTGTACAGGCAGGAAAATCGGGATCTTCTACACCTGGAACAGGTGTGACACCAGTTGCTCCAACTGAGGTAAAGGTTAACTCTGTAAGCTACGACAAGACATCACTCGACTCAAACGGCGGAGCAGTAGTTGCAGAGCTAAGCGGTGTTGGATTTACTCAGGTAGATGCTCTTAAGGCAAAGGTTTATAAAGTTAATCCAGAGGGTACTGTGGATGATGCCCTACTTCCTACACAGGTTGAAGTGGTTGATGACACACACGCTAAGGTAAAGTTTACGCTTCCTGCAAATAGCAGCACATCAACTCTTTCTTATGCACTCAGAGTGGCAACTAAGGAAATGTAAATTATTCTGCGATTAAGGATCTGTCCAATCAGGAACAGCTATTAACTGTTGCTGCAAAGGCACAGGAGCAGACAGGTGACAACTCTGTTATTCCAGCAGGAGCAAAGACATTTGCGCTGGATATCGATGATTGGTCGGCTTATAACATGGGAGATGGCCAGTTTAACGTTATATTTAAGAAACCAGTTTCTCTTAACAGTCAGATTGACATCAAGAAATTCATCTATTTTTCCGATAGAGGAAGCAAGAAGGTTGATCTCACCGATAACGACACAGTAACATTAGAGGGAAATGTTCTAACTATTCAGCTTGCTGATAAGGATAAGAAGGTGCCTTCATATCTAATGGTCAAGGCAGGCGCTCTTAAGAATGATAAGGGTGCATACCTAAAATACAAGATGGATGGCACAGGAGAACACTTCCGTTATATTACAGATGGAGCTCACGTTGATTCGATGGAATTTAATAAGATTACATTCGATTCGAACGGAGGACATCTCGTAGCGACTATTAAGGGTCACAATCTAAAGAACAACGTTGCAGGACTTCCTGAGTTCAATGTAAATGTCGCTAAGAATGATGTTACGCTGAGTGATGTTACACCGTACAACCTCACCGTTGATGTGAAGAGCAACACTGAGGCAGTTGTAACTGCTGATTTACCAGCAAATGTAACAGATAGAACCGAGTCATACAGAATCATCCCTGTAATATATGGCAGACAGATTTATTCGACATATATAAAGGGCTACGACATCGTTTCTGTTCTCCCTGCAGGAAAGAACACTGCAGATAAGACTCTATCTACAGTAATGATTAGTGGAGCAAGTGATGAAAACCCTGCTCCAGAAATCTACGAAGTAGATGTTAAGAGTCATAATGTATCACTCAAGATTAATGCTGTTCTTCGTGGAACTAATCTTGACGCTAAGAAGATGAAGGTCAAGGTTGTTGACGAAAACGGAACAGAGTGGCCAGCTAAGCCAGTATACGAGTGCGGAGCAACCTACAGATGGCAGTGGAGCAACATGTACCTTCCAAATGTACCTTCAAAGAACGAACAGCACATCGAGCTTCTCGTTCCTCGCGCACTTGGTATGGATCATACATTCACACTAACATTCGCACCAGATGGGGAGAACTTTGACGAGAACCTCAAGGCAACTGTAATCGTAAGAAATGATGGCATAATAGATACTTCTAATGCTGCATTTAACATGGATGACTACACTAAGCTGAGAACCATCACAGTTAATTACGTTGATAAGAACGGAAACAAGGTTGCTGAACCAAAGCATGTAAAGGCATACGGAATCCATGAGCTATACGCACTTGGACTAACTGCAAAGGAAATCGACGGCTATAAGCTAGTTAAAGCAGACCCAGATAAGGCTCTGTTAGACGCAATGCTTGCAACACCAGATTCACTGGAGGATGGAAGACTAAATGGTGCAACTGTATTCGTAAAGGCATTCCCTTACAATACAATTACATACACTTACGAGAAGACTGCTACTCCAGCGCCAATTGCTACAGGATATAACTTCACAGTTGGTAAGGACGCCGTATGGAGTGCTGGAGATCTAGGATTCAAGATTGAGAATACAGAAGTAGACAAGAATGCTGCTGGAGACAAAGTGTTCGACAGATTCCAGGGAATCGAAGTTGATGGACAGACTGTAGATCCTTCAAACTACGAAGCAAAGGCTGGAAGTGTTGTCCTAACACTAAGAGAGAGCTACATCAGAAGCCTTGGTACTGGAAGACACTCAATCAAGGCTAAGTTCAGAGGTGGAGAGTCTGCATCTACAAGCTTCTCTGTAACAAGAGCAGGTGCTGGATCGAGCGTAAGCTCAAGACCTGGAGTAGGTGCTGGTGCAGCATCAAGACCAGGAATGTCTAGAGTTGGTGCTGTGCACAGAAATGTGGTTAAGACTGGCGACAATTCAAATGCATTTACATATGCTCTAGTTCTAGTTCTCGCAGGTGCAGCTCTTGCAGGAGTTGTTTCCTACAGAAGAAAGAGAGCGTAGTATACTACGAAACTTACTGATTTATAATGCTATTTAGGTTAGTAAAAGACTAAATTTCTTAATAATGTGATCAAATATTTGCTTCGCCCCTTAATGGGGCGAGGCATTTTTTTATTGCTAGTAGCAGGTCAAGATAATATACTGTTATTGTATACACAAAGAGCAAAGGAGCTGAAATGAATAACTATCTAGATAAACACAAGAACGTGCTTGCGATTGCGCTTGTTATATCGGTCGCGGCGCAGATAAACATAGATGCACCCAAGGTAGCACCAGGATTCGTGTTTGCCATAGATGTAATCGTTCTTAATCTGTTCATTTTTTGCTTTTCAGATAAATATTCTGCTATGCAAATAGCTCTCATCTCTGCAGTATTTTCTCCGACGTTCCGTTTTATTACGTCGATGAGCGCAGATATGAGCTTCAAGGAAAATGCGTTAAATTGTTTCCCTGATGCCATTTTTTTTATCACGTATGGTCTGATAATTACAGTATGTCTTATGACATATAGAGACAAGAAAGTTCCGCTAATGTACTTTTGTATTTCGATTTTTGTAGCGGATTTTGGAGGAAATGCTGCGGAAGTGTACGTGCTGTCTTTGATAAGAAATGGAAATTTCATATCAACAGATATGTTTAACACACTTATGATTATAGCGATGGCGAGAACTGGGATAGCTCTGACAATAATTATCAGCATGGAATACTACTCAAAGGTGCAGACAGAACGTTCGCATAATCGCAAGATTCAATTCATGGTGGATCAAAGTGTAACCATATCTGATGAGATGAGATTTATCCTCAACAATAAGGAGGATGTAGAGCGTGTCCTCAAAGAGGCATATGCTCTACACACGGATATGAAAGAGGCAGGGATTCCAGATGAGTTCACAAGGCGAGCCCTCGAAATAGCTAGAGGAACGCATGAGATCAAAGGCTGCTATCAGGAGATTCTAGACACGCTAGACAACCTAAATAGAAATTCTCAAGGTGAGCCAGATCTTCTGATGTCGGAAATCTTGAAGTTTATGAAGAGCAATGTCTTGAAGACTGCATTAACAAAGCATATGAACGTGAAGTTTGAGATAGATCAGCGCATAGATTTCAAAGTCAAGGAGAGCTACAAGACGATTTCGGTTCTAAGGAATCTCACGGTTAATGCGCTAGAAGCATTTGAAGGCTCTGATGGAGAGATTAGAGTAATGGCTACCTGGTGCAGACACAGCAGCCTAGGACCGTGTCATCGTATTGAAGTCGAAGATAATGGCCCTGGAATCGACGAGGCGGATGTCGAAACAATATTTCTTCCAGGGTATTCTACCAAGATGAACATGGACACAGGAATTGTGCAGCGAGGACTTGGACTCTCCCTTGTACGAGACTATGTAGAGAATGACTTCGGTGGCAGAATCAAAGTTAAGAATCGAAAAGAAGGTGGTACTAGATTCGTAATCGAGATACCACCGGGAAATTTTGAGGAGGAAACCAGATGGATTTTTACATCCTAGATGACGATATAGCGGTTGTAAAAACGCTGAAACACATAATTACGGAGAGGAAAATCGGTACAGTTATCGGATATAACACCGATGTTGAGTGTGCGATTGAGGATATAAAAGAAGAAAGCCCATCGATAATAATGGTGGATTTCATGATGAAAGAGATGGACGGAATCACCTTTATTAAGGAAGTTAAGAAGTTCAATCGCGAGGCGGCATTTATCATGATCTCTAAATTATCCGATAAATCTCTAGTAAATCAGGCTTATGATGCAGGAGTCGAGTTCTTCGTAAGCAAGCCGATTAATGTGTTAGAGATCGAACGCGTGTGCCAGAACATAATTGAGAGAATAAGGCTCAAGAAAGTAGTTGATAACATCCAAAATGCATTCATGGAGGTTAATAATTCTAGCGACGGGGTACAAGCTAAGAGGGAATTGACCGCTGAAAGGAAGCAAAACTGGCTAGATGTTCTGCTCGGATCGCTTGGCATACTTGGGGAAAAAGGAACTAACGATATACGCAAGATTTACGCATGCATGGAGAAGAGCGATAGTGCATATTCTAAGCATATTTTAGGTGAAGTTGCTCGATCACTTGGAGATAGCGAAAAAAATGTTGAACAACGAGTAAGAAGGGCTCTTAAAAAAGCGTTAAGTAATGTTGCGGTAGCAAAGATTGATATGGTTCAGGACGATATTCAGATATATGCAAAATATGTATTTGACCATCTTTCCATCAAAATGGAGGTCAACTTTCAAGAAGGACTCTCACCAGCAGGAGGGCGAGTTAGTATCTCGAAGTTCATGGATGGGCTTAATGTATATCGGGACTTTATTGAGGAATAATTTTTGCGAATAAAAGAAAAATAATTAAAAAACATGTATTATAATAAACTCGCGGAATCTTTATGAGGTTCTGTGAGTTTTTTTGAAGTCATACTGACAAGATAATAACGAAATTATTTCTAGTAAAGTAAAGACATGAAAGGAGTTGTCTTATGCAGAAGTCAGGTAGCATTAAAGGTAAACTTTTACTACTATTTATCGCGGTTGCATGGGGAAGCTCGATGGTAGTCATCAAAGGCTCTACGGACTTTATCCCACCAGGTATGCTTCTTGCACTACGTTTTACGATTGCAAGTGTCATCCTAGCTCTTATTTATCGCAAGCAGCTTAAGCTCATAGATAAGGATTATATCAAGGCAGGTATTTTCATCGGTGTATGCTTATTCTGCGCATACTTTACGCAGACTATCGGAGTTATGCTTGAGATGCCTGGAAAGAGCCACTTCCTCTCATCCGCATACTGCGTATTTGTACCGTTTATCGGATGGATAGTTCTCAGAGAGAAACCAAAGATGTACCACATCGTTGCTGCGACAATGTGTGCAGTCGGCATCATATTCGTATCAGTTGCAGGAACATTTAGCATCAGCTTTGGCGATAGTATCTCAATTCTAAGCTCCCTGTTCTGGGCTGCTCAGATTATCGCTATTGCTAAGTGGGGTAAGGATAAGGATCCAGGAATCATCACAATGCTACAGTTCATAGTATCTGCAATCTTGGCATGGGGATTCACCTTAACACAGGAACATCTCGGGAAAGTGCAGATTAACGGAGAAGTAATCTTTGGAGTTCTTTACCTAGGTATAGTTTGTTCAGGACTTTGCTTCCTCTTCCAGACTATTTCACAGAAGACAGAGTCGCCTACAAGCGTATCCATCATTCTCAGCTTTGAGAACATCTTCGGCATCGTGTTCGGAATGGTATTCTTCAACGAGACGATGACTGTGAATAAGGCTATAGGATTCGTACTCATGTTTGCCGCTATTCTAATCGCTGAACTACAGCCAAACTTCCTAAAGAGCAAGGCAGATAAGGCAAGAGAAGCGCAAGAGGAACAGACTGCGTAAACTCGTAAAAGTAACGTGATAATACATATTATTGCGCATTATCGAACAATATCGAGTAAAATCGTAGAACTGTACATATTAAAATAATCGTTATTATCAAAAATCAGATGTACAAGGAGACTGATTATGGCATTCGAACTAAGAAAATATACACATCCAGATTTCGCTGAGCAGAAATTTATTGATTCACCAGATTGCAGACTTGAGGAAGCACCTAAGGATGGTGTAGTTCCATTTGACTTCCACGCACTAAGTATTTTCCCTGAGTACTTCAAGATCAACGGAGAATGGTTGCTCTGTGAAGAGAGCAGAATGGACACAGTTCCAGTATACGATGGCGGAAAGGTACTCGCTCTAGAGGCAAGAAGAGTTAAGAAAGGACAGCTTGTAGTTTGCGGACGTACAGAATGCTGCGAGGAAGGAATCTACATGCATGCCGATGGATTCAATGAAAACACAGGCGTAAAGGCAGATACATTTGCATTTAGAACAGGACGCTCGAGAGAGACTGCATTTTCCAAGGATTTCGACGAAATCGTTGAGCTACTAAAGCACGAGAAGGATAACGGGAAGATCGTTTGGGTTATGGGACCTGCTTTCTCGTTCGATATCAAGGCTAGAAGAGCTCTTTCGGCACTCATCGAAAACGGATATGCTCATGCAGTTCTAGCAGGAAATGCGCTAGCTTCTCATGACCTTGAAGGTGCGTATATGCAGACAGCTTTAGGACAGAATATCTATACGCAGGAGAACGTGCCAAATGGTCACTACAACCACCTAGACCTGATAAACAGAGTAAGAGCTGCAGGATCTATGAAGGCTTTTGTTGAGCAGGAGAACCTAGACAATGGCGTAATGACAGCAGCTATCAAGAACGATGTTCCTATCGTGCTCGGCGGTTCAATCCGTGATGATGGCCCTCTTCCAGAGGTATACGGGGATTGCTACGATGCACAGGATGCTATGAGAGCTCACGTTAGTAAAGCTACTACTGTAATTACAATGGCTACAATGCTTCATTCAATCGCTGTTGGTAACATGACACCAAGCTTCCGCGTGCTAGAGGATGGAACAATTCGTCAGACATATTTCTACGTTTGCGATGCATCTGAATTTGTAGTAAACAAGCTGGCTGATAGAGGATCCCTCTCTTCGAAGGGCATCATAACAAATGCACAGGACTTCATCTGCAATATCGCCGACGGTCTTGGACTAAAGTACTAATAGATTTTGCATAAAAGCATAATTAGTAGCGGCATAAAAGTGCATAACAACATATAACAAAGAAGATAATTCCATACAGACTCGCCTAATTATGGTAACTTAGCTCGCCCCAGAAAAAAGCGCATTGAACTATGTTATAATTATTATTGTCATTAGAGTGCATGAAGCACTTGATAAAATTAGAAAGGCGATAATATGAATATATTAGTAATCGATGCGCAAGGTGGCGGCATAGGACGTCAGCTGGTAGCTAAGCTGCTAGAGAGGATTCCAGAAGCAGATATAGTAGCTGCAGGGATACATAGCATGGCAACGAATGCCATGATTAAAGCAGGAGCTAAGAAGGCGGCGACAGGTGAGAACGCTATCAGATACTGCGCATCACAGGCAGAGATTATCACAGAATCAATTGGTATTCTTGTTGCTAATGCGATGCTTGGAGAGATATCTCCAGCTATAGCGGAAAGCGTAGGTTCTAGTACCGCCCCTGAAGGTGCTAATACCGACTGCGCATTGCAACACCATAATTGCAGGCACTAAAGCGCTACTGAGTAAAAGACAGCATCGAAGATGCGGTCGATAGGATTGTAAGAATACATGGTGGCGAAGACAATTAAATAGCCTTTATAAAACATTAACCAAGTTAAGAAGGTGGATAGATTGCTGAAGCAATCATACCCTGATCTTTTTTATACGCAAATTTACAGGAGTAACTATATTCACATGGATTATGAGAGAAAGAGCACATTTAAATACGCCCTCTGCAGAATCGCTGAGATGATTCTCATATTGCTCATTCTCTCAATGATTGTATTTGCGCTATCTCGCCTCTGTCCCGGCGATCCGCTCCGTTCGTGGTACGGAGATGGTGTGGACAGAATGAGTACCGAGCAGAAGGCTTCTGCCCGTGAGAGCCTCGGATTCGAAACCACTGCCTGTTCAGTACGGCATATGGCTTAAAGATCTAGCTCATGGGGAGCTAGGATTATCGTATAAGTACAAGAGACCTGTTGCTGAGGTAATTCGTGGCGTGCTAGCAAATACAATAGTATTTGGATTAACAGCTTACATCATGACCTTCGTGCTGGCTTTTCGTATCGGAAGATTGTCGGCGAAGCGAGAAGGTACGAAGCTCGATAGATTCATTTGCAAGGCGGGGGTGATATCGGGAAATATACCGGTATTCTTTTTATCTCTGATATGCATATTGATATTTGCGGTAAATCTCCGAATCTTGCCAACTGGAGGGGCTTACTCGTACGGGGCTGAAGGAAATATCCTGGACAGAGCCTGGCACCTCGTACTGCCAGTATTTGTAATCGTTATAGGGCATCTGTGGTATTACTCGTATATGGTGCGAAATCTGCTACTCGAGGAAATGCGCAAGGAATACGTGCTGCTTCTCAAGGCAGAGGGGAATGCCTCGCACTAAGATAATCAATAATTACTGCATGAAGAATATCCTGCCACCGATGATAACCATCATGGCAATCGCAGTTCCACATCTCCTTGGTGGGACATATGTCGTAGAGATGGTATTTGGCTATCCAGGTCTAGGACGGCTCAGCTTCGAAAGCGCCCTATATAAGGATTACAACATGCTGATGGCGACAACACTTCTCACAGGAAGCGTGGTTGTGATCTCAAATTATCTTGCACAGATAATAGGTGAGAAAATCGACCCGCGGATGCGCCATGAGGAGGGTTCGTATGAATAGGAAGCGAAGACCAAAGATTGCCATAGCTATACTTACAATCAGTGCAGTCCTGAGCGTATTTGCCGGATTCATAGCTCCATATAAACCGAATTTTATGAATGAATATGCCATCGGAACAGCCCCATCGATGAGCCATATATTTGGAACAGATAATTTGGGAAGGGATTTGTTCTCTATGATTCTATATGGCGGAAGGGCAAGCCTTACGATTGGAATCGCAAGCGCTGTAATAGGAACGCTTATCGCAGCAGTGTACGGAACACTGAGCGGTATGGCAAATAAACACGTGGATAGACTGATGATGAAAGCTACGGATTTGTTCATGAGCATTCCAGCATTATTGCTTGTAATCGTTCTGGAGGCTATCTGGGGAGAAGCTAGCTACACATCATTATCACTGGTAATCGGGATAACGAGCTGGATGCAGATGTCGAAAGTCATCAGGAGCGAGGTGATACGGCTTAGGAAAAGTGAATTTGTAATAGCCGCAGAGATGTACGGGGGAAGCTTCTGGTACATTTTACGTAGGCATTTGTTCCCGAACTACTTTTCATCGATTATGTTCATGGCAGTAAGTAACGTGGGATCTGCGATAATAGTAGAATCGACACTTAGCTTTATGGGACTTGGACTACCGATATCAGAGATATCATGGGGGAGCCTTATGTCTCTCTCACAAGACGCACTGCTATCCGACCAATGGTGGATGATCATAATTCCCGGGACTTATCTTGATAAGTGTTCTGGTATCAATAACGGAGATTGGGGAATACATCAGAGGGCGCAATACCTCCAAGGGTAGCAACATTTAAATGTAAACGCACAAGTACATGTGTGGGGTTAGGACTATAGATTAAGAAATTAATATATTTGAAAGGACACACATTTATGAAACTCACTTTAAAAAAATTGCGGCTCTTGCCGTCACTCTAATCATGATTATTTCACTTTCCGCATGTGGCTCGAAGAGCGAAAATGATGCGGACACGCTGGTGTACGGAAGTCATGACTATACAGCTATAAATCCTGCTCTCTATGAGCATGGAGAAATTAACTCCTTGATATTCGCTGGGCTTACGGCACATGACAAGGATAACAAGCTCGTACCTGCACTTGCTGAGAAGTGGGAGTACGATGCAGCTACTCATACTTGGACATTCCACCTAAGGGATGGACTGAAGTTCCATGACGGAAAGGATCTTACTTCGGAGGATGTTAAGTTTACTCTAGAGGCAATCCTCGATAAGAAAAACAATTCCGAAATCGTCTCGAATTATCAGGATATTGAAAATATCACTTGCCCAGACAAGAAGACAGTTGTTATTAAGCTGAGCAAAGAAAATGTAGCATTCGCGGACTACATGACTATCGGAATTCTGCCTAAGCACCTTCTTAAGGGCAAGAAGCTCGCGACTGCAGAGTTCAACCAGAAGCCAGTAGGAGCAGGTCCATATAAGTTAACTAGCTGGGATGAAGGACAGAGTATAACCCTCGAGAAGTTTGATGGTTACTACGCAGGAAAACCTCACATCAAGAAGATTATTTTCAAGATTGTAGAGGATAGTGACGCAAGGCTGCTGCAGCTAAAGTCTGGAGATCTAGATATGGCGCAGATTGAGCCTAAGCAGGCGAAGAGCCTCAAGAAGGATAGCAAGGATTTCGATATCTATCGCATGAACACAGCAGATTACCGTGCAATTGCGTATAATTATGCTGGAAGCAAACTGTTTAAGACCTACCCAGAGCTCGCAAATATATTGAGCTATGGAATAGATAGAGAAGCTATCATTAAGAGCGCACTTCTCGGAGAAGGCCAGGTGGCATACTCGCCAATTCAGAAAAATAAATTTAACAGCAGTGATATCGAGAAGTTTGCGTATAACCCAGATAAGATGGAGCAACTATTGCAGCAGGACGGTTGGACTAAGAATAAGAAAGGTATCTACGAGAAGAACGGTACTGAGCTTAAGTTTACAATCACTGCGATGGCAAATGACAAGGTGCGCGTGGATATGGCTAAGCTGTGTGCAGAACAGCTCAAAGCACACGGGATATCAGTAAAGGCCGAGGCTAGAAAAGAGCTCGATTGGGAGAAGCAGGATGCCACAATAATTGGATGGGGTAGCCCATTTGATGCAGATGATCATACGTACAAGATATTCACATCTGAAGCTGGGGATAATTATACAGGATATGCAAATCCAGCAGTTGATGAAGCGCTGGCAAAAGCTAGAGCGACAACTAAAGAGCCTGAGAGACAGAGATATTACTCAGAGTTTCTCAGAGCCATGACTAAGCAGATGCCTTACACGTTCATCGCATACATAGATGCTGACTATGCGGTTAAAAAGGATATCAAGGGAATAACAAAGGACACAATGCTAGGACATCACGGAGTTGGAATCTTCTGGAACGTAGCAGATTGGAAATTGGAGAAATAAAAATATATGACAGAAAATAGAAGCAACACAGAACTTCTTAATATCGAGGATTTCAGTATGTGCTTCGATGGGAAGCAGGGGGTAGTTCATGCTGTTCAAGGCGTTTCTCTTACAGTGAGATCAGGAGAAATCACCGCAATCGTTGGTGAGTCAGGCTCAGGCAAGACGGCGCTCTGCTTCTCAATTCTAATGCTACATAGACATCACGCGAGACATCTATCGGGAAGCATATGCCTATCTGGGAAAGATGTCACTAAGATGGAAGAAAAGGAGCTTGAAAAATTAGGGGCAAGGCGGCTTCGATAGTGTTTCAAGATCCACTCAATTCTCTAGATCCTGTAAGAACTGTAGGGGAGCAGATTACTACCCCTATGAAGCTACACGAAGATGGTGAGCATGTGGAAGCAGAACGAGAATACGCCGAGAGGGCAGTAGGTTTACTTAGAGAAATGGGCATGAAAGATGCTGAGAAATACTTATCCTGTTATCCGCATCAGCTGTCTGGCGGGCAGAGGCAGAGAGTTGCGATTGCGATTGCTCTTGCATGTGACCCTGCGCTAATCATAGCTGATGAGCCTACTACAGCGCTTGATCCTAGAAATCAAAAGCAGATAATATCAGTGCTGAAGAGGCTTGCTGCAGAGAGGAATAAAGGTATACTTTTCATCACTCATGACCTCAGATTAGCGCGCGAGTTAGCGACTAAAATTGCAGTTATGAAGGATGGAAGGTTTGTCGAGGTTGCTGAAACTGAAGAGATCTTTGAAAATCCACAGCATGAGTATACTAAAGCTTTAGTTAGGTATTCTCAATATGGCAAAATGGGAAGTCATTATCATGGAAACTTTGGTCAGACGATTGGTAATCGAGAGGAAATAACTACTTCGAGAGAAATAACGGATCAGGTGGAATCCTCTGAAAAAATAATGATTGCCAAAGATATAGACATGATCTACAGAACCGAGAAGCAAGGATGTAAGAAGGTTTTATCAGGATACTCCTTATATGTAGTGAAAGGTGAGATCCTTGGACTTGTGGGACAATCAGGTTGTGGGAAGTCTACCTTGGCGAGGATCATCATGGGGCTCACCATACCTAATGGCGGAAGCGTAAAATGGGGAAGATGCGGAAGTAGGGATAGGCGTGAGGTTCGCACGCAGATGATTTTTCAAGACTCTGCATCGGCATTCAATCCGCGCATGACTATCGAGGAGATAATCTCAGAACCGCTCGTAATTGCCAGAGTAGGAAACAGAGAAGAGAGACGAAGGAAAGTCGTGGAAGTTATGAAGCAGGTTCATCTAGAGGAACAGCTCATGGATAGATATCCCTACGATGTGTCGGGAGGACAGCGCCAGAGGGCGGCAATTGCAAGAGCACTTATAACAGAGCCAGAATTTATAATAGCAGACGAACCACTGTCATCTCTCGATGTGCCGACACAGGCCGAGATAGTTCATCTGCTAAGAGAATTACACGAAAAAAGACAGCTGACGATGATTCTTATATCACATGACATCCCTATGGTTGAGCATGTGTGCGATAGAATCGTAAGCATGGACGAATAGAGAGGCATAAGAGTTAAACATCAGAAAAGGGGAAAAACTATGGAAGTAACCGTAGCTGAGAGACAGAAAGAAGAACGTCTAAAGGAATATATAAAAAATCTTGGCAGCATAGCCGTCGCTTTCTCGGGGGGAGTTGATTCTACATATCTCGCCAAGATTGCGCATGATGTGCTAGGAGATAAGATGATTGCGGTTACGGCGGAATCAGGGTCTTTTCCTAAGAGGGAAACTGGCGAAGCTGCTCATTTCTGCGAGGAGCAGGGCATCAGGCAGATTGTGGTGCAGACCAATGAGCTTGAGATTGAAGGGTTCAAAGAGAATCCACCAGATAGATGCTACATATGCAAGACAGGCATATTTACGCAGCTAAAGGAGCAGGCGGCTGAACTCGGAATAGAGTACGTAGCTGATGGTTCAAACGTAGATGATCTAGGTGATTACAGACCTGGGCTACAGGCACTCAAGGAGCTAGATGTAAAGAGTCCGCTTAGAGAAGCTGGCATGACCAAGCAGGATATCAGAAACCTATCACATGAGCATGGTCTATGGACGTGGAATAAGCCCTCGGCAGCATGTCTGGCATCTAGGTTTGCATACGGCGAGACAATTACACTCGAGAAGCTAAGCATGGTTGAGCGAGCAGAACGGATTCTAGAAGATTATGGATTCATTCAAATGCGTGTTCGCATGCACGGGGAAAACCTCGCGCGCATAGAGGTTACATCAGATGAGCTGGCGAGACTCCTTACTCTCAGAGAGGAAGTTGTATCAAAGTTCAAGGAAGTAGGGTTCACCTATGTAACCATGGATCTACTCGGGTATAGAGTGGGCAGTATGAATGAGGTGCTATAAAGCACTTGAGCAATAAACTTATGATAGCGGGTGTGGACAAATAGCATGAGAAATCCGCAAATCATGAAATCCCACTAAAAATCCTCGGCATAAAATTAAACATACATGGTAGGTATAGATAGATGAAAATAGCAGATGTATTAGACAAATATAAGGCCGGAGAGCTAGATATGGCCGAAGCTGAAACGCTTATAAAAAGTAGCAGTTATGATGAGATGGGATTCGCGAAGCTAGATACTCAGCGCGAGCAGAGATCCGGCTTTCCGGAGGTAATCTTCTGCGCTGGTAAGCCAGATGATTACCTCGTTTCGATATATCAGAAGATGGTCGCAAATGACGGCTGTGCCTTCGGGACTCGGGCGAGTCAGGAGCAGGCAGCGCTCGTTCAGGCGGCTGTTCCTGAAGCGGTGTATGATCCTGTCTCGCGGATCCTGAAGGTGGAGTCTGCTGGCGGCTACAAGAGGACTGGTGCTGGCGGTGTTGTTGCCGTCTGCAGCGCAGGCACTGCCGACATACCGGTTGCAGAGGAGGCTGCGCAGACTGCAGAATATTTTGGCGCGGAGGTGATTCGCGTATACGATATAGGCGTGAGTGGTATCCATAGACTTCTGTCAAAAGTTGATATCATACGCAGCGCCGATGCCGTTGTTGCAGTTGCGGGCATGGAAGGTGCGCTGCCGACAGTACTCGGTGGACTCGTAAGAAACCCAGTAATCGCAGTGCCTACATCTGTTGGTTATGGTGCGAATTTTCACGGGCTTTCTGCCTTAATCACGATGATTAACTCATGTGCGAACGGTATCTCTGTGGTAAACATAGATAACGGATATGGAGCAGGGTATATCGCCACGCAGATAGGCAGGTTGGCGGCAATTGGAAGATAATAAGTGTATATAACAGTTCTTTAGCGGAAAGTAAGGGAACTATCTTTGATTAAATCAAAGCTGACCTTAAATTAATTGCATATAGATGCAGACGAAATTACAAATGCTGCTACAATATATGGTGCTTCGTGTGCCTTAATAGCACAGCGAGGCGAACTGGTTTTTGAAGAGGTACAAGGAAATAGCTTCTAAACCTTGAATTTCTACGATAAATCAGTATAATTAAACGGTATGGCTTGAATACGCAAGCCAAATCCTGCACCGAAAGGTGCCGTAGGCCATAGGAGGTGAAAACATGAGAGATTACGAAGTAATGTTCATTCTTGACCCAACTCTAGATGAGGAAGTGAAGAACTCCACAATCGAGAACGTTAAGAACATCATCAATGAAGATGGTGAGGCTGGCGAAGCTGATGTATGGGGCAACAAGAAGCTTGCTTATCAGATCAACAAGAAGAAAGAAGGATTCTACGTAGTTGTTCCTTTCAAGGCTAGCACTGAGCTACCTAAGGAGCTTGACAGAAGACTCAAGATTTCTGATGCGGTTATGAGACACATTATTGTTTGCCAGGACGAGAACTAAGTCGGGAGGTAAGCGATGAACAGTGTAATACTGATTGGAAGATTGACCAGAGACCCAGAGCTTACTTACACACCTAACAACCAGACAGCTGTTACGCACTTCAGCATTGCAGTTGATAGACCTGGAACGCAGGGTCGTGACAGACAGGCTGATTTTATCAGAATCACTGTTTTCGGTAAGCAGGCTGAGAACTGTGACAGATATCTGAGCAAGGGTCGTCAGGTAGCAATCAACGGTAGAATTCAGACGGGAAGCTACAAGAACAGAGAAGGACAGACTGTATACACTACAGACGTAATCGCTAACAACGTCGAGTTCCTCGGCGGTGGTAACGGCGGAAACGATTCTGGATATAGTCGCAGATCCGAGAGTGAGCCTAGTGCATTTAACGATAACTTTAGCTCGCCGATGGAGCCTTCGATGCCTGATTCATTTGAGGCAACTGAAGAGGATATCCCGTTCTAAACATCTTGAGAAAGGAGTACAAGTCTAATGGAGAACAATAAGAGACGCGGTGGCATGAGAAGAAGAAAAGTATGCCAGTTCTGCGCTGATAAGGAAAAGAAGATCGATTACAAAGATGTAGAGACTCTAAAGAAGTACACTACAGAGAGAGGTAAGATTCTTCCTAGAAGAGTTACTGGTACATGCGCTATGCACCAGAGAGCAGTTACATCTGCTATTAAGAGAGCTCGTGTGGTAGCTCTAATGCCTTTCGATTCTGAAATCGAATAATAATGAACGAAAACCCCGCTCGTATGAGCGGGGTTTTATATAGAAGATATTTTACCTTAATGATGATAGACTAAATCGAATAAGGAATCTGTTAGTAGGTTGATATAAGCCCATATATAACATAGCTTATATTTAAGCAAGGAGGATTATCATGTGTGAATTAGAACTAGAAGATCAAATACGATTATTAAAAGATGGATTAACTGAATTAGCAACAGAAATTGGCGATACACAAATATCCCCCAAATCTCTCAGTTTGCTATGCTTAGATTTTGAAGTCCCTGTTGATATAAGAGATTCTTGGATATTAGAATTTCGAAAATTATCCGGTATAGAGTATGAGAAGTACTCGAGCAAAGAAATAATTTCGATATTTCGTAATAAAATGCAAGAAAGGTTTGACCCTGTAAAATATTTTAGCGATTTAACAGTATTTTCGTTTATAAGAGCCATATCAAAGCATTTAGTTGAAGAACTATATCCTTTATCTTGCTATTTGCTTGGTGACTTTTCCTTTACCGCAGATTTAAATTAAAATAAAATCCTCTGTACTGATATCCAGTAAAGAAGATTTTTTAAACATATGTAATTTTGTATTACCACTATCAATAGTTAGTGTGTACTGAATCAAGGGATTCCTGGTAAGTCCTATTAGGGCTCTAGAATACCACCACGAGTAGCATTTTGAAACGCTCCTGACCGTATACAGCATGAGGGTGGCCAGCAGGCATTACAATCGATTCTCCTTCATGAAGCTCGTGAGGAATTCCGTCAATAGTGAGGCGGCCTACTCCGTCAAGGCAAGTTACAAATGCATCTCCGCCAGATTCGTGAGTACTGATTTCTTCGTCTTTATCAAAAGCGAATAGCGTAACACTAACAGCATCGTTCTGAGCGAGTGTCTTGCTTACCACCTGACCATCCTGATAATTAACTTCGTTCTTAAGTGTTAAAACTTCAGACTTGGATATGTTTTTCATAGGCTCTTTCATTTCGTTACCTCCTATATGTAAATTTCTGTTATGCAATGGTGCGAATTACTCCGCCTAAGTTGATTATATCCATCTAACCTGCAAATATTCGTAACATTCGTTACACGGCATATAAAAATTTTACTTGCTCATTGTGTATTTATTCGTACAATTTTATAATGTATATATGTAAAAGCTAGAGAATAAAGGCTTTTATAGTTACTAAAGCTTTGAATTATAAAATTAAGTGAGGAATACGGAGGGAATATGGCAAATAAGTTGATAGATGAAAAAATAAATGATTACGTTGATGCGCTTAGCTCGGGAGCGCCAACTCCAGGTGGCGGGGCTGTAGCAGCCTTAACTGCAGCCCAAGGCGCAGCGCTAATTATGATGGTTGCGAACCTAACTGTTGGCAAGAAGAAATACGCTGAATTTGAGGAACTCAATGTAGCAGCGATAGAGGAAGCTAAGGGATATCTAGATCAGCTGATGGCTGGAGTAGATGAAGATAAGAAAGCATTTGGACAGGTTGCTAGTGCATATGGAATGCCAAAGGAAACTGATGAGGAGAAGGCAGCGCGCAGTGAGGCGATTGCCATCGCCTCGGTCGGCGCAGCCGAAGCCCCGCTCAAAGTCATGAGAGCGGGCACCTGCGCGCTCAGACTCGCAGATAGTCTGATTGACAGATCCAACAAGCAGCTGGTAAGCGATCTGTACGTAGCTGCTCTCAATCTAAATGCAGGCGTTCAGGCAGCAGAATTCAATGTGTCGGCGAATGTGCCATATATTCCTGATCGCGAGCTCGCAGATAGCTGGAAAAAGGAATCAGAAAAGCTGTCAGAAGAGGCAAATGCTGTATCTACAAAAATACTTTGCAGCAAAAAATAATATTTTGTGTAAAAAATATGCGTAAAAGGCTTAAAAATTATTGGTTTTTAGAAAATAAGCTCTAAATGAAACATAAATTATAGTAAACATTTCACATAACCTTCACACAAGGCGTTTTTAATAGATGCTATACTTCTAATTGTTCAATGAGGTTTGTTATTCTAATACAAACTTTCCTTCTTTTATTGAATACACACACACTACAGGAAAGGGATGCGTAAGCGTCCTTTTTCTGTTTTTTGATTACAAAAAGTTGGGTTATATGATACAACAGTACTTAAGACATCTGACTATACAGATGAGCAGGGCATTCGGAAGTTCATCAGCACCCCTAAATAAAAGCTATTCTAAGCAAAATCACTAGCAGACTTGACGAAACACTTACTGCATTTAAGCATACTTCTTTTTTCTTTGCCATAATAAATAGCCTCCTATGGTATTTAGATTTTACCATAGAAGGCTTGATTTTAATTTACAGACTTTTTGTCATACGCTCCCCAAAAATGTCCGCACTCCCCGCTCAATCAAACAAGTTATCTTCAACATCCACGCATTCAATAGTTACCATTTTTCCGCAAGCATCACAAGCGTGATCAATTTCAAAACTATCGACTAATACATCAACATTATTTGTGAAATAGAATCCTGCATTGTATCCCCCACAATATGGACAATGCCAGTGAACACCGATGAATCCACCAGTATGATCTTTGGATATCTGTGCATCTAATCCTCGAACTCTTCGCATAATAACACCTTTTCCTTTTTTTATCATTCATTATCGTTCTGAGATGATAGAGTTAATTCCATCATCTTTTGTGCCTATGTATGACTGTCGACTTCTTCATCAGCATACTGTCTCATCAATTCTTCAATCTTTTCTTGAAGTTCATCTCTGTTCAAATTTTTTACCTCCTAATAAAAATCTTAAATTCGTTACATACTGGGAATTCCCTATTTCAAGATACTGTTCATAATTTTTTCATTCATTCTCCATAAATTCTAACTTATCCATTTTCTTATTACATAAAAGTTCCGAATTATGACTCTATAATAATTCCATATCATGTAATTGACAATAGAATTATCTATGTTTCTTTTAAAATAGTAGTTTATTAGGAAAAGATAACTTAAATTTTTTTATATTCCAATCTGCACACCCCACCCATTTTTTTATACGTAGAACAGCAAACTTTTGTGATTTATTGTTTCTAAAATTGTTCTATTCAATTAGACAAACTGGGATTTTATTATTTCTTTTTCTTTGGTTTTTGGTGCAGGTAAATTATCATACATAGCATCAAACAAGCCAATTAAAAAAACTCCTTATTATCAACATCATCTACCAATAGCATTTCCTTTGCTCCATCATACGGCAACTCATACACTGCATTTGGCATATAATTTATCGCAGACTGCACAGGTTTAACAAGTAATCTATCATCATATATTCCACCAATAATTTTTTTCCTTTGTAATAGATAATAAATTCTCCCATCATGGATTTATAACTAACATTATCTAATTCAGATACTTGTTCTAAAAATAAGTTCTAAATATTCTTTACTTGAAGCCATTTTTTTATATCTCTCCTAAATTACTAAAATTTCAATAGTCCATTTTCGTCAAACTTGAAATTTGAACCCCATACAACCTCCCAATAATATCCATCTAAATCAGAAAAATATGCGTGATATCCACCCCAGAAAGTGGCTTGTGGTTCTTTTACAATTTTTCCACCAACATTTCGTACTAATTCAATTACACTATCAACATCTTCTTTATGTTCAACATTGTATGCTAATGTAATTCCAGAAAACCCATTTCCCTTTGGTGGATTATTTTCATCAATATCTTTTGCTAATTGTTTCAAAGGAAATAGTTCAAATTTTGTTCCTGGAGTATCAAAAAAACATACTGGTGGATTATTTTCTTTGCAATCAGTCTTATATCCTAAACCATCTCTATAAAAACTTTATTGACCTTTTCCATATCTCTAACACCTAAACAAATACAAGTAATCTTATTCATTGCTACCTCCACAAAATCCACTTTTATTTCACTCAATACTTTTTGTTGTGTCATATTTTTTTGCCTAATTTTCTAGCACTAATTCCTGCTTCTTGACCCGTGTTAACCCTCTATTTATATCTACAGCTTATATCAATATACAAAAGAAATCTCTATTTTACTCCTGCATTTGTTACTTACTTATTAATCGCATCTTCAATTATAAGTCTAATGGTCCTAAATAGATAAGGCTTATAGTCACTGTAAGTTACAGGCTCGCCCATGAGAATAACATTGTGGCATGTTGAATTAATTAGCTCAACAATCGTAAATATCATGAGCTCTGGATTATCAATCGGAATCTGCTCTTTTTCGATAATATCCATAAAAAAAGTCTTGAAGTCTAGCACTTCATCATCCTCGTGTTTAATGCTCTTTGATCCGCTTAGTAGCCCCCAGCTCAGGTGCTTGGATATAAACTGTAGCAGCGCTATATCCTTTGAGAGCTTGGTTATCAAGCAATCAGTAGCATATAAGACTTTGTCAGCGAGATTCATTACATCTCCTGTTTCCTCTATGTGCCTTTCTAATGATTCTACTGCACTTAGGAGCAGTTCAGATGACTTTCTAGCGATTAACACATCTCTAACATCTTCTTTGCTATCAAAATACAGATAGAACGTGCCTTTTCCGACGCCTGCCTTTAGTGCGATACCTAGTATAGTCGTCCTTGCAAATCCAAGTGTCGTAAATAGTTCATATGCCGCTTCAAGAATATCGGTGCGTTTTTTCTCTTTATTAAGCACTCTTTTAGTCATAGATGCTCCTCCAAAATTTTATTCACTAAAATATATATAACATGCAGTGTAGATTTTTACAATGATACAGCAATAAATGACTTACAGTCAATATATTAATTATTCAGTAAATCAACTCGCTTAATACTTATAAACCTTGATAAGTGACTATTTTATTGAGTCTAAAAACTTCAACTAAATTTTAATTAAATTAAAAAGTTGACTATTGGTCAGAAAGATGATATATTGATTTCCGTCAAATACGCAAGGAGGGAAAACCGATGAATCTAGGGGCTAAAGTCGTAAAGCACAGACACATAATTTTCATTGTATCTTTGCTACTGCTCATACCATCACTTATAGGGTATAAGGTGACGAGGATAAACTACGACATGCTTACATACCTTCCATCTACTATGGATACGATGAAAGGTCAGAATGTTTTAATGAAGGAATTTGGCAAAGGCGGATTCTCGATAGTCGTGCTTGAAAACATGAAGAGTGATGATGTCACTCAGTTAAAAGCAGACTACAGCAGAATCGATGGAGTCGAAGAGGTTTTAAACCTCGAAGATGTGCTAGATCCAACAGTTCCGAAGTCTATGCTACCAGACCAGGTGGCGCAGAATTTATCAAATAAAGATGCGAGCATGATGGTCGTATTCTTCAGCAACTCGACGTCCGACGATAAGACGCTCAAGGCTGTTGAACAGATGAGGAAAGTCAGTGATAAGCATGCATATATATCTGGCTTATCACCTCTGGTAGAAGATTTAAAGAATATTTGCGAACAGGAAGAGGTCAAGTATGTTACAGTAGCTGTTTTGCTATCGCTACTCGCAATGATGCTGCTCCTCGATTCATATATAGCACCGGTATTATTCATGGTGAGCATTGGCATGGCCATTTTATATAACATGGGCTCTAATATATTCCTCGGTGAGATTTCTTATATAACCAAGGCAATAGCTGCAGTTCTGCAGCTTGGTGTAACCATGGACTACTCCATATTCCTGTGGCATAGCTATATGGAGAAACTCGATTCAGATCTCAAGGAAGATGACGCTATGGCGGAGGCCATCGATGCTACACTCGTTTCTGTAACTGGAAGCTCGGCTACAACAATTGCAGGGTTCCTAGCACTTTGTTTCATGACGTACACGATGGGACGAGATCTCGGAATTGTTATGGCAAAAGGTGTTGTATTTGGGGTAGTAGCAAGTGTAACTATCCTGCCTGTACTTTTACTAAGGTTCAATAAGCTTGTACAGAAGACAAGGCACAGATCATTAATCCCAGATATGACGAAAGTGGCACACGGGTTAACCGGCAGATATGGAATCTATATCGCGATATTCTGCGTGCTGATTGGACCAGCAATCTATGGATACAATCATCAGAATATCGTGTATGACTTCACAAAGATGCTATCTAGTGGACAAAACAGTTTGCCTGCGGAGAAGATGCAGTTCTTGACGGCTAATAACAAGCTAAGTGAGGATTTTGGGATAAATACTTCTTATATCGTGATGGCTGACTCGAAGCTTTCTGCATTAAAAGGCAAGGAGATGAGCGACGAGATTAAGAAGGTTGATGGCGTTGAAAGCGTGTTAGGCATAGATTCGATTGTAGGGACTTCAATCCCTAGGAGCATGATTCCGTCTTCGATTAAAAGTGGCCTGATGTCAGATAAACATCAGATGATAGTAATAAATTCGAAGTATAAGGTTTCGACAAACGCTTGTAATAGACAAATAGATAAAGTAAAAGCGATTACTCATAAATACGATAAATCAGCGACTGTAATCGGAGAGGCTCCGGCAACTAAGGACTTAATAAAACTGACAGATAAGGATTTTAAAGTCGTAAATTGGATATCTATAGGGCTTGTGTTCCTTATAATCCTAGTCGTGCTAAAGTCAATATCGTTACCGTTCATACTCGTAATAGCGATAGAGTTCGCAATATACGTCAATATGGGAATCTCGGGCTTCACAGGTCTTGAGCTTCCATTCATAGTTCCAGTCTGCATAAGTACTATTCAGCTTGGATCGACGGTTGATTATGCGATATTGATGTCGACAAGGTATAAAACTGAAAGAATGCTGGGGCTTGATAAGCGCGATGCGGTCAGCACAGCTGCAGCAGCTTCGATACCATCGATTATAGTAAGTGCACTCGGATTCTTCACAGCGACAATCGGAGTGGCAATATACTCAAATATAGGCATCATTAGCACCCTCTGCACGATGATGGCACGCGGAGCGATTATAAGTATGTTAACAGTAATCCTCATACTGCCTTCGTTCCTGATGGCATTCGACAACTTGATTTGCCACACTACAGGCGGACTAAGAGATGTATATGAACATAGGCAGAACAAGGGTACACACGCTAAGGGTAGCGCAATATAGGAGGCGTTGAGATGAAAAGAATGAAAAATCATAAGAATGTTAAGAACGGAGCAGCCACACTTGCTCTTTTGCTTGACAGTCGGAACTATGTATATGATAAATCCTGTTACTGTAGGAGCAGCTAACAAGAGACCTGTAGATGTGACTAAGTCAACCAGTACCGAGAAAGCCGTGGAGACATCATATCCTAGCCTTGGCAGGGGAACTATTTCTCAGAAGGATAAGAACGAGACAACCTATACTTCGATGGATGCAGACGGCAATGTGCTCGAATCTGTAGTTACTGAACAGCTTGCAAACAATGGCAAGTATGACACTATCAGCGATTACTCGACACTGAAGAATATCGAGAATACCTCAGGTCATGAGAAGTTTTCGAAGAATGGCAATAACATCGTATGGAATGCTAAGGGTAAGTCGATTAAATATAAGGGCACTCCAACCACAGGATTACCTGTCAATGTCAAAATCACTTACTATCTGAATGGCAAGAAGATGTCAGCAAAGGATATCGCTGGTAAGGCAGGTAACGTGACCATCAGATTTGACTATACCGTAAACCAGTCAGATATCGTAGATGGAAAGCTGATTAAGCACCCATATACAGTTGCGAGCGGGCTAGTTCTTAATGATAATAACTTCAGTGATATAACGGTATCGAATGGTAAAGCGATAGATGACGGCAACAAGACAGTTGTTATGGGCATTGCTTTTCCAGAGATGAATGAGAATCTTGGAATAAGCCGTTCTAAATTGGATATTCCTAATAGTGTCGTTATAAATGCACACACTGAGAAATTCGAAATAGATGGAACATATACAGCTGCGATGTCAGGAATTGCAAATGATTTTGACGGAAATCTAGGAAGCGTGAAGGGAAAGGCAGCAAAGCTCGAAAATTCGCTTAAGAAGCTAGGACAGGCATCTGACAAGCTAGAGCAGGGAAGCAAGGATCTTAAGGCAGGTGCTGATGAATTAGCTAGTGGAACTAAGAGTCTTAAGTCTGGAAGCAGCGAGGTGCTCAGCGGAGCGACTTCACTAAACAGTGGCTTGCAGCAGCTAACTGCCAATAGCGCATCTCTTAGAAATGGTGCTGCGCAGGTTGAGAAACAGATCTTTGCAAATGCCACAACCCAGCTACAAGATCAGTTAGGTGACAATACAATAGTTCTGTCTCCTTCGACGTATGCGAAGGTGCTTGCAGGAATCTCCGATGGAGCTATGGCAAAAGCAGAGGGGAAGATGAGAGCAGCTCTATCTGCAGCAGGTGTATCTGATGCAAGCACACAGAACAACATCATTTCCCTAGCATATAACAAGATGATGGCAGATGGAAAATCCGAAGCTACTGCAGCAGAGGTTGTGCAATATATACAGCAGGCAGGTGTAACAGCAAAGGAAGCGCAGAAGGCAGCAGGATATATAAATCAGTATAAGAGCACTGCGGTAACAGCTCTAAAGGCTGCCGGATACTCAGATGAGCAGCTCGCTTCAGGAACAGGTCAGCAAGCAGTAATGCTAACCTCTGTAGAGATGGGGCTTACGGGAGGCAGTACAAATCTAGCGACGCTTCAGGCACAGCAGACTAATGCAACTAAGCTGCTAACATCAGCTAAGGAGTACGAGATTGCTAGCCAAGGTGCAAGCGATAATGTAAAAAAAGCTATCGGCAATTGCTGTGGGCAAAGATGTTCCTGCAAAGTTAAAGTCGCTCAAAGAGCAGCTGGATTCGCTAGAGATGTTTATCGCTGGTGTTAAGCAGTACACCGCAGGTGTAGATGCTGCAGCAGCAGGAAGTAGCAAGCTAGTATCGGGTCTTGAGCAACTGAATAACGGAATCACAAAGCTGGATGCGGGCTCAAATAAGCTCGATTCTGGAGCAACACAGCTAGCATCAGGAATGACCCAGCTTAATGAGCAAGGTATCCAGAAATTTATAAGCACTCTAAGTAAAGCAGATATAGGAAAAATCACCAGCAGACTAGAAGCGACAATAGCAGCCTCGAAGCACGAAGTTTTTGTAGGTGGCAAGGAAGGTAGCATGACTGGTGAAAGCAGATTAATCTTCAAGAGTGGAGAGGTTAAGGCTCTAAAGGAGAACAAAAGCCCTAGTAAGCACAAAAAATAAAAGAAATCCGGCAATAGTTCTAACATAACGGAAAGCGGCTAAGGTGTTAAAAACCTTAGCCGCTTTTCATATGCTTTAAATTCAAATTTATCTATTTCTGCTCTAGATATCTCTTCTCACGGCTGAAGCCTCTGCCGTGAACACTTCCAACCTTGCTCAGGATTATAAATGCATCTGGATCGAGGTCATGAACGAGCTTTTCGACCTTGTATAGCTCTCTCGAGGATATAATAGTCATCACGATATCAGTCTCTCTTCCTAGGTAACCGGTCTTACCGTGAAGCAGTGTAGCGCTTCGGTCGATGTCGTGAAGAATAGCATTTGTAATCTCTTCAGAAGCCTTAGTTACAATCTCAAGTTTAGTCTTAGCTGCTCCTATAGCGAGGAGTCTATCGAGAGTAATTGTATATACAAGCACGAGCACTATTCCGTACAAGCTTGTGCGCTTTGGAGAGAACATCATCTGTCCAATCAAGATTATAAAGTCAAATACGTATAGGCTGACGGAAACAGGCACTTTAAAATATTTATTGAGAACGAGCGGTGGAATATCCATACCGCCAGTGCTAGCACCGATTCTAATAATCATAGCGAGCGAAGTTCCTATGCACAGACCGCCGAATAATGACGCGAGAAACATGTCATTTGTAAGACGAAGCTACCTACGAGCTTCTGCAAAAATCCGAGGATAGTCGGGAATGCGAATGTGCTTATCATCGTGGTGAGTGCGAACTCTTTGCCGAGCAGCCCAAAACCTATGACAAACATGACTGCGTTGAACATTCCGACGAACAGAGAAATGGTTATGCCAAAGTGGTGATTCATTATAATCGCAATACCCGTCGTTCCGCCAGTGATTAGACCAGTCGGAAGTATGAAAAATGCTACACCTATTGCATATATGAAGTTTCCGCACACTACAGTTAGTGCATTTCGCAGGAACTGCTTACTAAAAATGTAGCTAGAAAAGCTGGAATTAGTGTCTTTCATTATCTTTCTCCTTTTATTATCATCAAAGACTTTACATGTAGATAGCAACCATGTCAACAGCATGAAGCTGATTGAGAGAAATTAAATCAAAAACAAAATGAACCGCTGCTTGGCGTCAGCGGTTCATTTCTACTACGAAATTATTTAATTAAGAAAGAACAATCAAAAGAAAATGTTTTATGCACTTAATTCCTTTTGCACCATTATACTAACATTCGATTATGACGGTTCTGTAATGGTTTGCTATTGTGTTGGTGTATCGTATATATCAATAAGTACAAAATCCATGATAAAATGTGAACGGGAAGTCGGGAAACTACGTGAAATGACCATATGGATATGGTATAAACTATAGAAGAGTATTTAAGAGAATTCAAATAAATCATTTAAAAGGAGAAGAACTATGGGTATTGAAAAGACATACATTATGCTTAAACCGGACTGCGTTAAAAGAGGCCTTATGGGGGAGGTCATTTCAAGAATCGAGAGAAAGGGCTACAAGATTGTCGATGCGAAGATGATGAATCTCGATGAGGCAATTCTAAAGGAGCACTATGCGCACCTCGCTGATAAGCCTTCTTCCCAGAAATTGTAGCATTTATGACATCTGGCCCAGTTCTCGGAATGATTGTTGAAGGCGAGAATGCAGTCCAGGGAATGAGAATCATCATGGGCGCGACTAAGTTCGAAGAAGCTACAGCTGGGACTATTCGTGGCGATTTCGCACACAGCACTAGCGAGAACTTGATTCATGGATCTGATTCCCTAGAGAATGCAGAGATAGAGATTAAGCGTTTCTTCGGCTAAGTTCATCAACAAGGCTTAAGATTTATCGAAAGAGGCTCGGTACATGACGTTAAACCAACTACTTTATATTATTACAATAGCTGACGAGGGTTCGCTCAATAAAGCGGCGGAGAAGCTCTACATGACCCAGCCATCGCTTACCAGTTCTTTGCGAGAGGTTGAGTCGGAGCTTGGCGTGACCATTTTCCGCAGAACTGGAAGAGGTGTCACGGTTACCAACGATGGGGCAGAGTTTCTTCAAAACGCAAGACATCTGTATAGCCAGTATGAATCGCTGATGGGCAAGTATTCGGATGAAGGCGGACTTAAAACGAAGTTCGGAGTTTCGACACAGCACTACTCGTTTGCGATAAAGGCTTTTGTAGAGATGGTAAAGAAATTCGACATGAATGAGTATGATTTTGCTATCAGGGAGACCAAGACACAAGAGGTAATCGATGATGTCGTGTCGCTAAAAAGCGAACTTGGTATAATCTACCTGAGTGATTTCAATCGTCAGGCTATCTCCAAGGTGCTTAGACAGAATGGTCTTGAGTTCGTGCCGCTAATTGACTGCAACGCATATGCTTACGTATGGAAAAATCATCCGCTGGCAAATCGCAAGAGCGTGAGCTTCGATGATCTTGCGGATTATCCGAACATGACGTTTGATCAAGGAGATAATTCGACTCTTTATTTTGCGGAGGAGCTTTTCGCAGATATCAATCATCACCATATGATTAAGGTAAACGATAGAGCGACTATGCTCAATCTGATGCAAGGATTATTCGGTTACACAGTGTGCTCGGGCATCATCTGTGAGGAGCTTAATGGCGACGACTGCAACATGGTGCCAATTAAAGATGAACGCGTGGATACTGAAGGAGCTATGCAAATCGGATATATAATGAAGAAGAATTCCATCCTGAGCAAGATGGCGGAGCTATATATAAAAGAGATGAAAGCATATCTAAGCTAAGTTCGATATAAAGTAAGGCGAGAATATGTAATATATTCACAAGAGTGAGTTATAGTTTTATCCTATAATTCACTCTTGTTTTTTTGAATTAGACAGGTGCATATCTATATCATATAATTCAACCATAGCAAAACAGATGTGGCTCACAGGGAGGCCGCAGATAACATAAAATTAAAATGAAACACAGAAAGGGGATATACAGATGAGCGATATTAGAGATTCAAAGAATTGGGGATTTAACACTAAACAGGTACAGGCAGGACAGGAGCATGCGGATCCAGCTACTGGCGCAAGATGCGTGCCTATCTATCAGTCGGCTTCATACGCATTCGACAGTGCGGATTCAGCAGAGGCAAGATTTGCTCTAAGGGAAGCTGGTTCCATATATTCGAGACTCGGGAATCCTACTAACGATGTACTCGAAGCAAGAGTCGCAGCACTTGAAGGTGGATCGGCAGCGCTAGCGGTTGCTTCTGGAACGGCTGCAATCGTATATGCAATTCAGGCAGTAGCGCAGCACGGTGAGCACATCGTGGCAGTAAGAACGCTTTATGGCGGTTCATACAACTTGTTTGCAAATACCCTTCCGCTAGTTCGGGAGTAACGACAACATTCGTTGAGTCAGATGATTATGAGGGCTGGGAAGCAGCTATTCAGGACAACACTAAGGCTCTTTACATCGAAATCGTTGGAAATCCAAACTCCAACGTTACAGATATTGAGCGAATCGCAGAAATTGCTCATAGACATGGGCTTCCGCTAATCGTTGACTCAACATTTACACCACCATACTTGATCAAGCCATTTGAGCACGGCGCAGACGTGGTTATCCACTCAGCTACTAAGTTCTTTGGTGGTCACGGTTCAACAATCGGTGGATTAATCGTAGATGGTGGAAAATTTGACTGGAGTGCATCTGGTAAATACCCATGGATTGCTGAGCCAAATCCATCGTATCACGGACTAAACTTCTACGAAGCTGTTGGTCCAGCTGCATTTGCGGTATACTGCAGAGCTATACTGCTTAGAGACGGTGGTGCATCGCTTTCGGCATTTGACGCATTCCTTCTACTTCAGGGAATTGAGACACTTTCTCTCAGAGTTGAGCGCCATGTAAGCAATGCTCTTGAGATAGTAGAGTACCTCGACAAGCACCCACAGGTTGAGAGAGTTCATCATCCGTCGCTACCTAGCGAGCCATCACATGAGGTTTACAAGAAGTACTTCCCTAAGGGCGCAAGTTCGATTTTCACATTCGACCTAAAGGGAGGTAGAGATGATGCGAAGAAGTTCATCGACAACCTGCCTATCTTCTCAGACCTTGCAAATGTAGCTGACGTAAAGTCGCTTGTAATTCACCCAGCGAGCACAACTCATTCACAGCTGAGCGAGGAAGAGCTATACGCACAGGGTATCACACCTTCTACAATCAGATTATCCATCGGAATTGAGGATGTGGAGGATCTGAAGGCAGCGCTAGATGTGGCTTTTGAGGCAATTAAGTAAACTGAGCAGCTTGACTGTATAAGTAAATCAAGCATAGCGACATACCTTACAAGTGTATAAGGATCAACCCGCAAGTGTACACTTAGGGAAACCGACATAACATAACATATACTAAACCGACATAATAGAGTATATGCAGGAGCAGGACGAAAGTCCTGCTTTTGTGTTGCAGAAAAAAATGGATTCTAGGAGCGACAGGTTGAAGTAAAGAGTGCTGCTATAATTTTGTGCTACATTAAGGTAAGGGGTAAATATTGAACTAGTAGGGATATATTCCTATAATAATTGTAATTAAATAATGATATAAGAAATGAGGGCAAGTACGTGAGATGGTTAATTTAAACGAAAATGCTATAAAATACATCAAGAATATGGGGTTCGCAGATATCGTCATCGATGTGATAAAATTTACAAGCTGATGTGCGCCTCCTAAGATGGAGATGTCAGTAGGTTTTGCTGATAAGGATAAAGATGCAAATTATTACATCGATAGAGGGTACCGTGTAGAGGAGAGCGAGCTTGGCAAAGTTTATTATCCGAGGCGAAGTGCTGTTAAGTTTGGTAAAATAGGTATTAGATACGAAGAGAAGCCATGGCTAAGCAGCTTTGAGATAGACGGTCTAAGGCCAGCAAAGCCTCGGGGCAAGAACTACAACCGAAGTATGCAACTGATACTACAGTATGCGAGGGCGTTTTACGGAATAAGGCGAAAGGATGTGATAGACCTTTGCAAGCTCACTCCTTCGCAGTCGAGCAAGCTTCTATCCAGAATTGTCAAAGGCGGATATCTGGAGGCACAAGGAGTAGGAAGGGCAACACGCTACGTGCTAACGGAAGAGGGGAAGAAGTATAGGTGATGAGGATTGATGAACAGTCTATATGGAGTATTTTACATGCAATTTGAATTAACAAGGTGTATTTTAAAGAAAAATGTGAAACACTAAATAAGCAAAACTATATAATTGATTAAGAAGGTAGTGCAAGTAATTCACAATTTAATTGACTTACGCAAATAGGTATGCTTTTTATGGAAGATAATTTTAATATGAGAAAGAAGGAGGAATGTTTAATGTCATCTAGTATTCATAAAAAAACTAAGAAATAAGAATAGAATTTTTGATTATATTAAATATTATATTGATTGTATTAATTTCACTATGCCTGATTTATGTACAGATATTTAGGGAGATTAAACTAAATGGTCCCGCTGAAGTGCATCTAGAAGTTGGTCAAAAATATGTCGATCAAGGGGTAAATCTGAAATTGGCAAGAAAAACGGGAAAGATAGATACAAGGAAAGCGGGAGAATATAAGATTAAATATACTTTATTTCATCAATCCATAACGCGAAAGATTGTTGTTGTAGATAAATCAGAGATAGTAATGGGGCTAAAGGGATCTCAGCACACTTTAATTAGAGAAGGAGATCCCTATATTGAATCTGGGGCATTTGCTATCGATAAAAAAAGTGAGCCTATTGCAAATTCCAAAATAAAAATTGCAGGCAAAGTAGACTCTTCAACTCCAGGGAAATATAAAATAAAATATTCAGTACAACTTGGTGCAAAGAAGGAGAGTATCAGTAGAACTGTAGAGGTAATCAAGAATTCTGAATTTAAAGCAAATAAAGATGGTGTACCAGTAATGATGTATCACTATGTATACACAGAGACAGATAAGCCTAAGAATGTTGGAACAAATCACATTCTTGATACTGATTTGGAACAGCAGTTTAAGTATCTTAAGCAGAATAATTATTATTATCCTAGTTATAAAGAACTTCGGGCATACATCGATGGAAAAATCGAACTGCCAGCTAATAGTGTTATACTAACATTTGATGATGGAGAAATTGGGTTTTTGACATATGGTATAAAACTTGCAGAAAAATATAAAATACCGATTACCTCATTTATAATAGTATCGGATGATGAAGGGCATAAGGTTAGAGATTATGCGAGCACCTATGTTCAGTTTCAAACTCACTCATACGATATGCATAGAGCTGGCGGAAATATTGGTCATGGTGGCAGAATAAGTGCTATGACAAAGGATGAAATTATTGAAGATTTAAAAAAATCTACCAAAGCATGCGGTAACAATGAGGCTTTTGCATATCCTTTTGGAGATTGCACAAATGATGCAAAATCCGCCACTGAGGAAGCTGGGATAATCTGTTCATTCACAACTGAATATGGAAAAGTGAAAAAGCACGCTGACTACAGGGCGCTTCCTAGAGTAAGGGTATCTGGTAGTAATAGCCTTGATATATGGAAAACAAGCATATCTGGTTCATAAATATAGTATACAGTAATAATATATCATAAGTGTTGCCCTGTTGCTGTATTTGTTTAAATATGATATAAAGTACAACAAGATAAGTAACTATTCAATATTAAGAAGGAGGAAATTGCATGAAAAAATCAAAGAAAGAAGTTTTAACTGGTTTTAACTATCATTTGTTAACAATAGTGATGTACACAGCAATAATGATATTTTTGTTTTGCATAGTCGCAAATGCGACAGATGAAGATCTTACAAATAATGTTGAACAAAAAGGGGTAGAAAACACAGTAACCGCAGAATCAGATGCAGAAAAAACAGAAGCTAATGAAACTACTAGAGTGACTGATAATACAGATAAGCAGGAAGTATCAAGTAGAGCAGATATTCCTCGTGTAAACGGGTCGTGGTTACATGATTCTAATGGTTGGTATTTCTATAATTCTGGTGGAGAAAAGCAGAAAGGTTTTTGCTATATAAATAATAATAAATACTGCTTTGAGGAAAATGATGGACTGATGAGAACAAGCTGGCAGTATATTGATAATGTATATTATTATTTTGGAGGAATAAACGACGGTGCAGCAAAGATAGGTTGGCAAGTAATAAATGGGAAATGGTATTACTTTAACGAGTCAGGAATAATGCAAACTGGGATGAAGAGAGTCGGTAATGGACTATTCTACTTTGGAGGTGAAAGAGATGGTTCAATGAAGACAGGCTGGGAGTATCTCGATAATCAGTATTATTATTTGGCAAAGCAAATGATGGAGTCATGAAAATTGGCTGGCAAATAATCGATGGAAGCTGGTATTACTTTGATGGAACTGGAGTAATGCAGTCAGGGCTTAAAAGAGTCGGTAATGGTTTATTTTATTTCGGAGGAGCCCGTGATGGAGCCATGAAAACCGGTTGGCAAAATTTGGATGGGGATTGGTATTACTTTAATGACTCTGGAGTAGCTGTGAATGGTTGGTTACAGCTTAATAGTATGTGGTATTATTTCAATCCAGATTATAAAATGGTGAAGGATACCATAATGACTATAGACGGAAGAAAGTTTGCATTTGATCCTTGGGGTGGATTACTTAAGGGTGCTTTTATATTTAAAAATGAAATAATGAAAACAGATGTCTATGGAGCAATTAAAATAGGTGGCTGGGTTAATTATAATGGTAATTGGTATTTCCAGCTAGAAAATGGTGAATTTATAAAAAACACTATGAAGGCATTAGATGGGTCAAATTACATATTTGATGAATCTGGTGCAATGCAATTAGGACTAGTTGCATTTGAAGGTAAGAGCTATGTTACTAGTACAGCTGGTGCTGTAATGAGAAATGCGTGGACTAAAGTTTCGTCATACTGGTATTATGCCCAAGATAATATGGAAATCTATAAAAATACTATGGCTAAAATTGGAAATAGCGAATATGGGTTTAATGAATCCGGGGCAATGTATCTTGGTAGATTTACAATGAATCAAAAGACTTATATAACAGATGTCAATGGTATAGCAATTGGTTATGATGATTCTGCTGAATCAAAGGCACGAGAAGTTGCGGCTAGCCTAAACTATGACTTATATAAAGCCTTCTATTATTGTGCAAACATGTCTCGCTATTACTTAACTAGCAACGGAAGAACTAGCGGACCTATCATGAGTTCAGCAGACTATGCAAAGTATGGATATAAAAACCGTGGTGGGGATTGTATTGTAATGGCTAGTTCGTTCAAATATCTTGCGCAGGCATGCGGATACAGTGCAACACAGTGGTTTGGATGGGTAGGTAGCAGTACTCACTCTTGGTGTGAAATAGGTGGATACATATATGATCCTAATTTTACAAATGCGACAAATCGTAGTGGTTACGGGCTTACGTATGGACAAAAAGGTACTTGGAAGTACAGAAAATCCTATACAATGTAGTGCGAGTATGATATTAAGGAGGAACAAATGAAAAAGCTAAAGAAAAGTTTTATAACCATGATGCTAATGCTAGCTGTAGTATTTGCTTTGTCGGCATGCTCTAGTCAGGATAAAGAAGAAACTGTTAAAGTTTTAAACAAGACTGGATTCGATATCTCGATGAATAATCACAAGATAAAGAAAGACAAATCGTATGAGATAAAGGTTAAGGAGGATAAAAAGACATATAAGCTTAATATTTCCTATCAAGATGGAGATATAAAAGAACTTGGGAGTGTTAAACTAGGTGATATTAAGTCCAAAATAGAAATCAAATATGAAGATGGTGTGACCTTTATGGCGTACGAGACTAAAAAGGGTAAAAAAGTAAGTACGAAAGAAAAGGAACTAAAAGCGAAGATAGAGGCAGAGGCAGCTACATCTACACCTGCTACGGAAAACACACAAGCAACTAGGCAGCAAACAGTTGTAGCGGGAAATAACCAGAGGAGCACAAGTAAGAATACTGCGCCAGCAAATACTCAGAAAAATCAGAGACCTGCCGGTGGTAATTCAGGGGCAACTAAAAACAACGATAACTGCGTTGATCCAGATGATCCTAATAACTATAACTAAAAATCACTTGTATAAAGCATGTATGAAAGTATGCGGATTATCCGCATACTTTCCGTGTAACGGTGCGTAAAATGGATATTACAACTTTAGCCTATTTTCTATTTGTACTACTGACATCAATAATATACTGGAGCGTAAGGGGAAGGCATCAATGGATTATCCTCCTATGTTTCAGTATTTTGTTTTTTTTAATTAATTCCAAACCAACAACGATATTATATATGTTATTTAGTATTTTTCAGTGTATATATAGGAACAGCTATGTTGGAAATAATTGATGAACACAAAAGGCACATAGTAGCTATATCTGTGGTACTTTCAAACTTCCTTATTCTTGGGGTACTAAAATATAGCAATCTAGTTGTAGATGCAGTGAATTTAATTGGATTTAAAAGTGGTCATAGTGGAGAAGTATTGGGAAGAGTGAATCTAGTTTCTCCTCTTGCCATTAGCTTTTACACACTACAAATTGTAGGATATTTCATAGATTGTTATAGAGGGAAGATTAAAAGAGAGACAAACATCTTTAAATTATTGTTATTCACGTGTTACTTCCCAATGATGATTTCTGGACCTATTTGCAGATTTGATGATATCAAACATACACTTTATGGAGAAAATAAGTTTGATTATGTGCGCGTATCAGATGGTATGAAACGCATTGCTTTAGGGGTGCTCAAGAAATTCGCAATTGGAAACAGAGTGTTTTCTATTGTTTTAGTTATTGACACAAACCCTGAAAAGTATGGAGGGTTGTACATTTGGCTTTCCGCAATTATATATTCAGTGTATTTATATATGGATTTTTCTGGATGTATGGATATTATTTGTGGCGTCTCAATGATTCTGGGGGTAGAAATTCCGGAAAACTTCAAAGCACCGTTTTTCGCTAAATCAACACAAGAATTTTGGAGAAGATGGCATATTACACTCGGTGCATGGTTAAGGGATTATGTTCTCGATTCAGTTCTCAAGGCTAGAGGATTCATTAATTTTACAAAACTTACGATAAAGAAAATCGGGAAAAAGCGGGGCAGAAAAATTTCTGTATACGTATCCATGCTATCTGTGTGGATATGCATGGGAATTTGGCATGGTAACGGGTGGAAATATGTTCTGGGCGAAGGACTCTGGTATTGGTTTGTTATTGTGCTCGGCATGATCTTAGAGACAAAACTAATCAAGGTGCGGGATTTTCTACATATAAACTCAGAGATGAAGTTATGGCATATATTTCAAGCTATTAGAACATTTTGTATTTTTTCAGTAGGAAATCTTTTTTTTAAAGCAGAATCACTTACAAGTGCAATTAATCAAATTTATGCATCATTTTCAATAAGAGGGATGAAAATGCCTATCAGTAGTTTGATAACCAATAATAAGAATATTAGCGGAGAGATGAATTTGTCCGTACTAATCATTTCACTAGTTTTAGTATCATTTATTGATACAGTAATTTACAAAGAGGAAGATATATTCGAGTTAATTGCAAAAACGAAAAATTAGTTTCAAGGTGGTGTATATACACTCTCATAATTGCATTAATAGTATTGTCATTAGGTACTCATTCAGAACCTTTTGCATATGCACAGTTTTAAGGAGAAGTGATGAAAGTGAAGCTAAAACTTTTGTTAAAAACAGGGTTAGCAATTTTAATCGCACTTGTTTTTAATTGGACTTTTTTTAATAGTATCCAGTCGTATACGAGGATAATGCTTCATGAAATGTATACGTATGATGGAAATATAGATAGTCTAGTTGTAGGTGGTTCAGAGGTATTCAAGGCATATGATGCAAAAAAAGCTTCGACACTCATGAAACAAAATGTGTTTAATGCAGGCTCTGCAAGCCAACAACTCGGAGGGTCATTAGCAGTCATCAAGGAAGTGAGCAAATATCATAAGCTCAAAACTATATATTTAGATATGGGTTTCCAGAGAAATCAGTCAAATAAAGAGGGAGAATTGCAAACTTATATACTCACTGATTATTTTTAGATTTGGATTGAACAAATACAAATTTTTTTATTCGAAAACAGCAGGATTTAAGGGAATACAAAAATGACATAATGCCATGTATTCATAGGAATGGAAATCCTAGAGATATTGTTCGTGGGAAATTATCAAAAGATTATCGGAATTTCGGATATAAAAATGTTACACATCCGACAGAAGAATACGCTGGAGATGGCTTCGTATATACGTTTAAACATGCAAAGCAAGGAGATTATTTTGAAATCGCCGAGAATATAAATTCAAATCAAGTTTTGTCAAAGTATGCAGAAAGAAAACTAGAGCAAATCACAAAATTTTGTAGGGAGAATAATATTAAACTTGTACTAGTAGAAACACCTCTTCCCGATGCAACACTATCAAAGGAAAACTACCAGCCTTATGTAAACTATATGCGAGCATATGCAAATAAAAACAAGTTGGTGTATTTAAACTTTAACCTGTTAAAAAAAGGCAATATGGATTTAACATATGAAGATTATTTTGATACCGCTCATCTTAGCGGAAAAGGTGCTGAAAAGTTCACCAAAGTATTTGCAAGAATTGCTCAGATAGCTAGCGATAGTAAAAATAAAGCGGATCAGCTTTTCTATAGTTCTTATAAAGAAAAACTACTAAATAATGCAGATGAGACAGTGAGGTAGATTATGTGGGTATTAGATAAATTGAAATCTATGAAAGATAGTGATAAGGTGGCGCTTATTCATAGGCAAAGAAAAATCACTTTTAAGGAACTATGGGAAGTATCCGAAAAAATCGCAGCGTATCATAATGAAAAGCTGATGAGCAAAGCACCAATACTAATATATGGCAATAAGGATATCGAAATTACCGTAGTTATGTTAGCAGCATTGAAAACAGGAAGGGCATATGTATGTATCGACACTACCTTTCCAAAAGAACGTGTTCAGAAAATAGCCACTATAACTGAAGCAGAACTAATATACAATTTCAGTAAAGAGGATTTCAGTGATTTCGTATTTGAACATGACATAAAAGTTAAGACTCACGATGATTTCGAGTTGTTTGCTGCAGGTGGACATGTTGAGGTAGAAGAGAGCAGTTGGGTGACCGAGACAGATATTTGCTATATTTTATTTACTTCAGGAAGCACGGGAGAACCGAAAGGTGTTAGCATAACTAAAAAGAATGTGGTTAATTTCATAAATGGATTCAAAAAATATCTGGAAATAAGTGGTATGGGGAATGCATTAAATCAAGTGTCATATTCTTTTGATGTATCAGGTATACAGTTCTATTATCATCTGGCCTGTGGAAATACACTGTTTAACGTCGATAATGCTATGGTGACAGATTCGGGAGAGCTTTTTGGACATCTCAGAGATAGCGAAATAGAATCATGGGTATCAACACCGTCGTTCATGGAAATGTGTGCAGTATATGATGAATTTAATCAGAATATGCTCCCTAAACTCTCAAGGATAGTTCTTGCTGGTGAAATTCTGACAAAAAAGCTCGTAGAAAAACTAAATAATAAATTTCCAAATGCAAAAGTCGTTAATGGATATGGTCCTTCTGAAATTACAATATTAACTTCGGCTTGTGAAATTTCAGAAGATATGTTGCATCAAGCTGATAATCTACCTATAGGCTACGTATTAGAGGAGGCTACATACTGGATTGAGCAACAAGCGGAATCTAAAGATGCTAATATCGAAGAAGGTGAACTAATCGTAGTAAGCGATAGCGTATGTGATGGATACTACAAACAACCAACTTTGACCGAAGCTTGTTTCTTTAAATTTGATGGTAAAAAGAGGGTATAGAACTAGAGATTTAGTATATAAGAAAGATAACTTACTTTACTTTTAAGGGAAGAACTGACTTTCAGATTAAGTTAAATGGTTATAGAATAGAGTTAGAAGATATAGAAAATAATATGAGAAAAAAATAGATATTGTTTCTAACACTGCAGTTGCCCCTATATATCGAGATGAGAAAGTAGCGTACATACAGGCCTTTGTTGTTTTAGCAGAAAGAAATGAAGGGAGCTTGCTTAAGACGAAGCTACAGATAAAAGAAGAACTTAAAAAGAGAGTTCCTAGCTATATGATACCAAAGAAAAATTACAATATTAGATAAACTTCCTATGAATAGTAATGGGAAAGTAGATAGGAAAAAAAGCTTGTTGAAGAGTATGATTAAATAAGGGGAGAAATGGATAAGATTGATAGCATTGCAAGAGATATTCTTGAAGAGGTGTGTGAGACAAATGAGATTTTCGAAGATTTAGATATGGACCTGTTTGAGACAGGCTATTTAGATTCTTTTGCTCTCCTTGATATTGTAGTGGAGATTGAAGATAGACTAGACATAAAGGTTAATCCTAATGATATAAACAAAGATAAATGTAAATCAGTTAACACGTTTACTGTATTTCTTCAGGGTTACGCAAATAAGGCCAACTAAACAAGCTTGCCATATCAAAATTTAACATGATACAATGAAATGACGCTAAAAAGCGTCATTTTGTATATTAAAAAAATTTAAAAAAAGGAGGAATGAGATGTTGAAAGAAAGTCAGGGAAACGGCATAGCTAAAATTAAGAAGCTACGTCATCACCTGCTAGTAATGGCAACTTGCCTTGCTATGATGCTAGCTAGCTCCTGCTTTGTAGCAAGCGCTACCGACGAGGATGTTTCAGCAAATGGGGCTGCTAATAACGAATCTGTATCTACTGAAGAAAGCACTGACGTAGCATCAAACCAGAACGAAGATGCTACAGAAAATAGTCAAGATAATAGTGCAGTTTATTCTAATGCAACCGATCAGGTGGCAGATGATCATTCTACAGATCGTGCGGCTCAGGCAAGAGGAGCAACCTATGATGTGACTGATGACGAGTTATCTGCACCTGCTGTTTCTGGAACGTGGAAGAGCGAATCTGGTGGCTGGCGCTTCTATAACAGTGCTGGCGTAATGCAGAAGGGCCTATTCACTATCGACGGCAAGAAGTATTATCTAGGGCCAGACGGAGCTATGAAAACTGGCTGGCAGCAGATTGGCAGTCATTACTACTACTTCGGCTCGGACGGTTCCATGAGAACAGGCTGGCTCAGTGCGGGAAGCACTTGGTACTATCTACATTCAGATGGTTCGATGGCTTTCGGGTTAGAGGAAGTTGAAAGCTGCTCTACTTCTTCGGAGCGTCAAATGACGGAGCTATGAAAACTGGCTGGCATAAGATTTCCGATGCATACTACTATTTCGGATCTAGCGGTGCAGCTGCTAAAGGCTGGCAGAAAATTGGCGGCTACTGGTACTACTTCGACAAGATGGGATTTATGCTTACAGGCAATCAGGTGTTAGATGGCAAGAGCTACTATCTAGGTGCCGCTAACGACGGAGCCATGAAGACTGGCTGGCAGGTAGTTGGTGCAACCTATGAATCAAACAAAAAGATTGCCGATCGATGGGGATACTACGGAGCTGATGGAGCCGCGTTAAAGAACAACTGGCTGAAGTATGGCGGATATTGGTATTACTTCGACGCGGACGGTGTTATGCAGACCGACGTGGCGGAGATTGGCGGTAAATACTACTACTTTGGCACAGAAAACGACGGTAGAATGAAAACCGGATGGCAGAAGATAGATGATACCTGGGCATATTTAGGTGCTGATGGAGCTGCAAGGACTGGCTGGCAGAAAATCGGGAACTACTGGTACTACCTTGGGAGAGTACGGTGAAATGGAGACTGACCTCAGAAACATTGACGGCAGTCTTTACTATCTAGGTAGCGATGGTGCTATGAGGACTGGTTGGCAGCAAGTTTCAGGTGACTGGTATTATTTCAATGCATCTGGAGCAGCCATTACGCGCTGGGAACAGATTAATGGTGTGTGGTACTATTTTAAATCGAATTATAAGATGGTAAAAGATACTATATTAAATATAGATGGTAGGGAATTCGCCTTTCACGCTTGGGGAGGAATGATTATTGGATCAGTTCACGTAAATGGAAAGACATATTACACAGATGAGTTTGGAGCTATAATTGCGGAATATGTTCCAAGTACAGTTGTTGATTATGGATTACAATTTTTAGGTGAAAATGGAACTAGATTTAATGATTGGTATTATAGAAATGCAAAATATCGCACGTGGGCGTGGTGCAATACATTTGTATCATATGTTATGTATAATTGTGGAATTAGTTTTAAGAAAACTGCATATGTTCCAGATGCAGAGCAGTGGATGCAAAGCCACTATGACTGGGTTAGTGTAAATGAGGCTAAGTCTGGAGATATAATTATATTTTGTTGGACAGGAGAAGGTAATAATAGTGGGAAAGGAGACAGGGATCATATAGGATTTCTGATTTCTAAGAATAAAGATGGTTCGTTTACTACACTTGAAGGAAATACAAGTGGTAATAAGGTAGCTATTAGGACAAGATATATTAAGAATATTAGGAATATTTTCCGCCCTAGATATTAAGAGATATGAATAATCCACATCGCTCATAGTAAAAATGCACTTGATATAACTGCAGTATATGCTAAAAATTATGGTATCAACGTTTATAGAGGTGGGGGGGTGTCTCTTAGATGTAGATTTTAGGACTTCGCTATAGAATCTTACGAAAATCATAACCATCAGATGTTAAGCGTACCCGCCTTGCTGTACAATCAGTAAGGCGGGTACGTTTTGATAGCATTGCTTTAGCAATGAACTCGCGGGTCACCTTGTTTTTACGTAGCGAATCTACTGCTACAGTACTCCAATTAAAGATATGACTTCTATTTTGTAGAACCGTATTATTAGTTTAGGATATGTTCATTAATGAAGTTTATTGCATGTTCATGAAAATAGTGATATTATATATATCGAACAAAGTAAGTTGTTATCAAATTAATTCATGATAAGTAGTGGGAAGCGATATGAATACTAAACTATCTATTATTGAACTAGATGTTCTAAAGACCTTGAATAGTCAGGAGGGTGCGACTCAGAGAGAAATAGCCGAGATGAACGGCGCATCGCTCGGCAGTGTGAACGGTGCGATTGTTAAGCTCAGAGAGCTCGGGTATATAAGTGCTGAGAATACACTTACAGACGAGGCGAAGGAACTGCTTAAAGGGGACTAAGCCGCAAAATGCGGTTATATTAGCGGCTGGATTTGGCATGAGAATGGTTCCGATTAACACCGTATATCCGAAAGCCATGCTAAAGGTTCATGGGGAAGTTTTGATAGAACGTTTAATAAGGCAACTGCATGAGGCTGGAATCACCAAGATTGATGTCGTGGTTGGATTCATGAAAGAGAGCTTCGAATATCTCATAGATGAGTATGGGGTAAACCTGATTACTAACAGAGATTATGCAAGCAAGGAAAACCTCCACTCGCTTAAACTTGCAAGCGCTCAGCTCGGCAATACATATGTGATTCCGTCAGACATTTGGTTTAGAGAGAACCCATTTGCAGAGTGCGAACCATACTCATGGTATATGGTAGCTGAGAGTAAAAATGCACATAGCAGGGTTAAGCTGAACAGAAATAAGGAGCTCATAGACATCGGGAATTCTACGAACAAGAAGCTCAAGATGATGGGGGTTGCATATATAAGCAATAGAGATGCAGATGAGGTGAGAATAAGGATTGCGAAATTTAGCGATCAAGATGATTGCTACTGGGAAGATGCGCTATACACAGAATCTAGACCTCGCAAAATGATGCTGCTTGCCAAGAAAGTACCCGAAAATTTCGCTGTGGGAATCAATACGTATGACCAACTCTGCACTTTCGACTCAGGTTCGGAGAGCCTTCAGTCCGATGCAATAGATATACTAGCTAAGGTGTTTGACGTCGACACGAGTGAAATTACGAATATAGAGGTGCTCAAGAAAGGGATGACTAATAGATCGTTCCTGTTCAGATGCAAGGGCGATAAATACATCATGAGAATCCCTGGAGAAGGTACCGAACGCCTCATAAATAGAGAACACGAATACCAGGTATATGAAGCTATAAAAGATAAAGGGATTAGCGATGACATCATCTACTTCGATGTAAAAAATGGGTATAAAGTGACGAAATTTCTCGAGAATACGCGAAACTGTGACCCAAAAGACTGGGAAGAAGTCGCAAAATGCATGAAAGTTCTCAGGAAGTTTCATAGTTTGAACTTAAAAGTTGAACACGACTTCGATATATTTGGTGAAATCGAATTATATGAAAAGCTTTGGGGTGAAAATAAATCGATATATAGAGATTATACGAAGACAAAACAGAAGATATATAAGCTCAAGCAGTTCATTGATTCGTTAAATCCGCATAGGTGCCTAGCTCATATCGATGCGGTTCCAGATAACTTCTTGTTCTGTAACCATGGAGGCGGAGAGGACGACATTCGAATTATCGACTGGGAATATGCTGGAATGCAGGATCCTCACGTAGATTTGGCGATGTTTTCCTTATACAGCATGTATTCGAAGGATGAAATTGACAAATTAAATAATATCTATTTCGACGGCGCCTGCAATAACGAGAATAGAGCGAAGATATATGCATATATATCTATTTGTGGGCTGCTATGGTCAAATTGGTGTGAGTATAAGAGACAGCTTGGAGTAGAATTTGGGGAATATTCCCTAAAACAATATAGATATGCCAAGGAATACTACAAATACGCATCAGAATTGATAGATACTCTGTAAATTTTACAGTACAAAGAAAGGAAATTTCCGATATGAATGATAAAAAAAGCGTTCCGGCTACACGCAAGCAAATTGATTGGGTGATCACACTAGTGCCACTAGCGATAATATGTTGTATGAGTGTGCTTTTCTTTGCTTTTCCAAACAAATCTAAATCCGTGCTGACGAGCATTCGATATATCCTCGGAGATAGATTTGGGTCATACTATTTAATCATCGGAGTTCTAATACTCTCAATTTCTATTTACATGGCATTTTCGAAATATGGAGATATCGTCCTAGGTGGGCAGGATGAAAAACCAAAATACAGTTTCTTCACCTGGGGTGCTATGATGTTCACATGCGGGCTTGCCGCAGACATACTGTTTTATTCATTTGCCGAATGGGTGCTCTATGCAACAGATCCACATGTAAAAAAAGTCTTGGCTCAATTCAGGAGTGGGCGGGGGTATTTCCGCTGTTTCACTGGAGCCTCATACCATGGGCGTTTTTACCTTGTGCTAGCGGTTTCCTTTGGTTTCATGCTTCATGTTAGAAACAGAGATAAGCAGAAATTCTCAGAGGCCTGCAGACCTGTGCTAGGCAAACACACGGATGGAATTCTAGGCAGGCTTATCGACCTACTTGCGGTATTTGCACTGCTTGCCGAACAGCTACAACATTCAGCGTTGCCACACCGCTTATGGCTAGCATTATCAAAATCGTATTCCACGTAGAGCTTAGCCGCATCACGCTTTCAATAATAATTCTGCTGATAACATGTGCGATTTACACATACTCGCTTTTGCATGGTTTCAAGGGCATCAGCATCCTTGCAAAAATATGCATTTACCTGTTCTTTGGACTACTCGCTTACGTGCTATTCGTCGGGGGTAAGACGGGATATATTATCGATACTGGTATAGAGTCCATAGGCAGAATGCTTCAGCACTTTATCGAGTTATCTACATTTACGGATCCAGAGAGAAAGACATTATTCCCGCAGAATTACACAATTTATTACTGGGCATACTGGATGGTTTGGTGTGTCGCAGCTCCTTTCTTCATAGGCACGATTTCACGTGGTAGAACCGTAAGACAGACCATCGTTGGAGGATATGGATTTGGAGCAGGCTCGACGATTATAAGCTTTATAATTCTTGGGAATTACTCGCTTGGTAAAGAGCTAGTAGACGGTATCCCTCTAATAAAATCATACACAGAGAATGGCGATATGTATGGGCTGATAATCAATATCGTGAGGACGCTTCCTTGCTCGACGATGGTTCTGATTGTACTGATACTGACAATGGTTGCATTCTATGCAACTTCGTTCGATTCCATTGCTTACATCGCTTCCTGCTATAGCTACAGGAGGCTCAAAGACGGAGAAGCTCCAAACCGAATGATTCAGCTGATGTGGTGCTTGTTATTGATTGTCCTACCAATTGCACTGCTTTTCTCTGAAAGCTCTATGAGCAATATTCAGTCGGTCAGCATAATTGCGGCATTTCCTATCGCGGCGGTGATTACGCTTATCGCTGTTAGCTTCTTAAAGGATGCGGGGGAATTCATGAAAGGTTTAAGAGGATACACTCCTAGAGGCCGTACACAAGAAGAAGCTGAGGGAAGTGCGAGACATGAGGAGTCAGAAAATGATTAAGGTAGATAATGCAATTATACTAGCTGCAGGTGCATCTAGCAGATTTGCACCGCTTTCATATGAGAGACATAAAGCTCTAATCGAAGTTAAGGGTGAGGTGCTAATCGAGCGACAGATAAGGCAGCTTAGAGAGGCCGGAGTTAAAGATATATATGTAGTTACTGGCTACAAAAGCGAACAGTTCTCATACCTTGTGGAGAAATTTGGTGTGAAGCTTGTGCACAATAGCGAGTATGCGATTCGCAACAACCACTCGAGCATTCACGTGGTTAGGGACGAGCTCAGAAACTCATATATATGTTCGGCAGATAACTATTTTTCAGAAAATCCTTTCAATGCTTTTGAGGAAAGTGCGTTTTACAGCGGAATCTACTCTGAAGGATATACCAAGGAGTGGTGCATGAAAACTGACGATGAGGGATATATAATTGATGTCAAGATTGGAGGAAGTGACGCTTGGTACATGCTAGGGCATGTGTTTTGGGATGAAAAATTCAGTAAGCGCTTTACCGAAATCCTTGAGCAGAGCTACGATGATCCTGATATTGTCGATAAACTCTGGGAAGATATATATATCGAACACATACATGAGCTTAAGATGAAATTAAAAAAATATGATGCTGATTATATTTTTGAATTCGATACTCTTGATGAACTTCGGGAGTTTGATGAATCGTATGTTAGAGATACGCGCTCGTCTATCCTCAAAGATATAGCAGAGAGTCTTGGCGTGAATGAAGCTGAACTTAAGGGTTTTCAAGCAGTTAAGGCTGTAGATAATCGTGCTACAGGCTTTAAGTTCGTGTGCAAAGGCAAAGGATACACTTACGAATATAGTTCAGATAGCTTAATATAGATATGCAATATAAAGGTGATATATGAAAAAAATTACTATTTACGCACTACACCTCGGGGTGGGAGGAGTTGAGAAATATATTTCGACATTAGCAAATATGTTGATTGAGATATGTGAAGTTCGCATCGTTGTTACATATAAGATATTACCAAAGCCAGCATTTTTTTATCGATCCGCGCGTTGAGATAGAGTATCTAATCTCAGATAAAAAGCCCAATAGAGATAGAATAAAGGTTGCAATTGCAAATAGGAATTTAATATCTATAATTAAAGAAGGGGTTTTTCACTTAAAATACTATATCAAAAAAAGTTGCAAGAAATAAGAAGTCAATTAGACAATGCGATTCCGATATTATTATTTCGACAAGAATCTTTCACAATAAGCTAATATCAAAAATATGCCGCAAAAACATATAATTAAAATTACGGGGAGCACAATTTCCACAATTATAATGATAAGTATATTGCAAAAAGTGATAAAATCTTGTAAGGGCTTTGATTATTTTCATACCTATTTCTAAGTATTTAAGTGATTACTACAGGCCGTTTCTGGAGAAGTATAAAGTTAAAACTAAGTATATAAGATTTTGTGTTGATGATAAGGCAAATAATCAAATATCATTGTTAAACAATAGCAATTTAATATCAGTCGGTAGACTTTCGACAGAAAAAAAGGGTACAAAGATTTAATAGAAGTGTTTGCAATAATTCATAGAATGAATAATACTGCTATACTTAATATTATTGGAGATGGGGAAGAGCTTGAAAGATCTAAAAGAATTTGGTTAAGGAAAAAGAGTTAACGAACTATGTAGTTTTTTTCATGGATTTCAGAATAAAGAGTATATATATTCTCAAATGTATAATAGCTCAATTTATCTTATGACGTCTTACACGGAGTCATTCGGGATAGTTTTATTAGAAGCCATGAGCTGCGGGATACCATGCGTTGCTTTTTTTCAAGCGCAAAAGGTGCAGAGGAGATTATTACAGACCATGAAAATGGACTAATAATAGAAAAAAAGAGATATAAATAGTATGGCAATAGAAGTTACTAAACTGCTTAATAATAGAACATTACTAAAACAATTATCTAGAAATGCTATTAACACTGCCAGTTTATATAGCTATAGTGCAACAAAACATGAATGGCAAAAATTCATTTTGTCGTTAGAAACGAGGGTAAGAAAATGATTAAAGTGATGACAATATTTGGTACAAGACCAGAAGCTATAAAAATGGCACCGCTAGTTAATGAATTAAAATTACATAAAGAAATTGATACTATTGTTTGTGTAACTGCACAACACAGACAGATGTTAGATCAAGTGCTAACAACATTCTCTATTATGCCAGATTATGATTTAAATATCATGAAAGAAGGTCAGACCTTAACCGAAGTTACAACAAATGCACTTAAGGGTCTTGGAAAGGTAATGGAAGACGTAAGACCGGATATCGTTCTTGTACACGGTGATACAACCACTACTTTTGCAGGCGCACTTTCAGCATTTTACTGTAAAATTCCTGTTGGTCATGTTGAGGCTGGACTCAGAACATATGATAAATATTCACCATATCCAGAGGAAATGAATAGGCAAATGGTTAGTAATATTGCGGATATACACTTTGCCCCGACTAAAAAAAGTGCTGAGAATTTAATAAATGAAGGAATAGATGAATCGAAGATATATATTACTGGCAACACAGCAATAGATGCAATGCATCATACTGTATATGACTCCTACTCTCACGATGTCCTTGAATGGGTTGGTGATAGTAGGATGATTCTTCTTACTGCACACCGAAGAGAAAATCTCGGAATGCCTATGAAAAAAATTTTTAGAGCTATAAGACAAATTGTTGAGGACTTTGATGATGTAAAAGTTGTATATCCTATACATCTAAACCCGATAATAAGAGAAATTGCGGACGTAGAGCTGAATGGTTGTAAAAGAGTGAAACTAATAGAGCCACTTGAAGTCGTTGATTTTCATAATTTTCTAAACAATGCATTTATCATTATGACTGATAGTGGAGGCATTCAAGAAGAAGCACCGTCACTAGGGAAACCAGTGCTTGTATTGCGAGATACAACTGAACGACCAGAAGGGGTTGATGCGGGTACCCTAAAATTAGTTGGAACAGATCAAGAAAAAATATATGAAACGGCCAAAGCGCTATTAACTGATCATGAGTTGTATGAGAAAATGAGTCATGCCTCTAACCCATATGGAGATGGACATTCCAGTGAAAGAATTGTTGATGCAATTCTTAAAACATATGAATAAAATGTAAATGTGCTAGATAGTGTTAAAGTATAATTAGAAAATGTAAATTAAGTGAACTAGAACCACTTAATTTTCACGAATGTATATTAAATAGTATTCACGGAAAATACTATTTAATATGGTACACTAAAGACATATCTACAAATAGAGGCATTATGAAGCAAAAATCACTTATAAAAAAATACAATTTTTTTAAGGCAATATTAAGTTTATTTAATATTGCTATTCCGTTGATAGTATGACTATACATAGTACGATTATTAGATGTTAAGTTATATGGCATATATAATAGTGTATTTTCAGAATTTCAACTTTTCTTGACATTTGCATCATTTGGAATATATACATTTGGTGTGCGAGAAATAAGTAAAATTAGAGATGATGATAAGGCTGTATCAAAATTATTTACAAATCTTTTTGTAATTACGGTAATAACTAATTTAATCGTATTAGGTATATATATAGCTTATAGCTGCTTTGTTTCAACAGGTATAACTAGATCAATATATCTAGTTATGGTCATACAGATTATAGGAATATTTTTTTACATAGAATTTACGAATGAGGCTCTGGAGAATTACAAATTCATAACAATCAAGACAGCAATTGTAAAAAAATTTTTCTATTTAATTGCACTGTTTGTTTTTGTAAAAAAAGCAGATGATATAATAATATATAGTATTATTATTAGTCTAACTGTTTTTGCAAATAATATTGTTAGTTTTATTTACGTAAAAAGAAGAATAAAAATTTGATTTTTTTCGGAACTTAAATTTAAAAAAACATTTAATATCAATGTTTTACATCTTGATAATTACGAATGTAGAACTTTTTATACGGTCAGCTAGATAGGGTAATGCTAGGTAAATATATTAACGGGGTTCAGGTTACTAGTTATTATATTCCTTATTTTATAGTCTCGACATTGGCAGCGATACCTTATTCTTTAATTATGGTTTCGATACCGAGACTATCATACATGGTTAAGAATACGTCAAAGCATGAATATACTCAGATGCTAAACAAAATTATCTCTTCACTTTTGTTTATGATCATACCAATGTGTTTTGGAGTATTTGTTTTATCAAAAGAAATAATTTTGCTTTATGCTGGCGCTAAATATGCGGAAATATATCCGGCACTAATGATAGCGAGCATGGCAAGAATAATTACAACGCTGGAATCAGTCATGACTCACCTTGTGATGTATCCCAATGGTAAGGAAAGAAAAGTTGCAGTGTTTTGTTGTATGTATGGCATATTAAATTTGTTGTCAAATGGTGCATTGATTTATTCCGGTATTTTTGAATATAAAACGGCAATGCTCACAACTGCTATTGCCGATATGTTGTTTACAATTACAGAACTAATTTATGCGAGATATAGTCTTGATATTAAAATAAAAATAATAACGAAAGCAACGATTAAATATCTTATATTATCGGTAATGTTTATACCTGTAGCATTCTTTATAAAGCGTGTGAACATGAATTTACCCGTACATACAATCCTTATAGTTTTGTCATGCGCTATGTTGTATGCAGGTGGGTTGATGATTTTTCATGATGAAAATTTAATTGAGTGCTTAAAGAAGATAAAAATGAAGATTGGATAAGGAGCTCGCTAAATGAAAGTAATAATACCTACAGGATACATGGGGAGTGGAAGTTCTGCTATAACTGATTTGGCATCGGAATATTCTGAATGTAGCAATTTACATAAAAGTTATGAATATGTCTTTTTGCACTGCCCAAACGGTCTATTCGATCTAGAAGATAAACTTCTTACAGGGAACAATGCACTTAGAAGTGATGAGGCATTAAGAACATTTGAAAACCAGATGGAAAGACTTTATAGAAGTAAGTTATGGTGGGTAGGAAATTATAAAAATATAATAGGCGATGAATTTATTAAACTAACAAGACAATTTATCGAAAGCATTGAACAATTTCACTTTAAAGGGTATTGGTACACGCATGAAGAAATCGATTGCAAAATGTTTTTTAAACTAATTGCTAGGAAGCCGATTAAAAAATTACTTCCAAAACTGCAACTCCAAAAAGTATTGAGATATAATGATGGGATGCGCATCTCCTATATTGACGAAGAATCTTTTTATGATGCCGCAAAAACCTATATAAGAGGTGTTTTTAAAGCTATGACCGAAGACGGTGATAATGTAATTGTGGATCAACTGGTGCTACCATTTAACCTTCACCGAATTGACAATTATTTTGATGATTATGCAAAGGTGGTGGTTGTTCAGCGCGACCCCAGGGATGTTTTTTTTATCAATAAATATGTCTGGGCAAATAAAGGTTGCCAAATTCCGGTACCAACTGATGTGCATCAATTTTGTGACTTCTATGAAAAGATGCGAAAGAGCGAGAAAAAAACATGTTCAGAGAAGGTATTAAGAATTAATTTTGAAGATTTGATATATAAGTATAATGAGACAGTTAAGAAATTCGAGGATTTTATTGGCTTTACAGATAATGACCATGAAAGGAAATTCTCAAGATTCAATCCTGATCTTTCTATTCGGAATACACAAGTTTTTCAGAAATGATAATTTTATAAAGGAAAACATGATTATTGAAGGAAAGCTTACAAAAATACCTATATGACTTTCCAAAGAATATGGATAATAACATTTCTAATACTATTGAATTCGAATAGATATTTAAGCAATAATTTATTTCGGAGTTCAAACAATATAAATAAATGGTGGATTAATTTAGTTTAAAGAGGAAGAAACGATGGGTAATAATACTAGTAGAAAAACAACAAGTACATCAAAAAAATCAAGAAATTCGGTAAGTTTTGGGCATTTCTTTTACATGATATCTTTCTGTGCGTTTGAGTACACGATAAAAAAATCGATATACTTCCAAATAAGCTATTTTTTTACAATAACTTTAATTTTAATAATTTTAAGCGCCATATTACTTATTCAACTATGCAATAGAAGGATTGCTATATGGGCAAAGATTTGTGCTATCATATTGAGCTTTATTTTGATGACATTGTACGGACTAGGGACAATGTATTCGTTCGGGATGATTCAGTTCTTAGATAAAGTTTCAACTAGTCAACATAAAACTCCGGTAGAAGTTACAGAGAAGCCGTTTAACATTTACATTACTGGAATTGATACTTACGGAACCATTGATAAACAGGGAAGGTCAGATGTAAATATGCTTGTAACTGTTAATCCTAAAACCCATCAAATCCTGCTGACATCGATTCCAAGAGATTATAAAATAAGGTTGAAAAAGCATAAAAATGCTGTTGATAAACTAACTCATACAGGATTCTATGGAGTTGATGATACATTGACATCGGTTGAATCCTTATTAGATACGAAAATAAATTACTATGTTAAAGTGAATTTTAGTACTGTTGCAGAATTTATAAATGCAATTGGAGGGGTTGATGTGCACTCGGATTATACCTTTGTTACTGGTGATTATGGCTATGGTGAAGGAGGTGTAAGGATAAAAAAGGGGAAGAACCATCTTGATGGTGCAACGGCGCTTTCATTTGCAAGAGAAAGACATGCGTTTAAAGACGGTGATAATCAAAGAATTAAAAATCAACAACTGGTCTTTGAAGCTGTGTTAAAAAAAGCAATGACAAGTAAAACGATGTTATTAAAATACAATAAACTTTTTAAAAAAACACTAACATGGTACTTTGAAATGAATCTATCTTCTGAAGAAATTCGATCGCTGGTTAAAATGCAGATTTCTAACTTAAATGAAAGCACTAAATGGACTGTTGAAAAGAACACCCTGTCTGGATTTGATTCGGAACAACAAACATACTCAGCAGGAAGAGCCTATGTAATGGAGGATGATCCGGAAAGTATAGAACATGCAAAAAATAAGATTCAGGATATATTGACCCCTCCAGATGCAAAACGGATATATAACTAGGGAATTAAAAGAAGCAGTAAATAGACTTGTAAAAGCAAAAAAACAACGAAAGTAGTAAAGACTATTACCTTTACAAACTAAAGGTATATCATATAGAAAGTAACGAGAATTGTACTAAATAAAACTTATGGAGAACATATTATGGTAGATGTTAGTGTAATTATTCCAGTATATAATGTTGAAAAAAATACATAAAGAGGTGTTTAGATAGCCTAGTTAATCAGACCCTTGAGAATATTGAATTTATTTTAGTAGATGATGGAAGCCCTGATGGAAGTGCAGAAATAATAAAAGAATATGCAGATAAATTTCCAAATAAAATTGTTTATTTATATCAAGATAATGCAGGACAGGGGGCCGCGAGAAATACAGGCTATAGAATAGCAAAGGGTAAGTATATCGGGTATGTAGATAGTGATGATTATGTAGATGCCAATATGTTCAAAAAATTATATGATAAAGCCAAAGAGGATAATAGCGACATGGTTATTTGTGGATGTTACAATGTAGATGAAGAAACTGGGCATATGGTTTCGGATTGTAACCAAGACATACACAAGTTAGATGTTGAAAATGCTATTTTTGGAAAGATGGCTGTCTGGAATAAGCTATATAGGAGAGAGCTAATAGATGGGATAGAATTTCGAAGCAAGGTTTGGTATGAGGATTTGGATTTTACGATTCGTGCTATTTCAAAAGCTCAAGGAATATCATTCATAAGTGAACCGCTCTATTACTACATCGTAAGATTTGGGTCGACAATGAATAATAATAATTATGTTCGCAATCTTGAAATATTAGATGCATTTGAGAACCTTAAAAATAGTAATACTGTAGAGAAATACCGTGAAATGATAGAATGCCTTGCTATTGATCATATCCTAATTTCAGCCAGTGTTAGAATTATAAAGTCCACAGCGAGTCGAAATGAAAAACAGGAGTTACTTAAAAAGCTCAAGCTTTATTTGGAAATCAACTATCCTGATTATAGAAAAAAATAAATATGTAAAGCATCTGTCGAGACGCCGACGAATTATTTATTATATGCTTAATCATAAAAATGTACCGAACGATTGAGTGGATTTATAAAAAAATAAATAGGGAGTGTGCATAATTCATGAATCAGAATACAACTATTCAGTATAACATTAAGGAAGTATTTAATAATAACTGGCTATTTTTTTCATAATAGCTACACAACCTATCTTGGACATAATAGCTTTTTTTACATTTAATAATACGGTGACTATTATCAGTTTTATTACTAGAAGTATTTACTTATTTATTATAGTTACATACTCGTTCATTTCAGTATCGAAAAAAAGCGATTGTATTTATTGATAATGCTTCCTGGATTTTACTGTCAATAATACATTTAGCAAACTCAATCAGAACTTCAGGTGGGAATATATTAGATGACACTAGATATTTGATAATTGTAATGCAACTCCCTATATCGGCTATTGCGTTAACGCTATATGCGAGAGAACACACAGATGCGACATTGCAGCTTGAAAAAGGCATATTGACGGCTGTTATTACTATTTTTATAAGTGTGATATTATCATTATTAACAAATACAGGCAAAAGCACATATGAAACTTTTGGATTAAATGGTTGGTTTACGAGTCCTAATGCTCAAAGTATGATTTTGTCAACGATTTCACCAATCGCATTATATATCTCTTCAAAGAAAAAAATGATATTATTTATTTATTTATAAGCTTTAATGATATTTATTTTTGCTATTTTTTTCAATGGAACCAGAGCATGCTACTATTCGTTAGTTGCCATGCTTTTTTTGTGATGTTATATATTTTACTAACTACTAGTAAAGAAAAATAAAAAAATAAGTGTGCAATCATAATCACAGTTATATTTATAGCATTAACGCTAGGTCTATATAAATATTCAGCTTCTCTTACTAGAGCTAATGATGTACATAAAAAAATGCAAAAAGCTTTCAAATTCAAAAATTAGTAAAAAAATTTAACAAGGGATGAAGCGCATAAAATAATACGTAAAAGCCCGCTAACTAAGCAGATGGTTGATGATCTTGGGTTTGAATGGACTTATAATAATATGAAAGAACATATTTCGGCATATAACCTTACAGATAATCGTTTGGTAAAAAGAATGTATGCAAAGTACATATATGAGCATAGCGATTACATAACAAAAATTGTTGGATTTAATCATGGTGAAATTGAAAAGTATGGTATGGATTTAGAAAATGACTTGACTGCACTTTATTATTACTATGGATATCTAGGAAGTATTGTTTTTTTATCGCATATATTATTATCTGTGCAATCCAAGCAATTAAACTTATTATTCATAAACCTAAAATTATATTTGGAAGTAAATTTGTTATACTTTTGTTTTACTGTGGTTTTAGCGATTGGCGGAGCAGAGTATTCAGGGGCGCTTTTACGAAAAACCAAATGCAAATATATACCTATCAGCGATAATAGCACTATTAATGAATTATATATATGTAAACTCTACGGGGAAAACAACTATGAAAAAAATGATAATGTGAAATTGAGTATAATTGTACCCGTATATAATGTTGAAAATTATATTGAAAAAAATGTTTAGTTAGTTTATTATTTCAATCTCTTAAGGAGATTGAAATAATAGTTGTGAATGATGGAAGCACGGATGACAGTTGTAAAATTATTAATAAGATTATGGAAATATATCCAAATCGAATTCAGTATTATGAGAAAGAAAATGGGGGCTAGGGAAGCGCCAGAAATCTAGGGATAGAACTTGCAGAAGGAGAGTATCTCAGTTTTGTAGATAGTGATGATTTTATTGATAAAAACTTTGCACACGAGATGTATTATGGAGCAAAAATGAAAACGCTGATGTAGCTGTTTGTGATATGGTGGATGTATATAATGATAAGGAAGTTTATCATAACACAACAGATTTTGATAAAATTTATGAGACTACACCGTCAGTATGCAATAAAGTTTTTTTAAAAAAAGACATTTTTGCAGGTGTGAAATTTCTTAGTGAGTATTGGTATGAAGATTTGCATGTTATGTGTAATTTATATAACAAGATAAAAAAAGTGGTCAAAATAAAGAAAAGGGTACTACTATTGTCATTGTAGGGAAGTATCTACGATGAATAATAACAACTCCAAAAAAATTTGGATATGATTTTTATTTTTAAATGATGCAAAAAAAGTTTATTAATCAGTATGGAGAGTTTGATAGGGAGGCTTTTTAACTATATTGTCTTCGATCATGTTCTAATCACAGCTATAAACAGAGTTGCTACACAAAAACAATAAAGACAAGAGAGCAGTAATTATTGAGTTATTAAGTTTTTGCAAAAAAAGAGATACCACACTATAATAGAAATAAATTTTTATAGTTCTATAAGCATAAAGCGAAAAAAATAATTGCCTGGTTAAATTATCATGGGCTCTACAATCTGACTAAATGGTTACTATATTGTAATAATATTATTAAGTAATCTATGTTAAGATGTAGGGGTGATTATGGAGCTATAACTAAAATAAATTAGGATTTGGAGTATACAATGAATGTTGCGATGATTGGAAGTGGAGCTTTTGCAATTGCAGATAGTGTGTACATGTGCAGAAAAGGCAATGTTCGCATTTTTCAAACAGAGCCTGTCAATAACCACACAATAAATGCTGCTCAGAAATTCGGAGCATATGATGAAGATATCAAAATAGACAACAACTTGCAAGATGTGATAAAAGATGCAAACATTATATTTATTAATATTGACGTAGCATACGATATAGAACTTAATTCTTACGACATGCAGGCGTTTGAAATATATACAAATAAAATAATGCAGTATTCACCTAACACTCCTATTGTAATACGTAGTCAGATTCCTATCGGGTATACACGCAGACTTATTCAGAGGTACCCCCAACTAGATGTAGCGATTGTACCGAGCTTTATTCGCAGGGAAAGTGCAATCGAGGATGAGTTTAATGCAGACCATTTAATAATCGGTGGTGGAAGTACGCAGCTTCAAAAGAAAATTATTAGATTGCTTGGAGATAAACGCAAACTATTGTTAATTGGATATGAAGAAGCCGAGGCGGTAAAGCTCTTTTTGAACACATATCTAGCATTGAGAATAGCATTTTTTAATGAACTTGATACCTTTGCAGAACTCAGAGGAATAGACTCAGAAGCAATAATTAATGCCTTGTCTTTTGATAAAAGAGTGGGTGACAAGTATAATAACCCTTCATTTGGTTATGGTGGTAAATATCTAACAGAAAATGTGTACAGATTGAAAAGTGAATATGCTGATATCCCAGAAGCTCTCATTGATAGTATTAAAAATGCTAATAATATTCGAAAAAAACATATTGTAAAAATGATATTAGAAAAAAACCATCCGTTATAGGGATATATTCTTTTGATATATGTACAGGGATAAATGATTTTTTTATTCGCCAATTACAGATATAATTAAGCTTCTTCAAGTTGAGAAGATCCGTGTCATTTTGCATGAACCAAAGATTGTAATGGATAGATTTATGTCTGTGGATGTAATAAAAGATTTTGAAGAATTTGCAAAGGAAAGCGATGTAATCGTTGCAAATCGCTATGATGATATACTCTATGAATATCGTGACAAAGTGTATTGTAGAGATGCTTTCGGTGTAATGAGAGGAGATGCTGAATGAAAAAACCAAAATTGATTGTAATGGCAGCAGGACTTGGCAGCCGATATGGTGGTTTGAAACAAATGGAACCAATAAGTGATAATAATGAAATTATATTGGACTTTGCCTGCTATGATGCAATTAAAGCAGGGTTTGATGAGATTATATTTGTTATTAAACCAGAAATGGAAAACGATTTTAAAGAGCGAGTGATTAAGAATATAGGTAAACATGCAAAAATAGAGTATGTATTTCAAGAATTGAATCAGATGCCAGACGGTTTTGATGTGCCTAGAGACAGGACAAAACCATGGGGGACTTGTCATGCAGTAATGGCGGCAGCAGAATTAATTGACGGTCCATTTGCGGTAATAAACAGTGATGACTACTATGGTAAATCTTCGTTCAGAAAAATGTATAGATTTCTTGCAAGCAATAAGGAGCAAACACAGCTTTGCATGATTGGATACATGGTGCAAAACACTCTTTCAAATCAAGGTTGTGTTACAAGAGGGATTTGCTCTGTAAAAGAAGGTTACTTAAACGATATAACAGAAACAAGCGGACTATATATGAATGACGAAGGGGATATATTAAGTGGAAATAAAGAATTAATTAAAAAGGATACAGTTGTATCGATGAATTTCTGGGGATTTACAGAGATGTTCCTAAAAGAAATAATTACAGGGTTCCCACAATTTTTGGATTCTATTCAAGGTAATGATCAACTTACCGGTGAGTACCTACTTCCTGTTAAAGTGGGGGAAGCGCTTTCACAAAACAAATGCATGGTGAAGGTGCTTGAATCAACTGAACCATGGTATGGTGTAACATATCAGGAGGATCGAGAACCGGTTGAAGAGGCTTTTAGAAGAATGAAAAAAGAGGGGCTCTATCCCCAAAACCTATGGGAGTAAAACAAAAGAGGAGAATTTGTAATAACATGAATATAAATATAAATATTCATAAAACATTATTTACACAAGAGGAACTGTACAACAGGAGTGAACAGTTAACAAAATGGCATGAACTCATAATGTCAAGTGATTCAAAACATATAGGTGCAAATTTTAAAGGATGGGCAAAATTACCTGATAATACAAATGAAGATTTAATTTCAAAAATAGAGCATACGGCAGAATATATCAAATCAAAATGCTCCTTATTTGTTGTTATTGGGATTGGAGGATCATTTCTTGGATCGAAAGCGGTTATTGAAGCTTTAAATGGAAGTAAGGATGATTGGCCTGAAGTGGCTTTTGCTGGATTTAATATGAATGGAGCCTATATAAATAAAATAAAAAAACGCATGGAAAACGAATCTGTTTGTTTGTGTGTTATAAGCAAATCAGGAAGAACAGTTGAGCCATTACTATCCTATGCAGTTCTAAAAGATTTGATGTTTAGCAAATATGGAATTCAAGAAGCAAGAAAGCGAATCTTTATAATAACTGATGAAACAAAAGGAGAGCTACGCCCGGAAGCTTTTGAAAATCAATTCGAATCATTCATTATTCCAAATGATATTGGAGGTAGATATTCTGTTCTTACAACTGTAGGGTTGTTGCCGATTGCTGTTTCAGGGCATAATATTAGAGATTTACTTCTTGGAGCTAGTGAAATTCAACACTCAGATTGGAGCGAATACGGAGATTTAATCAATTACGCTTCATCTAGGACACTGCTTCAAGAGAAAGGGAAATGGATTGAAATATTTGAATACTTTGAGGGTAATCTGGAGTGCTTTGGAGAGTGGCTTAAACAATTATTCGGAGAAACTGAAGGGAAATGTGGCAAAGGAGTCTTCCCTGCGAGCCTTTTTTTTAGTAGGGATTTACATAGTATTGGGCAATTCCTTCAAGAAGGTAGACAGGTCTTTTTTGAAACAATTGTCAAGGTAAAAAACTCAACTGATGATGTTGAGATACCTTGGTATGCAGGTTTTCCATATGCAGGTAAAATGATGGAGACGATAAATAGATGTGCTGAAGGAGGGGTCATCAGAGCGCACATTAATGCTAAAGTACCGATAAATGAAATCAGTGTTACTACATTAAATGAACATGTAATGGGCGAACTAATATATTTTTTTGAAATGTCTGCTGCTATTTCAGCATACGCACTAGGGCTTAACCCTTTTAACCAACCTGGCGTCGAGGAATATAAAAAGGAAATGCAAGCACTCATATCCGAGATTAAGTAACCTTTTATTAATGATTTATATATAAGTAAAGAGGATTTATTATGATAAATAAGTCAATTAGCATTGTAGGTGGTTTTGTTAAGCTTTGCAGAGCGTGGGTTGTAGTATATATTTGCTTTTTCTTTCATTTCAATATGTACTTTTTTTAAAAGCTTGTTTTATTCCATGGAAACTCCTATTACCAATAGAGTTAATGTGTTTGTTGCTTAGTGCGTTGACGTGCTTTCAACTATTTTTCTCATAAGATAAAATTAAATGCAAAAAAATTATGGCATTTATTATAAGTACATTACTTATAGCTGCATATTTAATAGCGATAGTTTACGTTAGTAAAACTCTTTTTTTAGGAAGTATTAGTTATGAAGACAATAGAAGAGCTAGTTTCTACGACAACAAAGCCATTTAATATATATATAACAGGGATAGACACATATGGTAGTATAAATAAGAGTGGGCGTTCAGACGAAAATATGATTGCTTCTATTAATCCTAAAACAAGAAAAATACTCCTAACTTCAATTCCGAGGGACTATGAAATTAGGCTAAAAAAACACAGGAATGCAGTTGATAAACTTACGCACACAGGATTCTATGGTGTAGATGATTCGATTTGTGCTATTGAAGATTTGATTGGTATAAAGATAAATTATTATATTAAAGTCAACTTCTCAACGGTAGAGAAATTTATTGATGCAATTGACGGAATAACGGTTTATTCGGATTACTCTTTTTCAACAAAAAAATTATGGGCACAATGAAAAAAATTGTTAATATTAAGAAAGGTAAAAACAAGTTGAATGGTGCAGAAGCACTTTCGTTTTTCAAGGGAGACATTCTTTTAAAGATGGAGATAATCAAAGAATAAAAAAATCAACAAAAAGTTTTAGAAGAAATTTTAAAGCGTGGTCTAAAGAATAGAAAAATTCTGATTAAATACACAAAAGTATTAGATTATTTACAACCCTATTTCAAGACGAATCTATCTTCTAAAGAATTAAGCAATCTAATCAGGCTTCAACTGAAATATAGCTTAGAAGGAAAAGGCTGGACAATAGAAGAAAAATTCTATTGAGGGCTTTAATGCTGTAAAGAACACATACTCAGTATCAAATACATATGTTATGACACAGAATAAAAAAAGAGTATAAATAGTGCAAAAGAAAAAAATACAGAAAGTGTTTAAAGATAATGAATAGACTGATTAAAGTCGAATAGTGATAAATATTAGTTTAAAGTAGATATTGTTCATGGAGAAATATATGGGATTTACAGATAATGCAAGATATATCATGGAAGTTTTTTGTGTTGCATTTGCCGCGACACTATTATTAACCCCATTTAGTATAAAGCTTGCAGGGAAAATTGGAGCGATAGATGTACCAAAAGATAACAGAAGAATGCACGTAAGATCGATTCCGCGATTTGGGGGTATTTCCATATTCTTTGGTTCGCTGATATCAATTTATTTATTTGCGGGAACTGAGCGAAATGTAAAAATTGCACTTTTAGGTGGCACACTTATTTATTTATTAGGTGTTATTGATGACTTAAAGAATCTTCCTGCAGGGATTAAATTTGTATGGCAGACTGTAGTGGCAATTTTAATGTATGCATTTGGTTTAAGAATATCCTTTATTACAAACTACTTTGGTTCTGGGTTATGGGGACTTAGTACAGTAGTGTGCTTCTTCGTTACAGTTGTTTGGATTGTTGGAGTCACTAATACAATTAATCTTGTAGATGGTTTAGATGGACTTGCAGCAGGGATTTCAGCAATTGTTTCATTATCGCTTGCCTATATTGCATTTATTCATGGGGATATATTTGGTGTTACGGCAGTATATTCAACCTTGACCGCTTTAGCAGGCGCGTGTATGGGATTCCTACCATACAACTTTCTCCGGCAAAAACATTTATGGGAGACGGTGGCTCTCTGTATCTTGGATTTATGATTGCAATTATGTCAGTTGTTAGTCCCTTAAAGCAGGCAACGGTTATTTCCATATCGGTGCCAGTAATAGCTCTTGCTATTCCAATATTTGATACTTTTTCTGCAATAATAAGAAGGAAATTGAGACATCAACCAATAATGAGCGCAGATAAAGAACACCTACATCACAAACTTATTGCAGCTGGGTATGATCAAAGAAGGTCGGTTATAATGCTTTATGGAATCACTGCACTTATGGGGATGGCAGCAATCCTTATTAGTAGAGAACTTTTTAAAGATGCATTAGTGCTGATTGTTGTAGTGATATCGTATCTATATGTGTTTGTTACAGATTCTGCTTATAAGCGTGAAAAAGTAAAAGAAAAGAAGGTGTCAGAAAGAATATTAGCATATTTCAATCACTTGTATAAAAAAGGAAATGTAAATTTTGAAAAAATAGTAAAAGTTGCACTTGATAATAATGAGAAGATGTTTGTCGTAACAGCAAATCCTGAAACACTCATGACAGGGCTTAGAGATGATGAGTTTAATGAACTTCTGACTGACGACAGCGTAACGATTGTTCCGGATGGGATAGGGGTTGTAAAAGCAGCAGAGATACTAGGAATAGAATGTTCAGGAAAGATTACAGGCGTAGATTTAGCATCTTTTCTATTAAAAACTGCCGATAAAGAAAAAAAATCAATGTATCTATTTGGAGCAAAAGAAGAAGTGTTAAAAAAAGCTTGTGCACAAAAATAGAAACTAATTATCCTAATATAATTTTACTTGGCTCAAAAATGGATACACAAAAGACAAAGACAAAGTATTTAATGAGATTATAAGTATGAAACCAGATATTGTTCTCGTTGCATTAGGTATACCCATGCAAGAGTTTCTTATTAATAAACACTTTGAAAAAGCTGACAAAGGTATATTTGTAGGTGTAGGTGGGAGCTTTGATGTTCTAAGCGGAAGCAAGAAGCGTGCACCACAATACTTTATTAATCACAATATTGAGTGGCTATATCGTATAGCCACAGAACCTACCAGATTAAAGAGATTTTATAGGGGAAATATTAAATTCATATCTATAATAAGAAAAGTAAATAAATTTAGATAGAGTAATTAGTTTTATTGGTACGTTAAGGGTCAAATTTGAATAATAGAATATTAACTTGGTGTATATTACGATATAAATATTATTATAAAAAAATATACAGACTCAATTTGGCATGATTTAACCCTGAACTAAACTCTAATGAATAAAAAAAGATATTTTTTTGATTTCAATTTTAAAATTGCGGTTAAATAATACACTATATAATTTAAGGAAGTATATAGCGCTACAAGTATATTGTTTTGAAATACAATCATAAAAATTTAATATAAGAAGGATAGAAGGAATAATGAATATAATTTGTATAAAGGAAAAAGCTGAAGCAAAAAAGACGCTATATAGTCTACTGGTAATAGCGATAAGCCTTGTAATACTTATGATGGCATTTTGCATAGTCGCAAATGCGACAGATGAAGATCTTACAAATAATGTTGAACAAAAAGGGGTAGAAAACACAGTAACCGCAGAATCAGATGCAGAAAAAACAGAAGCTAATGAAACTACTAGAGTGACTGACAATACAGATAAGCAGGAAGTATCAAGTAGAACAGATATTCCTCGTGTAAACGGGTCGTGGTTACATGATTCTAATGGTTGGTATTTCTACAATTCTGGTGGAGAAAAGCAGAAAGGTTTTTGCTATATAAATAATAATAAATACTGCTTTGAGGAAAATGATGGACTGATGAGAACAAGCTGGCAGTATATTGATAATGTATATTATTATTTTGGAGGAATAAACGACGGTGCAGCAAAGATAGGTTGGCAAGTAATAAATGGGAAATGGTATTACTTTAACGAGTCAGGAATAATGCAAACTGGGATGAAGAGAGTCGGTAATGGACTATTCTACTTTGGAGGTGAAAGAGATGGTTCAATGAAGACAGGCTGGGAGTATCTCGATAATCAGTATTATTATTTTGGCAAAGCAAATGATGGAGTCATGAAAATTGGCTGGCAAATAATCGATGGAAGCTGGTATTACTTTGATGGAACTGGAGTAATGCAGTCAGGGCTTAAAAGAGTCGGTAATGGTTTATTTTATTTCGGAGGAGCCCGTGATGGAGCCATGAAAACCGGTTGGCAAATTTGGATGGGGATTGGTATTACTTTAATGACTCTGGAGCAGCTGTGAATGGTTGGCTACAGCTTAATAGTATGTGGTATTATTTCAATCCAGATTATAAAATGGTGAAGGATACCATAATAACTATAGACGGAAGAAAGTTTGCATTTGATCCTTGGGGGGGAATGTTAAAAGGTAAATTTAACATTAATGGCAAACCATATTTTACAAATGCTTATGGCGCGATTATAACCAGACTAAATGGCATAGATGTTTCTAATTGGCAGGGGAATATTGATTGGAATAGGATTGCAAATTCAGAAATAGATTTTGCAATAATCAAAGCAGGTTATCGCGGAAAGATGAATGGAACTCTTGCAAAGGATTCAAAGTTTGATCAAAACGTTAAAGGTGCACTTGCAGCAGGACTTTCAGTTGGAGCATATAATTTTTTCAGAGGCTATGAATTATTCAGAAGGAGCAGAGGAAGCAAGGTATTTAGTATCGCTTGTCAAGAATTACAATATACAGTTACCTCTAGTAATAGATACCGAAAATCAAGGAGGAAGGTCAAGCAACATATCTGTAAGAGATAGGACAGAAGCGATGAGAGGATTCTGTGAGACGATTGAGTCACAAGGATACACTCCGATGATTTATGCAAGTACATCTTGGTTAAACAACAAATTAAATATGAAAGTTCTTAGCAAGTGGAAAGTCTGGGTTGCACAATATTACTCTAAAGTGACATATTCTGGCAGATATGATATTTGGCAATATACAAGCAAGGGTAGAGTAGATGGTGTTAATGGTGATGTGGATATGAATTACATGTATGTGTAATGTTGCATGTGCGGAAAAAGTTAAAATAACCATATTTTTTTAAAGAGTAAGCATTGAGATGAAGAAGAAATTATATGAATTTGTAGAAAAGCGAGTAAATAATGATAATATTCAAACGATGATTCTCCTTTCATTTGCAGTTGTTATTTTTTTATTAAAGTAAAAAAATACAAATGATATAAAAAAATAAGCGACATGATTGATTACTCGGTTATTCTATCTGTTACCGTATTGTTCTTATCAAAAATTATTTCTGCAATAATTTCAAAGTTTATAGGAAGGATTTGTGAAGATGCTGCTAAACTTAGCTACAATTATGGTGAGTTAGCAAAAAAGTATCAGTTATCAGAGTTGATAACTATATTTAAGGAATCAGGGAACACAAGGAAAACATTTCGTCTGCCAGTCGAATTAATATGTGTAAGGAAAGCAACAGAAGAAGCCTATGAGATAAAACTTAATTATTCACAAAAAAAACTATGTTCTACCTAAGCAAATTGCAAGAATATCATCACATCTAATAAAAGCTCACAAGGAATCCGTAATATATAACAGTAGATGTTTTAGAGTAGATAAAATAACAAAAATAAATAGTGAAATAAATATGAATATATCTAAAACAAGTTATTATGATTCTCTCTTAACTAATCGAGCAATGGGGTTTAGATAGCTGACGGGAGAAGTATTAGGGAGGTGTATGAACCTGGATCCCTATATAACCTCACTAGAGGACTCGAAGATGTCAAACCATATTGGAATTAATGGGATAATAGAAACTATTGATGAAAGGTTTATTTTTAGGAAATCTAGGAATAACTCAATTGGGAAAAAAATACTATCGGGACAAGTATTGGTACTTTACTAAAAAGCAAAATATGCATTAAAGAGAGATGACTCTCTGATTGAGGATACAATTGTAAAGGTAATTGAAAAAGAAATAGAATATAACCTTGGAATAAAAGATATTGAAATAACTAATGAGAACATTGTTGCCATCTACAGAGATCTTGTAGAAGGTGGGAAACCACAAATATTATTTTACAAAAACTTGACATTGAAAAAAAGAGATAAAAAGCAGAGCGTGCAGGTGGAAAGCCAATATTTATAAAAAAGAATACTGTAATGAATGGAGAATTTAAAGCAGGCGGAATAGGCACGAGTAGTGGGTTTTATTCGATGATGCCTTCTGTCGTTGCTAGTATCGTTTTAATAAAATATCATTTGGATGACTCAATACCTTTTCCGTTACAGAATACTAATCAGGATAAACTTACCGAAAATAGAGAATAAAGTCCAAATATCCTTCTATTTTCTTAAAATAAAACAGGTCATCAAAGTTTTTTAGGGGCGGATTTTAGGGTCTTACAAAATGTAAAGGGATTGGGCATTTTGCCCAATCCCTTTTGCATGGGGAAACATCAGTGTTTAGTTTAATAGCCTTTGTAAATTGGATTCTTACGAGTAGCAAAAAGAAATCTATTTCTCATGTGTTCAAAGTTTCGAAGTCCTCTACCTAGTCGTTTAGGTCTTTTACTTTACGATTTAAAGATTCAATTGGACCATTAGAAAGTCGACTATTATATATACCATCTGGTCCTAGTCGCTCCACCATTATGAATGAGTTAATAATTGGATTCTTGTATTTACGTAGTAAATGCCCATACTCAATGAATATCTTATATTCACTACTGCAGTAATTATTAAAGAATCTATTTTCTTTGCCGCGTTTAAAGGATTGCCAGCATTTCTAGAATTGAATCCTACATATTATTCTTTTAAATCTCTGAAATCTTTAATATATGGATGAAGAGCTAGGAATTTTTCTTCATATCCGTGGAGTTGTAACATTTAAGTAGCGTCTGTAAATCCACCAAATTCTCATGGTAGTATATCAATGAAAGGATTGGTGAGACTATGCAAATTGACAATTCATTCAAACAGGAAGCCCTGGAACTTTCAGATGAGATTGGTGTCAGAAAGGCTGCAGAGCAGCTTGGCATTCCATATTACACACATACTGATTGGTGATATATCCGAAAGCATCAAGGTGCTTCATCTTTTGTAGGCAGTGTTTACAAACGTAAACCTGTCTACGAGAAAGATCGTCGGATACAGGAGTTTAAAGCTGAACTGCGTGAAACCAAGTGAGCCAATGAGATACTCAAGGATGCCCTCGTTTTTTTCGCAGAAAGCCGAAAGAAGTAAAAGCGCATCATCGCTATGAATTCATACACTCCAGAGAAGGCATATAGTCTGCAAAATCTATGTGTCATTTACTGGAAGTGAATGAGTTAGTCAGGCTACTACAGGTATCTTAGGAATCTTGGTAAGCCTGACAAGAATGTGGTTCTTTCGGCAGCTATATATACCATCATTGATTGGCCTTTATTCAATAACAACTATGGAGTTCCCTGTATGCAGATACATCTTGTGCTAATAGGGTAAAAGATTGGTATACGTGAGATCAGACAGATCACACTCAAATCCATGAACGAAATCGCGGACCTAAGTGTCTGACCAAAACTACAACCATGATTCAGGAAAAAAACTGATTAGTCATGACTTCTCCACATATAAACCAAACACTAAGCTACTTACAGATATATCACAGCTCCAATACATCGATGGGAAAATGTACATTTAACCGCTCGTCGACTGCTTTAATTGTGAGAGCCTATCGCTTATCATGCGTGATAATATGAAGAAAGAATTATGTATCGATACTGTTAAAGCTGCACGGATTAGATACCCAATCAGTGAAGCGACCCTGCATTCAGACACAGGCAGCCAATATACAAGTGACGGTTTCAGATCTATACTGGCTGCAAATAACGTACAACAAAGTCTGAGCGGCGTTAATCATCGTTATGACAATGACAGAATGGAGTTCCTTCTTCGCTACTTTTAAGAAGGAACTCCCGTACCGTGTCCCGATATACAGAATGAAGATATTAGAAATAAAGTCCTGGATCTTCAAATATGTATTCACCTACTACAATACGGTACGAATATATACGTCTAATCCGAGCTGGATTCTTCCGGCAGATATAGAAGGATGCTGCTCGACGAAGCCCTAGCGGCTTAAATCAATTTTGGGTGTTTAGAGACTGCACTTTTCTTGACGTTTCCAAGATGCAGAATTGATTTGCGTAAATTGTCCTAAGGGCTGCAGAGTTACTGTGCATCTCGAAGATGATAAAATTATAGAAATTGAAGGGTACAGCTGCAAAGAAGGTCTTAGCTATGCAGAGCAGGAGATAACTCGCCCGATGAGGATTCTGACTTCGACGGTAAGAATCGATGGGGCGGTCAACCGCGTGCTGCCGGTAATTACCGAGAGCGAGATTCCTCTGGACATTTGGCGCGAGGCGATGGGTGAGATTAAAGGACTCAGAGTAACGACTCCTGTGGAGATAAACGACGTAATCGTGAGTGACTTTATGGGTACTGGAGTTAATCTGATTGCGAGTAGGAGTATGAAGTAAGCTTCTGTTGTCCTAACCATACCCAGATGGTATAATTATCAGTAAATACGGGGTAAGCAATCGTGCATACTCGAGTATTTGAGAAGAGAGATGTTTTATGAAGAAAAATAAAATCGGCAGTATTCTCGTAGCGGTTGCGATAATAGGGATAGTCATCGGAATTATCCTGATTTACTTCATCGGTTTCGAAATTATTCCTGGGATACCGCTTGGCGTAAGAATAGTTGTAGCACTTATCTGTGCTGGCTTTATATACGGAGTACTGCACATCTTGATCGAGAGAATCCGCGAGATTCAGAAGGGGGAAGACGATGATCTTAGTAACTACTAACGAAATCGAAGGCAGAAAAGTTCAGACTATCGGACTTGTAAAGGGAAGCACAATTCAGACAGTTAATGCTATCAGAGACTTTGGAGCTGGACTCAAGACTCTTGTTGGCGGAGAGCTCGTTAAGTATAACGAGATGATGAACAACGCAAGAGCTCTTGCGACTAAGAGAATGGTTGATGAGGCTGAGAGCGTTGGCGCTGACGCAGTAGTTGCTATTCGCTATTCATCCGCATCCATAATGCAGAGCGCTGCAGAGGTTATGGCATACGGAACAGCTGTTAAGTTCGTTGACTAATCTTAGATGATTTGGGTGCAAGCCAAAGTACTATAATTAATTGAATTTTGCCGGGCTAGAGACACCTCCGTTCAGATGAACACGTGTAGGGCGCCCGGTTTTCATTTGTTTTTGATTTATATACACGTTACTTCCTTGCATATATCACCTATGAGGGATATTATTATACCTATGCTTAAGGTTATTAAATGGATATTTAAGTTAATATTGATAGCTGTAGTCATAATCGTGGGAATCAATCTATTTGTTAAGTTCGAAGGAGAGAGAAGTCTTCGAAGCTTAGATCAGCTTCGCGGGCAATCGTACGACTGCATCATTGTGCTGGGCGCAGGGGTGTATGGCAATGGTGAGCCTACTAAGATTCTTAAGGACAGACTTGACCGTGGGATAGCGTTATATAATGCAGGGGCAGCACCGAAGCTGCTGCTTTCTGGAGATAACGGCAAGACCAATTACGACGAGGTGAAGGTCATGAAGAACTACTGCTTGAAGCACGGTGTTCCAGCGCAAGACATATTCCTCGACCACGCAGGTTTCTCTACGTATGAATCGATGTATCGCGCAAGGGATATATTCGGTGTAAAGTCAGCAGTAGTGGTTACACAGCATTATCACGAGGGTAGAGCGCTGTATACAGCAAAGCGACTTGGCATCAAAGCTGTAGGGGTAAGTGCGGCCGAGAAGCAGTATGACGGAGATGATGCTCGTGCAATCAGGGAGTTTCTATCTAGAGAGAAAGCTTTTATGCAGTGCCTTGTTAAACCAGAACCGACGTTCCTCGGAGACAAGATAGATATTACAGGCGATGGGCAGGTAAGCTGGTAAACTGATAACCGTTCAAATAAATATGAATTTAGTGAATTTTGCGCTGGAGTAGAAACTCTGGCGCTTTTTATATATGAGAGGAAAAAACCTTATAATGCATACAAGTATTTATATAAGTGCATCATTAATTGTTGACAAAATAATTTAGCGCAATATAATCGTACATGTAAGGGGAGTCTAAAAAAGGGAATTAGACTAGAAGATTAACGAAGTAACGAGCATGCCACATGAAAATGGCATGTGGATTTCAAAGGGCTTTTCAAAGGTCATAACAGGAGGTAATGGATATGGGATTTTATGATTACTCAGTTCCAGCTACAGACGGAAGCGAAGTATCGATGAAAGATTTCGAGGGGAAGGTTGTCCTCGTTGTCAATACAGCAACGGGCTGTGGCTATACTCCTCAGTATGAACCAATTGAAGAGATGTATGAGAAGTATCATGACAAGGGATTTGAAGTGCTAGATATTCCTTGCAACCAGTTTGCGGGACAGGCTCCCGGGACTGATGATGAGATACATGATTTCTGCACTCTGCAGTACAACACGAAGTTCCCTCAGATGAAGAAGTCTGATGTGAACGGTGAGAACCAGCTAGCATTATATAAATTTCTCAAGGAAGAGAAGGGGTTTGAGGGCTTTGGTAAAGGCCTCAAGGCGACAGGGCTTTCGGTAGTAGTAAAGAAGATGGACAAGGATTATAAGAATAATCCTGATATCAAGTGGAACTTCACCAAATTCGTGGTCGACAGAAACGGCGATGTAGTTGAGCGATTTGAGCCCACTGCGAAGATGGAGGAAGTGGAGAAGTGCGTGGCTTCTCTCATTTAAATCAGTTGTTCCAAGCCTACGGGCTGTAACATCCTTAATAATAAATATACTGCAATGGAGAAAGCGTGGCTGAGGCTACGTTTTTTTCCTTTGCGGCAATATGATAAATGAAGCTATAAAGTTAAAGATTGTACAACTCTTATGTACTATTTTGCGTTTCTGCACTAGAATGTTTTGCTCTCAAAATGGTATAATAAACCGTAGATTGAATGGATACCCGTTCAGTCGTTTTTATTTATTGGGACAAGAAAAGGGGGAACGATGAGCACAGCTGCTGATATAAAAGAGAATAAGCTGGGGACAGCGCCGATACCGTCACTGATTATAAAATTGTCGGTTCCGCTCATGGTTTCTATGTTTGTGCTAGCGCTTTATAACATAGTGGATAGCATATTTGTCGCTCAGATTAATGAGAATGCTCTTACGGCCATCTCACTATGCTTTCCGATTCAATCCATGATGATTGCATTCGGAGTAGGTACGGCAGTCGGCATGAGTGCACTGATGTCAAGGTACCTCGGGGCAAAGGAGTTCGATAAGGTAAATGCTACGGCACAAAATGGAATATTCCTGAGCTTCGTAACATATGCGATATTCGTAATTATAGGTCTATTTGCAAGACCTTTTATAGAGATGCAGACAAGCGATCCTGAGATAATCGAGTACGGCGTAACGTATCTCAGAATCGTATGCTGGCTATCGGTCATGGTGTTCCTGCAAGTTACAATCGAGAGGTTGATGCAGAGTACAGGCAGGACCATATACATATTTATCACACAGAGTACAGGTGCTATTATCAATATCATCATGGATCCAATCCTTATATTTGGATGGTTTGGTGCACCTAAGATGGGAATTGCCGGCGCTGCATATGCCACCGTTTTTGGACAGACCGTTGGTGCGCTGTTAGGGCTTTATTTCAATATTAAGAAGAATAGAGAGGTCAAGCTGACCTTTAAGGGTTTCAGACCTAGCTGGAAGACAATAAGAGAGATATATGAGATCGGTGTCCCATCAATCATCATGCAGTCTGTAGGATCATTAATGGTGTTTGGCCTCAACCAGATACTCGTAAAATTTACAACCACTGCGGTTGCTGCATTTGGAGCGTACTTCAAGCTCCAGAGCTTCATCTTTATGCCGGTGTTCGGCATGAATAATGGTATAGTGCCGATTATCGCCTACAACTATGGCGCACAGAATCGTAAGAGACTAAATGAAGCCATGAGACTGGCTGCGATTTATGGTATAGTCATTATGACCATGGGTATGTTCATTTTCTGGGCAATCCCGCATGTACTGCTCGGCTTCTTCGCAGCATCCCCAGAGCTGATGAGGATTGGAACTGTTGAGCTTAGAATTATCTCGCTGGTATTTCCATTTGCAGGGTACTCGATTATGCGAGGAGGAGTATTCCAGGCACTCGGCAAGAGCGTGTACAGCATGTACGTATCCATTGTGAGACAGCTAATCGTGCTACTGCCAGCGGCATATTTCCTATCTAAGCTCGGTAACGTCGACTACGTGTGGTTCTCGTTTGTATTTGCAGAATTCTTTGGACTTAGCATGTCAATCATATATACTAGAAAGATAAAGAAGGATATAATAAGCCAGCTATAGGCGTATTTTGCATCTGCCAAATGACCATATATATCTGCAACATATATATCCGTAAGACTTACGAAGTGCAGTAGCTGCACGATAAGGAGCGAATGTGGAAACTCTTAGAGAACAAAACATACATGAGAATAAGAAGGCGCTTCGCGCAAGATGTAGAGAAATCGTAAAGGAGCTCTCACCTGAATATATCGAAGAGGCGAGCCATAAAATCGCTGATTTATTACTGGTAACTGATGCGTATAAGAATTCGAATACGATTTTTTGCTACATGTCGATGGGCGGCGAACCAGTGACTGATGAGATTATAGAGCGAGCTCTCGAGGATGGAAAGCGCGTTGGGATTCCGCTTTGCGTCGGACCACATGAGATGGTAGTCAAGGAATATAAGAACGGTGATGAACTAGCGAGAGGTGCGTTCGGGATCAGAGAGCCACTTGCTGAAGCTACTGAAATTACTGCAGGTGAGTTCGATCTAGCGATAGTCCCTTGCGTGGCATGTTCGAAGGACGGACGAAGAATCGGGCATGGTGCTGGTTACTATGATAGATTTCTCAGCGTATCGGGATTTAACAAGATTGCGCTCTGCTTTGAGAAGCTTCTCACGGATGACATTCCATTAGAAGACACAGATGTGCATATGGATGGGGTTGCGACTGAGGACGCTATCTATGGGACGCGATGGCGCGGCTAAGCTCGAGATGAAATTAATCAACAAGCTACACCATAGATTTGAATATAGAGACAAGGGGAATAATTATGAGTAAAAAGAAAGTTGTACTAACCGGAGATAGACCGACTGGAAGACTGCATATAGGACACTATGTGGGATCACTTAGACAGAGACTTATCCTGCAGGAGGATTCGAGCATCGATAAGATGTTCGTTATGATTGCAGATGCGCAGGCGCTGACTGACAATGCTGATAACCCAGAGAAGGTACGTGAAAGCGTGCTTCAGGTTGCGATGGATTACCTAGCAATTGGGATAGACCCAGCCCGCACAACGATATTTATCCAGTCGCAGATTCCAGCACTTCATGAGATGACTATGTACTACATGAATCTCGTTACAGTAGCTAGAGTTCAGCGCAACCCTACAGTTAAGAATGAGATTAAGATGCGTGGATTTGAGGCAAATCTGCCAGTAGGATTCTTTACATATCCTATCAGCCAAGCGTCCGACATAACTGCATTCATGGGTACCATCGTGCCAGTTGGCGAGGACCAAGAGCCGATGATCGAGCAGTGCCGCGAGATAGTGCGTAAATTCAATGCTACTTATGGCGAAGTGCTTGTCGAGCCAGAGATTTACCTGCCTGACAACAAGGCTTGTCTAAGGCTCCCAGGAACCGATGGTCAGGCTAAGATGAGTAAATCGCTAGGTAACACCATCTATCTATCTGATAGTGAGCAGGAGCTCAAGACTAAGGTCATGAGTATGTACACGGACCCTAACCACATCAAGGTTGAGGATCCAGGTCAGGTTGAAGGCAACACTGTGTTCACATACCTAGATGCGTTCGTACAGCCTGACTCGTTCGAGAAGTACCTACCTGAATATAAGGACCTGGACGAGCTTAAGGCACACTATAGAAGAGGGGGACTCGGTGACGTTAAGGTTAAGAAATTCCTTCTCAAGGTGCTAAATGAGTTCCTCGAGCCAATCAGAGAGAGACGCGCTTATTATGAGGAGCACCCAGAGGTTGTTGTAGAGATGCTTCGTAAGGGCACAGAACTAGCTAATTCTGAAGCAGAAAAGACTCTTGATAAGATGAAGAAAGCGATGCAGATCGATTACTTCAATCAGTGGAACGAAGATTACAATCTTAAGTAGGCGAAGCTTACTAGTGAAAGCCTGAAACCGGCCTCTTAGGCAAGGGTAAGCATTTGCCTTGGAATCATATATTGCGAGGCTGAAGAATTAAAAATCAGTTTCCAGAGAAATTGGGTAAATATGTGTGGCAGATTCGATGATTCGGGTCTGTCACTTTTATTTCCTACACTTCTTCATTTTATCTTCACAAAAATGCACATTACCGAGACACATTATTTTCTATTGCATGGTAAAATCTATGTAATGTTATGAAGGGATGTTCTCGAAGTGCTGCGAGCACTGCAAATGTGTGAGATTCAAAGATGATTAAGAACGTTGTAGGCATGTATTTTAGCCCATCGGGCGCGACAGCCAAGATAACCAAGAAGATTACAATTGAATTAACTGATAACATGCGTGATAGCTGCCTAGATGACCTCAGCTATTCTTTTTACGATATGCTGTGCTTAAGTGAACGCCACGGCATCAATACATCGATTGACTGTACTGACGAGACTATCGTCGTGATGGGACTTCCTGTTATGTCTGGACGCATCCCAGAGATTTGTAAAGAGATGCTGTCTAAGGTAAATGGCAATGGGGCATATCTGATTGCACTTGTATCTTATGGAAATAACAGCTACGGTGATGCGCTATATGAGCTGTATACGTATGCGAATGAGAGAGGCTTTAACGTGATTAGTGCAGCAGCATTTATCGCACAGCACTCGATGTTCCCTAAGGTTGCAGAGAGTAGACCAGATGCGAACGATATCAAGAAGATGATTGAGTTCAGCAGGATCAGTGCTAAGAAGCTGAAGCGCTTCGTGTGCACAGATATCTCGTCTATGAGAGGAAGACTCGCACCGCTCATGATTCCTGGTTCGATTCCGAAGCGCAAGCCGATGAAGCTACCGATTCACCCTACAGCGAATTCTCTATGCATAAGCTGCGGAAAGTGCAAGGAAGTATGCCCAGTTGGGGCAATAAGCACCGATGATCTCAGGAAGTCTGATCCAAAGGAATGCATCTCGTGCACATCTTGTATAAAGGCGTGTCCTCAGGATGCGCGCGGGTTCTACGGTTCGCTCGCTAGGGCGACGAGGATTGCTAGAGAAAAGCTTCATTTTAAGAGAAAAGACCCTGAGTGGTTTTTATAGGTTTGTCATAGCGATACCATATAATACCCTGAATAATTATTGAATCACCCTTTGCCGATATTCGGTGAGGGGGTTTTTTATGTGGAAATTTCGTCATAGTTGTTGTGATTACTTGACATAGCAAATATTGCATATTAATATACATGTATACAATCTAGTCGGAGGTATATATCTATATAACGAAGCTCGTAGATTAGCGGAAGCTAGATTTAAGGGGAAGGGGAACTAAAATTTGCGAGGTATAACAGATGAGTGACATCAAGATTAACAAGAAATCAAACCTACTAGAACAGGATCCTTACAATTATCAGCTTCAAGATGTTGAAGAACCTAACTTGATGCGTGAGTTTTTCGAGTACACCGAGATACCAAAGGTTTCCTTTAACTTTAGAAGAAATCCTCTCGGAATGCCTAAGGAGATATGGATTACCGATACGACCTTCCGTGACGGACAGCAATCTCGCGAACCATATACTGTTGAGCAGATTGTAGACATATATGAGATGATGTCGAGGCTATCAGGACCTAACGGCAAGATTAGGCAGACGGAGTTTTTCGTATATAGTGATAGAGATAGGCGAGCTATCGAGAAGTGCAGGGAGCTGGGGCTTGAATTTCCAGAGATTACGACATGGATCAGAGCTAAGAAAGAAGATTTTAAGCTCGTGCACGACATCGGTGTTAAGGAGACGGGAATACTCGTTAGCTGCTCAGATTACCATATATTTACGAAGCTCGGCATGAATAGAAGGCAGGCGATGGAGCACTACCTATCGGTCATTTCCGATGCGTTTGAAGCAGGGGTTATGCCTAGGTGTCACCTTGAGGATATTACGAGGGCTGACTTCTATGGTTTTGTAGTACCTTTTGTAAAGGCTATTCAGGACCTCGCAGAACAGGCTAATATGCCTGTTAGAATTCGTGCATGCGATACGCTTGGATACGGGATTCCTTATGGAGGGGTTGCGATGCCTAGGTCAGTTCCCGGGATAATCTATGGACTTCAGCATTACGCAGGGGTACCGAGCGAGATGATAGAATGGCATGGACATAACGATTTCTATAAAGCAGTTACTAATGCAGCGACCGCATGGCTGTACGGAGCAGCGGCGGTAAATACTACGCTATTTGGCATAGGCGAGAGGACTGGAAATGTTCCTCTTGAGGCGATGGTCTTCGAGTATGCGCAGCTACGCGGTACACTGGACGGGATGGATACGACGGTTATCACTGAACTTGCAGAGTATTATGAGAAGAAAATCGGGTATCATCTACCTGAGCAAACTCCTTTCGTCGGCAAGAATTTCAACGTTACTAAGGCTGGAATTCATGCGGATGGGCTGCTTAAGAATGAGGAAATTTACAATATATTTGATACCAAGAAATTTCTCAATAGACCGCCTCTCGTTTCAATCAATCAGAATAGCGGTGCGGCTGGAGTGGCTGTATGGCTCAATGAGAAATATCATCTAGAGGGCGATCGTAAGGTTGACAAGCACAGCGAAGTGGTTCGCTATATCAAGAGCTGGATTGATAATCAATATGATAACGGCAGGGTATCTGTTATAGGAGCAGATGAGATTGATGCGCTTGTAAATAAATTCGTAACTGGAGAGGCTGAAGGAAGCTGGTAGGGGGCATAAAATGGGATATACAATAGCTGAGAAAATTATTAGAGCTCACCTGGTTAGCGGTGAGATGAAGGTGGGCGAGGAAATCGGGCTCAGGATTGACCAGACTCTGACACAGGACGCGACTGGAACAATGGCATATCTGGAGTTTGAGGCTATGGGAATTCCGCAGGTCAAGACTGAGCGGTCCGTTGCGTATGTGGATCACAATACGTTACAGTCTGGATTTGAAAATGCAGATGATCATAAATATATTCAGACCGTGGCTGCAAAGCACGGTGTGTACTTTTCGAGACCTGGCAACGGCATCTGCCACCAGGTTCATTATGAGAGATTTGGCATTCCCGGGCAAGACCCTGATTGGATCTGACTCGCACACTCCGACTGGTGGTGGGCTCGGAATGCTGGCGATGGGTGCTGGTGGCATGGATGTAGCCGTTGCCATGGGCGGCGGAGCTTACCACATCCCTATGCCTAGGATGATTTTCGTGGAACTAATCGGAGAGCTCCGCCCTAATGTGAGCGCCAAGGACATCATCTTGGAGGTTCTGCGCATGCTATCTGTAAAGGGCGGTGTTGGCGCTATTGTCGAATACGGTGGCGAGGGTGTAGCGACGCTCAGCGTTCCTGAGCGTGCGACTATTACCAATATGGGCGCTGAGCTAGGAGCTACTACCTCGATTTCCTTCTGACGAGGTGACCAGGCAGTTCATGGCAGCGCAGGATAGGGAGGCTGACTGGTCTCCTCTAGCAAGCGATCCAGATGCTGAATATGCTGAGCGTTACTCTATCAATCTGAGCGAGCTTGAGCCTCTAGCAGCTTGCCCAAATAGTCCTGACAATGTAAAGCCTGTGAGAGAGCTCGCAGGAATTAAGGTTGATCAGGTTGCGATAGGCTCATGTACAAATTCTTCATTTGCAGATATGACTAAGACTGCATCGGTTTTAAAGGGACATAAGATTGCAGACAGTGTGAGTCTGGGAATATCACCAGGATCAAGACAAGTGCTCTCCATGATGGCGGAGAGCGGGGCGCTCACAGACATGATCGATGCAGGTGCTAGAATCCTGGAGTGCGCATGTGGACCATGTATAGGGATGGGATTCTCACCAAACTCAAAAGGTGTGAGCCTTAGAACATTTAATAGGAACTTCCTCGGTCGCTCGGGGACTAAGGACGGACAGGTGTATCTGGTAAGCCCTGAGACAGCTGCTGCGTCAGCGCTCACAGGCTTTATCACAGATCCAACGACACTTCCTCCAATCGCACAGCCGCAGCAGCCAGATAGATTCCGCATCAATGATGACGGAATCATAGCACCACTGCCAGCAGCAGAAGCCGAGGCGGCAGAGGTGCTACGCGGCCCTAACATCAAACCATTCCCAGAGACAAGTCCATTGGATGACCATATAGAGGCCGCGGTTATCCTCAAGGTAGGTGATAATATCACCACTGATCACATCATGCCAGCAGGATCGAAAGTATTGCCATATAGATCGAACGTGCCTAAAATATCTGAATTCTGCTTCAGCGTAGTGGATGAGACATTTGCAGCTAGAGCCAAGGAGGCGGGTAAGGGATTCATAGTTGGCGGCTCTAATTATGGGCAGGGGTCATCTAGAGAGCATGCTGCGCTTGCGCCGCTCTACCTCGGAATAAAGGCGGTTATAGCGAAGAGCTTTGCCAGAATCCATGCAGCAAATCTTGTAAATGCAGGGATATTACCATTAATATTTGAGAATCCAGATGACTATGATCAGGTAGAGCAGGGGGATATGCTCAGATTAGAAAATGTGAGGGCAGCTCTTGGAGAGAATAGAATAATATTGCACGCAGGGGATAAGAAGATTCCGCTCCGCATGGAACTTGCAGAGAGACAGAAAGAAGTGCTATTAGCAGGAGGACTTCTTGATTATGCGGCACTTGGTAACTAGATGAAGCAGTGAAGTGTACACACCTCAAAGCTAGTTAAGATTAGAAAATCGTGCTATTAATACCATAAATAGTGATTTTATAATTTCGGTTAATATTATTGAGACTGTGCTATCAGACTTGAATCGTACAGTTTGAAATTGGAGACAAGGAAATGGATAAAAAGATATATAGCTCAGAAATAGAGCGGGATATCAGGAGTGCTGTAGAGAATTTTGAAATCGTGCTGCGTGAGCAGGTGGCAAGGAATCAGCTCATGCGAGCTGAGAGAGAGGAGAAAGATGTAGCTAACAAAACTGGTGATTTAGCTCCTAACTCGAATATAGACAAGGTAATAATCGGAACCGCTGCCGGTGACGGCATCGGCCCGATTATCATGACCGAAGCGGAGAAAGTGCTGAAAGCAGTCCTCCCGGGACAGACTTGCAAGCGGCTCCCTAATCCTAAAACCAATCGAAGGATTCACCCTCGAAAACCGCCTCGCCGCAGGCAAGACAGTCCCGGACTCCGTCATGGCAGCGATGAACGAATGTGATGTATTGCTCAAAGGACCAACAACCACTCCAAACGCTGCCATGAATACGGCCAATATCGAGAGCGCCAATGTCTACCTGCGCAAATCATTTGATCTATTTGCCAATGTCAGACCAGTTTCAATTCCAGAAGAAGGAATCGACTGGACATTCTTCCGTGAAAACACGGAAGGAGAATATGCATTAGGCAGCAAGGGCGAATACATCACGGGAGAATTGGCGGTTGATTTCAAGGTGACGACAGACGAGGGTACAGAGCGAATAGCTCGCGCTGCCTACGAATACGCGAGAGCTAACGGTAAGAAGCGAGTATCCATAGTGACTAAAGCCAATATCATGAAGAAGACTGACGGCAACTTCCTTAATATCTGCCGTGAAGTCGCTAAGGAATACCCAGAGATCGAGACGGATTCGTGGTTCATCGATATCATGGCTGCTAATCTAGTCAATAAGGAGATTAGAAACAACTTCCAAGTTTTTGTACTTCCTAACCTGTATGGTGATATAATTACTGACGAGGCAGCTCAGATTCAGGGCGGAGTCGGAACGGCTGGAAGTGCGAATATCGGCAGAAATTACGCGATATTTGAAGCAATTCACGGCAGTGCTCCACGCATGATTGAAGAAGGGCTGGGCGAATATGCCAATCCGTCAAGTCTTCTGAAGGCAGCTGTGATGATGCTTTCACATGTGGGCTATAGAGATGAATCGAAGCGGCTTGAAGATGCACTAGAAGCAGCTGATAAGGAGCTTGACCACGAATGACGGGAATGGCAGGCGGTGCAACATGCCGCGAATACGCAGAATTAGTCATGTCGAGGTTATAATGGTACAGAATTTCTGGATTTGTATAAATGCGGTAGTACCGCTGATGATATATCTGATAATCGGGATGCTCGTAAAGCGAGTAGGCCTTATAAATGACGACGAGGTGCACAGGTTCAATCGCCTCGTCTTTATTGTGCTCTTCCCACCGATGATGTTCGAGAACCTATACGGGGCGAAGTTAAGCACAGCTTTGAACCCAAGACTTATAGTATTTGCACTTGTATTTCTTTTATCCTACATAGCGCTTAGCATATCGGTAGTCCATAAGCTGGAGAAAAAACCAGAGACACGTGGAGCGATGATACAGGCGATGTATAGAAGCAATTTCGTACTTATGGGGCTTCCAATCGCTATTAATATATGCGGTGCAGGAAATGTATCCAAGACAGCTATACTCGTCACTATAATCGTTCCGACGTACAACGTGTTAGCTGTCATAATATTGGAGTATTACCGTGGGGGTCGTGCTAGCATCTCTAAAATGCTCCGCAAGATCGCAACTAACCCGATAATTCTCGGTGCCGTGGCAGCAGGTATAGCGATATCCCTCAATATAACAGTGCCGAAATCGATAGACAGAGTTGTCTATTCTCTATCTGAATGTACGACTCCGATGGCGATGATGCTACTAGGTGCCTCGTTCAATATCAAAAGTGTGAAGTCTGGCAAGCGTAACCTAAGCATATCAATAATTGCCAAGCTAATAGTACTCCCTGCAATTGGACTACCTATAGCGATGCTGCTCGGCTTCAGAGGTGTAGAGTTCGTATCGCTAATAGTTATGATGGCAGCGCCTTGCTCAGTGTCATCATATACAATGGCAGAGTCTATGGGAAGCGATGGAGAGCTTGCAGGTAATGCAGTAATATTCACAACGGGTTTTTCTATATTAACCATATTCGGGTGGTTATTTCTGTTTAAGAATATGGGAATGTTCTAAAAATCAAGATGCATAGGCAGCATACTTCGTATGCGGCCTGTGCATTATTTTTACACTATGTTGAATAAAAAAACGAAAATATGAAATAAAATTCAGAAACAGCATTGACAAGGCGCGGAACCAGGAGTATATTAATACACAACAACTACTAAAAATACAAAGACGCATATCTAAACAGCTTTATACACATCCGAACATCATGGTGCAGATTCACGTCAATCAGCAACCACGATAATGATATCAGTAGAGATACGGATAAGAGAGCAACGAAAAACACGCGGTAAATTAAAAGTAGCGGAATTTCGAGGAGTTATTTAGATTAAAAATTATTTAAAGGAAAGAGGAAACAAAATGAAAAAGACTATTGGAAAGATTTTGGCACTCATGATGTGCCTGATTATGGCAGGAGCACTTTCAGCATGTGGTAGCAAGGACAAGGTGTACAAGGTATCAACTGAACCGACATACCCTCCATTTGACACAACAAATAAAGATGGAGACATTGTAGGGTTCGATATGGACCTTTATGAAGGCTATCGCGAAGGATCAAGGCTTTAAGGTCGAATTTGAATCGCTTGAATTTGATGCACTTATCCCAGCGCTCAAGTCTGATAGCACGGATATCGTAATCGCTGGTATGAATGTGACACCTGAGCGTGCTAAGAAGGTGGCTTTCTCAGACCCTTACTATAAGACTGGAATCGTTTTACTTGTAAAGAAAGACAATACAAGCATAACAGGTTGGGATAACTTCACAGCAGGAAGCGGGCTCAAGGTAGCAGCGCAGACAGGTACTTCTCAGGCTGATATAGCAGAGCAGCTCAAGAAGGAAGGCAAAGTATCCAAATCAGTTATCCTAAACCAGAACACAACAGCGCTTCAGCAGCTTGGAAATGGTGATGTTGACGCAGTTCTTGTGGACAAGCCTGTTGCTGTAGATATCGTTGCTTCACAGGGTGACAAGTACAAAATAGTAGGTGATATAAAGCCAGACAGCGTTGCTGATGTTGCGATTGCAGTTAAGACCGATAACAAGGAGCTTCTTAAGAAAATTAACAAGGGACTAAAGCATCTCAAGGAAAACGGTACCTACGACAAACTCGCTAAGAAGTGGAAGATTGAGCAGTAAAAAATTATATAAACTGGAGAAGCAAAATACACCAGAATCGAATACAGTTATGAGGAAATAGGGAAACAAAAGAGGGGTTCACATAAGTGAATCCCTCTTAGTTTGTGATTTACAAGTTCTCTAGCCGTATATGAACCATATGAATGCATATCCGACTGTAGCCGCCGTCAGCGTAAACGGCACACCGATTTTCATAAATTCCGCAAAGGTTACAATCTCTCCGTTCTTCCTTAAAATGCCTACCGCCGTTATATTCGCAGATGCCCCGACCGGAGTGAGGTTGCCGCCTAGCGTTGCGCCGCAGAGTAGACCAAGATAGAGTAGCGTAGGATCTACGCCCAGCGTTGCAGTTACGCCCTGAAGCACAGGAAGCATAGTTGCAACATATGGGATGTTGTCGACGAAAGCCGAAATCAGAATCGATCCCCATACGATAATCGTGTAGAGGAGGAACATGTTGCTTCCGCCAGTCCTCACGATAAGGTCAGACAAATCTTTTATGACGCCTACTTCAGTGAGACCCGCGATTACGATAAATAGTCCGAATAGTAGCAGTAGCGTCTCGATGTCTGCATCCTTTAAGGTGGCAATCGTACGGTCTCCATCGCGCCTTTTTGCATAGTCAAAAATTATTGAAACGACCGCAAAGGTTATACATATAGCACCGTTAGTTATGTCTGGCTTGTTCGGGAAGAACGACACGAATATCAGCGTCGCTACGAGCCCTACCAGCATGTATGTCGGAACGAGATTTTTTACTTCTGTATATTCCTCAGCTGCAACAGGCTGCCTATACTTTCTAAATAGAATCATCATAACAGGTACTGTTGCGAGAGCCCCGAGTTCTACGGCAAAGAAGATTCCTGGCTTGCCGTGGAATACGAAGAAGGATGAGAAATCCATCTTTGCATACGAAGCGAGCATCATCGAAGTGGTATCACCAACGAGTGTAGCTGCCCCTTGGAGGTTCGAGGAGACTGCAATCGACAGCGTCATCGGAACTGGTGATACATCGAGCTTGCGGCAGATGGCTAGTCCGACAGGCGCTACCATGAGTACAGTCGCGACATTATCGACAAATGCAGAGATAAATCCGGAGAATAGCGACATGAAGATTATGACCATCATCATGTTCTTGGACTTATCAAGGAGTATGTCTGCGAGCTTATTCGGCATCTTGGAGTCGATAAAGTAGTGCACGAGAATCATCGTGCCAGAAATCATCATCAAGATATTCCAGTTCACAGACTGAATCGCTGTACTAGTGGACATAACACCAGCTATTAAGAAAACCGCTGCTGAAGTCAGCGCGGCATGTACGCGGAACTTCTGGAAGAAGATCATCACAACGTACATGAGTATAAACATCGTAATTACTAAAATTTTCATAGGTTGAATTCTACCACAAAAGAATATGAAAATGGGGACTGTGAATGAAAAATTTATAAATAATATGAAAATGGGGACTGTGAATGAAAAATTTATAAATAATATGAAAATGGTGATTGTGACTGAAAATCTATAAATAATATAAAAAAATGGGTGACTGTGAATGAAAAATCTGAAATGAGTCTAAGAATAGTGCATTTGACTCAAATAATAGTGCAAATCTAGAGATATAATAATTCTACAATTTATGGTAAAATAATTAAATAAAATAAAAAAAGAATAGGAAACCTCACAATGACAAAATCAATAAAAGTAAATAAGGACACCACATCTTCCATAGCAAGCGGTATTACAGGCGCGTCTAGTGACATAAGACTTAGTCCATTGGCTTCTCAGGATGGTAGATCGACGATAACAGCAAATAAAAGCAGCAAAACAGCCTACGACAAGATAAGAAACGCTACTTCAAAGTTTGACGAGACAATAACTGTGGATGCACAGAATATCCGCAGTCTCGGTGTGAAGTTTGATGAATTTGACAGAGATATAAGCATGCAGTTGCAGTCAAAAGCACCAAGGATAGATAGATAAGATGAAGAATTTCACAGAAGAAGAGATAAGAGGCAAACTCAGAGAATTTGAAAATAAGCATGATGAACTTGAGTATCTGAAGCACAAAACAGATGATTATATCGAAGAAGATTATTATTTTATAAGTAGTAAAATGGAATCAAATGAGCAAATTAGATACGAGCTTTGTGATCAAAAGGATTTAGAAGTCTTAAACATAATGGATGATAATCATAATTTGCTTAGAATGGCATATATGAATAATTATAGAAACGAAGATGAAGTAAAAAATACAGTTCAACGTGAACATAGACGGTTGTTTAACGAAGAAGACAGGCTATACCAGCAGCTTATAATTGCGAAAGAAGCAGAAAAGCAGGATAATAGATAATTCGAAAACCTCTAGAAGACAGGTGCTAAAGTTTTTAAATTCAGCATCCCTAGAAGATTGGGAAAGCAGAAATCCAACGAAAGGAAGTAATAGTGTGAGTGCAAGTTTTTACTTAGACCCAGCAGAAATCAAAGCTCAGTGCAGAGAGGCCATAGATAACCTTAACGAGGTATCATCAAAGACCATAAATGTAGAGCATAAACTAGATGAATTTATCAATAATAGTGAGCTTGAGAGCAAAGCCTTCGATGCTCTAAAGCAGCAGATTGCAGACTACAAGACAGTGCTACAAAGTATTAGTCGCTAATTAAATACAATATAGGCGAATACAAAACCCTCATGAGCAGTGTTGGTGACAAAGTTCTAGATGGTGACAAAATCCTTAAAGGACAAGAGTATGCAAGAAATAGTATAAAAGCATATGAGGATAGGGCAAAACGCTGCCGAGAAAATGCGGTTACGTGTGCTGTAATTACCCCATTTGCAGAAAGTCAGAATCAAATTGCAGGGCATTATGATCATCTTGCAAATAATCATCGCATGATGCTCAAATACTGGGAAGAAAAAGAGCAGGCATACTACGATATAGAGAATGCCACAAAGGACCTATTCAGCACCGGAGATAGCACAGCAGAGCAGATAAACGCGGCTCTGTCGGATCTCGGTAAGTCATTTAGAGCGGGCGCATTTCATCCAAACCTTGCAGCTTCATGGCGAGCAAAGCTAAAGGAAGAGTCAAAGGAGCTGGATGTTATAGTGCTCTACGGTATAAAGAGACCTATATCCATAGATGATGAAACATGGGAAAAATATCAGGGTGAGGTAACGACAAATGTACTTCTACTAGAAAAACAGGGCTGGGCAGTCGATGGTATAAAGGCTTACGCCAGATATATTAACAAGAATATAGCAGGAAAGATTCCAGCCGGTAATGTGCTTGTAGAGATAGATAAGTGCAATAAGCAAACTCAATTAGTTGGTAGTGAAGTCTTTAAAAAGATGTGGTATGCGTGGAAAGCAGAAGGATTATCTGCATCCGAAAGTAAGAAGAAGCTTAAGATGCTTATGAAAGTAACTGGCATGGACGGTATTGATGAGAATTCATCAGCAGAAGAATTAAGGCGTATTGCAAATAAAATTGATCCTAATCTTGAGCCTGACGATAAATTCTGGCGTAGTCTAGCAGGTACCGTAGAAACAGCATATTACTCACCACCTAAAACAAATTTTAATGGAGTTGCATTTGAAGTTGATAAGGCTGTTAAAGGCATATATTCACAAAATGAGATGACAGGAACGCTTGGAAAACGGGTACATTTATTCAGATATGTAATATCCTATCAGCAGGCTGAATACATAAGAAATAAATATACTGATGGGACAGATGAAGAGAAGTTAATAAGGTATCTGAAAGAAAGTGGACATGATGATTGGACAGTGGATGAATCTGTGAGACTTCATCTTAAGTCATATAACAATGGAGAGATATTCCCAGATGGACATAGCTATGCAAATGGAGGAGTGAATATCAAAGTCGTTACTAATGGTAAATTCCATTCAGAGTTTATAATTAATGGTGATGGTAAATTCCTTACACTCTTGGACAAAGATGCTACTCAGGATGCAAAGTAAACTGCTCAAGTTTCAATTATGCACGTTGCAATAACGAAGTGCATACGGTGCTTGATGTAGACCCTGCAGGTGAGAAATACAATTATGAGCCTAAATTTAGAGAAGAAGCTAGATACATTCATGATGAGGCTGGAAATAGAGTTAAAAACAATAAAAACGAATTTAAGAAATATGAAGCACCAGAGCGTAAAGATATGTGGGAATATAAAGATAGTGTAAGGAAGAGACAGATGAAGTTCAAAAATGAGGTATTCACATGTATAAAACAATAAGGTCAAAGATTAAGATATTTATAATATTAATCATACTGGTAGTATCAATTATTGCGATAAAGAAACTGATTGTGGATCCACAGCCTGTTAAAGAGATTAAGATGAATACGGTGTATATATGTGGATCAGGAACAGAATATCCAGATGATGACCAGTCAAGATTCTATATTGAGTTTAAAGACGATAAAACATTTATATTGATGCATGATGACACTAGAAGAAATGAGGAAGATTATGATGAAGATGGAGATGGGAGCAGACCCGTTAAAGATATATATTTTGGTAAATATGAAATAAAAAATGATAACTACATAGTTAGACCAACAGAAGGTGCGTATGTAGGTTTCAAAGACACTATTGCTGTTAAGAATAATAGAATAAACTCCTATTATTCTGCAAAAATAAAAAATAATGCATATGAAACATGGATGACAATAGTTCCTACAAGTGAAGGACATTATAAATTAGGTTACATTAATAAGAATGGTATATCGTTTGATAATAATAGAATTTACTTTATGTTATACAATAAATCCGACATAAAGAAACTTCCTAGTTCTGTAGAGGAATTCCGCAAACAGTTCAAAATGGACAAGAAGGCGGAACAGGAGCGCCTAGCGGAGCAGAGTAGATAGTATATTTATCATGATGGTATGATAGATTTTCAGAAAGCTCGTGTTCGAGCTTTCTAATTTCTTATTAAAGAATGATGATATAGAAAAGACCGCAAAGAATCCATTTAGTATTGGAGATAGCACAGCAGAGCAGATAAACGCAGCACTATCAGATCTCGGCAAGTCATTTAGTGCGGGCGCATTTCATCCAAACCTAGAAGCCTCATGGAGAGCAAAGCTAAAGGAAGAGGCAAAGGAGCTGGATGTTATAGTGCTCTATGGTATAAAGAGACCAATATCCATAAATGAGGAAACATGGGAAAAATATCAGGGTGAGGTAACGACAAATGTACTTCTACTAGAAAAACAGGGCTGGGCAGTCGATGGTATAAAGGCTTACGCCAGATATATTAACAAGAATATAGCAGGAAAGATTCCAGCCGGTAATGTGCTTGTAGAGATAGATAAGTGTAATAAACAAACTCAACTAGTTGGTAGTGAAGTCTTTAAGAAGATGTGGTATGCATGGAAAGCAGAAGGATTATCTGCATCAGAAAGCAAGAAGAAGCTCAAGATGCTGATGAAAGTTACAGGTATGGACGGTATTGATGAGAATTCATCAGCAGAAGAATTAAGGCGTATTGCAAATAAAATTGATCCTAATCTTGAGCCTGACGATAAATTCTGGCGTAGTCTAGCAGGTACCGTAGAAACAGCATATTACTCACCACCTAAAACAAATTTTAATGGAGTTGCATTTGAAGTTGATAAGGCTGTTAAAGGCATATATTCACAAAATGAGATGACAGGAACGCTTGGAAAACGGGTACATTTATTCAGATATGTAATATCCTATCAGCAGGCTGAATACATAAGAAATAAATATACTGATGGGACAGATGAAGAGAAGTTAATAAGGTATCTGAAAGAAAGTGGACATGATGATTGGACAGCAGATGAATCTGCAAGACTTCATCTAAAAATAAATCGAAAAAGCAAGCTGTATCCAAATGGGCATAGCTACGCAAATGGAGGCGTGAATATCAAAGTCGTTACTAATGGTAAATTCCATTCAGAGTTTATAATTAATGGTGATGGCAAATTTCTTACACTCTTGGACAAAGATGCTACACAGGATGCTAAAGTAAACTGCTCTAGCTTCAATTATGCAAGGCAAAATGATTATATACATCAAGTCCTAGATGTGAACCCTGCTGGTGAAAAATATAAATACGAACCAATTTTTAGAGGGGAGTCGCTATATGTACATGATAAAAATGGTTGTAGAGTATATAGTTCGGATGGTTATGAGTTGAAATTTGAACCGCCAGCGATTAAAGATATGTCACAATATAAAGATGATATAAATGTGCGTCAGGAATATTTCAGAAAGAGGGTAAAGCTATGAAGAATATTTTTAGTAATAAGAAAGCAATTATTGTTCTTATTGCTTGTTCTTTAATTACAATAATTATAGCTATTATAATGAAAATAACGTTTTTTTAAACCTAAACCAATTACTGAAATTAAGACTAACACTGTGTATATAGGCGGTTCTAGAAGTGAATATCCAGATAATGACCAATCAAGGTACTATATTGAGTTCAAAGATAATAAAACATTTATATTAATGTATGATGACACCAGAAGAAATGAGGAAAATTATGATGAGGATGGCGATGGAAGTAAACCAAGACTAGATATATATTTTTGGTGAATATGAAATAAAGAATGGCAACTACATATTAAAAACGACAGATAGTGCAGGGGTGTCATTTAAAAACACAATGGCTGTTGCAAAGAAAAAAATTAACTACTATGGTCGTGGAATATTTGAAATAGAAAAAAATATGTATTAAATCAGTATGGACATAATGCAGAAAGGATTATCTTTAGAACAGGAAAAAGGGAATATATATTGGGATATCAGGATAATAGTGGCAATTATTATGATAAAAATGACTATTATTATCTCCTTTTCAACAAATCTGACATAAAAAAATTGCCCATCTCTATAGAAGAATTCCGCAAGCAGTTCAAGATGGATAAGAAGGCGGAACAGGAGCGCATAGCGGAGCAGAATAGATAGCATATTTGTTATGATAGGTTTTCAGAAAGCTCATATTTGAGCTTTCTGTTTTCAAATTAAGGGATTACGATATAGAGAATTCTACAAAGGACCTATTCAGCACCGGAGATAGCACAGCAGAACAGATAAACGCAGCACTATCAGATCTCGGTAAGTCATTTAAAGCGGGCGCATTTCATCCAAACCTAGATGCTTCATGGAGAGCAAAGCTAAAGGAAGAGACAAAGGAGCTGGATGTTATTAACATGTTCGGCATTAAGAGACCTAAGTCAATAGATGATAAAACATGGGAAAAGTACCAAGAGGATGTTACAGCTAAGGTGCTACTGTTAGAAAAACAGGGCTGGCCTATAGAGAGCATTAAAGAATTTGGCAAGTACTTCAAAGAGATGCTTGGGAGAAAAGGTCAATCTTCCAATATGTCTGAAATCGTATCATCCTGCTATAGCGATACACAAATAGTCGGAACTAAAGTATTTGATAACATGTGGTATGCATGGAAGGCAGATAGAATATCCGCGTCCGAAAGCAAGAAGAAACTATCTGCACTGATGAAAATTACCGGTATGGACAAACTGGATGAAAAATCATCAGCAGACCAACTAAGAGCAGTAGCGGACAAGATAAACAAAAAGATGAAGCCCGATGATAAATTCTGGGGTAGTCTAGCAGGTACAGTAGAAAAAGCATACTATCCAAACGGCATGAAAGGTGACTTAGGAAAGCAGCTTCATCTGTTCAGGTACGTAATATCCTATCAGCAGGCTAAATACATAGTGGATAACTACAAAGGGCGAACAGACGAAGAAAAGCTGATAAACTATATAGTCAAAGAGAAAATCTGGAACTGGACAGCAGATGAATCTGCAAGACTTCATCAGAAGCTTTATACTAACTCCCAAAATACAATTATTTATCCAAATGGTCACAGCAATGCAAATGGAGGAGTAAACCTAAAAGTCGTGACCAATACTAGATTCCGTTCAGAGTTTATAATTATTGGAGATGGCAAATTTCTCGCTCTTTTAGATAAAGATGCTACTCAGGATGCAAAAGCAAACTGTTCTAGCTTTAACTATGCACGGAGAAATGATTTTGTGCATAAAGTCCTTGACGTATACCCAACATCAAATAATGAGCCTAAATTTCGAGATGAATCCAAAGTAGTAATGTGTAATGGAGAAAAAATAAAAGACCAAAAAGGAAATAAAGTATTATACGAATCTCCTAGTGAGTTAAATCAAGAAACAAAGGAATTGGTGAAGAAGCATAGAAAGCAGTTTATAGAGAGGTTTAAAGATGCGAAAAACAAGTAAGTCAAAAATTAGATTGGCGATTATAGCCACATTGGCATGTACTGCTATTGTAACAGTACAATACCTTGTTTTAAAGCCTTCGGTAATTAATCAAATACAAATTAATAGAGTATATATTGGCGGATTGTTTACTGAATATCCCACAAAATATCAACCAAGATGCTACATTGAATTCAAAGAAAAAAACAAATATGTATTTGTATATGACGATAGCAGAGGAACGTATGAAGATTATAATGAAGATGGTGATGGGAGAAAACCACATATAGATATATATTTTTGGTAGATATGACGAAAAAGAAGGATTATATAAACTTACACCGATTAAAAGTGCTAGTGTAGGATTCAAAAATCCAACAGATGCAAGAAAAGGCTTAATTGATGCCTATGGATATTCTAATCTTGAGAACAATAAAGAGATTATAGGACAGGTTGCAGCTAAAAACAAAAAAGGTAATTATGTTATTGGAAATCCAAGTAAAGATGGAGTCACTATAAGTAATAATGGCCTTTACTTTGAGATTTATGATAAATCCGACATAAAGAAACTTCCTAGTTCTGTAGAAGAATTCCGCAAACAGTTCAAGATGGACAAGAAAGCTGAACAGGAGCGCCTAGCGGAGCAGAAGCGTTTAGCAGAGCAAAGTCAGTAGACAATTTTCAGAAAGCTCGTATTCAAGCTTTCTGTTTTCCTTTGGTCGTAACCAAAGTATATGACAACATGTGGTGTGCATGGAAAGCAGCTACATCTCTTTAGGTACGTAATATCCTACCAGCAGGCCGAATACATAGTGGACAACTACAAAGGTCGAACAGACGAAGAAAAGCTGATAAACTATATAGTAAAAGAGAAAATCTGGAACTGGACAGCGGAGGAGTCTACAAGACTTCACCTTAAGCATTATAAAGACGAATATGGAAGTAATACTTATTACCCTGATGGACACAGTTATGCAAATGGCGGAATAAACCTCAAGGTTGTTACCAATGCGAGATTTCGCTCAGAGTTTATAATTAATGGGGATGGTAAATTCCTAACCCTTTTAGACAAAGATGCTACTCAGGATGCAAAAGTAAACTGTTCTAGCTTTAACTATGCAAGGCAAAATGATTATATACATCAAGTCCTAGATGTGAACCCTGCTGGTGAGAATTACAATTATGAACATCAATTTAGAGAAGAAGCTAGATACATTCATGATAAATATGGCAACAGAATAATTGATACAAACACAGGAAAAGAAAAAATATTTGCTGCACCTAAATTATCTAATATGAATCAATATGAAAATAATGTTAATAAATTTCAGAAAAAAATTTAAGGGAAGAGTTCTATCATGAGTAGTAAATGTAAAAAAATGGGTCTTTGCTCTATCGCAATTATTATAGTACTGATAATGCTTGTTATTATAAGAAATGCATGTTTTTAAAACCAGATTATATTAAGGAAATAAGAAATAATCATGTGTATTTATGTGGTTTCTATGGCAGATATCCACAAAACCATCAACAAAGATTCTATATAGAATTTAAAAAAATAAAACATTTATATTAATGGATGATTGTAGTAGAGGAACTATTGATGATTATGATCAGGGATGGTGACGGGAGTCATCCGCATATAAAAGATTATTTATGGCAAATATGTAATTGATAGAAATAACAGATATATCCTATCTAAGGCTAAATCTGCATATGTTGAATTTAAGGATGTGGGTGCGGTTAACTCGAATGAAATTAATTATTACTATACTAGAACATTCAGTCAATACGAAGTCATGACAGAAAGAGTATTTACAAATGATAAAGGGAACTATATATTATCAAGAACGTCTATGGACAAAAAAGCCATAGATAAGAAATGGTACTATTACATATACAACAAATCCGACATAAAAAAACTTCCAAGCAGCCCAGAAGAATTCCGCAAGCAGTTCAAGATGGATAAGAAGGCGGAGCAGGAGCGCCTAGCGGAGTAGGCGCGTTAAGCAGAGCAAAGTCAGTAGACAATTTTCAGAAAGCTCGTATTCGAGCTTTCTGTTTTCGCATTAAGTAATGATATACTAAGTGACACTTTAAATCGCATTTTATTTAGACCCATCCGAAATCAAAGCCCAATGTAGAGAGACTATAGATAATCTTAGTGAAGTTAATTCTTATAGAGCAAAAGTTAGACGTGTTTATCAATAACAACGAATATATACCCAGACGGCCACAGTACAGCAAATAGAGGAGTAAATCTCAAGGTTGCGACCAATGCCAGATTTCGTTCAGAGTTTATAATCAATGGGGATGGTAAATTTCTTACTCTTTTAGATAAAGACGCTACACAAGATGCCGTGGTTAACTGCTCCAACTTTAATTATGCAACTGCAAATGATGATTATCACCAGATGTTCGATGTAAAACCAGCACAACCTAAATATGAACCTAGATTTAGAGATAGTGAATTGTATGTAAAAGATAAGAGTGGTGTATTAAATGAAAATAAAAAATATATTGCACCAGAGAAAAGGGATATGTATAAGTATAACGAAGATATAAAAAAATCGCCGAGATAATTTTAGAAAGAAGACAAGTCATGAAAGAAGCAATTAATGTAAAAAGATAGTTGTTATTGCAATTTGTCTAATAGTTTTTGTGATTATAGTTTCAGTAGTTCTGAAACTAACATTTTTTTAAACCTAAAACCAATTACAGAGATTAAAAAAACAAAGTATATATTGGAGGTTCAGGACTTGAGTATCCAGAGTCTGATCAATCAAGGTATTATGTTGAATTTAAAGAAGATGGGACATATATTTTGATGTATGACGATAGCAGGCGTAGTCAAGAGGATTATGGAGATGATGGGGCTGGCTATGCGCAAAATATAATCTATTTCTTTGGCAAGTATAAAATGGAAAATGGGAACTACTTAATGAAACCCACTAATGGGGCTAGAGTTGTATTTAAAGATTCAGCTTCAGTAGATAGAGGTGTAATCTCTTTTTATAAAGAAAAAAACTATGAGAAGGATTTTCGTGCAGTGGGTGATATAGTATGTAAGCTCAAAAATGGACAATACATGCTAGGAGCGCCAACAGAAGACAAGAAATCATATAGAAAAGATGTATATTATTACCTCCTGTATAATAAACCTGATATAAAGAAACTACCTAGTTCAGTAGAGGAATTCCGTAAGCAGTATAAGATGGACAAGAAGGCGGAACAGGAGCGTTTAGCAGAGCAAAGTCAGTAGACGATTTTCAGAAAGCTCGTATTCGAGCTTTCTGTTATTCTTTAGTTGGCGCCAAATTCATTCAGCTTCCAGCACATTCTCAATCCTCCTGCCCAGTGACAGGAGCACATCCACATCAGATATACTGCCTGTTGCAAAAGGGTTCCAGTTAGGGGATAGTAAACTCCCCCCTTCCCTGGCTCTGGCGCGAAGTTTTATATCTTCGTAGTCAGTGAAGATATCTAATGAGGCAGCTTTAGCGAAAAATTTAGAACCCGAGCCCTTGAATTTGCAAGAAACCACAGTGCCCGAGAGAATCTCAATATCATCACACAGAATGGTAACTTCGCTTCCGTCAATTGTGACGGTATAGTCTTTGACAAATCTCGATTGAAATTTTTTAGCGATATAAAAGCTGAAATTAACACAGGCAAAAACCAATAAGATGAAAATATTTGGATGGGACCTAGTCACATCACTGAGTTTAAGGTAGAACAGAATCAGTTGTATCGCTAGGATGGGCAGCATTATTAGAGCAGGGAAAAGAAGCCCTACATAAATGTCTGATTTAGCAGTTGATGCAGAAAAAGTATATCTCTCCATGTTAGTACCTCGTAATTTGCAAATAACTATCTTTATCTTATAACTAATCGTGAGGAGCTGCTAGAAATATTTTAGCTTAGCTGCAGAAATATAAGTGAGAATCAACAAAAGAGAAGCCAGCGCATTGCTTGCTTCTCTTAATTCGTATCATCGCAAATATATTGGTCCGTGCACCGACGGACCGAGGTTCTCGCTTCGATGTTCGTGTAGCGCGGGGATTATAGGGATCCCTTTTGCCGGTATAATATCGATTACGAAAGCCGTAAATTCTTACCAATTTGTCGCTATATCTATCTGCGTTGGATTACTTGCCGCAAAACCACCTGTATCGCATACGATTCCAGTTCCAAGAGATGTTGGGACTAAAGAACCCTTAGGGTGAGTCTTGTAGCTAGCTGCAACCATTACGTAGTTACCTAGCATCTTTACTCCGTCAGCTCTAACCCAGTAGTCAGATGACGAATATCCAAACCTACCCATAGCTGATACGACTCTCGACATGTTGAGGTTGTAGTAGGTCTCCTTGCCAGAAGGACCGTTGTTGGTACCCTTGGACTTAGAGAGTACACTTCCAGAATAAGTGTATTTTATGGAAGTAGCTGTGCGACTTGACTCGCTGTTCTTTGCTTCCTCTTCAGCTTTCTTCTTTGCCTTCTCATCCTCGACTGCCTTTATAGTATTAGTTCCAGTTGAAACTAAAGGAGCTGAATAAGAAGTGGTAGTTGCATGAGTAGCAACAGTGTCAGCTGCTGAATCTGTCATAGTTGGGACAGACAAATCAGCTGCATCAACAGCAACTTCAATCTCAGTGCAGTCTGGAATGTCGGATTCCTGCTTGTGCTGAGCAGTTATCTTTGCGGGGATGCCTGTACGAGCTGAATCGGACTGAGTAGCAGCAGCGACGTACTTGCTCGTAGACACTACGAAGATGAGTAGTAGACATACGAGAGACACGAGGTGCGCTATCGATCTAATCTTTGCGTAATTCATACTGTCTCCTTACGTTCGGAATAACTTATGTTGCCTATTGTACCAAATAAATAAATGAAATCTAAAGGCTATGTGAAAATTGCGACACGGTGATTATATAAAATCAAACATATTGCTACGCGGATTACCAGGCAAAAGGGAATGCCTCGCGCCTAGTATGTGCTGTGCAGCATGACGATTTGCTTAATTTAAAATCGAATATATGGTATGATTAATGTTAACTAAATGTAATTTTGTGTGGAGAGCATGCTATGAATGATATGAGAAGCACGATTAATAGTGAGGCTACAGCTAACCCATTTGGAGCTAACTCGTTTATCGAGAAGAAAGGCTCGGATTGTGGTCGGTACTGGTACAAGGATATTCGAGAGATTACAACGCTCAAGGATCTTCTTGCTGGAAGCGTTGAAAAGCACAGTGAGAGACCTGCATTTTGGGTAAAAGAAAAACGTGGTGGAGAATACATCCCCGTATCTTATGAGGTTCTAGGCCATGATGTCGAAGCCATTGGCACTATGCTGCTTGAGCTGGTAGATGATGAGAGACGCGTTGCGATCATTGGAGAGGGGGAGCTATGAGTGGATAGCCTCCTATCTTGCGGTTATGAATGCAGGACTTGTTGTGGTTCCAATCGACAAAGAGCTCGGTGGAGAAGAGATAAAGAACCTCCTCGATGCGTCAAACTGCCATACGGTAATCTGTTCATCTGAATGTGCCCCTAAGCTCTCTAATATCATAACAATCACAGATCTTATAATCACAGAATTTTACGGCGATAGAGTATCACTCGAGGATGAGCCAAAGCCACTACTTAAGGATGTGACTGAATTTGAGCGGACTGGCAGGAAGGTTTATCTATGGAGAGCGTTGATAGTTGAGGGAGAGGATAAGCTTGCAAGGGGAGATACTTCTTTTGCAGATGCTGAAATAGATCCCGACGAAATGGCAGTAATTCTCTTCACTTCAGGGACTACAGGTACTCCTAAGGGCGTTATGCTAACTCATCGCAATATCACGGTAAATATCATGGATGTGTGCCGCGTGGCGAATATCCATCCGTGGGACAAGACACTTTCAATACTGCCGATTCACCACACTTATGAATGCACGCTCGGAATGTTACTCGTGATATATCGCGGGGCAAGCACTGCGTTTTGCGAGGGCATGAAATATATCGTCAAGAATATGCATGAAGCTGAGAATACGGTTGTTATAGTTGTACCGAGGGTTCTCGAGATGATTCACGGCCGAATTATGAAAACCATTAAGAAGTCGGGAAAGGAAAAGACGTTCAGGAGAGCTCTGAAGGCTAGCCGCAGCGCACGAAAGTTCGGCGTAAATGTGAGCAGAACTCTATTTAAGCAGATTATAAATGAACTCGGTGGCAAGCTCAGGCTAGTAATCACGGGAGCTGCTGCGCTGGCGCCAGATATTTGTAGGGACTTTGAAGACTTTGGGATTATGGTGCTTCAGGGGTATGGCATGACAGAATGCACACCGCTAATTACAGGCACACCTCAGAGCGCTTCTAAGACAAGGTATGATAAATCTGGATCTGTAGGAGTGCCAGTGGAGACAGGAACTGTGCGTATCATTAACCCAGATGAAAATGGCATTGGGGAGATATTATTTAAAGGTCCAAATGTCATGCTCGGCTACTATAACCTCCCCGAGGCAACTGAGGAAGTGCTTGAGGATGGCTGGCTTAGAACTGGCGATATCGGATACTTCGATGAGGATGGCTGGCTGTTTCTGACTGGCCGCGCTAAGAATGTAATCGTGACGAATGCTGGAGAGAACATCTATCCTGAGGAAATTGAGGACTATATCAACAGACATCCGTACATATCCGATTCGATGGTATTCGCATCAGGCGAATCAGAGGATGTAGTTGCAGTACAGATTCTTCCAGATAAAGATGAGATAAAGGATGAACTCGGAAGCGTTCCACCTGACGATGAGCTTGAAACGCTTATAAAGGTGTTGTCACGGAGCTCAATATGGGGCTCGCTCCGTTCAAGCGAATCCGTGAGGTCTACGTCCGCAAAGAAGATTTCGTGAGGACGACTACGCGCAAGATCAAACGACAGGATAATAAGCTGGAGGATTTGAAGTAGAGAGGCTTTAGTGGATCTTTCTAAAATAATCATACAAAATCCCTTTTTTAGAGAATACTAAAAAAAGGATTTTAAAATGTGAACATTAAATGCTATCAAAATATGACTACACAAAATAAAAGCGCAACCCTATCGAGTTGCGCCTTTTGGTGCGTGATCAGGGGTTCGAACCCTGGACACCCTGATTAAGAGTCAGGTGCTCTGCCAGCTGAGCTAATCACACATATTTAGTTGTTTGCTTAACAGCTTATATAGTCTAGCATTGATTTACAAGGCAGTCAAGAAAAAGTTTGAAAAAAATCGAATTAAATTCGATTTAGATTTAAGCGTTTGCTACGTATACATTCAAATGCGGTAATTGATGCACCTAATCCATTCCATATGCCTTTATATTATTGTCTTGCACAAATGTATTTATAAAATACGTTAAAAACATTTCAATTCATCACAATAACTAAACCTTAGCAAAATCAATCATGATACAATAAAAAAAGAAGCAGCGCTATTTAAAACAGGTGCAGGAAATGTAACATTTCCACAATAAATAGGAACACGGGTGGGACTAATTCCTATCTATTGATGTTGCGCGTGCCTCTTGACGGATAATGTTATCACAAAAAAGGTGGAAAAGATAGCATAAAATTACAATAATTTTGTATAAAATTATGCATTTGTTGCGCGAATTCCACTAATTGCAAGCGAAATCTTGCTATTAACTTATCCTTGTTGTATAATTTCCAATGAATCTTTATAGAAGATTGACAACCAGCACAAAAGCGAGTTCCTCGCTCGAGTGATTTAAGTGGATTTGGGAGGTAACAATGTTCTGTAGCAATTGTGGCAACGAAGTAGCAGAAGGCGCTAAGTTTTGCAGTGTATGTGGTGCAAGATTGAGCCTTGATGCAGAACCGTCAGTACACGAACATACAGCGTTTAGTTCGTCGAATAGAGAAGGAAATATGATGGACAAGAGAGAATCTTCTACGAAGTTCGACTTTAATTTCGGTTCTGAGGATCTAGAGATTAAGGAGCCTAAGAAGAAAACAAGCTCGGTTTCTTTCGATTGGAGCTCTGTAATTGAAGAGAGCCATAAGAAACCTACTAAGAAAATCAGATCTCCTTGGGAGACAACTGGGATTGACGACGAAGAGGCTGAAGCTGTTACGCAGTCGTTCAGTTCGGTTAATAATGATTGGGATAGACACAAGACTGCTGAGCCTGCACATAAGGCTGAGGAGCCTGATTCCCTCGAGGAAATTCTAAAGCGTGATTCCGCAGCTGCTCCGGCATCTGGTCACGGACGAACCATGAACTTCATAGAGGTCATGAAGCAGGAAAAAGAAGAGCGAGAGAAGGCTGCGAAGGAAGCTGAAGAAGCATCCGTTTCGGCTGACTCTGATTTTAGTGATTCTATTCTACCTAATGAAGAAAGGGAACATACTCAGGGATACACAGAACTCAAGGATGACATCGTCGCTGAACTGGAGAAGCAGGCAAGCGAGATGGATGAAAAGGAAGTTTCGCATAGACTAGATGCAGCTTCTGCGGATTTTGATGAGTACCTAAATGCTCGCCGCAAGTCGCACGAGGAAGTGTTCCAGGCAGAGCCACCACATAACTTCGTTGATGATATGGTTCATGTGTCCGCAGCTGACACTAGGGACGAGTTTAAGCTTCCAGAAGATGAATTTGAGACAGAGCTTTCTGCATTTATCGGTAACCATGAGGACACTGATAAAGAAGATGTTCATGCAGACAAATCAGACGATGATTTGTTTAATTTCGACGTTGATATCGAAGATACAGATGAAGATGAGGAGACTGTAAGCCAGTATCTCGACTACGTGAAGCCAAGCAGGGTTTCGCGTGCACAGGAGCGTGCTGAAGTTGAGGAATTTGATCTCGATGATGAGGATGACGATGATGAGCCAGAGACATTCTCTTATGACGAGCTTGCAGATGATAATAAAGAGCCAGAGACGGACTACGATCTCGAACCTGAAGCTGAATCTACAGAAGAAGCAGATGATTTCGTATTCGGCGACGATGACATAGATGTTCCTTATGAGGAGCCTGTCAATTACTCTGAACTATATATGGATGAAGAGACAGAAAAGGCTGATAAGCCGGCGGCATTAGAGACTGATGAGGTAGTTGATTCGCATAAGGGCATCGAGGAACCGGTTACAGAAACAACCACAGAAGCTTCGGAAACACCTGCTGAGTCAAAGGCGCCAGCAGCTACAGAGGTTGCTGCGGAGCCAGTTTCAGAACCAGCTTCAGAACCAACTGCAGAGATAGCTCCAAAGCCATCACTGGAAGAGCCAGTAAATGCAGCATCAGAAACCGTAGAGGTAGCTTCAGCACCTGCTGAAAAGGTTGAGGATGCTGAGCTAGCAGCTGCAAAGGCTATAGAAAGTGAAATTGCAAACCTACAGAAGCGTCTAGCAGAACTTCTCGGTAAAGACACTTCAGAAACAGTTGAACTGCCAGCAAGAGAAGTTGTTTCGGCCGAAGAACTAGTGCAGGAGCCTGTACAAGCGAAGGCTAAGGCGGAGACTGAAGCAAATGATACAGAGACAGGGGCTCGCTCTGATTTAACTAGCTTAGAGGCAGAGTTGGCTGCTTTAGGATTCGATACAATTGATGATGAACCAGATGAAGAGGCTGATATGCTTTTCTCTGCAGAAGATGTGGCAGATGCTAACACTTCAGCTGTGGAAGAGAATAATGAGGATCTAAATCAAGAAGAGGTTATGTCGATTGACGATCTACAGAAGGATCTCTTTGGTACAGATGTTGATGATGCAGGGATGGAGGCAACTCGTAAGATAGACAAGTTCTATACTCTCTATCGTAAGAATGAAGAGTTCCAGCAGCTTCTTGATGAGGAGTATAAGAAACTGCAGGATGGCAGTGCCGACTATACGCTTATGGAGGATGTGCTAGCTGATTATCAGGATGAGGAAGAGGCTGAGGAAACTCCAGTTGAAGCCCATCATGAGACAGTCGAAGCTGCAGTTAAGGCTGAGTCAGCTAAGCTTGAAGCAGCAAAGAAGGATGCAGGATCAGAACTCAGTAATAGCGCTAATGTTACTGAACCTATTACTGCTGCGACAACTCTAGTTAGTTCGCCAGCTCAGGCTGCAGTTAATACGGCAAGTAAGGCAAGCAGTGTAGCACCGTCTGTAGTCGACGATGACGATGAAGAGTCGCGCAAAGGCGGAGTTCTAACGGTAATTGCGGTCATCGTAGCAATCTTGCTTGTTCTGTTATTGGTAGTGATACTGATACTTAACTTTGCTCCGGACAGCAGTGTTGCGCAGCGAATCAGCGAAGTGATTGGAAAGTTTACGAATTTCGCATCGCTGGGTGATAATTCTGAATTGCTACTATAAGGGTGATTTATACGTATATGCAGCGGCAGGCTTGATGGCTACCGCTGCATTATGTGGTTTTTGGAGAAATTATGGCTAAGGATAAGAAAAAAGGAAAAGTTACATACACATTTAATGGTGAAGGTAAGCGACGGAATGTCTTGGGAAAGCTGCTTGTTATAGCAATTTTTGTGATAGTTATAGTCGGTAGAAGCGTCGGCTTCCTCACAGACTGGATGTGGTTTAGAGAGCTTGGCTTTACCAGGGTTTTCTGGACTCAGCTTGCAACAGAGCTAAAGCTCGGAATTGTAATATTCTTGATTTCCGGTCTTTTGGTTCGAGTATATCTAAATAGCCTTAGAAAGGGATATTTTAGTAAGATAGAATCGCACGAAATTCCGGATATGCACAAGCTAAACGTGTTATCTTGGGTGATATCTGTGATTTTCGGAGTTGTGGCAGCGTTTGTATCGGCTACGAGCACGTGGCAATCATTTCTCATGTTTGCGAACTCCTCAAAGTTCGGACTAAAGGATCCGATTTTTGGACTAGATATTTCGTTCTATGTATTTAAGCTTGATTTCTTATCTAAACTTAATTCAATCGCAATATTCGTGATTATCGGAGTAGTTATCGTAACATTGATTTACTATGCCGTTTTGCTTTCGGTAAGGAAACCGGACATTTTCGACAAGAAGGATGTCTTTGAAGATCTTGAGGCAGATGATGCAGCGAAAGAAGCACAGGCAGGAGATGAAACCTCGGCAGATGATGAAGTTAGGAAAGGACGTCCTGATAACAGTATTCCGTTCGGCAAGAGAGACCCTGTAGATGATGTTACGAGAATCATAAAAGGATTTAGTGACAAAGCAAAGGAACAAGCTAAGAAGCGCAGAGAAAATAAACGCGAAATCAATAGATCAAATGTGGACCATCTATTTAGCCTAGCATCTGGGAAGGCTATGATTTTGGGCGTTGTTTTCTACGTTATGCTAGGCATTCACTTCGTGCTAAAGCAGTTCACACTCTTACATGCACATACTGGAACGGTGTATGGTGCTGGATTTACAGATATTGCTATTACGCAAAAAGTGTACCTGCTGGTTATGATTTTAGCTGTAGTCGGAGCGATTACCCTGGTAAGACACGTTCATAAGAAGGAATATCTTAAGCTCGCTAGAGTTCCTATGCTCATAATAGGAGTGCTTTTCCTCGGAACGATTCTTAAGGTTGGTGTTCAGAGCCTGATAGTTGCTCCAGATGAAATCAACAAAGAAAGCAAATACATCAAGAACAATATCCAATATACGAATCATGCATACGGCCTAGACAAGGTTAAGGTCGATTCTTTTGCAGCACAGAACAATCTGACAGCTGCAGATATAGCTAGTAACAAACCGACGATCAGCAATATCAGAATCAACGACTATGAGCCTGTAAAGGACTACTACAATCAAACACAGAGTATTCGTCAGTACTACGATTTCAAGGATGTAGATGTAGATAGATATGATATAAATGGCGCTGAGACCCAGGTGTATCTATCGGCACGTGAGATTAACGAAGCCAAGATCAGTGATACATGGATTAACAAGCATTTGAAATACACTCATGGTTATGGAGTTGCGCTATCCAAGGTTAATTCCGTAACCGCAAGCGGACAACCGGATGTGCTCGTTAAGAATATTCCGCCTGAGTCAAATATTCCTGAAATAAAGATTAAGAGACCTGAGATTTATTTCGGTGAGCTCACGAACAACTATATAATCGTCAATGGAGATGAGCAGGAATTCGATTACCCAGATGGGAATAACAACAAGTATACCAAGTACAAGGGCAAGGCAGGTATAAAGCTCGGAATTGTAAGTAGACTGCTGTTTTCAATCAGAGAGGGAAGCATGCAGATGCTCGTGTCGAGGAACATCAACTCGGATTCGAGGATAATCATAAATAGAAATATTCTTGAGAGGGTAAATAAAATTTTGCCGTACCTCGAGTATGAGAAGGACCCTTACATGACCATCGTGGATGGTAGGCTGTACTGGGTTATCGATGCGTATACGACTAGCAGCAACTATCCGTATTCTGAGCCTTATTCGGGTCAGATTGGGACGACGAATTATATCAGAAACTCGATCAAGGTAGTTGTTGATGCTTACAATGGAGATGTAAATTACTACGTTGTGGATGATAAGGATCCGATTGCGAAGACGTATGCGAAGATATATCCGACGCTGTTCAAAGGTAAGGATAAGATTCCGGCGGGATTAAAGAAGCATTTCAAGTATCCGTCGACGCTCCTCAATATTCAGGCGGGTGCTTACACCAAGTATCATATGAATGAAGTCAAGGTCTTCTATCAGAAGGAAGATCTCTGGGATATTGCAATCAAATATACGGTACAAAAGAGAGACCGATGAGTTCGAGCTTCTTCATATTCAATCTGCCGGGAGAGAAGCGTGAAGAGTTTATAAATATGATTCCGTTCACTCCTAAGTCGAAGCAGAACATGACAGCCATCATGATGGCGAGAAATGATGGGGACGAATACGGTAAGCTCGTGGTGTATAAGTTCCCTAAGAACAAGACGGTGTACGGACCAATGCAGGTTGAAGCCCAGATAGATCAGAATTCTGAGATTGCCAAGGAGTTCTCGCTATGGAATTCGTCAGGGACTACGTATAAACGTGGAGACATGTTTATAATTCCTGTAAATAATTCTATAATGTACGTAGAGCCCCGGTATATCTCGAGGCTTCAAACCAAGCGATTCCTGAGGTTAAGAGGGTAATAGTCGCTTATGGGGACAAGATAGCATATGCATCTACATTGGATGAGGCGCTTGAAAACTTATTTGGGGATGGCGCAGGGAATTCAGGTAGTGTCAGCAGCAATTCGTCAGGCGGCTCTAGTGGAGCTAGTGCCTCCAGTAACCAGAAAGAGCTGATTGGCAAGGCTAAGGAAGCGTATGATAATGCTGTTAAAGCCCAGAAGAATGGGGACTGGAAGGCTTATGGCGAGTATCTAGATGAGCTGTCTGGATATCTCGATCAGCTTGCTGGATAGGAAATTGAGCTTAAATTACTTTTTACTTTGCGAGATAAGGAGATGTTATGATAAATTTCGATTTGGAAAAGATGCTCTTTACAATTCCTGCTGAAGAGCATGGAATTGAAGAGGTAGCAAAGGTGCTTCGTGCGCATCCAGAGGTTAAGTTCGTGTCGTTTGCGGGCGTTGACCTTGGTGGTCATTTTACGGATGAGAAAATTCCTATCAAGACATTCATCGATGATATGGAGAAGCTGCTTGAAAACGGTGTTCAGACCGACGGATCCAGCGTCGCACTGCCAGAGATTGCAAACCTCGCGAATGCTAGAGTTGATATACTTCCAGATAAGGATGTAAATTGGTACGTTGAGTACAATTTCAGCAATATGGATTTTGCGACCGGCTTGCCAGTCGGTACACTGAGGATTCCATCATTCCTAAGACACAACAATGATAGGATGGTTGGATCGAGAATTTTCTGCAAGGATTCTATACGCAAGTTCAAGACAAGACTCATGGAGATGCTGAAGCAGTATCCATATGTAGTCGAGTACCTAGACGGCATTAATTCCATAGACGATATTGAAGAGATTAACCTAACTAGTGCAACTGAACTCGAGTTCTGGGTAAAAACCCCAGATGACAAAGCGGATAGAGATCAGCTTTCCACTTCGCAGGAACTTAAGGAGCAGTACTGGAAGAGGACTATAGGACCTGTAAATACAGCCCTTGAGCAGACGCTCGAGATACTCGACCGCTATGGCTTCGGTGTCGAGATGGGACACAAGGAGGTTGGCGGAGTAAGAGCTAAGATGGGCAATTCTGGAAGCTATGACCATATCATGGAGCAGCTTGAAATCGACTGGAAGTATTCATCGCCAGTGCAGGCTGGGGATAATGAAGGTCAGATTAAGCACATAGTGAGGGATGTATTTAGAGCTAACAACTTGGAGGTAACATTCCTTGCAAAACCTATGCCAGGCGTTGCAGGTAGCGGAGAGCATACTCACCTCGGTGTATCTGCAAGGCTTAAGTCGGGAAAGGTTGTAAATCTATTTGAGTCAAAGGATAGAATGAACGAATACATGAGTCCTGTTGGATTCGGAGCGCTCATGGGAATTTAAATAACTACGAGCTTTTAAATCCTTTCGTGGCACAGACACATGATGCATTTAGAAGGCTAAAGCCAGGGTACGAGGCTCCGGTCTGCATCGTAACCTCTCTCGGGAAGGACTGCGTAACACCTTCTAGAAATAGAACTGTTTTAATAGGACTCGTTAGAGATCAGAACAACCCTATGGCTACAAGGTTTGAGCTCAGGTCACCAAACCCTCATAGCAACACTTATCTGGTTGTGGGAGCATCGTTCATGCTCATGCTAGACGGAATTGAAGCAGTGCTCTCTAATGGCAAGACACCAACAGAGCTCGCAGTATCAATCTCTAAGAAAGCTGGAGAAAAGGACTTCTATCTCGCAAAGGATAGGGAATATAGAAGCGAACTCAACGTTTTCGAATGTTTCACGAAGAGAGAGAGAGAAAAGCTTTTCGGAAAAGCACCGGCTACAGTCTGGGAGAATTTGAAGGCATTTGATACACACGAAGATGAACTAGCAAAACTCACAGGCGGAGATGAGACGGCTAAGGATGTGATCATGTCATACCGTGCACAGATGTCGATGAAGTGGGTTATGGAGTTCCGCGATAGGATTTTGCCTAACTCAATGGATTTTGTCAGAAACTGTAAGAAGAGACATAATGAGCTCGAAGCGACTGATTATGATATAATGAACTGGAGAAGGGTCAACAGCCTGCGTATTGCGCTCGGCAAGGACTCCATCGATAGCAAATCGATTTTGACGCTTGCGAGAGAAGCGATTGATTCTGCGGATTTCGATGCGGCGTCTAGATATGAGCTGCTTATTCAGGAGAAGATTGAGGAGCTTAGAGGGTGCATACAGCACTTATATTAAGAACTTATTTTAATAGATTTAGGAAGATATGATAATATGGGGGTTAAGAAATGCTTGACGTCAAAAGAGTGAGAGAAAACTTCGAGAGCGTTAAAGCCGATGTGGAAAGACGTGGCAAAGGTGACTTTGGCATCGACAACGTGCTAAAGTTCGATACTAAGAGAAGGGAGCTTCTTGCGGAAGTTGAACAGCTTAAAAACAAGCAGAATACAGTATCGCGTGAAGTGCCAAAGCTCAAGAAGGAAGGTAAGGATACCTCAGCTCTGTTTGCAGAGATGAAGGAGTTAAGTACAGAGATTAAATCCTTAGATGCAGAGGTTAGCGAAGTGGAAGAGGAACTCAGAAAGGCGCTACTCTACGTCCCTAATACACCTCACCCAGATGTTCCAAGTGGAGAGGATGATAGCGAGAATCTCGAGCTTCGTAAGTTCGGAGAGCCGACTGAGTTCGCATTTGAGCCAAAGGCACACTGGGATATCGGAGAAGCTCTAGACATACTGGATTTGAACGCGCGGCCAAGATTTCTGGCTCCCGCTTCACCGTGTACAAGGGTATAGGTGCAAGGCTAGAGAGAGCCGTGATAAACTTCATGCTCGACCTCCACACGGAAGAACAGGGCTATACTGAGATCTTACCACCGTTCATGGCTAACCGTGATGCTATGACAGGGACGGGTCAGCTACCTAAGTTCGAGGACGACATGTTCTATGTGCCTGCGAAGGATTTCTTCCTGATTCCAACAGCAGAAGTTCCTGTTACTAATCTCCGTTCCAATGAGATTATCGAGCCGGAGGAGATGCCTGTGTACTACACAGCATATACGCCATGCTTCCGCAAAGAAGCGGGGTCGGCTGGACGCGATACTAGAGGGTTAATCAGACAGCACCAGTTCAATAAGGTTGAGATGGTTAAACTTGCGTATCCTGAGAATTCCTATGAGGAACTAGAAAAGCTCACACACGATGCGGAGGAAGTACTACAGAAGCTAGGTATTCCTTACAGAGTAGTTAGACTGTGCTCTGGGGATCTCGGATTCTCGGCAGCGATGACTTACGATATCGAAGTGTGGATGCCAAGCTACGGCCGTTATGTTGAAATTTCAAGCTGCTCAAACTTTGAAGATTATCAGGCTAGAAGAGCTAATATAAGGTTCAGAAGAGAGAAGAAGGCAAAGCCTGAATTCGTACACACGCTGAACGGATCTGGTCTAGCGGTAGGCAGAACTGTAGCTGCTATCCTTGAAAATTTCCAGCAGGAAGATGGTACCGTGGTAGTACCAGAAGCGCTGAGACCTTACGTTGGAAGAGACGTGATCAAGTAGGAGATACTAAATTAGCCAATCGAGATTTAGATTGGAAAACGAGCGGAGCTCATTATATATGATGCGACATAAGCACAAGGAACTAGATGGCCAGGTAAGGTCGCAATCAGTTCGTTGTGCTTTTTTTACTATAGGAAGGTGGCTGCTCCTCAGTTGCCACTCGAGACGGAGGATACCTAAAAATGAAAGACAGAGTCAGCTTGACCGACTTCCTTATGTATCATAAGGAGACTCACCCGATTTCGTTTCATATGCCTGGACACAAAGGGAGAGGCACGCTCTATGGGATATACGGCTTCGGAGATTTCATCAAGAATGTAGTGGGAAACGATATAACGGAAATTCCTGGAGCTGATGCGCTGCAGCAGCCAAGAGAAAGAATTAAGGATATTATGGAAGGCTACGCCGGGCTCTATGGGGCAAAGCATACAGAGCTCCTTGTAAATGGCAGCAGTGCAGGGCTCATGGCCTCGATATTAGGTAGTGTCCCAAGAGGAGGTAAACTTCTTATGGGAAGGAATTCCCATAAATCCGTATATGGAGCGCTCAGACTTGGCGGGATAGATCCTGTCTACATAATGCCTGAGATAGATAGCGAAACTGGGCTTCAGCTCGGATTAGACCCGGACAAGATTGAGACGGCCTTGATTGAAGACCCAGGCATCAAAGCCGTGCTGGTGACCAGCCCGAACTACTACGGTGTATTATCAGATATCGAGCGAATTGCCAGTATCGTTCACCTGCACGGCAGGATTCTGATTGTGGATCAGGCGCACGGTGCGCACCTTAAATTCTTTGACTACCTGCGCAGTGAAGATGGGCTCCCGCACCGTGCGGCAGAGAATTGCGGAGCCGACATTGTGGTGGACAGCACGCACAAGACGCTGCTGTCATTTACGGGCTCCGCAATTCTCAACATCTGCACCGAGAGGCCAGATGTTTCCCGGATTAGCGAGCTCCTCCGCATGCTGCAGACTACGAGTCCGAGCTATCTGCTGATGGGCAGCCTCGATATCAATCAGCAGATACTCAGGATGGACGGCTACAATCTCATCAAGAACTGGGATGCAGATATCAAATACTTCTATGAGGAGGCTGCCCAGATCGCCGGCCTCGGGCTCATCGATCGCATCGACCTTGATGAAACCAAGGTCAGTATCACAATGTCAGCCCTCGGCCTCAGCGGTCCCGAACTGGCGGAGGAGCTCGAGAAGAGAAACATCTGGGTGGAACTCACGCATGGCGATTATGTGATGTTAATGACTGGGATCGGGAACGAGAGAGGCGATTATGAAGATGTGCTTAGCGCCCTGCGTGACCTCTCGGCGCACCATGGCGGCAGAATCCAAGGTGTGGAACCGAAAGCCTTGCCTCTAAAAACCGAGTCTGCCGCCCAGAACGCGGCGCAGAAGCAAGCTAAAAAAACGAAGCGCAGGCGATGGCAAAAAACGAAGCGCAGGCGGCGAACAAGAATGCATCACAGCCGGTAGACAAGATTGCAGAACTGAGAACTCCATCATCAGATTCAGCACTTATAGAGCAGCTAGAGCAGCGTAAAATCCCCGACACCTATGAAGAGATTCCTTTATATAGCGCCGAGGGAAGAGTTCTCTACGAGTCCATCATCCCTTATCCTCCTGGAACGCCAATCGCCTGCCCTGGTGAAGTGCTAAGTAAATCGGTTATCTTGTACGTCCGAGACCAACTAGTAGCACAACATGTGGTTCTAGGGGTAGATGAAGAGGGACGAGTTAAAGTTGAAAGCGATTGTGTACTTTTTCAAGGAAATTTGAGGTGACTTATAGGGAATTTTTGATGTATAATTTTTTTCTCATGCAATGGATATTATTTGTACGAATCTAAGAAAGGAAGGGTTCTTAAGGATGAGCCAAGGTAAACATTTACCAAGCATTTTGGTTAAGCATCACAAGAATACTGCAGGTCGTGAGACCGAAGTGATGCCAATTCCAGATGTGGTTGAAATCTGCATGTCGCAGAGTATTGGTGCTCCTTGTCAGCCTCTCGTAGCAAAGGGCGACTATGTCAAAGTCGGTCAGAAGATCGGTGACACAGAAGCTTTCGTTAGTGCTCCTATTCATTCCAGCGTATCTGGAACAGTTACTGATATCACATCGGTACGTTCTTCGATGGGCGGAATGGAGACACATATAGTTATTGAGACTGATAAGAAGCAGGAAATCAGTGAAGAGGTTCAGATTCCTCACATTGAGAGTCATGCTGATTTCGTCAAGGCAGTAAGAGCTAGTGGTATGGTTGGATTAGGAGGTGCTTCATTCCCAACGAGCATCAAGATGGATCCAAAGAATCTAGACGAATGTACTACCCTGGTTATCAACGGTGCTGAGTGTGAGCCATTCATCACAGGCGATAACAGAATTATGGTAGAGGATGGACAGGATGTTCTCGACGGTATGCTTCTAACTATGAAGTATTTGAACCTAGAGAAAGGTATCATCGGAGTCGAGGAGAACAAGCCTGACGCTATCGAAAATTTAAACAGACTGATTCAGCAGAACGGCATCGATAACATCGAGGTGTTCAAGCTGCAGTCGAGATACCCTTAAGGGAGCTGAGCGTGTGCTCGTATATGAGACCACCGGTAAGGTTATGAATGCTGGTGTTCTTCCTGCACAGCTTGGTGTAATTCTATGTAATGTTTCAACAATCGGAATTCTGGGACAGTACTTCAGAACAGGTATGCCTCTCGTTCAGAGAAGAATCACCGTTGATGGAGATGCTGTTGCTGAGCCTAAGAACGTATTCGTTCCAATCGGAACACGCATCGCTGATGTAGTTGCATTTTTGCGGTGGATACAAGCAGGAGCCTAAGAAGATCGTAATGGGTGGACCTATGATGGGTCGTGCAACTCATTCAGATGAGACTCCAACTGTTAAGAATACTGGTTCGCTCCTATGCTTCGGCAAGGAGACAGCTACTGTAAAGACCGAGACTGGATGTATCAACTGTGGTCGTTGTCATCACGGATGTCCATTCAAGCTCGTTCCTATGCTTTCACGCAGATTTCTACGAAAGACATGACGCAGAGTCACTTGATAAGTTCAAGGTTATGCAGTGTATGGAGTGCGGAAGTTGCTCTTACGTATGTCCTGCAAGACGACCTTTGAGCTTTACCAATAAGCTCGCGAAAGGCTTGGTAAAGGAGGCAGCGAAGAAGAATGGATAATAAGAAATTTCATAACAATCTGATAGTATCCACATCTCCACACATTGTTACAGATGAAGATACTACCAAATTAATGGGAACTGTTCTGCTTGCAATGCTTCCAGCACTAGTTGCCAGCACATATATTTTCGGAGCTAGAGTTCTGCTGCTTGCAGCTGTATGTATCGTAGCCAGCGTAGGCTTCGAATGGATATACAACATGCTCGCTAAGAAGCCGCAGACAATCAGCGATCTCAGTGCAGCAGTAACAGGTCTACTGATAGCATTTAACGTTCCATCCAGCTTCCCGCTATGGATGGCAGTAATAGGATGTTTCGTAGCTATCGTTGTTATTAAACAGCTCTACGGTGGAATCGGAAGAAACTTCGTTAACCCTGGCAATCACTGCAAGAATCTTCCTTTTCATCTCGTTTGCAGCACAGATGACAACATGCCACTTCCAAGAATGGCAGCTAAGACTGATGCTGTAACAGGACCTACACCTCTAGCACTCGTTGCTGGTGGAGCTAGCAAGTCTGATCTTCCATCCAATATGGACATGTTCCTAGGATTCACTGGCGGATCCCTCGGTGAAGTAAGTGCTCTTGCGCTTCTCGTTGGAGGACTTTTTCCTAATCTGGAGAAAGGTAATTTCCCCAGCAATTCCCATGTGCGTTCCTCGGAACTGTATTTGTTATCGCTCTTGCATACTACAAGGGTGACTTCAATATGGCTATTTTCCACCTCTGTGCTTGGTGGTGTAATGCTTGGTGCATTCTTCATGGCTACAGACTATGTAACATCGCCTAAGCTAACCAAGGGTCAGATTATGTTCGGTATCGGATGCGGAATTATCACTATGGCTATCCGTCTATGGGGTAACTATCCAGAAGGTGTTTCGTTCTCAATCCTACTTATGAACATCTGTACACCACTTATCAACAGATGGTCGTATAAGAGCTATGTAAAGGGAGGTGCGAAATAATGAAGAAAAAAAGAAAGCACATTTTTCAAGTTTCATTTCGCCGATCCTCGTGCTCGTACTGATTTGTTTCGTAGTTACATTTGCACTTGCTATGGCGTACGGTGTTACGAAGCCAATCATCGATAAGAACAACCTCAAGGAGTCGAACAAGGCTAAGTCCGAACTGATTCCAGAGGCAAAAGGCGAATTCAAGAATTACGACGGAAAGCTCGTAGTAGTTCAGAAGAATAAGATATACGTTACAGAGGCATCCAAGGCTGTAAATGGCTCAGGTGTAGTAGTGACTGTAAACTCAAACAGTTATGGTGGTACCCTAACTGCTATGATAGGTATCGACAACAAGGGTAAGATCACTAACGTTAAGATTATGAGTGCTCAAGATACTCCTGGTATCGGTACAAAGGCTCAGGACCCAAAGCACCTTGGACAGTACAAGGGACTATCGGATCTTGGAAGCGAGACTATCAAGGATTCAAAGTCGAAGGTTAAGTATATTACTGGAGCTTCGATTTCCTCACAGGCTATTCACGAATCTGTTTTTGCTGGTCTAAAGCAGTATAAGGCTATGGGAGGGGCTAAATAAATGAGCAATAAGAGTAAATTATCTATCATCACAAACGGTATCATCAAAGAGAACCCCGTATTGGTTCTTCTAATCGGTACCTGCCCTACACTAGCTACATCTTCATCCGCTTCGAACGGTCTTGGTATGGGACTCTCAACCACAGCGGTACTGATTGCAGCTAACGTAGTAATATCACTACTTCGTAAGGTTATTCCTGACAAAGTAAGAATCCCGTGCTACATCGTAGTAATCGCTGGGTTCGTAACAGTAGTTCAGTTCTTGCTAGAGGCATACGTGCCAGCACTTTATAAGTCGCTAGGTCTATTCATTCCTCTAATCGTAGTAAACTGTATCATCCTCGGAAGAGCTGAGGCGTTTGCTAACAAGAACACTGTATTTGATTCTGCTCTAGACGGAATCGGAATGGGTCTCGGATTCACGCTCACACTTACAGTAATGGGTACGATCAGAGAGCTACTCGGAGCAGGAACATGGTTTGGTATGACAGTATTCGGTTCATGGTTCACACCTATCGGATTCTTCAACCTCGCACCTGGTGGTTTCTTCGTATTCGGAGTTCTCATCGCAGTACTAAATGTACTCACTAATGGCAAGGCTCTCAAGAAGAAATCGTTTAGCTGTGGCACATGCCCAATGTACAATTCATGCAACCTAGCAGAAGCTAAGGAAGTTGCAGCAGAGGAGAAAGGAGCTGAGGCATAATGTTAAATTTAGTTATCATCTTTATGTCGATCGTTCTTGTAAATAACTTCTGCTATCGCAGTTCCTCGGAATCTGCTCATTCCTCGGAGTTTCTAACAAGATGGAATCGGCGGTTGGTATGAGTGGTGCGGTAATATTCGTAATGGTAATTGCGGAAATTACAACATGGCCAATCCAACAGGTACTTAACAAGCTAGATATTGCATATCTACAGACTGTAGTGTTTATCCTCGTAATCGCGGCTCTAGTACAGTTCGTTGAGATGTTCATGAAGAAGTTTATGCCAGCGCTTCAGAAGTCGCTCGGTATCTACCTTCCGTTGATCACAACAAACTGCGCTATCCTCGGTGCGACAATCAACGCTATCAACTATAACTACACATACATTCAGGCTATCGTTTACACAGCTGGAGCTGGAGTGGGTTTCGGCCTTGCGATGGTACTGTTTGCAGGTGTTCGTGAAGAGAAGCTCTGGAATGAAGAGGGCGTACCTGCTGCATTTAAGGGAGTTCCAATGGTACTCGTAAGTGCAACAATCCTCTCGCTTTCATTCATGGGATTCTCAGGATTATTCCAGTAAGGAGGGGTATAGATGAATGCAATTATAACAGCAGTAGTACTTGTAGTTTGCGCAGGATTCATAGCTTCTCTCTTGCTAGTAATCGCTTCACACGCTTTCTACGTTCCAGTAGATGAGAGAGTATCCGAGGTAAGAGAGATTCTACCTGGGGCTAACTGCGGTGGATGTGGATTCGCTGGATGTGATGACTACGCAAACGCAGTAGTTAACGATGAGTCAACAAGCTGTAGCGCTTGTACAGTAGGTGGAGCTTCTTGTGCTGAGCAGATCGCTAACATACTCGGTCGTGCTGCAGGCGGCGCTGATAAGCAGATCGCACAGGTAATGTGCAACGGAACATGCGATGCTTCCAAGAAGATTCTTGAGTGGCAGGGTATGCAGTCATGTGCAGGTGCTAAGACCTTCTTTAACGGCAACTCAGCTTGTTCCCAGGGATGTATCGGTCTTGGAGACTGCGTAGGTGTCTGCGAATTCGATTCTATAGGCATCATCGATGGCGTTGCTAAGGTTAATAGAGACACATGTGTTGCATGTGGTAAGTGCGTAGTTACATGCCCACAGACTATCATCAAGATGGTTCCTTACAAGAAGGAAGTGCATGTGCTATGTATGAATACTGAAAAAGGCGGAGTTACTCGCAAGCAGTGTTCGAACGGTTGTATTGGCTGTGCAAAGTGTGAGAAGACATGTAAGTTCGATGCAATTCACGTTAATAATAACGTCGCAGCTGTAGATTACGAGAAGTGTAAGAACTGCGGGATGTGTATGGGCGTTTGTCCTACAGGATCGATCAACAGCTATAACGAGAGACACGCTAAGATGGCGATTAATGCCAAGAAGAAGGCAGAGGCAGAGAAGGCTGCTAAGGCAGCTGAAGCGAAGGCTAAGGCAGCAGCTCAGGCGTAAAGGTTCGTACAATCGAATATAGCGATTAGACACGACTGGCGGTATGCTGGTCGTGTTTTTTGTTCAAAAAGTTAAATAATGTTGGGAAATATGAAGGACGCTCTACCTCATTTACGAGTGCTTTTGTCTTAAGAAATGATTTTGCTCATAACATGGAATTAGAACGGATTCAGTTGTACTGCGATACAAAATAAAGGTTTTAAATTGTTATACAAAACAATAAAATAAAAAATTATTTATGTGTTGACACAAATAACTCTCTTTGCTAATATAATTTTATGATGTACTTATAGAAGTACATCGCGCTAGGAATCATAACGACTAGCAATTAGGAATTATTTATTTAAAGGAGAGAACAGATGCTTCCGATTGTGCAAGAGATAAATGCTTATTTATCAGACTATGTGTTGGTATTCATGTTGCTTGGTGTTGGACTATGGTATACGTTTAGGACTAGGTTCGTCCAGGTAAGATATTTCAAAGAGGGGTTTAAGAGAACCTTCGGCGGAATATCCCTAAGAGGTCATAAGCACGATAACGGCATGAGCTCATTTCAGGCTCTTGCGACCGCTATTGCAGCTCAGGTTGGAACTGGTAACATCGTAGGTGCTTCAGGTGCTATTTTAACCGGTGGACCGGGCGCTATCTTCTGGATGTGGGTTATAGCATTCTTCGGGATGGCCACAATATACGCAGAGGCTACGCTCGCTATCGAGACTAGGCAGAAGGCACCATCTGGTGAATTCCTTGGAGGGGCCTGTTTACTATATCAGGACTGCATTCAAAGGCGGTTTCGGAAGATTCCTGGCAGGATTCTTTGCAGTAGCTATTACACTTGCGCTCGGATTCTTCGGCTGTATGGTACAGTCAAACTCCATCGGAGCAACATTTAGCACAGCGTTTGGCGTACCTGGCTGGACAGTTGGTGTTGTTCTGGTTATACTTTGCGGATTTATCTTCATAGGTGGTACCAAGAGGCTGGCTTCCGTTACGGAGAAAATCGTACCAATCATGGCAGCTATATTCATATTAGGTGGACTGATTCTGTTGATAATGCGTATAAAGTACATTCCAGCTACATTTGGCATGATTTTCAAGTATGCGTTCGAGCCACAGGCTATCATCGGCGGAGGTTTCGGTATGGCGCTTAAGACTGCTATCTCGCAGGGCGCTAAGAGAGGGCTTTTCTCGAATGAAGCTGGTATGGGTTCAACCCCACACGCTCACGCGCAGGCTCACGTTAAGAATCCTCATGAGCAGGGTACTGTAGCTATGATCGGTGTATTCGTAGATACATTCGTCATCCTAACGCTCAACGCGCTAGTGGTTATTTCGACCATGTACACAGAAGACGGCGCTATCGCTGGCGGGGTTATTCCTAAGGGCATAGATAAAACGAACCTCGCTCAGACCGCGTTTGCATCAGCTTTCGGTGACAAGATAGGACCGATGTTTGTAGCTATCTGCCTATTCTTCTTCGCCTTCTCGACTATCCTAGGCTGGAACATGTTCGGCAAGATCAACATGATCTACATGTTTGGAGAGAAGTCGGTAAGGTGTATACGGCAATTGCACTTGTATTCATATTCCTCGGCACTTGTGCTTCAAATGACCTCGTATGGGAGCTCTCAGATATGTTTAACCAGCTGATGGTAATCCCTAACGTTATTGCACTCTTCGCTCTCACAGGCATGGTTCTACATATAGAGCACACCAGAGATGAAGAGAAGCATAAGGTCATAGAGGAGAAGAAAAATAAATAATATACATTTAAATTGACAACATATCATTAAAGTACTTTCTTTCATGAATAGTGGGTGCGGGGTAGCGCATCCGCTGTTTTTATGTAAGGGAAGTTGCTTGGAACTATTACTATCTATGCATTTTTAAATTCTACTGACTGCGGTCACAAACCACAGTAAATAAACAAATAAAATACATGTGATTTAAAAGATTGATAAAAATTATATGTATTTCTATGATATACTAAAGTTAGTCATGGTTAACTTTAATTCAAACTATCTAACTATTATTTTAGGAGGAATGAATGGGTAAGAACGCGATCTTAAAGCCGATATTGATCGGCGCACTCATCCTAGCAGTGGCAGGGGGAATCGCTTTCGCTATGTTCGGAGGAGGGGCTGAGAAGTCTGGGAAATCTGCAGTCTCCCACAAGAAAGAACAGACGGATGTAGCTGATGAGCAAAATACGCCACAGGAGAGTGAAGATAAGGGTACTGCAGGGGACTATGAGACTAATAGCAACGGGGAAAGCGGTAACGGCGCGTTAAACAGGAGCTCGGGCGATAGCCAGAGAGCTAGAAAAGTTATTTCTCATAACAGAGTTCAGAAACAGGCGGCTACTTCACGAGTGGCTAAGAACGGAACTAGCACAGCACCAGCTGTAAAGCCTTCGAAGCCAGCCGTAGAGCCATCAAAGCCTGTCGTGAAGCCATCTAAACCAGATGTGAAACCAGGCGAAAAACCTGGAGTAAATCCTGGTACTAATCCTACGGTTAATCCAGGAGAGCAGGTAACTCCTGAGCTGGATCTAGATGCTAGGGTAGAAAAAGAGATTAGTGAATTCATGAGAACAGGAGAGCTTAAGGACGGACAGTTCATCGGACTCGGTGATGGATTCGATGAGGCTAGAGGCGGAGTTAAGACTGTTGTCAATATCAAGAACAATGTCATCGAGAGCATCGTATTCGTCGAGGGTCAGGGCTACTCAGGACTCGATTACATGGGTATCTCATCGCGAGTAATACCATACCTATGCGGAGAAGCTGGCAAGAGAAATGTCGCTATTCTCAAGGTATACAGAAAGTACATCGACCAGATTGCTGGCGCAAAGGATCATGCCAAGGAGGCGGAGAAGCTTCTAGGTAAAGAGTATGCGAGCAAAATTACCGATGCTAGAAGAGCCGAGATGGTTTCGCCAGTTATCAGACAGTATCTAGGAGAGCATCACAAATGCAAGAAGATGATGGATGCAATCTCCGGTGCTACACTAACTACAGGCGGAGTTGGACTATCCGTGGATAACGCTCTAGAGCTTTCTGAGAATGACAAGAAGACCGGAAACGACATAACCGATATCAAATGCTAGAGCCTACAGAGGTGAATGGATATACAGGTCAGAGAGTGCTAAAGTCCGATATAGCGAAGCCTCTTGATCTATCGAGCATAAAGGTTGAGCTCGTCAAGGAAGACGGCACTAAGATTGTGGTTCCGTACTCTGAGTTCGGCAAATACGGAATAGAAGTGACCAACAGGGACACCGGTGAGAAGCTTTACGATAAGATGAATCTCTCGGACGAGACTAAGAGCCAGGCGTTAATCGCTAGAGTTACGCATAAGGGCTCGAAGAGACGTACGGAGTTTGCGATATTCTTTGAATCTTACAGCACAGATTACATCACTAAGATGGAATACAGCTTCGATGGCGGCAAGACTTGGGAAGAGGTAACTGACCCTGCTAAGTCTGAAGAAAATAGCAATAATATAGCGTACAGACAGACGATAAAGCTCAATAAAGACTACTTCGGCAAGAAAGCTATATTCAGAACTACATCGATTAGCGGAAAGCACTATGTCTACGAGAGCAGATTCAAGGTTGATGAATACAACTACAAGTTCAGCTTCAACTGCATCAACAAGGACTACGAAAAGAATAAGAACGCTAACTTTGCGCTCTACATCACTTTCGTAGAAGATGTTGACAATGAAGAGCCAGGAACAGTTGATAATAACCATGACGAGGGAAATCCTGACGAAGGAACTGAAGTTGAAGATGAATTCACACCAGTGCTATCATCTAAGATAATCAACAAGAAGGTTGGAGATGCAGAACCTACTCTAGACGAGTACAAGGCGCTCATCTCAAACTTCCCAAATGACGGCAGTGTAACGCTGGAGGTGCTCGACCACCCAGATATGTCGGAGAACGGATACACTTTAGTAAAGGTAAAGTAATCTCGCATAGCACTGGCAAAGAGTCCATCGTAACGATTGGCGTAAGTGTTGCGTAGGATGAGCATAAGGCGAACTAGGGGCATAGCAAGCACCTAGGGGCTATGATATTTAATCAAGTGATAATGGTAATAAGAGCGAGGCGTCTGCCCCGCTCTTTTTCTTGCGAAGATATTCGTAGGACTTAGCGTGTGTCCTGATTGAGTGATATGTCAGGGTTATCTTGGTAATGCAATAAAAAAATTTTTATTTGTGCAAAGCGCGAAAGTCTTGATTAAACCATGAAATATATATAAAATTTAAATGTTAAAGGTAAAGATTAAGGACAATCGGAAATTAACTAGAGATAATGCTTTAAGTGATGTATTCGTAATGTAAAAGGAGCGAAGATACATGAATAAAAAACGCATTTGGAGTATTGTGCTCTCTATCTTCATGGTAGTGAGTGCAGGATTTAATTCACTTTTTGTATGGGCTGATAGCGGCTCTCCATCTGGGGCGCCAGCAACTAGATCAGGCTCATCTCAGCCTCTTGACTACAATTTTAATGTAGACTGGGCGAACGGAGTATCATCTGGGGTAGTCGACTATCACTACGATGATGCTACAGACCCAGATCATAAGAAGCTTATTATGACACCTACTAACGACAATCTTAAGGTCGGGACTGTAGGGTATTCTTTGGCTATCAATAATGACGCTAATACTAAACTTCCAGCAGGATCTATCAAGATAACCATGCCGAACTACCTGTTCGATTCATGGACTGATAAGTATGCGGTAAATAGAGTAGACGGCGGCACCCCTAGGAATACCGTCTCTTGGCAGATTCCTAAGGCTCCAGCGACATCTGCAGTCAGTGACTTTAATTACGTTGATAACGGCGACGGTACATATACAGTGACCAACTTCAAGGAGGTTGCAGGCGGTGCTAAGCTTCACTTCGAGCAGGCATTTCAGTTCAGACCTTCATATATCAAGGTAGATAGTGACGGCGTACAGCAGAGGAACCTAGACTTTAAACTTGAGATAGACACCAACGGTGACGGCACTCCTGATGTGACCACTAGTCGTTCGCTTACGGCGGAGATACAGAACAAGACAAAGCTCGGTATCGTTAAATCTAAAAAAAGGATAATTTATCGAAGGCTAATGGCGTATACATGAACTGGCAGAACTCTTGGGACCAGCTCCTAGCGATGCCAAGGATTACTTCTACGTAGTGTGGTACGCAGATATGAAGCGCGGTAGGGACCGATACCGTTCCTTTTGATTATGAAGTAGTTCAGGATAACAGCGATGGAGAGCTGGTTGGAGCGACTAAGCGAAACAGCTATTATGTGCCACCTTACGACAAGCGTGGATTTCTGAGTGCATTTGATATCGACCGATACACTGTTACATCATATCCAGATATTGCTGCCAGCGGATGGCAGAGCAGGCTCAATCAGCCGGGAATGTTCAAAGAATACACGCCTGGGTTTATGCTACATACATTGCAGGGATGGACATATACTGACTGGGATAGCGATAGGATGGTGATGCTGAAGCGTTATCCTATGACGATGCTCGAAGATGCTAAAAACCGAGGTGTAGACCTCTCTGCTACCGGTATACCAGTTAGCAATAAGGTTACAGTCAAGACAAAGCTTGCAAACGGCAAAGTTATGACTGAGACAGATACAGCGACTGCAACGGTTAAAGTAGGCAATTATACTGGTGTTAATAACATCTGGAAATATGATTACAGTAACCACTCTTATGGCGGATCAAATATGACAGGTACGCTAGATTTCGTTTTGAATGGGGAAACTAGAGAACTTCGTAGCCGTGGGCAGTATAAGACCTTTGAGACCGAGGTTGAGGGAAGTCCACGAACCGAACCTATATACAACAATGCTACTGGGGAGTATACCGTTAAGCCGTATACCGCCGAGATTGAAGAGGGACCACTATACAGTTCCTCCAAGATGAACAGGCTTAGACCTAACTACAGTTTCAGCAGCAACATACCGGATATGACGAAGCTCCAGGATGAAGATGCGACTTACAAGAGTGTGGCGATAACGCTAACTTCTCATGATGGAATGAAGTCGGTGATCGGAGGTTGGACCACAGATAACAACGAAGATGTTACCCAGTCCAGATCACATCCTATAGAGATATGGACTAGGAAGTCAGGTGAGAACTCTTACACCAGATACGGCAAGATAACCTTTGACAGCACAGGCAAGTACACATTCACGTCCGATGATGGTAACACAGTTGTCGACGATGCGAAGGGAAAGGAGATACCTCTGCCAGCTAATACGAGCGGACTGAAGTACAAGTACACCAGTGAGTACTACAATTACAACTTCAAAGCCGATACTGTCGCTGAGGTTCATCCGACGGCGAACATGAAGCGCATATTGCAAGCGGATAAGGATCAGTATGGGGCTTCATTCATATCATCTAGTGCAAAGGTGAGCTACTCCGAGAGTGGACAGGCAGGTGTGACCACCAATACAGAAGGCAATCCACTAAAGATACAGTCTGTAGCTATGACCTCTATAACACCAAGCTTCGGAGAGGGGATTGTTTACTATCCACAGAATATCGTAGATGACCCAGTAAAGGGCGTGCAGTCCAATAGGATAACCGCTCGCTATTATCAGATTTCATCCCTTAATGACTCAGGGCTACCCGATAGGGACTATCTAAATAAATACGTGTACAAGAAGGGTACGATTTACACGCTGCTGCCACTAGGTACGAGCGTGCAGAAGTCAAGCGTGCAGATGACAGCTGGACCTGTATATCATGATCGAGCTATCTCTCAGGGTAGTGATTTCAATGTTGAGATGATCGAAGACTGGGAAGGCTCAGGTCAAACCATGATGAAGGTGGATTATGAGCTGCCACCTAGAGTTACAGATGTTAGGAATTTTAACGACCATAACTACTTCATATATTTAAACTATACGCTAGATAATCCATACAGCAACATAGTTGATAGAGGTAATAGTGTCACGCTCACATCTGCTTTAAAGGTAGATCCTGACGGCAACGATTACGTACTGCCTAAAGAAAGTGACATTTCTAATAAATTCAACAGACTGACGGAGAAGGATAAGTTCAACAGTCTGGTAAATGGTGATTATAAATACTGGCGCTTTATTGGTGACACAGTTCAGTTTAATCCTGTAACGGTTACACAGTCAGGACTTACCAAGGAAGTTGCTAACACTATCGACAATTCGTATGGTAGCAAGACAGATGCATTTATCGGTAACCAGTACAGCTATAGATTGGCATACACATCTTCAAACTATACGAGAACTGATAAGCTCGTGTTCTACGATGTGCTCGATAACGGAGGCGAGAATGCCCCTACAGAGTGGAAGGGAACGCTAGACAGAGTAGATGTTCGTTCTATGTCTAATAGATCTGCTTACGGCCGCCAAGGTGAGTATGCAAAAGCCAGTCGTGTACTATGCGACAACGGTGCCAAGCACATTTGACGTAGATGATCACTCTGTATGGTCTACAACTATGCCTGCCAATAAGAAGGATATAAAGGCTATAGCCGTAGATGTCCGCAAGACGAATAAAGGCAATGATTTCATACTAGACCAAGGTAATAGCCTCAGCTTCTACGTATATATGAACGCGCCACAGGATAAAAACCTTGCAGGCAAGAAGGCGGTGAATGAGACTGTAGCCAATGCTCGTAACTTTGCTGGTGATTCGGCAGGACCAAGCGACAGGCTATTAAAGTACAAGGCTCACTCGGAGATTACACTTCATAATCCTGAATTAGAGCTTCATAAGGAGTCGAACCCAGCTACTGGCACAGAAGCTGCGCCAACTGAGGTTACAAATGAAAAGGATACTCCTATCACGTACACTCTCAAGATCAAGAACAAGAATGATCTACTAGCAACCAGAGACATAAACGTTGAGGACGTTATACCTGATGGTCTGACAGTTGATAAGGATAATATCCGCATCAAATCAACTGAGTTAAGGCTCAACAATGTGCTGCTGAGAGATGCGACTGGAGTAGGGCTCACCACAGACGGTCAGAAGCTGAAGTTCAACGTAACTCTGCCAAAAGATAGTGATATGTCGATAACTATCCCAACCAAGCTAACGGATAAGACAGTTAAGACCACTGTGTTCAAGAATACGGCTAAGATTACAAGCGCCGACGGCGTACCGATGAATGTAAAGAGTGAGACCACCTATCACAAGGCTATACGTCAGTACGATTTAAATTACGTAGTGACAGTGATCCTACTTACGGTCTGCCAACTGATAATGCAGTGCCAGCTACAGTAACAGGTATCGAATATGACCACAACCAGACACTAGCTGCTCCGCTTTCATCGAGCACGCATGCTACAAGCGCAGGCGTACAGGGTGAATGGAAATTCGAAGGTTGGAAGAAATCAGCTTCCGATACGAGCACGATTAGCTCAGTCAATGTTCGTAAGAATGAGACAGTGTATGGAAACTGGAGATTTGTGCCATATAAGAATGTTAAAGTCACTAAAAAGTGGACAGACCACACAGGGGCAACAGATACAGCGCCTGTTAACAGCGTCAAGGTTGATCTGCTTCGCGACGGCGTAGTCATAGATACCAAGGATGTTAAAGCGGCAGATAACTGGACTTATACGTTCAGCAACCTGGTGTCGTTCGATATCGCAACAGGTCATAACTACACATATACAGTTCAGGAGCATGGACTTAACGCACAGTCTAAGATTGATTATGGCGCTTATAGGTACACTGCGACTACGACTGGTGATGTGACTAGCGGATATACCATTACTAATAAAAAATCCATGCCGTGGTCACCTATGATTCCGGCAACTCGCAGTGTTACGGTAACGAAGCAGTGGAGCGGTGTATCGCAGAATTACAAGGATACACATTCGGTAGTGGTGAAGCTGTATAAAAACGGAACTGCTACAAATAGAACAGCTACTCTGTCGAGCAGTAATAATTTTAAGGCGACATTTGCAGGACTCCTAGATTCGGATACGGTGACAGGAGCAAAGAACGTCTATACGTTCAAAGAGCTAGATGCTGACGGGAACTCGCTTGAGGAAGGTGCAACTCTTGACATCAACAATAGGCACTTTACCGTGCACTATGATGGCAATAAGATTATAAATACGTTTAACAACGTAGAGCGTTCAGTGTCCGGTGACAAGCACTGGGATGACGCCGATGATCAGGACGGAGTAAGACCTAGCGAAGTGACCTTTAAGCTGTTTGCAAATGGTGTTGATACAGGTAAGACCGCGAAGGCGACAAAGGCAAATCACTGGCATTATGAGTTCAGCGGACTCGACACATATGACGAGGATGCTGCAGTGATAAACTACACCGTTAAGGAAGTGCCAGTAGCGAAGTACACGGCAGATCAAAACGGTTACGATTTCACCAATAAGCACGTACCATACACCAGAACAGTCAAGGTGACTAAGAATTGGAAAAATGACACCGCAGCTAACCGTCCAGCCTCGATTACAGTTCGTCTAAAGGCGGATGGAAATGAGGTAGATACCAAGACAGTTAGCCCTGACTCAGATGGGAAGTGGACAGTTGATTTCGAAAATCTGCCAGTCAACAAGAACGGCAAGGAAATCAAATACACTGTCACTGAGGATGAGGTTCAGAAGTACAATGTAGAGTACTCTGGCAATATGGATGATGGAATGGTGATAACCAACACTAGGGTCAATGATCCTGCTCCTAAGGTAGTTAAGAAGCATGGACCTAAGACTGGAGATACTATGTATCCACTAGTGTATGGAGTCGTACTGCTATCATCGATTCTAGCGCTGATGGTGATCATCATCAGAAGAAAGTCTAGAAGGGCATAGGATTTCCTTTCTCATAGATACACACATAATTATGAGAAAGACAAAAGCGAGGTAAGGGTTAACCTTACCTCGCTTAACTTTTTGTTGTCTAGCCCAAGCCTTTTGCGTGGCTATAGCACAACCTGCTCAAATTTGAAGCCGTGCTCTCTGTCAGATTTGTCATCGGTGATGTGATACACATGGTATTCATCAGGTGACAGATCGGTGCTACCGAGGAAAATTTCCTTGGAGCTACCGAACTTATCTACAGCAACTCTCACCGATATACCGCAGCTCGTCGAGATATGGCGAGGCACGGGCATGACGGTGCAGCCGAGAGCCTTTAGAAGCTTCTCTGTAGCTATAGCGCCGTGAGTCGACTCGAATGTGTATAGATAATACTCTTCAGTCATAAATATCTGCTCCACCCTTATAGAGTGATAACCTTGGATACTTCCTGCATAGCTCCGAGGATATCGAACATGTTGCTCACAGTTCCAACCTTGCAGTCGTCCTTAACTCCGTAGAAGTTGAGGCAAGTTCCGCATACGAGAACCTTAGTTCCCTTCTCGATTAGAGTATTTAGATTGTCGACAATCTGCTCTTCGATGCCAGTGGTTAGCTTAACACCTTCGTTCATGAATAGAACGTATGAAGGGATGTTGTCACCCTCTGAGAGTGTGAATATAGCCATCTTGGCAAGGTTTAATCCAAGCTCTGGGTCGCCAGTACCTACGGAAGCCTTGTTGAAAAATACTGCGTAGCTATCAGCTGAGAAGCTGCTTGCGCTCTCAGGGACTTTTCCGTCTCCATCAGCAAAGCTTACGAGGAACTTATCTCCCTCTGGTGCTGAACTGATAGGTCTGCCATATGCGTTACCGAGTCTCTCTAGGTTATCGATCTGTGTCTGTCCGTCAACGATAATCTCGAGGCCCTGAGTACCATTATCTAATTCTTTCTTTGCCATAATTACAGGGATTGGGCATGCCTTGCCTGCTGCATCTAGTCTCATCTTGTGATACCTCCAGACTAATAATTCAAAATAAAATATACATTATTATCATAACAGTGTAGGAAAGTTACTTCAAATAGAAATCTAAAATATTGGCAAGATAAAGTATATGGTGAATTACCTTGTATTTTCACAAAGATAGCCACAAAAGGGGTGCATTTTATAGTAATATAATTATGTATATGTATGTGCAGATAGAGAGGTGGAATTTTGCTCAGGAAATTTGTAAAGAGTCCGTATATCAAAGCTTCAATCGCGTTAATTGTCAGCGGTTCGGTGCTTATCATGTTGTCAAATGTGCTAAGCAAGACGAGATTCACCGCTGGCATGGAGACGATTAACAAGACACTCATGCCGGTGTATATCGGCGTGTTCATAGCATTTCTGCTGTGCCCTATATACAATAAACTGGTTAAGGCCATTTATACGAGGCTTAGAGATAGCAGCAATCGCTCTCCGGAGGACTGCAAAGGGCCAGTTTGCATGAAGTTTGCTGGCGGACGAAACATGCCTCAGGAGGATGCTACTACTCGTACTAAGAGGAATCTCGCAATTGCCAAAATTAGTGCGAGTGCAATTTCTATACTGATAATCGTAGCGTTCTTTGCACTTATAGGATACTTTGTGGTGCCACAGATTGTCATGAGCATAGTTAACCTGATGAATACTATGCCACAGAGACTTGCATACTTCTCGTCATGGTCGGAGCACCACCTGCAGAACTTCCCACAGATTGTTAAGTGGATAAACGAAGCTGCAAATGCAGGTACCAGCGAGATTATCGACTGGATAAGAGATAATATCCTCAAGGATAACTTCCAGAATCTAGCCAATATGGTTTCGGCGCAGATTATCAGCGTCGTGCGCGGCAGTGCAAATCTCTTCGTCGGAATACTCATCTCAATCTATCTGCTAAATTATAAAGAGACAATATTTGCAAATACTCGTAAAAATCGTTGCAGCGACATGCTCCGAGCAGAGGTCGAGAAGCCTCTATGAGTTTTCAAAAGATCATAAACGAGACATTTATCGGATTCATAGTAGGAAGAATTCTTGATGCCATAATAATCGGAATTCTCACCCTATATTTGCATGCTTGTTTTCAATATGCCACTAGCCCTACTGATTGCGGTAATTGTCGGTGTAACTAACGTAATTCCGTTCTTCGACTCATTCCTAGGTGCAATTCCCATCGATATGCCTACTCATGCTAGAAGACCCCTGTGAAGGCAGGCTACTTCATAATTATGATTCTGGTGATTCAGCAGATTGATGGTAATGTAATCCAGCTCTAAGATTGTCGGAAGCGCTATCGGAATAAGCAGTTTCTGGGTTCTTATCGCTGTACTTATCGGAGGAGGACTATTCGGATTCCTTGGCATGGCGCTGGGAGTTCCGGTTTTTTTGCAGTGTTCTACAGATATGCTGGCAAACTGACCAACAACAAGCTGAGAAAAACGCAGCAAGGAGACCGATATCAGGTCATATACAGATTACGCCAAGTTCGGTATTGAGGAGAATGAATTATACGGAGAGAATCATGCCACAGAGAAGCTTAATAAAGACAAGCCTAATAGATAAGATAAGGGAGAACTTACCTGAAGCTCAGATAAGACTGGATGAGCCGATGAGTAAGCACTCGTCCTTTCGCATAGGGGGGCCAGCTGATGTAGTTGTGACCGTCTGTAATGAAGAGGAGCTCAGCAAACTCCTGAAACTACTTCATGCTGAGGACGCTAGATATATGCTGATTGGAAATGGCTCCGATCTGCTGTTCGCTGACGAAGGATACCGCGGCGTGATAGTAAAGCTCGGAGGTGATTTCGAGCATATCGAGCTACTCGAAGAGGGAGATGATGTGATAAGAGCTGGAGCGGCTCGCATGCTATCGAGCACTGCTAACTTCGCTAGGGATAACGCTCTAGCAGGACTTGAGTTCGCATCTGGAATCCCTGGGACTTTAGGCGGCGCTCTCTTCATGAACGCAGGTGCATATGGCGGAGAGATGAATGACGTAGTCGAGAGCGTAACTCTTATGAAATCTGACGGAAGCTCGGTATATGAGCTGTCAGGTGAGGAGATGGAGTTCGCATATAGAGATAGTGTACTGCAGCATAATGATGATATCGCAATTTATGCAAGGGTCAGATTGCATAGGGATGATAAAGAAGCTATCGCAGAGAGGATGAACGAACTCGCCGAGAAGCGCAGAACGAAGCAGCCGGTGAATTTTCCGAGCGCAGGCAGTACATTCAAGAGACCTGTAGGCGGATATGCGGCAGCTCTAATCGAGGAGGCTGGACTAAAGGGTAGGACAGTCGGAGGTGCGCAGGTATCTGAGAAGCATTCGGGCTTCGTTATCAATATAGGGGGTGCTACCTCTAAGGACGTGAGAGAACTAATCGATATAGTGGCCCAGGAAGTCGAGCAGAATTCGGGGATTAAACTCGAACCTGAGGTGAGAATTATCGATGCGGAATAGAATTAAAAGGGTATAAGGGAAAAAGGAAGCGATAAGCTGATGGAAAACAACATTAAGAAGCTATATAAATTGACGGCGGACTACCACACTCATACGAGGTATTCGCACGGTAAGATGTATGCGCATGGCAAGGGGACAGTCCTTGAGAATGTCGCTGCAGCTTCAGCTAAGGGACTGCGCGAGCTGGCGATTACGGATCACGGACCGGGACACAAGTTCTACGGCCTCAAGATGGGCAAGCTCGCAGCTATGAGAGCGGACATCGAGGAGGCGATGAGGGAGTTCCCTAATGTAAAAGTCCTGCTAGGAGTAGAGGCCAATATCATCAACACTCCAAATGGACTAGATATCAAGAAGGAGAATCTAGGCAAATTCGATATCGTCAACGCTGGATACCATTACGGACTTCCGCACGGCTACATGACTGCCAATTATATATGCTGGCACGCAGGGCTGCCGTCTGGAAGCAGGGAGCAACTCAGAAATAAGAACACCGACATGGCTCTAAGGGCTCTGTATGAGAACGATATATTTCTACTGACACACCCTGGCGACAAGGGCCCGTTCGATATGAAGGAGCTCTGCAAGGCTTGTGAAGAGACGAACACGCTTATGGAAATCAGCACTCGTCACACGCACCTCACCAAGGAGGAAATCGAGATAGCGGCGAATTACGACGTGAAATTTGCCATAAGCAGCGATGCGCATGTGCCGGATAAAGTTGGTACTTATATCGCTGGTGTAGAGAGGGCACTCGAGGCAGGGCTCAATCTGGAGAGAATTGTCAATATTGAGAAGAGGTAAGAGATGAAGATTGTCATAGTCACAGGGATGTCGGGTGCAGGCAAGACGAAGGCCGCAGATTGGCTGGAGGATCAGGGGTACTACTGCATCGACAATATGCCACCTAAGCTGGTGATGAATTTTGTAGAACTTTCGATGACAAATGGCATGGACAAGATTGCGTTCGTTGCCGATGTCCGTGGCGGTGAGTTTTTCTCCGATCTTGTAGAGGTTATCGATCAGCTGAAGAGCAGCGAGCAGATAGAGAGCGAGGTATTCTTCGTAGATGCTTCAACGCCAACGCTGGTTAGGAGATTCAACGAGACGAGAAGGCATCACCCGCTCGCGAGCGGAAAGGTTACACAGGCGGTAATCGAAGAGGAGCGAACAAGACTTGAGAGCGTGCGCAAGAAGGCTGATTACATCATCGACACCAGCACCATGAAGGTTGCTGATTTTAACCTGGCGATGAGAAGGATATTCCTCGGCAAGGAGGGAAATCAGTTCAACATCAACGTGACTTCATTTGGCTTCAAGCATGGGATTCCAAGTGAATCAGATATCATGGTTGATGTCAGATTCATACCGAATCCGTACTATGTAAAGAGTCTCAAGAAGCTCACCGGGAACAACAAGAAAATCGTAAACTACGTGTTCAAGTCAGACCTCGCAAATGAGTTCGTGGACAAGTACCACGCGCTCATCAAGGAGCTCATACCTGGATACATCCACGAGGGCAAATATCATCTCAATATAGCATTTGGATGCACTGGCGGTCACCACAGGTCGGTGGCAATAGCCAACAAGATGGCTGAGCTTTCCACGAGGACGGATACAGAGTGACGGTGACACATAGAGATCTTGATTTCATCGCAAAGGGAATTAGCAAGAAATAGATAGACTATAGATAAGCGAAAGCCCTTATGCAGTGATCAAGCGGTACAAATTATAACTTGAAGGGAGTCATACAGATAGATGTCTTTCTCATCACAGACTAAGGGCGAACTAGCGCGCGTCATGCCGAGCAAGAAGTGCTGCATGCTTGCGGAAATTACAGGATTTCTAAGGGTAGCAGGCAGCCTCAGACTTGCTGGCGGCGGAAAATTTACAATAGTAGCATCGACAGAGAATCCAGCGATTGCAAGGCACTATAAGACCTTGATCAAGGAATACTTCGGCAGCAACGCTGGTATCGAAGTCGGAAATTCACAGATGCCGGGGAAATCACGCGGTAACTATAGATACAGATACTCTCTGGTTATCAGGCCAGATGAGAAGAGCTCGCAGATACTACGCGAGACCGGCATGATGCTCATCCGAGAAGGTGATGAGTTCCTTAGTGACGGCATCTACCAGCCAATTGTCAGGAGTAAATGCTGCAAGAAGGCATATCTGAGAGGACTATTTCTCGGTGTCGGCACCATGTCCGACCCCAAGAAGAGCTATCATCTGGAATTCGTGCTCAATAGCGAACATGTCGCACATGACCTAAGGAAGCTGATTGGCAGCTTCGTCGACCTGTCAGCTGGTCTAATCGAGCGTGGAGAGGAGCATATAGTATACATGAAGCGCGCTGAATACATCAGCGATATGCTTGGAATCATGGGTGCTAATGAGGCGATGCTTGAATTCGAGAATATCAGAATCGGCAGAGGGCTCAGGCGCGAAGTAAACAGGATCTCGAACTGTGACAACGCAAATGTAGACAGGACCCTGACCGCCGCCGAACAGCAGATCCGCCATATAGAAATCATCAAGGAGAGGCTCGGCCTCGAAAACCTCGAACCTGTACTTCGCGACACTGCGGAGCTCAGGCTTGAGCTCCCAGGTGCCAGCCTATCGGAGATAGGCGAGGCCCTGAGCCCGCCAATAAAGAAACCGGGCGTGAGCAAACGCTTCGCTAAGCTAAAAGAGATAGCGGAAGGGCTGGAGAGGTAAGACTTAATAATATAAATGACTTGGTTTGCTGAATGTGGTTAATGTTGGGTTTAAGAAGTTGCAAATGCCATAATTGCAGACTGTGAAGGTGGGAGATTGCGAATCGAGAGCATAATATCTGAAAATTTGAAAGATTTTATCGGTTGGAAGAATAAAAATCAAGTCCTAACTCATATATAATTGGTGGATTTTAGCAGTTGGGATTTGAGAAATCAAGGTCTGCAGATAATGAAGGTGGGATATTAGCATGTGTGATAGCTGAATACAAGCCCTTAATAAAAGGTCTTTTTAGGACAAGCTTTTAGTAGGTTTGAAGTCTGGAAGCAAGTCATTTCATAAAAATTTAGGGATGGATTATCCAAATAAAAGGACTAGAAGCAAATCATTTTATAAAAATTTGGCTTGGAATTTGCAAGCCAAATCTTTAAAATCAATACCAAGCAAAGATAAAATTATAAAACAATTCCGAGGTGAAAATGAGCGATAACATGTATAAGACTGCTGATCTTGTAGTTACTGAAGGACAGACAGTAGAGCTCGAAATTACAGATATGACTGATGATGGCAAGGGTCTGGGCAGGTTGTCTGGCCTTGCTATTTTTGTGGCGGGCGCCGTTCCAGGTGATAAGGTTAGCACCCGCATCACGAGGCTCAAGAAGCACTATGCACTTGCTGAGACAATCACGCTTCTTGAGGCTTCCGCAGTCAGAGTGCAGCCGCCATGCCCATACTATAAGGACTGTGGCGGCTGCTCGATGCTCGAGCTTAGTTACGATGAACAGCTCCGCATCAAACGCAAAAATATAATCACTAAGCTCGAGCGTATAGGCGCCCTTGAGGATCCAACTGTCAGGGAAGTTGTGGGCGCCGTAGATACGATCGGAGCCGACGGAGGGCAGGCTGGGCAGATCGGGCGACCTGGGAAGAGCGAGGAGTTTGAGGAGACTGGGCAACCTGAGCAGATTGAGAGTGCTGGCGGTACTGCCAGCGAGGCTTTTGACTCAATGCTTAGATACCGTAACAAGGCTGAGTTCGCAGTTGCGATGACGAGCGCTGGGCCCGCTCGTCGGCTTCAACAAGCGCGGTAGCAACAAAATAGTCGACTGCACCGACTGCCTCCTTCAGAAACGTGCAACTATGGCGGCAGCCAATGCAATCCGCAATCTCCTACAGGACAAGCTGATTTCCGTATACGATGTGAGACACGGCAAAGGATTTCTAAGGGGATTCACCATCAAGGTCTGCGAGGGCACGGGTGAGATGATGCTCATATTTACAGGCACAGCCAAGCATCTGCCAAATGCCGAGAAAGTCATCTACACCATCAGCGACGCAATCGATGCGGTCTCGACCGAAGCCGAACCATACTTCCTACAGAGCGTGGTTGTCGAGGTGAATAAGGCAAAAGACGTCCGCGAACCCGCTACCGCTTACGAGGTTGTGGCAGGCTCCAATACGGTTACCGACATAACGGACGACGGCATGAAGTTCGAAATTTCCGCACCTGCTTTTTACCAGGTCAACACGAAGCAGATGAGCAAGCTCTACGCCAAGGTCAGGGAATACGCCTGTCTCAAGGGCGGCGAAACCATCTTTGACCTCTACTGCGGCATCGGAACCATCGGCCTCAGCATGGCGACTCAGGCTGGCATGATTATCGGAATCGAGTCAGTAAAAAATGCCGTTATCGATGCCAATCGCAACGCAGTAATCAACGGCATTGTAAATGCACGCTACTACACCGGCCGCGCCGAACATGTGATGCCGAGACTCCTCGACAAAGAGGATAAGCTTTTCGTAGATTATATCGATGAAAATGCCCCAAAGATCGCTATCCTCGACCCTCCGCGCGCAGGCTGCGATGAGGCGCTTCTCCGAGCAGTCGCAAGTTGTGAGGTGGACAAAATAGTGTACGTGTCCTGCAACCCAGGAACACTGGCTCGCGATATCAAGCTACTAGGTGAACTCGGTTATGAGTTCGTGGAGGCGACACCAGTGGATATGTTTGTGGCGACGATGCACGTTGAGTGCATAGCGTTGATACAAAGAGTGAAATCGTAAAAATCCTGTATTTTTAAGCAGCTTTTACAAGCATTTTTGTATTTGTAGAAGATGGCGATGGAGGACGAAAAAAAGTCCTGAGAAATTATATTGATGTGAATGGTTGTATTGATATGGTTTGTGGAGATACAAAGAATGCTTTTAGAAAGTGAGGATTACTATATGATGAGATGGATAATAAAAAAAATCTTGTTTCCAATTAGCTTACTGTTAAGTATCTTCACTGCCTTTCTGACATTCTTACTTGGTATATGAACAATGATATTATATTTATTGATGCTTATGTGTGTCGTTGTCGGGGCTGTATCATTGTTTCAAAAAGATTTTTCAACTGGCATAGAAGCATTGATATTAGGATTCCTGTTAAGTCCATACGGAATACCGATGGTTGGAGCAGCAGTTACAGCTTTTTTACAAGGTATCAATGAAGCAATAAAATCAATCTAAAAAAATTTCATAAAAAAATGGTTACCAAAGGCGATAGAGAAAAAAACTATCGTCTTTTTTTCTTTGCAAATTTTTTTAAGAAGGAGGTGATCCTGCATGGACTTTGACTATTTCTATAATCGTGAAGCAGAGCGATTTAACTTTCTGAAAGTGCCTGAAATATTGGTAGACGGAGAAGAATTTAAGGGACTGTCTGCTGAAGCCATTATCCTATACTCCATGCTTTTGAAACGAACTGGAATGTCCTTTAAGAATAACTGGATAGACAAGGAAGGCTTTTGGTTAATCTGAGGCAGGGTATCCTCCAATAGATATAAAATTAATGGATAGTATGGAATATTACAAGGCTTTTGACGAGTATCATGAAAAAAATAATCTTTCTGCAATGGAGAAACTGTTTGCAGGTTATGTAAACTCCAGACTTGACATGTATTTGAAAAATATTGGAATAGAGTGAAAAGGATTAAAAAATTATTGCTATTTCATAGAAATGCACTATAAATCTAGTCATTTATAGTGCATTTTTAATTGACAGAACCTTGGCAGTATGTAAAAATAACTGTGTATTTGTACAAAGTCCACATATAATATGTAAACAATACATATACATTTGAATATTTTAACTATTATAAGGAGGTAGTTTGCTATGTCAGATTTTTATAATGAGGCACTGGAGTTTGCGAAAAAGCATGTAGCACCTTATGCAAAGGAAACCGATGAAAATGCGGCTTTTTCCTGTGGAAACCTTTAAGGAGATGGGGAAAGCAGGATACTTCAAATTGATAATTCCTACAGAGCTTGGGGGCTTAGGAAAAGGAATAGTAGAGCATCAGGAGGCAGTGCTTGCATTTGCAAAATATTGCCCAACAGCAGGCCTTTGCTATATGATGCACAATGTTGCACTTAACTGTGTACTTGCAAATGCAACAGAAGAAACCAAGAAAGCTATTTGCAAGGATGTTGTAGAAAATGAAGTATTTTTAGCACTTGCTTATTCTGAGTTCGGCACAGGAACACATTTCTATCTGCCTGAAGTAAAGGCTGAGTATAGTGCAGAAGGAGTTGTATTAAATGGAGTTAAATCCATGGTAACTTCCGCTGAACAGGCTGCTTATTATCTTGTACTTGCTCCTGCTGAGAAAGAAAACGCAATCAATAACTGGATAGTACCAAAGGACAGTGTCGGACTTTCATTTGCAATGAATCAGTGGAAGGGTATCGGTATGAGAGGTAATGTATCCTGCCCAATGAAGATGGACAATATAAAACTTCCTATGTCTATGAGAATTGGTGAGGACGGAAGTGGTATGGATCAGGTATTTGCTCAGGTAGCACCTATGTTTATAGTTGGTCTTGCAAGCGTATATACTCGGTTTAGTACAGGCTCAGCTTGAACTTGCAACCAATTATTCTATGAGCAGAAAAATATCCTGATGGAAGATCACTTTCCAATATTGAAACAGTACAGATTCACTTAGCTAGAATATATACTATGGCTCAGACTTCTGAATTCTTAACAAGAGAAGCTGCAAGAAGCTTTAACGCTGGTGAAGCTGATGCAGTTGCAAAAAAATCATTGCGGCAAGAATCAATGCATCTGAAAATGCAATTGAAGCATCAAGACTTGCTATGAGAATAGGAGGAGGAAAGACTTACAACAAGGCAACGCAGATTGAGAGACTTTTAAGAGACTCTTACGCAGGTCAGATTATGGCTCCATCTGTAGATGTACTCATTGTATGGTTAGGAAAGGCTATTACAGGACAGCCATTAGTATAATAGTAAATAATCTGACAAGAGGAATATATGAAAAAAATTAAAAAGTAGGTGCAGTTTTATATGATCCTAAGGTGTCTGTTATATGGCAGATGATAGAGGATTATTACAAGGAAAAATGGTGCGGAGATAGAAGCCGTATATTTTTAAAGATTATGATTTGCAGGTAACTGCATTAGAAAAATAAAGAAATTGATATAGCTTGAATTCTCCATTAGCAAGGCTTGATTCACATCTTAGACTGGCTGGAAAAAGATAAGTTTGAGTATATGAGAAATACAGACAGAGACCTTTGTACTTATATGGTTGTTAGAAAAGACAGGGGCTTTAAGAATGTATCTGATCTTAAGGGCAAGAAGATTGGCTTCGGTGCCATAGATTCTCCACAGGCAAGACTCATACCTATCAAATTCTTAAGAGATAATGGTCTAGAATTTGGAAAGGACTATGAGGAAGTAAGATTTGATATTGGAGTTGGACTTCATGGTGACCATGTTGGTGGTGAAAAAGATGCAATGTATGCAATGATTGATGGCAAAACTGAAGCAAGCTTTGTACTTGCACCAAACTTTGAAGCTTGGCTAAAGGACGGAAGTGTTGATGAAAATGTTGTTGAAGTTTTAGCCAAGACAGAAAAGTTTGATCATTGTCTGTTCTCTGCTCATCAGGATGTAAGTGATGAGGATTTGAAAGAGTTCTCCGATATAATGCTTAAGATGGACTATTCCAATGAAAAAGAAAAAGAGATAATGGATATGGAAGGTCTGACTAAGTGGGTTGAGGGAAGAACAACAGGCTTTGAGCAGATTACAGAAGCAAACAAGTATCTGAATTTCTTGGAAAATTTTAACGAAAAGAGATAAAAATATGGCGGTAGATAAGTTTAAACCTTTATCTACCGCTCTTATTGGTTCTATGCCTAGAAGTGAAAAGGTATTAAAGGCTAGACGCATGGTAAGAGCTGGTATGATGGAGAAAGAAGAATATATGAACCTTGTCGAGGAACAGACGAGGGAAATAATTAAGATGCAGGAAGAACTTGGTATAGATATCATAACTTCCGGGTGAGATAGCAAGGGATAATTATGTTTCGTTCATTTCAGAAAAAATAGGTGGAGTCATTGAAATGACTCAGGCTGATATGCTTGAATATATAGAAGATAAGAGGGAATTTGAAAATCAGCTCAGTATCTTGGATGTACCAGCTCAGTCAATTAAAAATGCAATCTGTAATGATAAGCTTGTTTACAAGGGAGACATAGTAAAAAATGAGCTTCTGATGGTAAAAAAATATACTGATAAGCCTATTAAGATCACAATGCTTAGCCTTATCTGGTTACCAGAAGTATGTGGCTGTACGAACTTTCTAAAAAAATGGATATCCGTCCAAAGAAGCTTTAGGTGAGGCTGTAATTGATATTTTTGAAAAAGAAATATTAGAAATTCAAAAAATAGGAGTGGATGTAATCCAGCTTGATGAGCCTGTTCTAACTGAGATTGTGTTTACTGAGGGTAAGCCAAGAAGTTTTTATGTGTGCCAGTCTGTCACAGAGAAAAGATCCAACAGAAGAGTTGGAATTTGCTACGCATCTAATAAGTTCAGTCATTAGCAAAAATTAATAAAAAAATTATCAATGTCAGCCCTGCATGTATGTAGAGGGAATTGGAGCAAAAAAAGAAGAAATTTTACTGGAAGGACTGTATACTCCTTTGGTTGAATTATTTAGTAAATCAGGTTGCGATAATCTCTCTTGAATTTTTCGACTCCAAGAGCGGAGAACTCAAGGCGTTATTAGCAGATGATAGGATTAACAGTGATATTATTCTTGGTCTGGGAGTGTTAAATCCGAGAATGGATGAGGCAGAGAGTGTAGAAGGCATAGTGGAGAGAGCCAGGAAGCCTTTAAAATATGTAAAAAAAGAAAATCTTTGGCTCAATCCTGATTGTGGTTATGCAACATTTTCAAATAGACCTAGGGTGAATACATATGGAAATATAGAAAACAAGATTAAAAAAACATGGTTACAGCAGCAAGGATATTAAGAGATGAGTGTTAGAGAATCTGAAATTTATGAAAAAAAATATAGATTAATTGCTGTAAATAACGGCGTGAAAGCCTATAATGAAAAAATTAGTATCAATATAAATGAAAATATCAGCTTTGATTCTAAAGAAGAAGAATTTACCTCGCTTGACCACTTTGTTGCCTCTATAGTTTCGGATTTGCTTATTACAATAGATAAATATGCAAAAAAACAGGGTGAAACAATAATGGACTTAGAAAGTCAGACTGTGGTAACTGTGAAAAATCCCCTGAGTATCTTGGCTGTAAAGGGCTTTGATGACTTGCCTTATATTGAGAGTATCAAGATAAAAATATACCTATATACCTTTATGGAAGCTGATAAGGCTGAGACTTACTTTAGAAATATCATATCAAAATGTTTAATCTATAATACCTTAAAAGATAGGTTGGATATTAGCATTGAGTTTGAGTTCACCATTTAGATTTAAGAAGATTTTGTGGAGAGGAGGGTGCGGGCTGATTTTAGCACCTCTCTCCGTGATTGCCATAGCTATTGTTTTTAGAAAGGGAACGGAGACGGTGGGAACTGTTGGCGGTATTATCACGATGATACAGATGATTCCTTTAGCTGGAGTGATTATTACAACAGAAATCGCATTGAAGAACAATTTTGGTGAAAACGGGAGAAGGAAATAAACTTGGGATTTATTTTTGTATCTGTTACATTAGAAAATATGATACAAACAAATCAGAGTTTGAAGCACTGGTAAAAAACAGTCTTGCCAAAGAACAGACCGATAAATCTTGAAAAGTGCCGAGAGTACGAGCGGATAAAAGCAAGAGAATATAGAGCAAGAAAGAGGCTACAAGCAACAACCTAAAACCAAATATCAACCAATATGAAAAGAGGTTTCCTAATTACAGGAAATCTTTTTTTGTGCAAGTCGAAAGGAGGAACTAAATGGCGGAAAATGAGAAAACAGATATTAAAGAACTAAAGACAGAAGAACAATCATCCCACCAAAATCCTGATGGTATTCTTACAAAAAAGATAAATGGAAAGACCTTTGTAACAGAGATATATTTTGATAAAAAAAGAGTAAAGAGACATTTCAAGATAAGCTGTTTAAAGTAATACAAGCTAAGTGGAATAGTGGTGATTGAGTATGAAATCTGGCAGTAGAAAAAAATGCCTAAAAAAATACCATAATATTAAGCGACATAGACAAATAAATTAGAATTTGACGAGGGGAATGAGAAAGCATGAAATATAACAAATTATCAAAATATCTAATAATTACATTTGCTATCACATATTTCTGTTATGATCAAAAACTGATAGAGATACAGCAGGCTGGGGATATTGATGCACAAGCAGAACTTGTAAAAAAATCGATTATAAATATTTTGTTGATGTAGTTGGTTTGCCAAAAACAAGAAGTATCAACGATAAAGTTGCAAATTTATGTAAGTTTTTTTAAGGTTGCAGATTTAAGAATTATGTTGCAGCCGGATTTTTCTAGTAAATCTTAGATCAAGTTTATCTCTTAACAGTGATAAAAACATAATTAATTCTAGAGCATGGATTCAAACAGCTATAAACATCTCAAAAGATATTGAGACGCAGCCTTATAATGCAGAGAAACTAAAAGGATATTTGCCTGAGCTTAGAGGTATGACAGTAAAGAAACCGAAGGAATTTTTACCAAGAATGCATGAAATATTTGCTGAATGCGGTATTGCATTTGTTTTATTACCACACTTGAAGAATTCAGGAGTGAATGGTGCTGTCAAGTGGGTAACAGACGATAGGGTAGTTCTTGCGATAAACAATCGAGGAGTGTATGCGGATAAGTTCTGGTTTTCTTTATTTCATGAAATCAGGCATGTACTTCAGCAAAAGATTAAGAAGGTCTTTATCAGCAGTACGCTAGAAGAAATGATGGATATTAATAATAAACTGGAAATAGATGCAGATAAGTTTGCAAAGAACTATTTGATTTCGCCTGAGGATTATAAAAGATTAGCTCCTTCAAGATATACATCTGATGATGAGATTGTTGAATTTGCTAAAAACGATAGGAATTCACCTGGGAATTGTAGCTAAGCAGATTGCAACATGAAGGAATAATTCCACAAGAGAGATGCTCAAAATTAAAAGAAAAGTATGTTTTTGAAATAAAGAAAATGAACCGTCAAATTTTAGGGAAAGATGAAATATAAAAGGGATTGGGCATTTTGCCCAATCCCTTTTGCATGGGGAAACATCAGTTATTAGTTTGTTGACCTTTGTGAATTGGATTACTGCGAGTAGCAAAAAGAATTCCTTTCTCGGATGTTTACCCAAAAACGTATTATGAGAAAGTGAAAAGCGGGGCAAGAGTAAAAATTGCCTCGCTTTTCATACTCGAATCTGACTCTAGGCTCTATAAATTTTAATTATTCTAATCTATTTGTGTATTTACTTGAGTAGAAGTATAATACTTCTGTAAATATTGTAAGGCATAGTAAGTTTAAATTGAAAACAATGTATCTGTTTATTTGCTAGTATTTATGCAAGTGGATGTTAGTAAAATACTGAGAAATATAGAATTTAATTTAATCTCATTAGGTCGGGCAGTCTTTTCATGTGGAAAAACGTCAGGCTATTATTGTGCCTTCTTTTAGAATAAGGAGGGATCTTAATGAATAGAAATGATCTATCAAAAATCCAACAAATTATTGCTTTTAATTTCAAAAATCTAGATTTGCTTCAACAGGCTTTTTGTGCGCGATCATATTCAAAGGAGTACGGTGGCGAGAACAATGAGGTGCTTGAATTTATTGGCGATAAAGTACTTGATTTTATAGTGGTGAAAATACTTTCTGAAGAGTTTGGTATGCTTGCATCAGAAAGGGATAATTTTAACACAAATGAAGATTTTAATGAGTTTGTATCTAAATACCAGGAAAAACAAACTTACTGAAATTAAAAAAAGATTGGTTAAGAAAGACACACTTGCAAATTGTATTTATAATCTAGGGCTGGCTGAGTATTTGATTATGGGAAATGGTGATCAAAAAGAATAATGTCCAGGAATCACATTCGGTTATGGAAGATTTGTTTGAAGCTATACTTGGGGCAGAAGCAATCGATTCGAATTATGATATTTCACGAATACAGGATTCAGTTATGGTAATGCTTAATCCAAAGGCCATTATATTTGAAAATAAAATCAATTATATTCAAGAAGTTCAAGATTGGAACCTAAGAAGAACTGGAGATTTACCGGAACGTGAGTTTGCGGAAACCTACAGATATTATTTCACAACTCGCGACTTATTGCATTCTAAAGCACCCAATAGATACGAAAAGTACGTTTGTTTTATCACTGTAGACGGAGTTAAAAAAGCTGTTGGTTATGGTGCGACCAAGGCGATGGCGCATGAAGAAGCATCAAAAAACATATATGACTATTTGGAAGCAAATAACATGTTATATACAATTAAGGATGAAATCGTTAATCCCTCATTAAATATGGCGATTAACCAGCTAGAGACTTTATCGCGACGCGGCTATTTTTCTATTCCAGAGTATAGTTTTAAAGAGTTTCATGATAATGACGGCAACCCTTTTTGGAATGTGGAATGTCATATTGATGAAATGGAGTACTATTTCTATGAAGCAGCCTCTTCTAAGAAACAAGCAAAGAAAAAGGCAGCGTATGAAATGTTGAAGTATGTATTAGATAATTTTGAGGAAAACTAATTATGTCAAAGTGAGCTTTTAATTGTGATTCTGGTGAATATGAAGAGATTGATAGTATGGAATTAGCTGGACTATAAGTGAATATATTTATAATTATAATGATAGAGAATACCATCGTGAAGAGGAAGAAGTTGGACTTCGTAAGAATAGCATATTTAATGATGATGAAGATGAGTTGTTTTGCTAGAGAAAGGAACTATTAATGCAACTATTAACAATAGATGAAATAATATCTTCGATAATGGAAGAAACTGAGGGACTTGATGCTGAAATAACAGACGGAATTGTCCTCAGCAAAAAAGAAATTCCGCAGTCTGAAATCGAGAAATTAAAATCCGAACTTGGTATAGAGTATTTAGATTCGACATTTTCGGAGCATATTTTAAGCTACAATTGGGGGAATTTCGGCGTTCTCAGCTACCAGTTTGGATATGGAGATGAGACGAGCCTAAGCTGGCTGATTAACCGCAATCTTGATTATGATGAGTATCCCGTTCTTCGCAAAAAGAACCTAATAATTATTGCAAACGGCGACCCATACACTATTCTACTAGAGTGTAAGTCCGGTGAGATATATGCATTCACAAGTGACCTGAGTTATGAGGAGATAGTGCCTATTGCTTCCGATTTTGAAGAATTTGTAAGAGCGATGGGAACTGCGGAGTATGCTGTTTGGAAAAACGCTGAAAAAGAGTTTATAGAATCGATGGAGCGTGAGTATTCCGAGAGCAGCCTTAAGTTTTGGAAAGAAATTGTGAGCGTGTACTAAGCACGAGGTAAAGGAGGCACCATGGAATTTATCATAGCTAATGAAGGCATTCCTCAAATATCGGCTGCGAAGGAGCGACTATTGCGTACTATGGTAGTGAGATAGAGTTTCACTACGAGACGGTTCCTCCGCATGGCGACGAAATCTTTTCCGCAGAATTACCACTCCTAGATATTAAGCTTCCATTTTGGATGTATGGGAGGAATCTGATTTTTCTTGATGCGTATTATTTGCTTGCAGAAACAGTGGAGGCGCACACTTGGGATCCCATAACCAGCAGGCTTATCAACATACATACTGGCGAGAGTGCCAGCCTCGGTGATTGGTATAATAATGTGAAGGTAAAAGCGAATTACGTTGAATTAAAAAACGACTTCACTGGGGAAACGATGATATTAAAAGATATTGAGAACTTGAACTGGGTTTAAAATGCTGGGGGTGTCAAAACTTCTAAAGGAGTGAATTATGGGCGAATATTACAAATGGGTCAATATAGATAAGAAGGAGTATATTACTCCCCGTGATTTTGGCTATGGGAACAAGTTCTGGGAGTCAATGCATAAGGATAGTGATCCTCTACATGCTCTTCGTGCGCTCTTAGCTGATGAATGGAGAGGCGATCGCGTTCTATGGTTTGGCGATGAGATGCGGGTAACAGAGCATTTTCCGAATGAGGCTATTCGAATCCTTTATGCACAATCAGTAGAATTTGGATATCCAGGCGATGCATACGACATGATTTTAGATACATATCGAAATGTGTCCTGCTTGTTCAAGGAAGCCGAGGAAGATGTTCGTGAAGAAATAGGCTACTATATTAAAGATTATTTGGAGCTCAGAAGACTGGAACACTATAATGAATATGGAATCGACTTGAAAAATCCTTATGAGGGGCTATTCTTAAAAACAGGACGCAGATATAAGTACACTATCAACCATACGAAAAAGGTGTATTACTCACTCGATGAAACGGACATTCTATTTCAGAACAATACAAAGAATGACTTTTCAGACCCGCTACCAATACTGATGGGATATGGAAGAGTTACGGAACCCGGAGAATGGCTTGGCGATATTATTGGCGTGTCTGATAGCAGACCAGAAGGATATTTGCTTTTAAAGAAACTATATATGGATAGGTAAATGATAAAGAGTGATTCCCGTAGAAACGCCTGAATGATATTGAAGAAATGAAAGGCTTGTTAGAAAGCGGATTAAGTAGATAAAGATCTATTTTAAGAAAATGATTTGAATAAATTAGACAATTAAGGAGATGATAGAACTGAAAACAAAAAATGATGAGTTGGAAAGAATAGAGCCTAGAACATTATGTGAAGAGGCCTGGCAAGAAATAGCGAGTCATTTCCCGGATTTTAAGGTGCTTTCAAAGGGGCAAAAATTAAAGAGGGTTGCGAAAGATAAGGATATTTTTCTTCGAAATATATTTCCAAGCAAATAGATATAATAATAAGGATAGCGTAGAATTTATTCCGCATATTGGTATTTATTCCAAATCAATAAAGCGTGCAGGTATCAATAATGGATTTATATATGGCGGGGATTTAGGTTCGTTAAGTTCAAGAAAACCGCATGCGTGGTGGCAACTTGCAGGTGCGAGCTATAAATATACTGTGGAAGAAGTAAGCAATCTTATAAAAATACACGTTATTCCAATTTTTCAATTATTTCGAGGATACTCAAGCAAATATTGATAGAATTTTAGAAGGAAATTGCACGTCAGAGAGTTTGTTATACTATATATATTATTCTGGCGGTAAAAATAAAAGCACAGCAGTATTTCAATAGAATTCTAAAGGTAAATATATTTAAAAAAATAAATATATCAGTTTCTATGAATCATTGAAAAGTATGCCTGAAGAAAAACATTGATTTGAATTACTCGGAATTTTCTAGGTATTATGATTAAATTCGCATATCTGAATGGTATTGAAATAGAAAAATAAATTTGAATTCAGTGGAATAATAAGAGTAATCAAGTTAATAGATAATGTAAAACTATCAGATTAATCGCATACCAAAAGAGGTACCACAATGCAAGAAATAAACACACTAGAAAATAACTTAGTTGACGATTCGCTGCAAGAAGCACTAGTAGATACTACAAAAGAATGTGTTTCAATTGAAACTGAGCCTACAACCGAACTCGACATTCAAATTGAAATGCTCTCAGCAGAATCTATTGAAGATGAGACAGGATTAGTTGAAATTACTGATAGTAAGGTACTTGCACAAGTTAGCAACTTGCTCCCAGGATTATTCCAAACAGGAAATTCAATTAATAATGTTGCTCAGATAATTAGAAATGGTCCAGTATACAAAGCAATAATACCAGAGGGTGCGAAACTAGCAAGATCAAAGGATATGGAGGGCGCATTTCGAAGTATGTACCATGGCGCTAGCGGGATTAAAGGCCAGGCAAACCTTGTAAAGGTTAAATCTGGAACAGCAATTGCAGCGAATAGCGTATCAGCGGTGATGAATGTTTCATCTTTAATAGTCGGACAGTATTATATGAATCAGATTAATGCCGAACTTGATGTAATTAGCGAAGGAATAGATCAAATTAAGAGCTTCCAAGATAATGAGTATCACAGTAAAGTATTCTCTCTTGTTACACATGTTAAGAGTATTTCAAATTTTCAGAGTGAAATCTTGGAGAACGACGAACTACGCATCTCTAAGATATATCAATTGGACAGTTTAGAAAAAGATTGCGCTGAACTATTAGGACAGGCAAATTTTGCATTGGCAGATTTTACGAATATGAATAAGCTATCCTATAAAGAGTATGAAAAGGTGATAGCTGAAGTGCAGAAATGGTATACATACCAGAAGTCGTTAATAGAAGTCATGTATAAGATTTCTGATCTTAGGTACACTTTGCATCTTGGGGCAGTATCTAGAGAGCAGTGTGCTGATTTGCTTAGTACATATCAAAAACAGATAGGAGATACACAAGAGCTAATTAATGTGTGGCATTACAAGACCGCTAAGCGACTAGGAATCAAGATAGATGAAATTTGCAGAAAGAGAGCAGGTCTTGATGGAGCAATCCATTTTATTCCAGGCTTACTTAAGGATGAATACAAGTTTCGTTCTATTGACATGAAAACTGTCAAAATGATAATCGAACAAGCGATGGGCTATGAAGAACAGTGTGCGACATACACATCAGAGCTTTATAACGAAGATATCCAGCTAATATCGAAGGATGGAAGGCTCTACTATCTTCCAGAATAAGAGGAAAGCTAGATTATATCAAAATCCCCCAACTCAACCACCAGTTCCTGTACCCACACATGCATTTATCATATGCTCGAGTCATGAAAGGAGGTGTCCGATATGGATCAAATCAAAGTTGGAAATTCATAGCATCCTGCAGAAAGGAAGGGCACATGACTCAGGCTGACCTCGCCGAGAAGCTAGGCATCAGCGACCGAGCAGTATCGAAATGGGAGACAGGAAGGTCCATGCCAGATTCTGGAATCATGCTAGAGCTGTGTGCGCTTCTGCACATTAACGTAAACGAACTCCTGTCGGGCGAAAGGATCATGACAGAATCATATGACAAGAGAGTAGAGGAAAATCTTTTAGCCATGAGGCGAGAGATAGAACAGCGCGATAAACGGATGCTCAGACTGGAGATGTGGCTGACCGTACCGACAATCGTAGTGGGAATCATCCTCATAGTTCTTGCGGTGCTCCTCGCCATGCCGATGTGGCTCAGAGTAGCGCTGGTTACATTCACTGTCGCCATGATTGTTGTAGTGGGCTTCATTGCAGTTGGCATTGAGCAAAATGCAGGTTATTATGAATGTGAGTGTTGCCACCACAGGTACGTTCCGACCTATAGAGAGGTAATCTTAGCTCCGCATAGAGGTAGAGATAGATATATGAGGTGCCCAAAGTGCGGTAAGCGTTGCTGGCAGAAGAAAGTGCTAACCGATGAAGACTCAGAACTATAAACCGCGATAGCACATATTGCAATAATCAATAATCACAGGGGATAACACATGACCAAACAACAACTCCTCGCCCTCTGGCAGGGCAAATCATGGGACAGCTCACCAGCTGGAATATACTTTGCAAGGCGTAGGTTCGGTAAGGATCTACACTTTAGCTTCTCTGGATACAGCGAGAAGGATGTAAAATCCATTCCAGACCCATTGATGAAGAGGCTAGCTACCAAAATCACCGAGCTAGACCAGAAGGCACTTTGCCTTATAAATGAAAATTTCCCTGATGAAGATATCGAAGATATCTCGCTTACCGACGTAATGTTCGATAAGAGCGGGTGCTACGATGCCTTTGCGCTAGGATATTATGTGGGCGAATCACCAGCGGGAGAGCTTTATCTGCTAGTTAGCTTCGACGAGGAGTTTGAGGCTAATAGAGAAGTGATCTGCGAAGTGTATTAAATTATAGCAGTTCAATGCATTAGGTGTTACCATTAATAAGTAATATTTAGACTAAACTCATATGCTGACTAAGAACTACTAAAGTAGAAAAGGATCCCCCCCCCTCATGACAGAAAAAATCAAAAAATTCATCGAAGAATTCAAGAAACTCGAGAACAGAGAAACCATTAAGATCAATTTAATCCCCGAAACCAAGACTCCCCTGACGAGCAGCAATGTCGCAGGTTGGTTCTACTTGCCTAAGACTAGCACAATTCCTACCACCTCTAAGGGCGAGCAGCTGATGTATTTGGCGCAGATAAACTGCGAGGAGTTACCTGAGAATAGCATCTATCCGTCTAAGGGCATCATGCAGTTTTGGATATTTGGAGGGGACTACAATCTAGGCAACGACTACACGAAGCCTACCTCAGATAGCAAGAAACGTGTTATTTACTACCCGGAGATAGAAGAGCATTTCACTGAAGCGGAACTTGCCGAGATGTATAAACCAGAGGAGGATAAGAAGGAGGGCGAGCTCATCACGCCTATTAATGATGGGGCGCCATTTGCCATGTCTTTTGAGAAAGCTAGCCAGTGGCCTCTGCCGAATGACTTTAGGTTTGAGGAGATTTTCAACGAGAAACTCAATGAACATATCGAGGAGACGAAGGCAGAAGAAGGCTTTGAGTCATATGATATAGGCGAAGAAGAGTCATACGATATCATAGAAGAGCTCGACATCCCTAATCACACGCAGATAGGAGGCTATGGTAATTTCACGCAGGAAGATCCACGCATGTACGATGACTTTGAGGATTATACCGAGCTCCTGTTCCAGCTTGATTCGGAGTTCGGAACTGACGACTACTACATCCTGTGGGGTGACTGTGGCGTAGGAAATTTCTTTGCGACAAAAGAGCAGCTTCGTAACCTGGACTTCGCCGAGTGCCTATATAGCTGGGACTGCTGTTAACGATTTATCAAAACTCAGAGTTCAACATTTCAGATAAAAGGAGGATATACATGAGAAGACAGGACAGAGAGATAACAGAATTAGACGAACTGCTGGAGATAATAAATCGCTGCGACATATGCAGGCTAGCACTTAACGACGACGGATATCCGTATATACTTCCGCTCAACTTCGGAACGGAGGTGAATGACGGCAAGCTGACGCTGTATTTTCACAGTGCACTCGAGGGCTACAAGGTTGGACTATTCGAGAAGGATAATCGTGCTACCTTCGAGATGGACTGCAAGCATGAGCTCGAGTATTTCGAGGAGAAAGGCTACTGCACGATGGCGTACGAGAGTGTAATCGGAAGAGGCAAGATTCGAATCCTCTCGGATGATGAGAAGATGCACGCTTTGAGGCAGCTCATGAATCACTATCATGAGGATAAAAATGCATATTTCAACCCAGCCGCTGTTCCGAGGACATTGGTGTATGCGCTAGAGGTTGAGCATATGACTGGAAAGAGGAAGAAACCGAAAGGTCATATAAAGTAACAGTTTGCAGAAGGTGTGGTCTATATACCGTACCTTCTATTTTTCTATCTTTTTGAATCTCAAAAATGTATAAATATAATAAAAATGAATTTAAGTCAGAAAAGCGAGGTTGTACGTAAGGCCGCCATTAATGCACTTTATTGTTCTTTTTTCGCACTTTTTACGGAATTAGCTTGCTTGTCTATTCGCTATAGGCTATACTCCAATAAAATGCATAAATATTATTTTTTGAACTGAATGACTACGTTATTAAAAGGAGGAACAACGTGAAACTTGCAAAACGAATTATTGCATTCATTGCAGTAATAGCGATTACAATTGGACCATTCTCATCCCTGCAGGATGTTAGCGCTGCGACTCAGAAGGACGGCTATAACATCACGATTTCTAATGTGACAGTGTCACCGAGTCCGGTGAACGTCGGCTCTTTAGCTTCTCTGAAGTTCGATTACAACATCGATACGCAGTCGGGGAATGCGATGAAGCCCGGTGATACGATTAAGCTATCAACCAATATCGGGACGATGTTTGGCAATCTCCCAAGCTCCGATGTTCCGCTCTATTCCGAGAGCGGACAGAAGGTTGCGACAGCGACAATCACAGGGTCAGAGATTAAGTTTACATTAGACCCAGATTTTCCGACGGACAGAAACTTCATGTCGGGAAGTCTATACACAGGAGCTAGACTGAAGGCGCTAGATAACGGTGCTACAGCAGGCTCTCCAGTGACAAAGCCTCTCACCATTGAAGATGCTTCGGCTAATGTAACCTTCAAGGTTAGAGATGCAGTTCCGGGGACCAACACTGGTGGTGTACCTGCTGATCCAAGTCTCAGGACCATTAACAACAGACTGCTTGAGAAGCAGGGCTGGACTTCGGCATACGACACAGCTAGGATTAAGCTGATCTCCAATCAGCTGGGGTCGCTGCGTCTCTTTAACACTTACAACAATATCGATAGCACCTTCGGAACTTATCAGGAACAGACTAACATGATGATCGTTGATAAGATTCCAAGAAATGGTGTTGTTGACCTAAGCACTATCTCGATTTCCGCAGTTCGTTACAACTGGACAGAGGTTCCTGCAGGTGGAAACACATTTTACGGACAGGCGGCTCCTGGAACAGTGATGCCGATAGAGCGCGGAAGCAACTGGATTCCAGTGACGCAGTATTTCAGCCAGATAACTCAGTCATCTTCAGATACTTACGACAGCTTCTATGCTAAGGTTAAGGCTCATAAGATGAGCTACGGTGTATTTACAGACCCTGAGACAGGAGGAGATACCTTCATTGCAAATATGTCTAACGACTCCCTGAAGTACACCGACCTCGAGCCAGCGCTCGCAGGCATTAACAAGATAAAGGACATCTACGGAACTAACGGTCCTTCTCGTGGAAATGTCGTTACGTTCTTCGCCGAGTTTGACACTCACTACCCAGAAATCACAGCGGTAGAGACTGTTACTAACACTGGAAAAGCTAAGTCCGACCAGGCAGAGGATTCCGCATCTGTTTCATACACGATCGACAAGGCAAACGGAACTGCTACTGTTGCAGCAGGAAGCATCCGTGTAAAGGCTGTTGATGACATCGATGGAACTACTCCAATTGCTGGGGCTGAGTTCAAGATTCAGACTAAGATTGGCGGAATTTGGATGGATTACTACATCAGAGGTCGTAAGGCTGCCGCTAAGACTAATTCGAGCGGAGAGGCTACAATCTCTGGACTTTCGAAGGGTGACTACCGCCTAGTGCAGACGAGCACACCGGCAAAGTACACATATACCAACAAGGTGTTTAAGCCAAACACAGCATTTACAACATCTGGGTCTCTAAATGCTACAGAAGGAACGTTCTCAATTCAAAGCGCGACGCAGCCAGGATTCTCGGCGATCGTTCCTAACTACCAGACAGCAGAAGCCGTGATTAAAGGTCACAAGGACTATGTCGATTCAGAAGGAACTGCTCTTGCTATTCCAGAGAATACCTTTGAAGTAAGCGTTAGCCAGATTGCGGGTGAGAACTACGATGGCGTGACGATGCCTGGCGACGTGACAACATTCGTGCACAGCGATGAACGTATCGAATTTGATAAGATCAAGTTCACAAAGGTTGGAACATACAAGTTCAAGGTTAAGGAAACAGCGTCAAACCCAGTAGCAGGTGTAGCATATGATACAGCTGAAAAAGAGGTTAAGGTAACTGTTGCTAACGATGGCGGAACACTCAAGGCTACAGCTGACAGCGAACCAAGATTTAGAAACGTGTTTACGTCCGTTAAGAAAAACCTAAGGGTTAAGAAGACTCTAAGTGGAGACACACCACCAGCAGCAGGCGAGTTCAAGTTCGAACTATCTCAAGCTGGAACTACAGCACTAGGATTAAGCGAGGCGCCAATGCCAGCAGGTTCTGTGCTAGGCAAGAAGGTTGTTACGGTTAACGGAACAGGCGAAATTGACTTTGGCGACATCGAGTTCAAGGCAGTTGGTAAGTACACATACAAGGTAGTTGAGCTAGATACAGGCCTTGCAAATTATACTTACGATAAGACAGAGTACACGGTTGTCGTAGATGTTACAGCTGATGCAAATAACCAGCTCGTAGCAAATTACGAGATTAAGAAGGGTGCAGAAACTGTAAACGATCTATCCTTTAACAACAAGTACGAAGTGCCAAAGGCGCCTACATCACCTTCAAAGGACAAGACGGTCAAGAAGCACAAGTCTGCAAAGTCACCAAAGACTGGTGATAGCACTGGAAACCTAATGCTAATGTTCAGCATCTTCGCAGCATCTGTACTAATGCTAATTGGTGCGATTGGATATAAGAAGAGAATGAGATAGTGCTTTAGCAATTAGCAGTCTTAAATGTAAATAAGAGATAGAGCGGATAGCAACTTATTGAGGCTATTCGCTTTTTGATGTTTTGAAAGTTTAAAATGCAGTATAATTAAGATAATAAGTAGATAAATAATAGAACCCAGATGCTATAGAAATTAATAGGGGGTTAGATATATGGCAAGCAATGAACGAGTGCTCACCGAGGCTGAGCAAAGAAGGCTAAGGAGGTATAAGATAAAGAGTGAAGAGCTAGAACGAGAAGGCTACACTAAGACAGACCTTACGATATCAGTTGTTAAGGCGAATATCGGAGCCTTATATGGACTAATCATGACTGTGCCCTTTATTGCTATCTACGTTCTTAGATATGATGGTGCGGATTTTGGTAAATCTCGAATTTCAGCTAGTTCAGGTCTAACTGTTCTGGCTCTACTATTATTGTTAACAGTGGTACATGAGCTTATTCACGGTGTAACGTGGAGCAGATTTACGAAAAAAGGTTTCAAAGATATTGAATTCGGTGTGATCTGGAAATACCTAACACCGTACTGTACTTGCAGTCAGCCGCTAACAAAGTGGGAATACATAACGGGTGCCTTAATGCCAGGACTGTTACTAGGTATAGTGCCATGTATAATCGGATGCATGGCGGCCGATATACTTTTTCTTGCAGCTGGAGTACTGATGACTATCGCTGCAGGTGGAGACATCCTAATAGCTAAGATGATACTGGGCAATAAAGCATCTAAAAAAGCGCTGTACCTGGACCACCCGACAGAGATTGGGCTGGTGGTGTTTCAGAAATAAATTTCTCTACCACCTCATCAGCCCCAGCACCACTAGGTGCGCTGGATAGAAGATGTAGAAAAACCACTTATTAAATGAAGCCTTGCTACCACGCTCACCGTTATAAGCATAGATAATCGGGATAACAAGGAGCGTGCCAATCTGCCACACCTGACCGTACCAAGGTAGACCGTGGCTTACACACATGAACGCTGACAATGAAAAACTAAGGATGCTGATGGCCGCATAACAGATGGCCTGACGGTCCTTATTTTCTTTGTTCATGTAGATTGACAGTGTGAACAGCGGTCCGAATATAAGCCAGTCTGTCTTCATAGACAGTACAAGTAGTACCATGACAGCGATAATACCCTTTAATGCGCCAATCTTCTTCCAATTCTCGACAACCTCCATCAAGGCAAATGAGCATGCAAATGTAAATAGCACATTGCCAAGTGACAGGGTGAAGGTTCCCGACTCGAAGAATGAGAATGGTATCTGTGCGATTACCGCAAAGGTGAGAAGCCTAGAGAAATACTTTTTTCTGTTGGATGTATGAACGAAGCCTTCAGCGAGTGCAAGGCACATCGAGGGTGCCGTTATTCGCCCTATCAATCTAAGGATAATATAAATACTGGCATCCGGTGCAAAAAACACGGATGCCAGATGATCACAAACCATTGATATTATCGCTATGTATTTGATCTTATTTATGCTCATTTTTATACCAGTTCCACTATTAAAATGATGATCACTTTTCACTTATATTTTACCATAGAACATTAATTATCTTAAATAGCTTGCTTTCTTCCTGATATAAATTGTAAAGCTGAGGCTGATTATAACTGTCCCAAGTACGACTAGCCAAGCAGCGAGGTGAGTATTATCGCCGGTCTTTACAGTTCTATTTGACTTTACATGGGTATTTTTACCCTGACTTGAGGCTGGCTGATTCACCTTTGTGTTAGTGATAGTCGTCGTCTTACCGTCAGTCGAGACATCGGATTTTGTGCTGTAGCCAGCAGGGACATCGAGTTCTTTAACAGTCCATGTGTAGCTATCGTCGAGGTTGTTCCAAGTATACGACCAATTATTTGCAGCATTAAGCTCTACAGGTGTACCGTAAGCGGTGCCGTCCTTGTACAGCTGAGCCTTTGCGGACGACTCGGAACCGTTCTTCCAGATCTTCTTAACCGTGTGTGTCACATATTTGATAGTGGTGTTGTTAAAGGATATAAATCCATTTCTGTCACCTGTGTAATTCATTGATCCATCCGGATTTAAGGTTAATCTAACACCGTCATATGTATAGTAGTTTCCGTTAATCTCAACGTAGTCAAGATCATATGAATACCTACCAGCAAAATATGGATAACCATTGAAGTAGCACTTTACAGTATAAACGGTTTTATCATACTTGATGCCTGGAACATCTGTAGGGATCTCTTCTACTGTAAAAGTTACATATTTTGTCTCCGTTGCAGGCTGTTTTTCTTTTAAATAATAAGAGACAATACTATCGAAGTATACAAAAAAAGCGTTTCCTCCATTACCAATATTTTCGTAAGGCTCGTGTGTAAGTGGTGAATCGTAATCCTCGTGCTTACGGATGTTGCCTTCGGGATCCTTAATAACTATTTTAAATTTTCCCATGTATTCAGCGGGAACTGATCCATTATCAAGAGTTTTTAGTGAATTCGACTGGGTCTGGTTGGTAGCTAGCAAAAACGGAACCCAGTGAAAAAATGTTTATAAGCATGAGTGTGAATACTAGCACTGCGAGCTTTCTGATTGTTCTTCTTGAGTCTGTCATAACGCCCTCCTTGTATGTGGTTTATGGATTATATCATAAGCATAACTAAAAATATACCTGAATAGTCTAAATTGTTTTTTTAAAAAAAACATTTGTAAAATTTTTATAAAAAAAGTCTTGCTAAACCCGAAAAAGTTGTGAAATTAAACTCATAAGACTAAGTGAACCCAACGGGTACAGAATATTTCAATATGTCAATACTGTGTTTTTGGTGTCGAACTCGTGAATATATAGTCAAATTATAAGTTTGATTATATTTTTATAACTTTGATAATTGTTTTGAATCAATTTCTGCTTAAATTTGATTTATATTTATAAATCTGATAAACTTCTAGAAAGTAGACAAAATGTGTGTTTTTAGTATACATTTGTCATTAAATAAAGACATTGTGCGTTATTTGGACAGTTTTTTTCTACTAAAAAGGGTATGTGAAATAAAAAGAAGGGCTGAGATTTAGGGGACTTTATTATATTAATGATAAAGAGAGACAGATGCATGAGTTTCCAGCCTAGTTTGGGTTAAGCTTATGCATTTTTCTTTATTTATAAAACTTGTGACTAGAGTCACTAAAACGTTAATCCATTATTATGCAAAAGGAGAAAGATTATGCAGAGATTAGTAAAAAAGCAAATTAGCTGCATCGTAGCAATGGTTATGGTATTGCTACTAGCTATGTCTGTAATTGTTCCAGACAAAACTTATGCGGCGACAACACACAGTCTTAAGATCACTAACGGTGGCAAGACTGCACACACTTTTGAGATCTATCAGGTTTTCAAAGGTGATCTATCAGGGAAGGTTCTGACTAACATCAAGTGGGGTAGCGGAATCAAGGATTCCTCTAAGGCAGGACTAGGAAGCGCTAGTGCAAAGGCAAAGACTCTTACTAACGTTACAAAGGCAGAAGAGTTTGCTAATGACCTTCAGTCTCACCTTGGTACACCTGCAAAGACACAGCAGGTTGCAGCTGGCGGAAGCGAGACAGTAACAGGACTTGAGCCTGGTTACTACCTAGTTAAGGATACAGCTAGCACTCAGAATAAGGAAAACGGTGCTTATACTTCTTACATTCTTAAGATTGTAGCTGACACTGAGACAAGCGCAAAGCTTGACGTTCCTACAGTCGTTAAGAAAGTTCAGGAGAACAGTGACAAGGTTTGGCAGGATGCTGCGGATTACAACATCGGAGATACAATCCCTTACAAGCTAACTGGTACTCTTCCTACAAACTATGACAAGTACACAAAGTACGCATATAAGTTCCACGATGAGATGTCTGCAGGTCTGACTTTAGACCCAGCTTCAATCAAGGTTAAGATCGACGGAACTGAGATTGCAAGCAGCAAGTACACTGTTACACAGGACGCTGGTTCAAACAGCTTCACAGTAGCTTTTGCTGACCTAAAGACACTCGATACACCTACAACATCTAACAGCAGCATCGTAGTTGAGTACAATTGTAGCTTAACAGCAACGCTGTAATAGGCGCTCATGGCAACCCTAACACTGTGTACCTAGAGTACTCAAACAACCCTAACAGAGGTGGAGAAGGAGACTTCGGTAAGACTCCTAAGGATAAGAACATCGTATTCTCTTACAAGGTAATTGTTAACAAGAAGGACGAGAACAACGATCCTCTAGTTGGTGCTGAGTTCACACTTTACAAGAAGACTGCTACTGGTAAGGAAGCAATCACAAGATTCACTATCGACAATACTATGGCTGCAAACAAGACAACATTTACATACAACGGTCTAGATGCAGGTAAGTATGTACTCGAGGAGACAAAGACTCCAGCTGGCTACAACAGCATTGAGCCTGTTGAGTTCACAATCAAGGCTGAGTACGATAAGGTTTCTGATGATCCTAAGCTAACTAAGCTAGAGAGCCTTGGCGTTCTAACATTTACAGCAGACAAGAATGCTGGATCTCTTTCCGCTGACGTTGTTAATAACAAGGGCTTCACTCTTCCAGAAACTGGAGGTATGGGTAGAGCTCTAATCTACGTACTAGGAACAATTCTCGTAATTGGTTCATTCGGATACATGAGACGCAGAAAAGGAGCAACTATTAAGTAAAAATGGGTAAGATGAAAAGAATCATCCCCAACATAATAGTTGCGATAATGTTGATTGGGGGGATTTGTCTTTTGGCCTACCCCACGATCAGCGATTGTATCAATGAATTGCACTCCTCTAGAGCAATCGGGAGCTATGTAAAGAAGACTAAGGATTTATCCAAAGAGAAAAAAAGCACAACTTCTAAGCGAGGCGAGAGCATATAACGAGACTTTGGTCAACAAGAAGAATCGTTATTTCCTTAAGCCCGAAGAAAAAGAGCAGTACAACAAGCTGCTCGATGTAACCGACACAGGCATCATGGGGTATGTGGATATACCTAAGATCAAGGCATACATACCTATATATCATGGTGTTGATGCAGGTTCGCTTCAGATAGCGACAGGGCATATACCTGGGAGCTCTCTACCGGTAGGTGGTCCTAGTACACACAGCCTGATTTCAGGTCATACGGGACTTCTATCTGCGAAGCTTTTTACAAATATCGATCAACTTGAAGATGGCGACATCTTTATGATCCATGTATTTGACGATGTATATGCATACAAGGTTAACAAGATTAACACTGTACTGCCTGATGAAGTTGAAGATTTGGAAATCGAAAAGGGCAAAGACTACGTGACGCTGATTACGTGTACGCCCTATGGAGTCAACTCGCATAGACTTCTCGTGAGAGGGGAGCGCACCAAATATACGAAGACACAGAACGTAGAAGACGTTATTAGAATGGTCATGCTGAAATATATTGCCATATTAGCTGTTGGGGTTATAACTCTGATAGTTTTGATAAGGCTGTATATCAAAAGGCGAAGAAAAAAGAAAGGGATTAAATGAAAAGTAATAGAATTTCTTTAATATTAATTCTATGCTTCAGTTTTGTATCTTTCATACTTCCTTCCCATGCTACATATGCAGATGATAGTGCGAGCTTAAACATTACGCTGACTTATGAGCATAAAGCCATAAGCGGCGCGCAGTACTCTGTCTATCAGGTCGCAGATCTGAAGGCAGATAGGACTGGTTATGTCGGAAGAGCTCCGTTTCAGTGGAATGGGAATTTAGAAGAACTTAAAACCGTAGATGCTCAGATAAAGCTAGCGCGTCATCTTGAGAGGCAAAGCCGTAATGCAAGTGCGGCGATGACACTCACGACTGGTCGTGACGGTACGGTTCGTTTTACAGGTTTGAGAAGTGGAATGTATCTCGTGGTACAAACAGGGGCAACTGGGGAAGCTGCAGACTACACAACGATGCAGCCGTTCTTAGTGATGGCTCCAAGGTTTGAGAATGGCGTTTGGAACAAGGTTGTGAATGCCAAGCCAAAGCCTGAGGTACAGAAGAAGCAGAAGCCTAAAATCACCAAGAAGGTAAAGACTGGTGATAACAGCGAACTGTTCTGGTGGAGCGGGTCACTGATGCTCAGCGTCGGACTTATGGCCCTCCTCGTACTGAGGAGAAAGAATAAGATGGGAGGAGTGAGCTGATGAATAAGAAGACTTTAATGAAAAAGCTCTCTTCCTTGCTGATAATCCTCGCCATCTTGATACAGATGTTCCCGATCGCTACGTATGCACAGGAAAACGCGACACGTGGCATGCATACTAGACATGTGAGAGCATCAAGAGCAGTTGTAGAGACCTATGTGAAGTTCAAGATAGCATCTAATACAGGAGCTCCAGTAAATGGTAACGTAGGATACAAACTTGTAGAGGTAAGTGGAAACCGAGAACTAATGTTTAAAAATGGTAGTTTGAATACTTCTAATAAAGAAGTTTCATTTACTGGTATGAAGCTTAACACTACATATAAAATGTATATAACAAGTGTACCAAATGGGTTTGATAGACCTGTGCTAAGTGTGGCTGAATTCTATTTTGACACAGATGGCATTCACTTCACAAAAGGCAGTGGCGGTATAGTTTTAACGCAGAATTCATTACTGGGCTTAAACCTTACTGTAAATGATTCTTCAGGAAATCCTATAACTAAGACAAACGAAGTCAAATTTGAACTAAAAAGAGTTGTCCCTGGTGGTGAAGTTAGCTTAAATACCACGGCGAAACCAGGCGGTAGTAACAGAGTAGCACTTGATATAAATAGACGCGATGTATATCTTGGAGACCAGTACAAACTCTATGTAACTCAAGTGCCAAGTGGTTATCAGAAACCTGAAGTGAGCGTATCTGATTTTACATTCTCATATGAGGATGGAAAATTATTTGTTAGGTTCTCGAAGGGTGGAACGGCGATTGTTTTGAAGAAGGTAGGAGAACAGGATAAGCCTCTTGCTGCTAATGAATACTATGGGTTTGTAGGATATGGAGATAAAATCAAAGTATCTAAGAACAATGACAGTGCTACAGGAGTAGAAGCCTTCTGTATAAATGCAAATAGGAACTTTCCTAACTTTGGAGGAAATGCGGTTTACAAAGAGTTTATTAACAATGCTGACGAATTATATTCAGCTGTTGAAAGACCTAGAGTAAATAAAAAAGAACTCTATGATGCAGTTCGGAAGATTTATTACTACTGCGAAATGCATAAGGAAGAACTTCTGAAAGACTATGGATTGAATGATGAAAGCTTCTGGAGAGATGATCTTGATCATGATCAAGATTATGGATACTATAAGGCTTTGCAGGAAGCACTTTGGTATTATACTGATAGTCGCGATGATATAAAAACATATGGTCAGGAATCCATACAGTATCCAAAAATAAAAAATGCTGTGAGTCATATTCTGTCAGAGAGTAAAAAGGTTTCCGATAAGGAAATGCAGGCTGTAAAGGTTAAAGTTTACAGAACTACGATGAAGGACAGAAGCCATTATGAGTTCCAGCAGTTAGTATCATTCGAACTCAAGAGAACGACTGAAATCAATGTACTGAAGGTCGATGAGACAGAGACAGCGCTTAATGGAGCTGTATTCAAGCTTGAAAAGCTTGGCGATGCGTCATTTACACCGATGTATGTCGGCAGAAACCAGAATATCTCACAGTTCAAGTTCGAAGGGCTAAGTGCTGGCGAATATCGCCTCACGGAGGAGAAGACGCCTACAGGCTACAAGCCACTAGATGGACCGATTGACTTTAAGATTGAAGAGCAGAACAAAAAGTTCACTGTCACGCAGACTTCGACCAATCCAATGGTAACCTTAAGCGGAACTAGTATGACTTTTAAAGTTAAGAACGAAAAGCTTAAGACGAGAATCACTGTTAATAAGAAGTGGTTCGATGCTGATGGACAAGAGGTGCAGCGTTCAGCTGGGTCAATCACCTACAACTTGATGCAGGTTTCGACGAGTGCGAACGGGACGACTTCAGAGAAGGTCTATAAGGCTGGTGAGACACTGTCAGCTTCAGATAACTGGACGAAAACCTATACGGATTTGCCGGTGTCAGGAAAATCGGACAATGGCGATGACGTTACTTACGGTTACTACGTAGTTGAGACGGCCGTGCCAGATTACGGTACTAGCTACAGCAATAGTAACGGTGCGGAAGTTCAGACGCCAAAGGATGCAGCGGTTTCATCAGGAACTATTACAATCAAGAATACTGAGAATATGAGGTTCCTGCTGCCTGAGACCGGAGGCCTTGGTAGAACCGTACTGTATATCGCAGGGGTGATACTCGTGCTCATATCGGCAGGAGTGATTATCACTAGGAAGAATCGTTTAAAGAACGGTACGAAATAAGAAGCTAGAGAGCGACTGCTTTATGTGGTTGCTCTCTTTTTTATGAAAAAAGCGTTGCGATTCATTTTGCGTTCATCTTTCTCATTTATTATATGGACAACAAGAAGCAAAGATGAGGAGTTTAATTTCAAATTAAAACAGAAAGAGGTAAAGACATGACAAAGATTTTCAAAATAAAGACATTAGCAAAGTTTATCGCATTAGCAGTTTCTATCTCAGCGCTCGGTTCAGCAGTTGGATGCTCAAGCAATCATGATGAAAAGGCTGTGCGCAAGGCGAAAGTAACAGTTCAGCAGGCAGAGGAAACGGCACTCAAGGAATCGAATAGAGGAACTGTTATAGGATATGAGATAGATGTTGACAATGAAACTGTAGTGTATGAAATTACCGTTAGCGACACTAATTCTGTAAAGGAATATAAAATCGATGGAGAATCAGGGAAAGTCCTGAAGGTTGAGGCAGATAACTTCAATTCAGATTCTGAAGACAAGGCTCTCATAGGTGCGAAGCCACAGGTTGACCTTGCAAAGGCTGAAACACTAGTGAAAGAAAAATATACTAAGGCAATTATCATGAAGCTTAAGTTGGACGTTAATGAAAATGCTCTCGTATACAGAGTAACTGTAATAGATGGTAAACAGACGATTGATGTAAAGATGAGTGCTGTCGATGGAGCGTTCTTAGCAGAAGAAAATGAAGATCAGGATGACTAGTTAATAGTATATGATTGTATATAAAATCTCGGTTAGATTATCTAGCCGAGATTTTGCGTATAAGATGATATAATAGGCGACAATAAAGAAAGTAAAGGAGCGAGACCATGAAGCTGTTAGTAATCGAAGATGAGGTTATGCTTAATAGAAGTATAGTAAAGCTTCTAAAGACTCAGCAGTACAGTGTTGATGCGGCAAATGATGGGGAAGAAGCGATTGACTACATAAGAGCAACTAATTACGACGTAATAATTTCAGATATTATGATGCCTAGACTTGATGGACTTGGTGTGCTTAAGTATCTAAGAAATCATCAGATTAAGACGCCTGTCCTCATGCTAACCGCAAAGGATACGCTCGAAGACAAGGTGACTGGGCTAGATGCTGGGGCGGATGATTACCTCGTTAAGCCTTTGAATTTGATGAGCTCCTCGCACGCATCAGAGTTATGCTGAGACGCAATAATAGAGAGATTCTCATGAGTACCGTGCAGTTTGGTGATTGTTGCTTAGATTTTATAAAGAAAACAGTTACCAAGAATTCGTCTCTAGTAGACCTTACAGCCAAGGAGTATGCTCTGCTCGAGTGTTTGGTTAGGCATCCTAATGTTATATTGAGTAGAGAGCAGATTAGAGAACATATCTGGGACTTTGACTATGAGGGTGAGTCGAACATTATCGATGTATTGGTAAAGAACATTCGCAAGAAGCTAGAGAATCCGATGGTCATAGTGACGAAGAGAGGTATGGGATATGTATTCAAATCAGAAGAAAAGGAATAGAAAGAGAACCATCGTCTCGAGGGTTACTCGTTGGTACACGGTATTTGTAGCAGCTATATTTATTGCAATGTTCAGTGTAGCGCTTGTGCTTTCTGATACGTGGTCGAGTTATACAACTAGAACAGAGCTCGAACGAGCAACGATAGGGATGGCTTCAGACCTCGATGATTTTGAGTCCTATGACGACGGTGTATATTTCGCAATATACAGTAAGGATAAAAAACTCGAGCGAGGCACGCTGCCACAAGGGTTTCATGAAAATGCTCCATTTTCATCAGGAGAGATATCGAAGTACAGTTCTGATGGCTTAAATTATTATTACTTTGATACGTATAACAAAGAGGAGCAGAAGTGGGTTCGTGGAATTCATTCCATCAAATGGCTGAGCTATGAGCTGAAACTATTTCTGCTTGCAATTGTTGTTCTTGCACCTCTTTCAATGATTTCGATGTCACTTGGGGGTAGAAGAATACTTAAGCGCGGTTTACTTCCGATAAATGATGTTACTAACATGGCAGAGGATATCACGGAGAGTCGTGACTATACGAAGCGCATCAATACGTCGTATAAGCATTCGTATGATGAGACGGCGAGACTTGCAAATGTATTTAACAAAATGATTTTCTCTATACAGGAAAATTTCGATAAGGAGAAGCAGTTCAATCAGAACGTATCGCACGAGCTCAGAACACCACTCTCGGTGATAATGGCAGAAAGTGAGTTCGGAGCGAAATACGCTGACGATTTAGAGAGTGCAAGTGAGTCTCTTGAGGTAATAAACCACCAGGCTAAACTGATGAAGGATATGACAGAGCAGATTCTTGAGCTTTCTAAGGCCGAGCAGCTATGTTGGTCTGATTTAGATAGGCTGTCGCTTTCGGAGCTTGTCACAGAATACTGCAGACAGCACGAGCGAAAGTGGGTAGAATCGGGACTGAAATTTGATATAGAGATTCAATCGGATATATGGATTTATGGTCACAAATTGATGCTTTACCGTGTGCTTGATAATCTCGTGAGCAATGCGATTAAATTTTCTAAAACGATGGTGTTAATAAAGTTGGAGCGTGATCAAGGGCAAGGTTTTGGCGAGAATCAAAAGAACATATCGTTTAAGTGCGAGAAACCCGAGGAAATCACTGACCTTACGACGGCTACTTTAAAAGTAGTGGATGACGGAATCGGCATATCACCAGATCATATAGCTAAAATCTCGGATAGGTTTTATCAAGTCGATGAATCAAGAAATAAAGAAATTAACAGTGGGCTCGGACTCGGACTATCATTTGTGAGGGAGATTGCGGAGCTTCATAGGGCGGAGTTCAAGATAGTCTCAGAGGAAGGTGATGGTGCTGAGTTTAGACTCAAATTTATCATGTGTTAAGGAGCTATGCCCTCAATCTATGCTCTAACATTGGACTGTAACAAAAGCAATAAAAAAACAAGGTTAAAAAAACAAAGAAAAAGTTGCAGTAAATGCCA